>ERZ894229.2-NODE-2-length-450490-cov-72.0072_pt1 | contig 450490 bp, 361 predicted proteins | sample MGYA00380295_ERZ894229 | MGnify/ENA primary metagenome ERZ894229 (study PRJEB32331, sample SAMN06328479) | human gut metagenome | biome: human gut microbiome; feature: stool | host: Homo sapiens | collected 2014-09-17 ...
ATAGCTTTATAACTAAATCCTCAGCCAGGTGTCGCATTTACAACTTGAACTTAGGGAATATCTCTTTCATTGATGTGTGATGTATAACAATAAATATAATACTGAACCTGCAAAGAAATCCAAAATATAGTTCTTAGAAACATTATTTCTGCTGCTAAATATGTAAATTTGTCATTATTTGAAGGGTACGATGAGGAACGTATGGTTGATTTACTGTTTGACAGTGTTATGCTGGATGCTAAAAAAGAATTCTTTACAGTGAAATCCTGGTTTGAATGCAACCCTACATATTGGCCGAATCCATTTTAAATAATTTAGTAATATAGTTTATTATCATGAGAATGTTTCTTATTTTTTTATTCGTTTTATGTTCGTCGGTGCCTACCGTTTGGGCACAAGTGGCCTCTGAGAAGAATTTCAAGGCTTATTTATTTGTTTACTTCACCGGTAATCACATTGATGAAGAAGCTGTGTGTTATGCCGTTAGTGAAGACGGTTATAGATACAAGGCACTGAATGACAACAAACCAGTTATCGATTCCAAAGTCATCAGCTCTACCGGTGGCGTACGCGATCCGCATATCTTACGGTGCCAGGACGGTAAAACATTTTATATGGTAGTTACCGATATGGTTTCCGACAATGGATGGGATTCTAATAGGGCAATGGTGTTGCTGAAATCAAATGATTTGGTGCATTGGAGTCATTCGGTCATTAATATGCAGAAACGATATAAGGGACAAGAAAAGCTGAAGAGGGTATGGGCACCTCAAACGGTATTTGATGCAGAGACCGGAAAATATATGGTTTATTGGTCAATGAAGTATGGTGATGGTCCGGATGTTATTTATTATGCGTATGCTAATAAAGATTTTACCGATCTGGAGGGTGAGCCTAAACCATTGTTTTTACCGAAGAACGGAAAATCTTGCATAGATGGTGATATTGTGTTCAAAGAGGGAGTATATCACTTGTTTTATAAAACCGAAGGGCACGGAAACGGAATAAAGAAAGCAACAACACGTTCGTTGACATCCGGCCAATGGGAGGAAGAAGATGGTTATAAACAACAAACAACTGAGGCTGTAGAAGGTGCCGGCACTTTTAAATTAATCAACCAAGATAAATACATCCTGATGTATGATGTGTACATGAAAGGAAAATACCAGTTTACTGAAACTACTGATCTGACGAATTTCCGGGTAATTGATCAAGATGTGACAATGGATTTTCATCCTCGTCATGGAACAATTATTCCCATTACGGCAAAAGAATTAAAGAGAATAACTTCAAAATGGATTAAGTAAGTGTTGTAGGCAACAAGCTTATTCGCTCATTTTTCATACATAAAAGAAAGCGGTAAAACGAGTTATTACACTACGTTTTACCGCTTTTCTATTATGTTTTTGTTTGATGATTAAGCTAATTTTCTTGAACCATCACTAATTACTACATCGTATACTTTAGGACTTCTTCCGAATTTAGCCTTGAAAGTTTCTTCTGCTTTGGCAATGAAGCTATCATAAAGTTCATCTTTCACCAAGTTGATGGTACAACCGCCGAAGCCGCCACCCATCACGCGTGATCCGGTTACGCCGCATTCTTTTGCACAATCGTTAAGAAAATCAAGCTCTTCACAGCTAACTTCATACAATTTGCTCATACCGTGGTGAGTCTCATACATTTTTTGTCCCACAGTCTCGTAATCGCCTACCTGCAGAGCATCACAAACATCAAGCACACGTTGAATTTCTTCAATCACGTATTCAGCACGCATAAAATCTTCCGCAGTGATTTCGCTCTTCACTTCCTTGAGCATGTCCATAGTGGCATCTCTCAAGAATTCTACATTCGGGTGATTCTTTTTGATGGCAGCAACTGCTGTTTCACATGACTGGCGACGTTTGTTGTAAGCCGATGAAGCTAACTCATGTTTAACAACTGAGTCAACCAATACCAAGCGGTAACCTTCCGGTTTGAAAGGGAAGTATTCGTATTCCAAAGAACGGCAGTCCAAACGGATAAGGCTTCCTGCTTTTCCGAATACCGAAGCAAATTGGTCCATGATACCACATTTTACACCGCAATAATTGTGCTCGGTAGCTTGTCCTACTTTAGCCAGCTCAAATTTGTCAATGTTACCGTTGAAGAGTTCGTTCAATGCAAACGCGTATGTACTTTCCAAAGCGGCAGAAGAAGACATTCCTGCACCCAAAGGAACATCACCTGCAAATGCGGTATTGAATCCTTTTACAGCTACTCCACGTTTAATCATTTCACGGCATACTCCGAAAATATATCTTGCCCAACTAGCTTTAGGTGCATCTTCTTCATTCAACCCAAATTCTACATAGTCTTTCAGGTCAATAGAGTAAGCACGTACCTTATCGGTGCCGTTTGGCTTTATCTCTGCAATCATTCCTTTGTCAATAGCTCCCGGAAAAACAAATCCTCCGTTATAGTCAGTGTGTTCTCCGATGAGGTTGATGCGTCCGGGTGATGCATAAACATTTCCGGTTTCGCCGTCAAAGTGTTTGATAAAACGGCTTCTTACGAATTCTATATCCATGGTGTTTTAAATGTTATAGTGTGAATAAATTAAATGAATGTTCGGTTATTCTACCGGAATGTCTTTGTTAACGTTTTTACAACCAACCAAACCATAGAATAGTAAGTAAGCCAGTAAAACGATAATCAGCCAGTAACTTGCCATGTAGCCTACAGCATCTGAAATGAATTGTTGAACAAGTGGCAGCACACCACCACCAACAACCATCATCATGAAAATACCCGAAGCTTGTGCGGTGTATTTACCTAAACCTTCAACAGCTAAGTTGAAAATTCCACCCCACATGACCGATGTACATAAACCGCAAAGTACAAGGAACAAGGCACTTACAGGAACTTGCGCCATTTGGAATCCTTTGTCTACGCTATAACCTGGCATAGAAAGAGTCACTTCTTTGGGGGTAATGATAGCGATCAGTACAAAGCAGATGGCTGTAGCCGATACAACAATAAGTTGAGTTCTACTTGATATTTTACCACTGATAGCGCTACTAGCCGAGCGACCTACCAGCATCAGTAACCAATAAATAGCTGAAATAGCACCACCGATAGCCGCACCGTCTACTAATAAGCCGGCACCTTTTTCGCTAGAGTCAGCCAAGTAAAAGTTTAGTGTACCCGGTATACCGATTTCGATACCAACATAGATAAAGATACCAACAACACCTAATAATGTATGGCGGAAATGCCAAGGGCTGTGAGCAAATTTTTCCTTTTCAACATTGCCTTTGCGGAGATGTGGTTCGGGGATAGCAATGAATGAGATGATGATAAATGCAGAAGCAAATACTCCCATGGCAATAAATAGCAACGGTGCCACATCAGTCATAGCAGTCTGAGCCGTAACCGTGCCGATCAATGCGCCTACAAAGAGTGGAGTCAATGTACCCGAAAGTGAGTTTAACGCACCACCGGTTTGTATGAGCTGATTACCTTTGTTGCCACCGCCTCCTAAGAGGTTTAACATGGGGTTTACTACAGTGTTAAGCATACATACGCAGAAACCGCAGATAAATGCACCCAATAAATAAATGATGAAGTTCAATTTTATTGCGAATCCGCCCAACGTGAACACATCCAGATTGGCTCCGAATAAACTTGATAGATATTGAGTAAACAAGCCTAATACACCCACTGCCATAGCAATGAGGGCTGTTTTCTTATACCCGATTTTAACGAGCATATTTCCTGCTGGAATTCCCATAAATAGATATGCTAGGAAGTTCATCATGTTTCCCATCATACCTAAGGTGTTGGCTCCTTCGTATTGGTTTTTCCAGATTGTACCGAAAGGCGCTGCCAAATTTGTCACGAATGAAATCATGGCAAAAATGAAGAACATCGTGATTATGGCAACGATGTTTCCGTTCTTTTTTTCTTGTATCATTGGTAAGTTTTTAAAGTAGGGTTTATAAATGAGTTAGTTAATTACTTTTCTATTGTAAATTTGTAAATAGTCATTTGATAATACTCTTCACCCGGTAACAAGGTTGCCGAAGGAAAATAGGGTCTGTTGGGAGTATCAGGGAAACATTGTGCTTCAAAGCAGATTCCACTTCTTGCAGGGAAAGTTGCTCCGTGTGCACCTTCGAAACCATTCAGCCAATTACCTGTGTAAAGCTGAACACCAGGTTCAGTGGTATACACTTCCATAGAACGTTTGCTTTCGGGGTCGGTATAGATTGCTGCCAAACTTAAGTCGTAACCCTCTTCTTTATTCAGCACATAGCAATGGTCATAACCGGCACCGTTTATCAATTGTTGGTGTTTTTCTTCTATGCGTTCACCCACTGTGTGAGGAGTGCGAAAATCCATAGGAGTTCCTTCTACCTTCAGTATCTCTCCGGTAGGGATAGACACTTCATCAATAGGTAAAAAATGATCCGCATTAATTGTAACCAGGTGATTGTTGATAGATGGGGTGGGGGTAGCTATTCCTGCCAAGTTGAAAAAACCATGATTGGTGAGGTTTACAAGCGTAGTCTTGTCTGTTGTGGCACTGTATTCTATAACCAGAGCATTGCTTTCTTCATCAATCTCGTAAGTCATTGTAACTTCCAAATTTCCGGGGAAGCCTTCTTCACCGTCTACTGAAAGGTATTTAAACTCGATAGTACTTTCATTTAATTGATTAGCATCCCATACTCTTCTGTGGAATCCTGTGGGGCCGCCGTGCAACGCATTCGGACCGTTATTAATGGCTAGTGAGTATACCTCCTCATCCAGAGTAAATTTCCCTTTGGCAATACGGTTTCCATATCGACCAATCACGGTACTTAAAAAGGGTTCCGGACTATTGATTACATGGTCAATGCTATCGTGTCCTAAGAGTACATTCGCATATTTTCCATTTTTATCGGGTACCATAATTGAAAGCAGAGCACAGCCAAAGTTTGTCACAGCTACTTCCATGCCGTTTTGGTTTCTCAGGATATATAAATCCGTGTTCTTTCCTTCTACCTGCTTTTGGAAATTCTTTCGATCAAGTTTCGATAAATTTCCGTCTGTTGAAAACGTGTTTATCATGTTCGGTATTATTTAAATTTCTGCAAATAAAGACAAATTCTTCGGTTCTCCCAAATTATTAGTGGCAAATGTTATTGTATTATTAGGAAAGTTTAGCGTTTGCCTGAACGGTATCTTCAAATTGTATTTTGAATGCTTAATTGCAACTCTTTTTTGAGGAAAAAAACATTTTAAGAATGAATATTTTGATATTTTTTGTATGTTTGCCTTGAATTGTTAATATCCAATTTATAATCTAAGTTTATAACAAAAAAATGTATCCATTAAAATTTGAACCCATATTAAAGCAAACGCTTTGGGGGGGCGATAAAATTATTTCATTCAAACAGCTGAATGACACACGAACTGAAGTAGGAGAAAGTTGGGAAATATCTGCCGTAGAAGGTAGTGAGTCTATCGTAGCAGAAGGACCCGACAAAGGAATGACTTTAACAGAAGTACTAAGCAAATACCGCGAAGAACTTTTAGGAGAAGCAAACTATGCTCGATTTGGTGTCAAATTTCCCTTGTTAGTCAAGTTTATTGATGCACGCCAAGATCTTTCCATTCAGGTTCATCCTTCAGATGAATTAGCCAAGAAACGTCATAACTCAATGGGTAAAACTGAAATGTGGTACGTTATTGGTGCAGATAAAGGAGCCAAACTTCGCTCTGGCTTTTCTGAACAGATTACCCCCAAGGAGTATAAGGATAGAGTATACAATAACACCATTACAGAGGTCTTACAAGAATATGACATACAACCGGGTGATGTGTTCTTCTTACCGGCAGGTAGGGTTCACAGTATTGGTGCGGGGGCTTTTATAGCTGAAATTCAACAAACATCCGATGTTACTTATCGTATTTATGACTTTGATCGCAAAGACGCGAAGGGAAATGCACGTGAGTTACATACCGATTTAGCACGGGAAGCTATCAATTTCGAGGTACTCGATGATTACAGAACTCAATATGATGTGGTTGAAAACGAACCCATAGAACTGGTTGCCTGTCCTTACTTTACTACTTCGTTATACGATATGACTGAAGAAATCACGTGTGATTATTCGGAGTTAGATTCTTTTGTGATTTTCGTTTGTGTAGAAGGAAGTTGTACACTTTATGATAATGAAAAAAATGAGGTGTCATTTAAAGCAGGAGAGACAGTTTTAATGCCCGCATCTATACAAGAAGTAACTATTGTACCAAACGGTAAAGTGAAATTGTTGGAAACATACGTTTAGGAAATACTTATTGTTTGATATGAAAAATCCACGTCTTAAACTGAGATGTGGATTTTTTTATCTGAAGAATCGTCTGATTCTCTTCATTATTTTGATGCCTAGCATAGCTCCTTCGATAATTGCCATTCCAGTATTGAACGATTTTAGCAGTGAACTTCCTGTCGATGCCGCTTCAGAATAGGGTGCAAAGCCTTTCCTTGCCGTTTTCACGATGAGGCTCTTTTGCTCACGAATGGCTAGTAATACCTCTTCCTTTTGTCTGGCTATTTCTTCCAGAGTTATTTTTGTGGTAGTATCTTGCTTATTCATGACTACTTTGATTTATTTAAAAATAATCGGGCTACAAAATTCACTGTTGGTTGAATAATAAGCTGCTTTTTAAAATAGATAACTAACAGAATCAGTAATACGTTGATTCCCGCAATAACGGCGAAACTGCCCGTTAAACTACCAATTAGAGGCTCAAGTATGTAGGCTAATGCAAATAATGCATAGAACAAAGCCACCATGCCTAATATGATAAGTATGATTACAGTTATGAATGTTGAAAATAAAATGGTTAGTTTCTCGGTAATTTCCAATTGGGTATATTCCCTTTGTAACTCCAGATACTTCTTGAATTCAACAAACAATTGTTGCAAATTGTCTATACTTTCGTCGTTAATAAACATAGTGGCTTTGAATTTTAACCTTTGACTTCATTTTTAATTTCAGCAGCAATCTCATCTACTAGATCTTCCATGTCGGTTCGATTTAGTTTAATACCTTTTTTGCGAAGTGCTTCTGCAATTTTTTTACGGGTATCTTCTCCTTTTTCGGGTGCAAACAATATCCCGAGTGCAGCTCCCACAGCTGCTCCTCCTAAAAATGCGGCCAGAACATTTAAACCTTTCATAATCAATCCTTTCTTTTAAATGTTATTACGATTGATAAACGCTGAGAAAGCAAATATTGTTCATTCTTTTTTTGAGTATGATTGTTCTTGCTTTCTTTTCTTTTTTCCACTTTTTCTTATTTTTCCCTTTTCTTTCTTCTCCAAAAATCACCGTTCGATTTATTTCCCCGATACTTTTTGTTTTCTTTCGCCTTTACTTTAAGCTCTTCGGTTACTTTTTCTTGGGCTATAATATTGTCTTTGGTTACAAAAGGGTGATCTTTTACTACTTCAATATTTTTGTTGATCAGCTTTTGTATGGTTTTCAGGTAAGGAATTTCTTCCGAATCACATAAAGATATGGCGACACCTTCGTGACCTGCACGACCAGTTCTTCCTATTCTGTGAACGTATGTTTCCGGAACATTAGGCAATTCGTAATTGAATACGTGTGATAGTTGGTCAACATCAATGCCTCTAGCTGCAATATCAGTTGCTATCAGTACACGCAATGTATGTTCTTTGAATTCGCTTAACGATCTTTGTCTGGCATTTTGGCTCTTATTTCCGTGAATAGCGTCGGCTGTAATACCTTGTTTGCGCAAAGCGCGAGATAGCTTGTCGGCTCCGTATTTGGTACGCGTGAATACTAATGCCGATTCAATGTTCGTATTTTCAAGTAAATGAATTAGTAAGTTCGTTTTCTCTTTTTTCTCAACATGATAAATATACTGAGATATGATATCTACCGTAGAAGAGATCGGAGTAACTTCTACTTTAGACGGTTTGTTCAGCATGCTGTTAGCTAATTTCTCTATTTCCGGGGGCATGGTTGCTGAAAATAAAAGAGTTTGGCGTTTGGATGGCAACAGCTTAAGTATACGCTTAATGTCATGAATAAAACCCATATCGAGCATACGATCGGCTTCGTCTAAAACGAAGAAATCTAGTGCTTTCAAAGATACAAAACCTTGTTCTATTAAATCAAGTAATCGCCCAGGAGTTGCAATAAGAATAGAACTGCCTCTTCTGAGTTCATCGGTCTGTTGTTTTTGTTTTACGCCGCCAAATATTACTGTGTGACGTAAACCTGTGTATTTGCCGTAAGCTTCAAAACTTTCACCAATTTGTATGGCCAATTCTCTGGTTGGAGTTAGTACCAATGCTTTAATCTCTTTCTTGTGATTACTGTTATACAATGTTTGTAAAATGGGTATGGTGAATGCAGCAGTTTTTCCTGTTCCTGTTTGTGCACAACCTATCAGATCTTTTCCTTGAAGTAAAACCGGTATGGATTGTTCTTGTATGGGAGTAGGTGAGGCATATCCCTCTTCTTTAAGCGCCCTAAGTATAGGGTCAATTAATTTTAAATTTTCAAATGTCATTGATTCGAGTTAATGAGCCTCTCGGCTCCGTTATAATAGGCACAAAGATACGCTAACCTTTGCTGAATGAAGGGTTCTTCTGTTGAGTTTAATTATATTTAACTAAACAGATTGACTATTGACAAGCAGGAAACGGTACTTTTGTCTAGGCTTTAAGAATAATGATTAAATAAAATGATGAAAGACAGAATTGTTTTTATAACCGGAGCCAGTAGTGGCATTGGATTGGGTTGTGCTCGGAAATTTGCTTCTCAGGGAGCAAGCCTGATACTTAATGCAAGAAATGTAACTGTTCTGGAGGATATAAAAAAAGAGCTGGAAACAAAATATGCAACTCGTGTTTTGCTATTACCTTTTGATGTTCGTAACCGAGATGAAGTTGCTAAGGCATTAACATCATTGTCGCAAGAGTGGCAGGCGGTTGATGTGTTGATTAATAATGCCGGATTGGTTATTGGACTCGATAAAGAACATCAAGGTAATCTTGATGAATGGGATGTGGTTATTGATACCAACATTAAAGGATTGCTAACTGTAACGCGTCTTTTAGTGCCCGGTATGGTTGAACGAGGCAGGGGGCATATTATCAACATCGGTTCTATTGCAGGCGACGGTGCCTATCCCGGAGGAAGCGTGTATTGTGCAACTAAAGCTGCCGTTAAGGCTCTCTCCGACGGTTTAAGAATAGATTTGGTAGATACGCCGTTGCGTGTAACCAATATCAAGCCCGGTATGGTTGAAACAAACTTCTCTGTAGTACGATTCCGAGGCGATAAAGGAGCTGCGGATCGTTTTTACCAGGGTATTCATGCTTTGTCGGGTGATGATGTGGCCGAAACGGTTTATTATGCAGCTTCTGCTCCCGAGCATGTGCAAATAGCAGAAGTCTTGCTAATGCCTACCAATCAGGCTACCTCAACTCTTTCGTATAGAAAAAATGTATAGAATATTGTTTTGTAAAACGAATTATTAACTAAAATATGACGATTATGAAAAAATTAGTAATGTTAGCTACGGGTGTATGTGTAGTCTTTGCACTTAGTTCTTGTAAATCAAGTGAAAGTGCTTATAAAAAAGCATACGAGAAAGCCAAACAACAAGAACTTGCCGAACCTCAAGTGAATGCACCGGTTGATGTAACTCCGGTTACTACAACTTCAACAGTTGTTAAGTCAAATAGCACAGCTCCTGTACGTCAGGAAAAAGTAACTGTGGTTTCAGGTGTTGATGGTTTGAAAGAATATAGTGTAGTTTGTGGTAGCTTTGGCTTAAAAGCTAACGCTGAAGGTTTGAAAGACTTTTTAGATGCCGAAGGTTACAATGCAACCATTGCATTTAACGCTGAAGCTGCGATGTACAGAGTTATTGTTAGTACTTTCTCTGATAGAGGCGCTGCTGCCGATGCTCGTGATGCTTTCAAAGCTAAATATCCTAATAGAAAAGACTTCCAAGGCGCATGGTTATTGTACCGCGTGTTCTAATAAAAACCCTACTTATCAAATAAAAAAAGCTCCGGAAGAATTCTTCCGGAGCTTTTTTTATTTGGTTTTATTTAATCGTTAAGTTCTGATTTTATGAAGTAAGGATTGTAACCGTTGTCTTGCATAATGTTGTCACTTGCTTGTGATTTAAATGTTTTGCCATAAACCCTTTCATTACCGGCATTGTAGCCTATACCGAAGTTACTTGAAGGCATTACACGAGGAACATATTTGTTTCTTTTATATTTGTAAGGAGGCAATGCTATCTGAAAGCGGAAACCACCGTTAAATCCATTATTGCCGGCATGTTCTACCTTCATGGCGTAAAACCCAACAGAGGCATGACGAAAATGCCGTATCATATCAAATCGAACACCTAGTTCTTCTTCCAAATAACGTTCTGCTTTCAAGCTGAACTGTGTATTGTAAAGTGGCCAATAAAAGTTGGCGCCTATATTACCGGTAAATTTCCACTCTTTACCGTGGTAAAAAGACCAATTGTCAAATTCCCCTTTTCCAGTATAGGCCAATCGCGCTTCCAGAGAGAAACGCTCATCTCGTAAAAAATGCTTTGCCCTTGCATCCATACCCCAACGGAAATTATTGAAGAAACCGGCAGATGTAGTAAGGAATGTGCGTTGTGGAAGTCGGAATGATTGCGATAACGTAATAAATCCGGGCCTTATTTGTTCGTACTTAGTTCCGTAGTCGTTCACAATGGGGAAGATAATCTGTCCGGTGAATTTCATGCCTTTCCAAAAAGAGACTTCTATTGCGGGAGAGAAGTTCAAAAGTATGTCGTATACCCGTGATAATTTATAATTTTGAAAACTAAACTCCGGATATACCAATAAATCGACCTTATATAATGAACTGTTTGTCTTTTTTTCCTTTTTAATTTCTTTCCAGTTTTCACCCAACTCGTAGCTAACAACCCAATTGCTTTTTTGAGGAACATTTAGGCTGTCTTTTGACTCTTTTGAGTAAAGTAGTGAAATTTGGGGAACGTTGTTATCTAAGATGATTACCCTGCATGATTTATTTTGAGGTAAACCTTCTTTTTGAATAATACTTATAGCCTTATTGACGCCTACACCTGTAAGGCGGTAAGATACGCTTTCCAACGTATAAGTTAATTCTTGATTGTTTTCTGTGTATGATATGTTTTCAAATCCCAGGTCGCTCAACTCCCTGACTGTTTTGTTCGCATCTTGAGCTTGTGACAAAGAACTTGATAAAAGCCCTATTATAAAAAAGGATAGACTTATAACATGCTTTGATTTCTGAAGAATGATCATATTCTCTAATTTATAAATGTTTAAACTGTAGTTCATTATTTTTTATACTATGCAAAAATAGAGATAGTTTTCTTATGCCCCAATTATTTATGTGAAAAAAGAAGATTTATCTGTCTTTTTCTTTTCAAATGAAATACATTAATGAAAATAAATTGTAATTTTGCACCACTTATGGGACGAATATTGGCAATAGATTATGGTAGAAAGCGCTGCGGAGTTGCTGTAACCGATACGTTACAGATAATAGCCGGCGGGTTGGCTACAGTCGCTACTCACGAACTTTTGAAATTCATAACTGACTACTCAAATAAGGAAGATGTTGATCAAATTATTATCGGACTTCCCAAACAGATGAACAATGAAGCCTCGGAAAGCATGAAATATATCAAACCTTTTGTTGCTTCTTTAAAGAAAACGTTACCGGATATGAATGTGGAATATGTCGATGAACGTTTTACATCGGTTTTGGCACATCGCACGATGATGGAAGCCGGTTTAAAAAAGAAGGATAGGCAGAATAAGGCATTGGTTGATGAAATAAGTGCGACCATTATATTGCAAACATATCTTGAGGCAAAACGTTATAGTATAAAAAAATAAATTTTAAATATGATATTACCTATTTATGTATACGGCCAACCTGTGTTGAGGATTGTAGCCGATGATATTACACGTGATTATCCGGATTTATCGGAACTTATTAAGAATATGTTTGAAACGATGGATCGCGCAGATGGCGTAGGTCTTGCTGCTCCACAAATCGGTTTACCTATTCGCGTAGTCGTTATTGATCTTACCCCACTAGCCGATGAACATCCTGAGTTTGCTGACTTTAAAAAGGCATACATTAATGCTCATATCCTCGAAACTGAAGGAGAAGAAGTTTCAATGGAAGAAGGCTGCTTGAGTTTACCTGGTATTCATGAGAGCGTAAAAAGAATGAACCGCATCCATGTGAAATACATGGATGAGAATTTTGTGGAGCATGACGAATGGGTTGAGGGTTATTTGGCAAGAGTGATGCAGCATGAATTTGATCATCTTAACGGCATAATGTTTATTGATCATATTTCACCGTTACGCAAACAGATGATTAAAGGAAAATTAAATGCAATGCTAAAAGGGAAGGCACGCTGTTCTTATAAGGTAAAAACAGTTAAATAAAATTCGCAGATCATATTGAGCTTGTGTTTAATGAGGCTTAATTTGGTCAAAAAATACAAAAAGCAGTACTATGTTCTTTGTTTGTCAGTTAAAAGCTATATTTTTGTTTTGCTTATTAATAATTGAAAGCTGATGGTCAAGAATATAATACTGCTTTTGCTGTTTTTTCCTGCTTATCTTTGTGCCCAAATCAATACAGAACGAGTAATGACTATTGCTCGGAATGCATTGTATTTTGAAGACTACGTTCTTTCTATCCAGTACTTTAATCAAGTAATCAATGCAAAACCTTATTTGTACGAGCCTTATTTTTTTAGAGGACTAGCCAAAATAAATCTGGAAGACTATCAAGGAGCCGAAACTGATTGTAGTGCTGCAATAGAGCGTAATCCTTTTGTTGTAGGCGCTTATCAGATACGCGGACTGGCCCGTATCAAGCAAAGTAAATTTGAAGGAGCTATTAGCGATTATAAAACAGCACTTCAGTACGAACCCGAAAACATAACCCTGTGGCATAACCTTTCCTTGTGTCACATTCAAAAGGGTGATTACGATGCTGCCAAAAAAGACCTCGGAAATTTGTTGGCTTTATCACCCAAATATACTAAAGCCTACTTGATGAGAGGAGAGGTTTTACTAAAACAGAAAGATACCATTCAGGCTTATCGCGATTTTGATCTTGCGATTGAAATGGATAAATATGATCCGGATGCCTGGACTTCCAGAGCTATTCTAAAACTGCAGCAGGCGAAATATACAGAGGCAGAATCTGACTTGAATCAGGCTATTCATTTGAATGTAAAAAATGCAGCTAACTACGTAAATAGAGCATTAGCCCGTTTTCACCAAAACAACCTGAGAGGTGCTATGAGCGATTACGATCTCGCTTTAGATGTTGACCCGAACAATTTTATCGGTCACTACAACCGCGGTTTGTTGCGTGCTCAGGTGGGTGACGATAACCGGGCTTTGGAAGACTTTGACTTTGTTATTAAAATGGAACCCGATAATATGATGGCCATTTTTAATCGCGGATTGCTAAAATATCAAACAGGAGACTACAAGGGAGCTATCAAAGATTACAGTACGGTAATCAATGAACACCCTAATTTTATGGCTGGTTATTATAATAGAGCGGAGGCTCGTAGAAAAATAGGCGATAAAAATGGCGCCGAACGCGATGAATTTAAAATACTAAAGATGCAGCTTGATAGAAAGAACGGATTGCTTTCTTCAAATACAAATAATGACAAGTCGGCCGGAAATAAAGACGAAAACACAGATGATAAATCGAAAACACGTAAGAAATCAGATAAGAACGTTAGTAATTATGGCAAAATAGTTATTGCTGATGATTCAGAAAGTGATCAGAAATACAATAGTTATTACAGAGGTAAAGTGCAAGACCGTAACGTTGAAGTGAGAATGGAACCGATGTATGTGTTAACGTATTATGAGAAAATGAGCGAAGTAAAGCGTAATATAAATTATCATAAATTTATTGACAACCTCAACCGCTCGGGTGCGTTGCCTAAGCGTCTGTATATAACGAATGACGAAGCGCCCTTGTCGGAGGCACAGGTCAAGGAACATTTCGCGATGATTGATACACATACCACTGAGATTGTGGAAAACCCTCAGGACTCAAGAAAAAGATTCTCTCGTGCAGTCGATTTTTATCTTGTGCAAGATTTTGAGAACTCAATTGAAGATCTTACTCAGGCTATTTTGAATGATAAAACATTCTTCCCTGCTTATTTTATGAGAGCTTTGGTGCGTTACAAACAACTAGAATACCTTAAGGCTGAAGGACAAAATACGGCAAATGTATCACAAGGAAAAGCTGCAATGGTTGCAGCTATTGACTATGACGTGGTGAAGAATGATTTAGATAATGTCATAGCCTTGGCGCCCGATTTTGTTTATGCATATTATAACAGAGGTAATTTACTTTCTGTACTCAAAGATTACCGTTCTGCTATTATAGATTATTCAAAAGCTATTGATTTAAATAAAGATTTTGCAGAAGCCTATTTTAATCGAGGGCTAACCTACATATTCCTAGGAAATAACAAGAAAGGTATTGCTGATTTGAGTAAAGCAGGAGAGCTGGGAATCGTTTCTGCATATAATATCATAAAACGTTTTACAGAAGTTCCCGAATAATATTTTTGATTTATTTCGGATGTATCTTAAAAGAATTAATTAATTTTGCGTTTCAATAGACAATAACATTAAAATATGATAAAAATAACATTTCCTGATGGCTCAGTTCGTGAATACAACGAAGGAGTTACTGGTCTGCAAATAGCAGAGAGCATTAGTTCTCGTCTTGCGCAAGATGTGTTAGCGTGTGGCGTTAATGGAGATATTTATGATTTGGGACGTCCTATTATGGAAGACGCTTCTGTGGTGTTGTACAAATGGGAGGATGAACAAGGTAAGCATGCTTTCTGGCATACTAGTGCACACTTGTTGGCGGAAGCTCTACAGGAACTTTACCCCGGAATCCAATTTGGTATAGGTCCGGCTATTGAAAACGGATTTTATTATGATGTAGATCCAGGTGAGGCAGTCATAAAAGAAGCTGACCTTGCTGTTATCGAAGCCAAAATGGCTGAACTTTCTGCAAAGAAAGAAGCAGTGGTTAGAAAAGAGATCAGTAAGAGTGATGCTTTGAAGATGTTTGGAGATCGTCACGAAACATACAAATGTGAACTCATTTCAGAGTTAGAAGACGGTAAGATCACCACTTATACCCAAGGAGAATTTACTGATTTGTGTCGCGGACCGCACCTTATAAACACAGGAGCTATTAAGGCTATCAAGCTTACTTCTGTTGCCGGTGCTTATTGGCGGGGACAAGAAAATCGCAAAATGCTGACTCGTATTTATGGTATCACATTCCCTAAGAAGAAGATGCTCGATGAGCATCTGGCTATGATGGAGGAAGCTAAGAAGCGCGATCACCGTAAAATTGGTAGAGAAATGGAACTTTTCATGTTCTCGGAAACAGTAGGAAAGGGTCTTCCTATGTGGTTACCTAAAGGAACGGCTCTTCGTTTACGATTGGAAGATTTTCTGAAAAAAATACAGAAACGTTTTGGCTACCAACAGGTAATGACCCCTCATATCGGCAATAAAATGCTTTATGTAACTTCAGGTCATTATGCCAAATACGGAAAAGACTCTTTTCAACCTATTAACACACCGGAAGAAGGAGAGGAGTACTTATTGAAGCCGATGAACTGTCCGCATCATTGTGAAATATACAAATGGCAGCCTCATTCATATAAAGATCTTCCTTTGCGTTTGGCCGAATTTGGTACCGTTTATAGATACGAACAAAGCGGTGAGCTTCATGGTTTGACTCGTGTTCGCAGCTTTACGCAAGATGATGCGCATATTTTCTGCCGTCCGGATCAGGTGAAAGAAGAGTTCTTGAGTGTAATGGATATTATCTTTATTATTTTCAAAGCGCTTAACTTTGAAAATTTTGAAGCACAGATATCACTCAGAGACCCTAACAACCGTGAAAAATACATCGGTTCTGATGAGAACTGGGAAAAAGCAGAACGAGCTATTGTTGAAGCTTGTGAAGAAAAAGGTCTCAAAGCCCGTGTGGAACTTGGAGAAGCCGCATTCTACGGTCCTAAGCTTGACTTTATGGTTCGTGATGCAATTGGTCGTAAATGGCAGTTGGGAACCATTCAGGTTGACTACAGTTTGCCCGAAAGATTCCAGTTGGAATATACCGGTGCCGACAACCAAAAACATCGTCCTGTTATGATTCACCGTGCACCTTTTGGTTCTATGGAACGTTTCGTGGCCGTGTTGATTGAACACACAGGTGGTAAATTCCCGTTGTGGCTCACACCCGACCAAGTTGCTATTCTGCCAATTAGTGAGAAGTTCAACGGCTATGCACAAGAGCTGAAAAAATATTTTGAGAACATTGATATTCGTGCTATAGTTGACGAACGTAATGAAAAAATAGGCCGTAAGATACGTGATAATGAAATGAAGCGTATCCCTTACATGCTTATTGTAGGTGAGAAAGAAGCAGCCGAAGGACAAGTTGCTGTCAGAAAACAAGGTGAAGGTGACAAAGGAAGTATGAAATTTGAGGATTTTGGTAAAATTCTTAATGAAGAAGTACAAAATATGATAAATATGTGGTAACTTTGCCGCGAAATGTAGAAGCATAGCATTTTTTAATGTTCTAAAGTTCGCTTTTACTTTAATGATAATAATAATTGGTAATAAAGAAGAAACAAACCGGAAGTAATCGTTTTTTAATGAAGAATGACAGCTTAAAAGGGCAACACCGGATCAACGAGCAGATCCGTGCCAAAGAAGTCCGCATTGTGGGCGACGAAGAGATTGAAGCAAAAGTTTATCCAATCTTTCAGGCCTTAAAAATGGCCGAGGAGCGTGAAATGGATTTAGTGGAGATCTCTCCAAATGCAGAGCCACCTGTTTGTCGTATTATTGATTATTCTAAATTTCTTTATCAGTTAAAGAAGCGTCAGAAAGAACAAAAAGCTAAGCAGGTTAAGGTCAATGTGAAAGAAATACGTTTTGGTCCTCAAACAGATGACCATGACTATGATTTCAAATTGAAACATGCAAAAGGCTTTTTGGAAGATGGAGATAAAGTGAAGGCTTATGTGTTCTTCAAAGGTCGCTCCATTTTGTTTAAAGAGCAGGGTGAGGTATTATTGTTACGTTTTGCCAATGATCTTGAAGATTATGCAAAGGTTGACCAAATGCCGGTTCTTGAAGGTAAAAGGATGACAATCTTTTTATCTCCCAAGAGAAAAGAAATGCCCAAGAAAGTTGTCACTAAACCGGCTGTTGCTCCGGCAAAGCCTCAGGTGAAGGACGATTCAGAAGAATCAAAACCAATGGATGACGCGCAGGTATAGTGCGTCACCATCAATTTTAATAATTAAATATCAATTAAGATGCCAAAGATGAAGACTAACTCCGGTTCTAAAAAAAGATTCGCTCTTACCGGAACAGGTAAAATCAAAAGAAAGCACGCTTTCCACAGTCACATTTTGACTAAGAAGTCTAAAAAGAGAAAAAGAAACTTGTGCAGCACAACAACAGTTGACGTTACTAACGTAAGCCAGGTTAAGGAACTCTTAGCAATGAAGTAACCTCGAGAGCGTACAAAAGTATTATTAAAAGTATTAACCGAATGCATTAGCCTTTAAGATCATTGTTAATCAATGGCGCTAACATTCAAAAAAGAGTAAAACTATGCCAAGATCAGTAAATCATGTTGCTTCAAGAGCAAGAAGAAAGAAAATTTTGAAATTAACCAGAGGTTACTTTGGTGCAAGAAAAAACGTTTGGACCGTTGCTAAAAACACATGGGAAAAGGGTTTAACTTACGCTTACCGTGACCGTAAAAATAAGAAAAGAAACTTCCGTGCGCTTTGGATTCAGCGTATCAATGCTGCTGCACGTTTGGAAGGTATGTCTTATTCTAAGTTGATGGGCGCTTTGCACAAAGCCGGCATTGAAATTAACCGTAAGGTTTTAGCTGATTTAGCTATGAACCATCCGGAAGCTTTCAAAGCAATCGTAACTAAAGCAAAAGCTGCTTAATTTTCTGAATTGAAAGAGGGGCAACCTCTGAAATGATAATTCTTGCCCAAGTTTGCAATCATGTGAACTTGGGCAAGTTCGTTTTAAAAAGTTAGTGAACAAATCACGCTTTGTGCTTGTTTTTATTATAGATAAAGGTTATCTTTGTTGCATAAAAGAATTAGCCGCATTGGTTGGATTGGGAAACTCATCAAGTAAACTGAAATACCGAGACAAGCTTTGCTTTTCAATGGCGGGCCACAATCCTTCGGGATACTTTTTAGTCAGTGGATTACAAAGAGGGTGAGCACTCAAATCATGTCATTCGGAGTTTCATCACATCATCGATGCGGCTTTATTAAAAAGGGCAAACTTGTTAAAAGTCTGCCCTTTTTTGTATCTATAACCCTAGGATACTTATTCTTTAATACGTATTTGGCAATGCGAAAGATCTTCGATGATTGCCAAAGATTCCACTTTGACTCCTTGTTCTTCAATTCGTTTACGTCCATTTTGGAACTCCTTCTCAATAATAAATCCCATTCCTACAAGTTCGGCACCGGCTTGCTTGACCAAGTCAATTATGCCCAATGCAGCATTACCGTAAGCCAGAAAATCATCAACGAACAGAATCTTATCGTTGGGAGTCAGAAAGTCCGAACTGATAACCACTTCATAATCTCTGTCTTTGGTAAAAGAGTGAACGGTGGTGCTCAACGCATTTTCTATTGTCTTAGGTGATTTCTTTTTAGCAAAGACCACTGGAAGGTTCAATAAATAGCCCGTCATGATAGCAGGAGCAATGCCGCTTGCTTCTATGGTCATGATCTTATTAACGTTTGTACCAGCAAAGCGTCTGACAAATTCCACCCCAATGGCCTTCATTAATTGCGGATCCATCTGGTGATTAATAAAACTGTCTACTTTTAAAATTCCCCCTTCAAAACATTTCCCGTCCTGAAGAATTCTTTTCTTTAATAATTGCATAATGTATCTATTTGTTATCTCTCAAATCTTTCACACGTACAGCTTTTCCTTCGCTTTGAGGCAAAGACCCCTTCTTAACCAGCTTGACCTTCGGAGTGACCAAAATCTCATCTTTCAGACGGCGCACAATTTCTTTTCGTGTGTTTTCAAGCTCAATGTAGTTATCTGTCGATAATTCATTCAGTTCCACCTCTACAATTATCTCGTCTTGATTGTGCAACGTTTCAAGAGTAATGAGGTAGTTGCTTCCCAGTTCAGGAAACTGTACCAATATCTTCTCTATTTGCATGGGGAATATATTCACCCCTTTGATAATAAACATATCATCGCTTCTTCCTTTGATGCGATCAATGCGTCGGTGCGTACGTCCGCAGGGACATTCACCGGGAATAATGCGCGTAAGGTCACGTGTTCTGTAGCGAATGAGCGGCATCATATTGCGATCAAGTGTCGTAAGAACCAATTCGCCAATTTCACCGTCGGGGAGAGGTTGCAACGTTTCCGGATCGATAATTTCTACCAGATAACAATCCTCCCAGATATGCATTCCGTTTTGCTCCAGGCATTCAAATGCTACACCGGGACCGTTCATTTCAGTCATTCCGAAACAGTTGTAAGCCTTTACACCAAGCATACGTTCAATCTTTCTTCTCTGCTCATCGGTGTGTGGTTCCGCCCCTATAATAAGCGTCTTCAGACTGCTCTCTGTCGGATCGATCCCTTCTTCCTGAAAGACCTCGGCCAAACGAATGGCGTAGCTGGGAATGGCATGCAAAGCCGTTGTTTTAAAGTCGGTTATGAATTTAATCTGCCTTTTACTGTTACCAGCCGCAGCAGGAACCGTCAATGCCCCCAAACGTTCGGCACCATACTGAAAACCCAGTCCGCCGGTAAACATACCATAGCCTGAACTGTTTTGAAACACATCTTTCTTACGCAACCCCACCATGTATAAACAGCGGGCCACCAAGTTAGCCCACGAGTCCAAATCGTGCTGTGAGTGTATAATTACAGTCGGATTCCCCGTAGTACCGCTTGACGAATGAATTCTGACCGCATCCTCCAGATTACCCGCCAGCAAACCGAAAGGATAATTCGCTCTCATGTCAGCTTTGGTAGTAAAAGGCAGCTTGCGGAAATCGTCCAGACACCTGATGGCGTCCGGACTTATGTTGTGCTTTTGAAATTGATCCTTGTAGTAGGGAGCGTTGGAAGCTACTGTCAACGTGCTTTTGATACGTTCCAGTTGCAGCTTCTCCAACTCCTGCCGTGGCAGAGTCTCGATGGACTTTTCCCAATATTCTGTGTTCATAGTACTAGATTTAAGTTTGTCACATCATGTTTTCTGCAATCTTCTTGCCCGCAGCAAGTGCTTTCAGATTCAGTTCAACAATCTCATTTCCCTTCTTTTCAAAGATCTCGCGTATGCTGTTTTCTATTTTCGCATAATCAATACCCAAAAACGGAGTAGTTGCCCCCAGCAATACCATATTAGAAACACGCGCAGAGCCAACCTCCCTGGCTACTTTATCAACATCCAGTATTACCTTGTGCGGAAGCTTGTTAATTTCATCAATAATAAGCTGCTTATCGGGGTAATTGGGTATGTTTTCAAACGTAGTCTCGTTGGTTACCAGCCATCCCTCCTGATTGAGGTAGGGGAGATAGCGCAAACTCTCCATGGGTTCCAATGAAATAATCAAGTCACATTTGCCCTGTGGAATAAGATCAGACGCAATGGGCAAGTCGCTGATGCGTAAATTTGATTGCACATCGCCACCACGCTGGCTCATGCCATGCACTTCAGATTGCTTCATGTAAAGGCCTTCTTTCAGAGCCGCTTTACCGATAACCGTTGCTATGGATAAAATACCTTGGCCACCAACTCCCGATAATATAATGTCTTTTTTCATGGTTACTTGCTGTTTTTCTTTTTACGCGATAAGGTTTGTACACACTCTCTTCTGGGGATAATAACAGATACCCCCTTGTAATTAATCTCGTCACGGATGATTTGTTTCATTTCATCGAAGTTCTTCTTCAGAGGAACCACTACACGAATATGCTCAGGCTCCACACCAAGTCCCATGCAGATAGCCTCAATGCGTCCTGTTCCCGCAGAATCCTGACCACCCGTCATCGCGGTTGTTTCATTGTCGGAAATCACAACGGTTACATTGCTCTTCTCATTCACACAATCGAGCAGGCCCGTCATTCCGGAGTGTGTAAACGTAGAGTCACCAATCACGGCTACGGAAGGATACAAACCACCATCGGCCGCCCCTTTGGCCATAGTAATAGAAGCCCCCATGTCCACGCATGAGTTGATAGCGTTGAACGGAGCGTTGGCCCCTAATGTATAACAACCTATGTCACTGAATACCTTGTGTTGCGGATACTCCTGATTCAATACTTCGTTCAGTGCATTGTACATGTCGCGGTGGCTGCAACCATCACACAAAGCCGGAGGTCTCATTTCCACAACGGCAGGCGTGGTGAAGAACACCGAAGTACTTTTACCCAATGCCCTGGCAACAGAATCGGGCGTTAATTCTCCATCGGTTGAGAGCGTGCCATCCAAGCGACCTTTAACCTTAACACCAATTCCTAGATACCCCTTGAGTTGCCTTTCAACAAAAGGCTGTCCGTCTTCCAATACCAATATCTCATCACAAGACTCAGCCAATTGAGCCAATTGCTTTTTGGGAAGAGGATACTGTCCGATCTTCAAAACCGGATGCTCACAACCATCAGGATAATTCTCCATTAAATAATTGTAAGCTATGCCACAGGCAACGATACCCAATTTCTTATTTGGTCCGTCGGTTAACGTGTTGTAGATTGAATTCTCAGACGCAGCAATCAATTCACTTTGAAGAGCAAGTAAAGCCTTATACCTCTTTCTGGCATTGCCCGGAAGCAAAATAAACTGTCGGGGATCTTTGCTGAAAGAAATTTCGTTTTGCGCTCTTACCGCTTTCCGTTCAACCCCTGCGCGCGAGTGAGCCAGACGAGTAACGATGCGAAGCAAAACCGGTTCGCCGGTCTTTTCAGACACTTCGAACCCGCTGTACACCATGTCATACGCCTCCTGCTGGTTGCTGGGTTCCAGCATCGGAACCAGAGAAAAGTCGCCATAAAACCGGCTATCTTGTTCGTTTTGTGAAGAATGCATGCTGGGATCATCGGCAGCAACAACTATTACCCCACCGTTAACCCCCGTTACACCAGCGTTGATAAAACAATCGGCCGCTACATTCATCCCTACATGCTTCATGCAAACCAAAGCTCTTTTGCCGACAAACGACATGCCTAGAGCTGCTTCCATTGCTGTTTTTTCGTTGGCGCACCAATTACGGTGAATGTTTGAGTCAGTGTTTTTGAGTACAGCCTGAATGTATTCAGTAATTTCAGTGGAAGGTGTTCCGGGGTATGCAAATACGCCCGATAAGCCAGCGTCTAATGCCGCTTGCGCAATGGCTTCGTCTCCTAGTAAAAGCTGTTTATCCATATTTCTTTCTTTTGGTGTTAATCTGGTATTATATACTTTATTTATAAATGTTACGTTGGTTGAGAGCCTGCCAATACTTGCGTGCGTTGGCCATGTGTTCGGCATAGTTTGCCGCAAAATTATGAGTCCCCGAGAAATCCTCTTTGGCACACATATAAATGTAATCGTGACGTGTGTAATTCAACACACTATCAATGCCTTTGACAGAAGGTATGCGGATGGGGCCCGGAGGCAAACCGATGTTTCGGTACGTATTATAAGGTGAATTGATGTTCAGATGATTGTTCATGATACGCCTCAGTCCAAAATCCTGCAAGGCAAATTTAATAGTCGGATCGGCTTGCAGCGGCATGGAAGCATGCAAACGATTGATGTATAACCCCGCTACCATAGGCTTCTCGGCGTTATTGTTTGTTTCCTCCTCAACGATAGAAGCAATGGTAACCACCTCTTCCGGAGTAAAACCGATGGATTTCGCTTTGGCCAGACGTTCACTGTTCCAGAAACGACTGTGCTCTTTCTGCATCCGCTTGAAGAACTTATCCAGACTGATGTCCCAATAAATTTGGTACGTATCCGGAATAAAAAGACAGATAACCGTTTCCTCTTTGTAGCCCAACTGCGCGCAGAAAGCAGAATCCAGTAACTGTTTGGCAATTTCGGCCGAATCAATCATCAATTGTTTTCCCAAATAACCGGCCAACTTCTCTTTGGTTCGTTGGTTGCCGATAGTCAGATTCATAGGCTGCTGGTGCCCGCGTGCCAAACGCTTATAAACGCGGTAGATATTATCGCCCGGATTGATTAAGTACCGCCCGGTATGTATGTGTTCACTGAAGTTCTGGTATTTGGCCAACAACCGAAACCCCTGAAAGTTACCCGGATTTCCGGCAGCAATAACCTTGTTAAACACAGAATCGGTATTGTCATCCTTGTCAATGTACACATATACTTTGTCAGACGGTTTGAACTGCGGATAAAGCAGATAATAATAGATAGTGCCCAAGGCACAAAGACTACACAATACACCTAAAGATATACCAATTAGTAGCTTTTTGTTCTTTATTGAAGTCATTTGGCGAGTAAATTGAATTTGCACGCAAAGATATAAAGATTTGTAGTAATTGGCTTTAGTGTAGCGTGAAAATATTGGAAATCAGGACAAAAAAGAGTGAGGATGCCTCTAATTAAGAAGCTCTCACCGCGTTATTTGATTCTTGTAATTGAAAAGTCTCAGTCGCCTCGTTTGAAGAAAGACGCTATCCACAAAAGAAGAATAGCTCCAACTGTTGAAGTGGTTAAGTTACCGATAATACTTGTTGTTTGAAACCCTAGCAAACTGAATACCCAGCCGCCCAACACACCGCCCACAATTCCTAATAATAAGTTTGTGAATAAACCGAACCCGCCACCACGAGTAATTTTCCCTGCCAGATAACCGGCAAGTATACCAATGAGTATGTACCAAATAAAATTCATAGCTTTCTTTAATTAATGATTAAACAATTGTATTAAGTAATAACACGGTAGAAGTAAAAAAGTTTTTATAAAGAAGAGTCGGGGATCACTGATGCCAATATATTGCTTACATCCCATACTTTTTCCGTAATTTAAGTAGCTCATTTAATTAAGTATTGGTTGAACTCATTGCCTTCATTTTTATTAATGGAAGATGTTTTTTTGAATGAGTACTAGGAAAGAGAATGTTTTATTTTTCAAAAACATGTGATATTAAAGAAAGTAAGTTTGCTCTTAAAAAGCTTCTGTTAAAATCCTTTTGAAATATGCCATTTTTTATACAATTTAATTAAGATGTGATCAAAATCTCATATAATGTATTACATTTGTCGCAGGTGATTAAGAAGGGAGAGGTGCTGGTCATATGTCTATTTAGTTGATGAATGGATCGTTGAACATAATCCAACAGCTTGCAGAGGAAGAAAGCTCAATCTGCAACTACAGTTTGAATAGTAAGTTCGAATATAATGTTTACTTATACAAATAAATTATTGGAAGATGATAAAAAGAAATAAGGTAATCATATTGTATATAGTTGCTTTTTTTACTTTAATTTGGGTTTTATATTCAAATATAAATGTTGCAATACAAACTACCGTAACATTTTTTGGTATATCATTCTTTGTCTACACTTTAATCTTTATTTATAAACGATTAAAAAGCAATAAATTTAGATTTAGTGGAGCTATATCTAGGAAAGAATGGCTGTTTTCTGCTATTGCAATCATTGTTATTTGGGCACTCTTTTTGACTGTACTATCAGAAACTAGCCTGATTTTCGCAACAAGTGTGTCTTCTATTTTACTTGTAGGACTATTTATATACGACAAAGTTAAAACAATAATAGCAAAATTATTTTAGGCGAGTGCTATTGCTGCAGAATATACGAATAATATAGTAAAGCTCCCTTAATATCAGTGAGTGTTCGAAAAATATATGCATCTAGCGCTCCTTTTCGTCAACTACCCAATTGTTCCATCTCTGAAGTGTTTTTTTTACAGTGCCCAAATACTGGCTTTTTATTGAATTATGCTGTTAATTTCCAACAATTATTATCTATTGTATATGTTCAATCTCTTTTCTGACCATTTGCTCACATCTCATACGTTTTCCGTAATCAAGTAGCTCATTTATTAAGCATTTCTTAAACTCATTACCTTCATTTTTATTAATGGAAGATATTTTTTGAATGAGTGCAAGGAAAGAAAACGTTTTATTTATCAAAACGTGTGATATTAAAAAAGTAAGTTTACTTCTAAAAAGACTCCAACTAGCAGATTCTTTTTGTAGGAAAAATAGGCAGGTTTGTGATAAGATAACAAGACCTTCTTCAGGAACTATGTCACAGTAATATAATACCAGTGGAAAGCCTTTGTCAGGATCCTTTTGGAAGTAATAAATTATAAAATCTTCATATATAACACTGTGATATTTTAATTGTAGCATTGCCTCAACTAATGTATAGTTCCAATGATCATCTTTTGAAAGATGCCATTTTTTATATAATTCTTCAAGTTTGGGAGCAAGTTCAATTGCATTTATTTCAACTATTGTTTTCAATGCGACTGAACGATAATTATTGTTATTGAACTCTACTTCATTTAAAAAGAATTTTAATATGCTTTCTTTATCATCCTCCACTGTAACAGATAGTTTAGAAGATAGCTGGTGAATAAATTCACCGCCACCATCTTTGTAATGATTTGCGTTGTATTCATGTTCAAATGCACGAAGAATATTAATTATTGTATCTGTATTCATGGTAATTTTGATGTTTTGTAAGTTGTAGTTATAAGCTCGTTTAAGTTATACAATCAATTCTTTTGTGTAAGATATATAGTCACTCAGCCCCCAATAACAGCCCTGTCCTTGTTTAGAGTTCCATTCTTCAATGACTTTTTTCTCAATATTTAAACTTTTAGATACTTCGTAACTATCTGTATCATATACACGTAAAAGAATCTCTTTGTGATCTTTGTCGTAGATGCGATAAAACATAAAAACATCTAACAAATTGTGGGATTGAATATACTCCTTAAGCCATGAAATGCTATTAATATTTAATATGAAAAGGCGGTCCGTATCGTATAATTTGTTTTTATTAGAATATTCAAATTCGGAAAAAGAGTTAAAATCAGGAAAGGAATGTAGTATAAGGCTCTCCATCATAACACCATCTAAATGGAATGTGGACCCGTAAGGTATCTTATCTAGAACCGTACAAAGGATTTCGATTTTAAGATCATCCATATACTTACTAATTTAGGGGAAATTCTGCTACAATATATGGAATTCTTTTCGTCCATGCAAGATGATATGTGAAAATGCATTTTTAAAATGATTATTGATATTATTGGCTTTGTTTCAATTCCATAAGGTACAATTAAAAGGCGGAACTGGACGCACGATCTGCAGATAACTACTCAGGTTTCAATTCCATAAGGTACAATTAAAAGTGACTCAAACTTTCCGTTCATCACGTTGCTAACAGGTTTCAATTCCATAAGGTACAATTAAAAGACTTTTTCAAAATCAATGGAATCAGTAGATACCGCGGGTTTCAATTCCATAAGGTACAATTAAAAGTTACATTCGTCTCGCTGCCAAAAGAGCTAGTATGCTGTTTCAATTCCATAAGGTACAATTAAAAGGGAAAGCTGTACTCAATAGAAGTTATCCCTGAAGCTAGTTTCAATTCCATAAGGTACAATTAAAAGTATGCCACGTTCTACACAATTAGAAATGAGTACCGTGTTTCAATTCCATAAGGTACAATTAAAAGTTCAATGGCTGATAATGATTTTTTCCGTATATTAGTGTTTCAATTCCATAAGGTACAATTAAAAGCATCCAAAACAGATCAATCATTTCAACGAGGCTGATGTTTCAATTCCATAAGGTACAATTAAAAGAAAACTATTTACGCTTTCAATTGCATCAGATATATAGTTTCAATTCCATAAGGTACAATTAAAAGGCTCCAGTCACTCCTGGAACAAAAGTATATTTCTCGTTTCAATTCCATAAGGTACAATTAAAAGTGATAACAACGGTAACGAGATTGCCATGTTTACCAGTTTCAATTCCATAAGGTACAATTAAAAGGAAGCAGTGGTAAAGAGTTACAGAAATTTCAGGAAAGTTTCAATTCCATAAGGTACAATTAAAAGTCCAACAATTTTACGTAATTCCTTCCTTGTCTCGTGTTTCAATTCCATAAGGTACAATTAAAAGTATTTGTTCCATTAAAAAGTATATCAGCTCTGTAGTTTCAATTCCATAAGGTACAATTAAAAGCATTGCAGCCAAAAAGAAAGGGATTTGCAAAGAGTTTCAATTCCATAAGGTACAATTAAAAGGTCCATCTCTTATCTTGTAGACCTTTCATTTTAAATTTGTTTCAATTCCATAAGGTACAATTAAAAGAGTTCACGCTTACATCCTTCTGATTCTTGCCATCCGTTTCAATTCCATAAGGTACAATTAAAAGTCTAGATCTGTTCCGTATGTCCCGCAATTAATCATGTTTCAATTCCATAAGGTACAATTAAAAGCGTAAAGTCAAGCTTGATCAGGATAACGAGAAGTTACCTGTTTCAATTCCATAAGGTACAATTAAAAGCGGTAGCAAGGGTGTTGTGACAATAGACGTTTCACCGTTTCAATTCCATAAGGTACAATTAAAAGGGGGGGAGAAACTTATTGCTAAATAGTAAAATTAATTCGTTTCAATTCCATAAGGTACAATTAAAAGAGAACCATTCTCGTTTAGTGTATGGCAAGGTGGTTCGTTTCAATTCCATAAGGTACAATTAAAAGTATTGCTTTTCATACTCTGTTGCGGCCGCAGTAGCGTTTCAATTCCATAAGGTACAATTAAAAGACTCCTTACCCTTATCAGCTAGAAGGAATACAGCGGTTTCAATTCCATAAGGTACAATTAAAAGATCTGATACAGGTCTTTGTTTAGTTTGATCTTCCCAGTTTCAATTCCATAAGGTACAATTAAAAGCCCGGTAGTAAACTATAAAATCCCCTATGGTACCTTCGTTTCAATTCCATAAGGTACAATTAAAAGTGAATGTAGGCGAAACTTGCAAACGATACAACGCTGGTTTCAATTCCATAAGGTACAATTAAAAGTTATAGGAGTATGCAGTAGTTACCATTGAAGACTGTTTCAATTCCATAAGGTACAATTAAAAGGCACAAAGGAGTTAATACCGTCATATTGCTTGATGCTGTTTCAATTCCATAAGGTACAATTAAAAGCAAACAACGGTTAATGAAATTGATACCCGTCTGCAATGTTTCAATTCCATAAGGTACAATTAAAAGTCATTCTTGCGGGTGTCTGTAATTAATGCTTCAAAGGTTTCAATTCCATAAGGTACAATTAAAAGTGTTATTATTAAATCCGGCCATTTTCATTTCTTCTTGTTTCAATTCCATAAGGTACAATTAAAAGATAAAATCTTAAAAGTATCCATAATTAAAAATTAAAAGTTTCAATTCCATAAGGTACAATTAAAAGGCAAGCAAGAAGTGCAGAGGGCTAAACCGCTGCAGGTTTCAATTCCATAAGGTACAATTAAAAGGCCTGCAAACATGGAATTCCTTCAGTCGCTGTCTCGTTTCAATTCCATAAGGTACAATTAAAAGGGCCAACCGCTTGCGGCTTTCAATAAGCGCTTTGAAGTTTCAATTCCATAAGGTACAATTAAAAGCTCGTGTCTTTTAAGTCTTCAAAGGCACGCACATATTGTTTCAATTCCATAAGGTACAATTAAAAGACAGTGCTACAATGTAACTGCATAGCTTGCCGTTCTGTTTCAATTCCATAAGGTACAATTAAAAGACAAACTTACTGATAGATTTACCGTTAATGGATAAAGTTTCAATTCCATAAGGTACAATTAAAAGTATATTGTTTTTTAATACTTATCCTTTATGCGTTTTGTTTCAATTCCATAAGGTACAATTAAAAGACGTTCAGACTAAAGAAGGCAATAAAGGCGTTAAAGCGTTTCAATTCCATAAGGTACAATTAAAAGGTTTTGAATTTATCCGGTGAGTTTTCTCTTCTTGGTTTCAATTCCATAAGGTACAATTAAAAGACAACCGGTTTGCCTTTATCTTGAGCGGATTTGAGTTTCAATTCCATAAGGTACAATTAAAAGTGTTTCTGAATGTAACAGTGCATATATCAGATATTAGTTTCAATTCCATAAGGTACAATTAAAAGAATGAATTCAAGGGAATTCTGTTCACGCGTGAACTAGTTTCAATTCCATAAGGTACAATTAAAAGCATCCATTCCACGGCTTTACCATCAACCAATGATAAGTTTCAATTCCATAAGGTACAATTAAAAGGGTTCTACGACCTATATATAGATTGCCGTTGCCGTGTTTCAATTCCATAAGGTACAATTAAAAGGCTCAAACGTATAGCTCGCAAGCCCAGCTATACTATGTTTCAATTCCATAAGGTACAATTAAAAGGCAAATCTTTTCTGTAAATCTTTATCTTTGTTTTCTGTTTCAATTCCATAAGGTACAATTAAAAGTGAATACGAGTTAATCCCTGCGTAATCATCACGATAGTTTCAATTCCATAAGGTACAATTAAAAGCTCGGTATGCATCCGCCAGCGTATACTCCGGAATATAGTTTCAATTCCATAAGGTACAATTAAAAGCAAGTCAAGAAGTTTATTTGTGTCAGCCTCCAAGCTATGTTTCAATTCCATAAGGTACAATTAAAAGCCAATAACGTTTTATGCTGGTACCCGTAAAGGTCGTTTCAATTCCATAAGGTACAATTAAAAGAGCCGGTTGTATTCTCGTTGGTGAGAACAAACAAGGTTTCAATTCCATAAGGTACAATTAAAAGAATTTTCCAAAAGAAATTCAATCTTTAATTGATGAGTTTCAATTCCATAAGGTACAATTAAAAGTTTACATAAGACCTCAAACGGGACTACCTAAAACGCATGTTTCAATTCCATAAGGTACAATTAAAAGATTTCAAAAGGGTATGCAAAAGGAAATATTGGATTAGTTTCAATTCCATAAGGTACAATTAAAAGGAAGCTAGAAATATCATAGATAAGTACTCTATACGGTTTCAATTCCATAAGGTACAATTAAAAGGCAGTATGCTTAACAGAGGTATTTCCTTTTGATGGTTTCAATTCCATAAGGTACAATTAAAAGTGCCTAAAGGACATAAAAAAGCCCCACCGGTATGGGGTTTCAATTCCATAAGGTACAATTAAAAGGGATAACGAGCGTATAAATACTATGATATACCAAGTTTCAATTCCATAAGGTACAATTAAAAGATCTCGAGGCAAAGAACCTTATTGATATTGATATTCGTTTCAATTCCATAAGGTACAATTAAAAGCTTGCGCACGTCTTCGCTTAAACCATAGCGCAATTCGTTTCAATTCCATAAGGTACAATTAAAAGTAGAGTATATCTGCTCGATGCCCGCGCGCATAGTGGTTTCAATTCCATAAGGTACAATTAAAAGTTTGTGATTTTCTTTGCTCATTATACTTCTCTATAGGTTTCAATTCCATAAGGTACAATTAAAAGTATCTGATAAGGTACGCGATACATGGCCGTTCTTTGTTTCAATTCCATAAGGTACAATTAAAAGGACTCCTAGTCGTGCGCTGAATGCCTTTGGAATAAGTTTCAATTCCATAAGGTACAATTAAAAGTCAGTTGGAGGCTGTACGTTGCACTCTTGATAAGATGTTTCAATTCCATAAGGTACAATTAAAAGTCATCGATGGCATTACAAGCGCACTTATATCGAACGTTTCAATTCCATAAGGTACAATTAAAAGACCTCCTTATCCGATACGGATATTAGAGACACCATCGTTTCAATTCCATAAGGTACAATTAAAAGCCGGGTGTACCATCACGCCATTCGTGCGTGAAGATGTTTCAATTCCATAAGGTACAATTAAAAGATTACCCTCTCTTGTAACTTCTTCAACATAAGTATTGTTTCAATTCCATAAGGTACAATTAAAAGTTGTATACCCGTCAAACATATCCTCTATTTCTTTGTTTCAATTCCATAAGGTACAATTAAAAGTATGCACAAAAAAAATAGATGGTAAGGCTACTAAGTTTCAATTCCATAAGGTACAATTAAAAGTTTCACCCCCTAAAACAGTGCCGCACAAGCTACAAACGTTTCAATTCCATAAGGTACAATTAAAAGAGCTTCGTTATTATCCCAATCAGACAAGCCAACAGTGTTTCAATTCCATAAGGTACAATTAAAAGAATCTGTTCTTTAGTGCTCTCACCTTTCTTGCCTTGTTTCAATTCCATAAGGTACAATTAAAAGGTCCTCCGTTTACAATAAGTGCATTGGTATTGATCGTTTCAATTCCATAAGGTACAATTAAAAGGCCAAAAAAGTTAGCGGTAAAACCATAGGGGTGTATATGTTTCAATTCCATAAGGTACAATTAAAAGCGTTCACCTAGAAGATTAGGTTATACGGATGGTTGGTTTCAATTCCATAAGGTACAATTAAAAGTCAGCGTATTTCGAGACTAATCCTTTTCCATCCGTGTTTCAATTCCATAAGGTACAATTAAAAGTCTGTCTCATCAATTTTTTTATCCTTGATGGACTTAAGTTTCAATTCCATAAGGTACAATTAAAAGAAATTTCGATTGATTTATTGCCCTGAAATTCCATGTTTCAATTCCATAAGGTACAATTAAAAGAAAAAGTGTTTTCAGGGATGTAATCTATTTACGAATAAGTTTCAATTCCATAAGGTACAATTAAAAGGAGGAGCATTTCTTTATCCTGTACGGTGGAGGTGGGTTTCAATTCCATAAGGTACAATTAAAAGTAGTTGGCTGTCAGTTTGTAGCTCCAATTTGTTTTGTTTCAATTCCATAAGGTACAATTAAAAGTAAGCAATTTACTGTATATGTCATAGTCAGTATCATGTTTCAATTCCATAAGGTACAATTAAAAGGATGAAGTGGGTGTAAAAACAAAAACATTAAATTTAGTTTCAATTCCATAAGGTACAATTAAAAGCCTGATTACCTGAGTTATAAAACTTATTCCTTGATGTGTTTCAATTCCATAAGGTACAATTAAAAGCGTGGGAAGAGGGCGAATTTGTGACCAAAGACGGTAGTTTCAATTCCATAAGGTACAATTAAAAGTTACTGGAGAACATCCATAAAAGGAAGAAGGATGAAGTTTCAATTCCATAAGGTACAATTAAAAGTATTGACCCATTCAATAGGAGATGGTAACTTGCTGTTTCAATTCCATAAGGTACAATTAAAAGTTTGATTCAAGGGAGCTGAGTTTAGAGGAAAAGAAGCGTTTCAATTCCATAAGGTACAATTAAAAGCCTCAAAATGCTAAACGGGAAATTCCGTAATAATAAAGCATTTATGAAGTCCAAAGATAGAAAAAAACGTTCTAAAAAATGTCGATCGTCAGTAATATAAAAATCTCTGGCGATCGACATAACCCATATAATGTAGATAATCAATAAGTCAAAGAGCTATTATCTTCAATTTAGCAAGAATCACAAGTAGATAAAATCAACATCGACAACTTACTATAAAAAAATATCAATATTACTGCGCTCTCTACCAACTATCTGCTTCTCAGTCCATCTGATATCTCTGCCTTTAAAAATAATAATACTATCGCTCTCTTCTTTCATTATCTTTTTCGCAGATATAAGCAATTCATGCAAACGAACCTCAGATATCTCTCCCTCAAAAACAGAGTTTTGAATCCAATTCAGATACTTCCTACAAAGTTTCAACATTTTGGCAACTCGCTTCTCCCCAAAGTCGTAAACTAAAACAACATACATAAGCTACCAATACATTTTAAAAGGTTTATATTCTTCTATTTTTAATAAATGTTTTGTAAGTTTATAACACTCTAGCTTTATTAAATGCCGATAGCTAACATTACGTTTTAAACTGCGGTGTTGGATTGTTTCTTGTAATCTGTCTTCCAATGATTTTACAAATATTTTCTTCCCTTCCGTGTTTAGCAAACATTTATTCATCTTTTTATCAAAATGTTTTTCTTGAATCTCTTTTTTGTTAAGAACTTTAAATATCGTTCGATCAACAATGATGGGTTTGAATATTTCAGCTATGTCCAAAGCTAAAGAATATCTTCTTTCACCAGGAGTATGTAAGAAACTAATTGTAGGATTAAGCTGTGTTTGATTTATTGCACGTAAACAAAGCGTATAGCAAATCATATTGCCAAAAGAAATCAATGCATTTACTTCATTACGAGGAGGCTGTTTGGTCCGGTTTCCCATGTCAAAATCATTTAAGATTAAATTAAATGCATCATAATAGGTTTGACGAATCATACCTTCTAAACCCATCAACTCTTGTACCGTTTTGGATTGAGGAATCTTTAGGGCCAGTAATTTCATAATTTCCATAAAATCTTCCATATCCTTTCCGCGTCGATTATAGTATTGCAGGTTCTTTAACATATTAAAAACGGCCCCATCAATAAATTTTTGGGCAATATCTAATCGCCTCTTTTTTTCTTGATAGGCAGCTGTTTGCGCTAATAGCATTCTACCTGATAATAAACCATCACGAGGCATAAAAGATCCTGTATAATTTTCATAGTAATCAAAGAAATGCACAGCTATATCTTTTTGACCAAGGAAGTTAAACAATGCACTATTACCTGTTAACGAACCAAAAACATAGAATTCATTTATATCCTCTACTGGCAGATAACGTGGACTACCCAAAACAGGGTATTCTGTTTCTGTATCAGATATAGGCGTAAATTTCAATGTATTATCACGTCTTTCTAATGATCCTGGATTAAACAAATAGTAGCTTTTTTTCATATTTCTTCCTCCGTACTGTAACAAAACTCATAATAACTACAATTTCTACAAATGTTTTTTTTAGCTAGGGGAGGGCAGTTCTCATTCTCAACTATTTGTACTATCTCTTCCTCTATCGTTTTTATCGTTTCTCTATCGACTTCTGATAATACTACAGTATCCCTTTTCCTAAGAATAGGATACTCTAGTATACCAGTTACCCCCACGATACCATTTCGTTCAAACACACATAAATAATATTTTAACTGCAACTCATGAGCTCTTTCCACCTTATTTGATTTCTTTATCTCATGAATAACCTTGTTTCTCGGATCGTAGAAATCAACTTTAATTCCATTTAGTTCTACTTCTTCATACTTAGAAGAACGTTGTGGATAGGATTCTTCATGAATAAGTTTTCCTTCATATACAAGATCAGATGTGTGCTCCATATTTATCTGGTTAGCGAACAGCCAAAGTTTACGTTTGCATACCTGATAATAATTTAAATGAGTGCCAGTTATATTCATTTTTAATTAAAAATGTTATTTTTGATTTTCATAATCAAAAGCAAATAGCAGGTCTATCAAGCGTTCTTCTGCTCTTTGTAATGCATCAGCAGATTCCGTTTCAGTCACCATATATCCGGAACATGGTAAAGTTACAAATAGTTCGGCCCCAGCTGTTTCGTCGACCATGGGTTTCGCTTTTGCTTTTTCGGAGTCATCAACTAGTTTTGCGCGTATTGCTCCTGCCAAAGTATTTGCATTATCACTAATTGCAATAGCTAATGTTTCCATCAGGCTGAACGTTCTTGATTGATTACTGGAGATTCTCCAATTAATTAAAGCTTTTGCAATAGCTGGAATTGCTATTTCTCGATTTTCTTTAGGCATAATTAAACACTCTCCAAATACATTTCGAGAACTAACCCATCCTTTTTCTCTTAGTTCATCAATCTTTTCCTTTTTTAATTCTGGTTCCATTTGATTTACTGAAACTGCAAATAGTGTCCGTAAATCAATAGCTACATCATAAATAAATAATCCGGTAGCTCGTGCATTATCAGGGATCCATTTACGGTATAAACTTCTATCTGTACCAACTAATAATTCTTCAATGGCTTCTTCAGACATCGGATTTCCAGACGGGTCCCTTACAACAACTTTATGAATTTCAGGTCTATCACTCCGATCAAAAGTTGCATTCTCGGTGAATCGCCCACCCAACAAAGGATGAAGTAAGCGCATAGCAGAAATAGAAAATGGACTTCTTCTCTTAAGCGTTTTTTCTTTTCCTCCTTTGTCAGCTCTCATCCAACCTCCTAGAAGCTGGTCAAAGTATTGAGGATCGCAAAGCGAACGAACTTCTCCTTCTCCCAAAGCCCCTTTATTATTCACGTCAAAAACAAAAGTAACTGAAGAAGGATCTACTTGCAGTTCACTATTTATGGTATCTAAAATACTTCTTTTAACTTGTTGACCACTAGAGAAAGGTACTCGAACATTGAATATAGGATCCCAATACGATTTTTGACCACTCTCTACACAAAATACTGATAAGTCTACATGACGTAAACCTCTTAAATAAATGTACGGTTTCATAGTAATTATATTATTTATTTAGTAATGCATATTGAAATCTAATAAGTGTATTGAAATAAGGAAAATTGTCTTTGGGCATCATGTTTACCACTTTTCCTATATTTTCATATCCGGCTTTCTCTTCTTCATCTTCAATTATAGGTATGAGATTCAGAAGAAATTGCTTGGTGGAAGCAGATTCAAGCAACTGATTAACATTATTCGTTCTATCTTTCCTTGCCTTTGCGGCACCTGCTTCATAATTCAAAAGCAATTCTGCGAATTCACGGGACATATCCCATAGCTTTTCATTGTTCAACATAGCTAATATCCAAATTAAGTAAGTATTAAATGTTATTTCTTGTTCTTCATCACCTTTATATGAAATCTTTTTTGTTCCTTTCTCTATTGGGAGAAAGGCCCTGAGTCCTTTAGGCTCCATAGCAGGTATTCCTATGCAACCGGCTTGACAAGCTGCTCTTAGCCCCATAGCTGTTCCATATAATTTTTCTACCTTTCTTTTATTCTGACTCCATACTGTTTCACCAAATATTTTGGCATACAATTGGTTTGGACGCATGATGTCTTTGAGTTTAAAGGGGATAAATCCAATAGTAGTATTTGTTTGACCAATACTATATAGATAACCTACAAGGTCTAAAATTGGATTTTTCTGGGCAATTCCGATAATTACTTCTATCCAAGGAACCGTCTGTAGATAAAATAATCCATCATTCATAGGTTCCAAGGGATTAAAGCCTGACAGTGGATCGTCAGCGTCGTATGCCCAATCATAACGATGAGAGATCCAACGTCCATTCCATGTGTTTATTTGATTCCCTTTCAGTAAAGGATATTTTTCCAAATATTGTCGATAATAAGACCAACCTTCAAATATATCCAATAGAATTTGCTCATGATTAAAAAGGATGGTTAAGCCACCTACAACTCCAACTCCCAATCCTGAGCCAATCCACGAAAAATAAATATCTTCTTTATTATCTGGCAATATAATATTGGTGATTTGACAATTATTAGCAGCAGTAACATCTACAACTCCATATCCAATAGCAATACTGGCATCTGCTCTTTCTGTTTCAATTTTATAAATCATTTTATTGATTCTCTCTTGTCTACGTTCCGGAGTTTCGAAAGGCTTTTTTTTCTTAATCATATCATCCCAACTTAATTTGGGATTTTCTAACGGAGAATTACCGGCAGTCATCATATATTTATGATGATCAAAAAATAACGGCACAAACACCTCTTCAAAAAAAGATCGTGCAGTATGACTTTTTTTGAACTTATAATTATAAGCATTTAAGAATGTGCGTCCAATAGTTGTTGCATACATAAGCTACCATATTTGATAATTAGTGTCATAATTCTGGGGACCTACCTTTGTCAGATCTAGACCTCTTTCCGAAGAGTAGGCAATGTCCGGAATGATAAATGGATGGGTGCCGATATCCAATTGTTTCAAATTCTTCCATCGCAAAGAGTTGTATCTAACAGGAATCTCCATCAAAATTCTTTCTTCTTTATTTGCATTTCTGTATTTCCCGGTTTCATCATCTTCCTGTGTAATGCATGCAACAGAATCAATGTCAAGTTTCTCTATCAATGCCGATTTGGGAAGATGACAAAGCTCCTTTAATCGCCATTTTTCATTGACAAATACTGCATCCAAATCAATATCAAGTCTCTCTATTTCAGGATATACACTATTTATTAATGATTGTAATTCAGTTTCTTTCAGAAGCTCACCATTATCGGGAAGTACATCAAAGCTATTTTTTAATACTTTAGGATTATAAGGTAAACAATCGGAGTTTTTCTCTGGTGGCGCTATTACGTAAATAGGTTTATATTTACCAATAGTATCAGCAGTACGTTTTCTGTTTATTCTTCCAAATCGCTGAATTAGTGCGTCGATAGGGGCTGTTTCTGTTATCATTAAATCAAAGCTGATGTCCAGACTGACTTCTACCACCTGTGTTGCAACCACAATACATGCATGTGGAGTTATATTATATACATCTTTTAATTCTTTTTCAAGACGGTTTCTATCTCCTCTCTTGAAGCGACTATGAATTAGCATTTTTGCTGTTTTAGGATAAAATTCCTCCATTCGCTCAAAAAGGATTTGTGCATTGGAAACCCGATTGCATACTATTAATATTTTCTTTTTTTGTTCTATTGCTTCTTCAAGAACAGGAAGAATATTGGTGAATGTTGTTGTCTTATATATTTTATGCCGATTGAAAGAGGTTAATATTGCATCAGGTAATTGCACATATTGCACTTCTTCTTTTCCTAATATTTCAAAAATCGCTTCCTCTAAAACAGAAGGCATGGTAGCAGTGCCTATATGAATTCTACACCCTACGTGCTTTAGTACTTCAACCATCTTTAATACGATGGATTGCATAATATCTGAATACGTATGAATCTCATCCAGAATGATATCAGATCCTTGCAGATCAAATAAAATAGATTCATATCCTCTTGTGCCAAAAGCGATAGAACTGAGTTGATGTGGAGTCAGGACTTTTATTGATGCGCCAAACTTATCCTGTATTACTTTTTTTGCGATATGTTCTTCATTGATTACAAGCTGCGATATAGAATGTAATAAACGAATATCTTCTACGTGGCCTCCTAAATCATGTAGAATACGTTCATACATAGCATTAATAGAGGCTTGAAAAGGTAACGTGTAAAAGATACGACCTTGACAACGTTTGATAAGAAAATCTGTTTTTCCCGCCCCGGTGGGTGCTTTCACAAAAGTATGTTTTTTGGCTTTATCTGAATCAATAAGAGATAATGGATACAAATCTCCTTTTCTGTTATAATAATCTACATTGGGTGTAGCAAACAAAATAGGTACATTTTCTTTGAAGTCTCCAACAGCAGAAGCTATATGATCAGCGCCTATCAATAGTCCTTTCCATGGTGACCATCCTTTGGGACTTTTTTTACAATAATCTAAAGCAAAAAAATATGCTTCACGTGCGTCATCTTCGGTAATGACTGTTTCGTGAGTAACACAGGGAAAATTTAGATTAGTCAAAATCCCTATGGCATCCGCTACCCATGATGAGAACCCTGTTAAGTGAAACTGAAGAATATCTTCTTTATATTCAATATCTAAATCGATAATTCCGGTCGTGGAAATATCTTTATAAATTGATTTGTGATGAGCTATAATCATGCTTACCATAAAAGGCCATAGCTCAGGATGTGAAAGTTTTAAGAAAAAGAGGGAGGCTATTTCGTGACGGAAAGGTAGTTCCAATGGTGATGGTTTATTCCTCAATCTTCTTTGGAACACAATGCTAGCTTTACCTATATCATGTAATAATGCGCCCTGACGGGCTATCTCAATATCCATTCCGGCATGACGAGCTGCTAATACAGCAAATGAGGCAACTGAACCTAAATGAGATTCTAGTGTAATTCCGCCATTTTCTATACTTTTTGCTAATATATGATTATAGCTGCTCATATTGTTCTTTTTGAATAGGGTTGCCAACTATCTCAATATAACCCATCATCTCTTCATTATCTTTAAATCGATTATCTCCAACAAGGAACGAATTTTGATTCTTTTCAAAGCGAAGTTCATATCCATCAAGCTGGTCAAACTGATCTTGAGACATTTCTAGAATGGAAGCATCTGGCAAAAGCAGATCTTCATTTCTACATAAACAAATATGTTGTACTGTGGCTTTGAGTGCATCTTCATGGTGGCTAAAAGCTAAATATAAAGAGGGGTAGAGCATTATGCCACGCTTAAGAATAGAGCGTTCTTTTATATATTCCTTTCCTTTCTTTGTCCATGCTTTGGCTTGAACAACTTCTTGTTGTATGTCCATACCGGCATAACTTAATCTATGCCTCAATATACTTGTCACTTCAAGCTTTTGCCTTATACCTTCAATAATTGAGGGAGTTAGGAATTGCTGAGAATAAGTTTCACCGCCACTGGCGTCTCTAACTGCAGACCAAGGCTTGATAAAGCCAAAAGAGCCTGAATATTTAACAACATAGTATTTCATGATATTATATATTCTTAGTTTTTATAATAGAGAACCGAAAGAAGAACCGGTAGAATTTCCAACTCCTACTGTCCATGCAAATAATTTACTTTGTGGACTTCCATGAATAATAATTGGACACATATTAGCTTTGCTTTTTACACCGTGGATAGTTACCATTTTTATTTGTTTATGATCATAACTTTGATCAAATTCGATTTTCAACGTGGTGTCTTCGGGTAATCCTGCTATTCTCATTTTGTGCTGCAATGTTTCTGTCATCAGTTCACTGCTTTCTTTGTTATCAAAGAAGTAATATTTGTGTCTTTTACTTTCATCATGATACCGTTTTATGAATATAGGAGAGGTTAATCGGAACAGCTCTGCATCTTCTGAAAAAGTGGGTTCATCAACAATTGTAATATCTCTAACTTCTAGTCCACAAAACATCAATGGATCAGATAGAATACTTCTTATTAATAACCTAAGGTATGTGTCGTTATAAAAGCCAACAAAGAACTTCGCTCCATTAGGGAAAGTATAGCCTTCTTGATCTGACTTTTTTCCACCCAACAACCATGAAAAAGAATATAGTGAAATTTTATCATGTATTTCATTAGCGCCTAACCATTTGTGAATTGTTCCAACAAGTTTCTGTTGGTAATTAAATGGTACTACAGAAGAATTAGGGGATGTTTGTATGCAAATTTTCATGTCTTTTTTAGTATTAAAAGTTATTGTCTAATTAGATTTATTAAAAGAACTTTCAATTAGCTTTTAGTCAATATTTACAAAGTGAAACCAGTTGTGTGAATTAAGTATATTATGTTTGTAATATCCTTTTTTTGTTGAACTGTTATAATTCAATTACAAATGTAGTGAAATAAATTATTACGATTTGTGGTTTTTGAGCTTTTTTTATTTATGTTTCTAAACATAAAATAAGAAGTTTGTAGAAGTATGATGTAATGTGTATGGAAAATCGGTTTGTTTGAAACTGAGAATAGTATTATTGACTAAAGATTAGTGTTTCATAGTTGAGCCGGTAGCCGGACTTGAACCGGCGACCTACGCGTTACGAATGCGTTGCTCTACCAACTGAGCTATATCGGCTTGAATTTTACGGTTGCAAATTTATAATATTATATTAAATAGCGTGCCTTAATTTAGAAAAAAGTTTCTGCTTTTTTTAGAAAAGACCCGTAAAACGTTGATAAACAAGTTGATGCAGAATAAAAAAAATGCAGGCCTAGAAATAAAAATCTCAGGCCTGCAATTTTGAAAAGTTGGCCAACAATTTAAAAAAGTCGGGCAACTTTTATCTATCCGTTAATCGAAGAAGTTCCGGAACTTCTTGAATATTTTTTCCTTCACACCGCTGCTGGGCTTGAAGTTGTCTGAACCTTCCAGTTTCTCCAATGCCGCTTTCTCATCCTTGCTGAGCGCTTCGGGAATGTATACGCTTACATTGACCAACAGGTCGCCTGTGCCGTAACCGTTAACCGAGGGCAATCCTTTGCCACGAAGGCGCAGAACCTTACCCGGCTGTGTGCCCGGATCAATTTTTACCTTTACTTTGCTGTCGATGGTCGGAATTTCAACCGCACCACCCAAAGCCGCTGTAGGTACGCTCAGCAGCAAATTATAAATCAAGTCGTTCTCGTCACGAATCAGTTCGGGATGCGCTTCTTCTTCTACCTGAATAAGCAAGTCGCCCGGTATGCCGTTTCGTTTTCCGGCGTTACCTTTTCCTTGCATGGACAGCTGCATGCCTTCCATTACTCCTGCGGGGATGTTTACAGATACCACTTCTTCGCCATACTCGATGCCGTCTCCGTTGCAATGCTTACATTTGTTTTTCACAATCTTGCCCTCGCCACCGCAAGTAGGACAGGTAGTGCGGGTTTGCATCGTGCCCAGAATGGTTTGCTGGTTGCGTATCACCGTTCCGCTTCCCTTACAGGTTGAGCAGGTTTCCGAACCGCTGTTGTCTTCTGCGCCGCTGCCGTGACAGTGCGAACAAGGCACGTATTTCTTCAGTTTGAACTTCTTTTCAACGCCATTGGCAATCTCTTTCAGGTTGAGTTTCACCTTCACACGTAGGTCGGAACCGCGAAAACGACGCTGCTGCTGGCCACCACCGCCACCGCCAAAGCCGCCGAAACCGCCTCCGAAGCCTGAATGTCCGCCAAAAATATCGCCAAACATAGAGAAAATGTCGTCCATAGACATGTTCTGACCAAAGCCACCGCCAAACGGTCCGCCGTTGCCGGCTGCACCGCCCATGCCCGCGTGTCCGAATTGATCGTAACGGGCTTTCTTATCGGGGTTGCTCAAAACATCGTATGCCTCGGCAGCTTCTTTAAACTTCTCTTCTGCCGTTTTGTCTCCCGGGTTTTTGTCGGGATGGAACTCAATGGCCTTTTTGCGGTATGCCTTTTTTATCTGGTCGGCCGTAGCGTCCTTGCTGACGCCAAGCACTTCATAATAATCTCTTTTCTCCATAACTTATTCTCCTACAACCACTTTAGCGTGACGGATTACTTTTTCGTTCAGTACATATCCCGTCTGCACGCAATCCAGAATCTTGCCTTTCAGCTCTTCAGACGGTGCAGGGATTACAGCGATAGCCTCATGGTAATCAGTATCGAGAATCTGGTTATTTGTTTCAATAACTTTCACTCCATTCTGCCCGAGAATACCCATGAACTTACCATAGATAAGTTCAATTCCTTCTTTTACGGCTTGCACATCGGTTGCCGATTCCATTGTTTTAATGGCACGCTCCAAATCGTCGATAACGGGCAGGATGCTGCTGATGCTTTTCTCGCCACCGTTTAAAATCAACTCGGCTTTCTCTTTGAGTGTTCTTTTGCGGTAGTTGTCGAACTCGGCAGACAGGCGAAGGTATTTGTCTTTTTGCTCTTCGATGGTTGCATTGGCTTCTTCCAGCTGGCGTGCCAATTCTTCTTCTACCGACAGAACGGGAGTTTCTTCACCTTGGTTTTGGTTTGTATCGGTGGCAGCCGCTTCTTCTTGCGGCGCGTCTGTACAATCCGTTGTTTCTTCTGTATTTAACTGCTCTTCGTTAAGGGTTTCTTTTTCTTTTGGATCCATATTTATTGTATTATTTTTCATTGTAATTCATGAATGTTGCCCTATGCAGGACAGAATGTCTGCTTTTTAGCCAACAAAAACTTTGCCAATTAACATAAGTTGCCATTACGGCCGGCAAAGGTAATGCTTTTATGTCAGATTGACACCCCCGGCATGCGCTATAATTCATTAAAAATAACTACCTTTGCCGCCGAATCAGATTGAGATAGGAATTAAATAACAAAAAACATAGAATGATTACAGTTTCAAATGTATCGGTACAGTTTGGTAAAAGGGTATTGTTTAATGATGTAAACCTTAAATTTACCAGTGGTAACTGCTACGGCATTATCGGTGCCAACGGTGCCGGAAAATCAACTTTTTTACGTACTATTTACGGTGATCTGGACCCAACAACGGGAACAATCACGCAAGGTCCGGGCGAACGTTTGTCCGTTTTAAGCCAGGACCACTTTAAGTGGGATGCCTTTACGGTAATGGATACCGTGATGATGGGGCACAGTGTGCTTTGGGATATCATGAAGCAACGTGAAGTGCTGTATGCCAAAGAAGATTTTACAGATGAAGACGGGCTCAAGGTTTCTGAGCTTGAAGAGAAATTTGCTGAGCTTGACGGATGGAATGCCGAGAGTGATGCTGCCATGTTGCTTAGCGGACTAGGTGTTAAGGAGGATAAGCATTACGTTTTAGTGGGCGATTTGAGTGGTAAAGAAAAGGTGCGTGTCATGCTGGCACAGGCTCTTTATGGTAATCCCGACAATCTGTTGCTCGATGAGCCGACCAATGACCTCGACATGGAAACGGTTATGTGGCTGGAAGAGTATCTGGCTAACTTTGAACATACGGTGTTGGTGGTAAGTCACGACCGTCACTTCCTCGACTCGGTTTGTACGCATACGGTGGACATTGATTACGGTAAGATTAATATGTTTGCCGGTAACTATAGTTTCTGGTACGAATCCAGTCAGCTGGCACTGCGTCAGCAGCAAAACCAAAAGGCTAAGGCTGAAGAGAAGAAGAAGGAACTGGAAGAGTTTATTCGTCGTTTCAGTGCCAATGTTTCAAAAAGTAAGCAAACTACCAGCCGCAAAAAGATGCTCGAAAAGCTTAATGTGGAGGAAATCAAACCTTCTTCACGCAAGTATCCGGGTATCATCTTTACTCCCGAACGTGAACCGGGTAACCAGATTCTGGAGGTTTCGGGCTTGAGCAAGAAGACGGAAGACGGTGTGGTGCTGTTCAGTGATGTGAACTTCAACGTGGAGAAAGGTGACAAGATTGTGTTCTTGTCGAAAGACCCGCGTGCCATGACTGCTTTCTTTCAAATCATTAACGATAAGATGAAGGCAGATAGTGGTCATTTCAGCTGGGGTGTAACCATTACTACGGCTTATTTGCCGGTTGATAATACGGAATATTTTAATACCGATTTGAACCTGGTAGATTGGTTGAGCCAGTTTGGCGAGGGCAACGAGGTGTACATGAAAGGGTTCCTGGGGCGTATGCTCTTCTCGGGCGAAGAGGTTCTGAAGAAGGTGAACGTGCTTTCGGGAGGTGAGAAGATGCGTTGTATGATTGCGCGCATGCAGCTGAAAAGCGCTAACTGTCTTATCCTTGACACGCCGACCAACCACCTTGACCTGGAGTCTATTCAGGCTTTCAACAATAACTTGAAAACTTACAAGGGTAATATACTTTTCTCCTCACATGACCACGAGTTTATTCAGACAGTGGCCAACCGTGTGATTGAACTTACACCGAATGGTGTGATTGATAAGATGATGGAATATGATGATTATATTACATCGGACCACATCAAGGAGATTCGTACCAGAATGTACGGTGAGGGATAACGATTTGCTCGTTACAAAATCTTTTATACACCCGGGTGTACACATGCTGTACATCCGGGTGTATTGCTATCGTACACCGGGGTGTACGAAATGTGTAGATCCGGGTGGAGACGAAAATTGCTCACCTGCAAAATAAATCAGGTAAGCATGCTAACTGAAATCCTCTATCTAAAGGGTTTAGTTGGCATTATATTGTAAGGAATCAATGCAAAAAAGTTGATGATACTTGGTGATACTTGGTGACACTTTTTTTGGGCCAAGTGTCACACATAATAATCTGATTATCAAGTCGCTACAAGGTTGGTGATACTTGGTGATACTTTTTTTCATGCATTTTATGAGGGAATGAGCCGTTTATCTCTTATAAACGAGCTTGCTATTCTCTTCGCCAAACAGGTTATCGCCCAATGTAGTGATGCGATTTCCCTTTGCTACTACGTAATGCAGGTTGCTGCATCCCATAAAGGCACCATACTCAATGGCTGTTACCGTTTCGGGCAACTCAAGCGTTCCGCTCAGGCGGCTGCAATTGCTGAAAGCTCTTTGTCCAATGGATTTTAGGTGTGAGGGCAGTTGCATGCGCAGCAAATATTTCTTCTGTGCAAACGTAAATTCGGGAATAACGGTGGCATTGGTTTTCTCCATGTTAATGGAAACCAGGTTGGGCATGTAATCGCGTATCAGTTTAAAGTCTGCATTGTCCAGTTTACCTTCAACCGTGAGGAAGTTAATGTTCTTCGGCTGAAAGCCTGCTTTCATAATTTCGTTTTCCAGACTGCTCATCAGTCCTACCTGAATGGTGGCTTCTACCGGTTCACCTTCAATAAAGGCAAAGTTTTCCCATCTCTTCTTTAGGCGATAGCCGTCACTAGAACCCAGCGGTACGAAGATAGCGGTTACACTGTCAGCCAATGCTTCGGGCAGCAGGTTGGGAGGGGTTTTCTTCTTTATCTGGCAGATGCTAAGTTGTTCGCATCCTTTGAATGCACCATCTTCAATGTTGCGCGTCTTTTCGGAAAGCACCACTTTGCGCAGCGTGGTTTTACCTTTGTATGCTCCGTTTTCTTGTTTGCAGAAGGCATAAGCCGGAATGCAGTTGGGAGGGTACACGTAGAACTTATCGGGGTACGTGCCGTCTTTACCCATATACATCTTTATCTCTGCATTCGATATGTCTAAAACTTCCAGACTGCTAAAGTCATCACGAAGATGCCTGAAGTCGATTGCATTGATTTTGCCGGTAAGCGTGAGGTGTGTTACGCTGCGAGCCTCTTCTTCGGTCAGTGCGGAAATCATCTGTCCGGCTTTACTCACGAAGAAGGTTTTACTCACTTGGGCTACTGAGTTAACAGCACCCGTCACAATCATTAAAACGACTAATAGATGTCTTCTTTTCATGGTACAAAATAAATGTTTAGACAAATATAGCAATATAGTTCAGTAAGCAAATTAACTTTTTGTATTTTATAGCTAATTTGCTTACCGTGTTAACAAACTATTGTATTTCAAAAGGATTTGTTACTTACTCTATTCCCTTTAAAGTGAGTTGTATGCGTTTGCGTTCCTTGTCTATGCTGAGTACCTTCACCGTGATGTGCTGATGAATGGATACTACTTCGGAAGGATCGGATATGTACCTGTCGGCCATTTGCGAGAGGTGTATCAATCCGTTTTCCTTGATACCCAGGTCAACAAAAGCGCCGAAGTTGGTGATGTTGCCCACGATGCCGGGCAGTATCATTCCTTCGCGTAAATCGTCGAGTGTGCGTATGCTTCTGTCGAATTCAAACACTTTGGCCGTTTCTCGCGGGTCTCTTCCCGGCTTGTCGAGCTCCTGCATGATATCGTTCAGCGTTGGCAACCCTACGGTTGAAGTGATGTACTGCTTCAAGTCGATGCGCCCTCTTAACTCTTTGTTGGCTATTAGTTCGGCAACGGTACACCCCAGGTCTTTGGCCATTTTCTCTACGATGTGATAACTTTCAGGGTGCACGGCGGTATTGTCGAGCGGGTTCTTGGCGTTGGGTATACGCAGGAAACCGGCACATTGTTCAAACGCCTTGGCACCCATACGGGGAACTTTCATCAGCTCCTTGCGTGATGCAAACGCACCGTTCTCTGCCCGGTAGTTGGTGATGTTCAACGCCAGCTGAGGTCCCAAACCCGAAATATAAGTAAGCAGGTGACTGCTTGCCGTGTTCAAGTTTACGCCGACCAGGTTCACGCAATTCTCCACCGTTTGATCGAGTGCTTTCTTCAGCTTCGTCTGGTCTACATCGTGTTGGTATTGTCCCACACCGATTGATTTGGCATCAATCTTAACCAGTTCGGCCAGCGGATCCATTAGTCTTCTGCCTATAGACACGGCCCCCCTTACCGTTACATCGTAATCGGGGAACTCGTCGCGTGCCACTTTCGAAGCCGAATAGATGGATGCACCCTGTTCGCTCACCACGAAAACCTGTAACTTGCGGTCGAATTGCTGGTTGGTGATAAACTCTTCCGTTTCGCGGCTTGCCGTTCCGTTGCCGATGGCTATGGCCTCTATGTTATAAGCCTCCACCATCTTCCTGATTTTGGAAGCAGCTTCTCCTGTTTTGTTCACCGGCGGATGAGGGTATATGTTTTCGTTGTGCAACAAGTTACCTTGTGCATCCAGGCATACCACCTTACAGCCCGTTCGGAATCCCGGATCGATACCCAACACTCTTTTCTGTCCCAGGGGAGCAGCCAGCAACAATTGTTTCAGGTTTTCTGTGAACACGCGTATGGCTTCGTCGTCAGCCTTTTCTTTGCTGAGATTTCCCGTCTCGGTTTCTATGGAAGGTTTCAGCAAGCGTTTGTATGCATCTTGCAATGCCTCGGCAACGTAACGGGCACATGCATTGTTATTACGTATAAACATACGTTCCAGTCGGCCAACGCACTCTTCGTCGTCCGGACTGATGCTTACCTTGAGCAAGCCTTCCGATTCTCCTCTGCGGATGGCAAGCAGTCGATGCGAACTGCAACGCTTCAACGGTTCCGAGAAGTCGAAGTAATCGCGGTATTTAATAGCTTCTTCCTCCTTACCCTTGATCACTTTGGAAGAGATCACAGCCTGTCGCCCGAAAAGGTTTCTAACCGTGTTACGAGCCTGTTCGTCTTCATTAACCATCTCAGCTACAATATCTTGTGCGCCTTTGATAGCTTCGTTTATATCTTTTAAACCATTTTTTAGAAATTGAGCAGCTTTTTCTTCCGGGTTATTTTCCCTTTGCATCATAAGCGTAATGGCCAAAGGCTCCAGTCCTTTCTGTCTGGCTATCTCGGCTTTTGTCTTTCTTTTGGGCTTATACGGAAGGTATATGTCTTCCAGCGTACTGCTTTCCCACGTTTCTTCTATTCTCTTTTTAAGCTCGGGAGTTAGTTTATTCTGCTCTTCTATTGTGTTAATGATTGTTTCTTTTCTTTTGGTGATTTCACATAATTTGTCGTATCGTTCTTTGATATTTCCAATCTGTACTTCATCCAATCCGCCGGTCATTTCCTTGCGGTAACGACTTATAAAGGGTATTGTAGCCCCTTCGTTGAGCAGATTAAGTGTACTTTCCACTTGTCTTTCGGTTATGTTAAGTGCTGTGGAAATCAGCAACTGGTAATTTTTCATTTTTTTATGTTTTATGGGATTTGTTTGCAAATATATTCATTTAATCTTTTTGAAAATGCAAAAATATGCTATATTTGCAAATGAAATAATAAAGATATACCCCCTCCCTAATGGCAAAGTTTAGTATTAATAAGCAATATTTGCTATCGCTTGCTCTGGTATTCTTACTCGTTCATCCGGCGAGTGCAGTTTTGGCGGCTGCCCGTCCCAATATACTAATTATAAATTCTTATAATGCCGATGCACAAGGAACTTCCAATAACATCTCGGAGTTTATGGATGAGTATCGGAGGTTGGGTGGAACAGAGAATGTGGTGATAGAAAACATGAACTGTCAAAGCTTTCAGGAATCACCTAAGTGGAAAGGACGCATGCAGGCTATTCTCGATAAGTATATTCATTCATTACGTCCTCGTCTCATAGTTCTGGTAGGGCAGGAGGCTTTTATCTCCTATCAATCTCAGGAAAATCCATTATTGAAAGACATCCCGGTGATATGTGGCATGGTGAGCAGACGCATCATCGATCTGCCGGTTGACAGTGCCCGGGCAGCCAACTGGCAACCTCGTTCCATTGATGTGTCAGAGGGTAAGGTGCGTTATCCCATTCGTGGTGGGTATTTGTATAACTATGATGTAGATGCAAATATCTCGCTAATCAGAAAGCTATACCCTCAAACTAAAAACATTGCCTTCTTGTCTGATAACAGCTACGGTGGTGTGGCGCTTCAGGCATTCGTTCGGCAGGAAATGACCAAATACGAAGATCTGCGGTTAATTCAGCTTGATGGGCGACATCACACGCTGTATACCATTGTTGACCAGCTGCGCAGCCTTCCACCCCATACTGTATTATTGATTGGAGCATGGAAAATTGATGCGAAGGGTGAATTCTTTATGCGCAATGCTTCTTATGTGATGATGGACGCCAATCCTGAACTTCCGGTGTTCACCCTTTCGAACGCCGGTTTTGGCAGCTGGGCGTTGGGAGGTGTCATGCCTACGTATTTTATTTTTGGTCGTTCGCTAGCTCGCGAAGCTGTTGAGGTTCTGGAGAAGCCCAAGAACTATGATATGAAAGCCAATTTTGTGGAGAATCAGACGATGTTTGATTACATTCGTATCAATGACAGGAAACTTTCACTTGATGTGTTGAAAGGTAGCGATTATAGTTATATCAATAAGCCCCTTACGTTGTACGAACAATATAAATACCATCTGTGGGCGTTTGTTGCATTCCTGCTGTTTTTGGTTATCGGATTTATCGTTTCGCTTTGGTTCTTCCTGCGCACCAAAAAATTAAAAGACTCTCTGGAGGTTTCCGGACGGGAATTGCGTGTTGCCAAAGAGGCTGCGGAAGAGGCCAGTCGTTTAAAATCATCTTTCCTAGCGAACATCAGCCATGAAATACGTACTCCCCTTAATGCTATAGTCGGCTTTTCCGAAGTATTGCTTGGCGGAGGGTATTCACCCGAGGAGCAAAAACAGTACATGAGTATCATTCAACGTAATTCGGACTTATTACTTAAATTGATTAATGACATCATTGAGGTGTCTACGCTGGAAAGTGAGAACGTTGAGTTTAAATATCAGGAGTGTGATGTAGTTGAATTTTGCAACCAGTTATTGCTCTCACTGAACTTTGCTGATAGCTCGGATAATCATTTCCGTTTCGCTTCCTCTTTGGAAAGTTACGTGGCTAAGGTGGAAGTACAGTACTTGCAACAGGTTATTCTCAATCTGCTTTCAAATGCCGATAAGTTTACCAAACAGGGAACTATAACGCTTGAGGTCAGTGTAAATGAATCGTTCATTGAGTTTGCCGTAGCCGATACGGGTTGTGGTATTCCACAGGAGAAGCATCAGGTCATCTTTGAACGTTTTATAAAACTCAATGACTTTGCTCAGGGCACCGGACTGGGGCTGTCTATCTGCAAATTGATAATACAAAAATGGGGAGGGGAAATTTGGGTGGATCCTGCCTATACTAAAGGGGCACGTTTTGTGTTTACTCACCCTATCGTTAAATAAATAAGTAATCAAAAATAATATGAAGTTAAAGGTTATTGTCGGTTCATTGGCTTTCTTATTGTCGGCCTCTACTATGGAGGCGCAGGAAAAGGTCATTGATCTGAAATTTGTGCAAACGAGTGATGTGCATGGAAACTACTTCCCATATAGTTTTACGTTACAGAAAGACTGGATTGGTAGTATGGCACGTGTGGCGGCTTTTGTGAAGAAGGAACGCCAGCACTACGGTGAGAATCTGGTTCTTATGGATAACGGAGACATTCTTCAGGGACAGCCGTCTTCGTATTATTATAACTACATTGACACCGTATCGACTCATGTTTGTGCAGACATGATGAACTACATGGGTTATAATGTAGGCAATATGGGAAATCACGATGTGGAAACTGGACATAATGTATATGACCGCTGGATTAACGAGTGCAATTTCCCTGTGTTGGGGGCCAACATTATTCGTACTTCCGACGGCGAACCTTATCTTCCTCCTTATACCATTATGAAACGTTCGGGGGTAAAAATAGCGGTACTGGGACTCATCACTCCGGCTATTCCTGCCTGGCTTTCCGAAAATCTGTGGCACGGATTGCGGTTTGACGACATGGAAGAGTCGGCCCGCAAATGGATGAAGGTGATTCGCGATAAAGAGCGTCCGGACATTGTGATTGGTCTGTTTCACGCCGGACAGGAGTCGATGATGATTGGCGGCAAATACAAGGAAAATGCTTCGCTTGACGTGGCACGCAACGTGCCGGGTTTTGATATCGTGATGATTGGGCACGATCACATAGCTGATTGCAAAAAGATAGCTAACGTAAAAGGTGATTCGGTATTGATTATTGATCCGGCTAATAATGCTGAGTTGGTGAGCAATGTTACGGTAAAGGTGAAAGTGAAACATGGTCGTGTCAGGGATATGGAGGTGAAAGGAGAACTTACCGATATGAATACTTTTACTCCTTGCCCCGATTTTATGACTAAGTTCAGCCCGCAGTTTACTGCTTTGAATGAGTTTGTGTCTAAGCGAATCGGTTACTTTACGAAAACCATTAGTTCGTGGGAGGCATACTTGGGTCCTTCGGCCTTCGTTGACCTCATACATGAACTGCAACTTGAAATATCCGGAGCGGAAATTTCTTTTACCGCGCCGCTCTCTTTCGATGCAAAGATTAATAAAGGGGATGTTCGTGTCAGTGATATGTTTAACTTGTACAAGTATGAAAACATGCTCTATACCATGATGCTTTCGGGTGAAGAGATTAAGAATTACCTCGAAGAATCTTATTACTGGTGGACGAATCAGATGAAATCTCCCTGGGATCACTTACTGTGGCTGAACGACAATTTCAGCGGACACGATGACCGGAGTACTTTTAAGAATTACAGTTTCAACTTCGATTCGGCAGCCGGCATTATTTATACGGTAGATGTTACCAAGCCCAAAGGTAGTAAGATTACCATTGTGAGCATGGCCAACGGTAATCCTTTCAGCATGGATAAGATGTATAAGGTTGCACTCAATTCGTACCGTGGTAACGGGGGAGGAGAGTTGCTCACCAAAGGTGCCGGACTCACCGCGGAGGATTTAACTAAGCGCCTGGTCTGTTCAACAGACAAAGATTTGCGGTATTACCTCATGCAGTATATTGATGAAAAAGATACGATTGTACCCAAAGCTTTGCACCAATGGAAGTTTATTCCCGAGGAGTGGACTGTTCCGGCAGCCAAGAGAGACGGACGTTTGTTGTTTAACCGCGAATAATTAAGTACGGATATGGCAGAAGATTTACAGATAGCAGAAGGTAGCAAAGAAGAGAAATACCAATCGCTCATTCCTCAGATAAAAGGATTGGTTGATGGCGAAACGGATCTGACGGCTAATTTAGCCAATATTTGTGCTGCGCTGAAAAGCACGTTCCACTTTTTCTGGGTAGGATTTTATCAGGTGAAAGAAGATCAGCTGGTGCTGGGACCGTTTCAGGGTCCGGTGGCTTGTACCCGTATCCGATACGGAAAAGGGGTGTGCGGCACTGCCTGGAAAGAGGCTGTTACGCAGCTGGTTCCCGATGTAGATGCTTTTCCCGGTCACATAGCTTGCAGCTCACTTTCGCGATCGGAGATTGTTGTTCCCGTTATGGTTGACGATAAGGTGTGGGGTGTGCTCGATGTGGATAGTGAGGCATTGGCATTCTTTGATGAAACCGACAAAAAGTATTTGGAATATCTTTGCGATGAAATTGTTGCAAAGGTTACAAAGTAATTCGGTTTAAAAGTTATATCTTTGCGCTCTCAAACAATAAGGACATGAGAGCAACGTTGTTTAAAAAGGTATTACTGCCCTTCTTCCTCCTTACGCTGTTTACAGTGTACCAGGCAAGCATTTCGATGTTTACCCACGTGCACTACGTAAATGGGGTGATGATAACGCACTCTCACCCTTTCGACGGCAAGCATAAGCACACCAAAAGTGAATTGGTGGTTATCGACCGCTTGTCTCATGCCGTTACCCTCGAAAATCATATTACGTACGACTTTAAACCTTTCTTCCGGGTCTTATTTTCCTTGGAACAGGAAAGGTTATTAGCTCATGTTTCACAATCATTCTTTCAAATACCCTCTTTCCGGGCTCCTCCTTTTTGTGTACTATAATCCCGTTGTATTTTAGTCAAATTTAGTTTAGTACACAAAGAAATAAAATATAAATGAAACAATTTATTGTTGTGCTCATGCTGCTGTGTGCAGGTATGAGTGCTTTAGCCGTTACGCCCGATAATCCGGTAAAGGAAGATCGTGGTCGCGGAAGAGGTAAATGCCTTGTTAAAGGCAAAGTGATTGTAAAAGGAAGCAAAGAAGAGTTGCCTTATGCTACCGTACAGATTATTGGTCTGGATGGTGGAGTGGTTACCAATGAACACGGTGAGTTTGAAATAAACCATTTGGGCAAGGGGCGTCACCGGCTTCGTGTTCGGGCCATGGGGTATCGCACTGAAGAGAGAGAAGTGGTGCTCGACAGTGAGAAACCTGTGGAGACTAACTTTGCTTTGGGTGAAGAGGCTTTTGTAACCGATGAGGTAGTGGTTTCGGCCAATCGCAACGAAGTAAGCCGCAAGGAAGCTCCTGTGGTGGTTAACGTGATGAGTACCAAGTTGTTTGAGATGGTAAACTCTACCGACTTAGCCAAGAGCCTCGATTATCAGTCGGGTTTGCGTGTGGAAAACAACTGCCAGAACTGTGGTTTCCCGCAAGTGCGCATCAACGGTCTGGAGGGTCCTTATTCGCAGATATTGATTAACAGCCGTCCGGTAGTGAGTGCGCTTTCAGGAGTGTACGGACTGGAACAGATCCCAGTGAACATGATTGAACGCGTAGAAGTGGTTCGCGGTGGAGGTTCGGCTTTGTTTGGCGCTAACGCTGTGGGCGGAACGGTCAATATCATCACAAAAGATCCTATTAATAACTCTTTCCAGGTGTCAAGTACCCTGTCGAACATGAACGGTAAGTCGTGGGAGCAGTACATGGGTGCCAATGCATCACTGGTGTCGAGTGATAACACGTACGGCATTGCATTGTATCAGGCTTACCGCAACCGTAATCCTTATGATTCCGATGGTGACGGATTTTCGGAACTGGGTAAGCTTAACATGAATACGTTCGGGTTGCGTACTTATTACCGTCCGTCACAATACAGCCGCATCAACATGGAGTATCACACAACCAATGAGTTCCGTCGCGGAGGTAATAAGTTCGACTATCAACCGCACGAAGCCGATATTACCGAGCAGACTAAGCATATTATTAATAGCGGCGGACTGAGTTACGACCAGTTCTTTAACGAGTACAAGCAGAAGCTCTCTGTTTACGGTTCTGTGCAGCATGTTGACCGCAACAGTTATTACGGTGCGCAGCAGGATCTCAATGCTTATGGTAAAACAGATGATCTTACCTGGGTGGCAGGTGCTATGTTTGTAAGTAACATGGATCATTTGTTGTTTTCACCGGCTACGCTGACTGCCGGAGCTGAGTACCAAAACAATGCCTTGCATGATGTGATGACCGGTTACCATCGCGACATGAAACAAAAGGTGCGCATAGCAGGTGGGTTCCTTCAAAGTGAGTGGAAGATGAATCTTCTTACTTTGTTGGCTGGTGCTCGTGTGGACAAGCATAACCTGATTGATAAGGTGATCTTTAGCCCGCGCGTTAACTTGCTTTACAAGCCGGTTGAAGATTTTCAGGCGCGTTTGACTTATTCTACCGGATTCCGTGCACCGCAGGCTTATGACGAAGATTTGCACGTTACCGCCGTAGGTGGAGAAGGGGTGAAGATTGTATTGGCCGATGGCTTGCGCGAAGAGCGCTCTAACAGCTACAGCGGGTCGGTCGACTGGACTGCTCACTTGGGACATTGGCAGGCTAATCTATTGCTCGAAGGTTTTTATACCGACCTTAACCACGTATTTGTGCTCGAAGAGATAGGTAAGGATGCCAATGGCGATAAGATCAAAGAACGTCGTAACGGTAAAGGTGCTCGTGTGTACGGGGTTAATATGGATGCTAAGTTGGCACACGGCAAGGAAGCACAGTTCCAGTTGGGCTTTACTGCACAACGTAGCCGTTACAAAACAGATGAACAATGGACTGGTGAAGACGAGGATCCTCAATTTACTAAAAAGATGACCCGTACTCCTGACTACTACGGTTATTTCACCTTCACCTCTGCGCCGTTGAAGAACTTTGATTTTTCTTTATCGGGCGTGTACACCGGTGAAATGCAGGTGCCTCACATGGCAGGATACATTGAAAAATCACGCATGGAAACATCGCCCGACTTTCTAACTGTGAACCTCAAACTGAACTACACCGTTACCTTGAAAGATAAGGTGAAGATGCAGTTCAATACCGGTATACAGAATGCATTCAATAGTTTCCAGAAGGATTTGGATCAGGGTGTGATGCGTGATGCCGGCTATTTCTATGGTCCTACACAACCTCGTACTTATTTCTTTGGAGTGAAGATTTTTAATTAAGAAAACACCTTTTTGAGGGGTTTAATCACTGATAAAAGCTACCGCTTACTGTTCCGTTTCCTGACGGAGAGTTCGCGGTGGCTTTCTTCTTTTACATTCTTTGAGAGGGCAGTTTCTTGTTATTTCCGGAATAATGTGTATGTTTGCAAAAATAACATGACTCTATGCCAAAGATACCGCATATCGATTTTTCTACGTTACGTAATTCACTGGAAGAACAAGTTAAAGATAACGATTTTGCACTGTTTAATGATCTGAACTCCCTGCAGCTGGGCGATAAACCCGAGCGTATGGATTCAGCCATCCTTATTGTATGTGTGGATGGAAGCTGGAAGTTGGGTATCAATCTTAAAGAATATCTACTGGAAGGTGGGAGCGTATTGGTAACTCTTCCCGAACAGATTTTGCAGAGTCTGGAGGTTAGTGAAGACTTTTCCGCTCTCTTCATTGTGGTGTCTCGTCCTATCATGGATACTATCTTCCCACAGATGAAAGACATGCTTTCTTTCTTCTTCTTCCTCAAAGATCAGCCCAACATAACCGTTACCAATGAAGAGATGCATGTGCTGGTGGAATACTACAGCATGCTTTTCCGTAAAGCAGCTCATGCCGATAACTTTTATAAGAAAGAAATTTGTCAGGGTATCATTCTCTCGTTGTTTTATGAATTCTATAACCTGTATCGGCACAAAACACCTCATGTTGATGTGACGGAGAATCGCAAAGAAGAGGTTTTTGAGCAGTTTCTGCGTGTGCTGGCGGAAACCTTTCGCAAGGAACGTAGCGTGAATTACTATGCCAATAAGCTTTTTCTGACTTCCAAACACCTGTCACGTGTGGTGAAGGAAATAAGCGGAAAAACGGCCGGCGAATGGATCGACGATTTCGTTATCTTAGAAGCCAAAGCACTGTTGCGCTCGTCGGAGAAAAGTATTCAGGAAATCTCCGAAGCTTTGCACTTCGCCAATCAGTCGTTTTTCGGCAAATATTTCAAACACCACACGGGTATGTCACCTAAAGAATACCGCAGGCAATAACTATTACCTGCCTGTTGCTTGCAGGTATTGTGTTTGTTTGATCAGGTATTGCGTGTAGGCATCGGTATGTTGGTTGCGGCTTTGTTGCAACAATAGTTGCGAGTCAAGCAAATCACTTAGCGTGGTAGTTCCTGCCTGATAGTAATTGGTGTTCAACCGTACATTTTCCGTAGCCGTAACGACCGACTCTTCTGCCAGCTTTACCTGTTTGTATGACTCTTCCACATCGTTCCACAGCTTTTGCATCTGAATGAGCAGTAAGTCGGAGTTATTACGCTGTTCGTTTTGCGCCATCATGGTTTGGAATTTCTGTTTCTTGATGGCGTGCGAACCACCCCACCAGTCGGATAAGGGTACCGAAACCTTGGCAAACACCATGGCGGTGGTATTGTCTTTATCCATCAGATCATCGTACATATAACTAGCGCCAATACCCACGGTGGGTAAGTACTTGCCTACTGTTATCTTTTGTTGCAGGCGGTTGGCCTCCACATTCTTTGCCAGCAGTTGATACTCGGGTGTGGTGAGCAAGGCTGCACCGTGATCTGTGCGAAGCTTTTCCGGACTGGCCGGTTCATCGAAAGAGATTGGTTCAATACTAAGACTGTCGGCTTTGAGTCCCACATACTGTCCCAGCAACATCCGGCTTAGCTTCAATCCGTTTTCCAGTTGCAGGCGGTCACTAGCCACACTATTCTTACGAAGTTGCACTTGCAACAAATCGTTCCGATTCTTTACTCCCGCCTTTACAGCAGCATCTACATCTTTGTATAGGCTATTCACTAATTGCTCTACTATGGCAAGTGTCTTTAACTTCTCGTTTAAAGATATAATTTGCCAATAATAAACCTCAGTGGTAAGCAGCACTTCCTTTGTAGACTGTTCTTGTTTGAACCTACTGACTTCCACACCCAATTGAGCCAATTTGTTGCCATTTACAATTTGTCCACCGGCAAACAAGGGTTGTGTAACCGTAATGTCGCCCACAATGCCATTCTTTAGTAGCGCTAGCGGCATACCACCTAAATTAGCTTCTACAAGCGGTTGGCTAGCGTTGTAGCCTAGTGCACTGGCACTCAAAGAAGGAAAGAAATTGGTAAACGCTTCTTCCTTTGTTTGTCGGGCGCTGCTTACTTCCAAACGCGCATTCTTCATTCGTGCGTTGTTCTCCAATGCTAGTTTTTTGCATTGTGCCAGCGAATATGCTTGCTGCGCACTTCCCGATACGGATACCATCAGGAAAAGACAGAATCCTATAATTTGATGTCTCATCTTATTTCATTTTATTATTAAACCAAGCCGATATACATTCTTAACTGTTAGCGGCCATAAGTTGCACTACTTTGCGGTCGGCTTTGCGGAACAACATCCAGTAAGCTACCGGTAATACCGTTACCACTAATACCATGGAAATCAGCGTTCCAAAGAAAATGACCGTACCCATAGGCATCCACATGGAGCTTTTGCCCAAGATCATGGGAACTACCCCCATAGAAGCAGCTGCCGATGTGAGGAAAATGGGACGCATGCGTCGTTTTCCTGCCTGTACAGCAGCATCGAAGACACTCATTTTATGTACTTGTCGAAGCTCCTCGGCATAGTCGAGCATGATGATGCCGTTACGCACCAAGATACCCATCAAACTGATGATACCCAACACAGCAGTTACACTTACATCTACCCCAACCAGCCAGATGCCTAGCGCTGCTCCCAGCAACGTGAGCGTGATGGCTGCCATAATAAGCAGTGCCATGTTGATGCGCCTGAAGTGGAACAACAAAATAAAGAAGATGATCACGATGGCAATAACCAAAGCACCAATGATTTGAGGCAATGTTTCCGCATCCGACTCCAGATCACCGCCGTACGAAAGAGTGGTTCCTTCGGGTAACGAAAGCTCTTTCATGGCTTTCTGTACCTCTTGCGTGGCACTTGTTATGTTTACATTCCGGGCAACTTCGGCTGTTATGGATAGGGTTCTTATTCCGTTTCGCCTTACAATCTGCCCTTCGGTCCAGTCGCTCTCCACCTTGGCCACCTGTCGGAGCGGCACGTATGATGCCCCTCCCCAAACAGGTACGTACACATCGGGCACATCACTGTAGTCGGCTTCCTTACCGTTTCGGTCGGTTTTGAGTACCACTTTGACCGGGTAATCGTTTTCCCACACTGTAGTAAGCGGCATACCATCGCCAAAGTTGGTTGCCATGTTCAAGGCCAAGAAGGTGCGGTTTACGCCTAGTCGGGTTGCCTCGTCTTCATCCAGCCTGATGCGCACTCCCGGCAGAGGATCTTCGAAGTTAGTTCGTACCATCCGTAAATCGGGCATGCTCTTCAAACGCTTCATGATGACTTGTGCAGCAGCCTTCAGGTCGGTAAGGCTGTCACCGCTAACCCGTACTTCAATGGGGTTGGTCGCTTCCGAATAGTCGAGTTGCTTAAACCGCAACCTGGCATTGGGGAAATAATCGGTATACTTATCGGCATATTCATCGAGTAGTTCCACTGTGGCTTCGTTGCCCTGCGTATTCACAATAAACTGTGCAAAGTTACTTCCAGGTAGTTGCGGTGCGTACGAGGTGTGGAAGCGGGGAGAGCCTTCACCGATGAAGGAGGTAACCGAAACCACCCGTTTGTCCTTTCTGAGAATACTTTCCATGCTGTCGGCCACAGCAGCCGTTTGCTCTATGGCGGTGCCGGCGGGCAAGTAAAACTCAATAGCAAACTGGTTACGCTCGGCAATAGGCATCAACTTTTGTGGTAATTGTCCGAACAGTAGTACTCCGAGTATTACACTGACTACCCCCAAACCCAATGTTGTTTTAGGCCAGCGGAAACAAAGATCCAACAGCTGATCATATTTGGCTTGAATGACGTCCAGAAAACTCTTCTTGTTCTTTTTTGCATCCGTTTTCAGTCCTTTTCGTATAAAATAATACTGCATAAACGGCACCAGTAGTACGGCTACCAGCAGCGAAATGCCTAAGATGAGGCTGATGGCCCAGGGAAACGACTGCAAAAAGTCATTCATCATGCCTTTGGTGGTGAGCAAGAAAGGTACAAACGTGATACTGATGGCGAGTGTAGCCGAGAAGATCGACTTCAGGAACTCTCGTGCACTGGCTATGGCTGCATGCCAGCGAGATACTCCTTCGCCAATTTTCTCCAGATATGCATCAATGATCACAATGGAGTTGTCGACAATCATACCCAGCGTTACAATGAGCGCTGCCAGTGTTACCGTGTTGAGCTCGATGCCAAACGCATAAAACAGTCCCAGAGAGATAAATATGGAGATAGGAATGGTAGATGCTGCTACCGAGGCTACCTTTAGGGGCATCAGTGCCATGACAACTAAGATTACGGCTACAATGGCAATGAGTAACTCTTTGAGGAATGTACTTACCGAATCGCCCACTACCTGTGCCTGATCTGTAATCTTATACATTTTCACCTCTTGCGGCAGTGATTGTTTGTAAGCCTCCAGTATTTGATCCACTTCCTTACCCATTTGCACAATGTTGTTACCCTGTCTCATCTCCATCGACAGTAAAATACATTTTTTACCGTTGTTGCGGATGTACGAGTCAGGATCCGGATATTCTCTGGTGATGCGTGCCACATCTTTCAATCGGATGACATGTCCCGACGGATCAGAATAGACAATCTGTTCAGCAATGTCACGGTCACGGTTGTACGATCTGGCAATGTGTATAGGTGCTACATACGCTTTATTATCTACCTCGCCACTCATGGTGGTGAAGCCCTGCGTGAGTAAGTTCAGCCCCATGGTATTTGCGTCAATGCCATACATGCTGAGCTTCTTTTGATCCAGATACACGCTGATTTGTTCCTTTTGCAATCCATAACGACGCAGGTTGGCTACAGCATCTACTGTGCGCAGCTTATCTTCCAATCCTTCCAGGTAACGTTCCAGTTCCCGATAGGTTTTTTGGTCAGATTCCAGCGTAATCAGGATGGCTGCTGTTTCACCGAAGTCGTCGTTTACCTGCAATGCCAATACTCCGGCGGGCAGACTGCTTTTAAACTGCTCCACTCCATGTTTAAACTTCGACCAGAATTCATCTTTGTTCTTTACATTGTCGTTTAGCTCCACATTGATAAAGCTCATGCCGTTTCGGCTGCGCGAATATGTTTTTCGTTTTTTCACCTCTTTGTAGCTGAAGATGAAGTTTTCGAGCGGTTTGGTCACCTGTTCCTCTATCTCGTCCGATGTAGCACCCGGATAAACCGCCACTACCAGTCCCTGCCTTACTGTAAATGAAGGGAACTCCTGTTTGGGCATCATGTAAAGTCCGTACACGCCGAACCCCACTAACAGGGTAGTGATTAGAATCACTATCTGCCTGTATCTCATAGCCCACTCTATAAAACCTAGTTTCTTTTTCATTTTACTACAATCTTAGTTCCTTCACTTACCTTTTGATTTCCTGCAACAATTACTTCATCGCCCGGTTGTAGTCCGGCAGTGATTATTACACCCTCTGCGGTCAAATCTCCTGTATTTACCATGCGTTGCGAAGCTGCATTATCTTTAACCACCCACACAAACTTCTTTCCATCGGGTTGTAGCTGTACGGTATGGTTGGGCAACACAATGCCTGCCTCTGTTTCGTGACTGTGTACACCCACTTTGCACACCATGCCCGGCATCAGCTCGTGCGAGGTATTGTTCAACTTGATTTTGACTTCATAAGTATGAGCCAACGGATTGGCGACAATACCTTTCTCGGACACTACACCTGTAAACAACTTATCGCCCAGTGCACCGACTCTTACTTCAGCCTGTTGCCCTTTGTTCACGCGGGAAATTTCCTTTTCGGGAACTGCGATTTTAATGTTTACCGTATTGATATCTGCCAGTTGCATTACCTCAATACCCGGCATGACATTCATGCCCGGTTCAATACTTTTGCTTGAAATGACTCCACTAAAAGGAGCATGCAAACCGGCATCCTTCAGACTTTTGCGTGAAATCTGTTCCATGCTGACAGCCTGTTGCAATTTGCTTTGTACCTCTACCCATTTCATTTCGGGCAGACTCCCGTTGTCGTAGAGCGATTTCATACGGTTGTATGCATCTTGTGCCTCTTTCAAGCTGGCCAGAGATGCGTTGTATGAGTTTTGCAACGTGGCCTTATCGAGCGTTGCCAACAGTTTACCTTTCTGTACATTTTCTCCTTCGGTAACGAAAACTTTGCTTACATTTCCCATTACCTCGAAGCTGAGTGAAGAGGAAGAAACAGCTTCCACTGTTCCCACATAGTTTCGACTGTTCATGTAGGATGATTCCGACACCTTGACCACTTTCACAGGCACAGCCCGTATTGCTTGATTTTCGTCTTTTTTTCCTGAACAACTTATCCAGATCAGAGCACTTAAGAAAATGCCTGTATACGCAGCTAACTTCATAATAATTTGTATTCTTTAGTTTTATGCAATTTGTTTGCTGCAAAGATGGTGCCATTTAACATCTTAAAAAAGCCCTTGTTTTTATATAAATTGTTCTTTTTTTCGGAATTTGGCCATAAAACTATTGTAGATTAAGAAAGTTTTCTTATGTTTGCGCAAAAAGTAAGATCATGGACTTGTCAAAGCTGCTCGATCCGAACATACCTACATTAAAGAGTTTGCCGGATATCGTTTCTGAAATAAATACAATTGATGATGACTTTGCCATCTTCGATAAACTGGATGATGTACTGCTGATGGACTACCCCAGCAGGCTGGATGTGGCTATCTTTGCACTCTGCCTCAAAGGCAGTTGCCGGCTAGGTATTAACCTGGAAGAATACACGCTTGAACAAGGACAGCTGTTCATTGCCATGCCCGATCAGATTATACAGTGTTTTGAGATGTCGGATGATTTTTCGGGAGCTTACATTGTGTTCTCCCAAAGTTTTCTAGATGGGGTAGTTCCCCGTTTGCATGAAATATTGCCGTTATTCTTTTATATAAATAACCATCCTTGTATTACACTGACTCCCGAGCAGCTCGATAGTTTGTTGGAATATCACTCCTTCCTTTGGAAAAAGGTAAAGATTAGCCACAACCTGTATCGTAGGGAAGTAGTGCGGGGACTTTTCCTCGCCATGATATATGAAATGTACAATCTCTGTTCGCCTTATTTTGCAGCGGAAGAGGGACGTAATAAACCTCGTCAACAAGAAATATTTGAGGACTTTTTGAAAGAAGTGTCTTTGTCGTATAAAAAGGAGCGCGGTGTTAACTTCTACGCCCGCAAGCTTTGCATCACCCCCAAACATTTGTCGTGGGCGGTGAAAGAGGTGAGTGGTAAAACGGCAGGTACCTGGATTGATGAGGCTGTGATACTCGAAGCCAAAACCCTGCTCAAGTCATCGGATATGAATATACAGCAGATTTCGGAAGAACTGAACTTTGCCAATCAGTCATTCTTTGGCAAGTATTTCAAACATTACACCGGCATGTCACCCAAGGAATATAAAAAGAAATAAAAACAATCAACCCCAAACGCATGCCCTTGCAGCAAGGTTTGGGGTTGAATGAGATTTTATTTATCCATTACGATCTTCCACGTTCCGTCTTGCTTCACGAGGTCGAAATTAGAATCTTCAGCATCACCGTTTCCGTAGGTTTGTTTCAGTACCACCTTGGCCGTATTGCCGTCTTCAGAAACTGTTTCCGACAGAATCTCTATGGTTTTGATGCCACCTTTCTCTTCAATAGATTTGGCTCCTTTTTCTTTAAGCAGAGCCACAACCATTTCTTTGTTTTTCTTATTGTCTTCGGGAGTAGCTTTTTCGTCAAGAGCTATGGCATCGGCAAATTTTTCATATTCACCTTTCTGAATATAACCGGCATATTTCTTGGCCGCTTCACCCGGAGAGCTGGCCGTGCAGGCAGCCAGAAGCAATGTAGTAACAAACAGCAGTCCCAAATAGATGAGTCCCTTTTTCATAAGCATTCGTTTTTAGAGGTTAATACTAAATAGTTAATACTGATATATCATTGTCAGCTTTTTACTTTGAAGCACATCTCCCGGCAGCAGGAAATTGCCGTTGAATCCCGGAATGTGTATAGCAGTGAGCTTTCCGCCTGATATGTCGACTTTTTCCAAACGATACACATACTCAATGAGTTCCGTGCAATACATGCGCGTAGAGTCTTGTAAATCATAAGCATGGTCAAACAACACCCGCTTGTGGTACAACGCCTCTGCTCTTCGGGCAGCTGAGCAGCACACGGTACTGTCGGCTTTCACTCGCATTACTGCTCCGCTTTTAGCCTTTTCCGAACAGAAGAAGGAGGCTATCGGTTCCATTTTTACCCGGTCAGAATCCCCTTTAAATTCAGGCTCTCCGGGTACGGCATGCACCACCATCCAGTGATTGCCGTTGCGCACTACGATGCCGATGTGCGAAAACTGTCCGTCTTCATCGGCAGCCAGTACGGCCCGGCTAATCAATCCTGCGCCCCGCCTGAATACCACGTCGCCTTCACGCAACAGGCTATCGGCCGGCAAAACCGCTTTCACAGTTGTGTCGCCTTTGTGGCAGGCGGTGGTGGCCGTAATCAAAGCACACAATAAAATGATATGTGGAAATCCTTTTGTTCTCAGAGGTACATGTCCTTTTCATAGTTGCTATGGGAACAAATATAGGGAAAATTATTTAAATGCAACATTTTGAAACAAAAAAGAAATCAATCCTCTGCTTAATTATCCATATTGATAGTCAGTTGTAACATTTAATGTTTATATCCTGTCGCTGTAGAAGTTAAGATGACCTGCTCAATCCCTGATGAAGGGTATTTGTTCTGAAATGCTTCTGTAAAATCCTGTGTTAGTGTAAATCTTCCTTCTACTTCTTCTTCAATTGAGATGGACTGCGAGACTTTGCCATAAGAGATTTCATATTCTGAGCCATTTACAACAAATGTTCCAGCGATGGAATCATTGCTGTATGCGATCTTATAAGAGAAATCTCCTTTTTGGGGTGTTGCATATTGAAATCTAAGAGTACTGAGTTTTATAGGCATATATGTACTCTCTATATCATCTATTATTGTGTATTCCATAATATTTGATGGCACATTTATGCTATACGTATTTTTTATAATGTTGTATGTATCTGAGTAGCTTTTTATATTAAAATGCACATATCTGATCGAATTATCAACCTCAGAATCAAATGGAATGATTGCAACACTCGTTTTGCCGATGCATTTAGGAGTACAACGGTAAATATTATGATCTAGGCATTCTAATTCCATTTTGTCATTATCTGATATGACAAAAAGAGAATCTGACGAACTATTAAAGTACAATGTGCATTTCGACAATAGGAGCATTGAAATTGTATCATTCGTTTTCAGTTCATTATCATCTGAGGGCTTTCCATTATATATTTGGATCGAAAGATCTTCCTTGTTGTTTTTATCACTACAAGAATTTACTAAAGAAGAAAATAAAAGAATGATACTGCCAATTAACCATTTAAAATACTTAGTCTTCATTATAAGGATGTTATTAAGGTGCCGTTTTTTTACTTTTGTTATATACATCAAAAGTACATGAATTTAAAATTAAAAGATTAATCTAATCAGTGAATAGGAGTAAATCATCGACTATTGCCTCTATTTTTAGGATGTATGAGTGCATAAGAAATAAAACACTAAAAAAGGCAATGATGTTTCAACAACAGCATTGCCCTTTTAATTTAATGTTACCTAAAAACGAATCTTTTTTTCCTTGTAATCTTAATACCTTATTGCTGATACAAAGATAAAAAGTTTGTTTGGGATAACATTTGATGTAAATCAAGAAATGTATTTTCTTGCTATTTTTCTGCAGTTTGATCTGCTACAACAGGCCAGAACGGATTCTGGTAAAGTATAGACGTTGACACGTCTGAACCTGAAGTAGCCGTTAACTGAAATTGTTTAACCATTATAGGATTCAGGTAATGCGCCATCTTCCAGGTACAACCGTTGTAGGCTGCCTGACTGGAAGTTCTTTCAAACGGACGCAAATATTCGCTCTTATCTTTGGAGGAAACATTAGCTTGGTTGGAACCATCGGCTACCAGAATCGTTTGACCTTGGCCGTTTAGGTACCAGCTTTCCATCGGTGTGTTCCATAGATGCATGCCTTCCAGGTGGCTGGGAGTGCTTACTAACTGATCCATAGAGCGCCAGCGACGAAGATCCATGTAGCGAATACCTTCGGCCATGAATTCACAACGACGTTCGCGACGTATGTTATAAAGGGTCTTATCTGTCAATACTCCTCCGGCTGTATAAGCTCCCCAGTCGTTTTCAGCTTCCATGCTCATGTTAGTAGCGGCAATGGTTTTGTCAATATCGGTACTGATGTTGGCACGTTGGCGAATAGTAGTCCAGTACTCACGGGCAGTAGCATCGAGTGTTCCGGTTAGCATATAACTTGCCTCCATGTAGTTGAGTAACGCTTCAACAGCTCTGAAACATACGGCAGCCGTATAACCACCACCGTTTGCATAATGTTTGCGATTGAATGAACCGCCTTTGCGAAGAGCATAGCCAGTAGCATAACCGCGCTCACCGTCACCGTTTGTAATGCTAGGATAGGGCTCAACCATAACAGCTTCCGTACCTTCGTTGTTATCGGTTTCAAAAAGAATATTTTTCTGTCCCGGCTCCTTCAAAAATATGCTTAATCGAGAGTCACGGTTTGCTTTCACATCTGCAATGGTTTTATCACCCATGTAGTAACCGTCACCGTTGGCGTATGTTCCGTGAGTATAAACAGGTGTACCGTCTTTCATCAGGAAATTCTGTACCAATCCGCGTGTTAAACCGATACGGTAATTACCGCGTCCGGCTGCCGAGTTAATGTTATGAGTAGCCAGTCCGCGTGCATATTGACGCCAAAGAAGTACTTCGGAAACCTTTGAAAGGTCTTCTTGTGCAAACATATCATAATAAGGATTGGCAGGATCTGTTGCCGATTGCTGTAGTACACCGGTATTTTGAGTAAGACTACCTTTGTACTTATCACCTACAATTTTAGCAGCAGCCACAGCTTGTTCCAAGAAATATTTCACTTCGTTGTCAATGCTTCCGCTGGGGTACTGATAGTTGCTGTATATCTTAGCTCCCGGCCATCCTTCGCCGCCGGGTACAAATGCCGTACCTTTGAAGTTCTTCAACCAGCTACCTTCAAACAATGCCACACGAGATTTTACCAACATGGCTAAGTCCTTATTTATACGAGTGGTAGCCAAATCAACATCACTCATGTAACTGTAAGCCTTGTCGAGATCTGCAAGAATGAAACGAGCTACTTCATTGCGCGGAGCACGTTTGCTTGCTTCACGAAGCGCTGTGGCATCATCGGCAAGTGGTGTTTCGATGATAGGAAAGTCACCAAAAAGCTGAAGCTTCTTGAAGTATTCATAAGCACGTAAAAAGTACATTTCACCAATGTAGTGCTTAATAGTAGGTATACTACCCGAAATAGTATTCTTTGCACCGCTTATATCATCACCAAATTTGGGAAGTGTTTCGGATAAAAAGAAGTTCACGCGATAGATACGCTCAAACTTCCAGTTATCACTTTCACTATGAGGCACTTTCCAGCGATCTGCGGTATAGCGATCGTTGGCAGTTACTTCTATCTGGTTGTCGGTTCCTTTATCCTCGCCAAAGACGCCGTAACCCCACTGACCGAATGAAGGCAGAATGTTGGGATATTCATCATTCAGATTAGCTTCCAGCTGTGCCGCTGTGGAGAAATAGGTCTCGGGAGAAATGGTTGACATGGGCTCTCTGTCAAGGAAATCCTCGCATGACGTAGTTGCAACGGCAATGCTCATTGCCATCAAAGTCTTGAATATATATTTATAATTCGATTTCATGATATTCCTTATTTTAGTGGTTTAAAGTGAAACGCTAAGTCCTACCGACCAAGTTTTAAGAAGCGGATAAGCATTACCACCGCTCTTGATTGGTGCAGCTGCATTGCTGTTGGTATTTCCACCGTTCAAGGTTTCGGGGTCAAACAGTTTAGTTAAGTTGGTACCTGTCCACAAGTTTTCGCCCGATACAAAGACACGGCAATTGGTAATGCCTGCTTTACGAACCAAAGAAGCCGGAATGGTATAACCAATCTGTAAGTTCTTCAAACGGATGTAAGCTGCATTCTGCATGTAACGAGTTTGCACCTCTTGGTTTTTAGTGGTGTTGAATATAGGACGCGGGTAGTATGAGTCGGTGTTGGGAGCTATTTCATGTCCGGCTAAACCGATTGCTTCCGAGCGGAAATAGTCTTGATGTTCCTTTAAACCGGTTGACCACCACATACCCCAGGTTGCATCGGCACCCCAGAACATGTTTGAACCCTGCCAGTAATCACGTTTCATTACGCCTTGGAATAAAGCACGGACATCGAAACCTTTGAAATTTGCATTCAGGTCGAGTCCGAAGTGATAACGCGGTGTATTGTTACCAATCACCTTCAGGTCGCCATGGTCATTCACTGTTTGTGAGCCTTTGGTAATACCCGGTTTTCCATCTAAATCAGCATACATAATATCTCCGGCAGTCCACTCACTGCCAAGCGGTTGTCCGCCAACCTTTGCTAAATGCGCTTGCATTTCAGCGTCTGTTTTGGCAATGCCTACGGTTTCAAAACCCCAGATTTCGCCAATTTCACGACCGGCTACGTAAGAAGAGATAGAGTTGGTGGGGTTACCCGGATAGCTTTCAATGTAAGTACGTGCATCGGACACGTTGAACTTAACACCATAACCCAAGCCAAACTTGGTACGATCTTGCCACCCGATGGTTAATTCCCATCCTTTGGTTTTCAAATCGCAGTTATTTGTTTTAGGAGCAGCAATACCCAATGTGGCAGGAAGCTCTACAGAAGGTCCTACCATGTTGTCAGTGTAACGAACATACGCATCGAGCGAACCGGTTAGGCGGTTGTCGAAGAGACCGAAATCAAGTCCCACATTATAAGTACGTACCTTCTCCCAAGACAGGGCAGTACTGATGAGGCTACCCACATAAGCCGTATTGGGTTTCACGCCGTTTTGTAGCCAGTTTCCGTTAGCTTGTCCCAGAGTCATGGTACGATACGTAGGATACCAACCCGTTGTGTTCATATTACCCAGCTCACCATACGAAAAACGAAGTTTCAATTGGTTGCATGTCTTGGCAAAATCTTCCCAGAAGCTTTCTTGTGCAATGTTGTATCCCAAAGAGAATGAGGGAGATGTTTGCCAGCGATTTCCTCTACGGAAACGAGACGCACCGTCATAACGCAAGTTTACCTCAGCCAGGTAACGACCCTGATAGTCGTAGTTTACCCTACCAAAGAAACCGGCAGTAGCCCATTCGTTACGGTAGCCACCTACTTCGGGAACTTTATCTTCTCCGGCACCGTTGATGTTCGATATCAAGTCCAGCTCGGGCAGATCTTCCACCTGCAAACCGTAACCTTTTACCTTGAAAAACTTTTGGCGCATTTCTTCCGATTGGAAACCACCCAATACTTTGAAGTTATGAGACTCTTGTAGAGAGAATGAATAAGTAGAATAAATATTCCAATTCGTATAATTCTCTTTCTTATAATCCTGGTACAGACTGGAAGTACCTTTGGTATCTATAATGTTACCGGCTACATCGTGATTGTAATAAGGCAAAGTCACCTCACGTGTATCTGCGGAATTGGTGCTGTAGTTGAACTCTACATTGGTTACCCAGTTCTTAATAGGTTCAAACACCAAACCTGCCTGATGGTAAGTCTTGTCGGTCTGCGTGTTGTAATTGCCACCCATTGCCAAAGACATAGCAGGGGTATCGGCATTGCTATTGAAGTAATAGCCGTTTTCGTCGTACACCGGAAGGTTAGGCCACGTTTGACGGCCAATTCTTTCGTACAAACCATCACCAAAGGTAGTGGGGCGATCCAAATCCTGGCGCACAAAGCGCAAACTGTAATTGAACTTAACCCATTTGTTTAACTCAGCATTGAACTTGGCTGTAGCATTGTAGCGTTTCAACTCATCGGAGCCGTGACGAAGCAATCCGTTTTGATCCAAGTACCCTAAAGAAGCATAATAATTAAATTTGCTGCTTCCTCCGCTAACGCTCAGGTTATGCTCTTGCGAGAAATTGTTATCCTTGTATATTTCAGAATACCAGTCAGTGTTTGCATAAGCAGTGGTAAACGGGTCACCGGCTGGTTTTCCCCATACCTTGCCGTCTGTTTGCAAACCGCCTTTGTTTGTTCCTCCGGCAGCTTGAAAGTCGAGCATCTGTTGCATCACGCTTTGGCTGAACTGATCTCCCCAATGTGAGTTGCGTGCTGCCGCATTGAAATAGTTGGCAAACGTGTACGAATCCATCATTTCAGGCAGGTTCACTGCACTGTTAATGCGGAAACTGTTGTTGTAATTGATGGTTGTCTTATCTGTACGGCCTTTTTTTGTAGTAACCAAAATAACGCCGAAAGGCGCACGCGAACCGTAAATAGAAGAAGCTGCCGCATCTTTCAATACAGAGATGTTCTCGATATCCTGCGGGTTAACCATATTGATATCGCCTTCCATACCATCAATTAAAATCAGCGGACTGCCGCTTGATCCGTCGCCAATGGTACCATTACCACGAATGTTGATAGACATGCTTTTGCCTAATTCACCGGTGTTGGTGGTAATTTGTAAACCCGGAACCAAACCTTGCAACGCCTGTGTGGCATTGGCTACGGGACGTGCCTCAATTTCTTTGGCAGTAGCCAACCCCACTGATCCGGTAAGGTTTACCTTCTTTTGCGTACCAAAACCCACAATGACTACTTCGTCGAGTGTTTCGGTATCCTCTTTAAGAGTGATAGCCAGCGTACTTTTTCCGGCAACCGCAACTTCTTGTGTTTTGTAACCAACAAAGCTGATTACTAAAGTGGCATTGGCAGGTACCTGCAATGTAAAGTTTCCATTTATGTCGGTAATGGTTCCGTTGGTCGTACTGCCTTTGACCAATACACTGGCACCAATAACAGGGTCGCTGCCATCGTTTACGGTACCTTTCACCTGAATTGTGGAACTTTGAGCATTCAGCAACTGAATGTTCAAAAGAAGAGTCATGCAAACCAGTAAAAAGAGAGGCACTCTTTTACGTAGTTCGAGTCTTTCAAAGAATCTTTGCTTTTTCATTGTATAAACTTTAAGATTAAACTAAAATATAACCTTGTTTCAACCCATGGGGTAACTGCCCCGATTGAATTTTAAGTAAAGGTAGGCTTATTGTATTATATAATATATCTGAAAATAATCCTATAAAGTAGAATTATGGTTTTTCCCCTTATTCGGATTATAAATCCACCTCATTATATACTCTAAAACGGTTGAAACACCTGTATTGTTTCTTGGTTCAAAGAGCTTATTTCATTTTAAGTACGCGGTATTGTTGGCACGTAATAAGTGTTTTTTGTATCTTCGCCACGTTTTAATAACGTAACGTATACAATGAAAGCACTTTTTGTATTTCCGGTCCGCGTGTGCATATCTGTTCATATTCTCTGCCTGTTAATAATATCTCCTTTATTTGCAAGCAAAGGTATTGTTTCACATTTGCAATTTAAAGAGTACTCCACTCTCAACGGACTTCCCAATAATGATGTGCAGACTCTGTTTCAAGACTCAAACGGATTTGTGTGGATTGGTACCAAATACGGTCTGTTCAGGTATGACGGCTACGGCATACAGGAAATAAAATCCAACCTGCACAACCCCAGTTTACTGACCTCAAATAACATACAGTGTATTACCGAAGATAAACTCAACCGACTGTGGATTGGTACGGATAATGGCTTTAATGTATTTAATAAAAAAACGCGTGCAATAGAAAAGATCATCATTCCCAAGGCCAAAAGCAATAACATAGCCTGCATCCTGATTTTAGATAATGATAATGCCCTGATAGGCACCGAAAACGGCCTGTACCGCTATCAATACAGCAGGCAGACCTTCATTGAACTGACAGCCAAGAATACAGCAGGAGTTTTTAACCCCACTACCGTTAAATCCTTGCTGAAAGACTCTCGCGGTGACGTTTGGATTGGTACGTGGGCTAGTGGGTTGTATCGTTTGAACCCCACCACTCAAAAAATGTATCATTATCCTCCGCTCAACCAGCAAAACTCGGCACATTATATCTTTGAAGATTCACGAGGAACTATCTGGGTTGCCGGATGGTCCAACGGACTTCATCGGTTGCACTTAGCAGCCAATCGTTCGCTCACCGGTTTTGATACCTTTACCCATGATGCGCACAACCCCAATAGCTTGGCAGATAACTTGGTATATGCCATTTCAGAAGACCCCCTTACGAAAACCTTATGGGTGGGTGGCAGTGTAGGGTTAAGCATTACTGATGCTGCAAATCCGGGTAAATTCATAAACTATCAGGTACATGCCAGTCCGCACGAACTGCCGGCAGCCGAGATTGATGCTGTTTTGTATGACGCTAACAACAACAAAATGTGGCTAGGATCACTTGGTGGAGGGGTGATTCATACCAATACCAGCAAGCCTTTTTTCCAGAATAATATGACCATCAGCTCTTCCAGGCGCGTGTTTGCCACATCTATCTATTCTCTTTATGTAGATCAAGATGACTGTTGGATAGGGGTGGAGAATCATGGTGTAATGCGATATTCTCATGATACCGACCAGTACGAGGAGTACAATCAGATCAAAGAATTCGGTCAGATAAAGTCCATGTCGACCGTTTTTGATATATTGAAAGATCGGCGTAGCCACACCATTTATTTTGCCAGTTACAGTGACGGGTTGTATGTGTACCAAAAAGGAAAGAATGTGAAGAATTACAGATACACCAACTGCCATTTCCTGCCGGTAAATCACCTTACGGCTTTGCATCAAGACAACAAGGGCAATATTTGGATTGCCACAAAAGGAGGGTTGGGGGTTATGGCACCCGACGGATACAGAACGTCAGTTGCTTTATTTGCTATAGGTACAAATAAAGTGGCAGATCCCGATATCCGTGATGTTATTACAGACCATCAGAACCATTTGTGGATGGCTACTTCTACCCAGGGAATTATACGGGTGGAAGCAAACCCTCACGCGCTGCAACAGGCTAAGACACACATCTATAATCCGGCCCGTGGCACGCTTTCGGCTAAACATGTTTTGTGCCTTTTTATCGATTCAAAGAATCAATTATGGGCGGGTACGGAAGGCTCCGGACTGTGCCTGTACGACCCTTCGTCGGATACCTTTGTTGATAAGCATCTGGCCTATAATCTTCCCGGAGATATGGTTAGCAGCATCGAGGAAGATGAAAGCGGTAATCTTTGGCTGGGTACGAATAGCGGATTGGTGCGCGTCAGCTCGCCCGGAGACGATGCTGCAACCCGAATACGTATTTTTACCACGGGTGACGGACTGCAAGATAATTATTTTATTCCCAACAGTTCCTGTCATTTTCAGCACAAATTGTATTTTGGTTCCACCAAAGGCTTCATCAGTTTTGTGCCCGAAGAACTAAAGAACGTGTCGCAGAATGTAAACCTTCAGTTGACAGAAATTTACATACGCGGACGAAAGTTGAGCCAGCTGCCTGCTGATAAGAGGAGAAAAATATCAGCATATAGTTCGGAATTTACAGAAAGCATTACCGTTCCGTTTGAATATAACGATGTAAGAATTGAGTTTGCTTCGCTAACCTACAACAATCCGCTGCTTAACAAATACGCCTATAAGCTTGAGAGCAGGGATGACGATTGGAAGTACACCGACGGAACCCATCGATTGGCAGAGTATAACAACCTGCCTTCGGGCAACTATCGGTTCCTGATTAAGGCAACCAATGAAAATGGTGATTGGAGCGATGTGAGGCAGCTTAACATCAAAGTATTGTCGCCCTGGTGGGCTACGTGGTGGGCTTACACCCTTTACACGTTCTTATTAACGCTTTTCGCCTATTATGTGTGGCAAGATGTAAAACGTCGCATAACGCTTAAAAATTCGCTTCGCATACATGTAATGGAAGCCTATAATAAAAACGAAAAGGAGAGACAGATGATTGTTGAGGTTGATAACATTCGTGTGCCCGGATCGGATGAGCTTTTCCTTGAACAGGCTATTGACTGTGTGAAGAAACACATGACAGATTCTGAGTTTGGAGTATCTGAATTTGTTGAGGCTATGGCGACCAGCAAAACCACCCTCTATACCCGGCTAAAAGAACTTACCGGAATGAATCTTTCCGGGTTTATTCAGAGCATACGACTGAAGGCTGCCTGCCAAATTATGCAGGAACAACCCGGCATACGTATTTCTGACTTGGCTTATGCCGTAGGATTCAATGACCCTAAATACTTTAGTCGTTGCTTTAAAAACAATTACGGAATGCAACCCAAAGAATATCTTAAAAGATACCAGCCTAAAACGGATCGGGAGGTATTATAAACTGCCTGCTCTTACACGGCTTAATGTTTCGGGAGTCATGAGCAGATACGAAGCAATGTGTGATAGCGGTGCCCGTTTAATAACTTCCGGATGGGTTTTCATTAGCAGATTGTAACGCTCGCGAGCTGTTTCAAACCTCCACGAATCAGCTTTGATTTGCGATGTGATAAGTGAGAATTCTAGCACTTTACGGTAGAAAATATTGATTTCCCTGATGTCCTCACTTAGTTTGAGCAGTCGGTCGTAGGGCAACAAATACACCGTAGCCGGCTCCAACGCCTCGGCAACCAGACGGGTAGGTTCCTGTTTGAGTAAGCTCTCAATGCACATCAAAATGCAGCCCTCGTATGAGAAATGTTCGGTCACCTCTTTCCCGTTTTTAAAATAATATTGTCGCAACATGCCTTTCGCTACAAAAACGATGTACCTGCTTATCTGTCCCTGATGAATAAGCATTTCACCCTTATTCAAATCACGGCGTTCTGCCAGATTTTCAAGAATTTTTCTTCCTTCGGGAGTCATTTCAGGGAATCTGGAGTTCACAACGGCAGCTACGGTTTCTTTGAGTAATTCCATTTTTTAAGATGATTTGAATAGTAGGTTATGGCACAAAAATAGGAAAAAAAATGATATAGATCAATTAATGAACCTTAAACAATCAAAAGGGGAGATATAGCATGATGCTCATATCTCCCTTGATTGTCTTAAACCATCACCTCGCTCCCCTCAAAACAAGGGCATTGCTTCACCCACTCCTCCGGTTCAACTTCACCGTTGTGGTTCAGATCCGGACTTAAATCCCGATGGCCACATACCCGGCTAAGCGGATAGTCAATCAACAACGTGCGCACCAACACCCGCAGCGAATGCTTCTGATGACAAGTTCGCGTATCTTTGGGCATGCCCCGGCTGTCGAGCCCGCCCTCGTAACAGATGCCGATGCTGTTGGCATTGTAACCCCGTGCATGCGCACCAACCTGCTCCAGCGGACGGGTGGTGATTATCTTACCGTCCTTGCGAACGTAAAAGTGATAACCCGCACCTTTGAAGCCCCGGCGACGGTGATCCGTCGCCAGATCATGCTCGGAATAGGTGCGGTCTTCGCGCGTGGCCGAACAGTGAATCACAATCAGGTCAATGTGTCTCATACCGCCTACATTCTGGATGAACACTCCTTGGCTGCACACTGCTGCGCCAGCGCTGCCGCCAGCTGCGTTTTCAAGGCGAAAAGCTCGGTGTGCATCTCACGAACCTTTTCACTGGTCTCAAAGTAATCTTTGAGCACCTTCTCCAGCTGAGCCACCAGGAACTCGTACTGCCCCTTGATGAGGTCGCTAAACTCCTTGCTGTCCTTTTTATTCGTTTTTACGAAAAACGGAAGAATCACCTTGGCAAACTCCAAAACTTTCAAAACAATGGTTTTCATATTCAATTATCCTTATAGATTAAACAAAATACGTATATTCTTAAATGAAGACAAGTAAGTAACGGACGTTTGCACATCCGTTACTACTAGTTAACAAATTATCCATTAGGATCATCTTCATCCCCCGTATTGCCTCCGGTGTTTCCCCCGGTATTGCCACCCGTATTCTCACCCGGCAACTCATTCTCGGCTACCACCTTGCCCACTGTCTTCTTCTTGAAGGTCAGCGTCTTGATCATCTCCGTGAGGTCAATGCCCGGACGGAAAATGATGTGCGCGCCCTTCACCTGATTGGCACTGAAATCATCCTTCTTTTCCACTCCCGTGCTGCTTACCCCTACCTGGAAGCTGCCGAAGTCGCCGAAGCGCACAATCTCCCCTTTGGCCAGACTCTTCATCATGCTATCAATCAGCGCGTAGAGCACTGCCGCGATATCGGAACGCATCACCGTGCAGCCTTCAGAGGCATCTTTGCACAAACTGCGGAAATTCATTTCGCCCGCCGCCTGGGCCATGGCATAAAACTTTTCGGGCTCGTTCTGCTTGGCAGGATTTTTTCGGGCCACTACTGTAACAGGTACACTCATGTTGTAATAAATTAAATAATTAATACTCTTTTCCGAAACGCGGATCAGGGCTGCTCACCAACCCTGTTTCCCGCTCCGGTACAACAAAGATACAACCTGTTCAAAAGCCTTTGTACCGTACTTTACCACTCAAACCGTGCATTGTTTTTATTTGATAAAAAGCCTTAGTTTTCAGTCCAAAAACTTGCTTTTCTGCTCGTAAATATGTAAATTTACAAGAGTAAACCAATAAGATAAACTGATGAAAGAAGACGAACCGTTCAGGGTGCGAGCCTACCACAAAGGCATCTTGGCCCATTTGTACAATCCGGGGTTGCCCGTGGAGTCGGCCATGCGCAAACTGCGTAACTGGATACGCAAAAACGAAGACTTGTATGATGCGCTTTACAGCGGCAGAGAAGGGAAAAACGACCACTATTTCACCCGTCGCCAGGTGGAGCTGATTGTGGAACATTTAGGGGAACCGTAATTGGCTCCCCTTTTTTTTGCACCGGTTTACTCGGCATTCTTGCTGATCCAAGCCTCGGGTGGCGTATAGTCGGCAATGCGCGTCATGCTCTTGTTGTGCCCGAAGTACACGTTGCCCGTTTGCCCGTTACGATGCTTAGCAATGATAGCAATGCCCAGTCCGTCGGTGGGATATCCGCTCTCCTTATCGGTTGGCAACTGCGCCATGGCAGGGCGATAGAGCAAGATCACCAAATCCGCATCCTGTTCGATGGATCCACTCTCGCGAAGATCCGACAACATCGGTTTGCGCCCCGGACGATTCTCCGATTCACGGTTCAACTGACTGAGCAAGATGACCGGAATGTTCAGCTCACGTGCCATTAATTTAGCCTTGTGCGTGGCCATAGCCACCTCCTGCTCCCGGTTACGCGCCTGCTTGTCGGGCTTCATTTCGCAGAGCTGCAAGTAGTCGATAAACACCACATCACACAAGCCCTTGCTGTGCAGCATGCGCGCGCTGGCCCGTATGTAATCCATGCCCGCCGTGCCGGTGTCATCAATGCGCATGGGCAGTTGTCCCAGCTCGCTGGCCGCCTTGGTAGCCTCGCTGAGCCCCCAGGCATCCACCTGCCCGCTCTTCCACTGCTCGGCATCAATGTTGGCCTGAGAGAGGATCAGTCGGTCGCCCAACCGTTCGCCCGCCATCTCGATACTGTACACCACCGTATGCCGCCCGGCCTTTGCCGCTGCCGTGGCCAGATGCATGGCGAAGGCCGTTTTGCCCACCGAAGGACGTGCGGCAATGATGTTCAGATCGCCCTTTTGCCAGCCCGCCGTAAGCTTGTCGAGGTCGTGCAAGCCGGTAGAAACCCCGGTTATTCCTGCGGCATTGTTGTTGATACGCCCTTCGGCTTCACGCATGGTATCGGCCATGAGCACCTTGAGTTCCCTCAGATTGGTGTTGCATCCAAACTCCTTTTCGATGTTTTCGAGCAGCTTGTGCCCTTCGGCCAGCGTGTCTTCCAGGTCCATGGTTTCATCGGCCGACAAGGCAAACAGCTTGTTGAAGCCCAGTATCAATTGCCTGCGGATAAACTTTTCGTGCACCACCTGCAGGTGATAATCCAAGTGCGTGGAGTTGGCCACGTGCGAACTGAGCTGCGTAATGAAATACGGCCCGCCGATCTGCTCCAGTTCGCCCCGTCGGCGCAGCTCCTCACTCACGGTGAGAATGTCGATGCCCGTGCCCTGGGTGCTCATGTGCAGCATGGCATCATACACCTTCTGGTGCCTTTGCTCGTAGAACATTTCGGGACGAATTTTGGTACTTACCAGCGGCATGGCCGTGGTTTCAATGAGACAGGCGCTCAGCACGGCCTGTTCCATGTCAATTGCTTGGGGTTGATTCATGGTAAAAATTTAAAATTAAATATGAATATTGATTCAGAGGAAGTCAGTGGGCATGGCCCGTTTGTTTAGTCTTCGTCTAAAAAAGATTTGTCTTTGAGATAATTCACCGCCTGCTTGCAGAAACGCGTGTCGGTGAGGTAGTAATAGTAATTATCGATTCCGGTGACAGCCAGTTTCTTCTCGTGCTGTGTGAGCAGGTTCCACTCCTTGCGCGCCCTGCCCACATTGACTTTGCGCGTTTGCGTGGTGGCGTGATACTCGTCCCAGAACTGCTGAAACAACTCGTCGGTCTCCTGATTATCGGCTTCGTACAGTCCGTTGGGGTAATGCGTCATGCGGATGTGTGTCAGGTTAGTGTGCGGGATGATGGAGATTAGATTTTCGAGAACCAGTTTCTTGAAGAAACGTCTGGTTTTAGTGCGCTCCCATCCGAATATCTCCGACCAGTTACTTATGCTGATAAGCGATTCTCCCCTTTTACAGCAAACAGATTTTCCGCGTATGATGCAGGTGGCATCTTTGTAATTCATTCGGTGATACATCGTGATAAACGCTTCGCGTTCCGTAAGCGGTTGGTTACTTAAACTGAAAATTCTGGTTAACAATTCATTGGAAATATAGAGAAAACCGTTGGAAATTTGTTTATTCTTCATGAGTTCTTTTTTAAGAGATTCATATTATTTTTCGGCAAATATAAACGCTGAAATAATACCGTGCAATAGCCCAATCCGTTTCGGTATCGAAAACGATCGATAATGTTCATAATAGTCTGATTTTGTTCAAAATAACCAAAAAAGTAGCGAAAAGACTAAAAAATACAATTTTCGCTCAACTTTGCATAAATTTGCACGATAAATCAAATAAACGATGGAGCTTGAAACAAGCATTCCCGGAGAGCATCAATTAAAACAGCCTTTCAGTTGAGCCGAAGCATCCTGAAAGGCTGTTTTGTCCTGAAAATTAACCTAAAAAATGCGCACACGATTTCGCACATGTTTTTTGTTAGCTAACTTATTGAAAATAAGTTGGTTATGAGGTTTGTTTTTTGTTTATGTGAACACGATGTGCCCATGATATAATATAGAATTAATAATATATATAATAATTCGGAGATTTTCCTTGTGTTTTCGTGAGTTGCCTTAACGGTCTGTTCGATTTTTTCGGATGTTGTAATCTGGGTTGCCCCATTCGTCGAAAAGAAGGTCCACTTGCTGCGGGGTAAACCAGGTAGAATTAACCGTGAATCCTGTATCGTTTAGCCTCTGAATTAAAGTAGAATTTTCATTGAGTTTTTTCTGTAATGCTTTCATCTGAGATCTTGAAGTTAAGTAACAGGGGAAATACAAGGCTGCAATAGCTTTTACAGACAAAAAGCCTGATAGCTGTTCAGGCGTAGGTGATTTGTGTCTCATCATATTAGTTTTGAGAAGTTATATATTTAGATAATTTTAATTTTGCAAATGTAACTATAATATATTACATAAAAACTATATTTATCAAATTATTTTCAAAGAATTATAATTATACAAAATATTATTACAAACAGACCGAGACTTTACACATTATTATATATGAAGGCTTTATAATGTATAATAATATCTTAATAAAAAACAATTGTTCGCCTGCTATTTTTATTTCTAGGCCTAGGATTTTAAAAAGTTGGTGTAGGATTTTTAATTGTTGGGGGGGGAGAAAATAACTCTCTTATTCCGAGAACTATTTAGATATTTATAAATAGTAACAAAGGAGTATAGAACATTAATTCATACGAATCAGACAGGAACCAGCTGAATAGCCTCCTTCAAAAACCGAGATACATATCAAATCGCCGGATTTAAATTTATCGTAATTCTGAGCAAAAACTAACAATGTACTTGCAGATCCGGTATTTCCTAACTCTTCAATATTGTACAATAGTTTGTTTTCTGGAATTCCCAATTCTTTTATAACGTGTTTCAGGATTCTCATATTGGCTTGGTGTCCTATGAAATAAGAGAGTTGATTTATTGAGAAGTCATTTTTAATTAATATATTCTTGGTGTTTTCAATAAGATAATGGCATGCGTGAACAAAAACATCTTTTCCATATGGCATTTTTATTTCTTTATTTTGAAGGTTAAGGAATACTCCATCAGTACCCATGCCTATATTGCCCAGACCTTCAGAAGTTACATCAATAATTTTAGCTGATTTTGTCTCTATATTCTCTTTCGAGAAAAAATAGGCACAGGCTCCATCACCCCATAAATGCCCGCACATACAGTCTTTATCGTCTGAGTAACTGGAATTCCTTTCGGCGCAAACGAGAAGTGCTTTACTTGATATCCCTGTTTCAAAAAAGACTTGATAACTTCTATAGCATTTATTGCAGATGAACATGCAGACGATAAGTAGAAAACCTTTGCTCCGGAAATATTATATTTTTTTTGTATGTAATATCCAGGAGTAGCTATTGTATCACTTGGGGTATATGATGCAAATATTATTAAATCAACATTGCAAATATTGAATGAGAGATTTCTACTTGCTTCTCTCACGGCTTCAAGGCACATATAATTTATTGTCTCATCTTTGTTGGCTCTTGAACGACTTTTTATTCCTGTTCTTTGAAAAATCCACTCGCTTGATAAATTGTTTAGTTTATTAAAGTATTCATTTTCAATTCTTGCTCCTGGAATATAGTATCCAATAGAATTAATATACATATTATTTTTTTTATTGTTGAGGTGCAAAGATTACTATTTTAGAATGAACGTAAAAGCTCATTTTTTCTTTATAATTGATCTAAACATCTGTAGTTATATGTAGTATTGATAAAGAAAATTAAGCCATTATTACAGAAAAATAGAACTTGAATGATGAATACGAATTCAGTACTTTTATAAAGTCAAATATTATTTTGTTTATAGATTCAAAAAAGTGTCCGTGAGGATGTTTATGCGTCTGCATTATTAATTTCATTAAGTTTTTTATTCAGTTAATTTCACTAATTATATGACGCATAATAGATAGTTTGGTTTGTGTTTTTGAAGGTAACTTATTATAAGTTGCCTTCTTTTTATAATAAAGAAAGGTTTGAATACAGAAAAAATGTAATTACTATTTAAATGAATTTAGTATTAATTTCTACAATATAGTCTTATGAGTTATCAACGTTTAGAGTCCGTAATTTATTTACCTTTATATAGGAATATAGTGAATAAAAAAGATCTTTCCAAATTATTTTTTTCATGTGTTTATGGGTTTTATAGTGTTCTGTTACTAATTTACTTGATATTTAATTATGAATCACTTTTGCAGTTGTTGTTGCTCGTGCTCATTTTCTTTGTTTCATTTGTGATAGCGTTGATAATGTATCGTTCATATATAAAAAGCAAACAGATGGTTTATGCTCCTGCTAATATGGTAGTTAGAGAAGCTGTGGCTTATTATAATTTGAGAGATATGGAAATACTTAAGGAGGGTTTGAAAGAGAAGGATTTTTCTATTTTACATAATGTAAAAATAGAGCAAAATAGTAATATCCGATTAGATATATTTGTATCGATGGATAAACGTTTTGTCGCTGCTCAATTATTTCAGTTTGTTCCATACAGATACAAGGCTATCACTCCTATTTACTATTATTATGATGAAATTGCATTAAATTTTATGGAATATTTTGATAATGATTTTTGTGAAATAAAATTATAAAATAATGAATAGGGTAAAAGTTGTTGATACATATAACTTTAACGAATTAAGAGATAAAATATTTTATTCCAATACTTTTGGTCCTAAAAAATATTTGTTTACGAGTTGGAAATATAATTTGTATATCGGACGGAAATTAGTTAAGGTATGGACTGCCGGCAATGAAATGTTGTATGCAGAAAAAGCTCTTTTTGAACTTGCTTTGTCCTTGGAGCATATATGTAGCAATGAAGAATGGTTTGTAGTGCAATTTTCTAATCACATAAAGAATAGAAAAGAAGATGTTCTGGCGTGTCTGGCCATATGTTTTTTTCATTGGGCAGGTGGCAAACAACTTGATTTGAATGAAATGAATAAATCTCTTCGCAAAGATTATTTTGTGGCAAAGAAGTTTATTATGAAGTTGTCTTTTAGTGAGGATGTTAATTTTGCGTTCAGTGTTTTCTTTAACAGGAAGGCTGCTTCGTTACAAACAAAGATTGAAAGTTCATTGATTTGCTTGTTTATTCTCGCCGAAAAATACAACATAGACTTACTGTGGTATATAGACAGACGGCTTGAATATATTGAAAATAGAAGCAATTTGAATAAATTGTTCTCTAAGATTGTCCCATGATGATTTGTTTACAGAAAGGGAAGCACACACTATCATATTTATATTGGAAAAGAAAAATTAGACAGTTTTGTAGGAGAATAGAGCATGTTTAATGTATTATTTTCTTATATCTTTGTCTTTCTAAAATAATTTAGTTTGTTTGAGTTTTAATAAGCAAATCGGCTATTATGTATAGTCTCTTTATTTGTCTATTAGCTGTTTCTGATTTCTTTAGTTATATTTTCGTTTTCAAAAGTCGTAAAGTAAAAGGACACTATTTAGACGAGTAAATCTAATTTTAAGATTTACTAACGGGAAAGCTATCTGTGACAGATGGCTTTCTTCATATTCGTTTGAGCAAATGTAATCAAGTCTGTTAAATTCATTTCGAAACTATTTTTAAAATATTATTATTCACGAAAAGATTTATCATTGTTTTTTTAGTATATTTGGAGCGGAGAATAATTAATGTATAGTTGGGTATGCACAATCTATATGTTGATTTATTTTTTAACAGATTATATTATTTTTGCTATGGATAGTCAATTTATACGTTTTGTTGTATTGCCCAAAGAGTTTTCTTTTTATTCGAATCTGGATAAAGATCAAATAGAGAAATATAAATATCCCACCAGATTAAACGCAGGACTTTTCATGATTATTCTTAAAGGTAAATGTGAACTGTCTATTAATTTAGAAAGTTATATAATTACTGAAGAATCTATAGTGACTGTTATGCCGAATAGCATTATTCAGATGAATAATTATAGTGAAGAGTTTGATGCATACTATCTGGTTATGGTACCTGGATATATGAATGATATAGTACTAATCCAATCAATCATGCCTCATTTGTCTACAATCATGGAAAATCCGGTATTAAATATCGAATCGAAAAAGGATAGGGATTTATTTTTAGATTATTGTAAAATATTTCAGAGAATATATGAGAGGCAGCAGGCTAATCCTGCAACTGAAATCATTCAAAGTTTAATGTCAACTCTCATTTACGGACTTTTGAAAATATGGGAGGTTAGAAAAAATAATTTACCTGATGATTATATAGGAAAGCTAAGCCGAAAGGAAGCAATATATCATCAGTTCATGCTGTGCCTTTTGAAGCATTACCGAGAAGAAAGAGCCGTTTCTTTCTATGCTAATAAACTGTGTATCTCGGCCAAATATCTTAGTGCTGTAATAAAAGATATTAGAGCCAAATCTGTTTTAGCTTTGATAAACGAAGCGGTTATCTTGGATGCAAAAGCGCAGTTAAAGAATTCAAATTTAACAATAATGCAAATATCAGATAGTCTTAATTTTTCAAATCCTTCTTTCTTTACAAAATATTTCAAAAGACATACAGGTATGACCCCTAAGGAATATCGAATTAGTTAATATATTCTTTATTACTTTTAATTTTTTTTTTTATACTGTGATACGAATAAGGCATCGCAATAACTACAACAATACAGGCAATACCCCCATAAATTGTCCAACCCGATATTTCCTTTAATGCGGCCAGTGTGGCTTGAATTTGTATTCGTCCTTTGATTGATTGCGTTGCCAATATTTGAGCATCTTCTACACTTTTTCCCTGCATCATATTGCCCATTTGACTTTGAGTAAATATTCCTGCAATTTCAGGATTAAGCATATCTACATTTTGTGACAATCGGCTGATATAGTACGACTGTTTTTCATTCAATACGTTTGTATATAAGGATGTACCAGCTACTGGCCCTATAACTGAACGGAAAGTCAACATTAAAAATATCCAAGTGGTGAGATACATCATATTCAATTTACGCATACCCCAGATACCTGCTGTTGCATAAAGAATAAGCATTCCAGCTGAGCGGATAATAACAGGGAAAATCATGTTTTCGTATAATCCCATACTTTGTACTTGAAAATACATATATACAGCAGCAATTGTTATAAATAAAAAACCTATGCTGAAGATGTATTTGAAGTGCATATTCAATTTTGCCATTAACGTTGCTAGGATAGCTCCAATCACATACCCTATTAAGCTGTAATTGCTTAATACTGCATTTTGCCAATTATCTATTTTCATTGATATACTGACAAATGTACTCACAAGTATTGAGCTAGAATTTAACACCATAAGCATAACAAAAACCAACAATGCTATTATAACATTTTGGAAAGAGAATATTTTTAAGTCCAAATAAGGGCGTTTGCTATACGTTTCCAAAATAAAAAATACTCCGGTAGATAGAAGCAATATAACTAAAGAATAATTCATCAATGAATTGTCGAACCAATCTAGAGTTTTACCATATATCAAAATAAAGCTAAATGATAATAACAGTAATGAAGCACATACTATATCGCTGAATTTAGTAAACGTCAGACGTATAGCTTTTTTTCTTTTTTGATACACCATTGTTAACTCTACTAATAAGAGGCAAATAAGTGTTAGTGCAATCATGAAATAATACACATACTGCCACATATAGCTGTAGGCAAGCCATGCAGTTACAAATGAACCGAGCTGACCAACCATCAGGAAAAATAAGTATAAAAAAGGCAATGCCATAGCCTTTATTTTTTCCATTTTAGCCTCTGTTTCTTTGGGTACTTCCACGAGTGAGGGTTTCAGTAACGGTACGATGTCTTTTCCGGTAATATATCCCAAGAGACCGAATAGTGTATTGAAGATAAGTATTATACGAATAAAACCGGTAATAAAGCTACATATTATAAGTAGTGGCATTGAGTTTGTCTCAGCACATATATAGCTTATAAAAGCCAAGGCAGAAAGCCCTATCAGATAAACCATTTTTGAACGTCTTATTTCAAGAAATAAAATGGTGAATGGAGTAAAAACAGTCATCCCCACAGCTGTTGCAAAATTAGCATATTGTATATGTTCCGTCATAATGCCCAAACTACCTACCATTTCGCCAGCATTACTTGTGTATGCTCCACTTATAAATAGTGCTGGTACAAACATGAAAACATAAATAAATATGCCTAATGGTTTGGGAACCCAATTATGGAACGGGAGATTAAATCCTTTCATTTTTTTATCTTTGCATTTACTATAGCCATCATACCTGCAGCTAACTTCATATTATCTTCGGAAGACAAATGCTCCAATTCTATTCGCACCGGTATTCGTTGTTGTATTTTGACAAAATTACCTGTTGAATTATCAGCTGGTACTAACGAATATTTCGCTCCTGTTGCATTAGATATTTCAGTGACTTTTCCTTTAAATTTCTTATTGTTGAAAGCGTCAATAGTAATAGTGACGTCTTGCCCTATGTATATATTCTTTATTTGTGTCTCTTTAAAGTTTGCAACTATCCACTTTTGTGTATTGGGTATTATGTATGTTATGTTTTGTCCAGCATTCACCAATTGTCCTTCTTCTAATGCTCTGCGCCCCAGAAACCCGTCACAGGGAGCAGTGATAATAGTGTAAGCCAAGTTGAGCTTGGCCATATCCAATGCTGCCGAAGCCCTCAGAATGGCTGCCTTCGAGTTTCCTCTCTTCTTACGGATTTCTTCCGAAGATGATTCTGCCGTTCTTTTCTGTTGTTTCATTGCATTCAAGCGAGCGGTTGTAGCATCTAAATCTGTTTTTATTTGTTCAACTTGTATAGCTGTAGTAGCATTTCGAGCTAATAAATTTTGATATCTTGTATAATCTGTTTTTAATTTTCTTAGCCGCGTTTCGGTTTCTTCAATATTAGAGTCGAAAACTATAATGTTGCTTTTAGATGTATTTATACTTGCATCAATTACTTGAGAACTGGCTATTGCATCTTGCAAAGAGGCCTCGGCCTCTTTAAGTCTTATTTGGTATTCGCGATCGTCAACAACAAGCAATGTGTCTCCTTTATTTACAAACTGATGCTCTGTAAAATGAATTTTATGAATATATCCTGGAACCTTTATGTTAATGGGTGAAACATATTGTTCTACTTGAGCGTCATTTGTCACTTCATTGCTTTTAAAATTAAGAAATAAATCAATTGCAAAATAGATTCCTATTACTATAATTATTAAACCCATGGCACTCATAAACCAACGAGTGCTACGTAATAATCTCAATTTTCTTAATTTTTTTTTATGATTACTTGGTACTAACATATTTATTTTTTTTATATTATTTCGACGGAATTTATTTATTTGAAAGTTTATCCAACTTACCTGTTAATTTCAACAGTTGCAACTTGATAATTCTGCAATTGTAGTGTGCATTGATAAAGTTGTTTTGTGCATCGGTAAGCCTCATCTCATCTTGCAATAATTCAGTCATTGATACTATTCCTTCTTTATATCTGTCAGCTGTAACTTTATATACATCTTCGGCCAGCAAATAATTATCTTTTTGTTTGGTGTAATTTCTGTAATTATTTAACCAGTCTTTAATTTTATTATCGTAATCTATTTGCATTTTTTTTTCGGTGTCTTCAATCTGAGTTTCTACTTTAAAATAATCTGAATTTGCTTTTTTTCTATTTAACTGTTTGCTAAATCCATCAAATATTGGGATGTTTAAAGATACCCCCCAATACAAAGAGTTGTACCATTTATTAAGCCTATTCGATATATTAGAGTGAAAATAATTGTCAATATGATCAGTGTAGTTGGTGTAGGATAACTGGCCCACTAATGACAGTGATGGAATGTACCCTTGGTTTATTACTTTTATCTGTTTTTTCGTTATGTCTTTTTGAGAGTATAGTATTTTAAATTCATTAAGATCTTTTGATACTCCAGTTAATTCGGGTGCGCTCATCTCGTTGACGCTGACATGAACAAGTGATAAATTTGATTCAAAAGGCAAATTTAATATATATTTTAGTAAATTTAATTGTTGATCATACATAGCTATTGCATTATCGCGTTGTACAATAAGATTTTCAATATTGATATTAACACGTTTTATATCTACATCCATTGCCATACCATTATCGAAGAAGGCTTGGGTTATATCAGCCAATGTCTTGAGACGATTTATATTTTCATTGGTTAGCCTGATTTGTTCAATGGTTGTTTGAGCTAAGTAATATATCTTACATATTTCTAATATGAGATCATCTTTCGCTTTTTCGTATGAATAGTGCGTTAGTTCTTTCATCTTTTGTGCTATGGAAATACTTGTATAAAGGGTTTGGTTGTATAATGGCATAGATAGTTGTACTCCTATAGAAGTATTATACCTTAATCCTTGAGTTGTCATATATGGCATATCCACTCCTAACATAGCTCCCATTCGAGATCCATCGGTAACACTAGAACCTATATCTACATTATTTGTGAAATTACCAAATCCTTTGATTACAGGTAGTAATTTGGCACGGCTTGCAGAGTGTTCATAACTGATTTTGCGAATTTCTTCCGATTGTTTTTTGATAGATAGATTATTTTTGATTCCTATTCTTATGCATTCATCTAGCGCCAGTATATTATCTTGTGCCATAATAAATGTGTTGAGGAATAATGCAACTGTAATAAGCAGTGATATTTTTTTCATGTTTTTAATTCTATGCGTTTTTATATTAGAATGCTCGTGTCGTTTCATTCCCTTCCCTTCAATAACGTTCCCATGTGGATGCTATTTTCGGAAAACAGAATTTTGACACGATCATTTGTTTTAAAGTTTTCGTGGTTTTGATCTATAGTTAGGAATGGCTTTTTGTGTATTTCATACTTCGCCTTCTGGTTCAAGCAGCCATCTTCACTAATATTTCGAAAGTATCTATACATATAAATTTGAATTATTTTTATTGAAGCAAAGAAATGATGATTTAACTTTAAAATGTTTATCTATTTTTCCATAAAAATGTTCCAATCATCATTAAAACATTAGAATTAGACTAACTCTGAATATTGGCAGTGTTTTAATTATGAGTTTTTTATTTGATATTTATCAAGACGATTATCATGGAAAAACGTGGGTTATGACAGGTGTGTTTATTTATTTATATTCAGATAAAGACAAATGTGATGTTTTAACAGGAAATTAGAACATAGATTACTTTGAAGGTTTCCTTACCTTTGAAAACAAACTTTTAAATTAGTATTATGATAAAAAGTGATATTGGCATTAATGCTGGTGTTATCTGGCAACTGCTATCTGAAAAAGGGCAGATATTTATTGTTGAATTGGCTGAGTTAACTCGGTATAGTGATTTTCATTTAGCTCTTGCGTTAGGATGGTTAGCTAGAGAAGATAAAATTAGGTTTGAATACATTGATGGTGATCTGTATGCAAAATTGAATCAACTCTCTTCTGAAATGTATTATTGATTAATTGCTACGGCAGCTTTTGTGAATAGTATTTATGTCTAACCGGCTTAAGAACAAATTAAGGAAATGTTTTGTATTAGTCAAAAATTTTATTCTGTGTGGTGTTATATAGAGTGATTGTTTCTAATACACGCTGTAGAAATCGCCTTTAATGCAAATACCTACGCGGAAGTTAATGGAATAATCTTCGTAGTTGAGTAAGCTGTCGCCTTTACCGTTAAAGAACCGTGCATACAAGTATTGATTGTCCGATTTATGAATTTTGTACGCTACACTCAGGGTGGTGTTCACATTTCCCCATCCTCTTCTGGGGTTTATTTCAGCAGTGCTCCACCACCTGTTGTTGCGGCTCAGGTAGTTGATAGAAAATGTGCCGAACCCTCTGTATCGAAGAAGGTGACTATTGTCACTGCTGATTTCAAGAGGAATCCACACCTTGGTATGGGTGGAAAAACGCGGGTTGAAAAAGTATTTGTAGGCGATGCTCATAAAATTCCAGCTACGCGAATCTTCTTCATCCTTGCCGTTCGACTCATGTTCTATCTGTGCAAAAACAGCACCAACCAGTTTGTTGTTTCGGATGATATATTTACCGAATCCGATGCCCGGATTGTAGTTGAGGTCTCTGAAAGGGCTCGATTTTTTGTATATATCCCAAAAAGCTTTCTGTGTGAAGGTGATATAGGCAAATGAGTTGAACGGCAGGTGGCTTTTCGTGATGCGATGACGTATGCTGAGCTGAAATATAGCATCTGCCGATTCCTTATTTATTTGTTTGTTGAGAGGAACTCCGGTGGCAAAATAACAGTCTTTGAAGATGCCGAATGGAGCCTGTGCATCGAGCATCATTTGCACGTCTTTGCTGCTGGTCTCTATCTGTTTTTTCTCGGAAAGAATGGTACTGCCGATGGCGTTATCTAAATTCTTTTCCAAACTGTCTCGGTTGATAAGGTTGTTGAGGTTATTGTAACTTTGTGCTTGTGATGTAATGGCTGCAAATAGCAAGGGGATAACGAATAATAGCTCTCTTTTCATCTTTTATTTTTCGGCAAAGATCATTCTTTTAACCCGATGTTAAAAGCTCGTTTATTCCTGAATAATGCTCCAAAAGTCAGGAGATGTTTATGCCTTGTTTTCGTGCGCTACCGTTTGGGTTAATCATTGTTAATCTTTTGTGCGTGATAGCTTTTAAACAGGCAAAGGTATCATGGAAGTTAGTACGTGAGTGTAAGGAAACTTCTTGTGTGTACCAAAGAAACTCTATATTTTTGATCCAAAGTACGAACGTAGTTGTTCTCTTAAAAATAGAAAGTATTAATGTAAAAACATAGAGTATGAAAAATGTTGTATTGATTGGAGCGAGTGGTTTTGTGGGAACTGCGTTATTGAATGAATTGCTCAAAAGAGGCCATCGGGTTACGGCTTTGGTACGCAATCCCGATAAAATAAGTGCTCAAAGTGATCAACTGGAGGTTGTAATGGCCGATGTAGCTGATGTGGAGCAGGTAGCAAACCTTTGCAAAGGGAAAGATGCGGTGGTGAGCGCTTACAACCCCGGGTGGACGAACCCAAATATATACGAAGATACGTTGCGCAATTATACGGCAATTCTAGAGGCGGTAAGGCAATCGGGGGTAAAGCGCCTTTTGTGCGTAGGGGGTGCCGGTACCTTGTTCTGTGCTCCGGGCGTGCGACTGCTTGATGCCGGTGTGCTTCCCCAAGAAATTATGCCCGGCGTAAAGTCATTGGGTGAATTTTATCTTGGTACGCTGATGAATGAGAAAGAGGTCGATTGGGTATTCTTTTCACCTGCAGGCAATTTAGAGCCGGGTGATGCAACCGGCATCTATCGTCTAGGGAAAGATGATTTGATTGTGGATGCCGGCGGACAAAGCCGCATCACCGTAGGTGACTATGCACTGGCTATGGTCAATGAACTGGAAGAGGAGAATCATCACCGGGAACGATTTACTATTGGGTATTGAGTGGATATAAAATAAAAGTCTAGCCAAAAAGCAATAATCAGCCAAACGAGGACAACTGATTGATTATGTACGTGTAAAGTCCTTTGTTTGGCTGCATTTAAAGCCACTTATTTAGTCTATTCTTATTTTGTTGATAAACAAAGAAATCATTGTTTTTGAATAGCCAAGATATTTTAATAAATTTGCATATCGTGTAACTCAAAATAGAGACGAAGACAGTTAATAGTCTCAAAGAACAACATGCCTTTACTTTAATGGATGGTTTTTTGAAGGATACGAGATAAAATATAGAATATGACTAAAAAAAGGAAACTGCAAATACGCAATAGCACCGCTGAATTTTTAACTTTTGCCTATCAGTCGAAAGGCGATGGAGTGGAAGTGCGTGTACAGGACGGTACCATTTGGTTATCGCAAAAAAATATAGGATTAGTATTTGATACTTCAACTGATAATATTGGTTTGCACATCAAAAACATCTATGCTGAAGGTGAATTGGATGAGGTTTCAACTACCGAGGATTTCTCGGTAGTTCAACAAGAAGGTAGTCGTGAAGTTTGCAGAACGACGATTTTATCAGAAAATCACCGACTTATATGCTACTGCAATGGATTATAATCCGGAATCGTTCACGACCAAAGAGTTTTTTGCAAAGGTTCAAAACAAAATGCACTATGCGGTACATAAACACACCGCTGCCGAATTGATCTATACACGAGCCGACCATAACAAAGAAAATATGGGATTGACTTCTTGGGAGAAAAGTCCAAACGGAAAAATTATAAAAACAGATGTGACGATAGCCAAGAATTATCTCACCGAAACGGAATTGGAATCTCTTGGGCGGATCGTTAATGGTTATTTGGATTTTGCTGAAGAATATGCAAAACGGCATGTTCCCCTTACTATGTCTGATTGGGCGAAACATTTGGACTTAATTTTACAGGCAAATGGAAGTGATTTATTGCAGAATGCAGGAAAAATTACCGCTGCTCTTGCCAAACAACATGCTGAAAATGAGTTTGAAAAATATCGCCCTATTCAAGATCGTCTATTTGAATCGGACTTCGACAAAGAAATAAAACGTATTGAAGGTAAGCTAGACAAATCAGACGAATAAAATGTTATCTTCCAGAGATAGTTTGATGAAATATAAAGTAATGCAGGCTGATCAATGAGTTCATTCAAAAGAATATCTCATTTTTCTTCCTGCATTTCTTGCGTTTTAAAAATCGGTTCGTATATTTGCGAACAATAAATGAGGGCTATAAAAATGTCAAGTCAGAAATATACCGATAAACAAATTGAAATTGCACGGTTTGCAAAAGCATTGTCAAACCCGGCAAGAATTGCCATACTGGAGTTTTTGGCTTCGCAAGACACGTGCTTCTTTGGCGATATTCACGAAGTGTTGCCCATTGCCAAAGCTACGGTGTCACAGCATTTGAAAGAATTGAAAGAGGCGGGACTCATTCAGGGCGAAATTGAAGCGCCTAAGGTGAAGTACTGCATTCAACGAGATAACTGGAATCTGGCAAAAAGTATTTTCGGTGAGTTCTTCCGTATTTATAACGGTGAGAAGTGCCGGTGTGATTAAGTCCTTTTTTTGTGTAGTATGTTCGTAATATTACGAACTGAAATAAGAGAATTATAATGATGTATTTTTTTTATAAACCAATAAGAAGATTATAACATGAAAGTTTTGATTCTTTGTACAGGAAACAGCTGTCGCAGCCAAATGGCGCACGGCTTCTTGCAATCATTCGATAAAAATATAACAGTATGTTCTGCCGGTACGCAGGCGAGCGGAAAACTCAATGCTGGTGCGGTAAAAGCCATGGCTGAGGTTGGCATTGATATTTCGCATCATACATCGGACCCGGTAGAAAAGTATCTGGGTGAAGAGTGGGATTATGTAATAACCGTATGCGGTGGGGCTAATGAAAATTGTCCGATGTTCATCGGCAAGGTGAACCACCGTTTGCACATCGGATTCGATGACCCTTCACACGCTACCGGTACACCCGAATTTATTGAGAGCGAATTTCGCAGGGTGCGTGATGAAATCAAAAAAGGTTTTCAGGAGTTCTACATCACCCAGATCAGGAAGCAGGAATTGCCTTCTTGCTCTTGCGGAGGAACTTGTTAACTGCTTTGTGTGATGGAAAAGAAACAAGGCATTGGCTTTTTTGAACGTTACCTCACGTTGTGGGTAGCGTTGTGTATTGTGGCAGGTATAGCCATCGGACAGTGGTTTCCGGTGATTCCTCAAACGCTGAGCTTGTTTGAGTATGCCAACGTGTCCATTCCTGTAGCATTGCTTATTTGGTTGATGATTTACCCCATGATGCTGAAAGTCGACTTTCAGAGTGTGAAGGGGGTAGGTAAGCGTCCTCGAGGTATTCTGGTGACGTGCATTACCAATTGGCTCATCAAACCTTTTACCATGTTCGGCATTGCATGGTTGTTCTTTTATGTGATTTTTAAGACGTGGATTCCCGATGCTTTAGCCGATGAATATCTGGCCGGAGCTGTGTTACTGGGAGCTGCTCCGTGCACGGCCATGGTGTTTGTGTGGAGTTATCTCACAAAAGGAAACGCAGCTTACACCTTGGTGCAGGTAGCGGTGAACGACCTGATTATTTTAGTTGCGTTTGCCCCCATCGTAGCTTTTCTGCTGGGTGTGGGTGGAATTGAAATTCCCTGGGACACGTTGTTACTTTCCGTACTGCTCTTTGTGGTGATTCCTTTGGGAGCGGGCGTACTCACTCGCATTTCGGTAGTGAAGCACAAGGGAGCCGATTACTTCAATAATGTATTTGTGAAGAAGTTCGATAACTTCACCATCGGAGGGTTGTTGCTCACACTGATCATTCTCTTCTCGTTTCAGGGTGAAACGATTCTGGCCAATCCGCTACACATATTGCTGATAGCTGTTCCATTGGTGCTGCAAACGTTTCTCATCTTCTTTATTGCCTACGGATGGTCAAAGGCATGGCATCTGCCACATGATGTAGCTGCTCCGGCAGGTATGATTGGGGCAAGTAACTTCTTTGAACTTGCTGTGGCAGTGGCCATTTCACTGTTTGGCTTACAGTCGGGCGCTGCGTTGGCCACAGTAGTGGGTGTACTGGTTGAGGTGCCGGTAATGCTGGCATTGGTGAAGATTGCCAATAATACAAGGAAATATTTTAAAGAATAAATAAATTGATTCAGACTATGGAAATTAAAGTTTTAGGTACGGGTTGTGCCAGTTGCAAAGCTTTGTTTAGCACAACAGAACAAGCTGTGAAGGAGTTAAACCTTGATGCACAGGTAGTAAAAGAGGAAGATATGCTCAAAATTATGGAGTATAACGTATTGTCACTTCCGGCTTTGGTAGTAGATGGTAAAGTGGTTGCTAAAGGCAAAAAGTTATCTGTAGATGAGGTGAAGAACCTGTTAACCAAATAAGACAATGAAAAAGCTAGTTGTATTTGCGCTCTTGAGCGTCATGATGATTGCCTATAGTGGAAAGGCACAGACAGCCGGTCCGCAAAAAAACACGGTTGCCAAAGATAGGGTGGAGGTGATGTACTTTCATGGGAAGCAGCGTTGTGTAACCTGTCGTGCCATTGAAAAAGCAACCAAAGAGGTGCTCGACACGTATTTTGTCAATGAGGTAAAAAGTGGTAAAATTCAGTATCGGATTATTGATATTTCGCAGCCGGCCAATGAAAAGATAGCCGATAAGTACGAAGTAAGCTGGTCTTCTTTGTTTGTAAACGGATGGAAGAAGGGTAAGGAAACGAAGAATAACCTTACTGAGTTTGCCTTCTCGTATGCCAAAAGTTCGCCGGCTCAGTTCAAAGCAGGATTGAAAAAGAAGATTGACGAGTTACTCAAACAGAAATAGGTGATGGAGTTTTTGCAATCATTATTGGATAACAGCAATCTCCCTGTACTCACGGCCTTTATATTGGGTTTGCTCACGGCCGTGAGCCCTTGTCCGCTGGCGACCAACATTACAGCAATCGGTTTTATCAGTAAGGACATTCAGAGTCGAAACCGCATCTTCTGGAGTGGTATTCTTTATACGCTGGGAAGGGTGATTTCATACACAATACTTGGTTTTATCCTTATTCCCATTCTGCGCGAAGGAGCCAGCATGTTTGCCATTCAGAAAGCAATAAGTAAGTATGGCGATGTGTTTATTGCTCCGGCACTGATTCTTATCGGGTTGTTTATGCTTTTGGGAAACCGACTGAATTTGCCGAAGTTTGGTTTCTCTGCAGGTGACAAGACACAGACTTTGAAAGGTATCTGGGGTAGCTTGCTCCTTGGGGCATTGTTTGCCTTGGCTTTTTGTCCCACAAGCGGTGTGTTCTATTTTGGCATGCTCATGCCTATGGCGGCTGCCGAAACAGGCGGTTATCTGCTGCCGATAGTGTTTGCGTTGGCAACCGGCTTGCCGGTCATTGTCGTAGCGTGGATACTGGCTTACAGCATTGCCGGACTAGGCAAGTTTTACAACCGGATACAGGTTTTTCAGAAGTGGTTTAACCGGGTGGTGGCGGTGCTTTTTATTGTGGTAGGTATCTATTACGCCATCGTCAATTATTTATAAAACAGTATGATACAAGATTTTGCTGATTGGTTGGTATATTCAATCATGGGACTTGATGCGCAGTCGCATTTGGGTGCTGCTGTGAATTTTTTCTTTTACGACACGATAAAGATTTTGATTCTGTTGTTTGCTATCAGCGTGCTGATGGGTATTATCAATGCCTATTTCCCGATAGACCGATTACGTAATTACCTCACTACGCACAAGCTGTTTGGCTTGCAATATTTCTTTGCGGCGTTGTTTGGTGCCATTACTCCTTTTTGTTCATGCTCCTCCATCCCCTTGTTTATAGGGTTTGTTAAAGGTGGTATTCCCTTAGGCGTAACGTTTGCCTTCCTTATTACTTCTCCTTTGGTGAACGAGGTGGCAGTAGCTATGTTTATGGGTACCTTCGGATTACGCATAACACTTGTTTACGTTGTTAGCGGCATCTTGTTGGGTGTGATAGGAGGTTTTGTATTAGGCAGGTTTAAACTGGAAGCATACCTAAGCGATTGGGTGAAGCAGATTCAACAAAATGCCAATGCGGAAGCAGGCGAATGGGAAGCTGAGCGTACACCGTTTATGAAACGCTTGCCTGTTATCATGAAGGATGCGTGGGGCATTGTGAGAGGAGTGTTGCTGTACATACTCATAGGTATTGCTATTGGTGCTTTTATGCACGGATTTGTACCCGAAGGGTTCTTTGAACAGTATATGTCAAAAGACAACTGGTTTGCTGTGCCCTTATCCGTATTACTGGCTGTTCCGATGTATGCCAATGCTGCGGGTATTGTGCCTGTTATTGATGTGTTTGTGAGCAAAGGAATTCCTATTGGTACTGCATTGGCTTTTATGATGGCGGTAGTGGGATTGTCTCTTCCGGAAGCTACGTTACTCAAAAAGGTGATGACCTGGCGATTGATAGGAATTTTCTTTGGTGTTATTACGTTGTTCATCATTATTTCCGGTTATCTGTTTAACGCAATTCTATAAACAGAATGGATGCCTGCGTGTGACAATAAAAAATCACTATTTGTGGGTATTTGCTATCAGCTGCTCTTGTTGTTTCTTTGTAGAATCATATAAAACATTAAATGAACATGAAGAAAGTTGCTTTGTTTTTTGGTTCTACTACCGGAACCTGCGAGGAAATAGCCTACAAGATTGCTAAACAGTTAAACCTGTCGAAATCTGATGTGTACAACGTAACCGATTTGTCGGCCGATAAAGTTGCTGAATATGAGGTACTGCTTCTGGGTACTTCAACTTGGGGCGATGGCGAGCTGCAAGACGATTGGTATGACGGGATTGAAGTGCTTAAAGGAGTTGATTTAGCCGATAAAACGGTTGCTCTTTTCGGTTGTGGCGATTCGGAGTCATACAGTGATACGTTTTGTGACGGTATAGGGTTACTTTATAAGGATCTGAAGGCTTCAGGCTGCACATTTATAGGTAACAAGGTACCTACGGATAGTTATGAATTTGCTTCTTCACTGGCTGTAGATAACGGTGCTTTTGTGGGATTGGCCATTGATGACTTAAATCAAAGTGACCTGACAGATTCTCGCATTGAAGATTGGGTGAATGAGTTGAAAAGAGAAATTGTTTAGTTTCAATAGTTTGCTAAACAGAAAGGGCTTTCATCCAATACGAATGAAAGCCCTTTTTAATTAAAAATCAGTAGTGCGTCCGGGGATCGAACCCGAGTTTCCGCCGTGAGAGGGCGGCGTCCTAGGCCACTAGACGAATGCACCGGATTTGAAAAGAGTCTAATTAATTGTTGCCAATTAATTAGACTCGTGGCGGAAGCTGGGGGATTCGAACCCCCGGTACGGTTACCCGTACGGCAGTTTAGCAAACTGCTGGTTTCAGCCACTCACCCAAACTTCCTTAAACCCGCGTTTTCTCTCAAACGCGGTGCAAATATAGGATGAACTTTTGGACTACACAAATCTTTCTGCGATATTTTTTTAGCACTTTTAGCCCTTTATTTACTAATCGCCTAGCTTTCAGAGGAATAATACATTGTTTTTTTTAATATCAGTTCATTGCAATATGTATTTTGATGTGTATCAATACAACTTGTCGTACTTTTGAGTAATTTTGCGCCCCGAAAGAAAAGGAGGAAAGTAGTGGCTGAGGTAATTCAACAGGAAAATATAAGGAGGCGGTTATTTAAACTGGCGGCTCCTATCTTTATTGAGACTTTGCTAATTATGATGCTGGGAGCAGTAGATGTGATTATGCTGAGCAGACATTCTGATAACAGTGTGGCGGCCGTGGGGGTGGTCAATCAGATTATTGTGCTGACTTTCCTTATTTTTGAAGTGATCAACCTGGGAACTTCGGTGCTTTGTTCGCAGTACTTAGGTGCAAAGATGCACAAGAATGTGGTGCAGGTGGTAGGCGTCTCATTGCTTATGAATTTGGTAGTGGGAGTGTCAGTCAGTCTGTTCCTCTTTAGCATGAACGAAACCATTCTGCAATGGATGGGACTGACTCCCGAATTAATGAAGGATGGAACCGATTACATGCGTATCGTGGGGGCATTTGCTTTCTTTCAGGCAATATCGCTGACTCTATCGGCTTCGCTTAGAAGTGCCAATAAGGCCATTTACCCCATGATGGTTACAGTGGTGGTGAATATACTGAATATTATCGGTAATTACACATTGATTTTTGGTGAGTTTGGCTTTCCGGAGATGGGTGTCGAAGGGGCGGCTATCTCTACTGCTTTCAGCCGGGGAGTATCTATGGTAATCCTCTTTATCATCTTATTCAAGAAACACATTCGTAAGTTCCCGCTTGCTTATTTCAGACCTTTCCCTTTCAAAGAGTTGAAGAATTTGTTGAAGGTAGGATTACCGTCGGCCGGAGAGCAGTTGTCGTATAGTTCCTCGCAGGTGGTTATTACTTATTTTATTAATGTGCTGGGTACGGAGGCATTGGCGGCCCGAACATACTCGGTGAATATCATCATGTTTTCTTTCTTGTTTTGCATTGCCATTGCGCAAGGGGGTGCTATCTGCATAGGGCATCTTATAGGTGAGAAACGTCCGCACGCTGCCTTTCTGTTGGGCAAATATGTGATGAAGAAATCCGTGTTGATCACGGTGTGTCTTTCATTAATTACTGCGCTGATGGGACCTTTTATATTCGGCTGGCTTACTACCAATGAGCAGATTATCAGAATGGGTGTTACGATACTAGCCATTGATGTGATCCTGGAAATAGGCAGACCTATTAATATCTTTGCAACCAACGCGTTGAGAGCAGCCGGCGATGTGAATTATCCTTTTTACTTGGGTTTGGTGGTGATGTGGAGTGTGGCTGTGGGATGTGGTTATCTCTTTGGAATTCATTGGGGTTGGGGACTTGCCGGTATGTGGGTAGCCTTTCTTCTTGACGAAAATATAAGAGGGATAGTCTTTGTTCGCCGTTGGTATGGAATGAAATGGGTGAAAAAAAGCTTCGTAAAGTGACTTTTTGATAATGAATTAATAGTATCTTTGCAGCCCGTAACCAACTAACGGTTTTTCTGATGGAATGGCTTTCTAGTTTATTTTTAGAACACTCGGCTCTGCAAGCTGTAGTTATTATATCTCTCATTTCTGCCATAGGTCTTGGACTGGGTAAGGTCAAGATATTCGGCATCACACTCGGAGTAACTTTCGTTTTCTTTGCCGGTATTCTGGCCGGACATCTGGGACTTTCAGTCGATTCGCAAATGCTTAATTATGCGGAAAGTTTCGGGTTGGTTATTTTTGTTTATGCCCTCGGTCTGCAAGTGGGGCCGGGTTTCTTTGCTTCGTTCAGAAAGGAAGGAGTGACACTGAATATGCTGGCGGTTGCAGTGGTACTTCTCGGTACGGCTCTTTGCATAACGGCAACTGTTTTTACGGGCATTTCTTTGCCTGATGCGGTGGGTATTCTTTGTGGCGCAACAACAAATACGCCTGCACTGGGTGCTGCCCAACAAACACTGAAACAGCTGGGCATGGAGAGTAATACGCCTGCATTGGGTTGTGCAGTGGCTTACCCGCTAGGTGTTATCGGAGTTATTTTGGCTGTATTGCTGATCAGAAAATTATTGGTTAGGAAGGAAGATTTGGTGCTAAACCAAAAAGACGAAACCAACAAAACATATATCGCAGCTTTTCAAGTACACAATCCGGCTATTTTCAATAAAAGCATTAAAGAGATTGCACAGCTGAGTTATCCTAAATTTGTGATATCACGGTTGTGGAGAGACGGTAATGTTAGCATTCCTACTTCCGAGAAGATTATTAAGGAGGGAGACCGCTTACTGGTGGTTACTGCTGAAAAAGATGTGCTGGCGCTTACCGTATTGTTTGGACAACAAGAAAATACGGATTGGAACAAGGAGGATATTGACTGGAATGCCATCGACAGGCAGCTGGTGTCGCAACGCATCGTTGTAACTCGTCCGGAACTGAATGGAAAGAAGTTGGGTTCGTTGAGACTTAGAAATACGTATGGTATAAATATAAGTCGCGTGTATCGTGCGGGAGTGCAGCTGTTGGCTACTCCTGAACTGACTTTGCAGCTGGGCGATAGGCTTACGGTAGTAGGAGAGGCTGCTGCTATTCAAAATGTGGAGAAGGTTCTTGGTAATGCGGTTAAAAGTTTAAATGAGCCTAACTTAGTGGCTGTATTTGTGGGTATTGTTTTGGGATTGGCACTAGGGGCTATTCCTTTTGCTGTGCCCGGAGTGAGTGTGCCTGTAAAGTTGGGACTGGCTGGCGGACCGATTATTGTGGGTATTCTGATTGGTACCTTCGGACCGCGTTTACACATGGTTACTTATACTACCCGCAGTGCCAATCTCATGCTTCGGGCATTAGGATTGTCTATGTATCTGGCTTGTCTGGGGCTTGATGCAGGAGCACATTTCTTTGATACGATTTTCCGTCCGGAGGGCTTGTTGTGGATTGGCGTGGGATTTGGTATGACGATCATTCCGGTTTTATTGGTGGGCATTATAGCATTTAAGTTTATGAAGATTGATTTTGGTTCTGTATCGGGTATGCTTTGTGGAAGCATGGCCAACCCTATGGCGCTGAACTACGCCAATGATACCATTCCCGGTGATAATCCTTCTGTTTCTTATGCTACTGTTTATCCGTTGTCGATGTTTCTTCGGGTGATTATAGCGCAGATTATCCTTCTGTTTTTACTTTAAACTTTATAATAAAAACAAGAACGACCGATGGTCGTAACTATCGGTCGTTCTTGTTTTATAGAATTTTCTGTTCTATCCTTTTGCTTCTTGATATAAAAAGCGTTTGATGCTTTTCTTCGGTGTCTTTTCAAATTCTTCCGGATAAATTTTCACCTTGGTAATCTGGCTGTAGCCGGGAAGCGTAGCATTCAGTGCCACACGATTTTCTTCCATGAGTCCTTCCATATCTTCATTCTTCAAGCCATGTGCAAAGGCGTCGTCAAAGTCGGGATATACAAGTGCCACAAGCTTTTCATTTTGCTGCACAATGATACTTTCGGCAACGTATGGCAGGTTGTTCAATCTATCTTCTATTTCTTCCGGATAAATGTTTTGTCCGCTAGGCCCAAGCAGCATATTTTTGCTACGTCCTTTGATGGTTACATTGCCTTCGGCATCCATCAACGCAAGGTCACCGGTATGAAGCCAACCATCGGCATCGAGAACCTGAGCTGTTGCTTCTTCATTTTTGTAATAGCCCAACATGACATTAGCTCCACGGCACACAATTTCTCCGGGAATGTTTTCAGGATCGGGTGATAATACTTTCACTTCCATGCGAGGTACTTGCTTTCCGCAAGATGCAGGCTTAAATGATTTCCAGTCTTCGTAACAGATAATGGGACCGCACTCCGTCATGCCGTATCCTACTGTATAAGGGAATTCTATCATTTGCAGGAATTGTTCTATTTCCTGATTGAAAGCAGCTCCGCCAATAACAACTTCGGCAAAGTTACCTCCGAAAGCATTGATTACCTGCTCGCGAACAGTGGCTTTTATCTTATCATTTATAATAGGTACCTTCAACAGAATCTTCATGGTTGGAGTTTCTAGTTTGGGCAGTACGTTCTTCTTGATAATCTTTTCAATAATAAGTGGTACGGCTATCACCAAATTGGGCTTAACTTCTGCAAATGCCTGGAAGATAATTTTGGGACTAGGCATGCGGGTGAGGAAGAATATCTGGCAACCGGCCGAGAATTCATATAAGAACTCAAAAGCCAGTCCGTACATGTGCGCCATGGGAAGCATGGACACAATCTTGTCTTCCGGTTTCAGTGTTAAAACCTCGAAAGCAAATTTGGTGTTCGACCACAAGCTGCGATAAGGTAACATGACCCCTTTGGAATAACTGGTGGTACCCGATGTGTAATTGATTACAGCCAGTTCCTCAGGCTGATCTTTGTGATAGTTAATATGTTCCTGGCGGAAGTTCTTGGGGTATTTCTTTCCAAAAAGTTCGTTGAGGTGTTCGCGAGCGGCTGTGAGTTGTTCGCTTCGCGATACCAGCAATGAAAAATCATTCATCAGCACGACTCCTTCAATGAGGGGCATGGCAGCTTCGTTGAGATTCTCCCACACCATATCGCCCACAAACAGAAGTTTGGCTTCGGAATGATTCACTATATTATGTACATTATCGGCTTTGAACTCATGCAAAATAGGAACTGCAATTGCTCCGTATGTCAGCGTAGCCAAAAAACTGACTCCCCAGTGGGAACTGTTACGACCGCAGATGGCTATTTTATCTCCCTTCTTAACACCGCTTTCTTCAAAAAGGATGTGTACCTTTTCTATCTTGCGGGCAACGTCTTTATACTGCAGGGTGGCGCCTTTGTAATCTGTTAAGGCGTTAAGATCCCAATGGTTTTTAATACTGTTTTCGATGTAAGCAATAAAACTTTGTTCCATTGTATATTTGCACATTTAAATTAAATCTGTGCAAATATATGGTTTTATCTGGGTATAGCAAATAAAAAAGAGGCTTTATTTCAAATACCATTCATACATCCGTTGCACTCCTTCTTCAATCTCAATGCGATGGTGCCAACCCAGTGCATGCAGCTTGGAAGGGTCGGTAAGCTTGCGCATGGTACCGTCGGGTTTGCTGCTGTCGAACGTCAGCTTTCCTGTGTAACCAACCGTTTTCATGATCAGTTCAGCCAGTGCCTTGATGGTAATCTCTTTGCCCGTACCGATGTTGATGTGTGAGCGGGCATCTTTGAAATCCACCTGCTCCATAATGAACACCGAAGCATCAGCCATCTCTTCACTCCAGAGGAACTCACGTAACGGAGTACCCGTTCCCCAAAGTTCCACGCCGCTTTCGCTGATGCCGTATTTCTTCAGAATGTTGAGAATCTCTTCCTTGCTGTACTGTCCGTTTACACCTTCCACGGGGCGAAGGTTCAGGTCTTTGAGCACCGCCTCCCAATTCCCCTCTTTCAGGCAATGAGCCAGGTGAATCTTTCGTATCATGGCAGGCAGCACGTGGCTGCGTTCCAGGTCGAAGTTATCATGAGGACCGTACAGGTTAGTGGGCATCACGGCGATGTAATTGGTGCCGTATTGCAGATTGAAGCTCTCACACATTTTCAGTCCGGCTATCTTAGCGATGGCGTACGGCTCGTTGGTCTGTTCCAGCGGTGCGGTAAGCAGTTCTGTTTCTTTAATGGGTTGGTGGGCATCACGCGGATAGATGCAGGTGCTGCCCAGAAAGAGCAGCTTCTTTACGTTGTGACGAAAGCTCTCGCCAATCACGTTCTGCTGAATTTGCAGGTTCTTGTAGATGAAATCCGCCCGGTAGGTGTTGTTGGCCATGATACCTCCCACGTGAGCGGCAGCCAGAATCACATACTCGGGTTGTTCGGCATCGAAGAAGGCACGAACGGCCACACCGTCCATCAAATCGAGTTCGTGGTGGCTTTTGCCTATCAGGTTGGTATATCCCTTCTGAAGAAGGTTGTTCCAGATGGCAGAACCCACCAGTCCGCGGTGTCCTGCCACATATATCTTTGCATTTTTCTCCATCTTGTTCTTACTTGTCCAGTTCCTGACGCAGGTGCAGTTTGCGAACAAACTTCATGTCGTGTGCTGCCATGATGCGTACCAGTTCGGGAAATGAGGTTTTGGTGGGGTTCCAGCCCAGCAGGGTACGTGCCTTGGTGGGGTCGCCCAACAGTTGTTCCACTTCGGCCGGACGGAAGTACCTGGCATCTACCTCTACCAGCACTCTGCCGGTGGCGGTATCAATACCTTTTTCATCCACTCCGTTACCTTCCCAGCGCAAGGTGATGCCTACTTCTTCGAAGGCCAGGGTGGCAAACTCGCGAACGGTGTGGTATTCGCCCGTGGCAATCACGAAATCTTCGGGCACATCGTGTTGCAGGATGAGCCACATGCACTCCACATAATCTTTGGCGTAGCCCCAGTCGCGCAGGGCGTCGAGGTTACCCAGATAGAGTTTGTCCTGGAAGCCTTGCGCTATGCGGGCGGCTGCCAGTGTTATTTTGCGGGTAACGAAAGTTTCGCCGCGGCGTTCGCTCTCGTGGTTAAACAGGATGCCGTTAACGGCAAACATGCCGTAGCTTTCGCGGTAGTTCTTGGTAATCCAGAAGCCATATTGTTTGGCTACACCGTAGGGTGAACGGGGGTAGAACGGGGTGGTTTCCTTTTGGGGAACTTCCTGAACGAGTCCGTAAAGCTCGGATGTAGAGGCCTGATAGATCTTGGTTTTCTTTTCCAGTCCCAGGATACGCACGGCTTCGAGCATGCGCAAGGTGCCTATAGCATCGGCTTCGGCAGTGTATTCGGGTACATCGAAGGATACTTTGACGTGGCTCTGCGCGGCCAGGTTGTAGATTTCATCGGGTTGTACCATCTGAATAATGCGGATAAGCGAACTGCTGTCGGTCATGTCACCGTAGTGCAGGTTTATTAATCGCTTTTGTCTCATATCGCGCACCCACTCGTCAAAATACAAGTGTTCAATGCGTCCTGTATTGAATGAAGATGAACGGCGTAAAATGCCATGTACCTCATAATCTTTCTGCAAAAGGAACTCGGCCAGAAACGAGCCGTCTTGTCCGGTGATACCGGTGATTAATGCTACTTTTTTCATATCTTGTTACTTCATGTAGTTTTCTTTGTGGGTTATTTTATCGATGACAAGTGCAATGGCACCATCGCCTGTAACATTGCAGGCTGTTCCGAAACTATCCATCGCAATGTACAGAGCAATCATTAATGCTTGCTCTGCCTCTCCGAAACCAAGCATGGATTGTAGAATACCCAGTGCAGCCATGATAGCCCCTCCCGGAACGCCTGGTGCAGCTACCATGGTGATGCCTAGCATCAGTATGAATCCGGCGAATAAATAGAAATCGTATGGCATGCCCTGCATAATCATTAAGGCCAGTGCACAGGCTACAATCTTCAGGGTGCTGCCCGACAGATGAATGGTTGCACACAAGGGAATTACAAATCCTGCAATATCTGGCGATACGCCGTTCTTCTTGGTTTGTTCCAAGGTAACGGGAATGGTTGCTGCTGATGATTGGGTGCCCAATGCTGTGAAATAGGCAGGCATCATGCGTGCCAATAGTTTCAATGGGTTTCGTTTGACAAATAAAGCAGCTACCGAATATTGAAAGATCAGCAGGAAAATATGCAGTGCGAAAATGATTCCGATGATTTTAATAAATACAATTAGTATGGAATATACTTCACCTGTATGTGCCATATTAAGAAATATGCCGAATATATAAATAGGCAGAAAAGGTAAAATGACCCGATTAATGAGTTGCACAATGATAACCTGGAAGTCATTGACTACTTCTTTCAACGCTCCGCCACGCATGCTTGCCAGCCCCAATCCGAGTGTAAATGAAAGCACAAGTGCAGTCATTACGCTAATTACAGGAGGAATAGAGATGCTAAAATAAGGCATTGCATTGGGAATCTTGTCGACTTCGGCCAGCGAACTTCCCGGTGTAATGATGCCAGGGAAGAAAGCACTTCCTACTGCATACGAAAGAAAACCTGAGAATAATGTGGCCCCGTATGCGATAAGAACGGTAATGAGCAATAGTTTTCCGGCTTTGTTACCAATATCGGAGATTGCCACAGTAACCAATCCGAGAATGATAAGAGGAATGGAAAAACTTAAAAACTCGCTGAAAAGAACATTAAACGTAGCAAATATACGTATCAGGGGTAGTGGTAAGAAATTACCGCAAATAACCCCTATAAGAATTGCAATAATGATACGCGACAGTAGTCCTAATTGTATTTTTCTCATACCTTGTATTTCTTGTTATCGGCAAAAGTAGTAATTTCTCACGAACAAATACCTTTGACTTATCGTTATACTCAAAAATAACAAACTAAAAAAATACAGCAAACAATTATGAGCAACAAAAAAACAGATATCGGACTGATTGGTCTGGCTGTTATGGGCGAAAATCTGGCCCTTAACATGGAAAGTAAAAATTGGCAGGTTTCAGTTTATAACCGTACTGTTCCGGGTGTGGAAGAAGGTGTGGTTGATCGTTTTGTAAACGGCAGAGCTAAGGGAAAAAATATACAAGGATTCACTGATATAAAGGATTTTGTAGCTTCGATAGAGGCTCCTCGTAAAATCATGATGATGGTTCGTGCGGGAAGTGCAGTCGATGAATTGATGGAGCAGTTGTTTCCTCTGCTGTCGCCCGGTGATATTTTGATTGATGGTGGAAACTCTAATTATGAAGATACGAATCGCAGAGTGGAGCTGACTGAGTCAAAAGGATTTTTCTTTGTGGGTTCCGGCGTATCAGGCGGTGAAGAAGGAGCATTAAATGGGGCTTCTATCATGCCGGGAGGTTCTGCAGCTGCATGGCCTCACGTAAAACCTATCTTGCAAAGCATTGCTGCAAAGGCTTCCGACGGTACACCCTGTTGTGAATGGGTTGGACCGGCTGGCTCGGGACATTTTGTGAAGATGATTCACAACGGTATTGAGTATGGTGATATGCAGTTGATAGGTGAGGCTTATTGGGTCATGAAGAAGTTGTTGAGCCTCAACAATGAGGAGATGTCTACCATCTTTGCAAATTGGAATGAAGGGAAACTTCGCAGTTACCTGATTGAAATTACGGCTAATATATTGAAACATAAAGATAAGGCAGGCGGCTATTTGGTTGATAAGATTCTGGATGCTGCCGGACAAAAAGGAACGGGCAAATGGTCGGTTATCAATGCGATGGAGTTGGGTATGCCGCTGGGACTTATTGCTACCGCAGTATTTGAACGTAGCTTGTCTGCACAGAAAGGATTGCGTGAAACGGCTGCTAAGGCTTATCAGCATGGACATCTGCAGGCTGTATACAATAAACCTGAATTAGTGAAGGATATCTATTCTGCACTTTATGCTTCTAAACTAGTATCGTACGCACAAGGATTTGCTGTTTTGAAAAAGGCATCGGATACTTTTGGTTGGAATTTAAATCTGCCTTCAATAGCCCGCATGTGGCGTGGAGGATGTATTATTCGAAGTGCGTTTTTGAATGATATTGCGGCTGCTTTCGAAGCGGCTGACAAACCTGAACATTTGTTGTTGGCTCCTTATTTTAAAGACGAAATGAAGAAGTTACTACCGGGATGGAAAAACCTGGTTGCACAATCTATGCGTGAGGAACTTCCCGTACCGGCTTTCTCTTCAGCATTGAATTATTTCTTCTCAATGGTTTCAGATAAGTTACCCGCTAATCTGGTGCAAGCTCAACGCGATTATTTCGGAGCGCATACTTTTGAACGTGTTGATAATCTTAGGGGAGTTTTCTTCCATGAAAACTGGACCGGACATGGTGGTGATACCAAGTCGGGTACTTATAATGTATAATGTTTGTAATTTGAATGAGTTATGATGAATAATCGCATATACACGGCAGACAAACCTTTTGTAATGGTAATCTTCGGCGCTTCGGGCGATTTGACCAAGCGTAAGTTGATGCCTGCACTTTACTCTTTGTTTAAAGATAATCGTTTGCCAAAGGAATTTTCCATACTGGGCGTGGGACGAACGGTTTATTCAGATAGCCAATATCGTTCGTATATACTGGATGAGATTAAGAAATTTATTAAGGAAGAAGATCAGAATGAAACATGGATAGATGCGTTTATTTCTCATTTATACTATTTATCTATTGATCCTGCTGTTGAATCTGAATACGGGCTATTGAGCTGTAGACTGGAAGAATTGGGAGGTGAAGAGCGTCCAGATAATGTTTTGTTTTACTTGGCTACTCCTCCTTCTTTATATGGTGTGATACCTCTGCATTTGAAAAAGTGGAAGTTGAATACCAAAAATTCACGCATCATTGTTGAGAAGCCTTTTGGCTATGATCTGGAGTCGGCACAAAAGCTTAATAAGATATATTCTTCTGTTTTTGAAGAAAGGCAGATTTATCGTATTGATCATTTCCTTGGTAAGGAAACAGCGCAGAACTTGCTGGCATTTCGTTTTGCCAATGGTATATTTGAACCTCTATGGAACAGAAAATACATTGATTATGTGGAGGTGACGGCCGTTGAAAACCTGGGTATTGAGTCGCGTGGAGGTTTCTATGAAACAGCAGGAGCTTTGAGAGACATGGTACAAAACCACCTTATTCAATTGGTGGCACTTACAGCCATGGAACCACCTGCCGTGTTCAATGCCGATAACTTCCGAAATGAAGTGGTGAAGGTATATGAGTCGCTGACTCCTTTAAATGAAGTTGATTTGAACGAACACATTGTAAGAGGTCAATATACGGCTTCCAATTCAAAGAAAGGATATCGTGAAGAAAAAGGAATAAATCCCGAATCACGTACAGAAACATACATCGCTATGAAGCTGGGTATCAGCAATTGGAGATGGAGCGGAGTGCCTTTTTATATTCGTACAGGTAAGCAAATGCCGACCAAGGTAACGGAGATTGTTGTGCACTTCAAAGAAACTCCTCATCAGGTGTTTCACTCTGCAGATGGAAATGAGCATCCAATGGCCAATAAACTTATCTTGCGTTTGCAACCAAACGAAGGGATTGTTCTTAAGTTTGGAATGAAAATGCCTGGACCAGGCTTTGAAATCAAACAAGTGACCATGGACTTTAGTTATGATAAACTGGGAGGTGTACCTTCGGGCGATGCTTATGCGCGACTAATAGAAGACTGTATTTTAGGTGACGCAACGCTCTTTACTCGCAGTGATGCTGTTGAGGCTTCCTGGAAGTTCTTTGATCCGGTGCTGAACTATTGGACTAACAATGCAGATGCTCCTTTGTATGGCTATCCGGCTGGCACCTGGGGACCACTTGAAAGTGAAGCGATGATGCATGAACACGGAGCAGAGTGGACCAACCCCTGTAAGAATTTAACGAATACTGATCAATATTGCGAGTTATGAAAAGGTTCATTTATCCATCTTCCATAGAAACGGCGCGTGCATTAACCTTGCATCTCATTAAACTTTTGAATGATGAACCCGAAAAGGTCTTTCATATTGCATTCAGTGGTGGCTCAACTCCCGCATTGATGTTTGATGTGTGGGCAAATGAATATAGTAATATAACTCCTTGGGAACGTATTAAAGTTTGGTGGGTTGATGAACGTTGTGTTCGCCCGGAAAACTCCGAGAGCAATTACGGCATGATGCGTATGTTATTGCTCGACGTAGTCCCCATTCCGCATTCAAACATATTCAGGATAATGGGTGAGAATAAGCCTGCCGATGAAGCTGTTCGTTACTCACATTTGGTAAGGAAAAACTTACCCGTGGAAAACGATATGCCTGTATTCGACATTGTTTTGTTAGGAGCGGGTAGTGACGGACATACTTCTTCTATTTTTCCGGGACAAGAACACTTGCTTACTTCATCAGAAGTTTACGAGGCTACTTATAATCCCAACAGTGGTCAGAGTAGGATTGCGTTGACTGGTCAACCCATTATCAATGCCGAAAAGGTTATCTTCCTGATTATGGGAAAAGAAAAGGCTGATGTAGTGTCAGAGATTTGTATGTCGGGCGATACGGGTCCGGCTGCTTATGTGGCGCATCATGCACGTGAAGTTGAATTATTCCTTGATCAGAGTGCAGCTGCTAAGCTTAAATAAAGAATGTTTTTTTGATTATTTGATTGTAATATGTGTAATGAAGTCTGTCTTCCGAAAGGGGGCAGGCTTTTTTATTTTGAGCAGGAAATATGGTGTATATAAAAAAATATCCTCCTTACCCGGACGCTACCGGAAGGAGGATACTAACACAAAAACTAAACTAGACTTAACTAAACTATTCTATTGCGGAGTTTCACAACTCCTATCTGTTCGGTGCAAAGATATAGAGAACATTTTTAATACGCAAACAATAATCAATAAAATTTAGGTTTTTATCGACGAAACGGCTGAAAGATTAGCTTCTTTCATCAAGAAAACTTTGAAAGGCCTGTTTATAACTGTCGCTTATAGGAATATAAGTTTTATCAAAAACAATTCTTCCACGATCAATGATACGTATTTTCTCTTTTTGAACGATATATGATCTGTGCACCCGCATAAAACGATTGGCAGGTAAGAGTTCCTCCATTGATTTCATACTCATCAGAGAGAGTATGGGTTTAGGAGAATCTTCCAGATAAATTTTGATGTAATCTTTTAGCCCTTCTATGTAGAGTATCTTTTTCAATTCAATTTGTACCAGCTTGTAGTCACTTTTTACGTAAATACTTTCCTTTTCTTCCGGCTTTTGAACCAGGTCGAACCATTGAAGTGCTTTATTGGCTGCCTGCAGAAAATCAGGGTAAGAGATCGGTTTCAATAAATAGTCGAGCGCATTGACTCTGTAGCCGTCAATAGCATACTGACCGAAAGCCGTAGTAAATACAATACGTGTTTGAGGGTCAACCATTCTCGAAAACTCTAATCCGTTAAGTTCCGGCATTTGTATGTCGAGGAACAGGAGATTTACCTTCATGTCGGGCAATTCTTTCATGGCCTGCATGGCGCTTGAATATTTTCCTGTCAGGTTGAGGAAAGGAGTTTTGTTCACGTAACTCTCCAGCAAGCTTAGTGCAAGAGGTTCATCGTCTACTATTGCGCAATTCAATATCATAATCTGTTGTTTGTTGGGGTGAGATATAATTTAGAAATATATTCCTTTCCGTCGGCCGACAGATACTTTTCCCATTTGTAATGGTTGGGATAAAGTAATTCAAGGCGTTTGCTTACCTGCTCCAGTCCGATGCCCGAACCACTCTTATCCATTTTATTCTTTGGGAAATTACTGTTGGTTATCTCACAGTAAATGAGGTTGGGCTTTTCATTGAGTACAATGCGAATAAAACTAGGCTCGGTAGGAGAGATGCCGTGCTTGAACGCATTTTCAATGAGCGAGATAAAAATAAGTGGTGCAATGAATGTCTTGCTTTCCGGTTGGATGTCAATGACAGTTTCCACCTTAACATTATCGGTAAGGCGTATGCGCATCAGTTCAATGTAATTCTGAATAAAATCGGCTTCCTGTCCCAGCGGCACATACGTGTGTTGGTTCTCGTAAAGTACATGCCTTAACAGCTTGCTCAAGTCTTGCACAGCTTGCTGTGCTTTGTCACTGTTGAATGCGATCAATGCATATATATTATTCAGCGTGTTGAGTAAGAAGTGCGGATTTAACTGGTTACGCAAATTCCTTAACTCAGCTTCCGTTCTGCTCTTTTCAGCTTCACGAAGAGCCAGTTCCGACTCACGCCACCTGCCGCTCATGCGTATGGCAGCACTTAATCCGATGGTAAAGATAAGACTGACCGTGTCTCTGAGTGTGAAAATCCACCGGGGCGGTGCATTCGGCTTTCGTATGGGAATATCAGGTTCCATTAAAGCGAAACTCAATTCTTGCCACACTTGAAGTGCAATTCCCATTATTATCACTAAAAAGACATTGTAAATGATGTACTTCCGGTTCTGATTAGTGAATAAATAACGTGGAATTAAAACAAGATAGTTGATATAGAACACAATAAGAAAAGCCAGAGGAACCGTCATGTGCCGCAGGTAGATGCTCCAATTGAACACATTGGTTCCCCGCTCTAAGAAGAAGAACGGGAAGCCAAATACAATACCCCAACTGATGATATGTATGATTACGCCAAACGGCTTGGTGTTAACAGGTTGTTTCATATTTACAAATATACAATTATTTTTGTTATTCGTATCTGATAGCCTCAATCGGATCCAAATCGGCTGCTTTCTTGGCAGGATACCAACCAAAGAACACGCCCGTTACGGTACAAACTGCGAAGCTAAGCATAACACTCCATGGTTGAATGTAAATGGGCCAATGAGCCAACGTATTTACTCCCAAGGAAGCACCTACACCTATTATAACTCCAATAATACCTCCGGTAATACTGATTAAGATAGCTTCAATGAGAAATTGGCTCAATATATCAATGCCGCGAGCACCTACCGACATACGCAAACCAATTTCACGGGTTCGCTCAGTTACACTTACATACATGATGTTCATGATTCCAATACCACCTACAATTAAACTGATTCCGGCAATACAGGCGAGCAACGTTGTCATCAAGTCGGTTGTAGAATTGAGCATGGTGCTTAACTCTTGTTGCGAACGAATGTTGAAGTCATCATCATCACCATCTTTCAGTTTGTGGTTACTGCGTAAAAGTGTGGTAATTTCTTCTGTAGCCTGATCGGTCATATCTTCCGAAAGAGCTGAGGTAAAGATACCTTGCAGATAAGTAACTGCCAGCAAACGTTTCATCACAGTGGTGTACGGAGCCAATACAACGGCATCCTGATCTTGCCCCATGGAGTTGTAACCTTTGGCTTTGAGCACCCCCACAATGCGAAAAGGAATTTTGTTGAAACGAATGATACGTCCCACCGGATCACCTCCATCGGGGAAAAGATTATCGGCAATGGTTTTACCGATAACACAGACTTTTGAACTGCTTTGTATATCGGCATCCGTAAACATGTCACCGTTTTCCACGCTCAACTGACGGATGCTGAGATAGTCGGTGTTAACCCCACTTACACTACCCGGATAGTTGTTGGCTCCATAAATAAACTGCCCCGAACTGCTCACGTTGGGACTCACGGCCGACAAGTATTTGGTCTTGTCCTGCAAGGCATGGAAGTCGGCCAACTTCAGCGTCTGCATGGCGCTGGGGTCCTGACGAACCCCGCCACGCATGTCGGCACCGGGATTAATCATAATCATGTTTGATCCCATCTCGGCTATCTGACTTTGAATACTCCTCTTCGAACCTTGTCCGATGGCGAGCATGGTAATCACCGAAGCAACTCCAATGATGATACCCAACATGGTAAGAAAAGCCCGAAGCTTGTTGTTGGCCAAAGCCCGTAATGCTATTTTAAATAAATTAGTTCCATTCATAATTTGGTCAGTTATAATTCTTCCGGAAGCGGCAACGATGCCAGCACCGATGCAGCCGACTGGATGGAAGGGTTCACTTTATCTTCCTTCACTTGTCCGTCGCGCAACACAATGTTACGACTGCTGTATTGAGCAATTTCCGGGTTATGCGTTACAAAAATGATGGTTCTTCCTTCCTTGTGAAGCTGTTGAAAAAGAACCAAAATCTCAAAAGAAGTGCGACTGTCGAGGTTACCCGTTGCCTCATCGGCCAAGATCACGGCCGGATTGTTAACCAATGCCCGGGCAATAGCCACGCGCTGCATTTGTCCGCCACTCATCTGATTGCTTTTGTGCATCAAACGATCGCCCAAACCCACCGCCTTCAATGCTTCAACGGCACGGTTCTTTCGCTCGGTGGCGTTGATGGCTGCGTTGTACATAAGCGGCAGCTCCACGTTTTCAATCGCAGTAGTTTTAGCCAGCAGGTTGTAGCTTTGAAAAACAAACCCGATCTTTCGGTTTCGCAGTATGGCCCTTTCGTTTTTGCTCATGGTACGTACCGGAATGCCGTCGAGCAAATACTCGCCGCTGCTGGGCGTATCCAGGCAACCCAATGTGTTGAGCAAGGTCGACTTGCCCGAACCCGAGGTTCCCATGATTGTAACAAACTCCCCTTCGTTGATGGTAAATGAGATGCCCCTAAGTGCATGCACCGTCTCTTCACCTACCTGAAAGTTACGCTTGATATCCGTTAATTCTATAATTTTCTTCATCACATAAACGCTTTTGATTGTAGTCGTCAGAGTTCAGGAAGAACCCCGTGACCTTACTTCTTCTTACTTGCCGGTCGGCTGGGCATGAAGGGAGACGATTCCTTCTGCGCACCACTGTCGGCCTGAGATGCCGATGCACCATCACCCGGCATCTTTCCGCTGGTTGCACCTGTTATAATCACATCACCTTCGCTGATTCCGCCGGTAATTTCAGTCATCACACCATTGCTGATGCCCACTGTAACCGCGTGTGCCTTGAACGTATTGCCTTGGCGTGTCCATAACTTATGTTCACCCTGAGCATCAACCACTTTGTCCTCCGCACCGATAATACCCTTTTCAGGCGTAAAGCGTAGAGCCTTGGCAGGAACACTCAGCACATTGTTCTTTTCGAGCGTATAAATGGTGATGTTGGCAGTCAGTCCCGGTTTCAACTTCAAATCAGGATTGGGGGCAGAAACAACCACTTCGTACGTAACCACGTTGCTGGTGGTGGTGGCCTCTTGACGTACCTGAGTGACCTTACCCTCAAAAGTATCATTAGGAAATGCATCTACCGTAAAGGTTACACGCTGACCTTCCTGCACATCACCTATATCGGCCTCATCCACATCGGCAATTACCCGCATGTCTGTGAGGTCGTTGGCGATGGTAAACAGAGTAGGTGTGCTGAAAGAAGCAGCTACTGTTTGTCCTTCCTCCACAGCCCGGCTCAACACCACGCCATCGATAGGAGAATAAATGGTGGCGTAACCCAGATTCGTTTCAGCCTTTGCCAAATCGTTGCGACTAATGTTATAAGAGTTGCGCGCCTTCTCGTAGCTGTACCAAGCCGTTTCATAATCCGTATCGGAAACAAGCTTCTTTTCGTGCAATGTCTTTATACGAGTATAGTTTTTCAGTTGATAATCATACTCCGTCTTAGCGTTCTGCAAATTACTTTTAGCCGTGGCCAATGTATTTTGCAGGTTTATCTTATCTAGCTCGGCAAGAACCTGTCCTTTTTTGACCACACTGTTATAATCAACATAAATCTTATTGATGATACCCGAAACCTGAGTACCTACTTCCACTTCAGTAACAGGTTCGATGGTACCGGTAGCTGTTACCGAATTACTGATGTTGCCTTTGGTTACCTTAGCTGTTTCATAAGTAACCTTGTTTTTGGGCGCTGGGCCCCAGAACATCCACACGGCTGCACCGACAACGACTATGGCAGCAACGGCAAGGGTGATTTTCTTTTTATTCATCATCGTTCTTTATTTATAATTTTATATTTTCTCCCTGATAGAAACGTAGGAGCTGACTGTTGAGTATCGCCATGTATTTGGCTTGTAACACCTCTTGTTTGGCCGACAAAAGATTACTTTTCTCACTGAGCAGCTCAACGGTATTCTTCATTCCCAAGTTAAATTGTTCACTGATCAGGTTGTAGCTGACTTCCGTGCTGCGGAGTTTTTCACTGGCAGCAGCGAAACTTTGTTGCGCACTGTTGGCATCCAGCCAAAGACTCTCTATTGTTTTGAAAAGCGTCTTTTCCTGATCGAGCTGATCGAGCTGACTGCTTTGGTATTGCAGCTTGGCTTTCTGAACGGCGCTCTTGGTTTCACGGTTATTAAAGATAGGAACCGAAATAGTTAGCCCCAGGGAGTTATTCCAACCGTTCTTTACCTGTTGACTGAAGGTAAAGTCGCTTCCGCTGGTGTGACTCGTTCCCATACCTGCACTCAGACTAAGAGTAGGCATGTAGCCCGATTTAGCAATGGCAATGCTAAGTTTTGAAGCATCAGCGCTCAACTTACTTGCCTCGATCTCCGGGCGTAAAGCCAATGCCGTTCTGTAAACATCCATTTTAGTGGGCAGCGGATTCAACACATCGGCGTCGGCCAAAGCCGGCATAGCTATCTGCATCTCTTCTTCGCCATCCAGTTCCAGCAATTGTTTTAATTGTAATTTATAGTTCTGCAAAGCAGCTTGTGCCGTAACCAGTTGGTATTTGTCTGTACTGCACTGCGATTCCAGCTGAGCGTAATCACTTTGCGCAATGGACCCGGCTGCAAGCAACTCTTTGGCACGGTCTCTTTGTGCTTCGGACACCTTCAACGTGCTTTCGTTGATCTTCACCGATTCGGCTGCATAGAGAACCTGCACATAAATTTGAGTGATAGAGGTTTGAATGTCGTTTTCACTTTCAGAAACCGTAAGCTCCGCTATACGGCTGTTCAGCTTCTGCTGCTCAATCGTCTTGAGATTCCTACCGCCGTTGTAAACAGTCCACGACGCATTTAGTCCGTAATTACCGTTGTAGCTGTTTTCTTTCTGACTGTTGTCTTCGGTGAGCGGACGGTTTACGTAGTTCTGACTGGTGCTAAACGAAAGACTCGGGAAGAGAGCTGCCTTGGCTGTCTTGACATCAATGCTGCTGCTTTCCGCAGAGATTCTGTTCTTCCGTACACTTATGTTTTGCTGCAATGCATATTCAATGCAATTGCTCAGTGTCCACTCGGCAGGGCGTTCAACCGTTTGAGCCGACAAGCCGCTGCAAACAGTGGCAAGTCCTACCATGAATACTGTGATCTTTTTGACGTTTATCATAATTCTTATTATTGATATTACTGGCAACAAAGTTACTTTGATACTTTTTTAGCAACAAAATAGATAGACCGCTGAACAAAATGTATCGTCCAAAGTGTTTTATTCATCGATAATTGCTTTTCGTTTATTTGTTTGTAATTAGATTATTGTTAGCTTTGTGAAGCTCAATAATTATAGAATGATACGGATATGAATATTATAAAACGCATTTGGAACTTCTACTATGAGGGCTTTCGGAGTATGACACTGGGTAAAACTCTGTGGCTCATCATTCTGATAAAACTGTTTATCATGTTCTTTATTTTAAAACTTTTCTTTTTCCCAAACTTTCTGAATAGCCGCCCCGAGGGCGAAAGCAAGGAAGAGTTTGTGGGCAAAGAATTAATTAATCGTGCAAATCCTTAATTTTTAGTACATTATGATAGAAAGTATTGATACTTCACTGGTCGACTGGTCGAGAGCTCAATTTGCTTTGACCGCCATGTATCACTGGATTTTCGTTCCGCTTACGCTGGGACTGGCTGTGGTTATGGGCATTATGGAAACTCTTTATTACAAAACAGGCAATGAGTTCTGGAAACACACGGCCAAGTTCTGGATGAAGTTGTTTGGTATTAACTTCGCCGTTGGTGTTGCCACCGGAATTATTCTGGAGTTTGAGTTTGGAACGAACTGGAGTAATTACTCTTGGTTTGTGGGCGATATATTTGGAGCTCCTCTGGCTATTGAAGGCATGCTGGCATTCTTTATGGAAGCCACCTTTATAGCTGTGATGTTCTTCGGGTGGAACAAAGTAAGCAAAGGCTTTCACTTGGCTTCAACGTGGCTCACCGGACTGGGGGCGACTTTGTCGGCCTGGTGGATTCTTGTTGCCAATGCCTGGATGCAATACCCGGTAGGGATGGAATTCAACCCCGACACCGTGCGCAATGAAATGGTCGATTTCTGGGCGGTGGCCACCTCTCCCGTAGCCGTTAACAAGTTCTTCCACACTGTTCTTTCAGGATGGGTGCTGGGAGCCATCTTCGTTGTGGGCGTGAGCGCCTGGTTCTTACTCAAGAAACGCCACAAAGAGTTTGCTTTGCAAAGCATTAAAATAGGAGCCATGTTTGGATTGGTATCCACCTTGCTCTCGGCTTGGACGGGCGACGGCTCCGGTTATCAGGTTGCTAAAACACAACCCATGAAACTGGCTGCTATGGAAGGATATTACGAAGGAAGAGAAGGTGCCGGACTGGTGGCTGTGGGTTTACTCAACCCCGACAAAGAGAAATATAACGACGGGAAAGATCCTTTTATCTTCCGTGTAGAAATACCACAGATGCTTTCTTTGCTTGCAAAGCGCGAGTTGAATGCATTTGTGCCGGGTGTGAAAGACATTATTGAAGGCGGATACGTGCAAAAAGACGGCACGGTGGCGCTCTCGGCAGCAGAGAAAATAGAGCGGGGAAAGAAGGCCATTGCGGCATTGGCTTCCTATCGTTCGGCAAAGAAAGAAGGAAACACTGCAACGGCCGACTCAGCTTATGTTACGTTGCAAGAGAACATGGCTTACTTTGGGTACGGATATATTAAAGATGTGCACCACCTGGTGCCCAATGTTCCGATTACTTTCTATGCATTTCGCATTATGGTTATGCTAGGTTTCTACTTTATTCTGTTCTTTGCCGTGGTATTGTTCCTGGTTTACAAAGACAAGCTTGCCGAAATGAAATGGATGCATTGGATTGCTTTGCTGACTATTCCGCTGGGTTACATAGCCGCCGAAGCAGGCTGGGTAGTTGCCGAATGCGGTCGTCAACCGTGGGCTATTCAAGATTTGCTGCCTACAGCGGCTTCCGTGTCGCGCGTTAGCGTAGGCTCCGTACAGTTAACATTCTATATTTTCCTTGTATTGTTTACCGTGATGCTGATTGCCGAAGTGGGTATTATGCTGCGCGAAATCAAAAAAGGACCCGAACTAAATAAATAACATACTATGGATACATACGTTTTACTTCAGCATTATTGGTGGTTTGTGGTATCGTTGCTGGCTGCCATACTGGTATTCCTTCTGTTTGTTCAGGGAGGCAATTCATTGTTGCTCTCCTTACCCAAAACAGAAGCTCAGCGTAAAATGATGGTGAACTCAACCGGACGAAAATGGGAGTTTACCTTTACCACGCTGGTCACATTTGGTGGTGGTTTCTTCGCCTCCTTCCCGTTGTTTTACAGCACAAGTTTCGGCGGGGCTTATTGGCTGTGGATGATTATTCTCTTTAGCTTTGTGCTTCAGGCTGTGAGCTATGAGTTTCAAAGCAAGGCAGGTAATTTGCTCGGACAGAAAACTTATCGGATGTTTCTGGTTATCAATGGTGTGCTGGGTCCGCTCTTATTGGGTGGGGCAGTGGCTACTTTCTTTACCGGTTCCAACTTCTTAGTGAATAAAGAAAACATAACCGACAGCGTGATGCCCGTTATAAGTAGCTGGGCCAACGGCTGGCACGGACTCGATGCGCTTCTTAATCCGTGGAATGTGGCGCTTGGTTTGGCTGTGTTCTTCTTGGCACGGGTGCAGGGGTTGCTTTACTTTTTGAATAACATCAACGATGAAGAGTTGAATTTGCGTACCCGCAAGGCTTTAATTCCCAATACATTGTTGTTCTTAGTGTTTTTCCTGTCGTTTGTCATCAGAACTTTGTTGGCCGAAGGCTACGCAGTAAATCCCGATACACAGGAGATTTTTATGCAACCTTATAAATACGCTATCAATTTCATGGAGATGCCTACTATATTGGTCACTTTCCTGGTGGGAGTGGTGCTGGTTCTCTTTGGAATCGGACGAAGCATTTTTAGTAAGAAGTTCGACAAAGGTATTTGGTTTTCAGGAATAGGAACCGTGCTTACGGTGTTGTCTTTATTGCTCGTGGCCGGATACAATGACACGGCTTACTATCCGTCGGCTGTTGATTTGCAAAGTTCGCTGACGCTGGCCAACAGCAGTTCCAGTTTGTTCACGTTGAAAACCATGGCTTACGTTTCCATTCTGGTGCCGTTTGTGCTGGCTTATATCTTTTATGCATGGCGAAGCATTGATAATCGTAAGATTGATACGGAAGAGATTAACGGGAGCGGTCATGCTTATTGATGCGACTTCCCGTAACGATTGAGATGGTTTTTCATCCGGTCGTGACAAGACCATAAAAAGTTGGCCTAGGATTTAAAATCGTAGGCCAACTTTTTTTATTTGCAGGCCAACAATTTTAAATCCTAGGCCTAGAAAAAACCTCTTTATGTTTTTGAAAAACATAATGGTCTTTTTGAAAAACATAAAGAGGTTTTAGAAAAAGTCCGCGAGGCGTTGAAAGCTTTGTAACCGGACGCTTATCGGGCTACATTGTTAACCGGTTTACCTGCCTGAAAGGCTTTGATGTTTTCTACTAGAATGTCCATCAAACGAGTACGAGCTTCCAAGCTAGCCCAGGCAATGTGCGGAGTGATGTAACAGTTCCGTGCTGTGAGTAACGGATTATCGGCCTTGGGCGGTTCGCTCGATAACACATCGAGTCCGGCAGCATAAAGCTTACCGGCATTTAGCGCATCGGCCAAATCCTGCTCGTTCACCAGCGGTCCGCGACCGGTGTTGATGAGTATGGCCGTAGGCTTCATTAAACGAAGACGCTCAGCGTTGACCAATTCTTTGGTCTCGTCGGTAAGCGGGCAATGTAAACTAACGATGTCGCATTCGCTGAAGAGCTCATCCAGCGTGCGCTTCTTGATTTCAGGCGGCAATTGCAAAGATGATTTGGAAGTATAAGCCGTAACTTGCATGCCAAAACCAATAGCGATGCGTGCGGTGTTGAAACCCGTATGACCCAGTCCCACCAATCCTATTTTCTTCTCGCGAAGTTCAATCAGCGGCGTGTCCCAGAAACAAAAGTCGGCATTGTTAGTCCACCTTCCTTTGCGTACTTCTTCGGAGTGATGCTGCACTTGCTGAGCAATGTTCAAGATGTGTGCAAAAACCATCTGCGCCACAGATGGCGTGCTGTATGCCGGGATGTTGGTAACCACGATACTTTTTTCGCGGGCGGCATCGATGTTGACCACATTGTAGCCCGTGGCCAGCACACCGATGTATTTAAGATCGGGCAATGCCTCCATGATTTCGGCGGTAATGACGGTTTTGTTTGTCAGAATTGCCTCGGCACCTGCCGAGCGCGCTATGACCTCTTCGGAAGAAGTGCGGTCGTAAACGGTCAGTTCGCCCAATTGGCTCACTGCATCCCACGACAAATCGCCGGGGTTTAGCCCGTAACCATCTAAAACTACTATTTTCATACGATTTTATTTTATGCTCCGGTTGCAAAGAGCCGGGCAGGTTTACTTGTTGTACTTCTCACCCCACAGTTGCTTCATCTGCTCCATGTGTTTGTTCTCGGCCGCGTTGTTTTGCGGTTGCCATATACGACGCTCCTTCACCTCGTCGGGCAAATACTGCTGGTTCACAAAATTGCCTTCGTAACTGTGGGCATATTTGTATTCCTGCCCGTAACCCAACTGTTTCATCAGCTTGGTGGGAGCATTTCGCAGGTGCAAAGGCACGGGCAGATTGCCTGTTTCGCGTACTAATTCCATAGCATTGTTAATAGCCATGTAAGCCGAATTACTTTTCGGACTCGTGGCTAGGTAAATAGTCGTTTCCGCCAGCGGAATACGTCCTTCGGGCCAGCCTATCTTCATCAGCGTATCGAAGCAGGCATTGGCCAGCAGCAAAGCATTGGGGTTGGCCAGTCCGATGTCTTCGGCGGCCGAAATAACCAGTCGGCGGGCAATGAAAGCCGGATCTTCACCGCCTTCCACCATACGCGCCAGCCAGTATATGGCACCGTCGGGGTCACTTCCGCGAATCGATTTGATGAAAGCCGAAATGATGTCGTAGTGCATTTCGCCGTCTTTGTCGTACGCCAGCGGATTTTGTTGCAAGCGTTCGGTTACAATTTCATCAGTTATCACCACTTTGTTCTCGGTTTCCGATTCCACCACCAGTTCCAATATGTTGAGCAGTTTGCGGGCATCACCACCCGAGAAGCGCAACATAGCTGAGGTTTCTTGCACTATAATTTCGCGTTGCTTCAGTATTTCATCTGTTTGAATGGCTCTTTCAAGCAATTCCAGTAAATCTTCCTTTTCGAGCGACTTAAGCACGTAGAGTTGGCAGCGGGAGAGGAGTGGTCTGATTACTTCAAAAGACGGATTCTCGGTCGTTGCGCCAATGAGTGTTACCGTGCCGTGTTCAACGGCTCCGAGCAAAGAGTCTTGTTGCGACTTGCTGAAGCGGTGAATTTCGTCAATAAACAGAATGGGACTGGCTTGAGAGAAGAAGCGGTTGCTCTTAGCCCTTTCAATTACTTCGCGCACATCTTTCACCCCCGAAGTAACAGCACTCAAGGTGTAAAAAGGAGTTTCCAGCTTGTTGGCTATGATCTGCGCAAGAGTTGTTTTACCAACCCCCGGAGGTCCCCACAAGATGAACGAAGAGATGCGGCCCGCATCAATCATTTTACGCAGAATGGCACCCGGTCCTACCAAGTGTTTCTGTCCTATGTAGTCATCTAATGTTTTAGGTCTTAGTCTTTCCGCCAGTGGTTGCATACGTACATTTTAAAAAGTCATCATCATCATGAACCGGATTCCCTCTTTGTTGATGTTGGGGTTGTCCAGATAGGTTAACCGGCGTACATATTCAATGTGCAATATCTTGAAGATGTTATGAATACCGATACTTGCTTCCAGGTAAGGAACTTTAGGATCCATCACAAAACTGGTAGGCATACCGTCTCGTGTGGGGAAGCGGAAAAGATCCTTATCATTGGGATTCTCGTACGGATTGTTTTTGTCGGTCAATGATCCGTAGAGCGCGCGGAAGCGGAATACTTCCCTCCATTTTAATTTTTTGATGAGCGGAATGCGGTTGAAAAGCTTTCCGTTCATATCATACGTAAACGAGGCCGATGCATATCGGTCGTTCAGGAACTCCATGTTGTTAACCAGGTTGAAGGTTTCGCGCTGCGTAATGTACGAGAGGTTGGCCTCCGGTAATATAAGCAATGGGAACGGAACCTTGCTCCATTGAATACCTCCTTTGAAAGTGATGTCGATTTTTCCCCAAGAAGACAGCCAGAAACGTTTCCACGCACTGGCTTCGGTGAGGTGGAAGTTGTATTCGCCGCCCATAATTCCTTTTACACCCATGGTGTGCGAAAGGGTAAATACCGGTGCATCCAGCGACACGGGGAAACGACGTTGTTTGGTGTTTACAAAAGTTTCGCCCGGTGCATAACGCAGCGTTGCGTTCAGTTCCGTTGTTGTGATGTCATGAATTCTGGCTTGATCATCGGTCAGCGTGGCGTCGTTAAGAAGATATTCCAGTTTACCTGTAGGTTCATCGTTACGGTTTCTTCCCATCAGTTTGATAGAGAAGCCTCCGGCAGTCTCCAAATCGTAAGTCAGCGTGGCATCGCGCACGTACGACATCTGGTCAACTGTTGTTGTTTTCCAGGCTACGAAAACGTTATCTTTATCTGTTGCCAGGAACTTATCCATGGGTGACATCACATCGTAACTATATGACAAGCTCAGGTTATTCTTAGGATATTCCCACGGAAGGTATTTGCGTTTGTTGAACGCATAAAGCAATTCGCCTTTGTATTTCCATTTCTGATCCTTGAAACCATAGGCTGCATAGCCACTTAAAAACCAATGCGGGTCAAGGTTTCCGGTTGTTTGGCCGCTCAGACGCAAACGTGTTCCGTCAATGTAATTGCTTGACACCATGGTGTTAATAGGTCCGAAGTCGAACTTGCTGGGATTGTCTTTTGTTCCTGTCTCCACAAAGTTCTCAATCAATGCTTTGGCACCGAAGATAATAAATTTGAAGCCCGGAATTTGTTGTAGCTGATTGACAAACAAATCCATGCTGTTCTCCGTTTTTGTGAGCGGCACTTGTCGGTAAGTTGCCCAAAACTCATCGGTTTTGGTTAACATGTCAGTCTCTTTAATTACATCGCCCTTCAACTTGAATAAACGTGCTTCAATCGGGTCGAAAGAGTGGTTGGTGTATTTCGTTGTGCGCTCCACTTGTATGCCTTGCATGGATTTGAATAAAGCCAAGTCCACAATCATATCATCATCGGTTAGCACCCATTGTCCGTTCGACAGTTGTTCGTAGTTCTGAATAATGTCGAGATTCTCCACAAAGTTGACTCCCGATTTCTTTGGTAGGTTCATCAGGCAGCGTTTCACGGCGTAAGTAGAATCTTTCAATACGTACAAATGCCCTGTGAAGCCGAAGTCTTGAGAGTTTTGCGGCACGAAAGTCAAGTGAACACACTCGTGCTTGTCAACCATAACCGTGTCCATCAGGTAAAACTTATAGAACGAAATGGCCGATTCCGAAATGGGACTCACAAAAGGTGTTTGCAGCAATCGGATGTTGTTGTCGTATATGTTCACGTCCGAAAAGACATCTTTTAATACCGTTGACAACATATCACCTGTTGAAAAGAGCTCATCTACCCCGCTGGCATTCATCCCTTTTATGATTGTTTTTTCTGTCTTGGGATCTTTGCGATACAGTATTTGCGAAGCTGTTTCCTGAATGGATATAGGCAAAATCATCTTATTGGTTCGGGGCGATACTTCTACCTGTTTGGCCAGGAACGAAAATTTCTTGTAGACGCCCTTCTCTAGCTTTTCCGGGGTGATGTCATTCAAAGACGTCTTCATCTTTTGGTATTTGTCTACCTTGAAGTAGTCATTTTCTTCTATTCGTAAAGCAGATTTGTTAGCAATCACCTTGCGCATGAAGTCCACCGCCGGATTGTTTTTTCTGGAATACTTTTCTTTTTGAGGCTTGATAACCACTTCTTTCAATTGAATGTCGGCTGGAGACAGCTTGACGTTCAACTCTTTTGCTCCTGAGGGGATGGTTACTACTTTGGTTACATATCCGATGGCCGAGAAGGTCACTTTGTTCCAACCTCTGCGTGTTTCAATTTTATACACGCCGTTAACATCTGTGATACCGCCCACGCCTTTTCCTTCGTAAAAAACAGATATGTACATTAACGGCTCATTGGTAATGGAGTCGGTAACTACGCCTGTAAGCTGTCCAAAGGCTTTCGGGACAATTATTGTCAGTAAGAATAGTATTATTAGTTTGCGAGATATATTCTTCATACCTAATGTAATAAGGTTACAAAGTTAGCAAATTGTTGATATAAACCTCATGTTGTAACAGTTTTTATGCAACTTTTGTGAATTCTAAACCGCTAAATAGGAGAATATGACCACTCTTAAATGAAAATACCCTGCTCAATTTCTTTTTGAACAGGGTAACTATGCATTTTTATGTCTATATTCTTTTATGCCTCTGATAATATTTGTATAATTCTTTCGGCCGTTCTTCCGTCCCATCGTTCGGGCAGGGTGCCTTCTTTCCATTCATCTTTCATTAACTTGCCCAGGGCGCTAGCCAGTTGTGCGGCATCTTCACCCACCAGCTCATTGGTGCCTATGCTGTAAGTCTCCGGGTGTTCGGCGTAAGTGTTAAGTGTTATACACGGAATGCCAAGGAAAGTGGCTTCTTCGGCCACGTTACCCGAGTCGGTTATAATGCCTTTGGCTTTGTTCATCAGGTATCCGAAGAACAAATAACTTTGCGGAGGAAGTATGTGAAGGTTGTCGGCCTGAATATTCAATTCCTTGATTGCATCGGCTACATAGGTGTGTAGCGGAGCCACAATGGGCATGCCGTTTGATTCCTTCACGAGGGTTTGCATCAGTTGCTTCAGGTTCTCCTTATTAGTAAGGATGGCGTGACGGTTCATGGTGAATAACAAATAGTTTTTTTCTTTCAGGTTTAGCACGTCAAACCAAACGGGGCGCAATAACCGGTGACGATTGTAACGGATGTTGTCTACCAATATATTTCCTACATAGTATACGTGTTCGTTTTCCAGGCCCGACTGGTTCAAGTTGCGGTTAGCTACCATGCCAGCAGTAAAAAGGTAATCAGACAGTCCGTCCGTAATCATCCGGTTTACTTCTTTGGGCATGCTCATGTCAAACGAACGTGTTCCTGCCACCAAGTGCGCTACTTTTATGTTTTGTTTCTTGGCAACGATGGCACAACTCATGGTAGAAGTCAAATCGTCAACCACCAATACAACGTGTGCCGGGTTTTGAGCCAGTTCTCGTTCAAACGCAATCATGATGCCTGCGGTTAGTTCTGTGGGGTTATTTCCCGTTACGCCCAGATATACATCAGGAGCTTTCATGTTAAGGTCGGCAAATAAGGATGCATCTAAACTGGCATCGTTTTTGGAACCTGTATAAACAAGCCTGTAAAAGATTCGTTTACCCTGAGCTTGCGCAGCCCCTATGGCTCTGATGATAGGCGCAATCTTCATGAAATTGGGGCGTGCCCCTGCAACTATTGTTATCTTCATTTCTTTTTTATGATACTTTTTCGATGAACAAAAGTACGGTTTCTTTTGGAATTTATTTGTTTCTTTGCATATAAAATGCTTAGATATGCCAACATTTGTTCAAGTAATAGAATTTATAGGGACGTTTGCCTTTGCTATAAGCGGCATTCGCCTGGCTTCCGCCAAACAGTTTGACTGGTTTGGGGCTTATGTAGTAGGATTGGCCACTGCCATTGGCGGCGGTACTATTCGTGATGTGTTGTTAGATGTAACTCCTTTCTGGATGACAGACCCGGTTTATCTTATTTGTTCGGCTCTGGCTTTGCTTTGGGTTATCTTCTTTGGAAAACTGCTGATTCATCTTCACAATACTTTCTTTTTGTTCGATAGCATCGGTCTGGCTCTTTTTACTGTAGTAGGAGTAGGCAAGAGTCTTGCGTTGGGCTATCCTTTTTGGGTAGCCATTATTATGGGTAGCATTACGGGTGCGGCCGGCGGTGTGATTCGTGATGTCTTTATTAATGAGATTCCTTTGATTTTTAGAAAGGAGATTTACGCCATTGCATGTGTGATTGGCGGACTGACTTATTCGGTTTGTGATTATGCCGGTTTAGACCTCATTTTAACACAAATATTGAGCGGATTAAGTGTTTTTGTGGTTCGCATACTGGCCGTTAAATACAAAATTTGTCTCCCGATTTTAAAAGGAACTGATGTTGACTAAACAAATGTTCACGTAAATGAAGCTCTATTTTGATATTTCTACACCCGAAGGCTGACAAATAGCACCTGAAAACTGTTTTTTGTTAGTTTTCACCCTAAATAAAGATGGATTTTCCCTTGCTTTTCTTAGCAAAAAGTTTTATACTTGCATTCAGAGAATCAACAACATAATATTCACTTATAAAAACAGCAAAGTATGAAAAGTTTAAGCTTCAAAAAAGATTTAATAGGAATTCAGGAAGAATTGCTTCGCTTTGCATATAAATTAACTGCCAATCGCGAAGAAGCAAATGATTTGTTGCAAGAGACTTCATTAAAGGCATTAGATAATGAAGACAAGTATATACCGGATACAAACTTTAAAGGTTGGATGTACACCATCATGCGTAACATCTTTATCAATAACTATCGTAAGATTGTACGCGACCAGACGTACGTTGACCAGACCGATAACTTGTATCACCTGAATTTACCACAAGATTCCGGATTCGAAAGCACTGAAGGAGCTTACGATTTAAAAGAAATGCATCGCATAGTTAATGCATTGCCTAAAGAATATAAAGTACCTTTTTCTATGCACGTGGCCGGATTTAAGTACAGGGAAATTGCCGAAAAACTCGATCTGCCTTTGGGTACGGTGAAGAGTCGCATATTCTTTACCCGTCAGAGATTGCAGCAAGAGCTTAAAGACTTTGTGTAACACCAACGACATCTCTCATAGGTTTTAAGTAAATAAATAGTTTTTATAGTTGAAGCAGCCGGCAAATTTGTCGGCTGCTTTTTTGAATCCATGCAATAATGAGGCCGTTTAAATGCCTTTTTTCTCAATAAATGCCCTAATTGCTTAGTCGACTTGTCAATCTGATAAAATATTCGTATAATATACAAAATATACCTTTTTTAGTTATCAATATGTTATCTTCTTTTCGTAACTTTGTACCAGAAAACTAACCAATTTATAGAGTACACCCTTTAACCTAAAGCAAATGAAAAAGGAGATTAAATTCAGCCTGGTCTACCGCGACATGTGGCAGTCTTCAGGAAAGTATCAACCGCGTGTAGATCAGTTGGTACGTATTGCTCCATTGATCGTCGAGATGGGTTGTTTTGCCCGCGTAGAGACGAATGGAGGAGCTTTTGAACAGGTGAACCTGCTTTACGGAGAAAATCCTAATAAAGCAGTTCGTCAGTTTACTAAATTTTTTAATGAAGCAGGCATTCAGACTCACATGCTTGATCGTGGTCTTAACGGCTTGCGCATGTACCCGGTTCCGGCCGACGTACGTAAACTGATGTATAAGGTTAAAAAAGCTCAGGGAGTAGATATCACCCGTATCTTCTGTGGGCTGAATGAAGTCAGAAACATCATTCCTTCTATTAAGTATGCACTTGCAGCAGGCATGATTCCTCAGGCAACTCTTTGCATCACTTTCTCGCCCGTTCACACAGTGGAGTATTATGCAGCCATTGCCGACCAGCTTATCGAAGCCGGTGCTCCCGAAATCTGTTTGAAAGACATGGCAGGAATTGGTCGCCCGGGCATGCTGGGGCAGCTGACTCGAACCATTAAGGAAAAACATCCGGAAGTGATTATTCAGTATCACGGTCATTCGGGTCCCGGGCTCTCTATGGCGTCTATTCTGGAAGTTTGCGAAAATGGTGCCGACATTATCGATGTGGCTATGGAACCTTTATCATGGGGTAAAGTACACTCGGATGTGATATCTGTTCAGGCTATGCTAAAGGACAAAGGGTTCCAGGTTCCTGAAATCAACATGAAGGCTTACATGAAAGCTCGTTCAATGACGCAAGAGTTCATTGATGATTTCTTGGGTTATTTCATGGATGCAACCAACAAACATATGTCTTCTTTACTTTTGACGTGTGGTTTGCCCGGTGGTATGATGGGATCTATGATGGCCGACCTTAAAGGCGTTCATGCAGGGATCAACATGATTTTGAGAAGTAAGAACAAACCGGAGTTAACACTCGACGACTTGCTGGTTATGCTTTTCGAAGAAGTTGAATACGTATGGCCTAAGCTTGGTTATCCTCCTTTGGTAACTCCTTTCAGTCAGTACGTGAAGAACGTAGCGCTGATGAATATTATGTCGCAAGTCAAAGAGGAACCGCGCTGGAGTATGATTGATAATAATACGTGGGACATGATTTTGGGTAAGAGTGGAAAACTTCCAGGAGCATTAGCACCTGAAATCATTGAACTGGCCAAAGAGAAGGGATTGCAGTTTACTGACGAAGATCCGCAAACTAATTTCCCCGATCAGCTGGATGCGTATAGAGCTGAAATGAAGGAGAATGGTTGGGAATCAGGAGAAGACGATGAGGAATTGTTTGAATTGGCAATGCATGATCGTCAATACCGCGACTACAAATCTGGTGTTGCAAAGAAACGCTTCGAAGAAGAGTTGCAACGTGCCAAAGATGCTGCATTGGCTTCCAAAGGGTTCTCAGAAGAAGAGGTTCGTAAGTTTAAACGTTCTAAGGCTGAACCTATTACAGCTCTCGAAAAAGGGCGCGTAATTTGGGAAATTGATGTTGAATCAGCTTCTTTAGCTCCATCTGTAGGAAAGGTATACAACCCGGAAGAAACATTCTGTTATATCTCTACCCCATGGGGTACGCATGATAAAATGCTGGCTAACTTCAAAGGACGTATTATTGAGGTTTGTGCTAAGCAAGGCAGTATTGTGAATAAGGGAGATGTGCTTGCTTACATTGAAAGAACAGATCTTGCTTCATAAGAAGAGAGTATCATTTGATAAAATAAAAAAAGGCAGTGAATCAAATCATTGCCTTTTTTTATTTGGGGTTTGCAAGCATATACTTTTCACTTCTCAGGAAAAGGAGGCAGCAAACGCATGAGACGTAATATCTGCTGTTGCCTTCTGAGAATATAGGAAGACGGATTGGCAGAATTAAAACGGATAGGGTTGGGGAGGGTTGCGGCTATCAAAGCACATTGGCCTTTGCTTAGCTTAGCTGCCTTCGTGTTGAATTTATATTGTGCGGCAGCTTCTGCACCATAAATACCTTTGCCCATTTCAATGGAATTGAGATAAACTTCCATGATTCGCTCTTTGGACCATGCTAGCTCTATGAGCGCTGTAAAGTAGACTTCAAATCCTTTTCTAATCCATGAGGAACGCGGCCATAAGAAAACATTCTTGGCTGTTTGCTGGCTAATGGTGCTGGCTCCCCTTTTCTTTCTGCGGGTTTCGTTTTCTTTCATGGCCTTTTTTATTTCAACCATATCGAAGCCGTTGTGTGTAGGAAACCGGTTGTCTTCCGATGCTATGACGGCCATTGGCAGATGCTTGGATATTTTTTCTATTGGCACCCATTTGTGTCTGAGTATTGGCTTCTCTCCGTCAATCATTTGTTCTCCACACCTTATTATCATTAGTGGAGTTACGTATACGGGAATGTATTTGTAAGCTACCACTGCAAAAATGGTAGACAAGAAGAAGAAAATCAAAATGTTGCGCAGTATGCGGATAACCTTTTTGAAAGTCATACTTGTTTTGCTTTGAGATTAACTGTACTTAAAAAGAGATTTCACAAACCATGCCAACTGATTTTTCAATTGAATAGTTTGTGAAATCTTTATTTTTGCACGATACTGCGTAGTAGATTATCTACCAGCCTCTGCGTTCTTAATCATCTGTTCACTAGCATACATGTAGATTTCTACACGACGATTTTGTTCTGCACTTTGAGCTTCGTTGTATTGTGAATAACCAACGCCTTCAACACTTTTAAATTGTGAGGAGGAAACTCCGCAAGATTGCAGGTAATTTTTCACTGCTTGTGCACGTTTGGTTGAAACAGTTTGATTAGCTTCGTAGGTACCAACTTTATCAGTGTGACCGATAATGGCAATATCCAAAGTAGGATCAGCTTTCAATATACCGGCAAATTCACTCAATGAACTTTTAGATGAAGCACTTAAAGTTGATGAGTTGAATCCGAAAAGTATACCTGATTCAAAGGTTACTTTGACTGCACTTAAACCGTTAGCATCAGTGATCTTCTCAACATTTGCTCCTTCAATTTTAGCAGCTTCTGCGGCATTCTTATCCATCTTGCGACCAATAAGAGCTCCGGCTGTGCCACCTACTGCCGTACCAATTGCTGCTCCAATGAGTGCACCTTTACCTTTACCGGCAATACCACCGATGATAGCACCTAATGCTGCACCCGAACCGGCACCAATTGCTCCGCCTTTAACTGTGTTACTTGTACCGCAGCTACCAAATACTAAAGCTGCACTTAAGAATAATGCTAAAAATTTAATCTTTTTCATACTTGTTGATTTTACATGTTTTGTTTAGGTCTAAAACAATACAAAGATATAAATAGTTTTTGATTCCGGGACAATTATGAATAAAACAAATTTGTCTTTATAAGGCTAATTTGTGTAATGTGTTCATTTGCAGGTAGATACATTGTGTATTACTTTGTGCTTTATAAGAACAAACCAAACCGTTAATATTAACCCTTTTAAGATACTTGTAATGCTGATGGCCCACCATATACCATTGACTCCCATTCCTTGCTTAACTAAAAAGATTGCGAGTGGAATTCGCAAATAATTGAGTGCAATGCTGATTATTGCGGGAGGTATCGTTTTTCCTATTCCGTAAAAAACGCCTTGCATGGTAATTTCAAGCATCATAAATAACTGAGAATATCCCATGATGAGAAGATATTCTCCTCCGGCCAGGTATGCTTTGGGTTCCGGAACGAAAACCGAGAATACCTCTTTACCGAAACAGATAAAAAGCAAGGTGCAGAATGTTCCGAATATAAATGTCATCCAAAGAGTTGTATGCCAAGCTTTAACTACGCGGTGAGTTTGTCCGGCTGCATAATTCTGAGCAATGAATGCACCTAATCCTGTCGAAAATCCTTGTGAAGTATTCCAGGTGATTGCCTCAATCTGTCCGCCTGTAGTCAACGACATTAATCCGATATGGCCACCCACCGCCGATGCGGTACGGCCCAAGAACATATTTACAAAAGCAAATAATGTATTAAAGCCTGCTACGGGTACACCTAATTTTAAAATTCGTTGGGTATACTTCTTCTGGAGTTTACATATAAAGGGAAAGTAACCAAATAGTCTGTTCTTATACCTTAATTGATATACGAAAAGTAGGAAAACAAATCCTTGAGCAATCCAAGTGGCATAAGCCGCTCCGTCAGTCCCCAACCGTAACCCGAAAATAAATAAGGGATCGAGCGCGATATTAAGAATTAACCCAGTTCCGCTTATATAAAAAGGTATTTTACTTCTTCCGGCGGCATTATAAATTCCCGTAAATGCAGCAGAGAGAAAAGTGAATGGTAATGCAGTGGAGACAATACGCAGGTACGAGACGGCATTTGCTGAAATGCTTGCTTCCAACTCATAAATTTGAATAATGAAATGGGCCCCTCCAAAAAGTATAGTTCCCCAAATGACTGATACAATTAATGCTATGGAGATATTATGGCTGGCAAACTTCCGGGCGTCATCAAAGTTTTGGGCTCCAATTGACTGCCCAACACTGACTTCAGATCCTACCTTATTTAATAAGGCGATGGAACTCGACATCCAAATAAGGATTCCCACAGCTCCAACAGCTGCTGCTGCTTCACTACCAATTCGGCCTACCCATGCCATGTCAGTCAGGCTATATGCCATTTGAATGAATGAAGTAGCCATAATAGGCATTGCCAAATTGAACAATTGGCTTCGTATGGGGCCCTGAGTCAGATTCTTTATTCCTGTATTCATATAAGTGCTTGTACTACACTCTCGAGTATTGCTTTATGAGAGTGTTTTTGAAATGCCTGCAAAGGTAGTTAAATTAATGTTTTATACCAATCTATTTTTTTTTATAAGTTTTTCACCTTAAGTGATTACATAATAAAAAGGTATTCGTCATAACTAATGAAACTCTAAAAACAACTAATATAAATTTAAGAAGATGAAAGCCCGATTTGCCTTGTTACTAGTGCTTTATCTCTTTTTCGGTTTAGCTGTGGAAGCGGGTACACTCTCTAACTCAAAAAAGAGAAGTGTACGCCCGTATAAAATTGCTGTATGTGATTGGATGGTTCTGAAGCGTCAGAAAATAGGTGTCTTTGAATTGGTAAAGGGCCTTGGAGCAGACGGCGTTGAACTTGATATGGGAGGACTCGGAAAGCGAGATTCATTCGATAATAAATTGAGGCAATCTCATTTTCAGGTACTTTTTAATGATAAGGCAAAAGAATATAAATTAGAAGTGCCTTCAATCGCTATGTCGGGTTTTTACGCTCAATCATTCGTTGACAGGACCAACTATGTTGATTTGGTAGCCGATTGCCTTAATACGATGAAAGTGATGGGTGCTAAAGTGGCTTTCTTACCTTTGGGAGTTCAGTGCGATCTGAATAAACGCCCGGAAATACGTCCTGAACTCGTAAAAAGACTTAAGCGTGTGGGTGATATGGCATGGAAAGAAGGACTCGTAATAGGTATAGAGACTTCGCTTGATGCTAAAAATGAATTAGCTTTGCTGCGTGAAATCAATTCCAAGGGAATTAAGATATACTATAATTTTCAAAATGCTCTTGTGAATGGTCGGAATTTATATAATGAACTTCAATTGTTAGGCAAAGATAATATCTGCCAGATTCATTGTACCGATACCGATGGTGTGTTACTGAAAAACAATACTCGTTTGGATATGGCTAAAGTAAAACGAACGCTCGATCGAATGAAGTGGAACGGTTGGTTGGTGGTTGAAAGATCACGTGATACTAAAGATGTGCATAACGTAAAGAGGAATTACGGAATGAACGTTGAATACTTGAAACGTATTTTTAAATAATAATATGAAAAGTAAAGTTGTTAATAATTTGTTTAATTTAAAATTTAATCTATGAATTATGAAGAGTAAATTTAAAAATCTAGGTAATCTCTGTTGCCTGTTGATGTTTCTCTTTGTTGTTTCTTGTGCTAATGGCATTGATGATAACGAACGATTTTCGGGAGGTGTGACAAATGCTCAATTGGAATCACCCGAAATCAATGAGAATTGTTTTTCAACACTGGCTAATTCCGATGGATCAGAGAGTGTTAAGGTTACATGGCCTCTTGTTTATGGTGCCGGAGGTTATTTGTTTAGCCTAAGTATAGTGGATGATCCTTCTAATCCTATAGTAGTTGTTAAAGACAGTATAGTTGATGGCTGTTCTGTTATCTTTGACAAACTGGAAGATACAAAGTATCAAGTTAGCGTAAAAACATTAGGTAATGATAACTTGAATAATAAGGAAGCAGCATCTGCTACTGTATATGCTTATTCTACTTTGGTTCCTGCGGTTACTATTCCGGAGGGAACAGACATAGCTGAGTATATTATGGCTAACTTGCAATCAAGTACGCAAGAACAGGGATTTGAGCTTTTAGCTGGTAAAACTTATACATTGAATGGTCTTGTTGATTTTGATTTGAATACAGTTACTTTCCGCGGCGATAAAACAAACAGACCGACTGTTATTGTTGGCCCTTCAGGTGGTTTGATGACTCAAGGTGGTTTGAAAGTGAAATTTATTAATTTCGATTGTACGGAAATGACTCAGATCGGAATCCTTACATTAAGTGGCACTCCTTCTGAAACGATTTCAACTACCACGTTAGGCTACATTGCCGATGGTGCTAATCAAAGCGGTTATGTTATTGAGAATCCTGTTATTTTTCAAGAATGTAATTTCAAAAATATAAAGAACAGCTTCCTATACGGTAACGCTAAAAACTGGAGTTTGAAGGATTTTAGAATTACTGATTGTATTGTACAACTTGATAACTCAAGTTCTAATCCTGTTATTAACTTACAAGGAGCAAGCAACGGTCTTATTAAAAACCTGACAATTAAAAATAATACTTTCTATAATTTAAGTGATAATAGTTCTGCTTACTTTATTCGTTATAGTAATTCAAGTAACGCCCAGCCTAAGAAAATTTTTGGTAACTCGGGCAATTCTTCTACTTTTGAAATTTCCTATAATACATTTAGTAAGACGATGAATGGTAAAGATTTTGCTAACAATTTGGCAAATACTAATACATTGGTATTTAACGTTCATCATAATATATTCTACGACACATACCGATTAAATAAATTATTGTCTTCTCAGGGTAAAATATACACAGAAGGTAATACGATATTTGGCGTTTTAAAGACTGTAGACTCAAGTGATACAACAAAAAAAGATGCAAGTGGTAATTATTATGCTATTCTAGAAGATCCGCAGTTTGCCGGACCAATAAACACTGCATTTGATTTGTCACAAGACAATGGTGGCGTTAATTTCACACCGGCAGGTCCCGTCGCTCTTCAATACAAGAGTGGTGACCCTCGTTGGTATGGAGAATAATTATATGAACTACAAATATTAATGCTATAATAATGAAATATAATAATAGTATAAACAAAATGTGGTTGGGTGTTTTGCTGATGTTTGTCATGACTTTATCTGCTTACGCACAGAAAACCCAAACGTATAAAGGAGTTGTTCTTGATGAAACGGAACAACCTGTTATTGGAGCGGCTGTAAAAGTCGTAGGTACAACCATCGGTGTGATTACTGATTTTGATGGTAAGTTCTCTTTGCAAGTTCCTGAGGGTAAAGTTGTAGAAGTAACTTTTGTTGGGTACGCTCCACAAAAGATTTCTGATTTGAAAAAGACAACTATTATCTTAAAAGAAGATGCACAATTACTGGATGAAGTTGTAGTGGTTGGTTATGGAACCCAAAAGAAAGCACATTTAACGGGAGCTATTGCAACCGTTCCAATGGATGATATTCAAGACTTGTCAGGCGGTGGCTTAGCTTCTTCATTGAGCGGTATGGTGAATGGTTTAAGTGTTAGCGGTGGACAATCTCGTCCGGGTGAGAATGCTCGTATCTATATTCGTGATACAAATTCTCTCGGTGAGGTAGGTAGTACAGCTCAGGAACCTTTGTATGTAATTGATGGTTACATTTATCCTAATGATGTGAAAATCGGTAATTCGACTGAGAACCTGGGTGCTACTGCTTTTAATAATTTGGATCCTTCAGTGATTGAAAGCATTTCCGTGTTGAAGGATGCTGCGGCAGCTGTGTATGGAGCTCGCGCAGCGAATGGTGTAATTTTAGTAACCACTAAAAAAGGACAATTGGGTGCGCCTCAAATTTCATATAGTGGAACCTTTGGTCTTGCTGACGAAGTTTCTCGTCCAAAGATGTTGAGTGCATATAATTATGGTAGACTATATAATGCCATGGCTGATGCTGATCCTACAGTTACTTCTTTGAATCGTACTACTGGTTTGTATCAGGCCGATGAATTGGAAGCAATGAAAGGTCTAAACTATGACTTGCTTGATAAATACTGGAAGACTGCTTTCACTATGAAGCATGGTGTGAACATTAGTGGAGCAACAGACAAAGCAAACTACTTTGCTGATATTTCATATTTCACTCAAGATGGCAACTTAGGAAAGCTCGATTATAATCGTTGGAACTACCGTGCCGGTGTTGATGTTAAGGTTAGCAAATGGTTAAAAGCAAACCTCACAGTTTCTGGTGATTATGGAAAGAAAAATACACCGAATGTAAAAGTAGGTGGTACTAGTGATGAAAAAGATTATAATTTGTTGCTTACCCGTCCTTATTACATACCGGAAGAGGTAAATGGTAATCCAATTGCTGCTTATGGTATTAGTAATACAGAAGCCAATGGTAATCAAAACTATTCATATTCAGTACTACAAAATTCAGGTGACTACAGTCGTAATATGACTTCAAACCTGAGTGTTAATGGTAGTGTAGAATATGATTTTGGTTGGAATGAAATATTAAAAGGGCTGAAGTTTAAATTTTCTTATTCTAAAAGTATAAACTCGGATAAGAATAACCAATATGGTTCAGAATATACTCTCTATCGTTTGATTAACCGTTCGGGCAGTGGTTCTCACCTGTATACTCCAGTTTCGGGTCAAGATTATGATGACATCATTTCTGAAGATAATTTCCGTAGTATGACAATCTCTAACGGATCACCTTCTTATTTGTCTCGTAATATGAATCGTACTGATAACTATCAGGTAAACTTTACTGCATCATACGCACGTAATTTTGGTGCACATCATTTAGGTGGATTATTTTCTATCGAAAAATCAGAAGCAGAAAGTGAATACTTGTACGGATACGTATCTGATCCTTATGAATTTACCACTGGTCAGTCTAATTCTGCCGAGGCGAATACGATGACTACTACGTTTACTCGTTCGGAGTCTGGTACTATGTCATACATCGGACGTTTGAATTATGCTTATGCAGACAGGTATTTGTTTGAAGTATTGTTACGTTCAGATTCGTCAACAAAGTTTGCGCCTGAAAACTATTGGGGATTGTTCCCTTCTGCTTCTTTGGGTTGGATTGTTTCACAAGAAAGTTGGATGGAAAAATTTAAATGGGTGGATTATTTAAAAGTACGCGCTTCATTTGGTTTAACCGGTCGTGACAACACTGCAGCCTGGCAATGGATGCAGGTATATGCTCAGGATGCCAATAAAGGACCTATGTTTGGAACAAGCATCAGTAATGGCACTGATAATCGTATAACTATTAATAAGAATAATTCGGCTGTAAACCGTGATGTCCATTGGGATAAATCATATAAAGCTAACTTTGGTGTTGATTTAACGACTTTGAATAATCGTTTAGCATTGAATTTAGACGCTTATTATGTTCAGAACCGTGAAATGTTGATGAATATTTCTCAATCTGTTCCCGGTATTGTAGGTACTCAGTCAGCTGCAGTTAATTTGGGTGAAATGGATAATTACGGTGTGGAATTATCTGCTACATGGAGAGATAAAATAGGGAAAGACTTCAAATATAAGATTGGTATCAATACCGGTTATACGGATAATAAGGTACTTGTAATGGACTGGGAGACAGAATATCTTTACCGTCAAATTACTAAAAATCATCGCTCTGATATAGGTACTTGGGGCATGCAATCTATTGGTATGTTCCGTAGTTTTCAAGATATTGAAGAATATTTCGCAAAATACAATATCACCTCTTACATGGGGATGACAAAAGATAAAGTTCGTCCCGGAATGTTGATGTACAAAGATGTTCGTGGTGCTCAGCAGTCTGATGGATCGTATGCGGCTCCGGATGGCATTGTTGATAAAGATAATGATCAGGTTCGTTTATCTAATCGTTCTAATCCTTACGGATTCACTACTAATTTAAGCGCTGAGTGGAAAGGACTTTCAGTAACAGCCCAAATCAATGCAAGCTGGGGTGGATATAGTATGATTCCTTCGGCTGCCTTGAAACCTGGTACTGGTATTGAATATACTAATATGCCTTCTTTCTGGAACCCTGATAACATGTTTGTTTACAATGATATTTACGATGGTTCAGGAAACTTGGTAATGGCTGCTAATCGTGATGCTGAATTGCCTAATTTGAATTATTCAAGTGTAAATAGTGTAGCTTCTACATTCTGGAGAGTAAGTGGTACTCGTGTGCAGTTGAATCGTCTCACATTGGCTTATGCAATTCCTTCAAAGTATACTAAGATTGCAGGAATCCAGAGCTGTCGACTCAATGTAACAGGACAGAATTTATTAAGTCTGTACAATCCATATCCAGATAATTTTATCGATCCGATGTATAGTTATGGAAGCTATCCTACACTAAGAAAAATTACTATAGGTGTTAATCTTACATTTTAAACGAAGTTGATAATGAAAAGAAATAATATAAAAATACTTAGTCAGGTTCTGATTTCAGCTTTTGTTCTATCTTCCTGTAGCGACAGCTTCTTGGAAGATAAAAAGAACTATGACAATGTGAATGCTGGGATCTATGATTATTATAGCGGAGCTAACGCCCGTGTGAGTGATGTCTATGCTTGGTCGTTACCCGATCCCAATTCTGATGCGAATTGGAAATATAACTGTACTGGAAATGCGGATGATCAATCAAAATCAACAGAAGAGTATAGTGGTTTTGGAGCATTTGTAAATCCACAGGCTGAAATGACGGTTATGGGTGGAACTAAAGTACAAGATTTCTTCCATAATCAGGCAAACAACATTCAGGCTTCTGTATGGGGACGCATTCGTAACATCAATGATGTAATCAGAGGTATTACTGAGGGGGCGTTATCACAAGAAGAAAAAGATAAGTTGTTAGGTCAAGTTTACTTTTTCCGCGCATGGTGTTACTACAACTTGGTAAAATGGTATGGTGGTGTACCCATTGTGAAAGATGTGCTGGAGCCAATAGAATCTTCAATTGTTCCTCGTTCTTCAGCAAAAGCATGTATTGAGTTCATTTGTGAAGACTTAGATAAATCAGCAGAGATGTTGTCAGCAGCAACTACAAGTGGTGGTTGGTCATCAAGTGAAGATTGGGGGCGTGTTACTTCCGGTACTGCTTTGGCGCTAAAAGGACGTGTTTTGTTGCTATGGGCGAGCCCTATGTTCAACAGAGCCAATGACGTTACTCGTTGGAATACTGCTTATGAGGAAATAAAGAAATCAATACCGGTTCTTAATGCGTGTGGTTACGATTTGTTCCAAACTAGCAATAATGTGAATGGATCTGATTTCGCTGCTTTATTCTCAACCGTAAAAAGCTCTGAAGCTGTATTTGTAACTCTTTTTAATACAGTGCAAACAGGAGATGGCATGAAAAATAATAGCTGGGAGCGTGGCATACGTCCTAAAAACTCAACAGGTAGTGGTAAAGAAGCTTCTGCCATGATGGTAGATATGTTCCCGATGGCTGATGGAAAGAAACCTGCGCTTACTAATACGTATAATAAGTTAGAAGGTTCAGAGTATACTTACGATGAAAATTATCCGTTTATGAACCGTGATCCACGTTTCTACCGTACGTTTGCATTCCCGGGTGTACGTTGGGCTTATTCAGGTGATCCGACTGCTGCCGATCCCGATAATCCTTCCTACGGTAGCGGTAAGAATTATGAGTTGTGGAACTATGTATGGTATACTAGTCTGGATGATCAGGGAAATGCTGAAAGTGGCAATTCTTATGGTGCTGATAACTTATTGACAAGCAAAAAGGGTTTATACGTACGTAAACGTTCCGATGATTTGGATGTAAATTCTAGCCCTTTATATACTTGGGCGGCAACTGATAATAACGGAGGTTTTGCTTATTCTGCATCTCCTTACCTTGAAATTCGCTATGCGGAAGTATTACTTAATTATGCAGAAGCCGCTTGCGGTGCCGGTCACATGAGCGAGGCTGTTGAGCAGCTGCAGAAAATTCGTGCCCGTGCAGGTTATACTGCTGCTAATAATTATGGATTGCAAACTGATTTGGCTGCAGATCAGGCAGCTTGTATGTCGGCAGTTCTTTATGAACGTCAAATAGAGTTGGCTTACGAAGGAAAACGTTTTGATGATCTTCGTCGCTGGATGTTATTTGATGGTGGTACAAGCCAAGCCGACGGAGCTCCTAGCACATGGACTTTAACTGGATGGGGTGGTAATACATGTACTTACCTAGGATTCAAACCATTGAATGGTCAACGTCGTGAAAATATGGAATTCCGTGTACAGGATTCTTATGGAGTAGGTGGTACTACAAAAGATTCAGATCCATTAGTTAAAGCCGGTGTAACTCGTCCTGCTGCTGTTGATTACCGCAAAGAACTGACTACTCAGCTTGAACAATTGAAAGAGTTTTATGCAGGAAAGTTGGTGCGTAAGTTAAAGAAGGGTGACGCTCGTGATCAAAATCATGTTGATTTGACTATGCAATTCTATCCGAAGTATTACTTCTTAGGTTTTGCACAAGGAGCGCAGAACAGCAATAAAGATCTGTTGCAAACTATTGGTTGGGAAGATTATAACAATGCCGGAGCAAACGGAACATTCGATCCGCTGGCAGAATAATTTTAGATTAGAATCATTAAGTGAATAGAAAAGGATTGGGATACTTTGTAAGAAGTACCCAGTCCTTTTTTTATTATATGTTTGCCGATTAATACTACCTTCTGATTCATTAAATAATAAAAAAACTCCTCGTCACCGATTACAAATCTCCCTAAAAATAGTCTAATAAATAAGTGAACTAAAAACTCAATACTGAAAATATGAGAAAAAGATGGATTTTTGCGATTTGTGCCATTGCTTTGATGGCGCCGGTCAGCGTAGTTAAGGCACAGTATCCTCAGGAGCCGAAAGAGGTGAAAGAGGCTGTGAAAAAGATGATGGATGAAGAGTATAAACTTTCTGACGAAGCTTGGGAAAAGGCTCTTCCTACTATCGAAAAAGAAGCAAAAGAAGGAAAACCTTATATTCCTTGGGCAGCAAGACCAACTGATCTTCCTCAGGCTAAAATACCTTCTTTCCCCGGTGCCGAAGGTGGTGGTATGTTCAGTTTCGGAGGCCGTGGAGGTAAAGTGATTACGGTTACCAATTTGAATGACCGTGGACCCGGATCTTTCCGTGAGGCTTGCGAAACAGGTGGAGCACGTATTGTTGTATTTAATGTAGCGGGTATCATCCGTTTAAAAACACCTATTATTGTACGCGCACCTTATATTACTATTGCCGGACAAACAGCTCCGGGTGATGGTGTTTGTATTGCAGGTGAGTCATTCTGGGTAAACACACACGATGTTGTGGTACGTCACATGCGTTTCCGCAGAGGGGAAACCAATGTCGGTCGTCGTGACGATGCATTTGGTGGTAACCCGGTGGGTAACATTATGATTGACCACTGTTCATGTACTTGGGGATTGGATGAAAACATCTCATTCTATCGTCACATGTTCAGTCCGGGTGCCGATTACAAAGATTTGAAGTTGCCTACAGTAAACGTAACTATACAGAATACAATCTCTGCAAAAGCACTCGATACATACAACCATGCATTTGGTAGTACGTTGGGAGGAGAGAATTGTTCTTTCATGCGTAACCTTTGGGCAAGCAATGCCGGACGTAACCCGTCAATTGGTTGGAATGGTATCTTTAACTTCGTGAACAATGTAACCTATAACTGGGTGCACCGTTCGGTTGATGGTGGTGACTATACCGCACTTTACAACATGATTAATAACTACTTCAAACCAGGTCCGTTGACTCCGAAAAATACGCCTGTGGGACACCGTATTTTGAAACCGGAATCGGGTCGTAGCAAATTGGGATATTATGTATTTGGTCGTGTTCATGCTAGCGGTAATATCATGGAAGGTTATGATGCCATTACCAAAGACAACTGGGCAGGAGGTATTCAGGTTCAGGAGCAAGCAAATACAGATGGTTATACTGAGAATATGAAGTGGAATGAGCCTTTCCCAATGCCTCACTTAACAATTATGCCTGCCAAAGATGCTTATAAGTATGTGTTGAAGAATGCAGGAGCTACCATACCAAGCCGTGACATCGTTGATGAAAGAATTATTGAAGAAGTTGAAACCGGCAAACCTTATTACGTAGAAGGTTTGGATCCTAATTCATTCTACCAATTCGAGCATCGTCGTTTACCCAATGATTCTTATAAAAAAGGTATCATTACTGACATCAGTCAGGTAGGTGGTTATCCTGAATACAAAGGTACTCCTTATGTGGATACTGACGGTGACGGAATGCCCGATGCATGGGAAAAAGCCAATGGGCTGAATCCGAACGATCCTTCAGATGCAGTTAAAGACTGCACCGGCGACGGATACACTAACATTGAAAAATACATCAATGGTATCAGCACAAAGAAGAAAGTTGATTGGACAAACCTGAAGAACAACTACGACACATTGGCTAAGAAAGGTAAATTAATGTAATGACAAACCCGATGAAAATGAAAGTGATTCACCTTTTCTTTTGCTTCCTTTTCGTAGCTGTGGCTTCGGCTCAGGCTATTGATCTGGATAAGCAAAACCGTGATCCTAAATATGTGGAATCTATCGTTGGCCGGTCGCAAAAGATTGTCGACAAGCTTGGTATCGCTGATAAAACAGTTCAGCAAGAGGTTTGCAACATCATTGCTAACCGTTACTTTGAGCTGAATGACATTTACGAAAAACGTGATGCTAAAGTAAAGCAAATTAAAGAGTCGGGAATTACCGGTACGGCGAAGCAGGAAGCACTGAGTGCTGTTGAGTTTGAGAAAGACGCAGCTTTGTATCGCTCGCATTTTGCTTTCCCTGCTAACCTTTCATTGTTCCTCAATGAAAAACAAATTGAGCAGGTGAAAGACGGTATTACTTTCGGGGTTGTTAAGGTGACTTACACAGCAACTTTGGATATGATTCCATCTTTGAAACAGGAAGAAAAGGAACAAATATATGCCTGGTTAGTTGAAGCACGCGAGTTTGCACTCGATGCCGAGAGCTCAAACAAAAAGCACGAAGCATTTGGCAAGTACAAAGGACGTATCAACAACTATCTTTCAAAAAGAGGATATGACCTCGTAAAAGAGAGAGAAGCTTGGTATAAACGTATCAAGGAAAAAGAGGCACAGAAAAAATAACTTAGTTTAATTCTGTTTTTTATGTGAAGAAGGAGCGTTCTGTGTATGCAGAGGCTCCTTCTTCTTTTATACGTTAATCAATTTACCTGTTTTTTTATCTCCTTTCGTGCTTGTCAATTGAGTACACAATGGCTACTTCTACGTCTTTTTTACTAAATAGAATAAATTCGAATCAGATAAAAATACAAGTATGAATAAGCCCTTCATTTTGTGGATTACATTTTTCTTGTTTATGTTCGTTTCTTGTAAACAGGAAAAAGACTATTACGTTTTCACTTCTTTTCATGAACCTGCTACCGATGGTCTGCGTTTTCTCTATAGTGCCGATGGCGTTCATTGGGATAGCATTGCAGGCACGTGGCTGAAACCGGAAATTGGCAAGCAGCAGATCATGAGAGATCCGTCGATGGTGCAAACGCCCGACGGAACATTTCATTTGGTGTGGACTACAAGTTGGAAGGGCGATTTAGGTTTTGGTTATGCATCTTCAAAAGACCTTATTCACTGGTCAGAGCAGAAAATGATTCCGGTTATGGCTCATGACACGACTACGGTTAATGTATGGGCTCCCGAGATTTTTTATGATGATGAACAGCAACAATTCATGGTTGTTTGGGCATCGTGCGTACCCAATCGTTTTCCTCGTGGAGTAGAGGAGGTGAAGAACAATCATCGCCTGTATTACATTACCACCAAAGATTTCAATACGGTGTCCGAAACTAAGTTGCTTTATGATCCCGGTTTCAGCAGCATTGATGCCGTTATAGTAAAAAGAGCCGCCAAAGATTACGTCATGGTTCTGAAAGACAATACCCGCGCAAACCGTAACTTGAAGATAGCCTTTGCTTCATCTCCTTACGGACCTTATTCCGAGGCATCGGCAGCGTTCACCGAACCTTTTGTTGAGGGTCCTACGGTTGAAAAGGTAGGCGATGATTATATGATTTATTTTGATGTTTATAAAAAGAAGATATATGGTGCCGTGAAAACACGTGATTTTATTCATTTCACTAACGAAACGGCCAACATCAGTGTTCCTCAGGGGCATAAGCATGGAACCATTTGCAAGGTTCCCAAAGCTGTTGTCGATGGGTTAATTAAGAATCAGAAGTAATAAACACCTAACGTATAAACCATGAAATATATCAGTCAATCTTTACTTGCTCTGGCAATGGGCTGTTTGGCAGCCTTACCTGCTTCTGCTCAGGATAGAATTCATTATACAGGAACCGAACTGGCTAACCCGGCTTATCAGGACGGACAGCTTAGTCCGGTGGTGGGGGTGCATAACATTCAGATTATGCGTGCCAACCGTGAATTTCCCGATTCGTCGAATGGTAACGGGTGGACTTACAATCACCAGCCGATGCTGGCTTATTGGAACGGACAGTTTTATTATCAATACTTGTGTGATCCGGTTGATGAGCACGTGCCACCTTCGCACACGGTGCTGATGACTTCAAAGGATGGCTATCATTGGACCAATCCGCAAATCGTATTTCCGGAGTACAAGGTGCCCGACGGATACACCAAAGCCGGTCGTCAAGACGTGGCAAAGAACCTGATTGCTATTATGCATCAACGTGTAGGGTTTTATGTTTCCAAATCGGGTAAGCTCATCACCATGGGTAACTACGGCGTAGCGATGGATAAAAAAGACGATCCCAATGATGGTAACGGCATTGGTCGTGTGGTGCGTGAGATAAAGAAAGACGGTACTTACGGACCCATTTACTTCATCTACTACAATCACGGCTTTAATGAAAAGAACACCGCTTTTCCCTATTTCAAACGAAGCAAGGATAAGGCGTTTGTGAAAGCTTGCCAAGAGATACTCGATAATCCGCTTTATCGCATGCAATGGGTGGAAGAGGCCGATCGCAATGATCCTATCATTCCTCTGAACAAAGAATACAAAGCGTTTAACTACTATACTCTTCCCGATGGGAAAATTGCCTGTTTGTGGAAGCATGCACTGACTTCCATCAGCGAAGACGGAGGCAATAACTGGGCTGAGCCGGTATTGCGTGCCAAAGGTTTTGTGAATAGCAATGCTAAAATATGGGGACAACGTTTAAGCGACGGTACGTATGCAACCGTATACAACCCGTCGGAATTCCGTTGGCCGCTCGCTATTTCATTGAGTAAAGACGGTTTGGAGTACACCACGCTCAACCTGGTTCACGGTGAAATTACCCCCATGCGTTACGGTGGTAACTATAAATCATACGGTCCGCAATACGTTCGCGGCATTCAGGAAGGCAACGGCACACCGAAAGACGGTGATTTGTGGGTTGCTTACAGTGTGAATAAGGAAGATATGTGGGTTTCACGCATTCCGGTTCCGGTCAAGCTAAAGGCCGCTGCACATGCCGATGATGATTTCTCGCAATTTACTGAACTGTCGCAGCTAACCGATTGGAATATCTATTCTCCTGTATGGGCACCTGTGTCGCTCGATAAAAACTGGTTGCTGTTGCAAGACAAAGATCCGTTTGATTATGCCAAAATAGAACGCAAGATTCCTGCAACGAAGGAACTGAAAGTGGCCTTTGATTTGCAGGCCGGTCAAAACGATAAAGGCACACTTCAAATTGAATTTCTTGATGAGAACGGCATTGCCTGTTCACGTTTGGAACTCACAGCCGATGGCGTTTTTCGCGCTAAGGGTGGTTCACGTTTCGGTAACATCATGAAATACGAAGCGGGCAAAACATACCATGTTGAAGCCTTATTGTCTGTGGCTAACAGAAGCATTCAGGTGTTTGTTGACGGAAAGAAGGCGGGTACACGTATGTTCTATGCTCCCGTTGCTGCTATTGAGCGAATTGCTTTCCGTACGGGTGAGTTGAGACAATTTCCTACACCGGAAACACCAGCCGATCAGACTTACGACCTGCCCAATGCCGGCGCGCAAGATGCTTTGAGTACTTTCCGTGTGGCCAACTTCAAAACCTCTTCGACCGATGTAGATGCAACCGCTGCTTTCCTGAAGTACGCTACTTTCAGCCATTATGCTGATTACTTCAATAACATGGAAGATGAAAACATCGCTCAGGCTATTCCTAACTCCGAAGCATCGGCCTGGATGGAACAGAACATTCCGTTGTTTGAATGTCCTCAGAAGAATTTCGAAGAGATGTATTACTATCGTTGGTGGAGTCTGCGCAAGCACATCAAAAACACTCCGGTAGGTTATGGCATGACAGAGTTCTTGGTCAATCGTACCTATGCTGATAAGTATAACCTCATTGCCTGTGCCATTGGTCACCACATTTATGAGAGTCGCTGGTTGAGAGATCCCAAGTATCTGGATCAGATTATACATACCTGGTACCGCGGTAACGAAGGCGGACCGATGAAGAAGATGAATAAATTCAGCTCATGGAATGCAGATGCCATTTACAACCGTTTCTTGGTTGATGGCGATAAAGACTTTCTGATCGATATGATGACCGATTTGGATACCGAATACAAACGTTGGGAAAGCACCAACCGTCTGAAGAATGGTTTGTACTGGCAGGGTGATGTGCAAGATGGCATGGAAGAATCTATAAGTGGTGGTCGCCGTAAGCAATATGCTCGTCCTACCATCAATAGCTATATGTACGGTAATGCCAAAGCGCTTTCAAACATGGGATTGTTGGCTGGCAACGAAGGTATTGCCATGAAGTATGCTTTGAAAGCTGATACCTTGAAGCAGTTGGTTGAAGGCAAATTGTGGAACGAGCGTCATCAGTTCTTTGAAACCATGCGCACAGATTCTTCTGCCAATGTGCGCGAAGCTATCGGTTACATTCCTTGGTATTTCAATTTGCCCGATGCACGCAAGCATGATGTGGCTTGGAAGGAAGTCATGGACGAAAAAGGTTTCTTGGCTCCTTACGGTATGACTACTGCCGAACGTCGTCACCCCGAGTTCCGTACCCGTGGTGTGGGCAAGTGCGAGTGGGATGGAGCTATCTGGCCTTTCGCTTCGGCTCAAACGCTTACGGCTATGGCCAACTTTATGAATAACTATCAGCAAACGGTACTCACTGACAGTGTGTACTTCCGTCAGATGGAGTTGTATGTGGAATCTCAATACCACCGTGGCCGTCCGTATATTGGTGAGTACCTCGATGAAGTTACCGGCTATTGGTTGAAAGGTGATCAGGAGCGTTCACGTTATTACAATCACTCTACCTTCAATGATTTGGTGATTACCGGTTTGGTAGGTTTACGTCCGCGCACAGACAACACAATTGAAGTGAATCCGTTGATACCGGAGGGCAAGTGGAACTGGTTCTGCCTGGACAATGTATTGTATCACGGCCACAACATTTCTATTGTTTGGGACAAGGACGGATCTCGTTATCATGCAGGCAAGGGTCTTCGAGTATATGTGAACGGCAAACTGGTGGGACAATCTGACCGTTTGCAGCGACTGATATGTAAGGATGTTTTGAACTAATCAGCATTTATGGGCTATAGCAATAAAATAATAGTATGTTTTTTTATCGGGTTGCTTTACTCTTTCCGTAGCCTCTGGGCCATGGAAGTGGTAAAGCCCACCTGTGAAATGACGGTCGACCCGCTATGCGTAAGTACGTTGACACCTCACTTTGGGTGGCAACTGACTTCGTCCGTACAGGCCGATGCACAAACAGCTTATGCCATTGAAGTCTACGCCCTACAGGGCGCAAAGCGTACGCTGGTATGGCAATCGGGCAAAAAAGTGTCTTCTCAAAGTCAACACGTGCCCTATGGAGGTGCTCCGCTTACACCGGCACAAAAATATAGTTGGAAAGTACAAGTTTGGGATGCAGCAGGGAAGCTTTCTGCCTGGAGTGCAGAGGCTGTTTTCGGCATAGCTCCTTCAAGTTCTTTCTTTCAAAATGCGCATTGGGTAGGAGCCATTACGCAACAGCAGGCTAAACTACCTGCTGGTCGAAAATTCCACGGTACCGACATGAAGAAGCCTGAGGTGAAGGCGTTGTGGGATGCTGTAGACAGTTTGTCGTCCAAGAGCATCAGCCTGCGACGCAGCTTTACCGTGAATAAAAAAATAGTCGGGGCAATGGTTTACGTTTGCGGTCTGGGACATTATGAACTCAGCCTGAATGGTCAGAAGGTGGGCAACAGCGAGTTTGCCCCTCTGTGGAGCGACTACGACAAAACGGTGTATTACAACGCCTACGATGTGACTTCTTTGCTGAAAGAAGGAGTCAACGCTATAGGTGCCTTACTGGGCAACGGATTTTACAATGTGCAGGGTGGCGGACGATACCGAAAACTGCAAATTGGTTTCGGACCGCCTACTTTATTGCTCAAGATGGTGATTACCCATGCAGATGGCACGCAGGAGGAAATTTGTTCGGATGCCCACTGGAAGTACGCTTTGAGCCCGGTTACTTTCAATAGCATATACGGTGGTGAAAGCTACGATGCTCGCTTGGAACAAAAGGGATGGAACACTGCTGCTTTCCATGATACTGTCTGGAAATCCGTGGTGATTCAGGAAGCGCCCAAAGGAACCCTTCGTCCGCAAGAGGCTTCACCGGTAAAAATCATGGAGCGTTATGGCATTCAGAAGGTAACCCGGCTGACGGCCCAACAGGTAGAGGCGGCATCGAAGTCGACCAAAAGAACGGTGGATCCTTCGGCAATGGTGCTCGATATGGGGCAGAACCTGGCCGGTTTTCCGGAGATTACCGTGCGTGGCAAGAAAGGACAAAAAGTAACCTTGCTTGTTGCCGAAGCACTTACCGATGAGGGAGCTGTTAACCAAAGACAGACAGGGCGTCAGCACTATTACGAATACACCCTCAAAGGTGAAGGAGACGAAACGTGGCATCCGCGTTTTTCATACTATGGTTTCCGCTACATTCAGGTTGAAGGAGCCGTATTGAAAGGACAGAAGAACCCGCAGAAACTCCCTGTAATCAAAAACATACAGTCATGCTTTGTGTATAACTCGGCTCGTGATGTAGCCACTTTCCGTTGCTCCAACGACGTGTTCAACAGTGCACACCGCATTATAGGCAAGGCCGTGCGCAGCAACATGCAATCGGTGTTTACCGACTGTCCGCACCGTGAAAAACTGGGCTGGCTGGAACAACTGCACCTCAATGGTCCCGGTTTGTTGTACAACTATGACCTGACCACCCTCTTTCCCAAGGTGATGCAAGACATGGCCGATGCACAACACGACAACGGTATGGTTCCCACTACGGCACCTCAGTATGTAGTGTTTGAAGGCCCGGGCATGGATGTGTTTGCCGACTCTCCCGAGTGGGGCTCGTCTATGGTTATTTTGCCGTTTATGTATTACGAAACCTACGGTGATGCTTCGCTCATAGAACGTTACTACCGTAATATGCGCGCTTATGTGGACTATCTCACTTCGCGTGCACAGAATCACATTGTTTCGTTTGGTTTGGGTGATTGGTATGACTACGGCGATTTCCGTGCAGGTTTCTCGCGTAACACACCCGTTCCGCTGGTTGCTACGGCACACTATTACCTCGATATTTGCTACCTGGAACAGGCAGCACGTATGGTGGGCAACAAGCACGACGAAAATTATTATGCTGCCCTCAAAGCAGAGGTGAAGGCTGCATTCAACGATACATTCTTTCACCCCGAAACAGCTCAATATGGCACAGGCAGTCAGTGCAGCAATGCATTGCCGCTCTTCCTTGGGTTGGTGGAAGATGGAGTACGCCTACAAGTGCTCCAAAATTTGGTGAAGGACATCAAAGCACATGGTAATCGCCTCACAACGGGCGATGTGGGCAATCGTTACCTGTTCCAGACATTGGCACGCAACGGACTCAATGAGCTGATGTACACCATGCATAATCACGAAGAAGCACCCGGCTATGGCTTTCAGCTGAAATTTGGCGCTACTACGCTTACCGAGCAGTGGGATCCGCGTCAGGGCTCGTCGTGGAATCACTTCATGATGGGACAGATTGACGAATGGTTTTTTGCTTCATTGGCTGGTATTCAGGCCGATCCGTCGGCTCCGGGGTATCAGGACTTTGTGATAGCTCCCCAACCCGTGGGCGATTTGAAACAAGTAGAAGCTACCTTCCAAACGCTTTACGGAACCATTTCAGTGAATTGGACCAAAGAAAATGGTATCTTTACCCTCCGGACAAATGTGCCGGTCAACTGTTCGGCCCAATTGTTTATGCCCGGCGAAGAAACGCCCCGCCTGTTAAAGAGCGGCAGTTATTCATTTACTAAAAACTTAGAACGATGAACATACGTATTCTATTATTCTCCCTATTGATCGGTTTGCCTTTTGCTATGCGTGCAGAACGTGTTGACATGCGTGCGGCAGGTGCCAAAGCGAATGGTACTACGCTCAATACCCGGTTGATTAACCAAACCATCGACAGGCTTAGCAAGGGTGGCGGTGGTACGCTGTTTTTCCCTGCGGGTCGCTACCTCACAGGTTCTATCGTGATGAAGAGTAACATCACGCTGGAGCTGGAAGCCGGTGCCACACTGCTCTTTTCCGATGATTTCGACCAATACCTTCCGTTTGTGGAAATGCGTTACGAAGGGGTGATGATGAAGAGTTTTTCGCCGCTTATTTATGCGGTAGATGCCGAGAATATTACCATAAAAGGAGAAGGTACTCTCGATGGTCAGGGCAAAAAATGGTGGATGGAGTTTTTCCGTGTCATGATTGACTTGAAGGACAACGGTGTGAGAGACATCAATAAATACCAGCCCATGTGGGACAAGGCCAATGATACGAAAGCATTGTACGCCGAAACGAACGAAGATTATGTAAACACGTTGCAGAGACGCTTTTTCCGTCCGCCATTCATTCAGCCTTTGCGCTGCAAGAATGTGAAGATTGAGGGAGTGAAGATTGTTAACTCTCCCTTCTGGACTGTCAATCCGCAGTTTTGCGATAACGTTACGGTGAAGGGTGTAACCATTCACAACGTGCCTTCGCCCAATACGGATGGCATCAACCCTGAATCGTGCAGCAACGTGCACATCAGTGACTGCCACATTTCGGTAGGTGATGACTGTATCACCATCAAATCTGGACGCGATTTGCAGGGTCGCAAAGCCGCTGCTCCGTGCCAGAATATTACCATTACCAATTGCACCATGCTGGCAGGTCATGGTGGTGTAGTGATTGGTAGTGAAATGAGTGGGGGAGTGAGCAAGGTGGTTATCAGCAATTGTGTGTTCGATGGAACCAACAGGGGGATTCGTCTGAAATCAAGCCGCGGTCGCGGGGGTGTGGTGGAAGATATTCGCATCAGCAACATCGTGATGCGCAACATCAAGAACGAGGCCATTGTAATGGATCTGATGTACAGCAACATGCCTGCCGAACCACTGAGCGAGCGTACGCCGATCTTTAGAGACATTCATGTTTCCGGACTGACTGCCCGTGACGTGAAAACACCGATTTTTATCAGAGGTCTCGACGAGGCACCCATCTCGGATGTTTCCTTGCGCGACATCAACATACAGAGTCGTGAGAAACCTCAGTTTCTGAATTACAAGAACCTATCATTGACCGATGTAACGATCAACGGTCAAACAATAACACTGGAATGATACCGATGAAGAAATTAGTCATGGCAGCTATGCTGCTAAGCTCTGCAGGAGCAAATGCACAGACATACGAAAACCAGTTTGCTCGTCCGCTGCACGACGTGCTGGCCGACATACAAACGCGTTTCAACGTGCGCCTCAAATATGATATCGATACGGTAGGCAAGGTACTTCCTTATGCCGATTTCCGCATTCGTCCGTACTCTGTTGAAGAGTCGCTCACCAACGTATTGGCACCGTTCGACTATAAGTTTGTGAAGCAAGATGCGCAAACATACAAACTTAAAGTATATGAGTATGCACGTCGCACAGATGCCGACGGAGAAAAAATGCTGGCTCATCTGCAAGCACTGTATGCCGACAAAGCATCGTGGGAGCAACGGAAGACTTGTTTGCGTGCCGAGGTACGTAGCAAGTTAGGTCTCGATTCTTTGATGGCCAAACGGGTGACAAGTAAACCCATCCTTTCCAAAATACGCAAGTTCGATGGCTACACCGTTCAGAACTTTGCGTTGGAAACCTTGCCCGGACTATACGTTTGCGGTTCCATATACACCCCTCGTACATCGGGGAAACATGCGTTGGTAGTTTGTCCCAACGGACATTTCGGTGGCGGGCGCTACCGCGAAGACCAACAGCAACGCATGGGTACATTGGCACGTATGGGAGCTGTTTGTGTGGATTATGATCTCTTTGGTTGGGGCGAATCGGCTTTGCAAGTAGGCGGTGCGGCTCACCGTTCCAGTGCGGCGCACATCATTCAGGCCATGAACGGACTTTCCATTCTCGATTACATGCTTACCCGCAAAGATATTGATAAAACTCGTGTAGGGGTAAACGGCGGTTCCGGTGGTGGAACGCAGACTGTTTTACTCACTGCACTCGACGAACGTTTTACGGCTGCGGCACCGGTCGTTAGTCTGGCTTCACACTTCGATGGTGGCTGCCCCTGCGAAAGCGGCATGCCTGTGTCACTAGCTTGTGGAGGAACCAATAATGCCGAACTGGCTGCCATGTTTGCTCCACGTCCCCTGCTGGTGGTTTCTGATGGCAAGGACTGGACAGCGAGTGTGCCTGCATTGGAATTCCCTTACCTGCAAAAAGTGTACGGATTTTACGGAGCGGCAGATAAGGTGACCAATGTACATCTTCCTCAGGAAGGACATGATTTTGGTATTAACAAGCGCATGGCTGTCTATGACTTCTTTGCTTCGGTGTTTAGTCTTGATAAGAGTAAACTCGACGAGAAGAAGGTAACCATCGAACCTCAGGAGGCTATGTTTAGCTTTGGCAATAAGGGTGAGTTAATGCCTGCAACGGCCATCCGCTCGTTCGATGCCTTGGCAGTGTATTTTGATAAAGGCAGGTTTGCCCAACTGCAATCCGATTTGAGTTTGGAGAAAAAAGCAGCCGAATGGGTGGCTTCTTTGCAACTGAAAGACCAGAAAACAGCCGGATACGTTACCACGCTGATTTATAATCACCTGCGTGCCGTGCGCGATTGGCACAACGATCATCCTTTTACCACTATTCCCGAAGGCATTAATCCGCTCACAGGCAGTCCGCTTAGCGAGCTGGAACGCTCCCTGATAGCCGATTCGGCCATGCCGAAAGAAGTGCACACCAAGCTGATGAACGGCTTGCGTAAGTCACTTACCGAGGAGCAGGTAGAGGCTATTCTCGATAAATATACGGTGGGTAAAGTGGCTTTCACCATGAACGGTTACAAGTCCATTGTGCCCGACCTCACAGAGAAGGAGGAAGCTACCATTTTGGCTCATCTCAAGCAGGCTCGCGAACAGGCTATCGACTACAAAAGCATGAAGCAGATTTCGGCTGTGTTCGAGATGTACAAGAATAAGTGTGAGGCATACCTGAACAACAACGGGCGCAACTGGCGTCAGCTTTTCAAGGCTTACGTAGACAAGGTGAAGGCCGAAAAGGCTGCTAAAAAAGCAGCGGAGCAGAAGCAATAAGCTGGCGGTAATGCTCCCAATTGCTCGGGGCAGTTGAGTGGATTGCTCGTTGCAATTGGTGCAACTGGTCGTGGCAGATTTCAAACTGCTCGTGGCTCTTGGATAAGAAAGTGTTTAAACGTTGAAAAACGAAATAAATAATGATGAAAAATAAATCTTTGTTACGAACAGCAGCTGTATGGGCTGTGGGACTGGTGTCACTATCGATGCAGGCTCGCGAATACAAACTGTGGTATGACAAACCGGCGGCGGTGTGGACAGAAGCGCTACCGCTGGGCAACGGACGGCTGGGAGCCATGGTATTTGGCACTCCGGGTGTGGAGCAAATTCAGCTGAACGAGGAGACTATCTGGGCAGGTAGGCCCAATAACAACGCCAACCCAGATGCTTTGGAGTACATCCCCAAGGTACGCGAACTGGTCTTTGCAGGTAAGTACCTCGAAGCACAAACCTTGGCTACGGAGAAGGTGATGGCCAAAACCAACTCGGGCATGCCTTACCAAACGTTTGGCGATTTGCGCATCTCCTTTCCCGGACATACCCGTTACACGGATTATTACAGAGAATTAAGTCTGGACTCGGCCCGCACGGTGGTGCGCTACAAGGTGGATGGCGTTACGTACCGTCGTGAAACCATCACGTCGTTCACCTCACAGGTGGTGATGGTTCGTCTCACCGCCGATAAACCGGGAATGATTACCTGCAATGCATTGCTTACCACACCGCATCAGGATCCGGTCATTGCTTCGGATGGCAATTGTGTAACACTATCGGGAGTGTCTTCGTGGCACGAAGGGCTCAAAGGTAAGGTCTTGTTTCAAGGTCGCCTCACAGCTACTACGCAAGGAGGAAAAGTAAGTTGTCAGGACGGTACACTCTCTGTTGAGGGAGCCGATGAAGCGGTATTGTATGTATCCATTGCTACCAATTTCAATAACTATAAAAACATCGACGGCAATGAAGTGGAACGTTCAAAAGACTTTCTGGACAAGGCTTTAAAGCGTTCCTATGCCGACGATGTAAAAGCTCACGTGGCTTACTTCCGTCGGTTCATGGATCGCTCGTCTCTGGACTTGGGCGACGATCAATTTCCCCATGTAACGACAGATATGCGTGTGGAGCGTTTCAAGGATACGAATGATGCGTTCTTGGTAGCTACCTACTTCAAATTCGGCAGATACTTGCTGATCTGTTCTTCGCAACCGGGCGGACAACCGGCTAATCTTCAGGGCATCTGGAATGACAAACTCTTCCCGTCGTGGGACAGTAAATATACGTGCAACATCAACCTCGAAATGAACTATTGGCCTTCCGAGGTAACCAACCTCAGCGAACTGAATGAACCGCTCTTTAAGTTGATTAAGGAAGTGAGTGAAACCGGGCGCGAAACGGCTAAAATCATGTATGGTGCCGATGGCTGGGTGTTGCATCACAATACGGATATATGGCGCATAACGGGTGCACTCGATAAAGCACCATCGGGCATGTGGCCGTCGGGTGGGGCATGGCTGTGCCGCCACTTGTGGGAAAGATACCTTTACACAGGCGATGTGGCATTTCTGCGCTCGGCTTACCCCATTATGAAAGAGGCAGGCGTGTTCTTTGATCAAACGATGGTGAAAGAGCCCTTGCACGGCTGGCTGGTGGTTTGCCCCAGTAACTCGCCCGAGAATGTACATGCCGGCAGTGAAGGCAAGGCTACCACGGCAGCAGGTTGCACCATGGACAATCAGCTGGTGTTCGATCTCTGGTCGGCTATCATCACCTCGGCACGTGTGTTGGGTGTAGATGCTGCCTTTGCCGCACACCTGGAGCAACGCATCGCCCAGCTGCCTCCTATGCAGGTGGGCCGTTGGGGACAATTGCAGGAGTGGATGTTCGATTGGGATGACCCCAACGATGTGCATCGTCACATTTCACACCTCTACGGTTTGTTTCCCAGCAATCAGATTTCCCCTTACCGTACACCGGCTTTGTTTGACGCAGCCCGTACCTCGCTCATCCACCGTGGCGATCCCTCAACCGGATGGAGCATGGGCTGGAAGGTGTGCCTCTGGGCCCGTTTGCTCGATGGTGACCATGCATATAAACTCATAACCGATCAGCTCACATTGGTGCGCAACGAGAAGAAAAAAGGAGGTACATACCCTAACTTGTTTGATGCACATCCGCCTTTCCAGATTGACGGTAACTTTGGCTGTACGGCCGGCATTGCCGAAATGTTGATGCAGAGTTACGACGGATTCATCTACTTGCTCCCCGCACTGCCTTCGCTGTGGAAAGAGGGAGAGGTGAAAGGACTGATGGCCAGAGGAGGTTTTGAGCTCAACCTGAAGTGGAAAAACGGAAAAGTAGAACGGCTTACCATTAAATCGCACGCCGGTGGCAACTGTCGCCTGCGCTCGCTCCATCCGCTTAGCGCCAAAGGCCTGAAGAAAGCCAAAGGGGAGAATCCCAACGCACTCTATGAAGTGCCCGGCATAACACAACCTTTGGTCAATGAATCGGCCAAGTTGAATAAAGTGGAATTGAAACCTACTTATTTATATGACCTTCCTACTCGTGCAGGAAAGGAATATGTAGTTATTGGAAAATAAAAAGAATAAATAATAAACGCGAATGATATGATGAAGACAAATGTTTTTTGGTATTTCTTGTTTCTGTTGATGTTAACAGCCGGTAACGCGTCGGCTCAGAAGAAAACAGCGAAAACGTACATCCCTTGGAGTAACGGTAAATTGGTTGTTTCTGAAGAAGGTCGTTACCTGAAACACGAAAACGGAGCGCCTTTCTTTTGGTTGGGTGAAACCGGATGGCTTTTGCCCGAACGCCTGAACCGCGATGAAGCGGAATATTATCTGGAACAATGCAAACAAAGAGGTTACAATGTGGTTCAGGTGCAAACCATGAACAATGTACCCTCCATGAATGCCTACGGACAATACTCGTTGGTTGATGGTTTCAACTTCAAAGACATCAACAAGAAAGGGGTGTACGGTTACTGGGATCACATGGATTATATCATTAAAACAGCGGCCAACAAAGGTATCTACATCGGTATGGTGTGCATCTGGGGAACTCCCGTTAGCAAAGGTCAGATGAGCGTCAAAGAGGCTCAGGCTTACGGTAAATTCCTGGCAGAGAGATACAAGAACGAACCCAATGTTATTTGGTTCATTGGTGGCGACATTCGTGGCGATGTGAAAACTGCCGAGTGGGAAGCACTAGCCAAAAGCATCCGTGCGGTTGATAAAAACCATCTGATGACTTTCCATCCGCGGGGTCGTACCACATCGGCTATGTGGTTTAACAAAGCTGAGTGGTTGGACTTCAACATGTTTCAGAGCGGACACCGTCGTTACGGTCAACGCAATGGCGACGGTGATTACCCCATTGAAGAGAATACCGAGGAAGATAACTGGCGTTTTGTGGACAGAAGCTTTGCTGAGAAACCGCTGAAACCGGTTATCGACGGTGAACCGATCTACGAGGAAATTCCTCAAGGGCTGCATGACCCCAACGAAACTCTCTGGAATGACAACGATGTACGTCGTTATGCTTACTGGTCGGTTTTTGCCGGTTCATTCGGACACACATACGGTCACAATTCCATTATGCAGTTTATCCGTCCGGGTGTGGGTGGTGCTTACGGAGCCAAGAAACCTTGGTACGAAGCGTTGAACGATCCCGGCTTTAACCAGATGAAATACATCAAGAACCTGATGCTTAGCTTCCCGTTCTTCGATCGTGTACCCGATCAGAGCATCATTGCCGGAACCAATGGAGAGCGTTACGACCGTGCCATTGCTACACGTGGCAATGACTACCTGATGGTGTACAACTACACCGGTCGTCCCATGCAGATTGACTTGAGCAAAATCAGCGGTGCCCGCAAAAATGTGTGGTGGTACGCAGCCAAAACAGGTAAGTTGGAGTATGTAGGCGAGTTCGACAGCAAGGTGGTTAACTTCCAACACGACAGCGGATACATCAGTGGTAACGATCAGGTGCTCATTGCTGTAGATGCTTTAAAAGATTATTTGCAGAAGGGGTGGACTGAGTTGCCCGATGCACAGCAAAAATGGAATAAATAAATTCTTGCTATCATGCATAACAACAAATTGATATACGTATTCCTGTTTGCCTTGTTGCTGCCTTTGGCAGCCTGGGCAAAGGTGGATGTCACCTACCTGCGCACTGAGCAGATGGTGAATCCCATGGGAATAGATGCAGAGACGCCTCGCCTTAGCTGGCGACTGGTGTCGGCCGAACGCAATGTGATGCAAACTGCTTACCACGTTCTGGTAGCTTCTTCGTTAGAGAAGCTCAACAAGAACGAGGGCGATTTATGGGATTCGGGTAAGGTAAACTCCGATGCATCCATTTGGGTCTCTTATGCGGGCAAGGCGTTGAAAAGCAACGTCAGATGCTATTGGAAGGTAAAAAGCTACACTACTCGCGGCGAAACGGGTTGGAGCGAACCGGCTCATTGGAGCATGGGACTGCTTTCCGAGAACAACTGGAAAGGTCGCTGGATTGGTTATGACGGTACGTTCCCTTGGGATAGCGACACGCAATGGAGTCGTCTCAGCGCTCGTTACCTCCGCAAGGAGTTCAAGCTGGGTAAAACGGTGAAGCAAGCTACCGTTCACATCTCCGGTTTGGGTTTGTACGAGCTGTACATCAACGGGCACAAGGTGGGCGATCAGGTATTGGCTCCTGCACCTACCGACTACCGCAAAACGGTTTTGTATAACAGCTTTGATGTAACATCTTTGCTTCAGTCTGAAAATGCGGTGGGAGTTACCTTGGGTAACGGACGCTTCTACACCATGCGTCAAAACTACAAACCTTATAAGATTCCTAACTTCGGTTATCCTAAGATGAGGTTGAACCTCATTGTGGAATACGCAGACGGAACCTCGGAAACCATTGCGAGCGATCCTTCGTGGAAGCTCACTGCCGAGGGTCCTATACGCAGTAACAACGAATACGACGGTGAAGAGTATGATGCCCGTAAGGAACTAAAGGGCTGGGCTACTTATGGTTACAACGATGCTGCTTGGGTGTCTGCACAACGTGTGGGCTTGCCTATGGGAACACTTCGTGCTGCCATGTCGCCCAATATGAAAGTGGTTGATACACTGAAACCTGTATCTATCACCCAAGTGGGCAAGAAGTATATTCTTGATATGGGGCAGAACATGGTAGGATGGATCCGCCTCAAAGTGAAAGGTAATGCAGGCGATTCTATTCGTTTGCGCTTTGCCGAATTGTTGCAGAAAGATGGCGAACTGTATGTAGCCAACCTTCGTGATGCGCGCGTTACCGATACCTACATTGTGCGCGGCGATGAAGCAGGTTGTACATGGGCTCCTCGCTTTGTGTACCACGGCTTCCGCTACGTGGAGGTGACGGGTTACCCCCATGCTACCGTGAATGATTTTGTGGGCGAGGTAGTGAACGACGAGATGGAAACCATCGGCTCTTTCACTACATCGAACAGCACACTGAACCAGATATACCGCAATGCTTTCTGGGGCATACGCGGTAACTACAAAGGAATGCCGGTTGACTGTCCCCAACGCAACGAGCGCCAACCTTGGTTGGGCGACAGAACCACCGGTTCATTGGGTGAGAGTTTCCTGATGGAAAACGGTCCGCTTTATGCCAAATGGATGGACGACATCCGCGAGGCACAGCGTGAAGACGGTTGCATACCCGATGTGGCTCCGGCTTTCTGGAACTATTATTCGGATAACATGACTTGGCCGGCAGCCCTGCTATTATCGTCGGATATGCTTTACACTCAGTTTGGCAACCTCAAACCCATTGTGAAGAACTACGCAGCCATGAAGCTGTGGCTGGAGCACATGCGCAAGGAGTACATGACGGAAGAGTATATTGTTACCAAAGATACCTATGGCGACTGGTGTGTGCCACCCGAAGGGCTGGACATGATTCACAGCCGCGATCCGAAACGTCAAACCGATGGTAAGCTCATCTCTACCGCTTACTATTATAAGATGCTGCAACTAATGAAACGCTTTGCCACGTTGCAAGGTTTCACCAAAGATGTAGCTGAGTTCGATGCACTGGCAACTCACATAAAGACTGCATTCAACAAGCATTTCCTTACGGTAAAGAAGGGAACTTCTCAAGTACCGGGACATACGCTGTATCCGGACAGCATTTACTACGGAAACAATACGGTAACGGCCAATCTTTTACCGCTGGCATTCGAATTGGTTCCGCATGAGTATGTAGAAGAAGTGGCAAAGAATGTAGTGACGACCATTATTACCACTAACAACGGGCAAATCAGCACCGGCGTAATTGGTGTGCAATGGCTCATGCGCGAGCTCAGCAAAATGGGACGTGCCGATATTGCTTATCTGTTGGCTACCAACAAGAAGTATCCTAGTTGGGGTTACATGGTTGAGAACGGTGCTACTACCATTTGGGAATTGTGGAATGGCAACACAGCCAATCCGCAGATGAACAGCGGCAACCACGTCATGTTGTTGGGCGACCTGATGGTGTGGTGCTACGAAAACCTGGCGGGCATCCGTTCCGACAAGCAACAGGTAGCATTCAAACACATCGTGCTTCGTCCGGATTTTGAGATTCAGGAGCTTAGCAAGGTCGATGCATCCTACATCACACCCTATGGAAAAGTGGTCAGCAAATGGAGCAAAACTCCCACTCACTTAGAATGGGATGTGGAGATTCCGGCTAATACCACAGCAGAAGTGCACTTACCCAATGGTAAGGTGGAACAAATCGGTTCGGGTACTTACCATTATAGTGTGCAAATTCCCACACGAAGCAAGGCTATCTTGTCGGATGAGTTCTTGTACGAGCAAGCATCATTCCCCGAATGTCACGGAGCAACCATCGTGGAGACTCCTCAAGGAGATTTAGTTGCTTCTTTCTTTGGCGGAACCAAAGAACGCAATCCCGATTGCTGCATCTGGATATGCCGCAAGGAGAAGGGAAGTGACAAGTGGACAGCCCCTCAAATGGCTGCCGATGGTGTGTTTAGTCCCACTTTCCGCAAAGCATGCTGGAATCCGGTGCTGTTTCAGGTACCCGGAGGCGACTTATTGCTGTTCTTTAAAATTGGTCTCAAAGTATCCGACTGGAGTGGCTGGTTGGTTCGTTCTAAAGACGGTGGTAAAACATGGAGTAAGCGTGAACCGCTTCCCGAAGGTTTCCTGGGCCCGATAAAGAACAAGCCCGAATTTGTGAATGGACGCATCATCTGTCCGTCGAGCACGGAAGGTAGTGGCGGTTGGCAGGTTCACTTTGAAATCTCCGACGACCTGGGCAAAACATGGAAAATGGTTGGCCCCATTGGAGCGACTGAAGCTTTACCCACTTTGCTGCAAGGCAAAGCCAATGGTCCCGAAGACATGGAAGCGGGTGAGAACTTCGAACAGAAAAAGCATGTGGTGCAAGCCATTCAGCCCAGCATACTGAAGCACAAAAACGGCAAGCTGCAAGTACTTTGCCGTACACGTAACGGGAAAGTCGCTACGGCCTGGAGCAGTGATAACGGTGACACCTGGTCACCACTGGAACTGACTTCGGTACCCAATAATAATTCCGGTACAGATGCCGTAACGTTGAAAGACGGTCGCCACCTACTTATATATAACAACTTCGGTACGTTGCCCGGCACCCCGAAAGGCGTGCGCACACCGCTTAGCGTGGCCGTATCTAAAGATGGTAAGAACTGGAAAGAAGTGCTGGTGCTGGAAGACAGTCCCATTAGCCAGTATTCGTACCCGTCTATCATACAAGGTAGTGACGGCAAGGTACATGCCATTTATACGTGGCGCAGGCAGCGCATTAAATATCAATTGATTGACCCTAAAAAGTTTTAAGATAACATTCGGATAACAGAATAATGAAGAAGATACAACTCCTTTTTTTACTGTCGGCTTTTGCAGCAATAACTACTGCACAAAATAAGGGGCTGACGGATATGAGCAACAGTCGTTTTGCCAAAATGCACAACACTGAACTGGGTGCTGTGCGGTGGACAAATGGCTTCTGGGGCGACCGCTTTGCGGTGTGCAAAGATACCATGTTGCTCAGTATGTGGAACACCTGGAACAACCCCGATGTGTCACATGGTTTCCGTAACTTTGAAATAGCAGCAGGTACTTGTCCCGGCGAACACTGGGGACCTCCCTTTCACGATGGCGATTTCTATAAATGGCTGGAGGGTGTGGCATCTGTTTATGCAGTCACCAAAGACCCCAAACTCAATGCCTTGATGGATAAAGCCATTGCACAAATAACTTTGGCACAACGTGAAGACGGTTACATTCATACCCCCGTCATCATTGAGGAACGCAACAAAGGCATCGATTCACATAAGAAACACGATCATACCGTGATTGGTACCAAGGTAGGAGCCGAGGATGAGAAAGGTGCGTTTGCCAACCGCTTGAACTTTGAAACCTATAACCTGGGGCATCTGATGATGGCAGGTATTACCCATTACCGTGCTACCGGCAAGAAAACCCTGTTTGATGTAGCGGTGAAGGCTACCGATTTCCTTTGCCATTTTTATGAAACAGCATCGGCAGAACTGGCGCGCAACGCCATCTGTCCGTCGCACTACATGGGAGTTGTTGAGATGTATCGTGCCACCGGCAATCCTCGTTACCTCGAACTCTCGCAGAATCTCATTGAGATTCGTGGAATGGTGGAGCACGGAACCGATGACAACCAAGACCGTGTGCCCTTCAGTCAGCAGAAACAAGCCATGGGGCATGCTGTTCGTGCCAACTACCTCTACGCAGGAGTTGCCGACGTATATGCTGAAACAGGTGATAAGCTGTTGATGGAAAACCTGCAAAGCATCTGGAAAGACATTGTGACTCGAAAAATGTACGTTACCGGAGCTTGTGGAGCCCTTTATGACGGCACTTCACCCGATGGAACCTGCTACGAGCCCGACAGCATACAGAAGGTACACCAAAGCTACGGTCGTCCGTTCCAATTGCCCAACAGTACCGCTCACAACGAAACCTGTGCCAACATTGGTAATATGCTCTTCAACTGGCGCATGCTGCAAACCACCGGTGAAGCCAAGTATGCCGAAATAGTAGAGACCTGTTTGTATAACAGCGTGCTTAGCGGAGTCAGCTTGGATGGCAAGCGCTACTTCTACACCAACCCGTTGCGCATCAGCAACGATCTTCCTTATACCCTTCGCTGGCCGAAGGAACGTATGGAATACATCAGCTGTTTCTGTTGCCCTCCCAATACGTTGCGCACCGTTTGTCAGGCACAAAACTACGCTTACACAGTGAGCAAAGAAGGCATCTGGTGCAACCTTTACGGAGGCAGTGAGCTGGAAACAGCTCTGGCCGATGGCAGCAAGGTAAAACTCACACAAGTAACAGACTATCCGTGGGATGGGAGTGTGTTGCTCACCATCGAACAAGCTCCAAAGAAGAAAGCCTTCTCACTTTACCTGCGTGTACCCGAATGGTGCGACCATGCTACACTCAAGGTGAATGGTGAGGTAGTGAAAACCAATCTCTCAGCCGATAGCTTTGCCGAGGTAAACCGTATTTGGAAGAAAGGCGATAAAGTAGAGTTTGTGATGGACATGACCGTGAAGTTGCTTGAGTCGAACCCCTTGGTGGAAGAAACCCGTAACCAAACCGTAGTGAAACGCGGACCGCTGGTTTACTGCCTCGAAAGCATCGATATTGAAGGCGGTCAGCCCATCGACGATGTGCTTATTCCTGCCGATATACAGCTTACCCCGAAGAAGATCACCATCGACGGCAGTCCGATAGTAGCCTTGGAGGGAACAGCCCGTTTGCTACCCCGCAATTCATGGAAAGATACCCTTTACCGTGAAGTGTCGCAAACCAGCAAACCGGTAAACATCCGTCTGATTCCTTATTACGCATGGGGAAACAGAGGCAAGGCCGAAATGACTGTCTGGATGCCTTTGGTACGCAAATAACTTGTCAATGTAACCATACAATATGAACCGAAACATACCATCTCTTTGTGTCATACTCTTGCTGATGATCTCAGCAAGAGTATGCGCTTTTGACATCTGGGTATCTCCTGCGGGCAGTGACCGTGCAACAGGTACGCAGGCAGCCCCTAAGAAAACGCTTACGGCAGCCCTTCGTCAGGCACGTGAGCTGAGACGTACACAACCCGATGCCGTGAAAGGTGGCATCACCATCTACCTTGCACCGGGTGAACATGCCCTTTACGAGCCGGTATTTATCCGTCCCGAAGACAGCGGCACACCCGATTCACCTACCGTCATTACTACGACAGGTACTTCCGTTGCAGCAACGAATGCTGCCGTGCAAACCCCTCAGGCTATATTGAGCGGAGGCGTATCGGTGAGCGGTTGGAGAAAGAGCAAAGGCAAACTTTGGGTAGCCGATGCACCTATGTTTAACGGAACACCCCTTACGTTTCGCCAATTATGGGTAAACGGACAAAAGGCTGTTCGTGCCCGTGATGTCGCCGATTTTGAGAAGATGCACCGCATCATCAACAACGACCCCGTCAACGAAATACTCTGGGTACCTTCCCAGGCAGTGGCAAGCATTCGCAAAGCCCCTTTTGCCGAGATGGTACTGCACCAGATGTGGTGTGTGGCCAACCTGCGCATCAAGTCGATTGAAATTCATGGTGACTCTGCCGCTGTGCGCTTTCACAACCCCGAAAGTCGCATACAGTTTGAACACCCGTGGCCACGCCCCATGGTGACAACAGACGGTCATAATTCGGCTTTCTACCTAACCAATGCCATCGAACTGCTCGACAGTCCCGGAGAGTGGTATCACGACATCCGTTCGCACAAACTCTATTATTATCCTCGTCAGGGGGAAGACATGGCGAAGGCAACAGCCGTGGTGCCCGCAGTGGAAACGTTGGTGCAGGTAGAAGGTACGCTCGACAGACCCGTGCAGCACGTTCTGTTCAGAAACGTATCGTTTCAGTACACCACGTGGACGCGTCCGTCAGAAAAGGGACACGTACCCTTGCAAGCAGGTATGTACCTCACCGACGGCTATCAGATAACTCCCAAAATGGTTCGCAATTACCAGAACCACCTGCTCGATAACCAAGGGTGGCTGGGTCGCCCAGCTGCTGCTGTGCAAGTGAGTGGAGCACAAGAAATCAGCTTTCTGAACTGTAGCTTCGAACACCTTGGCTCCACGGGAGTAGACTATGTGTACGGTGTGAAAGGCGGCAAAGTAGAAGGATGTTTGTTTCGTGACATTGCAGGTAATGGCCTGTTGGCAGGCAGTTTCTCACCGGCATCGCACGAAACCCACCTGCCTTACGACCCTGCCGATGAACGCGAGCTGTGCAGCTTCCAAACCATCAGCAACAACTACTTCACCGAAGTAGCCAATGAAGATTGGGGCTGTCTGGCTATCTGTGCCGGTTACGTGCGCGACATCAACATAGAGCACAACGAAATAAGCGAAGTTCCCTATAGCGGCATCAGTCTGGGGTGGGGATGGACCCAAACCGTGAACTGCATGCGCAATAACCGCGTGCATGCCAACCTCATTCACCATTATGCCAAACACATGTATGATGTGGCAGGCATCTATACGTTGGGTTCGCAACCCAAATCGTACGTAACGGAAAACTGCGTGCACAGCATCTACAAACCCGGTTATGTGCACGATCCCAACCACTGGTTTTACCTCTACACCGATGAAGGTTCCTCTTTCATCACCGTGAAGGACAACTGGACGGAAGGTGATAAGTACCTCAAAAACGCCAATGGTCCGGGTAACGAATGGATCAATAACGGCCCGCAGGTAAACGACAGCATTAAGAGTCGTGCCGGTTTGTTGCCCGCTTACCAATACTTAAAGAAATAAACTTTTAAACCCCGATAATAGAATGAAAAGACATCTGATAAGCTTGTTGCTTCTACTGGTTTGTTCCACTCCGTTGCTGGCACAAACATGGATCTGGTATCCCGGTGATTACGAGTTGTGGCTCGGCAACAACATGAACAACCGTCGCACAGAACGAGGAGCTTTCTTCCCGCCGTTCTGGAAGATGGATAGCCATTATGTGCTGGTTGAGTTCAGTAAGAAGCTCGATCTGGCTCAACCCGAAGAGATAGAAATAGCTGCCGAAGGACGCTATAACGTGAAGCTCGACGGAAAGTTACAGTTTGGCTCACCCGCTAAACTATTGCTTCCTGCCGGAAAGCACAACCTCAACATCAAAGTGCACAACCAAAGCACACCACCGACCCTGTTTGTAAAGGGCACTACGGTGAACAGTGATGCTACGTGGAAAGTAACCTTTGAAGACAAAGAATGGATTGATGAGAGTGGAAAAGCCAGCGATACATCGGCTACCGTTTACCTCGATGCAGGCTGCTGGAACTTCAATGACCCCACGCAACTGCCATCCGCCTACCGCCTTCCCGTTGAAACAAAACCAGCCGCCACACGCAAACACATTCAGGGAGGTGAACTGATCGATTTCGGTAAAGAAACTTTCGGTTACATCACGCTTCACGCCCTTCAGGGAAGCGGCACAGTGAACATTTACTACGGGGAGAGTCCCGAAGAAGCACAAGATACCGCCTATTGCGAAACACTCGATCGCCTGCAGGTGCACAACGGTATGGTGACCGACCTTGCCACATCGCATAGTCGTGCAGCACAAAGCAGCTATACCGTAGAGGGCAGCAAAGCTTTCCGTTACGTGTACATCACCCGTAGCGAAGGTGCTAACTACCGTACGGTAGACATGCAATATGAGTACATGCCCGAAGAATACCGGGGCAGCTTCCGTTGCAACGACGAAGAAATAAACCGCATCTGGGATGTAGGCGCATACACCATGCACCTCACCACCCGCGAGTTCTTCATTGACGGCATCAAACGTGACAGATGGGTTTGGAGTGGCGATGCCATACAAAGCTACCTGATGAATTACTACCTCTTCTTCGACAATGAGGCGGTGAAACGCACCATTTGGTTGTTGCGCGGCAAAGACCCCGTGACCAGTCACACCAATACCATTATGGACTACACCTTTTTCTGGTTCCTGAGTATATACGACTACTACATGTACACAGGCGACAAGCACTTCCTGACCCAAGTGTACCCCCGCATGCAAACCCTGATGGATTACGTGTTAGGCCGCACCAATGCCTCGGGCATGGTTGAAGGCATGACAGGCGATTGGGTGTTTGTTGACTGGGCAGACGGTTACATGGATAAGAAAGGTGAACTTTCTTTTGAACAAGTATTGTTCTGCAAAAGTCTCGAAACCATGTCGCTCTGCGCCCGTTTGGTGAACGATGGCGAGGGAGAACACAAATACAACGGACTGGCAACCGCCTTGCGTGCCAAGTTAGAACCCGCTTTCTGGAATGAAGCCAAGAAAGCGTTGGTGCACAACCGTGTGAACGGAGCACAGAGCGAAGCCGTTACCCGTTACGCCAACATGTTTGCCGTGTTCTTCAACTACCTCAGTGCCGATAAGCAGCAAGCCATTAAGCACTCCGTGCTGTTGAATGACAGTGTGATGAAGATTACCACTCCCTACATGCGTTTTTATGAACTGGAAGCCCTTTGTGCTCTGGGTGAACAAGGTGCCGTGATGAAGGAGATGAAAGCCTATTGGGGCGGTATGCTGCGCGAAGGAGCGACCTCTTTTTGGGAGAAATACAATCCCGATGACAAAGGTGCTCAACACCTGGCTATGTACGGACGTCCTTACGGCAAAAGCCTTTGCCACGCGTGGGGAGCCAGTCCCATTTACCTACTGGGTAAATACTACCTGGGTGTTCGTCCCGTTCGTGAAGGCTACAAAGAATTTTCCATCACCCCCGTGCTGGGCGGATTGAAGTGGATGGAAGGCGATGTTCCTACACCCGGTGGTAACATTCACGTTTACATGGATGCCCGCACCATTAAAGTGTCAGCCCCCCAAGGTAGTGGCTACCTGTACTTCAGTAGCAAACGCAAGCCCAAAGCCAGTGTAGGTAAAGTAGAAGAGGTTTCGAAAGGCAACTACCGCTTGCTCGTTCATGCAGGTAAAGAAATTGTGGTGAAGTATTAGTCACGAATCTACATAGAAAAATCCGGCCTCACCCGGTGAACCAAGCGTTCACTGAGCGGGGCCGGATTCTTTTATAATATCTATTTCATAGCCGTGCTAAAAGCCTTAGGACGAGCTACGGTTTCCGTATACACCTTACCGAAAGCATCTGTAACGGTGACGGAAATCTTAGAATCGGGCTTAGAAGCCTTCACCACAAAAATATGATTCTTGAGATACTCCTCCATCATGCTGGCGGGGAATTTATTGATCCACACCGTAGCCGGAATATCGTTCGTGATGGTGTAAAGCGGATCCTCAGTCAGCTCACGGGTAACGGTAAGCGGTTGTCCGTTTTCAGTCACCTCCACCTTCCATTTCGGTTCCCATCCCCAAACATGAATGTACACCAAGTTATCCGGCAGTTGGCGAAAATCAACCCGCTGTGGGTAATGACTTAAAAACGTTGCCACCTCCTTGGAGTCCCTGTAATAACGACGAACCTCGTTCATGTCGAACACCCGGAACTGCTTCTGCGCACCATCTTCAATGCTGTTGTAATACCAGCTAAGGTTGCTACCCTGTACGTTGAATACCGCATAACCTGCCGGTCCGCCATCGGGACCCAATGCCTGCAATAAATTGCTACCGGTACGCCACCACGAGCCGCACACAGCACCAATGTTATGTTCCACCACATTCTTATACCTCACCGTGTTGTTTCTGTGCGTGTGCCCGCTTAAATAGTGCACCTCTTTGAAATCACGGAAACAATCTGTAATCTCCTCACTGTACTCCGGTTTGCTTAGCCAGCTCACCACTTCGGGAGATATACCCTCGTATCGATACGTAGCCGCATGCATAGCCACAACAACAGGCGTATTCTTATCCTTCACCAAAGCCAGATCCTTCTTCAGCCAGTCGCGCTGCTCCTCAGACACCCGGGTGATGTAATTGCGCTTTCCTACCAGTCCGTCAACCACCTTCCCGTTGGACTCGTTGAGATAGATGATGTTATCGAGCACCACATAGTGCACCTTACCCAGATTAAACGAATAATACGTAGGTCCCAGCGCCTTTTTGTACTTCGCAGCCGACATAAAATCCGTTGAGTCCGAAAAAGCCGTTCCCCCGTCGTGATCGTGATTACCTATCACACTAAACATCGGAGTAGGATACCTTACCACCTCCATTGTTTTGCGGTAATCGGCAATGTCATACCCCTTGAGATACCAGTAACGCTCAAAGCTCAAATCACCCAGACTGAGCGTGTACACCTTCTGTCCGGCCAACTGCTTCACTGTGTTGTTGATGCTCGGCATGAAACTCATGCACAGCTGCTCCTTATCGTTATATACTCCGGCCAGATGCAAATCCGTGATGGCCAGCACCACATGATTGACATTATCTACCCGGCTCAACTTAAAATCATGCTGCTCCGCCTGCGTTACAGGCTTGTTGAGGCTCGTCCAAAATTTAGGCACTACACCCTCAACAGGAACCTCGTAACCACCCGGAATACTTATAAACACATACCCGTGACGCTTGTGTGAATTCAGCTCATAACGCCCGTCGACACCGGTTGTTGTCACCTCATATCCATCAGAAACAGGCACACCCGCCAGCGGCTTACCGTCTGCCGTAACCGTTCCGAAAATGTTTGCTTTCTGCGCATGCAGAGCCAAAGAGCCCATCAACCACGCGCCAATCAAAAGAGTTTTAATTACTTTCATATTATGCTTGTTAGTTACTTTACCAATAGGTTCCGCAAAAGTAGACAAGCCATGTTACAAAGTGTTTTCTTTGGGGTTACAACTCTTCTTTCTCTCTGACTTCAAGCGGCCGCTTTTCTTCAGAGCCTCCGCAATGATCCATTGCAGTTGCCCGTTTGTGCTTCTGAACTCATCGGCAGCCCATTTTTCGAGCGCATTCATGGTTTCTGTATCCACCCTCAGCACAAAACTTTTGATTGAAGACTCCTTCTTTGCCACTTTCCCTCCTTATCTTTTAATGATTCAGCGTACCGGTATTCACAACAGGCTGAGCCGCTTCATCGGCACAAAGCACCACAAGCAGATTGCTTACCATGGCCGCCTTCTTCTCTTCGTCGAGCTCCACTATCTGATCGGCAGATAACTTATCGAGTGCCATTTTGACCATGGATACAGCCCCTTCCACAATCTTTTCGCGAGCCGATATGATAGCCGAGGCCTGTTGGCGACGCAACATCACCGCAGCAATTTCGGGCGCATAAGCCAAGTAATTGATACGCGCTTCGAGTACTTCGATGCCTGCCATTGACAAACGCTCGTTGAGCTTCAACACCAGCTCCTCATTAATTTCATCGCCACCGCCGCGAAGCGTCAGCTCGGTCGCATTCGTTTCACTGTCGTCGTAGGCATACAGTCCCGCTACCTGACGCAGTGCCGCATCACTCTGTATTCTGACAAACTCCTCGAACGCATTCATTCGTCCGGCTACCGTAGCACTTACCTGATTGGGTTTGGCAGAATTGTCGGCCATCGTTTGCGAATCAATCTCGAACATCGCCTTGTAAGAATCCCTCAACTTCCACACCAGCACCAAACCAATCAAGATGGGGTTGCCAATCTTGTCATTCACCTTGATGGGCGCCACGTCGAGGTTGCGTGCGCGGAACGATAGCTTCTTCTTGTTCATAAACGGATTCACCCAGAAGAACCCGGTAGAAGTAAACGTACCTTCATACTTACCGAAGAAAACCATCACGCGTGCCTCATTAGGCTCCTGCGAGAAGTAACCCGGAGTAATCAAAATAAAGAGTATGGAGAGTAAAACAGTTGCCGCAATGGTTACAGCGCTCTCTGAACCAAATACCAGGAAACTTGATACTACGAGCGCCGGAATGACCAACAAATAGAGAAACAGCATGAGGAATCCGTTCACTAACATGCCTTGATACTGAAATTCTTTTGTATTCATAAGAAATTGATTTTAGTTATTCGTAATGATATTATTTTGATATCACAATATAACGAAGAATAATTCAGATTATCAATAGGTTAGGACTTTGATTTAAATATAATTAACAGAGAAGTGATTTGTTTAGCCTGAAGATCAACGTTTGGCGACTTATTGTATTAACAGTTAAGTAACGTAAATGAAATATATATTTTATATTTTTGCATTTCGTTATTTCACCTAAACAATACAGAATGATAAAATTTAAACTTTGGAGTAGTGTATTTTTGCTCTTCCTGTTTGCTTGTAATCAAGAAGATAATCAGCCGATTGATAACTCAGGCCAGGCAACAGCAATTCACTTCACCTCGACCGTCAAAGGCGTTGCCCTCACTCGCGCCAATGGAGCTTCGTGGACGGTTAATGATTCCATTGGCGTATACATGAAAAAAAGCGGAGAACCTCTTTCCGCCGGTTCAATTGTCAATTCAGCTGCCAACCTTCTTTATACTACTAAGAATGGTGACGGAAATTTCGTCACGGCAGGAACCGATTTGTATTATCCGGAAGACCAAAGTCAGGTCGACTTCATTGCCTACTATCCGCAACGAAATTTAAGTGACCCGTACGTTTATCCGGTCAACGTAACCGATCAGACCGATCTGGAGGCAATAGATTTGCTATACTCCAATAACCTGACCGGTATCAGTAGCCGTTCCAATGCGGTAAACTTAGCATTTACCCATCAGCTTTCACGTTTAATTCTGAATGTTAAGGGTACGGACAACAGCAAACTTACCGGTTTGAAACTCAAACTATCCGGTTTAAAGACCAAAGCAGCTTTCTCCCTGGCCGATGCCACGCTAACGCCCGATCAGACAGCTACAGACACCATTGTGATGCACACCAGCGTAGCAGCCGTAACTAACACTACCGGCATTGCGCAAGCCATCTTGATACCCGAAAACTCCATCAGCAAGATTACCCTGACTGTGGAACTGAACGGCACAAAGAAACACTATGATCTTTCGCTTACCTCTCTTGACAGAGGAACAGAATATTCGTATAACCTCAATATCACCGGTGGTGACACCAGCATAGATCCGCAGGCATCCTACAAACGCTGGACCGAAACCCCGCTGATTACCGAAAGCATGATCAATGACCCCGATTTGCTATACGTCAACCACGACATGCCCAACTCAATGGTCGATCCCGTATCAGGAAAAGAGATGCGTAACTACAGCATGCTGTACAGCAAAAGCAATAAAATAGCCTATTGGGTGGCCTATCCGCTCTTCCCGGCTTGTACCGGCAGTTCAGGGCGTACAGATGCCTGGGCTTACGACCCCAATATTGCAGAAACCTATCAAGCCAATCTATCCAGTGGCTTTGGCGGAAACGGCTATGACCGCGGACACCAAATACCTAGTGCCGACCGTACTTGTGATGTTGCGACCAACCGCACTACTTTCTACTACAGCAACATGACCCCTCAGATAGGAGTAGGGCTGAACCAAACCATCTGGGCTTCGCTGGAAACGAAAGTGCGTTCATGGATGAGTGGAACAGACACGCTATACGTGGTAACGGGTGCCATACCTCCAACCGGTACTGTAACGCAGATGAAAGGCATGACCGTGCCCGCTTATTACTTCAAAGCACTTGCCCGAAGAATAAACGGAAGCTTTACCACCATCGCTTTCAAATTTGATAATAAAGCGTACTCGGGTAATAACTATATGGAAGAAGCTATTTCGGTTCAAGCATTGGAAACAGCCACTGGATTTACGTTCTTCCCGACCATTGATTCTACTGTTAAAGCAACGCTTGATACATCCAAGTGGAATTAAATCATATAAACCCAAATAATACAAAACATACATTTACCATATTAAAACCTCATAAAATGAAATTTAGAACTTTAGTTTATTTCTCTGCTTTAGTTGCTACAATCTTATCCGGTTGTTCTAGCGACGACAAAGACTTGCCCGAAACCAAACAAGTGGTATCTTTCAGCACAACTATTTCATCGAATACCCGTGCTGCCAATGACGCATGGACTACCGGCGACAAAGTAGGTGTTTACATGATTCCCGAAGGAGGCACACTGGCTACAGCATTGGCTTCGAACAAAAAATATACGGCATCTGCAACCGGCGAATTAACTTACGACTCAGAAGATCAGGCAATTTACTTCCCGGTAGACGGCAGTAAGGTGAACTTCGTGACATACTATCCTTACACAGCAACCGTCAGCAACAACCAGATAGCTGTTGATGTAACAAACCAAACTTCTCAGGAAGCCATTGATTTGTTATACGCAACTACAACTACCGGTTTTAATAATGCATCGACCAAAGTAAATCTGAACTTCACCCACCAGCTTACACGCATGGTTTTGAATATCACCAAAGCCTCTAATGTTACGTTGACTAATTTTTCTGTAAAGTTAGTGGGAACCGAAACCAAAGCAGCATTTGATTTGGCCACAGGTACCCTGACTACAACAGCCGGCAACGTGGATTCTATAGCCTACAAGCTGACAGATAAGGGCAATAATCAGTATCAGGCAGAAGCCATTGTATTGCCTAACAGCAAGCTACCGGACGATGCAGCTATTGAGTTCACCATTGGCACACAGACCTTCAAAACTAGTCTGGCAGCCGCTTCACTCAATGCCGGCAGTAGCTATAGCTACCCAGCCAATATCTCCGACAATGCAGGCAAGCTTGTTGTGGCTGTTGGTCAAGCTACCATTACCAATTGGGTAACCGTTCCCGGTAGTGACATCGACATTGATTTAGGAGGAGGAACAACCCCTACAGATCCTTCTGATGGTACCGAAACAACGATCTTTACCGAGACCTTTGGTACGGTTGAAAAGGTAGATGGCTACTGGCCCGGTGTTAACCAGTTTACCGGATGGGATAACCCAACTTTTACATTCACAGATAATTACCTGTCGGGTTCATATAGCAATGCCAGTGTTCGTTCTACAACAACAATGGATAGTCACGTGTGGTTTGCAGCTGCCAAAAATTCGGGTTTGAAGATATCCGGTTTCAGCACCACCGGTTACACCAACCTGAAGTTGTCTTACAGCATCGCTGCTAATGCTAAATCGGTTGATCAAAATGTGATTCAGGTGAAATGTGATAGCACGGTTATGACTGTTCCCAGTGCAGTAATAACTGCGGTTAATACTTATCAAACAGTTGAATTAAGCAATGTGCCTGTGAATACAACTTCTATTGAGTTTATTTCCTCAGCAACAACCAACACAGCAGGTTATCGTATTGATAACGTAAAATTGGTAGGAACCAAATAACATAAGCGCACAGCTTATCATAACGAAACTAGGGAGATTAGCCACGGCCGATCTCCCTATTTTACTTTCTGAGACAAATTCCTACCACCATAGAAGCGGTTGCGACTGTACTTGGTTTACTTTTTCTTTGTATTTGTCGTTCTAATGATGTCCGATAACTCTTCTTCAGTGAACTCACTCTGAGGCTTCTTGAAGTAATAGTAATAACCTGTAGAGTCGCGCAATACAAACTCCCATCCCTCATTTGCGAGGTAGTTAATGAACTCAATGTCCGTGCGGAATTTTAGAATATCACCTTTTTCGTTCATGATAGGTGTTCCTTTTCCGTCATCATAGTTGCAATGTATGATGCAATACCTTTTTGAGTTATACTCCGCCTTGGCGTAGACGTACTTTTTAGCTTGCGAAAACACCAGAATAGGCAAGCATAGCATAGTCAGCACTAGTAATAATTTTCTCATCTTTTTTGTTGTTTAGTTAATAATGTATTGTTATAGAATGAATTTACAGATACAACATATGCTCACCGTGTCTCTGTTATCTGTTGTCCACAGAATATTTAATTTGTTATTCATATTCCTGACTTGTTTAATGTTTTGTGGTATTACCTTTCAAAGGTATAAAAAACACCTCATAAACACGAAGTGAACCGAACTTTCTTGTTATTACAAACTTAACAGCCATTTCCATACCGGAATGACCTCAATTGTTTTACCGTTTATTTCTACCACGCGCTCTGTATCACGAGTAATAATCAACAGTTTCTTGCATTCCAATACTTCGGTAATTTTCAGTAAGGCTTTTACTTCCCTGTCAAACGTTCCATCGTTATTGTCGAGATTGTAACATACCTGAATGGCTGTGTAATCATCGGGAATGTAGAAGTCAACTTCAATACTTTGATTATAGAAATAAACAGCATCATTTCGTCCATATTTACGAAGTAGGTTTACAGCTACCATGTTCTCCAACAAGGAAGTGTTTCCGTCCAATAAAAAGAGGTTCAGAATGCCGTTATCCGTGAAATAGTACTTTGGTGAAGTTTCCTTATCGACCAATTTCCCCGCTATATTTTGCACAGGGTTGATAAGCCAGGCATCTTTGGCGTATTCCATATAATTAATAACGGTCTGCGTTCCTACCTTTGCTCCGGTCGAAGATACGATATTCGCTATACGGGTAAAGGACAATGGTTGTTTTACGCTTTCCGCCAGTTTCTTGAACATAATGCGCAATGCAAAGGTGTTATCTACCGTATGACGAGCCGCAATATCTCCCAGATAGATTTTCTGATAAACACTAGTCAGGTAATCCCGTTTTGCGGCAAATTCAGCTCCTTCCGGGAATCCACCAAAGTAGAAATAATCGTTGAACTTTCGTAATATTTCGGCTTTGCCTTCCGTAGATAGGAGATGCTTAGCCGTTGCCGGAACATTGTTTGCCGTCAAAAACTCTTTGAAAGAATACGGATAAACATCAATAGGAATATAACGCCCTCCCAAAGTTGTTTGTATATCCTGGCTTAACATTTTAGCATTGCTTCCAGTGATATAAACTCGATGTTTAGTATCAGCCATACGACGGGCAAATTTTTCCCATCCGGGAACGTTTTGCACCTCATCCAAAAACAGGATAGGTCTCTTGCCGTACATTTCTAAATGAACTTCTAATAGTAGATTCAAAACCTCCGCTTTCATTCCAGTAAGGCGTTCATCTTCAAAATTGATATAAAGCATTTCATCCCACTGTACGCCTTGTGCAAGTAACTGTTGCATCCGTTGGTATAAGAGATACGATTTTCCTGCTCGCCGGATACCAACAAAGACGTAGTTCCCAAACTCCTCAAAAGTGAAATCCCGTGAGATTACTTTATATCTTGGGACTTCCAGCTGATTGTCAGCGATAACCGTTTTCAGAATATTTTTATCCATATCTTCCTGTTTTTATTCTGCCAATAGCGCAAATATAGCATGTTTTTATTTTATCTGCAAAACAAAAATAGGAATTTGTTGTTTTGTAAGCAGAATAAAAGTCCTTTTATTCTAAAGCTGATATGTCTTAAAGAGTAGTTTTACCCTATGGAAAAGGACTTTAGTATGACAACCGATAATAGTGAACATAACAACGCTGTGAAGTTGAAATAATTACATATAGAATCTAAGGTACTTTCCGGGTTCTTCTGATTTAAAGCATTAAATGCAAAGGAAAAGAACTGCACGCTAAGAACAATTACAGCAATTGTGTTGATAACTATTTTCATTCAGATAGTATTATCTTGATCCTATTCTACAAATTTGGTTGCAATATTATATTGATGTGTTTCCACCAACCTTTGCTCATGAAGTTAATGGTTGTACATTGACAACATGTTGAATACTGTGTCTCTGTCTATTTATTCTTCTTAGCAGTTAAGTAATTAATGAAAGCACTGCACGATATAATCATAAAAGTAGCTTCAGCAGCTTCGGGTACGTGCGTATCATCCATAAGGGCATGCCGAATTCCGGTTGTTTTATCACAGGTGTACCCATACAGTTTTTCGAATGCTTGTCTAAGCACTGATGGATATTCGATACCTTTTTTGGCTAACATATCAAAGTTTAGATCTTTTCCTCCTGTTATTTCACGTATAAATGCCTCTACAGCTGATATAGATTCTTTAATGGAGTTGCGATAGTCACCTTCCGGTTTTTGAGCTAATAGTACCAAAGCTTTGTTTAGATGGAAACGTACACCATCATTATCATTGCCTAATGCAGTTTCTATTGCTTTTATTTCTTCTTCTGAGGTTATTTCTACAATTTTGTTATCAACAATCCTGTAAGCATAATTAAGGCGCTCAAATTCATGGTTAATACTATCGCATAAACTCTTTGTATATTCTTTAGCTGCAATATTTGCTATACTAATAAAAAAATCTAAGTAGTCTAATTTTTTATACCATTCATTCTTCTTTTCTTTAATATAATCTTCTGATAATGCTGTTGCTACCTCATAATATTTATAACGGAATTCTGTTGTAATTCTATTTAAATAATACGTCCATATTGCTTTTTCTATTTTAATGAAAGAATCGTCATATCCTTCATGTGATATTTTCTCATTCCAAACTTGTAACCTATTGATGATCGCATTCTCTATTTCGGGAGTGATGGTTTCCCTGATTATTACGTCAGATACTTTTACATACCCGTATCTTTCTGAAAATAGTGCCATAATATTATGATGATTAATGTTATTACAAAGAACTATCAAAGTGCACTTTTATTGGTTCATCGCCAAAATCAAAATTATTTCCTTTAATAGCTGTGACTTTATGTTCGGTGATTCTTGTTGCTCCATTATTGCGGAAAATGTCGATAAAATAATCAACGCACTCTTGGCTAGGCTCAACGATTGATAATCTGAGCAACTCACTCCCTGCTTTTGTTAAAGAATATATCTTGATTCTTTTTTGCTCAATTTTATCTCTATCTCCACTTAAGCAAAGTACTCTATTCCCTAATTTAAGAACAAACAACTTTTCTTCTTCTTTATCTATAGTAATATTGACTACCAGGTCCTCATGAGGAGCTATTAAACCAGCGTCAACAAGTAATAGGTAATCTGTGATTTTAATAAAATTATTTTCAGCGCATAGACAGTTGTCCAGACAATAAGGTGCATTTCTGATAAAAGCTTCTGCTTCTTCTTTAGAAATATTCCTTAATACTTCTAGCGTTCTGAGAGAAAATGATTTAGGCTGTTTTATTTCGCCCGCTAAAATTTTAGCCCACAAATTTTGCATCTCTTCATCTGAAATATCTTCAACAATATTAAAGAAACGAGTGGCCCAGTCTTGATCAACTTTCTCAGAACTAACTTCTTCTTGTTCAGTAAATTCATTGAAGACCTTTTGTGATACCTGCAAGATGTTATCTAACTTTTTATGTGTCTGCGCATATATAAATCTGTCAATTGCATTGTCATTTCCTTGACTTATTATGTTTTCAGCTTTAGCCATTAATAGCCGCTTATAGCATTCAGCATCAGCGTTCTTCTTTATACCGGCGGCTGTTATACCTGTTGCGTTACATATTAATTCTCCCAGTTTGGCTATGCCGTTGGTGTTAATACTGACGTCTACTAAACTTCCCATATAGTATTTAGATTTATTATTAATAAATTATTCTAATCTTGGTGAATCTTTTTTGTGAGCAGATATATTGAAGCTGTATATTCTTTTTGCTCACTATAATTGTTTCCTCAAAGGTATAAAAAATATGAATGATAATATAATTAAAGAATCTTTTTCTTACGCAATGCATTTTATCTCCTCCCCCTTTTCCTCTTCTTCTTCAAAATGATTTGCGACTCCGGATATTTTTCCAGCTCATCATCATCTACCACCATGAAAACGAGATTTTTATCCTCGCTGATTACTTTTGAAATAATGCGTGCCAATTTGTGTAAAATCAAGTCGTATTTCATTTCACTGAGGCAGCAATTTATATTTTTATGAATAGTTTTGAGGCTGGGAGATACCCCTTTCTGGGTTTTGCGTATTGATTTACTACTAGTTCCGCACCTTAGTTCTATCTCGCGCATGGAGAGTGAAGCGTGTTTTGAAAGCCTATATATTAGGTACAATGCTACATTTACCGTGTTGTTATAAAGCCTAGTCTCGAGATCTTGTTTCTTGTTCTTTTTTCTGTTAGTCATTATTATATAATTGGTTGTTTGCTGCAAAAATAATTTTTTAAAAAATGATAAGTGCCGGACAAAAGTCCGGCACTTATATGAAAATAACTTCTTTTCTTTGCGCCAATGAAAATAATTAAATCCTTTAAACATGAAAAATAGTCAATATTTCCTTCACGATTGCTGCGCGCGTAACAATGCCAAGATGCTTTCCCTTACTGCCGACAAAGGTTTGGAAGGCTACGGAGCCTACTGGGTGCTGTTGGAATATCTTCGCGAGCAAAGCGATTACTGCATGCCCTTGTCTTTGTTACCATCTTTGGCCAAACAATTGGGTAAATTCACTCAATGGGTGGAAGAATTAGTTTGTAATTACGGCTTATTTGTGCTGACGGACGACGGGCGCTTCACCTCTCAGGGCTTGCAGCAACGAATGAAGCCGTTAGAAAATAAGAGAAAGGCACGTGATGCCAAAGCGGAAAAAGAAGCCCTCAAATTGGCTGCCCAACAAGCGGGCAATGGTACCCCGCCAGCAGCAGGCCGGAAACCACGTGCGGCAGCCAAACCTGTTCGCCCCGTTGTTGCAAAACCGGTGGATGGAGCTGACTGCTTTTCGGAATCGCACGAGGCTGTTTCGCCAAGCGGGGAAATTATTTTGCAACCAACCTGCGAAACTGTTTCGCCAACTCAACAAATTGTTGCACCGACTTATGAAGCCGTTCCTCAAACTCGTGAAACTGTTGCACCAACCTGCAAGGCTGTTCCTCAAACTGAAGAAACAGCTCTTCCGCCAACTAACGAAACGGTTCAGCCAACAACCCACGAATCGGTTGCGCCAAGTGAAAAAACAGTTCCGTTAACCCAAAAAACACTGCCCGAAAAACCCGTTAACAGCAACACAAATTCATCATTTTCTGCTGCACAAAAAACAGAAACAAACGAAAAAAACAGTGCAAAAAACGTCGAAAATATGCCTTTGCAACTGCTTGATAATGAGCGTGTTGCAAAGTCATCTCTAGAAGAGAATAGTATAGTAGAGAATAGTATAGAAGAAATTAAGAGAAAAGAAAAAGAAGCTACCGCTTCTGAAAAAGAAAGCAGCAGCAGCGGCAGAAAATCTTCTTCTTGGGAGGGTTGGCTGAACGAAGCGCTAGGGGAGCGTTCGTGGCTGGAACTTCAGGCGATGCATTCGGGGTTGGGTGGTGCTTTCCTGCCGTATCTGGAAGTTATTTCCAAGACATTCAGGGAGCACGTACTCAGGCAGGGAACGGAGGTTACGATCTGTTCGCTGCGCGATGTGAAGTCGTACTTCAGCAACTACATTCGTCAGGGCAGCATCACGAACAAGCACTTGCGAGAGGTGATTGAAAAGGCTGCTACCACGAATGTTTACCGCTTTGAGCAGCTGGTCGACGGACAGCGAACGTACTGCGGATTGCCCATTCCCGAGGGAGCACCACCTCGTCCGGCCATGACTTCGGTGTGGGATGAAAGGAAGCTCTGCTGGGAATATTAGCTTGCCTGCACGACAACAAATTGCTCGGGGCAATCCACCCAACTGCTCGGTGCAATTGGCTCAACTGCTCGTGGCAGATTTCAAATTGCTCGGGGCAATGGGCAGCATGGGCGAAAACATCGCTCAAACCTTTGTGAATTTAAATTTTAATACAGTAATTATGTTTGACTTTAGTAAACTCGGAATTGATGTAAATGGCCGCACAAGCGGAAAAATGAAAGTAAAATGTCCGTTTTGCCATGATAGGCGGACGAATAAACGCGACAAATCGCTCAGTGTAAATCTCGGTACAGGGCTGTATCATTGCCATTATTGTGGCACCAGTGGCAAGGCGGAAGATTTCAGTAACCGTTTCAAAATTAACAACACTTACGGTTACAACAGCGGTGCAAGTCGTGTGCCTAAGAGCCCGTGGGGTGGGCAAGTGCCGCCCCCTGCCAATAGGGTGCCGAAGAAGCAACCCACGTTTACCAGCAGACCCATTCCCGGAACGCTGCTCGTTGCTGCCAAGGCTACGGATGAAGTCGCCCTGAAAGCCCCACTTACTCCGCCTTTTGAGGTGGCTGAAGGTACTGTTACAGGGCCTCCCAATGGGGCGGAAACACCCGCTAACCCCGATGTAGCAAGAGATGCCGCCCTTCACTGGCTGATGCACGATCGGGGCATTCCTGCCCAGGCGGTGGCTTACATGAAAATCAGCAGCTCGCAGGAACTCATGCCGCAAACGGGCAAGAAAGAGAACTGCATCTGTTTCAATTATTTTGAAGAAAACGAGCTGATTAACACCAAATATCGCGACGGGCGCAAGAATTTCAAAATGATCACCGGTGCCGAACTCATTCCGTACAACATCGACGGCATCGCGGGCACCCCGCAGTGCATCATCACCGAAGGCGAAATCGACCTGCTCTCGTTCCTCGCCATCGGCCGCACGGATGTGGTGAGCGTGCCCAACGGTGCCGGCAGCAACCTCACGTGGCTGGATCGTTTTGTGGAGACGCATTTCGAAGACAAGGAGGTGATTTTCCTGGCTGTGGATGCCGATGAAAAAGGCCGACAGCTGCAACAGGAGCTTTTGCGTCGGTTGGGGTTGGAACGGTGTCGCATTGTCAACTTCGGCGAGGGCTGCAAGGATGCCAACGAGCACCTGCTGAAGTTTGGTGCCGATTCGCTGGCACAGGCTTTGGAGGATGCCCCCGAGGTGCCTCTCGAAGATGTGTACACCGCACACGATGTGAGTGATGAGCTGCTGGCATTTTTTAACAACGGATTTGAGCAGGGTGCGCCTACCGGACTTACGGCACTCGACAAGTTCATCACTTTCGAAACCAAGCGCCTTTGTGTGGTGACGGGTGTTCCGGGACAAGGAAAATCCGAGTTTGTCGATGAAATGGTGCTTCGCCTCTGCCTGCATCATAGTTGGAAAATTGGTTACTTCAGTCCCGAAAACGTGCCGCTGGTGTACCACCTCCGCAAGCTGTTCGAGAAGGTGAGCGGCAAGCGCTTCTCGCCCCAGTGCACCGGTCCCGAGCTGTATCGCAGGGTGCAGAACTTCATGGGCAACAACGTGTGTCACATCATTCCCAAAGCCAATTTCTGTGTAGATACGGTACTCGAGAAAGCCCGTCAGCTGGTGCGTCGCAAAGGCATTCGCATCCTCGTGATCGACCCCTACAACCGCATGGAACACCAGATTCCGCCCGGCATGAGCGAAACGCAGTACATCGACAACTTTCTTGACAAGCTCACCAACTTTGCCGTGCTCAACGACTGCCTCGTCATTCTGGTGGCGCACCCCCGCAAGATGAACCGTGATGTCCGCACGGGCAGCCCCGATCGCCCCACGCTGTACGACATCAACGGCTCGGCCGCCTTCTTCAACAAGTGCGACTTCGGCTTGGTGGTGGAGCGCATGCCCGATGTGGTGCACATCTACGTGGAGAAGGTGAAGTTCCGCAACCTCGGTCAGCCCGGCATGGTGCCGCTGGTGTTCAACCCAACCAACGGCCGCTACAGCCTGTGCGATGAAGACCCCACGGCCGGCAGCCCGGAGATGCGCATCACTAACGTAAAGTTTAACACCGATTGTTGGCTGCCCAAAGAGGAAGATCAAGAATTATTTTGGGAAGGAAATGAATAAACATTGTTTTGAGTTCAACTGTTTTTCCTACTTTTGTAGGGATCCGTAATGTTATATCTAACTTGAAAATCGAAGTTGATCTATACTGATGCTGACTATAATGAGTGCTGCTTAATCACCTAATTCACAAAATAATATCGCATTAACCTTGCAAATTTAGTTTTCAATCGAAAATTTGCAAAAAAAAGGAGGGTCCGAAGCTTTGAACAATTTTCTACGCAGGAAATGAATAAACATTGTTTTGAGTTCAACTATTTTTCCTACTTTTGTAGGGATTCGTAATTTTATATCTAACTTGAAAATCTAAATTGATGGGTGAATCATTAAATAACGCTGATAAAAATAACGTAGGGCTCTTTAAGCAAATAAAGACTTTCTTTGGTCAGCATAAATATATACCTGCTCTGGCGGTTGTTTACATTCTTTTTCATGCTTTTTTTGAGAATCTATTCACGGTAGTGCTCGTAAAACCTTTTTTAAGCTACTTGGAAACGTCTTTTTTGAATGATGTGATATTTGTTGCATTAACTGTTTTGGCTATTATATACATTAGAAAAGTTATTGATAATCATCCGCTATCTCTTTTTTATAAAAGAATTACTGATCTCTTTGTGTTCGTTATAATATTGATATGGTCTTATTATCGTTTTCATTCAGATGCTTGGATTTATACTCCATTCTATTTGTGTGATACATGTAAGTATATTGATTTTATACCGGTTTTGTCTCTGTCATACTTCATTAAAAAGAAAAGCTTACCATTAGAGAAAGAGAGCCCCCTACAAGTTGCCCAAAAAGGTTTTTGCTTCGATTCGCCTTTATCTAAGTCCGATCCAGATTTGCTTAATAGAGAAAATCTAGTTAGACAGGTCTGCGAAAGAATCCAAAATACAGCAAACATAGATGTTTCATTTGCAATTGGTGTGACATCCGAATGGGGAAACGGAAAAACTTCATTTCTTAATTTGATAGAGAGGCACCTTGATAAAAACAAAAGAGTCATTATTCATTATAATCCTTGGCTTAATAGTGATAGGAAATCAGCTACACTCTCTTTCTTCGATGAAATGAGTTCTGCATTGAAGGTTTACGATAGTAGCTTATCTAATGATATATTGAAATACGCCAAGATGTTGATTGATAGCTCTGGTGGCAAGTATTCTAATTTATTAAATGCTTGTTTGAGCTTGGATGCTACTCCAACTTTGCGTGAGCGATTTGAGGAAATAAACGATGCTATCAAACGTACAAAATTACAGATTGTAGTTTTTATTGATGATCTCGACAGGCTTTATGATTCAGAAATACTAGAAGTTCTTAGATTAATAAGAAACAGTGCTAATTTTTCCAACACCATTTTTATTGTAGCTTATGATAGAAACTACTTAGTGGCTGCACTTAAAAAAGTAAATGAGTACCATCCGTATGCGTATCTGGAGAAAATATTTCAATTGGAATTACCTCTGCCACAGTTTGAGAGGCATGTTCTAGTTGACATATTGCAAAATAAACTCTCTCCATATTTATCTGATGAAGACAAACAAGAATTTGAAAGATGTTTATCCATTTCAATAAAGCAAGATATATTTATTCATAGATCCTTTAATTTGCATAAAATAAAGACAATACGAGATTTAAATAGATTAATTAATTCATTTTTAGTATCTTATGATTCGTTGAAAGGAGACGTCGTTTTATCTGATTTGTTGAATGTGGAGCTTTTAAGAATAAAATATCCTGGAGTATATGCATTATTAGCTGATAATAAAGATAAGTTCCTTAATCGTGTTAGCGGTAGTGAGGGACCTTACTTGGTACTAACTAAGCATAAACCAGATGGAAGTCAGGAAGGAGATAGAAATCAGGAAGGAGATAGAAATTCTTCCAAAACAGAACTTGAAATATATCTTGAAAAGCATTTTTGTGAAGCGGGGTTAGTGGATACAAAAATACAAGATGCTATAACATACGTTTATTCTGTTTTTCCAGAGAAAGAAATATATTCTGAAGATGAACCAGTTGAACCTAAATCTATTTGCCACCCTATTAGTATAAACCGTTATTTCCATTATCAATTATTAGGTTTCGAATTATCAGAAACCGTTTTTAGTGAATATCGGGTAAAGTCGCAAAATGAATTTAAAGAGAAAATAGAGAAGTGGATAATAGAAGGTAAATCAACGGATGTTGGAAGATATTTGGAAGGAATAACGTCTTATATCAATAAAGATGATTATGAAAAAATAATGTTTATAATGTTTTATGTTGCTGTTTTAGCAATGAAAGATTTGTTTTATTCTGCTCAAGGATTTTATAATGATAATATACTTAGTAAGCTGAATTTCGATCAGGTTAAATCTTTATATTCAGATAACGAGTCCGATTTTAAATTATTTGTTCAAAAACTATTTATGGAACAATCTTTCCCTTATGATTATCCTTCAAATCTTATTATATATATATTGAATAAAGAGAATAGACCTTTTGCTTTGTCAGAAAAGGAATTGAGAGATATACAACTTCTTTATTTTACTCAATATGCTTCCAAAACAAAAGAAGTGAATATACGCTTTTGGCTACTTTATAGTAGATGCCTTTACAAAATAAATAAAAAAGATGATTCGATGTTGAGTATATATAATGAAGCGAGAAAAATAAATAGAGAGGCAGCTGAAAGGTTACCGGAAAGCTATATTAAAATGTGTATTGCGAGAAAGGAAGATATGTATTCTTTAAGAAAGAAACGCATTACGGAAGTTTGGGGTGACTACGAGTCCTTCAACGCATATATTAGCAGTTTGGATGAAAGTGAGGTAACAGGGTTAGCAGAATTTAAAATATTTTGTAATGAATATAATAGGGATGCTGCTCCGTATATTCCCTTCGATTTTATAACATTAGATATAAAGGACGTATCTCTATTCGAAAGTTGAAAATACTATGGAGCTATGAATCATACTTTGAAAGAGGAGAATAGAATTTATCTCCTCTTTAACCTCTTATCTGTTATCTCTGCCACAAACTTGTTAAACCTCTTACTTTAAACCCCATAATGTTTACCAATTTAAGTCGTCTAACTTCGCCAAAAACGGTATGGCACCGAAGCGACCGTTCAGGTAACCCTTTTCAATGTCAAGATCGGCACGGGGTTTAAACTCGTGAAGCGTATAGAGCTGGGTGCTTTGTTCTTCTTTGTTCTTCTGCGCAAACCAGATTTCATCGGCACGGAAAATGTTGCAGTTAAGCAAACTAGACTCGTGCGTGGTGAAGATGAGCTGCCCTTTTATGTTGCTGTTATCCATAATTTTATGAATGAGCTTATGCAAAATAGAAGGGTGAAGACTGCGATCTAGTTCGTCAATCACAAATGTTCTTTTAGTTTCAAGCAAGCCGTAAATCATTGGCAGAAAATCAATCAGCCTTTGTGTACCGTCCGATTCATCGTCCATATCAAAAATGTAATTGTTGTTACCTACAGCATGGCTGCTTACAAGCGTTTTGGCTACGTATTGGTTTCCCTCTTTGAAAGCACCAAACATAGTTTTTTCTAGCATTCCATTTGCTTGTTCGTCAATGTCTAATATTTTTTTTATGTGTTCAATCTGTTGGCGATCCATTGAATATTGATTGAAGAGTTCATCTAAATCCCAACTTTTTAAATCGAGTGACTGAATGCCCAAGTCGAAAGAGTGGAAGAGTTCGTTGGAGAAAGCTCTAAAATTTTCGTTTAGACTCAAACCTGCAATAACTGACGGTCCTTTAGTCTCAGGGTTAATGACGAATAAATCATTCTTAAACCACTCAAGCACGTCATTTATTTCGTCGTATTTCAGGGAGTCGTTTTTTGAAATAAACAATTCATTGGGCTTTAAGAGGTTCTCCTCCATCAAACTGATCAGCATCTGGCTTTTATCCGTCTGCACAAACTTTGGGTCAGTTTTTATAGAGGGAAGATTGTTTTTGACAGAGTGCACTCTCTCAAAAACAGCTTTCGGCTTGCCACTACCGGTACGATAAAGCCACTCTTCAAGCACCATGTTATCATCAAATGCAATGCCGTAGGTGTATATTTTGTCATCAGCGGTTGAGAATTCAATTTCTAGCTGAATAGGCAAATCATGGTTTTCTTCCTTGAACTTGAATTTATGTTTGGATACAGTTGAGAATATTTTGCCTACGAGAACAAAATTCTTTAGTGATGCAAGAGCCTTAATCATGTTTGACTTTCCGGCACCGTTGGCTCCGTATATGGTAGATGCCTTAAGCACATGAATATCCTTTTTGATGGAATACACGTGATCTTTGTGAGTTCGTAACGAGGTAGCTGCCAGCATATTGAACTCGGTTTCCTGATTGAATGACAGGAAATTGGTGATGTTAAACCTGATTAGCATAACTGTAAGCGGTTTGATTCTTATATTATTATGCAAATGAAACGAAAAAATCTCTTATTTGGTTCTACTTATGCTTATTATTTTAGTATAATATATGATTTAAGAGATTTTTTCGTTCTAAATAGTCTATTTCATCACCCTTCCTCTCCTCACGGCTCCCCCAACGCCCCAACAATCAGCTTCACCTGAGCGGGCGTATATCGGCGGGCATTGGCAGCCAGTCCGGCTTGTTGCAGGGCGGTGCCCAGTCCGGGAAACCGACCGATCCAATCGTTAAACGAGGCCAGCGCACTGCGCGGATGCAGGTGTGGCAGGTACAGAGCCGCCAGCTCGCCTTTGCCGTAGCTGCGGATAAGAAATGTGGGTTCTTCAGTAGTGGTTATCATCTTCTTTATTTTCTTGTAAATGTACAAAAAATACTTCGTGAAAGCAAGCCAACTGCCCACTTTTTCCATGCAAAAAGGCACTGTAAACGAAGATAACGGAAGATAACACACGGTAAATCAGGCTAACTCATGCTATCTCATACGGCACCAGCTCCATGCACTACCTTCGCCAATGTAGTATTAATCTTAAAACAAAAAATTATGTCAGTAAGTGTAGTGCGCTATCAGCGCAAAAAACGCATTGGCGATGCCAGCTCGCCAAACATCTATGTGTTGAAACAAAAGCCCGGCACATCCAAGGTTCACACCATCGAGATGATTGCCAGCGACATCGAAACCATCGGTTCGCTCTCGCAGGAAGACGTAACCCACGTGATGAAGGCCTTTGTGCGACGCATGAAGAAGGTGCTCGTGGAGGGCAACCGCGTGAGGGTTGACGGACTGGGCACGTTTTACATCACCCTGAAATGTCCCGGGGTAGAGACGGAGAAAGATTGCGTGGTGAAGAACATCGCCAAGGTGAACCTTCGCTTCATGGTCGACAACGGTTTGCGGTTGGCCAACAGCTCTACCGCTACCACCCGAAGCGGTGATAACAACATCGACTTTGTGATTGACTCCGGCGTGGCGGGTACCGGCAACACAGGCGGCACAACGCCAACAGATCCCACCACACCGGGCGGTGATGAAGATGATCCAAACGGATAAACTGAGTATTAACGTTAACAATGAACCATGATGAAGAAGATTGTAGAACAATTATTGGAGTGCCTTTTGGCACTCCTGCCGTTCTTTAAAAAGAAGAACGCCAAGGAAGTGAAGGAATTCAGTGACCTGATAACCGGCCAGTACGAATTCCTGGTAACCCAGCTCGAAAAAGTGCTGAAAGATTACTTTGAGCTAAGCGCACGGGTCAAGGAGATGCACACCGAGATGTTTGGTTTGAAGGAACAACTGGCCCGTTCACTGAGCGAGCAATGTACCGTTCGCGAATGTTTATCCAGACAGTAGGGGGTATGCGAGCCATCAACCTGATTGTGGTGCACTGCTCTGCCACGCGTGAGGATCGTGACTTCACAGAACAGGATTTGGATGCCGCTCATCGGGCACGTGGTTTTCAGGGCGCAGGCTACCACTTTTACATCCGCAAAGACGGTCGCATTGTGAACACGCGTGGGGTGGAGCTTCCGGGAGCACATGCCCGGGGGCACAACACAGCTAGCATTGGTGTTTGCTACGAAGGCGGACTAGATGCCGAGGGTCGTGCCAAAGACACGCGCACCGCTGCTCAGAAGGAGTCGCTTACGACTCTGCTGCACGAGTTGCAGCGTGATTATCCGGGTAGTGTGGTGTGTGGTCATCGGGACCTTAGTCCGGACCTGAACGGTAACGGCCGCATTGATCCGCACGAGCGTTTGAAAGAATGTCCTAGTTATTCCGTCAACGACGAACGGTGCTAGTTGAGCCAATAAGAAAGGGCTGTCCGTAACAAGACAGCCCTTTGTTGATTGAAAGATATAGAGTGATTTAGAAACCCGGATTCTGAGGTGTTATCCCCAAATCGGTGGTTTGATCCTCAGCAGGTGGAATAGGGAAACGATAGAAACGACCGTTAATATTATCCACCTTGGCATGTAGGTGTTTGTGTATGCGGTTGTAAAAATCTACTCGAGTTGGGTCAGCCGGTATATTGTTATATTTTACGCTGCCGAAATGCTCTCTGTGAGCACTGCCGTAGTTGTCATTATAGTACACATATTGAGGCACTTTGGTAAGGATAGAGCTTATTAATGTGCGCCAGCGTACCAAATTGAGCCAGTGTTTCTGTTCAAAGGCCAGCTCGTTGCTCCACTCTTCCCAAATGGCCTCTTCGGTTATTTTTGTCAGCTTATAACTTTCTCCTCCGGCTCTGTTGCGTAAAGCATTGATGGCAGCCAATCCTTTGTCGCCCGTGTTGGTGTACCATTGTGCTTCTGCCTTAATGAGGTAGATTTCGGCCAAACGGAAGTCGATGTGGTCAATGCTGTTGGGTTGGCTTGACAATGCGTAAATGATGCCGTTCTCTCTTTTGCTGGCGTGTATCCATTTGCCTGGACGAACAATGGAGAGAGGCCAAGTCAGCGTGTCGATACCTTTACCTACAGCCGATTGATCAACGTACTTCACGTACGACACGGTTTTACGGGTGTCATTATCGGGCAATAAGTTCTCTAGTGATATGTCAGCGTATTGGATGTGTGGCTCTGCACGCTCGTCACCCGGCCAAGTGTATCCGCAGTGTGTTTGGTGATTGCCTTGCGCATCGCCTTGTCCGTCACCAAAATGCTGAATGGAGAAGATGACTTCGGAATTATTCTCTTTATCCACTCCCCAAATGTCATTGAAGTTGTCCTGCAACTGATAGTTTCCACTATTTAACACAGCATTGGCATATTCAATGGCTTTGGCGTATTTGGCAGCGTCAACGGCCGGTTTAATTGGGTCTACTCTTGAGGTTTTGATCGCTTCCACCTCGGCTTGGCTTAAGGGCTTAGCACCCCAGGTGAGATAGAGTTTAGCCAATACAGCGTCAACTGCGTGTTTGGATGGGATGTCTGCACGGCGTCCGTTCCCATCTTTTCCGTAATCTTGGCTAAGTGCGGCGCGGGCTTCGGTCAAATCTTTCACGGCTTGAGCATACACGTCGTCGATGCTGCGACGAACCGTTTTTTCTTCGGTACTCGGGTTAATGGCAGTGGTAATGATGGGTACTTCACCGAAGAATTGTACCAATTGAAAATAATTGTAACCACGTATGAATTTGGCACGCCCTATGAGGTCGTTTTTGCCCGGTACGTTTCCTTCACTAGCTTCGCTAATCTTTGCAATGGCGGTGTTGGCAGCCGCAATACTTTGGTAGAGTCTGTTGAATACCTTGACCGGGTACCAAAGGTCTTTACGGGTTTTTAACTGAGAGATGTACGATCCGCCACCTCCGGGCTCATCGCCGGCATCTTCGAAACAGACAGTGGTTTCAGTAGAGCTGTCGAGCAAGAAGCTGTATGACGAGCTTAAGGTCTGTAGGGGGCCGTACTGTGCGTTGACCAGTGCTGTGGCTTCGCTGGTGGAAGTAGGCACGGGAATGTTGTCTGTACTACCCGGATCGGTACTTGGATCACTGTTGTTATCTGAACATCCTACAATAAATGAGGATACAGATAGGGCCAGAAGGCCCCTCAAAAGAAGCTTTTTCATTGCTTGAAATTTTAAATTAAAAACTATAGAAATTGAAAACTTATGCTTAGAATGTAAGTCCGAAACCTCCCGAGAAACTACGTGCCATGGGGTACATGCCTGTGTCAACACCGCCGCTTACTTCGGGGTCGTAACCTTTGTAGCGGGTGATGGTGAGCAGGTTTTGTGCGGAGGCGAAGAGGCGCAACTTGAATGCTTGTTGTCCGCAGCGCACGGGGAGGGTGTAGCCTGCTGACAGGTTACGTAATTTGAGAAAGGAACCATCTTCAATAAAGCGGCTATAGACATAGGTAGATGAAACAACTTCGCCTAGAGCGGGGGTGGAGGTATGGTTGGTGGTAGTCCAGGCGTTAAGTAGCTCGGCCGAACGGTTGCGTCCGCGGCTGTCTCCTTCGCTCTCTACCAGATGACGGCGTAGTTTGTTATACACTTCATTGCCTTGTGAACCTTGCAGGGAGACGAAAAAGTCCCATCTTCCCAGGGTGAGTGAGCTTGAAATGCCGTAAATAAAGTCGGGCTGAGTGGAGCCGATAATGGTACGGTCATCGTTGGGGTTAATCTCTCCGTCTCCATCAATGTCACGCAATATGATTTTACCGGTTTCGGGATTCACTCCGTCGTAAATGTATCCGTAGAATGAGCCCACTGATTCGCCTACACGGAGTATCTGGCCGTAATCTGCCTGCAGAAGTCCTTTGGTAAGGTTCTTGTCCCAATCACCCATATCGGTCACGGTATTGATGTTCTTGGCAAAGTTGGCTGAAAAGGTCCACACCGTGTTTTTGCTGCGAATGACGTCTCCCGAAATCGACAATTCTACTCCTTTATTGGTCACGTTACCAATGTTAAACACTTGTTCGTCGTTGTTCTGACTTAGCGGAACGATGCGTTTAAGCAGCAGGTCGTTGGTTTTCTTGTGATAGATGTCGGCGGTCAACGTGAAACGGTCACCGAAGAGTCCGGCGTCAATACCTAAATTCCACTCGGTGGTGGTTTCCCACTTCAGGTTGTCATTGCCGGAGTTACTGTATATAACAGCTTGTTCGTTGCCATAGCGTCCGGCATTAAGAAGTGCGGCAAAGTCGCTGAACCCAATCTCCTGATTACCTGCCGAACCGAAAGTGGCGCGTACTTTGAATGTGTTTTTGCTCTTGAAGAACTCTTCATCACTCACGTTCCATGACACACCCACCGATGGAAAGTATCCCCATGAATGGCGAGCGGAGAAACGCGACGACTTGTCGGCACGAAAGGTACCGGTGAGGTTATATCGGTTTTTCAGCGTGTAGTTAACGCGTGTGATTAGTGAGTGTAAACTACCCGTTTCTTTTCGAGAGGTAACGTCACGTTCGGTTGGACTGCTAAATCCGATGTTGTCGAAATTCTCCAGTTTAACGACATTGGTTAAAGCTAGTGTGGTGGTGGTTTTCTGTTGGGTGTATCCGCCCAGGAGGTCGATGAAGTGATCTTTCCCCAGTTGGCGGGTATAGGTAACCAGCAGGTCGCCTTGCTGCACGTCTGTGCGTCTGTTGCCGATAGAGCCTCTACCTTGTATGTCTTCATTGATGCCCAGGGAACTGCTGGGAGGTGCAAAGAAGTTCTGGGTAATATAGTTCACATCAGTACCGGCACTTAGTCGCAGCGATAAGCCTTTGACTTGCGGCACATTGTAGGTGGCATAGAAATTACCCAATAATGTAGATCCGATAGTTTCTCCCTTCATTTGGTTGAGGTCGGCCACGGGGTTAGCAGCAGTGCCATAGTAGTTTAGTTCACTCATCTCGAAAGGGTTGTAGTGATTGTAGTTACCATTCTCTAGTTTAACGGGAAGAACCGGAGGCATAAAGAGCGCATATACCAGTGAGTTCGTAATGCCGCTTTTGAACGGGCTCGATGAGCCTGCACCCCAGTCGCTGGCGGTCATGGCATTCAGTGCATCTTGGTTATTGCGTGCTGCGGTGGCCGTAACACCTATGGTTAGGTTGTCTGACAACTGGCGGTCCAAATTAAGTCGGATGCTGCTACGCTTAAAACCGGTGCCAATAACAAGACCTTTCTGGTCGGTAAAACTGCCTGATAGGGCGTAACGTGTACGATCATCACCACCACTAATAGAGATGTCATGCGTTTGTCGCGTACCGGTTTGCAGAACAGCATCTTGCCAGTCGGTATCAGTATCGGCAGCAATACCTTTGCCGGCACGCTCACTGTCGAATGTGCCCCATGCACCACTGTTGAATAATCCGTCGCGATCTATGGTGCGAAACTCTTTAGCATTGAGTAGCTTCAGCTTTTTGGCATTGATGTCTATCCCCAGGGTGTATTGGTAATGTACCGTGTTCTTGCCTCTTTTTCCTTTCTTGGTGGTAACAAGTACCACACCGTTTGAACCACGGCTACCATAAATGGCTTTGGCCGACACGTCTTTGAGTACCTCAATGCTTTCTATATCTTGCGGGTTGATTCCTGCCAAAGGGTTAAGTTGTCCTTCAATGTTACCGGCTCCGGCGGTAGTGGCTCCTCGCTCACTGAAATGAATAAATCCGTCAATCACATAAAGGGGTTCGTTGCTGGCGTATACAGAGTTTCCTCCACGAATGCGGATGGTAGATCCTTCACCCGGCTGCCCTGAGTTTTGTGTAACCTGCACACCCGGTATGGCGCCTGCCAGCAGTCCGTCAACAGATAGAGTGGGTTGCTCAAGTACCGATTGGTGTACCGATGCCACCGAACCGGTCAGCTCTTTGCGACGCTGGGTGCCGTAGCCCACCACAACGACTTCGTTGAGCAGTTGGGCGTCTTCACTCAATAATACTTGTATGCTTTTATTGGCTGATGATACAATCGCTTCTTTGCTGCGATAACCCACAAAACTAACTTGCAATGTAGCGGGAAGTTGTCCTTGAAGCTTGAATGAAAACTCACCATTGATGCCGGTGAGTGTGCCGTTTGTCGTGTTCTTTTCTACTAATGTGGCTCCTGTTATCGGTTCACCGGTTTTTTCATCTATAACATAGCCTTTGATCACAGACTGTGCATGTATAGCCCCAATGGTTGTGCCAGATAATAAGATAGTAATAAGAATAATCAAATGTTTCATTTTATAGGTATTTAAGTTTGTGAAATGACGGTGTGTTTTTATCTGCTAATTTTGATAATGCAAAGATAGAGGCTTGTTTTAGGCACTACAATACCGTTAATGAGCTATATTTAATACCTTTTTTATGGTATATTATTTAAATTTTTTAGTTTGAGTTTTACTTTTTATATAACAAAAAAGCAGCGAAACTGACCGGTTAAGGTGGTTTCGCTGCTTTTATTGTTTAAAATGTATCTTTTATTTTTTAAGGGTCTCAAAAATCCTCTTCATCCAGGGTTGCTCTTTCGGTTGATAGGAGAGTTCTTTTTTCAGTTCCTCTACCTTGGTTATGCGGTGAGCGGAGAGCGGGTGTGTGCTCAGTATCTGGGGCATGAAACCCGATGATTCTTTCTGCAAATGTAGCAAGAGCTTGGTCATGCCATTGGGGTCAATGTGGTTGGCAATGAGCAGTTCCACAGCACCACGGTCGGCCTCGGTTTCAAACTCGCGTGAGTAGGTGAGGCTGCTTAGTGTGTGCACGTTCTGGCTGATGACGCCCATGATGCCGTTCACATCACTCAGCACGGCGGAGAGGAAGAGGTAGCCCGATAAGTCGCGCGCCAGCATCTTCATGGAGTGGCGGTGGTTTACGTGCATGGCTTCGTGTGCCAGTACACCGGCCAGTTCCTCGTAGCTGTCCATGGCATCAAGCAATCCGGAGTACACCACAATTTCACCGTTGGGCAGCGCGTAGGCATTCACCACACTGGAGTTGACCAAGGTAAAGCGCAGCGGACGGCTGTTGCCGAAGTTCATCAGCGCGGCAAACTGCTGTAGCTGTACGGTCTTTACGCTGTCAACCTCTTCCGGACTGATGTACTTCATGATGTACATGTCGCCCAGGCGGTTGTCATAGCTTTCGGGTAGCATGTTCACGGTTTTCTCGGCCATCCACGGCAGTACAAAAATATTGCACACGATAATCAGGGCAATAATTCCCACTGCAATGAGGCAGTGTATCTTCCAACCCAGATCGATAAGGCGGTGGTAGATGTCGCTGTGTCCGTAGCGCCGGCGTAAACGCTTCAGCTCCTTCACAAAAGCGGTGTCACGTACCTGTAAAATCTCCATGATGGAATTCTGGCAGTGCAGCTCGGTCATGTTGCCCACGGTGTGGTAGGTAACCAGCGCTATGCGCCATTCTTTCTGACCCGTGTGGGTGGTAAACTGCAACGAGGCATCTGCTTCGTTGAGCATCACGGTTACCGGATGCGCAACGGAAGAGATGCCGTCGAAGTATGTTGCTGTGGTTTCAATCATCAGAATACAAAGTCTATGTCGAGCATATCCGAAAGATCTTCACCCGTTGCATCGGTGTAAGCATCTTCCGTTTGCTGAAGCTCTGATAAGTCAATCTCACCCTCCAATTCAATGTGTTGAATGAGGTAATTCATGGTGCGGGTTACCACAAAGGCATAACCCAGCCCGAGCGTAAAGATGAGAATGAACAGGTTAACGATGAAAAGTCCCCAGAAACCACCACCCGTTGCGGTAGATTTCATGCGTACCTCCTTATCGTCTTTGTACAGCACCAAGTTGTCAACATAGTAGGCGAAAAGTTTATTCAACCACCAGGGAATGTAAATGCCCAGTGTGATAATAGAAAGAAAGTATCCTATAATATTGAGCAACAAATAATCAAGGCCTTCGCCTTTGTATAAAAAGCGGGCATTACCCATGCGTACATTTTCCAATACGTATTTGCGCATGTTCATCTCCATCCAGGCACCGTAGATACCAAATGTGATGAGGGTAAGGAATAACCATTTCGCCATGTTGAGAATCAATTCTGTTTTCTGCCCGCGATAACCGAAGCGGATGCCCCTCCACGAGGTGCGCGACATGCGGTAGCGGTAAGAGCCGTGTATGGCCAGCGGTATCAGTGCGATGAGTCCCGCATAGAGGTACACAATTGCCCAGATGGGCATCTCGGCTGCTGCCAGGGCAAAGAATCCGCCGTAAATGATAGCAAAAATCAAAATAGCTTTGATGAATCCTTTGAACATTTCCTTACCGGTGCCGTGAAAAGTGAAACGATCGCCCTCCAGTTCGGTGGCACCATACAGGTATTGTAGTTGCCGTGCTTTGGCCCAAGGGTAATACAGGCCAAGGGTGATAACTGTGAGGAGCCAGTTGACAATGACGATACTGAAATATTCTCCTCCTTTTCCATGAAAATTTAGTGAGTAGTTAGTAACAGATGGTTGTGTGTTCTCTGCAATAGTAGTGTTTTCTTCCATAAAAATGATTTTAATAGTTTTTGCAAATATGGCAAAAATATTTAATTACGAACCAGGAATCGTTTGTTTTTTTTGTAAAATGTTGCCGTTTGCACCGCAAACATTGAGTACAACGCACCATTCTTTGCGTCTTCTTAACTGAAACATTAATTATCTAAACAATAACGAAATGGCGAACCTAAGAAGGCTCTTGTTGGGCGCATGCGTGTTTTTACTTTGTGCATGCGGCAAAACAACTGTAAACATTATCACTCCTCCCGATGCGTCGGTGCGTGCGCAGTTTGGCGCGGAACAGCTCAAAACTACGCTCGAAGAAGCCGGATACAACGTCCGGATGCACACAGCCGCATCTGCCGGAAAGGTAAAGGGAAAAACTATTTTTATTCATCAGAAGAATGATGAGGCAAACCTGAAGAAAGAAGGTTTCAGTATAAAAACAACCGGCGAGCTTACCGAGCTGACCGGCTTTGATGGCAACGGGGTTATTTATGCCTGCCGCGAGTTGATTGACCATGTAAACGGCAACAAAAATCTCGATTTCCCCAAACAGGTAACCGATGCTCCCGAAATGGTGTTGCGCGGTGCATGTGTGGGCTTGCAGAAAACGACTTACCTACCGGGACACAATGTGTACGAGTATCCGTACACGCCCGAGAACTTCCCTTGGTTTTACGACAAAGAGCAGTGGATTAAGTACCTCGACATGTTGGTGGAAAACCGCATGAACACGCTATACTTGTGGAACGGTCACCCGTTTGCTTCGCTGGTGAAGCTCAAGGAGTATCCGTTTGCACTAGAGGTCGATGAGGCTACCTTTAAAAAGAACGAAGAGATCTTCTCGTTTCTGACCAAGGAGGCCGACAAGCGCGGTATCTTTGTGATTCAGATGTTTTACAATATTCTCCTGTCGAAACCGTTTGCCGATCATTACGGACTGAAAACGCAGGATCGTAACCGTCCCATCACGCCGCTCATCAGCGACTACACCCGTAAGTCGGTTGCGGCATTCATCGAAAAGTACCCCAACGTGGGCTTGTTGGTGTGTCTGGGCGAAGCCATGGATACGTATGAAGATGATGTGGAGTGGTTTACCAAAACCATTATTCCGGGTGTGAAAGACGGACTCAAAGCATTGGGCCGTACCGATGAACCTCCTGTTTTGTTGCGTGCACATGACACCGACTGCAAACGGGTGATGGATGCGGCATTGCCTCTGTATAAGAACTTGTACACCATGCACAAGTACAACGGGGAGTCGCTCACTACGTACGAGCCTCGCGGACCTTGGTCTCAAATTCACAAGGATCTCAGCTCGCTGGGTAGCATTCACATCAGTAACGTGCACATTTTGGCTAATCTGGAGCCGTTCCGTTGGGGATCGCCCGACTTTACGCAGAAGGCTGTGCAGGCTATGCACGATGTGCACGGTGCCAACGCGCTTCACCTCTATCCGCAGGCTTCTTACTGGGATTGGCCTTACACGGCCGATAAGCTGAAAGACGGTAAGCGTCAGTATCAGCTGGATCGTGACTGGATTTGGTATAAGGTGTGGGGTCGCTACGCGTGGAACTGCCGCCGCGACCGTGCCGATGAGGTTGATTACTGGAAGAAGGAACTAGGTGAGTATTACGGTGCTGATAGCAATACAGCAGCTAACATATTGGAGGCTTATGAGCAGTCGGGTGAAATTGCGCCGAAGTTGCTTCGCCGTTTCGGTATCACCGAGGGTAACCGCCAGACGCTGTTGCTGGGTATGTTCATGAGTCAGCTGGTGAATCCGTATAAATACACCATCTATCCGGGCTTCTATGAGAGCTGCGGTCCCGAAGGTGAGAAGCTGATTGAATTTGTTGAGAAGGAATGGAAGAAGCAACCGCACGTGGGTGAGCTTCCGCTGGATATAGTAGCACAGGTAATTGAGCACGGCGACAAGGCCATTGCGGCTATCGATCGTGCTGCCGCAAGCATCGGTAAGAACAAGGATGAGTTCGACCGCCTGCGCAACGACATGCATTGTTACCGTGAGTTTGCCTATGCTTTCAATCTCAAGGTGAAGGCTGCCAAACTGGTACTCGATTATCAGTGGGGTAAGGACATGGCCAACCTCGATGCTGCCGTGCCGTTGATGGAACAGAGCTTGGAGCATTACCGCAAGCTGGTGAGTCTGACCAAGGATGCTTATTATTATGCCAACAGCATGCAAACGGCTCAACGTCGCATCCCCATTGGTGGAGACGATGGCAAAAACAAAACTTGGGAAGAGTTGTTGGTACATTATGAAAAGGAATTGACTAACTTTAAAGCCAATTTGGCAATGTTGAAAGACAGAGCCAACGGCAAGGGGGTAGCTACAGTGAAAACCATTCAGGCACTGCCTGCTGCCAATGTGAAGTTGGCCGGTGCTGCTTCGTTGGTGAAGCTCGACAAGGGTGTGCGTCTGTTCAGCAACGTTCCCGGTGCTGTAGAGGACTTGGCTCCTGAGTTGGTGGGCTTGCAGGCTTTCACGTTCAACGGCGACAAGCAGCGTGAGGTGGGTACAACCATCGAGTTCGAGGCGAAAGAGCCGGTGAAGCTGTTGGTGGGTTACTTCCGTGATGACCAGAAGAAGTATGCTAAAGCGCCGAAGTTGGAAACGGATGCGGCAGCTAACGAATACGGTCAGGCCGAAGCGAAGCTGACCAATGCCATCCGCATTGACGGCATGCCGCTGGCCGATGTGCATGCGTATCATTTCCCTGCTGGCAAACACAAGCTGTTGTTGCCCAAAGGGTACTTGATGGTGTTTGGTTTCACCAGTGCCGATATAACGCCGCGCAACGCTGCGCTGGCCGGTGCAGAGGAAACAATGGACTGGTTGTTCTATTAGGATATGATGTTTTTATAACTAAATAGAGAGGAATAGAGGGTGTGCCTGGTTAGTAAAGCAGGTGCACCTTCGTTACAATAAATAGTAGGTTTATGAAGAAATTTGGTTGGTTGCTTTTCTGCTCTTTCTTTGCCTTGGCGCTCCATGCTCAACAGGAGGTGCCGCAGAAAAAGATGCAGGAGATTTACGAACAGGTGCGCACGCCGTTTAAGTACGGACTGGTACTGGCACCGCAGACGAACAATTACAAGATGGACTGTCCCACGGTATTCCGCCACGGCAACAAATGGTACATGACGTTTGTGATCTACAACGGTCGTACCGGTAAGGACGGACGTGGATACGAGACTTGGCTGGCCGAGAGTGATAATCTGTTGAACTGGGACATCAAAGGGAAACTGCTGTCTTTTCGTGACGGTATGTGGGATGCCAACCAGCGGGGTGGCTTTCCGGCGTTGCCCGATACGGAGTGGGGCGGAAGCTATGCGTTGCAGCCTTACAAGGGTAACTACTGGATGACGTACATCGGGGGTGCCAATGCGGGCTACGAAACGGGACCGCTTTACATCGGTTTGTCGTGGACGAAAGAGAAGAACCTGGGTAAGGCGGTGGAGTGGACTGCTGCCGACAAACCGCTGCTTTCTGTAGAGGACAAGGATGCGCAATGGTTTGAGAACCTGACGCAATACAAGAGTACCATTTACTGGGACAAGCAGAAAACGCTGGGTTATCCGTTTGTGATGTTCTACAACGCCGGTGGCCGTCATCCTGAAACGAACCTGAAAGGGGAAAGGGTGGGCATTGCGCTTTCTAAAGACATGAAGAAGTGGAAACGTTACGAGGGCAATCCGGTATTTGCACACGAATCGCAGGGTACCATCACGGGCGATGCGCACATTCAGAAGATGGGTGATGTGTATGTGATGTTTTACTTCTCGGCCTTTGAGCCTTCGCGCAAGTACAAGGCGTTCAATACGTTTGCGTGCAGCTACGACTTGGTGCACTGGACCGACTGGCAGGGGGAGGATCTGATCATTCCTTCTAAAAACTATGATAATTTGTTTGCGCACAAGAGTTATGTGATTTACCACGAAGGGGTGGTGTATCATTTTTATTGTGCGGTGAACAAGGATGATCAGCGTGGCATTGCGGTGGCTACGAGTAAACCGCTGGGGCGCTCCGAGGTGCGTTTTCCGCAACCGGAAACCAAAGGGCGTCGTGAACTGGTGGATTTGAATGCGGGCTGGCAAACGGCTTTGTTGCCTGAGGCAAAGGGCACGAATGTGGCTGCTCAGCAGGAAGTGAATAGGGCTGCTCTGTCGTGGAAGACGGTGAATGTACCTCACAACTGGGATGATTATTACGGCTATCGTCAGCTTACTCACGGTAACTTGCACGGTACGGCTCTTTATACGAAAACATTTACGGCTCCGCAACCCCAAGCGGGCAAGCGTTATTTCCTTCGTTTCGAAGGGGTGGGCACGTATGCTGCCATTACGCTCAACGGCAAGGATTATGGCCGCCATCCGGTGGGGCGCACAACGCTTACGCTCGATGTGACCGATGCCTTGAAGCCGGGTGCTGAGAATAAGTTGGTGGTTCGTGCAGAGCATCCCGATATGATTGCCGACATGCCTTGGGTGTGCGGTGGATGTTCGTCGGAATGGGGCTTTAGCGAAGGCTCTCAGCCGTTGGGCATTTTCCGTCCGGTAGTGCTCGAGGTAACCGATGAGGTACGCATTGAGCCGTTTGGTGTGCACATCTGGAATGACGACAAGGCGCAGACGGTGTTCGTGGAAACGGAAGTGCGCAACTACACCAACCAGTCGCAGAGCATCCAGGTGGTGAACAAGCTCAGCAATGCCGATGGTCTTCAGGCGTTCCGCCTGGCACAGGATGTGGTGTTGGCTCCGGGTGAAACCAAGGTGATTAAGCAATCGGCTCAGGTGGAGAATCCTGCTCTATGGAGCGTGGAGAATCCGTATTTATACAGTCTGGCTTCCATGATTAAACGGGGCACAGCTACTACGGATGAGGTGACTACACCTTTTGGTATTCGTACCATCAGCTGGCCGGTGAAACGTAACGATGGCGACGGACGTTTCTATCTGAACAACAAACCGGTGTTCTTGAATGGGGTATGCGAGTACGAGCACCAGTTTGGGCAGAGTCATGCTTTCAGCAAGGAGCAGGTGGCTGCCCGTGTGAAGCAGATGAAGGCTGCGGGCTTCAATGCTTTCCGTGATGCGCACCAGCCTCACAACCTCGACTATCAGAGGTATTGGGATGAAGAAGGTGTTTTGTTCTGGACTCAACTGTCGGCCCACGTGTGGTATGACACGCCCGAGTTCCGCGAGAACTTTAAAAAATTGCTTCGCCAGTGGGTGAAGGAGCGCAGAAACTCTCCGTCGGTTGTGATGTGGGGACTGCAAAACGAGAGTGTGCTGCCCAAGGATTTTGCCGAGGAGTGCAGCAACATCATACGCGAAATGGATCCTACTGCTCGCAACATGCGCGTAATTACGACGTGCAACGGGGGTAGCGGTACCGACTGGGATGTGGTGCAGAACTGGAGCGGCACCTATGGCGGAAAGCCGGAGAATTATAACCGCGAACTGGCGCAGAAGGATCAGTTGCTGAACGGTGAGTACGGGGCGTGGAGAAGCATTGATTTGCACACGGAGCCGGGTGCGTTTCAGCAAGACGGCGTGTGGAGTGAAGACCGCATGTGTCAGCTCATGGAGATGAAAATCCGTAAGGCGGAACAGGCTAAAGACAGTGTGTGCGGACAGTTTCAGTGGATTTACAGCAGTCACGATAACCCGGGACGCCGTCAGCCCGATGAGGCTTACCGCAAGGTCGACAAGGTGGGACCGTTTAACTACAAGGGGTTAGTCACTCCGTGGGAGGAACCGCTGGATGTGTATTACATGTATCGTGCCAACTATGTGCCTGCTGCGAAAGATCCGATGGTGTATCTGGTGTCGCACACATGGCCCAACCGTTTTGCACAGACGGGTCGCAGACGTACTACCATCGAGGTGTATAGCAATTGTGACTCGGTGTTGTTGTACAACGATGCGGGCAATCAGGCTTTTCTGGGTCGCAAAAAGAACAACGGGGTGGGAACGCATTTCATGTGGGAACACCGTGACATTCGCTACAACGTGCTTCGTGCCGTGGGTTATTTCCAAGGAAAGGCGGTAGCCGAAGATTTGATTGTGCTCAACGGACTGGAGAAGGCTCCCGGTTTTGATGCGTTGTACCAGGATAATGAGAAGTATGGCGCACTGCTCAAAGGTGCTCAGGGATATGAGTATCTGTATCGTGTGAATTGCGGTGGCGACGAATACAAAGATGAATACGGTCAACTGTGGATGCAGGACAACAGCAGTGTGTCGCGTAGCTGGGCTGCCGATTTTGAGGGATTGGATCCTTACCTGGCTAGTCAGCGGAAAACAAACGATCCTATTAAGGGTGTGCGTGACTGGGCGCTGTTGCAGCATTTCCGTTTCGGAAGGCACAAGTTGGCGTATCAATTCCCCTTGCCCAACGGTAAGTACCGTGTGGAACTTTATTTTGTAGAGCCGTGGCACGGAACGGGTGGCAGTGAGAAAACGGATTGCGAGGGACTGCGCATCTTTGATGTGGCGGTGAACGGTCATACGGTGATTGATGATTTGGATATCTGGGCGGAATCCGGACACGATGCTGCTTTGAAAAGGGTAGTGGAAGCGGAGGTGAAGGATGGCAAGCTGGTCATTGATTTCCCCGAAGTGAAAGCCGGACAGGCGGTGATATCTGCCATTGCTGTTGCCTGTATGGGTGCCGGTGGGGTTGTGCCTGCACAGGTGAGTGCTACGCTGCTCGAGAACAGTCGTCAGGCTGCTACGTGGAGCTGGGCTGCTGCCGATGCGGATACATTGGTCAAAACACCCAAAGAGATGTTACCCGAAGACCTGAATGTGCGTGCTACGGCTACTTACGAAGCTGAATCGGCCAAATGCAAAGGGGCTTTCACGAAGGTGGAGCACCGCAAGCAAACGGGCATTCGTTTCAACAAGGCTAAGGCGGGTAGCATTGAGTGGAATGTGTCTACCGGACTGGCGCAGGTGTATGCGCTTCGTTTCAAGTATATGAATACCAGCGGGAAACCGAAAACTGTGCGTTTGCAGTTTGTAGCGGCCAACGGCACGGTGCTGAAGGATGATGAGATTTCATTCTCCGAAGCACCCGAGAAATGGAGGCTGATGAGCACCACAACGGGTACGTTCATCAACGCAGGGCATTATAGGGTGATCCTTTCTTCGCCCGATATGAACGGGTTGTGGTTGGATGCGCTCGATGTGCAATAAGGTGTAACGATTAAGACGAATGAGTATAAAATGAGGAAATTAGCTTATACAATATGGGGCGTTTGTTGTGTGCTGGGCAGTATGGCCAGCGCACAAGTGCCCGATGATTCGGGGCGGACAGCCGACTGGGAGAATCATCATGTGTTGCAAATAAACAGGGAGCCTGCAAGGGCTGCTTTCTTTGGGTACGATAAAAAGGCGGGCGACCGTCTTTTATCGCTCAACGGTACCTGGAAGTTCCACTGGTCACCAACGCCTCAGGGGCGGGTGAAGGATTTCTACCGCTTGCCGTTCAACGATTCTTCGTGGACGGACTTTAAGGTGCCTGCCAATTGGGAGAATAACGGTTACGGAACACCCATTTATGTTTCGGCAGGTTATCCGTTCCGCATTGATCCTCCGCGGGTTATGAGCGAGCCGAAGAAGACGTACACCACGTTTGTTGAACGCAACCCGGTGGGGCAGTACAGAAGAGAATTTGCTTGTCCGGCTCACTGGCAGGGCAGCGGACAAACGTTCCTTCGTTTCGATGGTGCCATGAGTGCTTTTTATGTTTGGGTAAACGGAGCCTTGGTTGGTTACAGTCAGGGCAGCATGGAGCCCAGCGAATTTAACGTTACCCGTTACCTGAACAAAGGTAAAAACCTCATTGCCGTGGAGGTGTACAAGTATAGCGATGGCTCGTACCTGGAAGATCAGGATTTCTGGCGCTTCGGAGGTATTCACCGCAGCATTACGCTGTTTCATACGGCCGACGTACGCATCAATAATTTTTCGGTGCGTACGCAACTCGATGACAGCTACACCGATGCCACGCTTCAGGTTGATCCCGAGCTAGCGGTATTCGGTAGCGAACGGGGCAAGGGTTACCGGGTGGTTGCCCGTTTGGAAGATGCGAATGGTCGTGTAATCTCTTCTGCTTGGGCAGATGCAGAGCCTATTCTCGATCTGGATCACAAGGCATCTGTCATGAACGAATGGTTTCCGCAACGGGGACCTCGTAAGACGGGACGCATCAGCATGGAGGTGAAGAATCCGTTGAAGTGGACAGCCGAAACGCCTAACCTGTATAGCTTATACCTGTGTTTGAACGACAGCAACGGGGTGACTCGTGAGCAGGTGCGCACGCAGGTGGGTTTCCGCAAGGTGGAGGTGAAGAATGGCTTGTTGCTGGTCAACGGTAAACCCATCCGCTTCCGCGGGGTGAACCGCCACGAGCACGATCCGCTTACGGCACGTGTGATGAGTGAAGAGCGCATGTTGCAAGATATTTTGCTGATGAAGCAGGCCAATGTAAATGCCGTGCGTACCAGTCATTACCCCAATGTAACCCGTTGGTATGAATTGTGCGACAGTCTGGGGCTTTATGTGATGGACGAGGCCGACATTGAGGAACATGGTTTGCGGGGTACGTTGGCTAGCACACCCGACTGGCATGCGGCGTTTCTGGATAGGGCGGTGCGCATGGCTGAACGCGATAAGAATCATCCGTCTGTTATTATGTGGAGCATGGGTAACGAAAGCGGTTACGGACCCAACTTTGCTGCTATCTCAGCATGGTTGCGCGATTTTGATCCCACTCGTCCGATACACTACGAAGGTGCACAGGGAGTAGACGGTGAACCCGATCCGGCTACGGTAGATGTGATCAGTCGTTTTTATCCGCGTGTGCAACAAGAGTACCTCAACCCGGGCATAGCTGAGGGAGCCGATAAGGAACGTGCGGAAAACGCCCGTTGGGAACGACTGCTCAGCATTGCACAGCGCACGAATGATAACCGTCCGGTACTGACCAGCGAGTATGCTCATTGCATGGGCAACGCGTTGGGTAACTTCAAGGAGTATTGGGAAGAAATATACAGTCACCCGCGTATGGTGGGCGGCTTCATCTGGGATTGGGTGGATCAGGGTATCTACAAAAAACTACCCGATGGCCGAACCATGGTAGCCTATGGTGGTGATTTTGGTGACGTGCCCAACCTGAAAGCATTCTGCTTCAACGGGGTGGTACGCAGCGACCGGGAAATTACGCCCAAGTACATGGAAGTGAAAAAGGTATATGCTCCGGTTTACCTGTCGTTGAAAGACAACAGTGAATTGCAGGTTACCAATCACAACCACCACATCGGCATGGAAGGCTATCGCTGTTTGTGGAGCATCAGTGTTGACGGCAAGGTAAAGAAACAAGGTGAACTGGCGTTGCCGCAGGTAGAGCCGGGTAGCACGGATACGGTTACGCTTCCTGCCGTTATCAGCGGGTTTGCTGCTCCACAAGGCAGTGACGTTCGTTTGCTGGTGCTTGTGGTGTTACGCAATGATTGCACATGGGCCAAAGCCGGGCACGAGGTTAGCTGGGAGCAGTTCTGCTTGCAAGCCGGTGACACCGCTTCGGCACAGCTTCTCAACAAAGGGAAACTGCTGGTAGAGGAAGCGAATGATTCACTTCTCACGGCGAAGGCAAAAGGTTTTTCTGTGGGGTGGAATACCGTTAACGGCCAATTGGTTTCGCTTTGCTACAACGGGAAAGAGATGTTGGCACAGGGGTTGCACACACAAGCGTTTCGTGCACCGACCGATAACGATAAAGGATTTGGCAACTGGCTGGCTAAAGATTGGGAGCAACACGGACTCAGTACGCCGCAACACGTTTTACGCTCGTTTGCACACCATCTGCGTGCCGATGGAGCCTTGGTGGTTGAAGCGGTGACCGAAAACAAATACAACCGCGGAAGCGTGGTAACTGCTACCGTTTACACCGTTACGGCACAGGGACAGGTGGATGTGAAGGCTACTTTTACTCCGGAAGGGGAACTGCCCGAATTGCCCCGTCTGGGAGTCAGCATGGCAATTGCAGCCGGATACGAAAACTTTGCATGGTACGGCAGGGGACCGCTCGACAGCTATCCGGATCGTAAAACAGCGGAGACTATTGGTCTTTGGAACGGCAAGGTAGCTGCACAGTACACCCCGTATCCTCGTCCGCAAGAGAGTGGCAACAAGGAAGAGGTGCGCTACTTGCGGCTCACAGATGCCAAAGGGCAGGGCATACAGGTAGAGGCTGTAGGAAAGCTGTTTGCTGCTTCGGCACTGCATTTTACCGCGCAGGATTTGGCGGGTACGGCTCACGATTGCGAATTGAAACCCCGTCAGGAAGTGATCTTGAATTTGGATGCGGCTGTACTCGGACTGGGTAACAGCAGTTGCGGTCCCGGTGTACTGAAGAAGTATGCCATTGAAAAGGTACTGCACACCTTGCATGTACGCTTTCAGAAGGTGAAATAATTCCGTAGCCCGCATGCGTGGGTTGCGCTGATCTATAAAAATAAATCCGCCTCAGAAGAGAATGCCAACTACGGGTTCCTTTCTGAGGCGGATTTATTTGTTGTATTTTAGGCAGGTGTAAACGTTCCTACGTTTATCAGCACACCGTCTTTAAATAACAATTCAATGAAGTTCTCACACCAATGGCCATTAATCGTAAACGTAACGGCACAGCTTTCGGTATAATCGATGTTTCTGGATCTTCCCTTTTCAATAGTTACCGGATAATGGTAAAACAGAGCTGTTTTTGTGTTGCCATTGCGATGCATCAATAGCTTGTCACCTATTTTAAAGGTTTCTCCTCGTGCCTTGCCTACCCATAAATGGGTATCGGAAATGGTGAAGTCTTTCAACGCATTTTTTAGAAAGTAGAGTTTGCTTTGGTGGTAAGTCCACACCTCCATCATGGCATCATCTACTTCGGAATAAAGTGTTTCCGTTTGAGTTGGTTTCCCTAAAATCTTCAGGGCTTGTTCTGACGAGTCGCCTAAGTACAGGGCTTTTTGTGTAGCTCCGGCTTTCATTAATCCGAAAGACTTTACATCACCTGTAAGGGTGTCTTGGGCTGTAGCCCATGAAAAGGATAGAATTGCGAATAGCAAGCTTAATTTAATTCTCATTTGTCAATGATTTATGGTTTGATATTAGGCTTGCAAAGATAAGCTTCTTTCCTTGTAGGACAAATACCTACTTTCAGGTAATTATTTTACTCTGCGGTTCAACTGGTTATTGGCTTTGTTGGGACGCGACTTCCCGATGCGCTTGCCGGTTGGTTGCACTTTTTTGCCATTCTTACGGGGAATTTCACGCTTGGGTTTTTCGGAGCTGTTATTCATCTTTTCTTTTTGTTTTAATGGGTCATTGCATGCACACCAGTTGGTGAGAACATGGTCCGGCAAAGGTAAACAAATAATGCCATAAATGCGTGTTTTGTGGGTACAAATACCTGCTTGCTGCGTCTTAATGAGTAGCTATAGATATAACAAATATTCGAAATATAATGATGAGACGATTGAAATGGAGCCGTTTATTCTCGGCTCTGTCGCTATGGATGGCGTGTACCGCTTCGCTGGGGGCGCAAACGAAGGTACCGGTTACAACAAGGCATTACCTTTCCGGTACGGGCAGTGACGACATGGTGCAATGGGATTTCTTTTGTACCGATGGTCGTAACTCCAACAAATGGACGAAAATAGGGGTACCTTCTTGCTGGGAATTGCAGGGGTTCGGTAAGTTCCAATATGGAATAGGTTTCTACGGGAAACCCTTTCCCGAGGGAATTGCCGATGAAAAGGGTATGTACAAATATGAGTTCGATGTGCCGGCTCAATGGCGCGGAAAAGCAGTTGAACTGGTGTTCGAGGCTTCCATGACTGACACGGAAGTGAAGGTGAACGGACGCAAAGCCGGAAGCAAGCACCAGGGAGCGTTCTATCGTTTTACTTACAACGTAACGGATCTGCTGAAATACGGAAAGAAAAACTTGCTGGAGGTAACCGTGAGTAAGGAGAGCGAGAATGCCGGTGTGAATTTGGCCGAACGCAGAGCCGATTATTGGAACTTCGGAGGTATTTTCCGTCCGGTATTCCTTGAAGTAAGACCGGCTGTGAACATCAGCAGGGTAGCTGTCAACGCTACAGCCGATGGTGCGTTTGTGACCGAGTGCTACCTCAATATGGCTGCTGCCAACACCAAGGTGCGTACCGTGATTTTCGATGCCAAAGGCAAAAAGGTGGCCGAAGAGGTGACTCCTGTTAAGGCAGGGGGCGACTGGACCACGGTGACTGCCCGTGTGCAGAAACCTTTGTTGTGGAGCGCTGAAACGCCTAACTTGTATAAGGCTGAGTTTTCATTGCTGGCAGCAGATGGTAGTGTGCTGCACCGTGAAACGAAATCGTTTGGTTTCCGCACCATCGAGGTGAAGGAGAGCGACGGAATGTACATCAACGGGGTGCGGGTAAACATCCGTGGGGTGAACCGTCACAGCTTCCGTCCGGAAACAGGGCGCACGCTGAGCAAAGCCAAGAACATAGAAGATGTGCTGCTGATTAAAGACATGAATATGAACTCGGTGCGCTTGTCGCACTATCCGGCCGATCCTGAATTTCTTCAGGCTTGCGACTCATTGGGACTTTACGTGATGAGTGAACTGGGTGGCTGGCATGGCAAATACGATACGCCCACCGGTGTGAAGCTGATTAAGAGCATGGTGGAACGTGACGTGAATCATCCGTCGGTTATCTGGTGGAGCAACGGAAACGAGAAAGGCTGGAATACCGAACTGGATGGTGAGTTCCACAAGCACGATCCGCAAAAGCGTCCGGTTATACATCCGCAGGGTAATTTCAGCGGATTTGAAACCATGCACTACCGTTCTTACGGTGAGAGTCAGGAGTACATGCGTCTGCCCGAAATATTTATGCCTACGGAATTCCTTCACGGTTTGTATGACGGTGGTCACGGTGCCGGTTTGTGGGATTACTGGGAAATGATGCGTAAACATCCGCGCTGCATCGGTGGCTTCCTTTGGGTGCTGGCCGACGAAGGTGTGAAGCGTGTCGACATGAATAACTTCATCGATAATCAGGGTAATTTTGGTGCCGATGGCATTGTAGGACCTCATCATGAAAAAGAGGGTAGCTACTTCACCATTAAACAGATATGGAATCCGGTTCAGGTGATGAACACGAAGCTGACCACTGCTTTCGACGGGGTACTTCAAGTGGAGAACCGTTACGATTTTCTGAACCTGAACACTTGTACTTTTGCTTGGAAATACGTTCGTTTCCCACAAGCTACGGATGCACAAAAAGCAGTAAAGGTGCTGAAAAGTGGCGAGGTAAAAGGAAGCAATGTGGCACCGCATGCTGCGGGAACGTTGCAGATTGCTCCGGCGGTGAAAGATGCCGATGCGTTGCTGCTTACGGCAACAGACGCTTACGGTAAGGAGTTATTTACCTGGAGCTTTAAATTGGATAACAGCAGTGTGGCTGCCGCAGGTGTTGACCCGCAAAAAGCTTCTGCTGCTACGTACTCGGAAACGGCCGAAGCGCTGACTGTAAAGGTGGGCGACAAGGAATATACGTTCTGCAAGAAAGACGGACAGCTAAAGCAGGTGAAACTGGGTAGCAAGCTGATGAGCTTTGCCAATGGTCCGCGTTTCATCGGCGCACGTCGTGCCGACCGTTCGTTGGATCAGTTCTACAACCACGACGATGAGAAAGCGAAAGAGAAAGACCGCACGTATACGGAGTTTACAGACGCAGCCCGCTTCACCGGATTCGACGTGAAACAGGAGTCGGGTGTGCTGGTGGTAACGGCCAATTATAAATTGGGCAACCTGGACAAAGCGCAGTGGAGTGTGCTGGCCGATGGTACACTGGTGCTCGATTACACGTATAACTTCAGTGGTGTAGTCGATTTGATGGGTATCTGTTTTGACTATCCCGAAGAAAAGGTGCTGAGCAAACAATGGCTGGGCGACGGTCCGTACCGGGTGTGGCAAAACCGCTTGCACGGTCCGCAATACAACTTGTGGGAGAATGATTACAACGATCCCGTGCCTGGTGAGAGCTTTACTTATCCTGAGTTCAAAGGTTACTTTGCTAACGTTTCATGGATGAACATCCGCACCCGCGAAGGTGTGATCAGCATCACCAACCACACACCGGATACGTATGTGGGAGTGTATCAACCACGCGATGGCCGCGACCGTTTGCTCTATACACTGCCCGAAAGCGGAATCTCTCTGCTCAACGTGATTCCGGCTGTGCGTAACAAAGTGAATGCAACCGATCTTTGCGGTCCGTCGTCACAACCCCGTTGGGTTGGTGGAGCGCAACAGGGACAAATAGTACTTCGCTTTCAAGCAAACTAAATAATCACTTCATCTATATAGCTCACTACTCGTGAGGTATATAGATGAGCAATCATCAGGTATATAGCTGCGGCTTGCGGGCTATATAGCTTACATACATTGAGGTATATAGCTCACAACTCAGTAGCTATATACCTCTTTTTAATGGGTACAATTGCTATCTTTGTTCGTCTCCTTAGTATAATAATAGGCAAAATCATGATCAACACGAAACTTCGTATACTTTCGCTACTTGCCTGCTTCGTTGCTCTTTTGGGTAGTATAACGGCGCAGGAAGCTCTTCGTAATCATTTTCGCAACCCATCGGGCGAGGCAAAGCCTTGGACATTCTGGTACTGGATGTATGGCGCTGTTTCCAAGGAAGGCATCAAAGCCGATTTGGAAGCGATGAAGCAAGTCGGCTTGGGCGGAGCTTACCTGATGCCCATTCGTGATTCCTCACGCTTTAGTGAATACCCCAATCCGGCCAATCAGCTTACACCTCAGTGGTGGGAGATGGTGCGTTATAGCATGCAGGAAGCCGACAGACTGGGATTGCAGTTGGGTATGCACATTTGTGACGGTTTTGCCTTGGCGGGTGGTCCGTGGATTACTCCTGAAGAATCTATGCAGAAGGTAGTATGGAGTGACACCATCGTGTCGGGAGGCAATTTGCGCAACGTACGCCTCAAGCAGCCCGAATCATACAAAGGATTCTATAAGGAGATTGCCTTGCTGGCTCTGCCTGCCACGCAGTGGGCGGGCGATGCCGGTACTCAACCGGTGCGTATCACGTCGGGCAACACGGATATGGGTAAGACTATTGACCCTGCCAAAGGTATTACCATTGCTGCCGACGGGGTTATTCGTTCGTCACTTCCCTGCTGGATTCAGTATGAATATGCCCGGCCGTTTACCTGCCGCAACGTGGAGGTGATTCTGAGCGGTAACAATTATCAGGCACATCGCCTGAAGGTAATGGCGAGTGATGACGGGGTAAATTTCCGCTTGGTGAAACAGTTGGTCCCTGCTCGTCAGGGATGGCAAAATACAGATGAGAACTCTACTCACAGCATACCGGCCACTACGGCTCGTTACTTTCGTTTTTACTGGGATCCGGCGGGTAGTGAACCGGGTAGTGAAGACATGGATGCTGCCAAGTGGAAACCAAACTTAAAGATTAAGCAACTGGTGTTGCACAGCGAACCGCGTCTCAATCAGTGGGAAGGTAAAGCCGGACTGGTTTGGCGTGTTGCTGCTCGCACCACGGATAAGGAGATTGGCGCTGCCGATTGCATCAACCCAAATCAGGTCATCGACCTCACCCGTTATTTGAAGGACGGGGTGCTTACTGCGAAACTTCCCAAAGGGAAATGGAGGTTGTTGCGCATGGGGCACACGGCAACGGGGCACACCAACGCTACCGGTGGTGGGGCTATCGGACTGGAGTGCGATAAGTTTAGTGAGGCGGCTGTGCGCAAGCAGTTCAACAACTGGTTTGGTGCTGCGTTTAGTAAAACGGATCCGGCTTTGGCACGTAAAGTTCTTAAATACATGCACGTTGACAGTTGGGAGTGTGGCAGTCAGAACTGGAGCTCCAATTTTGCTGCTGAGTTCCACAAACGCAGAGGTTATTCGCTGATGCCTTACCTGCCTCTGCTGGCGGGTATTCCGATGGAGAGCGCTTCTCGTTCGGAAGATGTGCTTCGCGATGTGCGTACCACCATTAGCGAGCTGGTGGTCGATGTATTCTATAAAACGCTGGCTGCCTGCGCACAATCGTACGGCTGTGAGTTCTCGGCCGAATGTGTGGCGCCTACCATGGTGAGCGACGGATTGTTGCACTATCAGGTAGCCGACAGACCCATGGGGGAATTCTGGTTGAACAGTCCCACTCACGATAAACCAAACGATATGCTCGATGCCATTAGCGGTGCACATATCTACGGAAAGAATATTATTCAGGCAGAAGGCTTTACGGAGTTGCGCGGCACATGGAACGAGCATCCGGCTATGCTGAAGACTTTGCTCGATCGCAACTATGCATTGGGTATCAACAAATTGTTTTTCCATGTGAACACGCACAACCCGTACACGGATCGTCAGCCAGGCATGACGCTGGATGGCATCGGACTGTTTTTCCAACGGGATCAAACTTGGTGGAAGGATGGCGGAAAGGCGTTTGTTGACTACATCGCTCGCTGTCAGGCTTTGTTGCAATACGGACATCCGGTTGCCGATGTAGCTGTGTTTACCGGTGAAGAGATGCCTCGACGGGCTGTGTTACCCGAGCGTTTGGTTCCTTCACTTCCGGGCTTATTTGGCAGTGAACGGGTGGAGAGCGAACGGGTGCGACTGGCTAATGTGGGCCAGCCTTTGCGTGAACAACCGGTGGGTGTGAGTCATTCAGCCAACATGGCCGATCCCGATCAATGGGTGAATCCGTTGCGCGGTTACGCATACGATTCCTTTAATAGAGATGCACTTCTTTGCTTGGCTAAGGTGGAGAACGGCCGGTTAACACTACCCGGCGGAGCGTCCTATAAGGTGTTGGTGTTGCCATTGCCACGTCCCATGAGTCCCGACAGTTTGCCTCTTTCGCAAGAGGTGCAAGCCAAAGTGAACGAATGGCGTGAGGCAGGTATCATTATACCTCAACTTCCGTATATGGAAAGCGATTTCTCTGCTTACGGTTTGCAGCGTGATGTCATCGTTCCGGCCGATGTGGCGTGGACTCACCGTTGCGGTAAGGAAGCCGATATTTACTTCATCTCCAATCAACAGGATAAAGAACGTAGTTTCCCGGTAAGCATGCGTCAGAATGGCAAGTACGTTGAACTCTGGAATCCGGTAACGGGTGAGATCACTCCCATAGCCTGCACAGAGAGCAACGGACGTACCGAAATAACCGTGAAACTGCATGCCAATGAGTCGGTATTCGTGGTGCTGACGAAAACTCCCCGTGCGGTTGTGCAGCAGAGTGCCGAAATCAAGACCACTACTGCTCTAACATTAAACGGTAGTGAGTGGAACATTCATTTCCCTCGCATCGATCAAGAAATAAAGGATAGTAAGCTGTTTGACTGGACTACCTCGCTCAATGAAAAGGTGAAATATTACTCGGGTACGGCAACCTATCAAACAACCTTCACTTGGAGTGCCAGGAGTAGTGCCAAGGGGGTAACAGGTCGTGTGTATCTTTCAGTGGGTAAGGTGGCAGATGTGGCTACGATCAAGGTTAACGGAGTAGATTGCGGTACGTTGTGGACTGCCCCTTACTGTGTCGATGTAACGCATGCCTTGAAGAAAGGACAAAATACATTGCAGATTGAAGCGACCAACACGTGGGCCAATGCCATTAATGGAGCCGACAAAGGGAAAGCTCCTTTCGAAGGTATATGGACCAATGCGAAGTACCGCATGAAGGAAGACGCTTTGATTCCGGCAGGCTTGCTTGGTCCGGTGCAGCTGCTTGAACAACAAATGAAATAACAACAATATTATAAAGGAAGACAATGAAAAAATCAGTTTTACCAAGAAAAACGCTGCTGCTTGCCTGTTTGTTGGCAACTGCGCTTGGTGTGAAGGCAGAGGTAAAGCTCCCTGCTATTTTCTCAGACGGTATGGTGATGCAACAACAAAGCAACGCTAACCTCTGGGGTACGGCTACAGCCGGTAAACAGGTGGTCATTACTACCGGATGGAACAATAAACAATACCGCACCAAAGCCGATGCTACCGGTAAGTGGCAGGTAGCTGTGGCTACTCCCAAGGCTGGCGGACCGCATACACTTACCTTTAACGATGGTCAAACAACTTCACTGAAAAATGTGTTGGTAGGTGAGGTGTGGCTTTGCTCAGGTCAAAGCAACATGGAAATGCCCATGAAGGGCTTCAAAAATCAACCGGTGGCAGGAGCCAATATGGATGTTCTGAAGAGTAAGAATCCCGCTATCCGTTTGTTTACCGTGAAGCGTACTTCTACCTTATTGCCTCAAACTGATGTGGTGGGCAGCTGGCAGGAAGCCGAACCTAAAACGGTATATGAATTCAGTGCAACGGCTTACTATTTCGGTAAACTAATACAAGAAATGCTGCAAGTTCCTGTGGGGCTGGTGGTTACTGCCTGGGGTGGCTCGGCTGCCGAAGCATGGATGACGGAGGATATGCTAAAAGCCTTTCCCGATGCTAAAATTCCCCGTACGGATGAGGATATCAAGTCGAAAAACCGCACGCCTACAGTGTTGTACAACGGAATGTTGAACCCGCTGATTGGTCTGACTATGAAAGGAGTTATTTGGTATCAGGGTGAAGATAATTACAACCGTGCACACACTTATGCAGATATGTTTGCCACGTTAATTAAAGGCTGGCGTGCTGCCTGGAAGCAAGGTGATTTTCCGTTCTACTATTGTCAGATTGCACCTTACGATTACGGAATTATCACTGAAAAAGGAAAAGAAGTAATTAATTCGGCTTATCTTCGTGAGGCGCAGGCGCAAGTGGAACAACGTGTACCGCATACGGGCATGGCTGTTTTGCTCGATGCCGGGATGGAAAAAGGAATTCATCCGTCGAAGAAAAACATAGCCGGTGAGCGTTTGGCACTACTGGCGCTGAGCAAGACTTACGGTTTTGAGGGAGTAAGCGGTGAAAGTCCTTACTACAAAGCCTTCGAGGTAAAAGGTGACACAGCTATTGTGCAATTTGAACGTGCTCCGATGTGGATTACCGGCAAAGATTGCTTTGAATCGAAACTCTTCAAGGTGGCAGGAGCCGACAAAGTGTTCTATCCGGCCAAGGCTTGGATTGAACGCAGTAAAGTGTATGTAAAGAGCGAGCAGGTGCCTCATCCGGTGGCTGTGCGCTATGCATTCGATAATTATGTGGATGGCGATTTGTATGGCTGTAACGGCTTGCCTATATCGTCTTTCCGCACAGATAATTGGTAACGTTATACAAAATATATGAGGAAACTCTTTTCACTATTTTTGATGTTGATCATTGGCGTGCAGGTTCTTCGGGCCCAGCATGCCAATGTTGTTTGGAATACTCCCTCGCGTAATTCGTCGGAATCCATGCCGTGTGGTGGTGGAGACATCGGACTGAATGTATGGGTGGAAAATGGCGATTTACTTTTCTACATCAGTCGCAGCGGTACGTTCGATGAGCACAACTGTCAGCTTAAGCAGGGGCGGGTACGTATGCGTCTGACGCCCAATCCGTTTGCCGTGAAGGATGGTTTCCGTCAGGAACTCAAACTGAATGATGGCTATGTAGAGGTTGCTTGCGGTGGTGCGGTGGTGCAGCTGTGGGTAGATGTTTTCAAACCACTCATTCACGTGGAACTGAAAAGCAACACTCCGGTTACAGCCGATGTCTTCTACGAAAACTGGAGGTATCAGGACCGATTGATACGCAAGGGTGAGGGACAGCAAAATTCCTACAAATGGGTGATGAGAGAGGGCATGGCTACTACGAAAGACTCTATCAGGGCCGTGCGCAATGAGGTGGTTTTCTACCACCGTAATCCGGAACAAACTGTTTTCGATGTAGCTGTGGAACAGCAGGACATGGAGACTGTAAAAGATAAGATGATGAATCCTTTGAAGAACCTTACCTTCGGAGGAAAGCTTTGGGGCGACAACCTTACTTTTGTAGGCACTCAAGAAGGTGTTTATGCGGGAACTGATTACCGTGCCTGGCATTTGCGCACACAGAAACCCGTGCGTACGCAGCAACTTCATATTGCTTTGCATACGCTGCAAACAGCTCACGTAAACGAATGGGAGCAGGGGTTGGCTAAGCTTGCAAAGCCTCGTAAACAGGCTATGCTGCAACAAGATAAAAAGAATACGCGTGATTGGTGGAACAGGTTCTGGCAACGTAGTTTTATTGTAGCTGCCAATCCGTCTTCAACTCCTGATTTGGCTAATATTACACGCAACTATACACTTTTTCGCTACATGTTGGGCTGCAATGCGTACGGAACAGTACCTACTAAATTCAACGGTGGACTATTCACCTTTGACCCTTGCCATGTGGATGAGAAGCAATCGTTCACACCCGATTACAGGAAGTGGGGAGGTGGTACCATGACGGCACAAAATCAGCGACTGGTGTACTGGCCCATGCTCAAAAGCGGTGATGCTGATATGATGCCTTCTCAGTTTAACTTTTACTTGCGCATGCTCGGCAATGCAGAGTTGCGCAGTAAGGTGTATTGGAATCATGCCGGTGCTTGTTTTGCCGAACAGATAGAGAACTTCGGTTTACCCAACCCGGCTGAATATGGCTTTAAGCGCCCCGCTTATTTCGATAAGGGAGTGGAATATAACGCTTGGCTGGAGTATGAATGGGACACGGTGCTGGAGTTCTGCCAGATGATTCTGGATTCATATGATTATGCCGGTGCAAACATAGATGCTTACCTGCCCATGATAGATAGTGCACTTACGTTTTTTGATGAGCACTATCGTTACCTGGCCCGACTGCGCGGACGTAAAGATTTGGATGGTAACGGACATTTGGTGCTCTTTCCGGGTTCGGCTTGCGAAACTTATAAAATGGCAAACAATGCTGCCAGCACAGTAGCCGCTTTACGCACGGTGTTGCAAAATTACGGAAAGAAACCCGAGATGCTTGCTAAAATCCCTCCATTGCCTTTGCGCGTGGTGGATGGTAAGGAGATGATAGCACCTGCCAAAACATGGGAGCGTGTGAACAATGTGGAAACCCCACAACTTTACCCCGTGTTTCCGTGGCGTATGTATGGAGTGGGAAGAGATAGTTTGCAACTGGCTCGGAATACATATCTGTATGACCCCGATGCGCTAAAATTCCGTACACACACCGGTTGGAAGCAAGATAACATTTGGGCGGCTTGTCTGGGACTTACGGAAGAAGCTCAAAGGCTGACTCTGTTGAAACTAGCCGATGGTCCGCACCGTTTCCCCGCATTCTGGGGACCCGGTTACGACTGGACGCCCGATCACAACTGGGGCGGTAGCGGCATGATTGGTTTGCAGGAAATGTTGTTGCAAACAGTGGGTGATCGTATTCTTCTCTTTCCTGCATGGCCTGTCAACTGGGATGTGCATTTCAAACTACATGCCCCCAAACAAACGGTGGTTGAGGCTGAATGGAAAGGTGGTCGACTGACTCAGTTAAAGGTTACACCCGAAAGTCGTCGCAAAGACATCGAATTAATGATTAAGTGAGATAAGTAAGTATAATACATATAAAGAAACTGATTACATGAAGAAAATTGTATCTACGCTTGTGGCTGTATTGCTCATTACATCGGTATGGGCACAGAACTATCGTCCGGAAACCTCGGTAGCGGGCTTTATGTCGTTGCCGGGATCGGGCAGAAACGTGTATAATTTTAATCCCGGATGGCGTTTCCATAAAGGAGATGTGACAGGTGCCGAAGCGTTAAACTTTGATGATTCTGCCTGGCAGGTGGTTTCTACTCCGCATACGGTGGAACTGGAGCCGGCTGAGGCAAGCGGTGGTCGCAATTATCAGGGAATAGCTTGGTATCGCAAATATTTTGTGGTGCCTGCTGCCATGCAGGGTCAGCTGGTTACGGTTTACTTTGAGGCGATAATGGGCAAGCAAGAAGTCTTCCTCAACGGAAAACTAGTGAGAAAACACGCAGGAGGTTATCTGCCTTTTTCCGTGAACTTAACCGATTATGGTATCAAAGCTGGTGACAAATGTGTGTTGGCCGTAATGACCGACAATAGCAACGATAAGAACTATCCTCCCGGTAAACCCCAGTACACACTCGACTTTGCTTATCACGGTGGCATCTATCGTGATGTGTGGCTCATCGGTAAATCGGATGTGAGCATAACAGATGCGCTCGAAGCCAATAAAGTGGCTGGCGGCGGAGTGTTTGTGCATTTTGATCAGATATCTGAGAAGAAGGCACAGGTGTTTGTTGATACGGAGGTAAAGAATAGCGGAACGGCACGCAGGGTGGTTACAGTAGAAACCACATTGACCGATGCATCCGGAAAGAAAGTAAAGCAGACTTCGAGCCGTGTTATGCTCAACGTTGGTGAAAGTGTAACGGTAAAACAGAAGATGCAGGTAAGCAATCCGCATCTGTGGAGCCCGGATTCTCCTTATTTGTATAGAGTGGAATCTCGTGTTACGGAAGGCAAACTGGCACTCGACGGTGGTGTAACACGCGTAGGTATTCGCAAAGCCGAATTTAAGGATAAAGACGGATTTTGGCTCAACGGTAAGCCGTTTGGTCAGTTGGTAGGAGCCAATCGCCATCAGGACTTTGCTTATGTAGGCAATGCATTGCCTAATTCGCAGCAATGGAGAGATGCTAAGCGTTTGCGTGATGCCGGCTGTCGCATTGTTCGTGTAGCTCATTATCCGCAGGATCCTTCCTTTATGGATGCGTGTGACGAATTGGGTATTTTCGTTATTGTAGCAACTCCCGGTTGGCAGTATTGGAACAAAGATCCTGAGTTTGCCCGTTTAGTGCATGAAAACACCCGCATGATGATTCGTCGTGACCGTAACCATGCTTCGGTACTGATGTGGGAACCTATTTTGAATGAAACGCGTTATCCGCTTGACTTTGCATTGGAAGCTTTGCAAATCACAAAAGACGAATATCCTTATCCGGGGCGTCCGGTAGCTGCTGCCGATGTCCACTCGGAGGGAGTGAAGGAACATTACGACGTGGTGTACGGATGGCCGGGCGATGATGTAAAAGGTGTTGCACGGCAATGCATCTTTACCCGTGAGTTTGGTGAGAATGTTGACGATTGGTATGCGCACAACAATAATAACCGTGCCAGTCGCAGCTGGGGTGAGCGCCCCATGTTGGTACAAGCTTTGTCATTAGCTAAAAGCTATGACGAGATGTATCAAACCAACGGACAGTTTATCGGAGGTGCGCAATGGCATCCGTTTGATCATCAGCGGGGGTATCATCCGGATCCGTATTGGGGAGGAATCTTTGATGCTTTCCGTCAGCCCAAATACGCGTATTACATGTTTCGCAGTCAGACAGCAGCCAACCTGAATCATCCTTTGGCTGAAAGTGGACCTATGGTTTACATCGCACATGAAATGTCGCAGTTCTCAGATAAAGACGTGGTTGTGTTCAGTAATTGCGATTCAGTGCGACTGTCTATTTATGACGGTACTCGCAGCTGGACGAAACCGGTTGTGCATGCTAAAGGACACATGCCCAATGCTCCTGTTGTATTTGAAAATGTATGGGATTTCTGGGAAGCAAGAGGTTATAGCTATGTTCAGAAGAACTGGAAAAAGGTAAATTTGGTTGCCGAAGGCATTCGGAACGGAGAGGTGGTGTGTACTACCAAGAAAATGCCGTCGCGCCGGTCAACCAAGTTGCAGTTGCGGGTAGATTATCAAAATTCACCTCTCGTAGCGGATGGATCCGACTTCATTGTTGTTGTGGCCGAAGTAACGGACGATAGCGGCAATGTGCGTCGCTTGGCTAAAGAAAATGTAGTGTTCACGGTTGAAGGTGAAGGTGAAATAATAGGTGATGCAACCATCGGAGCCAATCCCCGTGCAGTGGAATTCGGTTCGGCACCGGTGCTCATTCGTTCTACTCGTAAGGCCGGTAAGATTAAAGTAAAGGCTCGTGTGCAATACGAAGGTACCCATGCGCCCACACCTGCTGAGATTGAGTTTGAAAGCGTACCCTCATTACTGCCGGCATGCTTCACGGAGCAAACCCGTCAAACCGATGCTGCGAGTACGGCTAAGGGACAGTCGGCCTCGTCAGAAAAGAAAATATTAAGTGAAGACGAAAAGCAAAAATTACTTATAGAAGTTGAACGCCAGCAAACCGAATTTGGCGAAAAACACAAGGAATAGTTTTTTTTGCTACCTTTGGAGCGGTTATCACACAATTTGAACGTCTTTTTACCATGAAGAAGCTTAGCTTTATCTTTCTATTAATGGTGTACTCATGCTTATCGGTGCATGCGTACACCAATATGATTGTTGAACACTACACGGTTGATCAGGGGTTGCCCAACAACATCGTAAACTGTTCGCTCAAAGGAAGAGATGGCTTTATGTGGTTTGGTACCTGGTACGGCTTGTGCAGTTTCGACGGCAGTAAGTTCCGTGCTTATAACAATCGCGACGGCTTCTATTCAGATATTCCGCCTCGTAAAATCCAGAGTCTGCTCGAAGATAAAAACGGCTTTCTCTGGATCAAAACGGTGGATAGAAAACTCTATGTTTTCGATAAGGTCAACGAACGCTTCCATGCCGTGTATGACGACATGAAAGAGTATTCGGAAAACATTCAGATCATTAAGATACAACTTACCCCCGAAGGCGATGTACTGCTGCTGACCAAAGACAAGAGTCTGCTTCGTGCATCTACTGATAAGGAAGGTAAGATTGACATCCGTTTGCTGCACGATTCGGGCATTAATGCGGCGTTGTATGACTGGCGTTTGCGCAACAATGTGTTTTGTGAAACGCGCGAATACGTTAACTGGATAGGCATTGATTACAAGATATTTTCTTTTCGCAAGGGTAGTAAACTGCTCGATAAACCAATTGACTTTATCAGTAAAAAGATGGGCGTGAGTGCCAAAAAGGTATTTACTTGTGCCTATGGTGGTGAAAAGGCTGTGTGGCTGGGAGATGAGAATGGAAACCTTTACCGCATTGATCTGACAAGCGGTGGGGTAAACAAATACAGGCTACCGGGTATTGTAAGCAGAATAGAGAATCTGCTGGTTACCGATGCCGGAGTAGTGTATATCAGTATGGGTGGTCAGGGGTTTTATGAATACAACCTCAACAGTCGCTCGCTTCGCAAACTGCCTGTTGCAGCAGGGAAGGCAACAGTAACTCACTCTTTTGTCGATAAGTATGATAAACTGTGGTTTATTGAGGGCAACAGCGGTGCTTTGTGCTATGACCCGCTTAACGATGAGAGTGAACGGTTTACTTTTCCTTCGGGACAGGCTCTTTGTGACTTCTCGGTACAAGATGCCGGTGAACAAGGACTGTTCTTCCTCACTACTTCCGGAGAAGTGATGTCTTATGACCGTGAAACGCGAATCATGACCCGCCTCAACCAGATGAAGCAGTTCATGATTGAAGAGAAGAATCATCTCTTCTTCAATATGCTGATTGACAACGATGGCGTTTTGTGGCTAACATCAACCAGTGCCGGAGTGTATCGCATCAATTTCCCCAAAAAACAATTTCGTTTGCTGGATCCTCGCAGCTTTGGATCGGTAGATGAGAGCCAGTCGGCTATGGGTATCAAAGCTTTGTTCCAGGCTCGTAACGGAGATATATGGATTGGCACTCGCTGGCAGCAGGTGTACCGTCTGGATCGACAGGGAAGAATCAAACAAGTTTATTCGGCAGCCAATTATCACATAGGCAATGTGTATAACATCATGGAAGATAACAAAGGTAATCTTTGGTTCTCAACCAAGGGAAACGGTTTGGTTAAGGCTGAACCGGACGCTTCTTCCAAGTTAGGCTTTAAGTTTACCCGATTTACGAATAACCCCCAACAAAGTAATTCTATCAGCGGCAACGAGGTGTACTTTACTTTTCAAGACAGTAAAGGGCACATTTGGGTAGGTGTGCTGGCTGGTGGACTGAATCTATTGAGTGAGGAACACGGGCAAACGGTGTTTAAACACAAATATAACGGTTTAAAACGTTATCCGTCTTACGGATTGTACATGGATGTGCGTAACATTACCGAAGACAATGACGGACGTATCTGGGTGGGTACCATGGATGGACTGATGTCTTTCAGCAATCGTTTCACCTCGCCCGAACAAATAGAATTTGAAACGTATCGCGGACAGAGTGCCAGCTCTAACATTGCCGATAATGACATCTATGTGCTTTACCGTGACAGGGAAGGCAGTATATGGGTGAGTGTGTTTGGCGGAGGAGTTAGTAAACTCATCGGGTATGATAAAATAACTCGTAGACCGTTGTTCAAATCATACGGTTTACGTGAGGGACTAAACACGGATGTGGTTGTATCTATTGTAGAAGATAAGGACAAATACCTGTGGTTTGTAACGGAGGATGGCTTGTCTCGTTTTGATCGTAAAACGGAGCGTATTCGTAATTTCGACAAATATGACGGATTCTTTAACGTGAAGATGGAAGAGAGTTCGGCCCTCAAAACATTCGACGGTGAACTGTGGTTGGGTTGTAAACAGGGCGTGCTCATTTTCTCGCCCGACAAGATTGAAACACTCAATGTAAGCTACCAAACGTACATTGTGGATTTCCAGGTGTCGAACAGGGATTTGCGTAGTTTCCGTGAAGATCCCATCCTGATGGAATCGGTGAAGTATGCCGATAATATTGAGTTGAAGCACAATCAGTCCATGTTTACCATTGAGTTTGCTGCGCTCAACTATTACAACCAAAACCGGGTGTCTTATAAATACATACTCGAAGGTTACGAAACGGAGTGGCACTTCAACGGCAAGAACCGCATTGCTTCGTACACCAATGTACCTCCGGGCGAATACGTGTTCCGTGTGCAATCCATTGACGAGGCCAATCCCGAATTGCTATCGGAGAAGACACTGCACATCACCATTCTTCCTCCCTGGTGGCGCACGTGGTGGGCATACACCATTTATACGCTTATCGGATTGGCATTGTTATGGGCCATTCTGAAGCTCACGTTCTTCATGATACGCATGAAAAACGACATCTACATTGAGCAGCGGTTATCGGAGCTGAAGATTAAGTTCTTCACTAACATATCACACGAATTGCGCACGCCACTTACTTTGATCAAAGGCCCTATTCAGGAACTGAAAGAGAAGGAAAGTCTCACTGAAAAAGGGAAGCAGTACGTGGAACTGATGGAAAAGAATACCAATCAGATGCTTCAGTTGGTGAATCAGATACTTGATTTCCGGAAGATACAAAGCGGTAAAATGCGTTTGCACGTATCACAAATAAACCTGAATACGCTGGTAAAAAGCTTCCAGAAAGAGTTTCGTGTACTGGCCGAGGAAAACGAAATCAGTTTCAATTTCCAGTTGGCCGATGAAACCATCTACCTCTGGGCCGATAAAGAGAAGCTGGAAACGGTGGTTCGGAATATCATTTCAAATGCTTTCAAGTTCACCCCTTCGGGTGGAAGCATTTTTGTGTCGACCGGTTTAGTGGAAGGCAGTGAGCGTTGCTACATCCGTGTGGAGGACAACGGGGTAGGTATACCGCAAAACAAACTATCCGAAATATTTGAGCGTTTCTCGCAAGGAGAGAATGCGCGGAATGCATATTACCAAGGTACCGGCATCGGACTGGCCTTGTCGAAAGAGATTATCTCTTTGCATCACGGAGTGGTGAAGGCGGAGAGTGAAGCCCAACAAGGAGCTGTGTTTACAGTAGAACTTTTGCTTGGAAAGGAACACTATAAGCCTTCTGAGGTTGATTTTTATGTGGGCGATGGTGAGGCAGAGGCTGTGGGCAGCGACTTGTCGTCTGCTGAAACACAGGAGGTTGTTAACGAGGAAGAGGGTATGGATGCTTCACTACCCACTGTGTTGTTGGTTGAGGATAATAAAGATCTGGGCAATCTGCTCAAACTTCAGCTGGAAGACCGTTACAACATTTACCTAGCCGCCAATGGTGTAGAAGGTTTGAAGAAAGTCCATTTGTATCATCCCGATATTGTGGTGACAGATCAGATGATGCCCGAAATGTCGGGTACGGAGATGCTGCAACGTATTCGTCAGGATTTCCAGATCAGTCACATCCCGGTGATCATCCTCACGGCTAAGAATGACGATGAGGCTAAGACCAAAGCCATCAGTATGGGAGCCAATGCTTACATAACCAAGCCATTCAGTAAAGACTATCTTATTGCGCGTATAGAGCAGTTATTGGGTGAGCGTAAACTGTTCCGCGAACGTGTGTGGACACATACTGAAGAGGCACAGCCCGACAATTACGAGCAGTACTTGGTAAAGAAAGATATTCAGTTGCTTGAGAAGATACATCAGGTGATTGAAGAAAACCTCGACAACAGCGACTTCAACATTGACACCATAGCTGCCAACGTAGGGTTGAGCCGTTCGGCTTTCTTCAAGAAGTTGAAGAGTCTTACCGGTTTGGCTCCGGTTGACCTTGTGAAAGAGATTCGTCTGAATAAGTCCATCGAACTCATCAAGAATACGGACATGAGCATTTCGGAGATTGCCTTTGCGGTAGGATTCAAGGATTCGGGTTATTACAGCAAGTGTTTCCGCAAAAAGTACGACCAGACTCCCCGCGAATACATGAATGAGTGGAGAAAAGTGTAAACCACCGATTACATAGGCTTTTCTCAATCGTCTTATTTGTAAATATGCAACATTTACAAGATGAAGAACATGAAGAAAAAACTCTCATTATGGATGTTGGCCGCCGGAATAGTACCTTCGGTCATGGCACAATATCCCGTTATTCCTGATTCGGTAAAAGCTCGTGGCGAGCGTCAGGAGGCTGAGATTATGCGTAAATCGGATGCTGCCTGGCAGAAAGCATTGCCCATTATTCTGGAAGAAGCTGCTAAAGGTCGTTTCTATAAACCTTGGGCTTCGAAGCCGGATGATTTGCTAAAAGTAGATATTCCTGCTTTCCCCGGTGCGGAGGGTGGTGGTGCTTATACTCCCGGTGGTCGTGGCGGTAAGGTAATTGTAGTTACCTCGTTGGCCGATGAAGGTCCCGGTACGTTTCGCGAAGCTTGTGAAACAGGCGGAGCACGCATTATCGTGTTCAATGTGTCGGGAGTTATACGCTTAAGCAGTCCCATTCATTTGCGTGCACCTTACGTAACCATTGCCGGACAAACGGCTCCGGGCGATGGTGTATGTCTTACGGGTGCTTCTTTCCTGATTGATACACATGACGTGGTTATCAGACACATGCGTTTCCGTCGTGGAGCGCAAGATGTAGCTTTCCGTGACGATGCCATCGGTGGCAATCCGGTGGGTAACATTATGATTGACCACTGTTCGGCAAGTTGGGGGTTGGACGAAAACATGTCTATCTACCGCCACGTGTACAATCGTGATGAAACCGGTCACGGTCTTAAACTGCCCACGGTGAATATTACGATTCAGAACTCGGTCTTCTCCGAAGCGATGGATACCTACAACCATGCGTTTGGTGGAACCATTGGGGGACACAACTGCATGTTTGCCCGCAATTTGTTTGCCTCAAACATTAGTCGCAACTGCTCGGTAGGAATGAATGAAGGGTTCAACTTCGTGAACAATGTGACGTTTAACTGGTGGAATCGTTCGGTAGACGGTGGTGATAACACCAGCTTGTTTAACATCATCAATAACTACTTCAAACCGGGTCCTATCACTCCGCTCGATAAACCAATTTCTTACCGTATATTGAAACCAGAATCGGGTAGAGATAAAAGCAAAGCACTATCGTTTGGCAAGGCTTATGTCAACGGTAACATTGTGCATGGCAATAAGAAAGTTACTAAAGATAACTGGAACGGTGGGGTACAACTGGCCGATGACGTAAAGGAGGAAGAATTCCTGAGCAAAATTAGGGTTAACGAACCTTTCCCTATGCCACATGTTACTATTATGCCGGCCCAAAAGGCATATAACTTTGTTATGGAGAACGTAGGAGCCAACTTCCCTAAGCGTGATGCTGTTGATTCACGCATTGTGAAGTCGGTACAAACAGGAAAGGCCATTTACGTTGAAAATGCGCCCGAATTTGTTTCTCCTTACATTAAGAGAAGATTGCCGGCCGACTCATACAAACAGGGTATTATTACCGATATTCGTCAGGTAGGCGGTTTGCCTGAATACAAGGGAACACCGGTGAAGGACTCTGACAATGACGGTATGCCCGATGCATGGGAAATAAAGAATGGTTTGAATCCTCATGACCCGTCGGATGCTACGCTTGACTGCAATGGCGACGGCTATACCAATATTGAAAAGTATATCAACGGAATAGATACCAAAAAGAAGGTCGACTGGAAGGATGTGAAAAACAATCACGACACGTTGGCCGGACGAAAAAGCTTGTTATAATGAAAAAGATGAATGTAAAAGTTCTCTTCCTAGGGTTGGTAAGTATGGGGTTTGTGCACGCTAGTGCGCAAACCTTTGCTTTACAGGTAAAGAACAATAAGATTACGTACGTAAACGACAGCAAGGGGAATCGTGTGCTCGATTTCTCGTACTGTGGTTACCGCAATTCGGAGCAGGATATTCCGAATGTGAATAATGCTGTGTTTGTGCCCTGCAATGAGGGTGACAACTGGGCCAATATTCAAAAGGCTATTGATTATGTGTCGTCTTTGAAACCCGATAAGCAAGGGTTTCGTGGGGCGGTTTTGCTTGGAAAAGGCACATACACACTGAGCCGTGAGCTGCGCATTGCAGCATCGGGTGTGGTGTTGCGTGGAGCCGACAAGGAGCAAACGGTGTTGCTTAAAACCGGTGTTGACAGGGGCGCATTGCTTTATGTGGAAGGACAGAACAATGTAATGACTACGGATACCGTAGAGGTGCAACAAGTGTATGTGCCCGTTGGCAGCAAGGAGTTACAGGTTTCACAATCGGGTTCTTTCCGCGTGGGCGACCGTGTGTTGGTGGTTCGTCCGTCAACCAAAGAGTGGATTGCTTCCATCGGTTGTAATATTTACGGAGGAGGAATCGATGCGCTGGGTTGGAAACCCGGTGATACCGATTTGCTGTGGGACAGAACCGTAACCGCTGTGGCCGGCAACAAACTAACGGTGGATGTGCCGTTTACCGTGGCGCTGGATGCTGCTTTTGGTAAAGCTAAGGTGATTCGTTACCGGTGGACGGGCAGAATTGCTCATTCCGGTGTGGAGAACCTCACGATGGTGTCCGATTACAACAAACAATATCCCAAAGATGAAGACCATGCCTGGGTAGGAGTTTCCATCGAGAATGCCGAAAACTGCTGGGTGCGCAGAGTTAACTTCAAACATTTCAGCGGTAGTGCGGTCATTGTGCAGCGCACAGGTTCACGCATTACGGTGGAAGATTGTATTTCTCGTGAACCGATATCCGAGGTAGGAGGTATGCGTCGTTGCACCTTCTTCACACTGGGACAACTGTGCTTGTTCCAGCGTTGTTATTCCGAACAGGGAATACACGATTTTGCTGCCGGATATGCTGCTGCCGGTCCTAATGCTTTTGTGCAGTGTGACACGAAAGAGTCGTTGGGCTTTAGCGGATCTATTGATGCATGGGCCTGCGGATTGCTTTTCGATGTGGTTAACATTGACGGACACAACCTGTCGTACAAAAACTTAGGCCAAGATAAAAACGGTGCCGGATGGAATACGGCTAATAGCTTATTTTGGCAATGCACAGCTGCTGAAATTGAATGTTACACTGTAGCCGCCGATGCTCCAAACAGAGCTTACGGCTGTTGGGCTCAATTCTCGGGCAATGGTGAGTGGGATGAATCAAACAATCATGTGCAGCCGCGCAGTATCTTCTACGCACAGCTACAGGAAAGGTTGCAGGCGGATGTAGACAAGCGTGCACGCATCTTGCCACGTAATACCAGTGCTACTAGTAGTCCGGAAGTGGAAGAAGCCATGCGTTTGGCAAAAGAATCTTTCCAACCTCGCCTTACGTTGGAGCAGTGGATAGAGCAGGGTAGTTTCTCTGCCTCGGTGAGTGCCGATAAAGTGAAATCAGTTGATCAGCTGAAATTCAACTGGCAGTTACCTCAAAAGTGCAAACACAACATGGGACTGCAAGATGGTCGCTTGGTAACCGATGGTGCTTTGATGGTGGGTGGTCGCCAGGAAGTTCCTTGGTGGAGCGGCAAGCTGAAAACAAACTTCTTGCCTTCGGCTAAACCCCACGTAACACGCTTTGTTCCCGGAAGAGAAGGGCAGGGGCTGACCGACCGCATCGACTCGGTGGTGAACTACATGAAGGAAAAGAATATCTTGGTGCTCGATCATAACTACGGTTTGTGGTATGACAGAAGACGTGATGACCACGAACGCATACGTCGTCGTGACGGCGATGTGTGGGGACCGTTCTATGAACAGCCCTTTGCCCGCAGTGGTGTAAGCACCGCTTGGGAAGGTTTGAGTAAGTACGACCTCACGCATTATAATAAGTGGTATTGGTCACGCCTCAAGGAATTTGCCGATAAAGGTGAGCAAGAAGGTTTGCTGCTATTCCATCAGAACTATTTTCAGCACAACATCATTGAAGCCGGAGCACATTGGGTCGATTCTCCCTGGCGGTCGGCCAACAACATAAACAGCACCGGTTTTCCGGAGCCTGTTCCTTTTGCCGGTGATAAACGCATTTTTATGGCGGAACAGTTCTATGATGTAACCGACCCCGTGCGCAGAGAACTGCATCGCAAGTACATCCGTCAGTGTTTGGATAACTTTGCCGATAACCAAAACGTGATTCAGCTGGTTAGTGCCGAGTACACCGGTCCGCTTCATTTCGTAGAGTTTTGGCTCGACGTGATTGCCCAGTGGAAGAAAGAAACCGGCAAACATCCGCTCATAGCACTTAGCACAACGAAAGATGTGCAAGATGCCATTTTGAATGATCCGGCACGTGCTGCGGTTGTCGACGTGATTGACATTCGCTACTGGCATTACAAAAACGACGGTACGGTGTATGCTCCCGAAGGTGGCAAAAACATGGCACCTCGTCAGCACATGCGCAAGATGAAAGTAGGGAAAGTAACATTCAACGAAGCCTATAAAGCAGTGAATGAATACCGCACTCGTTACCCCGAAAAAGCCGTAACGTTCTACGCACAAAACTACCCCGATATGGCTTGGGCCATCTTCATGGCGGGAGGCTCTTGTGCACAGATTCCGGTTGCCGATAAAGACTTTTTGCGTGATGCTGCTCAGATGCACACTGAAGCTACCGGAACGGACGATTATTGCAAAATGGTAAAATCTGGTACGGGAATTATCATTTATTCCAAGTCTAAATCAGAAATTACCATCAGTATTCCGGCCGGTAAATACCGCATAAGCTACGTAAATCCGCGCTCAGGAGAGATTGCCACATTGGTGAAAACAACCTCCGTGAAAGCCGGAAACCCGCTGAAACTACCGTCTGGCAACGAAGGAGTTTACTGGATCAGGAACTTATAAACGAAAAGCCTGCTGCATCATGCGGCAGGCTTTTTTTCTTCTTACAGCTTTTATATTACATTTATGTTATATAACACAATATCTGTTTTTTCAATCCTATAACCAAATATTCCCTAACGAGCAACAGCGTACTCCCTATTTTTGCATCATAAGAAAAACAACTCTGATTGATACCATGATGGAACAAAATTGTGATGCTAATATCAACTTGTCGAATACGTGCTTAGATCCTGAAGCGCAACTATTGGCCGATTTCCAAGCGGGCGATATGCGTGCTTTCTCGCGCTTGTATGATTCACATATTCATATTCTTTTCAATTATGGCTGCAAACTAACAACCGACCGTGAATTGCTGCGCGACTGCATTCATGATGTTTTTGTGAAAATGCACAGCCGTCGTGATTGCATTACGGATATTAATAACATCAGATCGTACCTGTTCATATCACTCAAAAACAAACTGTGTGACGAGATGCGTAAACGTATCTATATGTCGGACACTCCGGTAGAAGAATACAGCAGCATTTCGGGTGAAGAGGACGTGGAAGAAGATTACATCTCTTCCGAAGGCATGAAGAACGATAAATCAATGGTGAAGCGTTTGCTTTCACAGCTTTCTCCCCGCCAGCGCGAGGCACTTACTCTGTACTACATAGAAGAGAGAAAGTATGAAGATATTTGCGAAATCATGAATATGAATTACCAGTCGGTACGCAATTTGATGCACAGGGGACTCCTGAAACTCAGAACATTAGCCGGCTAAGAAGATATTTTTTTAGTTTTTGTTTTTTTTGAGTACATAATATTTCCTCCTCCGTCTTATTAGAAAATACAAGGATGGATAAAAGAATATTATATACCGTAGATGATTATCTGAAAGACGATGATTTTATCATTGCCGTTTTAGATCATGATTCTGCAAAGCTTTCTCAGTGGGAGGAGTTCCTCAGGCACTGCCCCATGCAAGAAGCTTTGTTCAATGAGGCCCGGGATGTATTGCAGGGTTTGCCCAATGAGCAGTTGCTCAGCGATGCAGAGGCAGCATCATTGAAAGACTCTATTTGGAAAAGTGTATTAGTGTAAGATATTACAAGTGTTTATAAAGTTAAGTGTAACGTTAGTGATAGGGAAGGTTTCTGTGAGAGAAAAAAGGATTAGATTCAGGATAACGTTTTCATAAGGTATACAAAAGGTAAAAGCTTGTTCATAATAAGATTAATAGATTAATGAAGGTTAGAAAAAACGTAGCGCAAGGGTTGTCTCGGTTCAAGAGATAACCCTTTTTGCATTTTTGAAAGTGACAAAACTCTGTGTACACCCCCATGTACAGGGTTTGTACACCCGGGTCTACAAATGCCATACACCCGGGTGTACAATGGCTGTACACCCGGGTGTATATGAGGTTTCTTCACTTAGTTATTATTGGGGAGCTGCATGTCTATTTTATATTTAGCACTGCTATCATAGTTCTGCAGTGAATCGGCTGTAGCAGTTTGGATGGACAGTTTTGCAGCCGGAATGTTGCAGGTGTTGGTCAGATACTCTTGTACCAACTGATTGCGTTGTTGCAGCCTGTGCAGCAAGCCACTTGCAACAGAATCTGCTACGAATACAGCTTGCAGTTTCTCTTTCAGCGGAGCGTCGAGAGCAACGGTAGCACCTTTGGCGGTTAACATGCCTTGCATGTAAGTCACAAACTTTTCGTCGTTCTCTTTTAATTCCTTGGTATCTTCAAAGGTTATCACTTCCTGATTGGGCATTTGCGATTTAAGGAAGGACAGTTTGGCCAAATACAGGCTGTAATCGCTGAGCGCCTCCTTCCAGTCAACCCACTGCGTTAGAACCACAGTCATATCGGGCTTCTGACGGTACAGATTACCCAAATCGTTGAGCTGACTGTATTGTTGTGCGTTGATTCCTGTCTGCAGCGCATCAATAGGCATCGATTCCATCTTATCGGGGCTCATGCCCAGCGAATTGGCCAGGAAACGAACGGGCGATACAGCTACCTTAACCATGAGGTTTACAATGGTTTTGAAGATTATTTTCTTGTAAGAAAACTCCGGATTATCGAGGTTTCCTTTCACGGGAATATCGAAATTAATCTTTCCATCCTTATCTTTTAAGATGTACAGCCCCAGTTTCAGCGGAACGTTATATTCCACCTCCATCTCTTTATGCTTTTTGCCTACAGTCATGTTGTACACATCCATGTTATTCAGACTGTTGATGTTATTATTCTTGATGTGGTTGCGGGTTACGAAGTTCATGTTGCCACCGGTAATGTCATAAGCCGTGTAATCCAAGCAGTAAGGACTGAAGAGAGCCAGACTCACATTCTGAAAGTTAGCCATTATTTCTTGATTCTTCAAGTCGTTCATGTTGCCCTTCCAATTGAATTCAACCCTTCCTCCTTGCGGAAGAGAGGCTTTTGCCTTGAATGCATTGGTGCCGTTGAGGTTGAAGTGTTCCGACTGAAAATCGACTCCGGATACAGGTAGGGTAAAAGTGGAAGCCTTCAACGTGCGGTCGGTGTACTCTATCTGCGAGTTGGCTATATGCATTTTTTCAATCTTCACATTCATAGGAACGGACGCTGCTGAATCGGTCTGTGAAGCCCTGGCGTCTTCAGGCTTCAGTAATGCCGATACATTATCGGTTTGCGGGTGCATAATGTAATTGAGCTTCACACCCTGCGCATTCACATAGTCAAACAGATAAGTCGATGTAGGCAGGTGAATCTTATTTATTTTGACCGAAGCCTCACGTATGGCCACAATTGGTTCACCCAAGTGATTGGTCAGGTTAAAGTTCTGCGCTTCGGCTGTTCCGCTTATTGTAAATTCCATTACGTGATTGCTGTTACCGCGAATGGAGAGGTTACTGTTTACCGTGCCCTCTAGTTTATCCATATTGAGGTATTCTTTGAGGTAAGGTTTGATGATGCTGATAGGAAGCTTGCCTAGTTGCAGATTCAAATCATACTCGCTGGTTTGCATGTTCATGCTCAGTTTGCTGTTAAGCGTGGCGTCATCACCAACTTTCAGATGAATGCCGGCGTTGGTGTTTCCTTTCTCGAAAGCCAGTTCGGGAATGGCAACACCCAGATCATTCATACGGATGGTGTTATCCAATAACAAATCTGTGTACACCAGTTTGCCTTCGCCAATGTATATGTTCTTAATAACAATCGATTTGGGAAACGAAGAAGGTTCCTTTTTTACCTCAACCGAGTCTTCCTTAGGCATTAAATCGTCAAAGTTGAACTTTTCGCCCTTTTGTATGATGGCAGCATAGGGTCTTATCACTTTGAGTTGCGCAATTTCAACCTTGCTGCTTATGAGAGGCAGCAGCTGCAAGTCAACGAAAAACGTGTCAACAGAAGCAAAAACAGTGCTATCGTTTGCTTCATACATACGCAGAGAGTCGAGTCTGAGCGTACCTGTAAACACGTTGAGCCTCAAATCCTTCATCAGCACCTTGCGGCCTATGAGCTCTTTGCTGTGCTTCTCAATATAACTTTTAGCAAAAGGAGAGATTCCCAATGCGATTACTGCCACTATTATTGCCAATACGGATACAACAATAAGTGTCATTTTAATACCTTTTCTTTTCATCGTTCTGTTTGTTTGAGCAGACAAATTTCAGCATTTATTTTCTGAAACGCAAATCTGTCGGTTTATGCTTGTTTTTCCTCGACGGATGGAAGTGTTTTGAGGACAAAATGTACTACATAGAAAAACCGTTCTTCTAAACAATACGTAGCAAGTTCGGAAGAACGGTTTACATTTTTTAGTGAGCTTATCTGAGCCCCAGCGTACTGATAAGCAAGTAAATAAGTCCGGCTAATACAGCACTCACGGGAATCGTCAGAATCCATGCCCACATCAGGTTGATGGTGATTCCCCAGCGCACAGCCGACAAGCGTTTTACTGCTCCCACGCCCATAATGGCACCCGTAATGGTGTGTGTGGTGCTTACAGGTATTTTTAAATGCTCGGTGATGAATAGTGTCAGTGCACCGGCTGTTTCGGCACAAACGCCTTCCAGCGAAGTTACTTTGGTAATTTTGCTTCCCATCGTCTTCACAATACGCCATCCGCCGCTCATGGTACCCAAACCGATGGCAGCAAAGCAAGAAAGAGGAACCCAGTCGGGCATGGCTTCTACGGAATCAATGCTGCCATAAGAAATCATGGCTGTGGCAATGATACCCATTACCTTTTGCGAGTCGTTCAACCCGTGCCCCAAGCTAAATAAGCCTGACGAGACCAGCTGTAACTTTCGGAAAGAATTCTCGGCAGTGCGAGCATTGACCCTTTTGAAAGCCCACAACACAGATATGGTAATGATGGATGAAATGAGCAACCCAATAACAGGCGCCAAGATAATAAACGAAGCAATCTTAACGATTACGCCCACGTGAATAGATTGAAAACCGGCTGCGCTGATAGCTGCACCGGCAAATCCGCCTATGAGTGTGTGCGATGAAGATGACGGTATGCCCAGCCACCAAGTCATTAAGTTCCAGGAGATAGCTGCAAGCAGTCCCGAAAGAATAATGGGTAGAGTGATGAATTCCCTCAAGACCGTTTTTGATACCGTATCGGCAATACCAAATTCACCAATGATGTATTTGGCAACAAAGAAAGCGATGAAGTTAAAAGCTGCTGCCCAGAGCACAGCCTGAAAAGGAGTGAGCACTCTCGTGGTCACTATGGTTGCAATTGAATTGGCTGCATCATGAAAGCCGTTGATGAAATCAAAGATCAGCGCCAACGCAATGACAAGTATAAGTAATGTCATATTCTTATTTTATCAGGCGTATTTGACGAGAATGGAAGTAATCACTTTGGCAGCACTGTTTATCTTATTCACGGCTTTCTCAAGCTCCTGAATAATTTCCTTCAGTTTAATCAGTTCCACCGCATTGGTTTCTTGGCTGAAAAGGTAAGTGATAGCCTCTTCGTACACCGTGTCGGCTTCTTCTTCCAGCTTCTTAATCTCCTTACAGTGCGCCCGTAACCGCAAGTCGGTCTTTTTGATGTTCGATAGCTCATTGACAGCACTCTGCAATTCATCGCTACCTTTTTTTATCACTTCAACCAGTGTAACCGTGTGTGACGGGAAACGTTGGGGTTGGTAAAGCTGCACCTTTTGTGCGCATCGGTTAATTACATCCAGCACATCATCCATCACGTCGGCCAAAGCGTGCACATCTTCCCTATCGAAAGGGGTGATGAACGTATTGTTCAGCTCGTGAATAATGTTTCCGGTAACCTTGTCACCTTTCACCTCTTCAGCCTTTATAAGCTTGCATAATTCCTCTCTGTGAGCTTTGTCATCACAAGAAAACAACTCCTGCAGATAAGCAGACGATTGAGATAAGAGCGCAGCAGTTTCTTCCAGCATGGGGAAGAACTTAACATCTTTCGGAGCAAATATGCTCAATAATGTATTGATTTTCATTCCTTATTGAAATTTTCGTGTGCAAAGATATAGTATCGACTTGTTTCATGCAATAAGAAAGGATTTTAATTTTCACGAATAGGTAGCATAAAAAAACTCCGGCAACCATTACAGTTACCGGAGATTTTTTCTTGAGTGATCCGCCTGGGGCTCGAACCCAGGACCCCAACATTAAAAGTGTTGTGCTCTACCTGCTGAGCTAGCGAATCAATCCTTTTATTGCTGTTAAGCGGGTGCAAAGGTAAAACGAATTATCGGCACATCCAAATAAATTCAAGTGTTTTTCTTATCTTTGTCCCGAAAAGGTCGGTAACGGTCTTCTCAGATGTATTATTTACACCTTATTATATATGGCTGACGATAAAAAGATTATTTTCTCAATGGTTGGTGTTAGCAAAGCTTTCCAACCCAACAAAAACGTATTGAAAGACATCTACCTGTCCTTCTTCTATGGTGCCAAAATTGGTATCATTGGTCTCAACGGATCGGGTAAGTCAACACTGCTAAAAATTATTGCCGGTCTTGAAAAGTCATATCAGGGCGAGGTTGTTTTCTCTCCGGGCTATTCTGTGGGATACCTGGCGCAGGAACCTTATCTGGATGACACAAAAACCGTGAAAGAAATTGTGATGGAAGGTGTGCAACCCATTGTTGACACCCTTGCCGAATACGAAGCAATCAACCTGAAGTTTGGTGAACCGGAGTATTACGAAGATTCCGAAAAGATGGACAAACTCTTTGCCCGTCAGGCCGAATTGCAGGATATTATTGATGCAACAGATGCGTGGAACCTCGACAGTAAACTAGAGCGTGCTATGGATGCCCTTCGTTGTCCGCCCGAAGATCAGTCGGTTGCCAACCTTTCGGGAGGTGAGCGTCGCAGAGTCGCTTTGTGTCGTTTGTTACTTCAGAAACCCGATATCTTGTTGCTCGATGAGCCAACCAACCACCTCGACGCTGAGTCTATTGACTGGTTGGAGCAGCACTTGCAGCAATACGAAGGAACGGTAATTGCCGTAACGCACGACCGTTATTTCCTCGACCACGTAGCCGGATGGATTCTCGAACTGGATCGTGGCGAAGGTATTCCTTGGAAAGGCAACTACTCTTCTTGGTTGGATCAGAAAACCAAGCGCATGGAGATGGAAGAGAAGACAGCCAGCAAACGCCGCAAAACTTTAGAGCGCGAGTTAGAGTGGGTACGCATGGCCCCCAAAGCCCGTCAGGCCAAAGGAAAAGCCCGTTTGAATTCATACGACAAGTTGCTTAACGAAGACCAGAAAGAAAAAGAAGAAAAACTTGAAATATTCATCCCCAACGGTCCCCGTCTGGGTAATAAAGTGATTGAAGCCAAAGGCGTTGCCAAAGCTTATGGCGACAAGCTGCTGTTTGACGATCTTAACTTCATGCTTCCGCCCAACGGTATAGTAGGAGTGATTGGTCCTAACGGTGCAGGTAAAACCACTCTTTTCCGCCTTATCATGGGAATTGAAAAGGTCGACAAAGGCGAGTTCGAAGTAGGTGAAACCGTGAAAGTGGCTTACGTTGATCAGCAGCATAAAGACATTGATTCCGAAAAAAGTGTGTACCAAGTGATATCCGGAGGAGCGGAATTGATACGAATGGGTGGTCGTGATGTGAATGCACGTGCCTATTTGTCACGTTTTAATTTTTCAGGCGGTGATCAGGAAAAACTTTGCGGAATGCTGTCGGGTGGAGAAAGAAACCGTTTGCATTTAGCGATGGCTTTGAAAGAAGAAGGCAATGTGTTGCTACTCGATGAGCCGACCAATGATATTGACGTAAACACACTTCGTGCACTCGAAGAAGGTCTGGAAGATTTTGCAGGCTGTGCCGTTGTTATATCACATGACCGTTGGTTCCTGGATCGTATTTGTACCCACATTCTGGCCTTCGAAGGAGACTCCAATGTCTTCTATTTTGAGGGGTCTTATTCGGAATACGAAGAGAATAAAATGAAACGTCTTGGCAACGAAGAACCCAAGCGCGTTAGATATCGGAAATTGATGCAAGATTAAGTTTTCTACTGCTTATAAGTAACGGAGGTATGGAATTATTTTGAAATAATTTCGTAACCTCCGTTATTTTTTTTAATTATATAGCATATATTTGCTTTGAATGCTTAAAAAATGAAATAGATTTGTAATGTACATATAAAGTATATTAATTATCTTTGTGTGCTCAAGAGAGATTATATCATTAATTAACAAATTCAATTACTTAACAAAAAGAATTATGAGAAGACATCTAATTCATTTCCTGCTGGTTGCTTTGCTGTCGGTATGCTCCGCTGCTACGGCTATAGCCCAGACAACAGTGAAAGGTCAAGTTGTGGATGCAGAAAACGGTGAACCGATGATCGGTGCAGCTGTTACTGTCGTAGGCACTACTCAGGGTACAGTAACTGACGTTGATGGTCAGTTTACTCTGAATGTGGCTCCCAATTCAACTTTAGCAGTTAAATTTCTTGGTTACAAGGAATTTAAGAAAAAGGTAACCCAAAGAGGTCAGGTAAACTTGGGAGTTATCAATTTGGAAGTTGATGCAGTGGCTCTTGCCGACGTAACAATAACTTCTTCAATTGCCGTTGCCCGCAAAACTCCGGTAGCAGTTTCTACCATTGAACCGGTATTTATTCAAGAAAGATTGGGAACTCAAGAGTTTCCTGAAATATTGAAATCAACTCCGGGTGTGTATGCAACCAAACAGGGTGGTGGCTACGGTGACTCTAAGATTAATATGCGTGGTTTCAAGAGTGAGAATATTGCAATGATGATCAACGGTGTTCCAATGAATGACATGGAATGGGGTGGCGTTTACTGGTCAAACTGGGCCGGACTTTCTGACGTAACCCGTAGCATGCAAACTCAACGTGGGTTAGGTGCTGCAAAAGTTGCTGCTCCTTCAGTGGGTGGTTCTATTAACATTGTAACAAATACGATTGAAGCTAAAAAGGGCGGAAGTGTATCTTACGGAATGGGTAATGACGGATACAACAAGATGCTTTTCACCGTTTCTTCAGGTCTTTCAAAATCAGGTTGGGCATTCACATTGCTCGGTGGAAAAACTTGGGGTGACGGATATATTCAAGGAACAGAATTTGAAGGTTACAATTGGTTTGTGAACATCACAAAACGGTTCAATGAAAATCATCAGTTGTCATTAACAGCTTTCGGAGCTCCTCAATGGCACAATCAACGTAACAACAATGACGGTTTAACCATTGCAGGCTGGCAATCAGTTGCTAAAAACTACATGAACGGTGATGATCCTTACAAATACAACCCTTCTTATGGTTTTGGGCCGAATGGTGAAAGAAAGAAATCAGCTTATAACGTATATAATAAACCTCAGATTTCTTTGAACCACCTTTGGCAGATTAATTCTAAATCTAGCTTGAGTACTGCTCTTTATACTTCTATTGGACGTGGATACGGCTATTCCGGTCAAGGTTTAACAAGCACTGACAGAAATAACTGGTACGGTAGTTCATACGGTACACTCAATACTACATTTAGAAATTCAGACGGAACATTTGCTTACGATCAAATATATGACCTCAATGAGGCAAGCAGCAACGGTTCCTTAATGGTGATGTCTAAATCAAAGAACTTCCATAACTGGTACGGTCTTCTTTCAACTTATACCAATAAGCTGACTGATAATATTGATTTCTACGGAGGTGTTGACTTGCGTTATTACAAAGGAGTTCATACCAATGAAATTGTTGACCTTTACGGAGGTAAGTATTATGTTGACTCTTCATCAAGATCAGGAGTTTCGGCAACTAACAATTCTGCTGCCGCAGCCGGTTCTTCTTTTGTAAACCAGAAACTTAAAGTGGGTGACGTAGTTTACCGCGATTATGATGGTTTTGTAATGTCAGAAGGTGCGTTTGGTCAAGTTGAATACAACCAAGACAAATTAAGTGCTTTTGTTGCCGGTTCACTCTCAAATACAAGTTATTGGCGTCGTGACCGTTTCTACTATGATGCAGATCATGAAAAATCAGAAACGGTAAACTTCATTGGTTGGACTGCTAAAGGAGGTTTGAACTATAACTTAACTGAGAATCACAACGTATTTGCAAACGTAGGTTATATCAGTCGTGCTCCTTTCTTCTCAGGTGGTGCATTCTTGCAGGCTACAACTAGCAACATCACTAACCCCGATGCTGTTAATGAAAAGATATTCTCTTTGGAGCTAGGTTATGGTTTCCGTTCAGAGTTTCTTACTGCTAATATCAACGCATATCATACCGAATGGAAAGATAAAACCATGTCAAAAGGTATTGATGTGAAAGACGGTGATACATTTGTTGACCGTTTGAGCCTGAACATGAGTGGCGTTAACGCTACCCACGAAGGTATTGAACTTGACTTTGTTGCTAAACCTGTTACTTGGTTAAACATCAAAGGTATGTTCTCTATCGGAGATTGGAGATGGACCAGCAATGCTAAAGGTTATTTCTATGATTCAACAGGACAGCCTGTAAAATCTTACGGAAAGAATGCAGATACAGGTAAGGTTGAAGTTGTACATGCTTCAGGTCTTCAAACAGCAGATCATGCTTCTATGAAGATCAACCTGAAAGACGTTAGAGTAGGTGGATCTGCTCAGACTACAGCTTTCTTGGGTACAGACTTCCGTGTAAGCAAAGACATTCGCTTAGGAGTTGATTATAGCTTCCAGGGAAGAAACTATGCAGACTGGGCTTTCAGCAGCAGCGATATCTTGTTAAACGGTGAAAAAAGTTATGCTTCTCCTTGGCGTATCCCATCTGCTCACTTGTTCGATTTGAACGGTAGCTATCGTTTCCGTCTTGGTTCAGTTAATGCTACACTTGTTGGTAATATCAATAATGTGTTCAATCAAGAATACATTTCTGATGCTATAGATGGTGCTAGCCATGATGACAAAACAGCTTATGGCATCTTCTACGGATTTGGTCGTACATATAGCGTTAACCTCAAACTTAACTTCTAAAGAACTGAAAATATGAAGAAGAATTTATTTATGACCGTTGCAGCTGCTGCACTTTTGTTGAGTGGTTGTGATTACAATGATAAATATTTTGATTGGTTGGACGAGGCGACTGTTCCAACTGATGTGAAGACTCTTGAATATAAACTTGAAACAGCAGATTATGCAACTATTTCAAGTAATTCAAGCAACGTAGCGATAGCGAAAGCTGCAGGTGTAAGTGCTCAGCTAACCGCTGTTAAAACAAACATGTACCTAACAGGTGTTATCAATGCTGAAACTTATATTCCGGCATTCCTGGCAGCTAAATGGTACACTGCCGATGATGGCTCTTCTGTTAAAGTGACTTATCAAAAAATGGAAGGTGTACCGGCTTATGTGACTGCATTGAATGCTACATCTACATACAAAGTTTCGAATACAGATTATGCAACGGTATGGGGTAGCTCTTCCAGCAATAAGTTCTTTACCCCTACAGTGAAGGCTTCTGCTTACATTCCTACATTTTTAAAAACAGCTTATCCTTCGGCACAGGCCGGTGCAACTGTTGCGGTTGATTACAACCAGTCAGAAAAAGAACCCAGTGGTTCTGTGGTTGGGCTGAATGAAACTGTAGATTCTTATCTTACTACCAGCTCAACGAAAGCAGAACTGACAGGTTGGTTGAACATAACAACTACCGGTACCTATTTTTGGAACGGCAAAAACTTCTCGAGCAACGGATACATCCAAGCAAGTGCTTATAAACACACTGCTGGTCCGTTAGAAACATACATGATTTCACCTAGTGTGTCAGTTAAGTCTGGTATGAAACTCTCTTTCAGCGCTTGTTATGGTAACTATACAGCTGCCGGAGGAACTTTATCTGTTTTGGTTTCAGAAAACTTCTCTGGAGAAACAGCTGCAGATGTTACTGCAGCCACTTGGAAAGATGTGACAAGCAACTTTACAATTGAAATTCCTACTACTACTTACGGTACTTTAACAAAAGCAGGTGAAGTTGATCTGAGTTCTTATGCAGGTAAGAACGTTCGTATTGCATTCAAATATACTGGTGACGGTACTACTGGAGCAACTACAACAGTTCAAGTTGACAACATAGTTGTTAAGTCTGAAGGTGCAGGTGGTACTGATGTGTATGCAGCAACTACTGCTTTGTATGCTTTCGACGGAACCAAATGGGCTCCGTATTCTGCTAATGCAAACGCATACATGATGACTAAGGCTGACTTTACTTTATTGAATAGCACTTATGATAACTTCAGTACAACAATGAATCCTGATGTATACTTACCGCTATTCTTGTCTAAGAAATACTTGCTTATTGAAGGAACAGTTGTTACACCGGTTTACAAGTTCTACAATTCAACAACCAAAGTAACTACGATTCGTGCTGATGAGTACACTTATACAGGCGGTGCTTGGGTTAAGAACAACGGTATTGTAACTGTTACCGATCAGTTTGTGCGTAATGCAGGGAAGTGGACTTATAACCCTAGTGTGGTAATTACTTTGGTTGCAGGCAAGAATCTTCCTGAATCAGCTAAATATTATCAGGCAATTACCGATGCTGTAAAAGCAGAAAAGGGTACTCAGTACGTTACTTCTTATGGTAATAATGATTATTACTATGGAGGATCAGCATTCCAGAACAATTTCGACTTCCGTCCGTCTGCATGGAAAGCACAAACTGCTGAATATGCAAATATGACTGATGAGCAATTGGTTGCACTGATGTATCAGCGCTTACCGGAAGCATTTATCTATGCTCTTAAAGCAATTCATCCGGATGCAGCTCCTGTAGCAGGTGTAGATGTAACCTATACATTTAACTTTGTGGTTTATGATGGTACTAACAATACAAATTATACCATTGTTTACAAAGTAACAGGTGCTGGTCAGTTTGAATATGTTGAAGGCTCTTTGGCAAAGAAGTAATCATTACCTGATTATATAAAATAAAAAAGCTGCTCTCCGTAAGGAGGCAGCTTTTTTTATTATGAATACATTTTATTACTATTGTTGCGGTACTCCCAGTTGCATAATAACCGGGTTATGATCACTGCATACATCTAGTTCGGGCGAATAATAATCAATACCCTGCAAATTTTCAGAATGAAAGATATAATCAATGCGCAGCATACGCTTGTAGTAGCGATAGGTATAAGCATAACCCTGTCCGGCTGTTTGAAAGCCGTCTTTTAGCTTCCCTCTTGCCATGCGATACGTATAAGACGACGGAACATCATTAAAGTCACCACAAACCAGAACTTGGTGAGGTGACTTCATTATCATGTGCTGCAAAGCTTGAGCCTGACGCCCTCTTTTAGTCGCATTAGTAATTAAAGTTTGTAGCGTGTAATCCGTATCATCCATGCTATCTCTTGATGACATATTGGTGGTTTGCAAGTGATTGTTAAACAGTCTGACCTGCTTTTTACCAATAAGCACATCGCATATCAACGTGCAGTTACGGCTATCGGGGTACATCACCAATTGACTACTGATGATTGGGTATTTGCTAAATACCGCCAAAGGCAATACCTTTTCCGTATGCGGAACAATGGTTTTATATCTCCAAGCGGCAAATACATGTTTAATGCTGTCTACTGTGAACTGATCGTTATCAACAAACTCTTGAAAACAAATAATGTCCACACTGTTCTCGTCCATGTATTGAGCTATTTTTTTGCACGAATAACCGTCGGTTTCCTTCCCGAAACTATGTACATTGTATGTTGCCAGTTTCACACTTACCGAACTGTCGGACACCTTAACATCGTTCCACTTAACCTGATACACTCTGCTGATGTAACTTATGCTCATAACAAGAGCAGCTATGGGGAAGATGCTCCAATAATAGCACCTCACCAGCCAGTAGATTAAGAAACATACGTTGGCTACCAACAACATTGGCAGTAACAATGCCAACACAGGAGACAGGCTAAACTCCTCGGGAGATAAACATTCGGATAAGTTAGCTCCAAAAGTAACGATGAACAAGAGAATAGTAATGATGAAGAGCGTAATGTTTGCAATCTTTGCTATTTTAACCATTTGTGAATCGTATTGTTTAATATGTTTTGAGATATAGGCTTCGTTATAAAGTCATTGCAGCCAGCCTCTTTAGCTGCTTCTCTGTCGCTCACATAAGCGTAGGCACTTAAAGCGATGATAGGAATATGAATAGATGATTCCCTAATCTTTTTGGTTGCGTCTAAACCATTCATATTGGGCATTTTTATGTCCATCAATATTAAGTCGGGTTTGTTTCTTCTGTATAGTTCAATAGCTTCCTCACCGTCTTTAGCCCTAATAATACGATATTCCTTCCCTAAAATAGCCTTTAGCAAGTCAAAGTTGTTATCAATATCTTCAGCAACCAAAATGGTTGTTTCCGTCTTCTTTTGATCGGCATTGTAATGGAATGGGCTATTGGTATTGTTTTGCATGCTCTCATGCATATCGGATGATTTATTCAGATCGTGCAATCCGTTATAAGGCAACGTAAAAGTAAAGGTTGTACCTTTTCCCAGTTCAGATGCAACAGAAATACTACCACCCAGTTTCTCAATAATTGTCCGGCAAATGGACAATCCCAAACCCGTGCCCTGTGCAAAAGTGTTTAGCTTCACAAAGCGGTCGAATATACTGTCCAACTTCTCTTTGGCAATGCCCAGTCCCGTATCAGTTACATGAAAAACTATTTGCTCCCCCTGTAATTCATACCCATAACTAACACTGCCCTTTGTCACAAATTTAAATGCATTTCCAATCAGGTTAGACAATACCTGGAATATCCTGTTTTTATCAGACTTGATGTGCAAATCAGAAGCCGACTCCTCAAATACCAGCTTCACATTCTCCGGGCACCTGAAAGTATGCGCATCATAAACCTCCTTGCATAAATCATGCAAAGACACCGTGCTGTAACTGAACTCAACCACGCCCGATTCAATCTTCGACAAATCGAGAATTTCGTTAATCAAGCCCAATAACCTTTCATTGTTAGCTTCCACTATGCTGTAATACTCCCTTCGTTCTTCAAAGTTATCACAGTCGGCTATAATACGCGAGAATCCCACTATGGCATTGAGCGGTGTGCGTATTTCGTGACTCATGTTGGCCAAAAAAGAAGACTTAAACTGATCCGATGTTTCGGCTTTTTCTTTTGCTGCTATCAGTTCCCGTTTGGTAAGCTCCAGTTCCGTTATATCCCATTCGATATTCAGAATCATGGGAGAGAAGTCATCACTTTCAATCAGAACCTTTCTTCTGTCTAGTACCAGCGTTTTACCATCCTCAGTTACCTTTTCGAGTGTGTCGTGCAGATACTTTTTCTGTTGAAACACCTCGATGTCAACCAAACGTTTTTCGGCAGCCACATCATACGGATGCATGTCGAAATCAGTCTTTCCTATTATGTTTTTGTAATCGTTCAGAATGTTATATTGCACATCTCTGTTCCGATAAATGTAACTGAAATTATTGAGCACATCTTTCACCACGATGCTGGCAGGCAGATTCTTCATGGTAACATCCAAAATCTGATTGGTGCGTTTTATTTCCGTTTCATATTTTATCTGACCCGAGATATCACGACCGAATATCCATACATTCTTCTCCTGATTCTCGTCGAGCACAGTATAAGTAATCACTTCAAGTCCTAGTAATTCCTTGTTTTCCTTGATAGGATTCAGTACGATGAAAGATTTATAAGTATTGTTTTCCATTTTCCCATAAATACTCATCCATCTTTCTTCGGTCATGGCACCGTAGGGCAACGTATGTATTTTCAGTTCGCTGAGCGGCACACCTTGAGGTACCTTATGCAATTCTCGGAATTTTTTGTTAACAAAAATCAGCGTACCATCTTCTTTAGCAGCAAAAATTTCCTCGGCGGCATTGTCAATAGCATGAGTCAGCGTATCCAGATTCTTCTCCTTACGTCTAATTTCAGTAATATCCTGTGCATAGCCCTCCAGTTCAATGTCACCTTCTCCCTTTTCAATTTTTGTGTAAGCCAATATCCTTACGTGAATCCATTCATTGTTGAAAAGAGCCCTGTAAGCGATAGGCGTTTCTATGTCGGTTTGCAAACAATTATTTAGCCAGTTAGCAAACATATCGCGGTCCAGCTCAAAGATTTGAGTCATATATTCCTTGCGGGGAATCGCTACAAACTTATCACGTTCGGTTTCATTCATTGAAAGCTGATAATAAATCGTATCATCTTTCAGGCTGTACCTCCACGTAGCAATTTTGGCCATGTGCTGAATATCGCGAAACTTTTCGTTTGTTTTTTGCATTTGCAACTTTATGTTGCACCGTTCCGTGATGTCCCTGTACTGACAAAGCACCATCCCCTTGTAAGGATGCATGATGCACTTGAAATAATATGTTTTATGCGCAAAAGGCAGTTTAAAGTTTTTGGTAATGCTGATATTCTCCTCTAATACCCGTTTGAACTCCGGATATACCTTTTCACGAGTATGTTCGGGCAGAATATCGAAAACGTTTTTTCCAAGCAGATACTTCTCTTGCATGAAGCACAATTCAGTGTGTATGGATACATCCCGGCACACTCCCTCTGCATCAACCAAAATAAGGGTATCAGCAGTTATTCGAAGTATTTCTTGAGAATAAGATGCATCGTGTAAAATCCTCTTCATTTTACTATTAAGGTTTATTCATTATTAATGCGCCAAATATAACAAAATATCACAACTACAAGCTACATATCGTGTTAAATCAACAATTTAGTCCGCTCTTTTGGCTTTTTCCCATGTTCCATTACCACTTTTTCTCATTAAATAGGGAATGCCTTTCAATACATTGATGTTCATAAACAAGAAGTAATAAGGAATGAATAAAAGTTTGTTTTTAATTTGTCTGCTTGCCAGATAGTACCCATAGAAACCGGCTATGTAAAATAGAATCTGTAACACCAACAGTAACGTATAAAACCAGCAATTCTGTGTTACAACCAGCGCCACATTGAGCGGTAACAAAGCAAATAACAGAAACGGTGTAACTGACCATCGCAACACCCTGTGCGAGGTGTATTGAAAACTCAGCACCCCGTACCTTAACGGATTGAGTAAAGGCCTGAGCCGCCACACCGACTGCAGTCCGCCCGCACAGATGCGCACCTTTCGTTTCTCCTCCTCAAGCATGTTGGCCGAACCACTTTCTACAGCGTAAGCGTTGCTGCAGTAATCAATCTTGTAACCCTTCATGGCAATGCGCAGCGAAAGCACAAAATCATCGAGCAAGGTGTCGCGTTGCATGGGAACATACAACTCGCGTCGCACGGCAAACAGTTCGCCTGCTGCCCCCACGGCAGAGTAAAGCCGGGCATCGAGTGCCTTGAGAGTCGATTCATATTTCCAGTAGATTCCTTCGCCACCGGCAGCTGCTCCATCTTCCGTTTTTACGGCTATGCGCTTTTCTCCCGCCACACAGCCCACCAAGGGATCACTGAACGCCCGTACTATTTCGCGTAAGGCCTCTTTGTTGAGCATGGTGTTGGCATCGGTAAACACCACGATGGGCGAAGTAACCAGCGTCATCCCCCGATTCATGGCAGCTGTTTTTCCTTGCCTTTCGGACTGAAAAAAGACGGTCGCTTGCGGCCAGTTTGCCAAACGAGCGTTGGTGCCGTCTGCACTGCCGTCGGTTACCCACACAATTTTCTTCTTCACAGCGGGATAATCCAGTGCCAAGGAGTTTAGCATCTTCTCGTCCACCACCGCTTCTTCGTTGTAAGCAGTGATGAAGAGCGTTACCTCAGGCAGCTGCTCGTCGGCCGGGAGCGTTTTTCCCTTCGGTTTGGCAAATAATTCTTTTACTTTCACCAGTAGGTAAAGCACTATGCCATAGCCCAAGTAGGTGTAGAATACTACAAATAGGGCGATGTAGAAGAGTATTTCTAGGGTGGTCATTGATAATTATGATTTTTAAAATAATCGCTATTTAATATTATATCTGATATTTTCTGCATATTCTGCCTCCTGAATTTTTCATATTCAGTATTTCTTATAGAATCGGAAGTTAACAAACTTGTTCCAACCCCTCTCCATTTACTTTTAATGCCCATTAAATCTAAGATAGTAGGGAATACATCAATTTGCATTATTTCTTTATCAGTAGGGTATTTAATTTCCTGAGGAGGATTTATAATGTATAATGGGAGATATACATTCTTAATTTCATTTGTATTCAATCGATCCATTGGGGCTTTATGATCACTCATAATTATGATTGTTGAGTTATTGTAAATACCCTTTTCTTTTAACCAAGATAAATATTTACCTAGATATTTATCCATATAGTGTACATTGGTTAGATATATCTTTAGTTCATTAGAAAACTTTTCGGGGAACTTGATATTCCATTTCTCATGTATTGTAGTATATGGTGAATGTGTTGATGATGTTAATATTATTTTAAAAAACGGTTCTTTTGTTTTAGATACAATACTTTCTGCAAACTGAAATAATACTTTATCGTTAAGCCACTGCTCTGTATAGCTAGATGAGCTATAATCTTTTCTGGAATACAAATTCTCAATATGGTAGTTAATGCACATTCCATCTTGTCTCCACATTTTTGTACCAGTCGGTATAATCATAAGAGTTGATAAATCTGTCTTTCTTTTCTGTAATAGTTCTGCTGTAGATATAAATTTGTTATCGAAATATTTTATTATTGTTACCTCTTGTTTTTTAGGTAGTAATCCTGTTAAATACATTAATTGTCCGTCACTAGATTCCCCTAATGTTTCCTGAGAAATCATTTTTGTATTATAGTATGTCCCTTCCTCTTTTATTAAATTATTAAGATTGGGAGTTACCATAAGAGAATCGATTTTAGTTTCAGTAGCATAGCTAAGTAACGATTCTACGATGATTAAAATGATGTTTTTTTGTGGCTTAGTAACCACATTTGTTGGGCCGTAAAAGTAGGTTTCAAGTTTTTCTAATTCATTAAGGGAGAACTTTTCTTTATTAGTTTGTAGGCTTTGTGTAATGGTACTGAAAAATATACCATATTTAAAAGTACTCTCAGTAGGGCTATAGTCAAATTGTCTTATGTATTTATTCTTTAAACCACCTAGTCTCCATGTGTAAAGGGCTTGAGCTAGCATGATAAGAATAAGTGATATTACAATTAGGCTAATTGTTTTATTTATTTTTATTGCTGAGTAATTGGCTTTGTTGATGCTTTTTTTATTTCTGATATAAATGTATACAGGTATAAAAGTTGCAATTATGAATATAGAATCTTTAATTTCTATAGCTTCTAGAATATTAGATGACAGACCGTCTAAATTGCCTATTTCTGTGTATAAATCAATAGGAATATATGTGAAAAAATATCGACTATATAGAATGTTTGCTATGCAATATATTTCTGTTAAAAATAAGGGTATGAAAAGAATTACTTTATATTTTTTAGATAAAAAAACGAAAAGTAAATAAAACAGGCACACATCAATAATCGCAAAGCAAACATTTTCAAAATAGCTGTAGGGTACCAAATCTGATTTATCAGATAAGACAATGTAATGCATATAAATTATGCAAATTAAGCTAGCTGCAATATTTATTAAAAACCAGCTATATAATTTGTTTTGTTTCATATATAAATTATTAGTTTATGCTTTTTATTATTAAGAAACTCTTTAAAACATTGTAACTAGTAGGGTAACGTACGTGAAAAAAAACGTAATAAATTTATTTGAAAATATTAAAGATGCTATTATTTTATCAAATTACTATCTTGGTCTTCGTATTTTTCTTTCTTTTTAAAAAGACCGCCAAAACTTTGACAGGCTTTTATAAATCGCTTGGTGAAACTTTTTAGTAAAGAGCCGTCGGCATTCAATGTTGAATTGCTGGTCAGTGCCCGAGCCTTACGGCTGGTGATGAATACCAACCTGCCCATGGGTTTCATGGCAAGGGCCAGTGAACCATCTTCACCTCGGATAATGTCTGTTCGGAATCCTATTTGCCGACCGTATTCCGTTTTAAAACCGAAAACCATGCCACGCACACACAATTCAGAGCGTTTGACGGCTTGAATACGCAGATGAAGATCACGTAACGATTCATACGCTCGGAGTGCCCATACCGATTCTCCTTTGCGAGGCACGAAGCTCCACAAGGCAAAGGTGCAAGCAACTTCGGGCTTCATCAGTTCCTTGAGATGCGTTTCAATGTAATGCGGTGGATACATGGTGTCAGCATCAATACAGATGTGGTATTTTCCCTTTGCATAATTTAGTCCGCATTGCCGGGCATGCCCCGGACCTTTTAGCTGCTCGTCAAACCAAGTAGCCCCTAGGCGGTCAAGCACTTCGGTTGTTTTGTCTGTCGAGTTATTGTTTACCGTCAATATTTCCATGGGAACAGGGCACGTGTTGTCACACAATGACCACAGACAAGCTAACAGATGCGTTTCTTCGTTGTGAGCAATTAATACGACAGATACCACCGGCTCTTTACTTTGCAGAGCCATTAACTTCTTCCTTACTTCGTTCACCGTCTGTTCAGGGACAGAATCAATCGGCTTCTCGAATACTTCCAGGTATTTAGTGTACCACTTTGTCATACTAACTAATGTTTTTCTTTTTGGCTTAACAATTCTTTGAATAGGTCATCCCATTGCTTGACGATATTCTCTATTTTAAAGCGTTCTACGTTGATACGGGCTTTTTTCCCCATTTCTTTCCTTACGTCTTCGTTCTCTATGAGGTAACATATTTTTTCAGCAAGTTGTTCTATGTTTCCGTTTTCTACTAATAGACCATCTTCTCCGTCTTTAATTATGTCTTTAGGGCCGCACGGACAACCAAAAGAAACGGGAGGTACTCCGCATGACATTGCTTCTGTAATCACCAAGCCAAATCCTTCGAATCTGGATGATAAGACAAATATGGAACTTTCAAGATATTTTTCTACTATGTTTGGTGTGCTGTGTTCTAATATACAGTTATTGCTTAATTTCAATTGATTAATTAATTCTATTATTTCTTTGGTATTGCCATCTCCATATATTTTTAATATCCAATTAGGATACTTTTGGGTTATGAGATTCCAACTCTTTATCAATAAATCGAACCCTTTTTGATAGGAATGCCGTCCTACAGCAATCACCTGTGTCGAACTACAGTTTGATACTTTATCAGTATTAATGACAATGGGGTTTCCTATTACTTTTACATTATTTAGTTCGGCCCAATTATGCTTTTCTTCATTTGTTAATATAACAAATTTACCAAGTTTTGATATTTGATTTATGTAGTATTGATTAAACGTTTTTTTTATTAAATTAATTACTGTATTGGTTGATTTTTGGCTACTTATATTATAAGAGTGTCTAGTTACATGGAATTCTGCAATTTTCACACTTCCATCTTTTATGGAATTGATAAAATATAATTCTCTCCTTAATGTTGAAATTACAATATCTGCTCTTAATTCTTTTAATTCTTTCGATAATCTATGTTTAAAAAGCATATATCTATATGGGAATTTTATAGCTTTGGTTAGCTTTGACTGATTGTATGGCTGATCGAATGGTACATTGATGTCTATATGCTTAATTTTAGGCGACAAATTGAAATAGGGCTTCTTGCCTAGTTGTTCGGAAGTTATTATTGTAATTTGGTAATCGGGATAATTTTCAGCCAAATAATTAGCTTTGAAAGTAATGATACGTTCAAGGCCACCCGATATGAAAAGAGAAGGTATATAATAAACTAGTTTCATTATTACAGTATTTTAGCTATTATTTGACTTTCATATTCTTCTCCGGCAACTGAAACAATGTTTCCTCCAACCGCTTCGTTAACGTATTTGTTCTGTATTTTGACTTTTCTTTTTGCATTCATTCTCCACCATTCGTATTCAATATCTACATGCCCTATGTCAATAGCCTGATAACTTTTTTTATGTAAGTCATAGGCTAAAACCGTTGCAGTAGGTCCTAAAGCTATAAGAAAAAGAACATCCTTGTTTTGTTTAACAGCTTCGTTAATTATATAGTCATATTTATCAAAAGCACTTGTTGGAGGGCACAATATGCGTTTAATGCTTTTCGCACTATGAAAAAGATCGTTACCTACACCCAGTCTGCTTTTCTCGCCTTCTATAAATATAATATTCCTATCTTGCCAAATAGCTTGCATATCATGAAACCATTTTCCACACTGCGTTTTTTGTGCAAAATCCATGTATGGTCTCGTTACAAAAGTATTATAATATTGTTTGTTAGAGATTAAAAGATTATCCCATATATGTCCGTATATGAAAAAATGAGTTCTCCAGAACCGACGTGCTTTTCTGTTGTATCTATATATATCGGTAAATGTATCTGATAAACAGACAATATGTCCATCGGCATTACTTTGCAACACTTCTTTTAAGCGTTCTCCCAACTTTGAATCTGCTTTCTGAAAGCCAATAGCTTTGTTATTAGTTAAGAGTATTTCTCCATCACCAAATCGGCTGACAGAACATCCTTCTTTAACTATCTTTTGAATGGTCTCATCAATGCTTGCAATCTGAGGTATCTGTTTTTGTGATTTACGCAATACAATATACCAAAAATTGTACCATTCAACAATACATCCATAGCGGAGTTTGCTTTTTATTGTTTGTATGATGAGTTGTATATTCATAAGATGACTTATTTGAGGTTATATTTCATTGCTTTTTGAATAACAATGCTCATTTGGTTTTTCCATGACAATTTGTTCAGTATAGTGTTCCTGATTTCCTCTGGAGACAATGTTACTGATTTGTAGAATTTAATTAACTCGTCTATATTAATTGGGGAGTCGTCTGCTTTCTCCTTTTTTATGTAGGGCATATTTTCGAAATCATCATCCGTCTCAGAATAGATGAACGGAATGCCTCTGGCAGCATATTCTCTGTTTTTTAGTGTTTTAATTTTATCAATATTACTTCTATGTCTGGCTAAACTTCCTATCCCCATATCACATTTCTCGAAAATTTCGTCTAACTTTTCACCAAATAATCCGCCATAAAAGTGAACGTAATCGCTTATATTTCCTTCTTTAATTAATTGTTTGTAATAGTCTACTACCTCAGGAACACCAAATCCTACAATATGAAATATTACTTTGTAGTTGGGATTCTTTTTATAATACTCAGCTAATCCACATAGTATTCTATCAAAGCCATGCCAAGGATGTATGGTTGCCACACCTAATAAATGAAGTTCTTTGTTCGTATCATTAATTTTTGTTTTCAGTTTGATGCTCTCAAAATCAATTCCATTGGATATATAAATGGTCGGAATAGCCCAAATTTCTTTGTCATCTGAGAAGGTAACAATGTAATCAACATAGCTAACGAATTTTCTCCTAAACAATTGATCAGTCCAAAGAATCCTTTTGTAGGCAAAAGGTAAAAACTGGTATTCCTTGTCATAAGGATAGGTTGGTATTTCTAGTACAATTTTACAATTTAGTTTTTTCAATTCTTTGACTAAGTAAATCGTAAAAGGGTTAGAGTTGTGATCATAACGAATATAAATAAAAGATATTTTCTCTTTTTGTACGTAGTTTATCACGCTTTGAAATGATATACGTTTTTTTATTTTTGCGAAGATTCCATTACCGTAATCAGCAATAATAGTATCATCAATCATCCGAAATTTTTTATTGCTTTCTTTTAAATAACACGTCCTTACATCCATACCACATTCTTTTAATGCTTTGATCTGGTAACGTATCTTTTTGCTGATTCCGTTAAACTCTTCGAACCCATGAAATATAAGAAACAGTGCTTTCATCGTTTTAATTTACTTTTAAGTTTACCAACCAAGTCGTACTCTTTGGTGTACTGAATGTAACAACCAAATATAACAATAAAAACAATACCTTTTATCATTATGCTCACTAAAATAGGCAGTTTATCTGCATAAATGCTTGTTACTTGTAAGGCAATGAAAATGAGAGCACTCAGCAGTAAGGGTGACAGCAGTTGTTTGCCTATCAGTACAATCTTTCTTTTTTGCAGGGTTACGTAATACATTTGCAAGTAACACTGAATGAAGTTTATCAGGAAGGTAATGCAGATGCAAGCAGCAAGCACTTCGAGCGTTCCGAATACAAAGATGCCAACCAGCATACCGGTTACGTTCAGCGCCGACGAAAACAGTCCGCAGATAAACAAGCTGCGTGTGTCGCCCGCTGCCTGGAATATGGAACCCGAAGAGGAGAGTATAATTTGTATGCCTACCGAGAGGCTCAGAATTTGGAACACAGGTACAGAAGGCATCCATTGATCACCGAATATGATAAGGGTAATTTCTCGTGCGCTGAAAAATAGAAACATGCTGAGCGGCAACCCGATGAACGCCAGAAAACGAATTATCTTTTCGTATGATGTAGCCAGTTGGTCGAGATCCTTTTGGTAATCACTGAAAATGGGATGCATCACGGGGGTGATTACTTGTGTGATGTTTTGCAGAGGAAGCATCATCAATCGGTACGACTTTTCGTAATACCCCAATTGGCTCATGTTCATATATTTGCCAATAAGCAGCTTGTCGAGGTTGCGACTGAAGTAGTTGATTACGTTAAAGAGAAATTGGTAGGCGGAATAGCTGAATATCTTTTTGACGGAATGCAATCCCCATGTAAAGCTTACTTTTTGAGGATACTTGCGGTACGATATGATAAAAATAAAAATGCTCGATAAGATGGGGTTTACAATCAATGCATAGAGTCCGGCACCTGCCAGCGCAGCTCCAATGGCCAATATGCCGGTTGAGGTTTGAATGATAAAGCTCCGCCAGGCAATGAATTTAAACTCCTTGTTTTTAGAAATGAGTGCATTGGGCACGATGTTGGCCGATGCAAACAACAGATTGATGGAGAGCAACTGGCACAGCGTGCGTAAAATGGGACTGTTGTACCAGGCGGCAATGGGCCACGAAGCCATAAAAAACAGAAGTGATATGCTGATGCCGCTCCATAGCGTAAATGAATATAGGCTAGACAGGTCTTTCGGGGTGAGTTCTTTATGCTGAATAACCGCTGCACCAATGCCCATATCGGTAAATATACTGAAAAAGCTGATGATAACGGTTGCTATGGCTACTATACCAAAATCGTCCGGACTGAGCAATCGTGACAACACGGCTGTAACAGCCAGCGAAATAACGATGCCCGAATATTTGGCTACTGCGGTGTAAAACACGCCCGAGAAGAGTTCTTTTTTTAGGTTGCTCATTGAATTGAAATTTTGGCATCACTAGAATGGTCTTTTTTTAGCAATGATAATAACTCTTGTTTTTTAAGCCTTAGATACACCATCGGAAAATTGGTGAACGAAACGAAATTTCCTGACACGGAAAATATCTTAAGATTCTGGGGTGAACTACCGGTCATCAAGCCAATAACCGTTTTCTTTTCAAAAGCACTGAAAAAGAGTTTATATCCTTCATCGTCTTTTAACAATGCACTTCTATAAAGTCCCGATGAGTAAAAGCTTCCTACTTTTGAAGAAGGCTCCAGTATCTGGTTGGCTAGTTGAAAGGATACGCCATCATTGCTTTTCCACAAAGTGAGGCTTTTATGATCGTAAACAACCATGTAGTATTTGTTATCAATAAATTGAATATCTATGTGCCAAGGATTAATGTCTTTACCGGAGAGTAAGCACATGTTTTTATTGTTCCAGTCTTTGCCATTCTCTGATTCTTGCGTGCGGATCTCCCTTTTGCCATTTACCCTATCTACATACCACATGGTATATCCCTTTTGAGGGCGGTACAATACTGAAGGGCTTATAATCTGATTGCATGAGTCTACGTTTAAATCGATTTGAATCATCGTTTCTCTTTCAGACCAATGCACTCCGTCTATTGAGTATTTTCTTAGAATAAAGAGCTTGTTGTCATGCACTTTATTTATTCGATACCAACACTCTAATGTGTCATTTTTCATCACAAGATGAGTGTCTGAGTAATAGTTTTGATGCTCAATGTCGGCACCACTCAAATCGTCTATCGGGTTGCTTCCTTTTGGAGGCGTTTGCCAATTGATACCGTCGTTGGAAACATGAATACAGGGATTCTCCCAGCGTGCTCTGTAAGGCTTTAACCCATTCCAATCGCCATTATTACCTAGCGGATACGGTGTTTCAGCCATCCAATAACGATATCCATTCCACTTTTGAGAGATGAATAACACTGAGGGGTGGTATGGCTGATTGGTACCATCCGGAGTTTCTATCTGTAAAGGTGACTGATTGTGTTTTTGAAAAGAGTAATACTCTCTGGCGTAATCAGCGGCTATTATTACGAATGATGCAACAAGTATATAGATTACTTTCTTTTTCATAATAGTAACTTTATTTTTTTAGCATTAAAACCAACCACGTTCTTAGTCTTATGTATTGATGATGCTTGGCTATTCTGGGTAATAATTTTATTTTTTCTTTAAGTGGCAATACATGTGCCTGCCACACAGAAGCATCCAACATTTGCGAAAGAAAAAGATCAATTAGTTTTTTATACTCGGGGTGTTTGCTTGCATATTGTAACAGTTCGGCTGTTACGGTAAGATATCCGCGCATGTTCTTCCATGCAAAACGATTAGTCATGGTAGAGTCAGAACGGAATCTTCTTTTGAAGAATGGCTTTGCTATGCACATCACCTTATTGGCATTTAGGTAGAGCTTGCATGTAAATAGCTGATCTTCATGAATTATACCGGGATAAAAAGATAGATTCTTTTGCCTGAAAAAAGTGGTATTAATGAAACTCAAACAGGGAGATGGTGTGAAAATGTATTTACGTATAAATAAATTTAGTAATTCACTTCCTGTGTAAATAGATTCTTCATCCATGATTTGTGTCCTTTGGTATGTAAGATCTATGGCTGTAGTATCTTGAGGGTTTAAGATGTCGGCGTCAAACAATACAAAATCAAGATTGTTGTGCTTTGCTTTTTCAAAACATAGTTGTAATGCATCCTTTTCAAGGAAATCATCACTGTCCATGAAGTAAAAATATTTTCCTTTGGCTTTTTGTATGGCAAAATTGCGGGCAGCACTTTGTCCCTGATTCTCCTGACTAAACAGCTTGATACGTTCATCTTGCGCGGCAAGTTCCTCCAGTATGGTCATGCTGCCATCTGTAGAGCCATCGTTTACTATTATAATTTCAATATCTTTTAATGTTTGCCGGCGTATGCTTTCAACTGCCTGCCTAACATATTTTTCGGTGTTATATACCGGTATAATAACGCTTACTTTGGGTATTTGCATAGAAATCGCTTATTACGGATAATAGAAGCAAATATAGAAAATAAAATTATAAAATATTGTTTGTTTTTATGTTTTATTGTTTATTATATGATTTATTCCTTATATTTACAGCCAAAATAAATTGTATTATGGTTTCTATTGAAAAAAAAGTTTTGTATCTGTTTGGGGTTATTATTATTTATATTCATAACAGCATGTGTTGATAGAGATAATGATTTATCTCAGGCGCCTGAGGAAGATTTAATTAAACTATCAGGTACTTCTTTATTTAACTGGCAAGATGCTTATTTGACTATTTCTACCAATCAACCTGTAAATTTAATAAGTGCGGATTATGCACCATTGAAATATGATAAGCACATGGTACTTTCTTATACAATAGATGATGTGCCCATAACAGCTTATTCTCGTGCATTTGCAATTATTAATAAGCACTTTGTTGACTACATACAAAATTTCCATGTCGGCTTTAAGCATACTACTGGTATAATGCCTGAAAAAACATTGGGGTATACGGATGGCTGTGGTACAGAAATACGGTTTCCATTAGGGCTGGCTATATGGGCTACAAATAGCAATAGTGTTATTTCAGATATAATGGGATATAGAGTACCTGGAACTACTTATCCGTATTTAGTTTGGAAAGATGTTATACCCATTATCGATTTTGGAGGAGATATTTATTTTCATGATATTAATCTCCGTTATGTTAAAGATGGTAATCTTGATAGTATTAGAGCCGGATTTGATTATGCACAGGCAAGAACTACGGAACGAATTGGGCGGAAGATAAAAACATTGGTTGTGCCTGGTGGAGATAAAAAATATTATCAAGCTGCGTCAGTATATAATCCGATTACCATTATAAGTGATCAAGGGGGCACAGATGTTATATACCCTAAAACGCAGACTACAGATTTGCATAAAAGATACATGACTCGGAGTTATTTTGATAAAGATGAAAAAATAGCCGATTATTTTGATCAAATAAAAACAAATTATGAGTCGGATAATCCTTCTTGGTTTCAATTCTTTAATCACGGTGCTAGCTTAACATTCATGGAACTGCTGCGCAGAATCAATGATACCTACGGGAAAGACGGTACGGACAATATTTGGTTTGCCACTATTGATGAAGTGTATGAGTACTATCATTTCAAAGCCAATTATTCCATTCAAAAAACAATAGAAGGTAATAAAGCCACTTTCCGGATTGAGGCAGCACCCGATTATAAGCTACCCGAAGAATGCACGTATCATCGTGACTTTACACTCCTTGTTACAGGGCTCGAAAGCATGAACGGTGTGACGCTTACTTTTGGTCCCAATGTATATGGATATAGTTACAAATACAGGCCTGAAGACAAAACGTTGATGATAAACCTGAATTGCAATCCTTCTTTATTGGAGCGTGCCCAACGTTACACGGACATCTATAAAGATTCTCCTTCGGATGAATCGAAAACAGATGCTTTGTATTTCATCAACCAACTTTCGCCCGAAAGGAGAACTAGCTTTTTGAATAGTATTAATTAGTGTCACACATTCTCATTATAAAATTATAATGAAAACATAGAATGTCAGGCATTGCTACGTTGTTGTCCATGCAATAGCTTTGATAACCATATATAATTTTTAGATAGGTCTTCATAGTCATTCGCTGTTTGTTGTTTTCGTAATAACTCATTTTTCCTTTCTCAATATCTACCGCATAAGATGCGTCTTCTAGCGTCAACCCGCACGACAATCTGATTAATCTCATATCTTTCGCTAAGCCAAGCATAAACATTTCTGTGATTTCGAACATTTTGTTGTTTGTTATTAATTGTGGCAAAGATTACTATTTTTTTTTATTATCGTGTTAACGAAAAAGGTAACAGGAAATCCATTTCTTTTTTTGAATCTTTATAATCAGATAGTTAGCGCTTTTGTTAACCAATTAATTTAATTATAAAAATGGAAAAAAACTTTTATTTTAAACACGATGCTTCGGCTTTTAGTGATGCCAAACTGATGAATTTGGTCCGACAAGAAGGTATGACCGGTTATGGAATTTACTGGGTTATTCTTGAATTCTTACGCATGCAGCATGAATATTCTGCTCCTTATGTCATGCTTTCGCATCTGTCGAAAAGAGCAAATACATCATCCAAAAGATTGAAGAGAATTATATCCGATTATGATTTATTTGTGCTAACTGATGACTGTTTTTATTCTCCCGGGTTGTTTGAAAGAATGCTTGAGCATGATCACTCTGTGAGCTCAGCCAGCGATCGTGGACGCCGCGCGGCAGAAGCTAGATGGCTGAAAATCAATGGAAAAGATGATGCACATGCAATGCCATTAGTGAGAGAGAGTAATCATATAATTACTTCTTTGAAGAGTGAGAGCGAAGCGAACTCTTGCTCTTCACCGGAAGAACTGCTTCGTTCGGTGGCAGAGATGAAGCACGAAACCATCTGGCAGGAGCAGATGGCCATGAAGAGTGGCATGGGGTTGAAATTCGCTGCACATTTTGACGCTTTGCTGCTGGCCTTTTCCACCTACATCAGCCTCATTGGCGAGGAAAACTCCATTCCCACGGTGAACGATGCCAAACGGCGGTTTTTCTTCTGGATGCAATCGGCCGACTGCAAGCAACTCATGGCCCGTCTGCAAAAGCAGGAGGAAGCTGCACCCGATCCGTACCGCTTCGAAACGATAGTCGACGGCCGGCGAACCTACTGCGGCATGCCCATCATTGAAGGAGCCCCACCACGCCCCGCCATCAATGCCGTGTGGGATGACGACGGTCATTGCTGGAGACACTAGCCCCTTCTCCCGGCTATATAGACCACGCCCCGTGAGCTATATAGCTCAAGCATGCCGAGGTATATAGCCCGTGAGCATAGGCTATATAGCTCGCACCCCCTGAGGTATATAGCTCAATTTAAACTAAAATCAAAAGAATACATGAGAAATTTTAAAGAACTTGGAATTGAAACCGGCACTCGCCGTGGTGGAAAAATAAAAACCTATTGTCCGCAATGTCGCAGCACGCGCCGCAACAAACGCGATAAATCACTTTACGTTGACCTCGACGAAGGCATTTTTCGCTGCTTTCATTGCGACTGGAAGGGCGTAGTGCCCGATGATAACGATCAGTGGAAGGAAAAGAAACCCTATCGCCCCGTACCCATCGTGCCTGTTCCGCAAGCGCCCCAACCCTTTACCCTCCCTAAAGGTCACAAGCTGCTTTGTGAGGCCGGCAAAGACGATGCCGACGTAGCCTTTTGGCTCGAATGGTTGCGCTCGACACGAGGCATTTACGCTGCCGTAGCGCAGCAGATGCACCTCACCACGGCACGCGTGCACATCGCCCAAAGTGGCAAAACGGAAAGCTGCATTTGCTTTAATTATTTGTACAATGGCGAGGTGGTGAATACCAAATACCGCACGGCCAACAAAGCTTTCAAACTCAACGCCGGTGCACGCCTCATTCCTTACAACATCGACGGCATAGCCCGTGCAGAGCAATGCATCATCGTGGAGGGCGAACCCGATGCGCTGGCCTGCTTCACCGCCGGGCGCACAGAAGTGATCAGCGTTCCCGGTGGAGCCAACAAGAATCTTACCTGGCTGGATCCGTTTATGAAGTCGCACTTCGACAACAAAAAGATTATTTATCTGGCGGTGGATAACGACCCCGTGGGCATCGAACTGCGAAACGAGTTGCTTCGTAGGCTGGGCAAGGAGCGTTGCCGCGTGGTGGCATTTCCCGACGATTGCAAGGATGCCAACGATGTGCTGCTGAAACACGGCGCACAGGCACTTTGCGATGCCATTGACCGCGCACCCCAGATTCCGCTAGAAGGCGTGTACACCGCCTCCGATGTGAGTGAAGACCTGCGCACGCTATTCCTCAAAGGTCCCACGCCCGGTGCCGATACGGGACTTGAGGAGCTCGATAAGTGCATCACCTTCGAGACCGGTCGTTTGTGTGTGATAACCGGCATCCCCGGTTGCGGAAAGTCCGAATTTGTTGACGAGATGGTGCTTCGCCTCTGTCTCAAACATAGCTGGATGCCCGCCTTTTTCAGTCCCGAAAACATGCCTATGAGCTACCACCTGCGCAAGCTGTGCGAGAAACTTAGTGGTAAGTACTTCAAGCCCGGTTGCATGACCGACGAGCTGTACGACCGGGTACTCGGCTACCTCGATCGCAACGTGTGCCACATCATGCCGCAAGACGATTTTACGGTAGATAACATCCTGCAAAAAGCAGCCGAACTGGTCAACCGTCGCGGCATACGTGTGTTGGTTCTGGACCCCTTCAATCGCATGGAACACCAGCACCCCGAGGGGATGAGCGAAACGCAATATATCAGCTCCTTTCTTGATAAACTGAGTAACTTCGCCCTGCGCTACAACTGCCTGGTCATTCTCGTTCCCCATCCGCGCAAGATGAACCGCGATGCCAACGGTCGCATGCCTGTGCCCACGCTGTATGACATCAACGGATCGGCTGCATTCTTCAATAAATGTGATTTCGGGTTGGTCATCGAACGCGAGCCCGATGTGGTTCGTGTGCATGTGCAGAAGGTCAAGTTCCGCCAGCTGGGTACTCCCGGTGTGGTTCCGTTTGTGTACAACACCATCAACGGCCGCTACACGCCTTGCGTGGAGAATTTAGCGGCTCATCAGGCCAGCCTTCGCCTCACCAACTTCACGTTCGACACCAATTGCTGGCTACCCGAAGAGGTGCAGGGGGAGTTGTTTTAGGAGCTGGAAGATTCAAGTAAATTTTAGAATGAACAAAGATTAAAATAATAATATGCATTTTATTGGTTTCTGATGATTTTATTATACTATTTTTGTTTTTAAAATAAAGTGTATGCTTGCCTAAATTGAATGACAAAATGAGTGAAGATAATAAAAATGGCATTATCATCTACCAGGATGATAATGGTATGACAAAGATAAATGTCCGTTTTGCGGACGAAGATGTATGGCTTACTCAACAGCAATTAGCCGAAATATATGATACGACGCAACAGAATGTGGCTTTGCATATAAAAAATATCTATGACGACGGGGAATTAATGGACTGCGAGGCAACTCACAAGAAATACTTGTTAGTTCGCCAGGAAGGCGGTAGAAAAGTACAACGCAACATGGATCATTATAACCTTGACATGATTATTGCTTTGGGTTACAGGGTACAATCACAGGTTGCTACGCGTTTCAGGCGATGGGCTACGGAACGGCTTCACGAGTACATCCAGAAAGGTTTTACTATGGATGATGAGCGCTTAAAACAAGGTGGCAACAGATACTTTCGTGAGTTGTTGCAACGTATCAGGGATATCCGTGCTTCTGAACGCAATTTTTATCAACAGGTGACAGATATTTATGCTACCTCCATTGATTATGACCCAAGAGACAGTATGACACGCGATTTTTTTGCTACAGTGCAAAATAAACTGCATTATGCCGTGCATGAACACACGGCGGCAGAAGTGATTTATAATCGTGTAGATAATGGCAAGCCAATGGTTGGTATGACTAACTTTAAGGGGAATTACATTACTCGCGATGATGTTAAGATAGCTAAGAACTACCTGACAGAGGGTGAACTCCAACGGCTTAATCTGCTTGTCTCTCAATTTCTTGACTTCGCAGAGTTTCAGGCTTTGGAAATGAAGGAAATGCGAATGTCAGATTGGATTGAGGCTCTTGACAACCAAATCATCATGCTCCAACGTAAGTTACTTGAGGGCAAAGGGCAAGTCTCCCATAAGCAAGCGATGGAAAAGGCCGAAAAAGAGTTTAACATCTATCGTATGCGTGAAATGGCTCAATTAGAGAGTGACTTCGACAAGATGATGAAAGAACTTCCTTCAAAAGATAGAAAGAAATAGACCACATTACTACGGTTCCCCTAACGCCTGCACAATCAATCTCACTTGTGCAGGCGTATAATAATGACTCTTCGGGGCAAAGCCTATTTCAAGCAACGCATTCCACAAACCGGGGTAGTGCGCTATCCATTTATTGAGTTTGCACACGGCACTCTTGGACGTAATGTGAGGCAGGTAGAGCGATGCCAGCTCACTCTTGCTATAGCTGCGTATGGGGAATTTATCTTCTGTTTCCATACCTCAAATATACCGAAAAAATACCAATTAGCCAATCTTTTTCCTTGCATTTTATAGCCAGCAAACCGCTTTATTTCGCTGCTTTGCGCATAGTTTTCTTATCAGGAGCCATCAGGAGGTGAAGCGCCTCTGTGCCTGCCCGGGCTGTATTACCTTTGCCACTGTGATCACAAAGTAATAACCTTTAAAAAGAGAAAATTATGTCAGTAAGTGTAGTGCGCTACATGCGCAAAAAAAGACTGGGAGTAGAATCTTCTCCCAACATCTACCTGCTCAAACAGGCAGCGGGTACATCGAAAATCTATGATCTGGATGCCTTGGCAAACGACATTGAGATGGCCGGATCGCTCTCGAAGGAAGATATTCTTCACGTAATGAAATCGTTTGTGCGTAGCATTCGCAATGTGCTCAAGGAGGGCAACAAAGTGCGGGTCGACGGATTGGGTATTTTTTACATCACCCTGACTTGTCCGGGGGTAGAAGTGGAGAAAGACTGTACCATTAAAAACATCAGCAAGGTGAATTTGCGTTTCAAGGTGGCCAGTACGCTGCGCTTGGTGAATGATTCGTTGGCGACTACCCGTAGCGCTCCTAACAATGTGGAGTTTGTGTTGAAAACCGAAACGGCTGCAACGGGTGATAATACAGGCGGCACAACGCCACCAGACCCCACCAATCCGGGCGGTGATGAAGATGATCCTAACGGATAAGCTGAGTATTAACGTTAACAATGAACCATGATGAAGAAGATTGTAGAACAATTACTGGAGTGCCTTTTGGCACTCCTGCCGTTCTTCAAAAAGAAGAACGCCAAGGAAGTGAAGGAATTCAGTGACCTGATAACCGGTCAGTACGAGTTCCTGGTAACCCAGCTCGAAAAAGTGCTGAAAGATTACTTTGAGCTAAGCGCACGGGTCAAGGAGATGCACACCGAGATGTTTGGTTTGAAGGAACAACTGGCCCGTTCACTGAGCGAGCAATGTACCGTTCGCGAATGTTTATCCAGACAGTAGGGGGTATGCGAGCCATCAACCTGATTGTGGTGCACTGCTCTGCCACGCGTGAGGATCGTGACTTCACAGAACAGGATTTGGATGCCGCTCATCGGGCACGTGGTTTTCAGGGCGCAGGCTACCACTTTTACATCCGCAAAGACGGTCGCATTGTGAACACGCGTGGGGTGGAGCTTCCGGGAGCACATGCCCGGGGGCACAACACAGCTAGCATTGGTGTTTGCTACGAAGGCGGACTAGATGCCGAGGGTCGTGCCAAAGACACGCGCACCGCTGCTCAGAAGGAGTCGCTTACGACTCTGCTGCACGAGTTGCAGCTTGATTATCCGGGCAGTGTGCTGTGTGGTCATCGGGACTTGAGTCCGGACCTGAATGGTAACGGGCGCATTGATCCGCACGAGCGCTTGAAAGAATGTCCTAGTTATTCAATAAAAGAGGAAGGCTATTAGCCTTCCTCTTTTAGCATTGCAGTAATATAATTAATGCCCGTGTTCTGTATGAATAAACTTTTTGTTTACCCCTTTTAGCTTGAAGAGATTCAGAAACATCATCCAAGCTAAAATCGGTATTTGCAGAACCGCTTTAAGTAATTTACGGTTGTAAAGCCTACCGGGAATAACTAAACATAGCGTGAACAACAACCACAGAGACAGATACCACCACTTCAGGCAAGATGCGGGACTGATAACGGTGGCTGAAAGCGTAATTACACCTATTAGGAAAATTAAAATAATTCTCGGTAACATCATCCATTGAATTACTTTGTTGCAATAATCGAAGTTACCGGTAAAGAATGCCTTGGGGAAATGGGGTAGGGCATTTAGTAGCGAACCAACCTGTGATGCAAACCACCTTCTGCGCTGATTCTGAATGCCTTCTTTCTTTTGCACTTTCTCGTCAAGCACATATAAATCTTCCAGGTATTCAATATAAATACGATCTTTCAGCAGTAACATTTCCAATTCTTTATCTTCACCTGCTGTTTGCAGTCTTTTTACGTTGTACCGAAACCAGTCATTATCTAGCGCCATACCCGATCCAATCAATGCTGATGAGAATCCCATTGCCACATGACCTTTCCGAAACAGTGAGTTGTTAATTTCTTCGCTTACGGCATCGAGTAAAGCTACATCCGTATTGGTGTTTTTGGCTGTTCGATGCGCCTGTATGGCCTTTAATCCGGCATTTCTGGCTTTATTCATTTCTTGCAGAAATTGAGGTGTAGTGAGGTTGTCGGCATCCATGACTACAACCATATCATAATGCCCATGTTCAGTTACATCCATAGCCAAAGACATCGCTTTTGCTTTAGAACTATCTGTATATGTGGCTTTTATCAACCGAATGGGGAGTTGGCTCAATGCTTCGTTGGTAGCATCTACCATGTGATCGGATATTACTATTACCTCGTATTTATCTTTCGGATAATCTTGCTCTAAAAAGGAAGTAACCGACTGTATAATCACTTTGTCTTCTTTGTATGCGGGGAAAAGCACGGCAAACCGATTCATCTTTTCTGCTTGTGCGTACTTCCTTCTTTTATAGAATTTAGAGGCTATAGCAAACAAAAACAGGTATCCTACTGATAAGCTAAGTATGTAAAATACCACCAGTTCAATGATGCGTACAGTTGAGATCATAGTATAGGTATATTTTTCTTATTTTCTTCTTCCTCCGTTAGCTTTTTATCTATGTGCACTCCGGCAAAGCAAAGTGCAAAACCGGTGTATACAATAATGGCATTAGGGTATTGCATAACGTCGTTTCCGTAAGTGGCGACAAAGAAACCTGCGTTCATGCAAAGCCATGCGGTAAGCAAACCCCGCAATTGCTTGTTTCGTATTCTGTATTTTAAAATCCACGAACACCACGCAAAGAGAATGACGTGGATAATACAATACAGGGTTACCCCAATAATACCGGTATCAGTCCAAACATTAACAAGCCATGAATCGGGAGGAATAGGCATCAATTTTTGAGGATTGAACCTTTCGCCTTGACCTCCGAGTCCAATACCGTAGCCAAAGGGCTTATCGACCATATATTCTGCAATCTTTTTTCGATTTTCAACTCTGACCAAATATGAAGCGTCTTCTGTAGGCCGGAAAGCAGAACGCATTTTACGAATGTATTGATTACTGTCTCCAATCGTTGTAAAGATGAAAAATCCCACAAAAATCGTTAGACTTAACACTCCGCTTATTGCTGCTTTTTTACTACCAGATAAAATTATATAGAATCCTAAGCCTGCAAGGGGTACAGCGATAGCTGTTCGGGTACCAGATATACCCAAACCGTATGCAGCCGCAATTATACCACTTAAAAGTAATATCTTTAATATGTTATTTTTAATATAGATTAAGGATATTGAGAAGGTAACTAAGGCCATTCCCATGTTGACTCCAAAATTAGCTGCATCAGTAAAGAATGAAAAAAAACGAATACCACTCCATATTAAATGAGTGCGTGCTCCTCCTTCTACATATAGCCAGTATAGTTCGGAAGAAGTAAACCCGTGGTTTTTTTGCCAATAACCTTTTATTCCCATAATAAGAATAAAAATAACCCAAATAATAAGTAGAATATGTATTTTTTGTATGGACTTAATTGATAGTGGAACTAATATAAAGCAGATGAAAGGGTAAACAATGTACATGGTACTGTAAATATTCCAAGCTTCCTGAATATTATTAGGATTGAAAATTTCGGCTATGCAATAAAGAGTCCAAATTCCCCATAAAACATATACAGCTTTATATGTTTTTCCCCATTGTATTTTTTCATACACACTTCGAGTGATAACTGCAATTAGTATTAGTAGAGAAAAGATCAAAGTACTAGCTCCTAATTTGATATCAATAAGACGGCTGATAATTAGTAGAATATAATTAGCAGCAAATAGTAAATAAAAACTTGTATAAGGGTGACTTAACATAAGGATCCCCATATAGATAGTCATAGGAATAGATGCAAATGCTAAACCAATTTCAATGCTACTGTGGAAAATAAGCTGATAGAAAAAAAGAATGCATGACAATAGCAGAATGTATATCCAACCTTTACTCAATAAAAACTGAGTAAAACTTTGGAATAATGGATAGAACTTCTCAAGTTTACTCCCCATAATAACAACGGCTAAAGTTTTTCTGTTAAACCTAAGTGGGAGAAACGGTATATCAACTTATTCATCTTGTTGTATGGTGGAAGCATACCCGTAAATCCTTCAACTACTTTTTGCTCTGCAAAGTTCAGGTAAAAGCATAGCGGAGTATTACCTGATTGTGCTTTAACCTTTTCATAAACAAGTTTGTCTGAAGGCTTCCAGGCACGCGTAGCCCTCACTACCATTAAATTAAGATTGGCTTCTTGCAATAAAGCCTCTGATATGTTGTGTTGACCCATATTGGGGTACTCCATAATCAGGATGTCTTCACCATTCAGGTAACAAAAATCGGTAATGGTTTGTGCCAATACAAACTCCGGAGAGTTTATATTGAAATCTTTGTTCCACACGGCTTTACGGGTTTTGATTCCTAATAGTTGCCAATATTCTTCCAGTTCGTTGATTAGGTAAGATTTTCCGTCTCCTTCTTCCGTACTGATTACATTGACAATGTAGGGATATCCGGGTTTTCTTCTGTTGAAATGACTCAAAACCGTAGTGCTAAGGTATCGGGATGAAATCAGCCGGATGGCCTTTTCATACTTTTTATACCGGATCGTTTTGGCGTTTGGATATGCCCCCAATACTTTACCGCCGATAATTCTTTCAGCTCTGATTTTGTCTCTCAAGGTTCTATCAAGAATTTCAATGAGCAGGAAGAATCCGATAATGAATAGTACTGAACCAAAGACCGATAGATAAACGATCTTTTTTCTGGGTGTTGAGCTTGAAGTCAGTGGGTATGACGGTGGATTTAGTACTTTCAAAGAAGCAGAACTCATCTGCAGATTTTTTCTTCGGGTAAGGGCATCGTTGTAATTGTTGAGCAAAGTCATATAGTTTTGCTCATTGAAATTAATCAGGCGCTCTTTTCTTTTTAAAGTGGAACCAACGGGAGCAAAGAAACGATATTTATCATCCAGACCTCTCCGTGCTTCTTGAATGACTTCTAAGTCTGATTTGGCTTTCTCGAAGATAAGGATCTGTTCCAGCCATTGATCAACTACTGATTTTTTGGCGATACCTTCTTTTGTATATTGCTGTTCTACGTATTTGTCAGTAATTGACTCTAGGTCTTTTGTGGTTTTATTAAGTCGATTTTGATAATTTTGTAGGTTATTGGTATCAGTACCAGAATTTTCGATTTGAGACATTTTGCCGGTCAATGTAGATGCTTCTTTTAGTTTTTCTACAAATCTCAGATTGTTTCGAATGGATTGTGCATTGCTTCCCATTCTTCTCTCTAGCTCATCAATTAACGCTTTGGAGCTATTGTAACTAAAAAGTACATCTTGTTCCCTGAGTTCAAATTCCTTATCGATGGCAGCAATTTCTTTGGTTTCGTCGGTGTAATTGATTACACGTTTTTCAATGTTATAGTCAGTAAGGGAATCTTCAGCCAATCGAAGGTCATTTCCAATGCGATTTAGTTCACTTCGGAAGAAATTAATCACACTGTCTGTCTCGCCGAAACGAAGTTTCTGATACTCGGTTATAAACTCTTTTAAAAGGATATCAACGGTATTGAAAGCAATACCGGGATCGGATGATGAATAAGAAATTTCCAATAAATCACTAGACCCTTTACGCGATATTTTGATGTTCTTAAGTGCGCTATAACTATATTGCGGGTGAAAATAGTAAAACAACCCATATATAAAATTAGCTTTATCGGGTTGTTCGTACTTCACGATATTTTGCATGGTTTTATTTTCACTACTTTTATCAATAAGCTTCTGTAGTCCTTTGGCATCGTGATTTCCCATCATTCTTCCATATATTTCACGATAGCTTTCGGCCGTTAGGTATTTAGTATCATTATCCGGACTTCCATAGACCATGTTGCGGGCAAAGAGTCTGAAGCTTACTTTTTTTAGTGTACTTTCAGCCGTCATTACATTGATGAGGTTATCCATTTCACTGTTTGATGCAGAAGAGTTTAATGCAATACCTGTATTTTCAATGTTATAACCGGATACAACTCCTGTATATACAGTGGTACTCACCTCATAACTGCCTTTCATGTTTTTGGTTGTATAGTACGTCGATATACCGACTAAAAGCGGTACAATAATGAGCCACCACTTGATGCGATACAGGAAACGAAAAAGATAGACTATATATTCCATAAGTTTACTTTTTAATTCTGGGGATATTGACTAAAGGTGTATGGGTTATGATTTCAAGCATCAAAAGACTAGTATTCAGTTGAGATTTACTTATTTCATATTCTTCTAATGCTTTAGTTTGATTAGTCTTTTCCGTGGAAAGTTCGCTTGAATTAGCTTGTCCATTAACAAAATCTTTCTCCACTATTTTGTATTGGGTACTGGCTAGTATAACGTTCTCGGCTTTCATTTTTAAAATAGTAAGTTGACTGGTTGCGGTAGCATAAAGTTGTACAATTTCCTTTTTCAATTCTTCAAATTTAATTTCTCTTTCCAGCTCCGCACTGCGGGCGTTGATTCGTTGGCGGGTAACACGCGCACTCAAATCAAAAAAATCACTGAGAGGTATACTGACAGCACCACCTACCGTATAACTACTTTGGGCGCTGGAAGTGTAGGTGCTAACAACAGGAGTTACAACGTCAGAGTAAGTAGCATCGTTTCCAAACATGCCGTATTGGTAACTTCCGCGTAGACTGAAGAAACTTAAAAATGATTTTTTTTCTTTGGTGAGCAGCTTATGTTCTAAACGTACCCGGTTTTGTGCTAATTGGTAGGCGGGGTTGTTTCTGGCGTTGGCAAACAACAAATCCAGCGGTGGTAAGGTTATGCTCAAATAATCTTCAGGATTCAACTGGGTGTAATCACTAATTTCTTCACTGATTTCTTGCGACCTGATATTATTGGAATATAGGCTTAAAACAGCTACAATTAGGCAAATTATGTATTTGTTCTTCATACTGAAATGCTTGTTCTGTTGTTTTTTTCTGTAATTATCATGCAAATATAGAAATAAAATAATCTTTATGAATGAAATATTCATGTTTAATGCCCTAAAATATTTTAGAGGTTTTTATTTTCGGTATATAAATATGCATTATACCTTTGCATGGATATTACTCTAAAATTAATTTTCCTTATAATGAATAAACAGATTTTAATGTCAATTGTTCTGGCTGGTTTTTGCCTACAGACACAAGCACAGCCCGACGGAGGGAGCATTTCGCCCCAAATGCTGAAAGAGATCAAACAGAGTTATGTGGGTACGCCTGCCGATAAGGCCATCCGCAACGCCATTTGCAACAACGACATACGCAAGTTGGCGCTGAATCAGGAAAATATGGTGGCTATGGACACATATTTCTCTAATAAAGTAGAGTCGAAAGGAATCACCAATCAGCAGTCGTCCGGCAGATGCTGGCTGTTTACGGGACTCAACGTATTGCGTGCCAAGATGATTGCCAAATACAACCTGGGCAGCTTTGAGTTCTCACAGTCGTACGTGTTCTTTTGGGATCAGCTCGAGAAAGCTAATTTGTTTCTGCAGGGGGTAATTGACACCCGCACCAAGCCTTTGGACGATAAGATGGTGGAGTGGCTCTTTAAAAATCCGTTGAGTGACGGCGGACAGTTTACCGGGGTGTCCGATCTGGTTAGTAAGTACGGACTGGTGCCCAAGGAGGTGATGCCCGAAACGAATAGCAGCGAAAATACGTCGCGCATGGCCGATTTGCTTTCGCTGAAGTTACGCGAATATGGCTTGCAGCTGCGCGATGAAGCTGTCAAAGGGGCGAAGCCTGCTGCATTGGCTAAGAGCAAAACGCAGATGTTGGGCACGGTGTACCGCATGCTGGTACTGAACTTAGGTGTGCCGCCCACGGAATTTACCTGGACTCGCAAAGATGCCAAGGGAAACCCTGTTGACACGCAGACTTATACGCCGCTCTCTTTCTACCAGGCGTATGTGAACGAGGATCTCACTAATAATTATGTGATGGTGATGAATGATCCGAGCCGGGAATTTTATAAGTGTTACGAGATTGATTTTGACAGGCACCGGTATGACGGTCGTAACTGGACGTACGTAAATTTGCCTGTTGAGGAGATTAAGCAGATGGCCATTACGTCCATCAAAGACAGTACCATGATGTATTTCTCGTGTGATGTGGGTAAGTTCCTGAACTCGGAGCGTGGGTTGCTCGATGTGAAGAACTATGACTATGCTTCACTGATGGGTACTGATTTTGCCATGAATAAGAAGCAACGCATACAGACGTTTGCTAGCGGGTCATCTCATGCCATGACGCTGATGGCTGTGGACATCGACAAGCAGGGGAATCCGAAGAAGTGGATGGTGGAAAACAGCTGGGGAGCAACCAATGGTTATCAGGGACATCTCATTATGACCGATGAGTGGTTTAATGAATACATGTTTCGCCTGGTTGTTGAGAAAAAATATGTTCCTGCCAAGGTGCTCGATGTGTTGAAACAGAAACCTGTGCGCTTGCCAGCATGGGACCCAATGTTTGCTTCGGAGCAGTAAAAGGAGTGATAACAGGTACTTGCTGATAGGTTTGTACTGACGTTTTTATAGAATTTAAGGCGTATTAAGCGAAACTTTATAATTCGTGTACGCAAACGAAAAGAATTAAGGATTTATTTCTTTAATTCTTTTTGTTTTGCTATCAAATCACATTATTATTTATTACTTTTGCGGGCAAATTTATGAAACCATTATTTTATATAGCATGGCAAATGTAATAAAGTTACGTAAAGGCCTTGACATAAACCTGAAAGGAAAAGCAACCGAAGAGTTATTCTCTGTCAAAGAACCGGGGATATACGGGCTGGTGCCCGATGACTTTCCCGGAATAACTCCCAAAGTTGTGGTGAAAGAGCAGGAGTATGTAATGGCTGGAGGACCCTTGTTTGTAGACAAGAATCATCCTGAAGTGAAGTTTGTTTCTCCGGTGAGCGGGGTAGTTACCAGCGTAGAGCGTGGCGAACGCCGCAAGGTGATGTGCATCACTGTGCAAGCTGCCGAGGAACAGGATTTTGAAGAATTTGGTGTTAAGAAGGTGGCCGAACTATCGGCCGATGCTGTGAAAGCCGCGCTTATGCAAGCCGGCTTGTTTGCTTTTATGAAGCAGCGTCCGTATGACGTGATTGCTGACCCTACGGTGGCTCCTAAAGCTATCTTCGTTTCGGCATTCGACAGCAGTCCGCTGGCACCCGACTTTGAGTTTGTGTTGAAAGGGGAGGAGCAGAATTTCCAAACCGGACTGGATGCGTTGGCTAAAATGGCGAAGACGTATCTGGGCATCAGTGCCAAACAAAAAGCGGCTGCACTTACTAATGCACAGAACGTAACCGTTACTGTGTTTGACGGTCCTCATCCGGCCGGCAACGTAGGGGTGCAGATTCATCATATCGATGCGGTTAACAAGGGCGAAACGGTGTGGACCATCGGGGCGCAGGAGGTTATCTTCATCGGACGTTTATTTAATACCGGTCGGGTGAACTTTACCCGCACAGTGGCCGTTACCGGATCGGAAGTGTTGAAACCGGCATACTGCAAACTGGCTGTTGGGGCTTTGCTTACCAACGTATTTGTAGGCAATGTGAAGAAGGAACGCGAGTTGCGCTACATCAGCGGTAACGTGCTTACCGGCAAACAGGTTTCTCCAAACCAGTTCTTGGGTGCTTTTCATAGTCAGCTGACTGTGATTCCCGAAGGTTCTGAGGTGCACGAACTGGCCGGATGGATTATGCCGAGATTGAATCAGTTCAGTGTGAATCGTTCTTATTTCAGCTGGATTCTCGATGCGTTCAAGAAACGTGAGTATGTGCTCGATGCTCGTATCAAAGGAGGTGAAAGGCACATGATTATGTCAAATGAGTACGATCGCGTGTTCCCGATGGACATTTTGCCGGAGTATCTGGTAAAGGCTGTCATTGCCGGCGATATCGATCGCATGGAGCAATTGGGTATTTATGAGGTGGCACCCGAGGACTTCGCGTTGTGCGAGTTTGTGTGCTCGTCGAAAGTACCCGTACAGCGCATTGTTCGTGAGGGTCTCGATGCTCTTCGCGCTGAGATGTGCTAATCACTAATTGATAACTAACTGAAAAATTATAAATGAAAGCGTTAAGAAATTATCTCGACAAGATAAAGCCGAACTTTGAAGAGGGAGGCAAGTTCCACGCATTTCACTCGGTGTTCGACGGGTTTGAAACGTTCTTGTTCGTGCCCAACCGCACTGCGAAATCGGGAACTCATATCCATGATGCGATTGATAGCAAACGCATCATGTCGATGGTGGTAATTGCCTTGATACCGGCGCTATTGTTCGGTATGTACAACGTGGGTTACCAGCATTTTACTCATACAGGCGCTCAGGGCGGTTTCTTGGAAATGTTTGCCTACGGTGCTCTGGCTGTTTTGCCTAAACTGGTTGTATCTTATGTAGTGGGTCTGGGCATCGAATTTGTGATTGCTCAATGGAAGAAGGAGGAAATTCAGGAAGGGTTCCTGGTATCGGGTATCTTGATTCCGATGATTGTTCCGGTTGACTGTCCGCTGTGGATTCTGGCTGTGGCTACTGCATTTGCTGTTATATTCGCTAAAGAGGTATTTGGCGGTACGGGTATGAACGTGTTTAACGTGGCTTTGGTGACACGTGCGTTTTTGTTCTTCGCTTATCCGACTAAGATGTCGGGTGATGCCGTTTGGGTATCGGGCGAAAGCATCTTCGGACTGGGTAAATCGGTCGACGGACTTACTGCGGCTACTTCTCTCGGGGTGGCTTCAACAGCGGTTGATCCTAACGGTTACCCGGCTTTCTCATGGGACATGGTTACGGGTTTGATTCCGGGTTCTATCGGTGAAACAAGTGTGATAGCTATCTTACTAGGTGCGGCTGTGCTGTTGGCAACAGGCATTGCAAGCTGGAAGGTTATGTTCTCTGTTTTCGTGGGTGGATCGTTCATGGCGTTTGTATTTAACACCATTGGTCCCGATACGGCTATGGCCAACATGCCTTGGTATGAACACCTGGCATTGGGTGGTTTCTGCTTCGGTGCTGTGTTTATGGCTACCGATCCTGTTACTGCAGCGCGTACCGAAACGGGTAAGTATATTTATGGTTTCCTGATTGGTGCCATGGCTATCATTATTCGTGTGCTTAACCCGGGTTATCCCGAAGGTATGATGCTTGCTATCTTGTTGATGAATATTTTTGCTCCGCTCATTGATTACACGGTGGTGCAAGGCAACATCGGCCGCAGAGAGAAACGTGCAACTAAGTCAAACAACTAAAACCGGAAGATGATGAATACAAATAGTAACTCTTATACTATTATATATGCTTCGGTAATGGTTGTTATCGTAGCATTTGTGCTGGCATTTACTTCTGCATCACTCAGAGATACGCAGAATAAGAATGTGGAGCTCGATAAGATGAAACAGATTCTGCATGCGCTGAACGTGGATACCAAAGGGCAAGATGCAGAGAAAGTGTATAAAGAATATGTGAAAGCTGATCAGGTTCTGAACGCTGCCGGTGAGGTGGTTGCTCAGGAAGGTGGCTTTAAAATTGATATGAAGGCCGAGTTGGCTAAACCGCTTGAAAAGCGTCAGCTTCCGCTGTATGTTTGTCAGGTGAACGGCCAAACTAAATATGTGTTGCCGCTTTATGGCGCCGGTTTGTGGGGACCCATCTGGGGGTATGTAGGGTTGAATGACGATAAGGATTCGGTGTTCGGCGTTTACTTCTCTCACCAAGGTGAAACTCCGGGATTGGGTGCGGAAATCAGTACGTCTGCTTTCCAGGCTCAGTTTACCGGCAAGAAGGTGATGAAGGATGGTGCTGTGGCACTGGCCGTTGAGAAGAATGGTAAGGTTACTGAACCTGATTATCAGGTTGACGGTATTTCAGGGGGTACAATTACTTCGAAAGGGGTAGATGCCATGCTGAAGGTGTGCCTGAGCCAGTATGACAAGTTTTTAACTGCAAATAAATAAGGAGGGAAATAGAATATGAGCCAATTGTTTTCTAAAAAGAATAAAGAAGTATTCTCTGCCCCGATTAGCATGAACAACCCGGTTACCGTACAGGTATTGGGTATCTGCTCGGCCTTGGCTGTTACGGCCAAATTGGAGCCGGCTATCGTGATGGGTTTATCGGTAACAGTGATCGTGGCATTTGCCAATGTGATTATTTCATTGTTGCGCAACACCATACCGAACCGTATTCGTATTATTGTTCAGCTGGTGGTTGTGGCTGCGCTGGTTACTATCGTTAGTGAGGTGCTGAAGGCGTTTGCGTATGACGTAAGTGTGCAGCTTTCCGTATATGTGGGCTTGATTATTACCAACTGTATCTTGATGGGTCGTTTGGAGGCTTTTGCCATGGCGAATGGTCCTTGGGAGTCTTTCCTCGATGGTTTGGGCAACGGTTTGGGATATGCCAAGATTTTAGTGATTGTAGCTTTCTTCCGCGAGTTACTGGGTTCGGGCGCGTTGTTTAACATCCGCATCATTCCTCAGTCTTTCTACGACTTGGGCTACATTAATAATGGTTTGATGCTGATGCCGCCTATGGCACTGATTATTTGTGCTTGCATCATTTGGTATCAACGGAGTAAGAACAAAGCTTTGCAGGAAAAGTAACCTAAATTCTTGGAAATTATGAATGATTATTTGAGTTTATTTGTCAAGTCGATCTTTGTCGACAATATGATCTTCGCATACTTCCTGGGAATGTGTTCTTACCTGGCGGTTTCGAAGAATGTGAAAACAGCATTGGGATTGGGTATTGCAGTTACTTTCGTGTTGGTTGTGACGCTTCCCGTTAACTACTTGCTGGAGAATTATGTGCTGAAAGCAGATAAGATTATTGAAGGTGTTGATCTCAGCTTCCTGAGTTTTATTCTTTTCATTGCGGTGATTGCGGGTATTGTGCAGCTGGTTGAAATGGCGGTGGAGAAATTCAGTCCGTCACTGTATGCTTCGCTGGGTATTTTCCTCCCTCTTATCGCTGTGAACTGTGCCATCATGGGTGCTTCTCTCTTCATGCAACAAAGACATTTTGTTGATATGGGTGAGGCGGTATCTTACTCTTTAGGTTCGGGTGTGGGCTGGTTGCTGGCAATTGTCGGCTTGGCTGCTATCCGCGAAAAAATGGCTTACTCTGATGTGCCTGCTCCGCTTAGGGGACTGGGTATTACATTCATCACGGTAGGACTGATGGCTATGGCCTTTATGTGTTTCTCAGGATTGAAGTTATAATTAATAAAAAGGAAATATACAATGACGTCTTTAATACTTGCGAGTGTAGGGGTTTTCCTTGGAGTGATTCTCCTGCTCGTCATTATACTTCTTATTGCTAAAAGGTATCTTTCTCCTTCCGGAAAAGTAAAGGTGACCATCAACGGCGAGAAGGAAGTAGAGGTAGAAGTGGGCTCAAGTCTGCTGTCTACGCTGGCTGAAAACAAAATTTTCTTACCCTCGGCTTGTGGTGGCGGTGGTTCGTGCGCACAATGCCGTTGCCAGGTAGAAGCGGGTGGAGGTGAAATTCTGCCTACCGAGAAAGTGCATTTTTCTCGTAAAGAACAACAGGCAAACTGGCGCCTTGGATGCCAGGTGAAGGTAAAACAGGACATGGAAATCAAAGTACCCGAAGCGGTACTGGGCGTGAAGAAATGGGAGTGCGAAGTGGTGTCAAACAACAACGTAGCTACTTTCATCAAAGAGTTTGTGGTGCGTTTGCCTAAGGGTGAACACCTTAACTTTGTGTCGGGTGGTTATATTCAGATTGATATTCCGAAATATGATATCAAGTATGCTGATTATGAAATAGAAGACCGCTTCCGTGGCGATTGGGATAAGTTTAAAATGTGGGATCTTACTTGTAAAAACGAGGAAGAAACCATGCGCGCTTATTCTATGGCCAACTACCCGGCTGAAGGAGACATCGTGATGCTCAACGTGCGTATCGCTACTCCTCCGTTTGACCGTGTAAATGGTGGTTTCATGAATGTACCTCCGGGTATTTCTTCTTCATACATTTTCTCACTCAAACCGGGTGATAAGGTGATGGTATCGGGTCCGTTCGGTGAATTCCATCCGATTCTGGATTCTGGCAGAGAAATGCTTTACGTTGGTGGTGGTGCGGGTATGGCTCCGCTACGTTCGCACATCTTGCACTTGCTGAAGACTTTGAAAATCACCGATCGTAAGATTTCTTATTGGTATGGTGCCCGTTCAAAGAACGAAATCTTCTACGAGGAAGATTTCCGCGAACTGGAGAGAGAGTTCCCGAACTTCTCGTTCCACATTGCGCTGAGCGATCCGTTGCCTGAGGACAACTGGACTGGTCCGGTTGGTTTCATCCACAACGTGATTCTGAACAATTACCTCAAAGACCATGAGGCACCCGAAGATGTAGAATACTACATGTGTGGTCCCGGCCCGATGGCTAAAGCTGTTGAAAAGATGCTTTACGATTTGGGTGTACCGCGTAACATGTTGATGTTCGATGACTTCGGAGCTTAATCCGGTTATCTGAATACACACAATAGCAGAAGGCTGCTTCGTCCTTGTAACGGTTTACCGGAACAAGGAGGAGCAGCCTTTCTTCTTTTATTTTCATTCTTTTGCTTGCTCAGTATATTAGCGTATTCTTACTTAATTTAGTTCTTCCCCCTTTTTGATGCGCTTTAAATTAACCCCATCTTTTTATATTCTGCATGCTTGCGTGAATCAGCTTAATTTAGCACTTTCCCCTTTTGTGCGTACTCTCTGCCGCCCCCTTGTTCTCTATTTCTTCCCGTTTTCCCTCGTTTTGTCAAAACAATGCCGTACCTTTGTTGCGTAAAGAAATAAGGATGGAAAAGAAGAATCAAATAGTACGTGCGGCTTTGGCTGCCTTGAAAATAGAAAAACTAAACCCTATGCAGGAAGCTGCGTTGGCTTGCGCTGCAGGCGAACGCGAGGATGTTATTTTGTTGTCGCCTACGGGCACCGGCAAAACATTGGCCTATTTGCTACCGTTACTTCAGCTGTTGAAACCGACCGATGACGGTATACAGGCAATGATACTAGTTCCCTCTCGCGAATTGGCATTGCAAATTGAAACTGTTTTTAAAGACATGAATACGCCGTGGAAAGCTGTTTGCTGTTACGGTGGGCACCCTATTGCCGAAGAAAAGAAAAGCATGCTGGGCAACCGTCCGGCTTTGATAATAGGTACGCCGGGACGTATCACAGACCATTTGGGGAAAGGTAATTTCAACCCCGACACCATTCATACGTTAGTGATTGATGAATTCGACAAGTCACTGGAGTTTGGTTTCCAGGATGAGATGGCTGAAATTATTAACCAGTTGCCGGGTCTTGCAAAGCGCATGCTTTTATCGGCTACTGATGCTGTCGAAATTCCACAGTTTGCCGGTATTGATAACCGGGTAATCAGGCTCAATTATCTTTCTCCCGATGGCGAAGAGTCTGAATCACGCCTTCGCCTGATGAAGGTGCTATCTCCTGCGAAAGACAAAATTGATACGTTGTTTGCCTTGCTTTGTTCGCTGGGAAGCAGCTCGAGCATTGTGTTCTGCAACCACCGCGATGCAGCCGATAGGGTAGGTGCTTTGCTAGCTGAAAAGGGACTTTACAACGAGGTGTTTCATGGTGGCATGGAACAACCCGACCGGGAAAAAGCGCTTTATAAGTTCAGAAACGGCAGTTGTCACGTGTTGGTTTCTACAGATTTGGCTGCTCGTGGATTAGATATTCCCGAGGTGGAGCACATCATTCATTATCATTTGCCGGTCAACGAGGAAGCGTTTACCCATCGCAACGGACGAACAGCTCGTTGGGATGCTAGCGGAACGTCTTATATCATTCTGCATGCAGAAGAAGTTTGTCCGACTTATGTGCCCGAAGACACGGAGGTGTATCAATTACCCGATAATCCGGCTCGTCCGCCCCAACCGCTGTGGGCTACTATATATATAGGTAAAGGGAAAAAGGATAAGCTGAACAAAATTGATATTGTGGGTTTCCTTTATAAAAAGGGGAATTTAGGTAAGGAAGATGTGGGCCGCGTGGATGTGAAAGAGCATTATGCTTTCGTGGCAGTGCGTCGCAGCAAAATAAAGCAACTGTTTACCTTGATTCGGGGAGAAAAAATAAAGGGAATGAAGACTCTAATTGAAGAAGCAAAATAATAGCACTATGTTGTGTGCGATAACGCTCATAATAATATGCTTTGTCTGTTTTTGTTTTGTGACAAAACCGCTCTGAGGTCATCTTTTTTTTATGAAACATTATTTGGCAGTATCATTCTCATTAATATGTCCGTCAGGTATATATTTTTGATTTGCATATTTATGTGTTTATTCTTGTATAATAGTAATAATCAGTTTGTTATACGTGTTTCTTTGTTTTGATTAATTCATCTTTTTATGCGCATTCCATTGAGTTTACCCGACTAACAATCTGGTGTATAAATACTGTATAAACCAATAAAAAGAAAGGTAAATAGCCTTAGTGATTATAATTTTATAGAGAAACGTTTGGCGTAAGGGAAATATTTTGTAATTTCGCAGCGTCTTAAGACTTCTAATAACTGAAATTGTATAACAAAAACCAACTTTCAAATGAAAAAGCATAATTTCAATGCCGGACCTTCCATACTTCCTCGCGAAGTAATAGAGGATACTGCAAAGGCCATTTTGGATTTTAATGGGTCTGGTCTCTCTCTGATGGAAATCAGCCACCGTGCTAAAGACTTCCAACCTGTGGTTGACGAAGCGGAAGCGTTGTTTAAGGAACTACTTAACATTCCCGAGGGTTACTCGGTGCTCTTCCTGGGTGGTGGTGCCAGTTTGGAATTCTGCATGGTACCTTTCAATTTCCTTGAGAAGAAAGCAGCTTACCTCAATACCGGTACATGGGCAAAAAAAGCAATGAAGGAAGCCAAAGGCTTTGGTGAAGTTGTTGAAGTTGCCTCTTCAGCCGATGCTAATTACACATTTATCCCGAAAGACTACACAATCCCAACCGACGCAGACTACTTTCACATTACAACCAACAACACAATTTTTGGTACAGAGTTAAAGGAAGATCTTAATTCGCCGATTCCTGTCGTAGCCGACATGTCTTCGGATATTTTCTCACGCCCTATCGACGTATCTAAATACGCTTGTATTTATGGTGGTGCACAAAAGAATCTGGCTCCTGCCGGTCTTACTTTTGTTATTGTGAAGAATGACGCGCTGGGTAAGGTGTCTCGTTACATTCCTACAATGTTGAGTTATCAAACTCACATTGATAATGGTTCGATGTTCAACACACCTCCTGTAGTACCTATTTATGCTGCATTGCAAACACTGAAATGGGTTAAAGCTCAGGGTGGCGTAAAAGAGATGGAACGCCGTGCCATTGAGAAAGCCGATTTGCTGTACAACGAGATTGATCGTAACAAGTTATTTGTGGGTACTGCTGCCGAAGAAGATCGTTCCAGAATGAACATCTGCTTTGTTATGACTCCCGAATACAAAGAACTGGAAGCCGATTTCTTGAAGTTCGCTACAGAAAGAGGTATGGTGGGTATCAAAGGTCACCGTTCGGTGGGCGGTTTCAGAGCTTCGTGCTACAATGCCCTCCCAAAAGAAAGTGTTCAGGCTTTAATAGATTGCATGCAGGAATTTGAAAAACTGCATTAAGCAACCTTATTAATATAATTTTCACCACAGATTGTACGAGGGCGCAGATGAATAATAATCTGTGAAAATGCCTTGTGTAATCTGTGGTGATTTCATTTTATAAACTATCAATATTTGCTATGAAAGTACTAATTGCTACCGACAAACCGTTTGCCAAAGTGGCTGTAGACGGTATTCGTAAAGAGATTGAAGCTGCCGGATTTGAACTGGCTTTACTCGAAAAATATACTGAAAAGGCTCAATTGCTGGATGCAGTGAAAGATGCCAATGCCATCATTATACGCAGTGACATTATTGACGCTGAGGTTCTGGATGCTGCCAAGGAACTGAAAATTGTGGTTCGTGCCGGCGCCGGATATGATAACGTTGATTTGGAAGCTGCAACGGCTCACCAAGTTTGTGTGATGAATACACCCGGACAGAATGCTAATGCTGTGGCTGAACTGGCTTTGGGTATGATGGTCTATGCTGTGCGTAACTTCTACAACGGAACTTCGGGAACGGAACTGATGGGTAAAAAACTGGGTATTCATGCTTATGGAAATGTAGGTCGCAATGTGGCCCGCATAGCCAGAGGTTTTGGTATGGAGATTTACGCATACGACGCTTTCTGCCCTAAAGAAGTGATGGAGAGCGAAGGGGTGATAGTTTGTGACTCTGCCGATGAACTTTATAAGGCTTGTGATGTTGTTTCTTTGCACATTCCGGCAACTGCCGAAACAAAGAACTCCATCAACTATGCATTGCTCAATGGCATGCCTAAAGGTGGATTGCTGGTAAACACAGCGCGCAAAGAGGTAATCAACGAAGCTGAAGTGCTGAAACTGATGGCCGATAGACCCGACTTCAAGTATGTTACTGACATTATGCCGGCTGCTCATGCAGAGTTTGCAGAAAAGTTTGCCGGTCGTTATTTTGCTACTCCGAAGAAAATGGGTGCGCAGACTGCCGAAGCAAATATCAACGCCGGAATTGCTGCTGCCAAACAAATTGTTGGCTTCCTGAAAGATGGATGCGAGAAGTTCAGAGTAAACAAATAATATTAATGAATAGAATTTATGGCAATAATAAAACCTTTTAAGGGTATTCGTCCGCCTCAGAACCTGGTGGAGCAAGTAGCATCGCGCCCTTATGACGTGTTAAACTCAGAAGAAGCCCGTGAAGAGGCTGCCGGAAACGAAAAATCTCTTTACCACATTATCAAGCCGGAAATTGATTTTCCGCAGGGCACCGACGAACACGATGACTGTGTGTATGCCAAAGCTGCAGAGAATTTTCAATTATTCCAAGACAAAGGATGGTTGGTACAGGATGAAAAGGAATTGTACTACATCTATGCACAAACCATGAATGGCAAAACGCAGTATGGTTTGGTGGTTGGTGCCTACGTGCCCGACTACATGAATGGAATCATCAAAAAGCACGAACTAACCCGTCGCGACAAGGAGGAAGACCGCATGAAGCATGTTCGTGTGAACAATGCTAACATTGAGCCGGTATTCTTTGCCTATCCCGATAATGCAACGTTGGATGCCTTGGTGAAGAAATATACCGTTCAGGAGCCTGTTTATGATTTCATTGCTCCGGGCGATGGATTTGGACATACATTCTGGATTATTGACGATGCAAGTGACATTGCTACCGTAACGAAGGAATTTGCTGCCATGCCGGCGTTATATATTGCCGATGGCCATCACCGTTCGGCAGCTGCTGCGTTGGTGGGTGCCGAGAAAGCTAAACAGAACCCCAATCACCGTGGTGATGAGGAGTACAACTACTTCATGGCAGTGTGTTTCCCGGCCAATCAGTTGACCATTATCGACTACAACCGCGTGGTGAAGGATCTTAACGGGCTTTCAGCTGCTGAGTTTCTTGCTGCTCTCGAAAAGAGTTTTGTTGTAGAAGAGAAAGGTGCTGATATTTACAAACCCAATGAATTGCATAACTTCAGCTTGTATCTGGAGGGCAAATGGTACAGTTTGACCGCTAAACCGGGCACGTATGATGACAATGACCCGATTGGTGTATTGGATGTTACCATCTCTTCCAACCTCATTCTGGATGAGATTCTGGGCATCAAGGACTTGCGCTCTGATAAACGAATTGATTTTGTAGGTGGCATCCGTGGCTTGGGCGAACTGAGCAAACGTGTTGACAGCGGAGAAATGAAAGTGGCATTGGCTCTCTATCCTGTTTCCATGAAACAGCTCATGGACATTGCCGATACCGGTAATATTATGCCTCCCAAAACTACTTGGTTTGAACCCAAATTGCGTTCAGGCCTTGTGATTCACAAATTGGTATAAGCCGTAGCGTTCATGCTGTAGCGCGTGAGGCGTATGCTAACCATGAACAAATGACGCTTCTGCGTCTTAATAATAAGCACTATAGGGGCTGTCTGTAAAAGCGGGCAGCCCTTTTTAGTTATATGTAATGACTTTTTTTGTAACTTTGCGCCATGGTTCAAGATACTTATAAAACAATAGCCGATGTATCCGAAGGGTTGTACACAGAGAAGCGAAGCAAATTTATAGCTGTGGCCCTTCCGGTGAAAACCGTAGAAGAGATAAAAGAGCATTTGGAAGTGTATCAAAAGAAGTACTACGATGCTCGCCACGTGTGCTATGCGTACATGCTGGGGCACGAACGGAAAGACTTTCGTGCCAATGACAACGGAGAACCATCGGGTACTGCGGGCAAACCCATTTTGGGGCAGATTAACTCGAACGAGCTGACGGATATTCTGGTGATTGTGGTGCGTTATTTTGGTGGTATCAAGTTGGGAACCAGCGGACTCATAGTGGCTTATAAAGCTGCCGCTGCCGAAGCAATTGCTGCTGCTACCATTCTGGAGAAAACCGTCGACGACGAGGTTACGGTGCTTTTTGAATACCCCTTCATGAATGATGTAATGCGCATTGTGAAGGAAGAAGAACCAGAAATTATAGACCAGTTGTATGACATGGATTGCCGCATGACGCTTCGTATTCGCCGTTCGTGCATGCCCCGCTTACGCGAGCGCTTGTTGAAAGTTGAAACGGCTCGTTTGGCCGACCAAGATTAGTCAATTAAATATTATATATCAGATAAGATGGCATTTGAAGCAACAAAAAAAGAGTGGAGTGAGTTGTATACGTTTTTCCGCTTGCTGGCAACCGGTGTGGTGCACATGGGTACTCCACAGGGGAAAAAAGACGATGAAAAGAAGTTGAGCATTGCAATGATTCAACGCGAAGAGCACAACGGCACCCGTCGCTATTACCTAGAAGGAGAGGAAGTACATGTGGTGGGTGAAGAGATGGATGCTCGTTTCCCAAGAGAGGATTTTGCCACTGTGGCCGATCTTATTTTGGATGCAATAAAGACATCGCCCGATGATGAAGTGGCTTCACCCGATGGAGTAGAGGAGTTTCTCGATGCTGTTTCTATCTTTGATCTGGAAGCAAAAACAGAAGATCGCACAGACTTTTCTATTGCTTTCTGGCATGCCGATGCACCGCTTACGGGGCTTGTGGTACGCTCGCGCATCGGACGGATGAATCCGTTACTCGACGGTGGGCGCACGGCCAACTTGAAGTTTGAGCAAACGGGTATTAAATTTGCAACGCCCACTGTGAGCAAAGTCAATGCACTGGAATCTGCCAATGAAGTGGCCGACCGCATGATGCTGATTGACCGTTTGGGTGGAGTGCTGAAGTATGCCGATGTAGCCGACAAGGTATTTCGCTGCAATCTCCTGATGATTGACCTGCATTTTCCACGTTTGCTGGCAGAGATGCTTCGTGTGATGCAGCTCGACGGAATTACTCGTGTTTCCGAACTGACCGAGGCTATGAACTCCATCAATCCATTAAAGATAAAGGAGGAACTCATCACCAAGCACCATTATTATGAGTTCAAGATGAAACAGTTCTTGTTGACTTTGGCTTTGGGTATGCGCCCTGCCAAGATATACAACGGAACCGATTCGGCTGTGGAAGGAATGCTTTTGGTTAGTGGCAACGGTGAAGTACTGTGCTACCACAAATCAGATAAAGCAGTATTCGAAGACTTTCTTTACCTCAATACCCGCTTCGAGAAAGGAGCGGTTGAGAAAGATAAATACGGTTTCCTGGAGCGTGAAAACGGAGTGTACTACTTTAAACTGAATGCCAAAATTGGTTTGGTGAAACGCTAAACGCCTGGAGTATATAGCCAACAAGTACTGAGGTATATAGCTCATTGAAACCGGCTATATACCTCAGTGCATATACGCTATATAGGTCAGGACAGTTCGTCTATATAGCTCATAACTGTGACACTCCGTAGAGCGTAGGCAATAATTTTCGATCGCCCAGCGTATTATCTACTCTTGCCACGTTTATCCAGAATTTATTGTTGCGCACGTTCTCTGTGGGGTAAACAGCCTTTTGCCGTCCGTAGCTGTGCTCCCAATTATCGGCTACCGCTTCGTATTCAGGGTGTGGCGCGTTGATCAGCACATTATCTTCCTTGCTGGCGGTGCCGTTTTTCACCTCCTCAATTTCTTGCCAGATGCTCAACATTACCTCTACGAAATTATCCAATTCGGCCAGACTCTCACTTTCAGTCGGTTCAATCATCAGCGTGCCGTGCACAGGGAACGAAAGGGTAGGTGCATGGTATCCGTAATCCATCAGTCGCTTGGCAATATCGTTTTCAGTGATGCCAGTTTCCTGATGTATGTTACGGCATTCCAAAATCATTTCGTGTCCCACAAAACCAGTTGCCCCGCGGTAAACAATGCCATAAGTATCTTGCAAACAAGCAGCTAAGTAATTAGCGTTCAGAATAGCAGCACGCGTAGCAGCCGTTAGTCCTGCTGCCCCCATCATGCGGATGTAGCCGTAAGTAACAGGTAAGATTCCTGCACTGCCATAAGGCGAAGCTGCTACCGTATGCAGTGGTAAATCATTTACACCGGCATGCACTCCCCCGAGCGTATGATCTGCTGCGTGGAGCACGTTGGCGGTGCTATTATCAGCAAAGTGCGGATGCGAAGGTAAGAACGGTACCAGATGAGCAGCCACGCAAATGGGACCGGCACCCGGACCACCACCACCGTGAGGAATGCAGAATGTTTTATGTAAATTGAGGTGACACACATCGGCACCGATAAAGCCCGGGTTAGTCAGTCCGACTTGCGCATTCATATTGGCACCATCCATGTAAACCTGAGCCCCACAACTGTGAATGAGCTCGCATATTTCACGAATAGGAGTTTCGAATATGCCGTGTGTTGAAGGATAGGTAATCATCAATGCAGCCAGTTCGTTGCGGTTGGCTTCGGCTTTGGTGCGCAGATCGTCCATGTCGACATTTCCCTGCTCATCGCACGCACAAATCACCACGTTGAAGCCTGCCTGTACTGCCGATGCCGGATTGGTACCGTGTGCCGATGCCGGAATAAGCACTTTGTCGCGATGTCCCTGACCGATGCTTGTCAGGAAAGAACGAATCACCATGAGTCCGGTATATTCGCCCGCAGCACCTGAGTTTGGTTGGAAACTTACCCCTGCAAAGCCCGTAATGCGCTGCAAATACTGCCCCAGATTTTGAATCATTTCTAAATACCCCTGCGCTTGATCTGCCGGAACCAGCGGATGCATTCCACCAAATTCGGGACGGCTCAGCGGAAGCATCTCCGATGCTGCATTCAGCTTCATGGTGCACGAACCCAGCGAAATCATAGAGTGCGCCAACGAAATATCTTTGCGGTCCAATCGCTTGATGTAGCGCATCATTTCCGTTTCCGTGTGATACGACCGGAACACCGGGTGCATCAGGAAACTGCTTTTTCTTTGCAATGTGTCAGGGATAACACAAGCTTCATTAACCGGCTGAATGCTTTCGGTAGTCCGGTTGGCAGTCATGGCAAATACGCTTATCAGTGTGTTCAGCGCACAGACATCAGTTGTTTCATCGATGCTGACCCCTACATCACCGTTGTCAAAGTAGCGCAAATTGACCTCCTTGCTCAGCGCCACGCTTTGTAGATGCTGCGTGGAAACCTCTTGAGGAAGAGCTATGCGCAGCGTATCAAAATAAGCCTTGTTGAGCTGGTTGTAGCCCAGAGCCTGCAATGCTTTATCAAGAGAAACCGTTGTAGCGTGAATTTTTCGGGCTATGCTTTTAATGCCTTCCTCACCATGATACACCGTATAAAATCCGGCCATGGTAGCCAGTAAGGCTTGTGCCGTGCAGATGTTTGAAGTAGCTTTCTCGCGCTTGATGTGCTGCTCACGCGTTTGCAACGCCATGCGGAAACAAGGTTTACCGTACTTATCTTTTGACCACCCAATGATTCGTCCCGGTACGTTGCGTTTGTATTCATCGCGCGTAGCAAAGTAAGCAGCCGAGGGTCCGCCATAGAACAAGGGCACGCCCAGTCGCTGTGTGCTGCCAAATACCACATCCGCATCCCATTCGCCCGGAGGAGTGAGTAGCGCCAAACTCAGCATGTCGGCTGCTACAGCCACCTTGCAATTGGCTGCATGTGCTTGGGCTGTTAACTCCCGATAATCCTCCACAGTACCGTCAGCGTTAGGATACTGTATCACACAGGCAAATACATCGGGCGTAAATTCAAAAGAGGTGTACTGCCCAACCCGTAGCTCAATGCCCTGAGGAAACGCCCGTGTTTGCATAACCGCCAGCGTTTGCGGAAAAATCTTTTCATCGACCAACACCACGTTGGCATTGCTCTTTTGCTGATCACGTGGTCTAAGTCCGTGCATCATCGTTACCGCTTCGGCAGCAGCAGTCGCTTCGTCGAGCAGCGAACTGTTGGCCAGCGGCATACCTGTAAGGTCGCACACAGCCGTTTGAAAATTCATCAGTGCCTCGAGCCGCCCTTGCGAAATCTCAGCCTGATAAGGTGTGTACGAAGTGTACCACACGGGGTTCTCAAATACATTGCGCTGAATGACGGCCGGCGTAATGGTGTTGTACCATCCCATACCGATGTAGGTAGCATATAACTTATTTTTAGCTGCCAGTTCTGCCATGTGTTTACCGTAAGCATATTCCGTGAGCGGTTCCGGTAACTCAATGGGTTCTATGAGACGAATGTCAGCCGGAATAACCTGATTAATCAGCTCATCCAGCGAGTGCACACCTATCTTTTCAAGCATCTTTTTCACATCGTTCTCATCGGGACCGATGTGACGATTGCACAATGTATTTGTTTCCATGATATTTAAGGTTTTAGTTTGATTGCATTATCTGAAAAACGGATTCTCCACTTTCTCTATGCCAATGGTAGTAGGAGCACCATGCCCGGGGTAAACAATGGTTTCGTTGGGCAAAACGAACAGTCGGCTACAGATGTGTTCACGCAGATCATCGAAATTCCCGCCTGCGAGGTCGGCCCTGCCTATGCTGCCTTGAAACAAAACATCACCGGAAAACATGCAGTTATCTCCCTTGCTGTAGAATACCAAACTGCCCGGTGAGTGACCCGGCACGTGAATGGCCTCCAATTGAGTATTACCAAAGCTGATGATGTCACCATCGTGCAGATACTTACCTAGTGGAACCGGTTCTTCCTTCAGTTCAAAGCCAAACATGCGCGATTGTTTTGCGGCATTTTCCAGCCAGAACTCGTCAATCTGACAAGCCTCGGCTTTCAATCCGAACTCTTTCAGCATAAACGGGTTACCAAATATATGATCCAGATGCAGGTGTGTGTTGAGCAAATGCTTCACGGTAAGCTTATTGGAGAGGATAAATGTTTTGAGAGCCTGCTTTTCTTCTTCGTAATAACACCCCGGATCAATGACTACGGCTTCGTAGGTCTCGTCCCACACCACGTAGCAATTTACCGGGAACATATTAAATTCAAATCTTTTTATTTTCATCTTGTTCACTTTAAAATGATGCGGAGCGCCAAGGCGCATCCGCTTTACTCAGTATGATACGGTTTACACCGTTACGTAAACCACTTTCTTGGTTTTAAAGAACTCTTCTTCGAATTCATCGCTCAGGTTGTGCATAACCGTTTTGTTTTTAAAAGGCATGGCTTCGTGTTCCAGCTCACCGCCTTTCAGACAAATTAAACCGTTTGGCAAGGCGTTTTGTTGCTTCACCGATATGTTTTTTTTGATTATTTTAATCAGATCGGCAAGTGGCATCACAGCCCGGCTCACTACAAAATCAAACGTTTGCTTCTCTTCCTCGGCCCGTGCATGCCTGAAAGTCACGTTCTTCAGGCCAATGGCAGTAGCCACCTCCGTAGCCACCCGCACCTTTTTGCCGATGCTGTCAACCAAGTGAAAGTGCACTTCGGGAAACAAGATAGCCAACGGTATGCCCGGAAAGCCACCGCCCGTACCCAAATCCATGATGCGAGATCCGGCGCGGAACTGTATGACGCGTGCAATACCCAGCGAGTGTAACACGTGGTGCTCATACAGGTTTTCAATGTCTTTGCGTGAGATAACGTTGATTTTTGCATTCCATTCCGTGTATAAATCATACAAGGCTGCAAACTGTTTTTTTTGTTCCTCTGTAATGTCGGGAAAATATTTCAATATAATATCCATGAAAATAATCGTGGTTTTATCTATTAATTTTTAAGTTCGTTGATGATCATATTATCTTTTGCCAAGATGTGCTCCATCATTTGGTAAGGAAGTTTAATGTTCACTTCACCCATGGCATAAGGTGTAAATTCATACACGTTGAAATGAAATACAATACCGTCTGGCTCCAGATAGAAATTATCCGTAGCCACCAAATCGCCGGTCGATCCATATCCTATATCTTCCAGTTCCTCGCGAGTAGTCATTTTATTGTCGGCCATCAGCTGATTCCACAGTAAATCGGTGAGCAATTCCTGATATTCGCCAACAAATACATCATTCAACTTAATAGGTCGAAGGGTAGCCAGGTTGATATTCAGGTAAGTGGTTGTGTACATGCCATGAGCACCGCCCGTATATTCGTTGTAGTTAATCCGGTAGGTAAGCAGATTGCTTTTGTAGTGCTGCACGTGTCCTTCAATGCTCTTATAATAAGAATACCACGGAGTAACCTCATCATCGTGCTTTTTCTGGTCTTCCAGATACATGGGTTCCAAGTCTTTGCGGTAATCGGCCACATAGTTTTCGCTGAACTGCTTGATAACTTGCGGTGTGGGTAGTCCCACATACTTATCGCCAAAACATGCGGCTATGAAATAAGAATTCAAGCTGTCTTTGAGTCGGTTGTCGGTTGCCTTCACCGGATAGGTATACTTAATAACCAAGTTACAAGCCGGTTTGGCCGAGTCGGCAAACAAATGTTCTGTTTGGTTAATTGATATACTATCAAATTCCAACCCGCCTGTGTTTTTATCCATCTTGTTACCACACGAAAATAAAATGCCGCTAACAGAAAGTATAACGGCCAGCTGCATTACATATTGTTTTTTTATCATGGCAAATGCTTTTAAATTACATTTTAAGTGGCTTATAAAGCCTTGTCTATACGCACAAATATAGAACATATTAACGAATCGGGCACATAAAAACATAAAATTTAATATCTTCTTATACACTTAATAAGCTATCTTTGCAAAAAGTATGAAAAGACTCCGTTACATAATCGCTTGTTTGCTCTCCGTACTCATTATCTATGTGGGAGTGGGTGTGGCAGTGATGCATTATTGTTGCAATCGCTGTGAGTCTTCTCATGTAGAATCTCACCAACACGGAGACATGCCCTGTGAGGTGCAACATGAACAGCATGCTACTGCATCCTCTTGCGGATCTTGTTCTGTGCAGGAAACACAGCCCTCTTGTTGTACTTCCGCTTCGGTGAAACACCAATCTGTTGCCACTCACGGCGAACAGTTGTGTCACAGCAAAGGCTGTACGGTAAGCATCTACAAACTCGACTTGGTAAAATACTCTTTCGAGTCGGTTATTACCGTACCGGTTATAAACCTTCTGTGCCAGGAATTACCCGATTTGATGGTGTCCGTTCCGCGGATGGAAGACGCGGCTCATCATTACACGGATACCTCGCCGCCTGCCGTAGGCTCCCGGCAATATCTGGCTCTTTACTCTACCTTACTTATTTAGTCGTTCGTTATCGGTTCTTCGATGAATGAGCCGAACTCGTAGTGCCGATTTTGCACATCGGTAACCCTTGCTGTTTGTAACTCAACGGCAAGCTATTCTATTTATTTAAATAACGAACGAATATCAAGTATGAAATACATCTATCTTATGCTGTTCATGATGACAGCTAATTTCACATATGCACAAGTACGCGGAACTGTAAAAGACAAACAAGGCGAACCCATTCCCGGTGCCAACGTGTTCTGGATGGGAACTACCTCGGGTGTAACCAGCTCTGCCGAAGGACGCTTTAGCATTGAGAAGCCTGCCAAGAGCCACATGCTGGTGGTTAGTTTCATTGGCTTTGTGAATGACACCATTCACGTGGAAAAGAAAAACGCTTCTATTGATGTGGTGCTCCATGAAGGAGTAGAGTTGAGTGAAGTCAACGTGGTTAGCCGCAAGCTGGGTACCATGAAGATGCGTAACAGTGTGATGAATCAGGAAATGATTAGCAGCACAGAACTCTTTCGTGCGGCATGCTGCAACTTGGGAGAAAGCTTTGTGACCAACCCATCGGTCGATGTGAGCTACTCGGACGCGGCAACAGGGGCCAAGCAGATAAGACTCTTGGGACTGTCGGGCACCTACGTGCAGATGCTTACTGAAAACATACCCAACTATCGTGGAGCTGCCGCGCCTTATGCACTGGGCTATGTACCCGGACCGTGGATGCAGAGCATTCAGGTATCCAAAGGAACATCTTCCGTTAAGAACGGATATGAGGCTATTACCGGACAAATAAACGTTGAGTTCAAGAAACCGCAAACTCCGGAAGCTGATATTTTAACGGCCAACCTTTATGCCGACTCTGACAGTCGCTACGAAGCCAATGCCGATGTATTGGCAAAGATCAATAAGAACTGGAGCACCATGTTGCTGATGCACTATGAAAACCAAACGAAGTCGCACGACTCCAACAATGACGGTTTTCTGGACTTACCCAAAGTGGAGCAATATAATTTCCATAACCGCTGGGCATACTTTAACAGTCGCTATGAATTTCAGGTGGGCATTAAAGCGCTCAGTGAAGACCGTAACAGCGGACAAACCCTTCACGGTGGTAACATGTCAATGACGGATGATCTATATAAAATAGGTATAAAAACCAACCGTTACGAAGCCTACATGAAGAATGCTTATTTGCTTAACCCCGAGACCAATGCCAATGTGGCGTTGATGTTATCGGCTAGTCTGCACAACCAAGATGCCGCCTACGGTCGCAAGCTTTACGATGTAGATCAAAGCAACTTCTATGCTTCGTTGATGTACGAAACCAATTTGGGGAAAAGACACAGCTTGTCAACCGGACTGAGCTTTAACTATGACTCTTTTGACCAGAATTACCGTTTAACGAATCAGGCTGACTTGCCCCGCACATCACGTTTTGTGAAGGAAGCCGTACCGGGTGCTTATGCACAGTACACCTATAACCTCGATGATAAGCTCGTTGTGATGGGTGGTTTGCGTGGCGACTACAGCAGCGAATACGGTTTCTTTGTCACCCCGCGTGCCCACATCAAGTACAACCCCAACGAGATAGTACATTTCCGCTTGTCGGCCGGTAAAGGTTACCGTACCAATCATGTATTGGCGGAAAATAACTATCTGCTGGCAAGCAGTCGCCAAGTGACGATTACCGATAATTTAGATCAGGAAGAAGCATGGAACTATGGTGCCAGTGTCTCCACTTACATTCCTTTGTTTGGCAAAACGTTGAATGTGAATACGGAATACTATTACACCGACTTCCGCAACCAGGTGGTGGTTGACATGGACAGCAATCCCCATGAAATAGCCTTTACGAACCTCGACGGAAAGTCGTACTCCAAAGCATTTCAAGTGGAAGCATCATATCCTTTCTTTGAAGGATTTACATTGCTGGCTGCCTACCGTTTAACGGATGCCAAAACCACGTACAACGGTCAACTGCTTGAGAAACCACTGACCAGTAAGTACAAAGGATTGATTACCGCTTCTTACCAAACACCGCTAGGCATCTGGCAGTTTGACACCACCCTGCAACTTAATGGAGGCGGAAGAATGCCCAATCCTTATGCGTTGGCCGACGGATCCTCATCGTGGAACAGCCGATACGGTTCCTTTGAACAGTTAAGTGCTCAGATAACCCGTTATTTCCGCGGATGGTCACTTTACGTAGGAGCGGAAAACCTGACCAATTTCAAACAAAAAAATCCCATTATAGCAGCTACCGAACCCTGGGGAGACAATTTTGACTCAACCATGATCTGGGGGCCTGTGCATGGAGCTAAATATTATGTAGGAGTAAGATTAAATTTAAGCAAATGATGAAAACAAAAAGAATGATGGCGGCTTTGGCCGTAGTACTGTTTAGCGCAGTAAGTGTGTACGCAAAAGATATTCGTACAGCTATTTTCAAGGTTACACAAATGGAGTGTGAAAACTGTGAACGCAAGGTGAAGAACAACATCAAGTTCGAAAAAGGACTGAAGAAGTTTACCACCGACCTGAAAGAACGTACGGTAACCATTACCTACGATGCCGAGAAAACGAACATTGAGAAAATCAAGGAAGGCTTCCGTAAGTTTGATTACGAAGCCGAACTGGTAAAAGAGACAAAAGAGGCAGATAAGAAATAAAGCCTTTTCCCTCTGCGGATTTATTGATGTAAATCTCGTCTTTGGTTTTTGAATAACCTGACGGACAGTGTGTTTACACACTGTCTGCCGGGTTATTTGAACAATAAACCGTACCACTTGTTTACTCCTATAATACGACATATCCTAAATCACATATTCAAATGAGCAAAATAGAAAAAAAAACATTCCCGGTGCTTAACATGCATTGCGCGGGATGTGCTACCAATGTAGAACGCACTATCAAAAAACTTCCCGGTATATCCGATGCTTCAGTCAACCTGGCTGCCAATACGCTTTCCGTAGCTTATGAGAACGATAAACTGACTCCCGGTGAAATGCGGGCAGCCGTACTTGCTGCCGGTTACGACCTCATTGTGGAAGAAGAAAACAAACAGGAACGCCAACAAGAAGAGCGGCAAAAATACTACCAGAGTTTGAAAAAACGCGTAATCGGGGCATGGATATTTTCTGTTCCGATGCTTCTGCTTGCTATGGTATTTATGCACTTGCCTTATGCCAATGTATTAATGTTAGTGCTATCCGTGCCAGTGCTGGTCCTTTTCGGCAGATCTTTCTATGTAAATGCATGGAAACAAGCCAAGTTGGGACGCAGCAATATGGATACGTTGGTGGCACTGAGTACAGCCATTGCTTTTCTTTTCAGTCTGTTCAACACCTTCTTTCCTGAGTTTTGGTATAACCGCGGACTGGAACCTCATGTGTATTATGAAGCCGCTACGGTCATTATAGCCTTTGTGCTCACGGGCAAATTAATGGAAGAACGTGCAAAAGGTAACACGTCTGCCGCCATACGCAAACTCATGGGTTTACAACCCAAAACAGCCCGGGTGTTGCGCAACGGAAAAGAAGAGGAAGTAACCATTGCCGAACTTCAGGTAAATGACCTGGTAGTGGTGCGTCCCGGAGAGCAGATTCCCGTTGACGGAATACTGACCGATGGCGACTCTTTTGTCGATGAAAGCATGATAAGTGGTGAACCCGTGCCGGTTGAAAAGAAAACAGATGATAAAGTGCTGGCAGGAACCATAAATCAAAAAGGTTCTTTTGTTATTAAAGCCTTGCAAGTAGGCAAACATACGGTACTTGCCCGCATCATCAGTATGGTGCAAGAGGCACAAGGAAGCAAAGCACCCGTGCAACGCATTGTTGACCAGATAACCGGTATTTTTGTTCCGGTTGTATTGGGCATTTCCTTGCTTACATTCATTGGATGGTTACTGATAGCCGGTCCCGATTATTTCTCCCATGCCATGTTGTCGGCTGTTTCCGTGCTGGTCATTGCTTGTCCGTGTGCACTGGGACTGGCAACTCCAACGGCTTTGATGGTGGGTATCGGTAAAGCAGCCGATTACCATATCTTGATAAAAGATGCCGTTGCACTGGAGCAAATGCGCAAGGTTGATGTGGTGGTGCTCGATAAGACCGGAACACTGACCGAAGGACATCCCACCGTTTCGACTTCCTTGTGGGAGCGTCCCGAAGAGGAGCATTTCAAAGATGTATTGCTGGCTGCCGAATTGAAGTCGGAGCATCCACTAGCCGAAGCCATTGTAGCCGAGTTGCAGGAATCGGGCATTGAACCTGCCGCCATAGAAGGTTTCAAGAGCATTACCGGAAAAGGAATTCAGGTGGTTTATAACGAACAAGTTTACTGGGCGGGCAGCCACAAACTACTGAAAGACTTTAGTGCAGGTATTTCGGATACCATGGCAGGTATGCTGGTGCAATATCAATCGGCTGGAAACAGTATTGTTTACTTTGGTCGCGAACACGAATTGTTGGCTGTTATTGCCATCACCGACCAGATTAAGGCCACTTCTGTGGAAGCCGTTAAAGAGTTGAAACGCCAAGGTGTGGAAATTTGCATGCTTACCGGTGATGGCGAGCGTACAGCATCGGCTGTGGCACGCAAACTGGGCATCACTCGTTTTATGGCCGATGCGTTGCCCGACGACAAAGAACTATTTGTGCGCGAACTGCAATTACAGGGTAAAAAAGTGGCTATGGTGGGCGACGGTATCAACGATTCACAAGCACTTGCCCGTGCCGATGTAAGTATTGCTATGGGTAAAGGAACCGATATTGCCATGGATGTAGCGATGGTAACTCTTATGACTTCAGATTTGTTGTTGCTCCCCAAAGCTTTATCACTCTCTAAACAAACAGTGCGCCTCATACATCAAAATTTGTTCTGGGCATTCATCTACAACCTGATAGGTATTCCTATTGCGGCCGGATTGTTGTTCCCCGTGAACGGACTGTTGCTGAACCCCATGCTAGCTAGTGCTGCGATGGCTTTCTCAAGCGTGTCGGTCATGATTCATTCCATTAGCTTTGGTAAATACGCACTGAAGTAATCAACTACAAGTAACTAAAAAACGAGGCTGCCTTCCCTGCGGATGACAGCCTCGTTGTGCAAAATGAAAAGTAATTGTTATTGTGCTCTCAGAAAAGCCTGCTATGATTTATTTCTTCAATAGAACTTTTTCAATGGCTTCTTTAAAAGACGCTTTAGGCATAGCACCTTGAGCCATTTGCGGTTCGCCATCCATGGGGATGAACAATAGGGTAGGGATGCTTCTGATACCGAAAGCGGCAGCCAGTTCTTGTTCTTCCTCCGTGTCAACTTTATAAATGTATATCTGATCTCCATATTCGGCAGCTAACTCTTCCAATATGGGAGCAATGGTTTTGCACGGTCCGCACCACGAAGCATAGAAATCAACGATAGCGGGTTTATCGCCCAAATACTTCCACTCGTTAGGAGTTGTTTCATAATTGGCTACTTTAGTCAGGAAATCACTTTTACTTAGATGAATTGTTTTCATTTTATTTTCAGTTTTATTAGTTGCTTTTTCAGTCTCTCTTTGTTTTCCGTTACATGATGAAACAACCAAGGTCATCATGGCAGCTGCAAGAATTATTTTCTTCATTGGTTCTCAGGGTTATATGAATAATTATTGTTTTTTGCTTTTATCTTTATCTTTTTGAAAGATGCTTAGTAACAATCCGCCCATTACTGCACCCCAAACGGTACTCATGAATGGCGATGATGTTATGGGGCAAGTGCCACTGGTGCATCCTACGTAAAGCCAGTAAAAGTAACCTCCGATGGCCCCTGCTACTGCTCCAATAATAAACAGTATGTTTTTGCCGATGATTTTCTTAAGTTGTTCCATAATGTATCTTGTTCTAATTTTCCCTTATAACAAGTTTCCTTTGGAAAATGATTAAGATATTAGCATTAATTAATACTTTTCATCCTTAAAACACGTATTCCTGTCCATGTTTTATTGCCGGCAAGTTGTCTGCTAAGGGCTAACTTCTCAACTATAACCTTTTTTTGTTTGGAAGAAGCATGCAACAAATGAAGCTGATCTTTAATGTAAATAGCGATTCCCAGGTGACTAATGTCCAGACCCGGCGTATTGGTGGTAATAGCTATGATATCACCGTTCTTAATCCACGGCAACCCTTGAGCGGGTAACATGTCCTTGGGTACCCAGTGAACTTGCTGACCCGACAAGCGTTGCTCAATGGATGCCATTTCGGCAACTCTTTCGGGTGAGGAGTTCAGCTGTTTGTATAATTCCGGGTGAGATGACATGAACGATAGGTTCACTGTTTGAGTAGACGGGCTGTATTGTGCCGTTACATCTTCAATCAGTCCTTTTTGAACGTTATCATTAATCCAATCCGTCATGTAATGCAAACGAGAGGTATATCCGTTAATCTGACCGTTACGGTAACGAATGTTCTGCAGGTTCTTCATAAAGTCGGCCTCACTCATTTGTTCGCCTTGTGTGGGACAAAGAGCCATGGCCAGTACATTTTCAACGAACGTTGTGCAGTCAACCTCATCACAGTTAACGACTAGTTCTTCTTCACTGTTTCCCTCGAGCGTATAAGCTACGTAAGGAGTGTTCAATAACTTCAATCCGTTGCTCAGCATTGGGTTGGATTCCTGCGCTCCTACTTCCGGCAAAGCCAGAAGTAGAGCAAATGATAACAGAGATGTCATCTTTTTCATAGTGTATCTATTTAAATGTTTATAATTTCACGCCGTCACGCAACCACTTCTCCAATTCATCTGTCCATTGACGCTTGTAGGTAAAGTTGTCTCTGAACCCCCATCCGTGTCCTCCGGTTGGATAAATGTGCATGGTGGCCGGAACGTTATGTTTCAGTAAAGCCAAGTAGTAGTTGATGCTGTTTTGAGGCAATACAGCCTTGTCATCCGATGACAAAGCAATAAACGCCTGCGGAGTTTGCGCATTTACTTGCAACTCGTTGGAATACTTGGCGATTAAATCAGCTGAAGGATTTTTGGTGATCAGGTTCTCCCTGGAGCCGGCATGCGTGAAGTTTGCATCCATTGTGATCACCGGATACAGAAGAATTTGAAAATCGGGACGAGTTTCTTTACTTGTGTAATGCGTAGCCAGCGTAGAGGCTAGGTGTCCGCCTGCCGATGCTCCCATGATACCTATCTTAGCCGGATTGATATTCCACTCCGCCGCATGTTGTCTCACCAAGCGGATGGCTTGTTCAACATCCGAGAAAGGAACCTCTCTGTGTCCGTTAGGCATTCTGTATTTCAAAACAACATACGTAACTCCCTGCGTGTTGAACCACGGAGCCATGTCGTGTCCTTCATGGTTCATGGCCAAACGGGCGTAACCGCCACCGGGACACATAATCACAGCCATTCCGTTGGGATGCTCTGCCCGGTAAACAGTAATATCGGGATTCTTGATGTTGCTTACTCTTCCGTTATCCATTTCTTGTTCGTCGCCTTTCAGCTCATTGCTGTTGGGTGCGCCATTGGGCCATAAAGGCAGTTCAATAGGCTTTTGTGCACATAAGCTCGTTGTCATGATCAATAGAGCTGTTACTAGAATTGTTTTCATATATTGATGATTAAGTTATTTCTTCATGGCCGACTTGATGAAGTAGAGTATCAACAGAGCATAAGCGCCCAATGCCAGTACTTCTGACCAAGTGTTTTGCAACCATTGCTCCTGAACCAAGTTGATTCCGCCAAAACGCATGGCAGCACTAACCACTCCCATCAGGGCACCACCGGCAATGAATCCGGATGCAAGCAACGTTCCTTTTTCGCCACGGGCTGTATTAATGCTTTCGTCTTTACTACGTGTAGTGACGTACCAATTGATGGCTCCACCCACAACTAGCGGCACGTTAAGTTCCAGAGGGATGAACATACCCAACGCAAAAGCCAATGCCGGTATTTTGAAGAATGTAAGTACAATGGCAAGCAAGGCACCTACTCCGTAGAGTAGCCAGGGAGCACCTACGCCGTTCATCAACGGTTCAATGACAGCTGCCATGGCATTAGCTTGCGGAGCAGCGAGTTGTCCGCTTGTAAATCCGTATGTTTTATTCAGAATAATCATCACTCCACCCACTGTGGCGGCAGATACTAATGTGCCCAAAAACTTCCACGTTTGCTGTTTGGCGGGCGTGCTACCCAACCAATAACCAATCTTCAAGTCGGTAATGAATCCGCCTGCCATGGATAGAGCCGTACACACAACACCTCCCATAACCAAAGCCGCTACCATTCCGCCTGGGCCTTTCAGTCCTACAGCAACCATAACGACTGATGCCAAAATAAGAGTCATCAGTGTCATTCCCGATACCGGATTGGTTCCAACAATCGCAATGGCGTTAGCCGCAACCGTTGTAAACAGGAATGCAATTCCGGCTACCAATAAGATACCAACTACGGTATAAAGCAAGTTGCCTTGCATGACATCAAAGAAGAAGAAAAGGAAAATCAATACCAATGTTAGTAAAGAACCAATGGCAATGATTTTCATAGAAAGATCACGTTGAGTTCGGGTCGTTTCTTCATCAACCACCGGCTTGCCTTTCATCTCTTTGGCAGCTAGTCCCACAGCACCTTTTATAATTCCCCAAGAACGAATGATACCAATTACACCGGCCATGGCAATACCACCGATACCAATGCTTTTAGCGTAATATTTAAAGATCTCTTCGGGTAACATGCTGCCAACTGTTGCTGTTATTTCAGGGTTCCACATATTGAGAACACTATCGCCCCAAATGAGAGACATGCCGGGAATGATGATCCACCACACAGCCAGCGAACCTGCACAAATAATAGATGCATATTTCAAGCCGACAATGTAACCCAATCCCATAACGGCAGCTCCGGTATTGACTTTAAAAACCAGTTTGGCTTTATCGGCCAGCATTTCGCCGAAACCGCAAACACGCGTGGTGAAGTTCTCGTTCCACCAGCCGAACGTAGCCACAATGAAATCGTAAAGACCTCCTACAATACCCGCCATCAGAAGCGGTTTGGCCTGACTGCCGCCTTTCTCACCCGACACAAGCACCTGAGTCGTTGCCGTTGCTTCGGGAAAAGGATATTTACCGTGCATGTCTTTTACAAAGTATTTGCGGAAAGGAATGAGGAAGAGTATTCCCAATATCCCTCCCAGCAAGGAACTGATAAAGACCTGAGTAAAGGTGATGGTAATTTCTTCCGGATATGTTTCTTGTAAGATGTACAGCGCTGGCAATGTGAAAATGGCTCCCGCCACAATAACGCCCGAACTGGCACCGATTGATTGAATAATCACGTTTTCGCCTAATGCATTCTTCCTCTTTGCTGCGCCCGATACGCCTACGGCAATAATGGCAATGGGGATGGCTGCCTCAAAAACCTGTCCCACTTTTAACCCAAGGTAGGCAGCAGCGGCCGAAAATAATACAGCCATGCCGATTCCCCATAAAACAGACCATAAGTTAACTTCTGCATAGTTTTTATGAGGACTCATCAGGGGTTGATATTCTTCCTCGGGTTTCAGCTCCCGAAACGCATTTTCGGGTAGTCCTACAGGCTTCTCTTCTTCGTGTTTCATACTCTCTAAATTTGCTAATAATTAGGGTGATTAAATAAATTGCGTATATCTATTTGATAAAGCGTTTCAAAGTAAACAAAAAAAAAGGAGAATCAAAAGATTCTCCTTGGCTTGTTATTTATTATCTCTTATTTAGCATCTTTGGCTGTCATGTCACCTTCAATATATAACCGTAGCATTTCTGTTTTAGCATTGGTGCGAAGTGTGATTGATTTTTTAAAGTGACCGGGATACTTTCCGGTTCCGTTGTAGGTTACTTTTATGGTACCTTTTTGTCCCGGTAGTATCGGTTCTTTGGTGTAATCGGGAACGGTGCATCCGCAAGATGCCACTGCCTGATGAATAACCAGAGGAGCATTTCCAACGTTGCTAAAGGTAAAAGTACAACTCACTACAGGACTATTTTCTGAAAATGTTCCGAAGTCATGTGTTGTCTTATCAAATTTGATTTCTGCTTGGCTTTGAGCAGAGGCATAGGCTACACCCATTAACAGCATAACAACAAAAAATAATATTTTCTTCATATTCATTTCACTTTTGGTGTTTTATAATAGACAAAGGTAGACGTTTTTTTTAGAAATATTCCCGTATATTTGCGAAATTCTATTAAATATGACAAATCAATCTGTAACAAACTTCAAACAAGAGTAAAATGATGAAAAAGATAACACTACTATCACTCATTTGCCTGAACGTGCTGGCTATGGCGTGTACGGGAAAAGACCAACAAACACTGTCGGGATTGCGTCCGGCCGACTTTCAGCGAGAGGTTAACGGCCAACTCACCAATCTCTTTGTGCTCAAGAATAGTGCCGGAATGGAAGTCTGTATAACAAATTACGGGGCACGAGTAGTTTCAGTGATGGTACCCGACAGGCATGGTAAGTTTGAAGATGTAGTCTGTGGATTTTCAAATGTAGATGACTACATGAATAAAAAACAAAACTTCGGAGCAACCATCGGACGTTACATTGGTCGTATTTTAAATGCTCGTTTTACCTTAGATTCCGTTACCTATCAGCTAAAGGCAAACACCGGTGCACATTGTGCTCATGGAGGTGAGCCCGGCTTTGCTTCACGCATATGGCAGGCCGATCGTTTGGATAATAACTCTTTGAAGTTGAGCTACTTTTCACCCGACGGAGAGAATGGATTTCCCGGGAACCTGACTGTGGACGTTTATTTCACGGTGACCGACAAGAATGAATTAGACATACGCTACGAAGCCACTACAGATAAACCTACCGTTCTCAACCTCTCTAATCATTCATTCTTCAATATATCGGGAGATTTCAGCCATACGGTCGAGAACCAAAAGTTGATGATTGATGCCGATCGTTACACTCCTTACGATTCAACCAAATGTGTGACGGGTGAAATGCTGCCGGTGACTGCTACACCATTCGACTTCAAATCACCCCGCTACGTTGGCGACAGCATTGATGTTAACTGTTTGCAGCTGAATGTTACCGGCGGTTATGACCACACGTGGGTGCTCAATACGCAAGGCGACGATACCCGTTTGGCAGCCCGCATAACAGATGATGTAAGCGGCCGCACCATGGAAGTTTACACCACCGAACCCGGATTGCAAATTTATACGGCCAATGGTTTGAAAGGGAATATAATAGGCAAAAAACAAACGGTTTACGGCAAGCGTTGTTCCGTTTGTTTTGAAACGCAGCACTTTGCCGATAGTCCCAATAAACCACAATTCCCGTCAACAGTTCTTCGTCCGAGTGAACGATACCGGAGCCACACCGTTTATCGCTTCGGCGTTACTCCATGATTATCTTTTTTTCATGTCAAACCCAAGTAACATACCATCGTAGGTTTTAGCAATTGAACTAACAGTTTTCAGCGTAGTGTTAGTTGATTTGCTTCCCATGAAGGCCAATATCTTTAGTAGTTTATCAGCATCAAATAGCAAGGCCATTTCTCCCGACGAATAGTCGACTTTAGCACTTGTTCCCAATAGCTTTAAGTACTTTAAAGTAACCTTACCTGTCGAAGCATTATAAGAATAGCTTCCGCTCATGGTTCGTTTCCCAACAGTGCTGGTAAATGTGCTGTCAGCATTGAACGTAAAGTTCATGGTGCCTGGCTTGATTCCTACTTTGGCTAATTGTGTGTTCATTTTGTTTTCAACTGCTAATGAAGCCACAGTTCCGCCCGCCTGCCTTAATAAGTCAGATGATTCAAACTCAACAGCTGAACCAGTATAATTCCACGCTCCAATTAAGTTGACTGCTTCTTTTTTACCTGTAATGCTATTTACCGCTTTACTTATATTATCCAAATTGAATATATCTGTTATGGACTGCGCTTGCAGCGGTAATACGGATGTTGCAGTAATTATTGCAGCAATCCCAACTTTTTTTAATGAATACATGTTTAATAAACCGATTTGTTGATACTTTCTATATAGTCGAGAATTTCTTTCCTTCCCATACGAGTTTCCGCTGAGGTAACGAAGTAGGGGGGAAGTTCTTCCCATTGTTTTTTGAGCTTGCTCAGGTAAGAACTTACATTACCGTTAATTCTTCCGCCCGAAAGCTTATCCGCTTTGGTGAATACAATAGCAAAAGGAATTCCGTTCTCACCCAGCCACTCCATAAATTCCAGATCAATCTTTTGAGGTTCCAGTCTGCTGTCAATGAGTACAAACAGATTGGTCATCTGTTCGCGTTCCAATATATAATCTTCAATAATCGTTCTAATCTGCTCTTGACCTTTTTGTCCCCTGCGAGCATAACCGTAACCCGGCAAGTCAACCAAATACCAGCTTTTATTAATCAGGAAATGATTAATGAGCATTGTTTTTCCGGGCGTTGATGAAGCCATGGCCAACCCTTTATGCGCGGTGAGCATATTGATGAGACTAGACTTACCTACGTTAGATCGCCCGATGAAAGCATATTCCGGAAACACGCCGGCCGGACATTTCTTCACGTTGGTGTTACTGATAATAAATTCAGCGCTCGATATTTCCATTGTTCTATGTTGTTTTATTAAAATTATTATTTGAAGAAAAAAGCCACAAGCCTGCAAAGGTAAGCATTCCGTTTATCATAAGCATCTCATAACCAAATTTATATCCCAAAACTCTTAACGTCATGCTATCGGCCAGGTAACAAATTACCGGAGCAGCCACCGCTATGTAAGGCACATACTTATCCTTAGTATTGCGTTTCGTGAACAGTCCGAAGGCGAACATGCCCAGTAGCGGACCGTATGTATAAGAAGCAATTACGTAAATCGTATCAATCACACTACTTTCATTGACCACACGGAAAAAGCAGATAAACAGCACCAGCAAGACAGAAAACAAAACATGCACTCTGTTCCTTTTTCGCAAAGCAACCGCTTCGGCGTCTTTTCCCGTCCGCAAAATATCCACGCAGAAGCTCGTTGTCATGGCAGTCAGCGCCGAATCAGAATTGCTGAATGCAGCAGCAATAATACCGATGGTAAAAAGTACCAGTACCCCTTCGCCCAGATAACCCTGCGTAGCAAACATCGGAAGAATATCATCGTTTACCGCCGGCAAAGCAATGCCATTTTTGCCTGCAAGAGTAATGAGCAGAATGCCCAGACAAAGGAACAAAAAGTTAAGCGGTACAAATGAAAAACCATAGCAATACATGTTTTTCTGCGCCTCCCTGAGGTTTCTGCACGAAAGATTCTTTTGCATCATGTCCTGATCCAAACCGGTCATCACAATCACAATAAAGATTCCGCTGAAGAACTGCTTGAAAAAATTTTGTCTGGAAACCCAGTCGTCGAATACAAAGATACGACTGTAACTACTTTCAGATATGGTTTGAACAATGCCACCAAAGTTGAGTTGTAAATGGCTCACGGTCACAAAAATAATGCTAACCAGTGCCGCTATCAGGCAGAATGTTTGCAAGGTATCCGTCCACACAATCGTCTTAATGCCGCTTTTGTGCGTGTAAACCCAAACCAAAGTAACCGCACCCGCAGCTATCGTCCAGAAAGGAATCCCCATAGCACTAAAAACATACGTATATAATATAAGACATACCAAATAGAGCTTGGCAGCCGTTCCCAGCATGCGCGACAATAAGAAAAACAGAGAACCTGTGCGGTAAGCCCTGTCCCCGATGCGCGTTCCCAGGTACGTATAAATACTGGTGAGATTGAGCCGGTAGTACAACGGAAGAAGAATATGCGCCACCACCAGATAACCGAAAAAGAAACCGAGTACCGTTTGCATGTACGTCATATCCATTCCTCTTACCATGCCCGGAACCGAGACGAAAGTAACTCCGGAAATGGAAGCCCCTATCATTCCAAATGAAACAACATACCAGGGAGATTTATTTTCTCCTTTGAAAAAAGCAGCATCCGAGCTGCCCTTCCTACCGGTGATACGAGCTATAATCAACAAAACGGCAAAGTAGCAAATGATGGTGATTAGTATCATAACTTCGATGTTTCGGGCAAAGATAACACTTATTTCTCAATTGGAACTTCATATTTCACTATTGATTGTTATCTTTGCGGATGGTATCAGATTGTAAACCATGATAAATAAGTAAACAAAAAAGTGAACCAACAATATTCATCCCTGCTTTTAGAAAAGGCAGTCAGCGAGTTTGCCAAACTACCCGGAATAGGAAAGAAAACAGCTATGCGACTGGTTTTGCACCTGTTGCGACAAGACACGGCAACTGTTGAGGCATTTGGCAATTCCGTTATAACACTTAAACGCGAAGTGAAGTATTGCAAGGTTTGTCACAACATCTCCGACACAGATGTGTGCCAGATATGTGCCAATACTCAAAGAGACAGTTCCACCGTTTGTGTCGTTGAAAACATACGAGACGTGATGGCCGTTGAGGCTACCCAGCAATATAAAGGCTTGTATCATGTACTGGGAGGAGTCATCTCTCCGATGGACGGAGTAGGACCGGGCGACCTTCAAATAGAAAGTTTGATTAATCGAGTAAAAGACGGCGGCGTGAAAGAAATCATTTTGGCGCTAAGCACCACCATGGAAGGCGATACAACCAATTTTTACCTGTACCGCAAACTTGAAAAGAGCGGAGTTAAACTAAGCATCATAGCGAGAGGCGTGTCTATTGGCGACGAACTGGAATACACCGATGAAATCACTTTGGGACGAAGCATCGTGAACCGCACCGCATTTAACGGCACAGTATAAATAAGTATCATAACCAAACCTTTTTTTAATAGAACACAATGGATTTGAATAGTACCTCCTTATATAAAACACTGAAAATACAGTATGTTGTTTTCTGGGCTTTACCCTTCCTTATGATGATTGGGTTTGAAACAGATTTGTTGCCGGTAGGAATTTATGCCGATGATGCACGCATGCAATACTTGCTTGAAACAGTCGGCATATTGTCCGCTATTGCCATAGTGCCCGTTTCGTTGAAACTGTTTGCCTACGTATTAAAGAAAAAGATTGATCCGGCCGATTTGCTTCGCGCTTTTACACTATACGCTCGTTGGAGCGCCATCAGGCTACTGCTTCTTGAAGTTGTCATTCTGATCAATCTGTTCATATATTACCTCACATTTGATAGCGTAGGCGGACTTTGTGCCTTGATTGGAGCCACAGCATCTTTTTTTTGCATGCCCGGTAAAACCAAAATACAGAAAGACTTAAATTTAGAATAGGATAACAAACTTATAACACACCCGATGAAGAATTCCTTTTTAATTAATGATAGAATCTATCTACGTCCGGTAGAACCCGAAGACCTGGACATTATGTATGTGATGGAGAATGACCCAGCCTTTTGGGAAATTAGCTGTCTCACCGTGCCGTATTCCAGATACATTTTAAAAGAATACATTGAAAACTCGCAGAGTGACATGTATGCCGATAAACAAATCCGTTTGATGATTATTCGCCGTGACGACGAAGTAACGCTTGGAACCATAGACATTACAGACTACGCCCCCCTTCACGGAAGAGGAGCCGTAGGCATCGGTTTACTTGAACCCTATAGAGGCATGGGATATGCGGCAGATGCCCTTGCACTTTTGTGCGAATACGCTTTTAAGTTTCTTCGCTTCAAACAACTCTACGCACACATACCCGCCGACAATGAAGCCAGCCTGAAACTCTTTGCCGGAAACGGTTTCGAGCAAAGCGGACTGCTAAAATCATGGCTAGTATCCGGTCAAAGCTATAAAGACGTAGTTATTATGCAACGCATTGTGTAGCGAAACTTAGTTCAACGAAGGTATTTGAGGAAAGCGCGCCCACGTTTCGTACTTGCTGCCGAGCTTACTCAATGCCTTTTGCCACATGCCCTCCGTGTTATAACTTAACATAGATTTCACATCGCTTTTACCAATGAGCCACGTATTATCTTGTATCTCCTGATGAAGTTGCTTCAATTCCCAACCCGAATAGCCCAGGAAAAAACGAATGGAGCCTCTTAACGGATTTCCTTTCACGATGTAATCCCTGATGACCTCAAAGTCACCGTTCAAATACAGCTTACTCGAGATGGGCAACGCGTCGGGAACATCCGGAATGGTGTGCAGATAAAACAGTGTATCGGTGGCCAAAGGCCCTCCTTTATATATAGGAATACTTTCTACGTCTTTAAAATCCTTGATAACGTCATTCAACAAAATGGGAGCCATCTTATTCAAAACAAGTCCCATACTACCATCAATTGTATGATCAATGAGCAGAACAACAGATCGTCCGAACATATTGTCAACAAGGAATGGTTCCGAAATCAGTATCTTTCCGCGTGACGGTGCCACGTTATTAGATTCTATTTTTAGTATGTCTGAGTTAATCTTCATGCCCCTAATATATACATAATTTGTTAGGAGCAAAAAGAATTACTCTTTTTTTTGATTCGCTTATTAAAAGTTTCTAATCATTGAAAGCAAAGCCGGACTTACACAACCGGATGATTTTCGGCAAAAATAGCCATTCGCTCTTCCAATTGCGTATATTGATGATCTTTGATGAACGACGTACAGGCACGCAAACCTTCCTGCTTACTGCCGGTTGTTACCAAAGAAATGGCACTAACACCGTAATACATCAACTCTTTGGCCAGCACACCGCTTGTCATTCCCGGATAACCTATGGTGAAATAAAAACCATCCGCCACGGCATCGCCCAAATCATTGTCGTACACCAGATAAAAACCGTAGCGCAAGAAAATCTCTTTCAGCTTTTGCGCCCGCTGACCGTACACCTTCACCTCATTGAGGAACTTGTACTCCCCGTTGCTTGCCGCTTTCATCATAGCCGCCATGGCATATTGAGCCGAGTGACTGGTGCCCGAAGATAATGCGTAAAGCACCCGGTGAATGAAAACAGTACCGAATGTACCTCCGCCGTATCGGGCTTCAAAGCCGGGATAAGCACGGTGGTATAGTTTATCGGATATGCAAGTTACCCCAATTCGTTGTCCGGCATAGCTGAATGCCTTTGAACCCGAAATCAGAAGAACGTAATTATCAGTGTAATGCGCTACCGAAGGTTGGAAAGGCGCTTGGAAAGGAGTTCCCATATCACTTCTGAAATCCATGGCGAAATAAGCCAAGTCTTCGAGAACAACGACATCATATTGAGTAGCCAGTTCGCCAATAATGCGTAACTCCTCATCTTTTAAACAAATCCAACTGGGATTGTTCGGATTAGAATATACAATGGCCGAGATGTTCCCCTTTTGCAGATAACCCTCCAGCTTCGCTTTCAGTTTATCACCGCGGAAATCATAAACGTCAAACGTTTCGTATTTTTGTCCCATCACCACCAATTGCTGTTTCTGCACGGGAAATCCCGGATCGATAAAAAGAATCGTATCTTTTTGCGGATTGCATTGGCTGCAAGTTAAGAAAGAAGCAAAAGTGCCCTGCATGGAACCCGTAACGGGAACACACCCTTCGGGGTTGATGTCTACGTTGATAAAAGCCTTCACAAAGCGAGCTGCTTCCTCTTTGAGGGCAGGCAATCCGTTAATGTCGGGGTACAAACTGGCAATTCCGTTCTGCAAGGCTTCAATTTCCGCCTGCACACCAACGGCCGACGCCGGTAATCCGGGCACACCCATTTCCATTTTGATAAACTCAATGCCCGAAGCCTCTTCAGCCTCTGCTGCTATGGCTTTCACTTCACGAATAGTAGCTTTAGAAAAATCGGCAATGGCAAATTTCTCGATTGCCTTATCGATTACACTCTTGCTGATTGGTGTATTTCTCATAATATATTTGTTCTTTGTCAGTACGAAGATGATTAAATGTGTATGCAAAAGTACACTTTAATCTTTTAATATCCATCTTGAACGATTGAAAAAGGAGATTATTTGTGTGCTTAATGGCTTGAACCGAAAAAATCTTTTTATTGTAATACCTTAGTAATCAGAGCACTTTTAAAAAAGATAAAAAATAGTTTTCTCAAGGTATTGCAGAATTCAGATAAATGTCTACCTTTGCATCCGCAATCGAGAGAGATTACGAACAAAAGAAATAATGGTGCGTTAGTTCAGTTGGTTAGAATACATGCCTGTCACGCATGGGGTCACGGGTTCGAGTCCCGTACGCACCGCAACAAAAAAGCTCCGAAGGTTTTAAACTTTCGGAGCTTTTTTGTTGTAGTCTATCGCAAAAACAGCTTAAATAAACTTTTGAACTTCTTCAATTTATTATTTAACTAGCTCAATATAAGCCTTTTAGAACATAGATGAAAAAATTACTCAGTGTAATGAGTAAAATTACTCAATGTGTCACAACTCCCCAAGTATCTCAATCACATCTGCTTTTGACATGGCTCCGGGGTTGATTCCCGGCTCACCTTCGGGGATGGGTTGCCCCAGCTTTTTATAATACTCAACCCATTCGGGAGTGAAATCCTTGCTTCCGGGGGCTTTGAAAGTCATGGCGTTCAGTGTAAACACGGGGACGTTTTGGTTGGCCTTAAGAAAGATTTCGTATACCAGTTCGGAGCAGTAATACATGTCGTTGTTGAGAATAAAGGCGCTGTCGTAGTCTTTGCCAACAAGCCGGCGGGCTTCTTCAATGGCTTGCGGGATGAGTGATTGGAAACGTGGTTTCATTCGCGCCAGTACGGAGACGGGCGGACAGGCTTTCTCTGCTTCGGGCTGTAGGAACTCTTTCAGCGGGGTGATGGCTACACGCGGACGAGTGGCTTCAATCACAAAGGTGTCTTTCTGATGAATCCATACGATTCCTACATGCGTAAACTGATAACCGGAAATGCTGGTGGTAACTCCTTTAATGGCATCGTTCATGGTGCCGCGACACGACTCCTGAAATATTAAATCACCGTTGCGCAGGGGAGTGGCGGCGCGGGCAACTGAGCAACTGATGCTTATTGCTACCAGCATAAGCAAGGTTCTTATGGATTGTTTCATGGGTGCTTTCTTTTTTTGTTACCACAAAGTTAGCATAAATATAGTAAAGACTATGCTAATTGGGTACTAGTACTAAGCCATTTCTTAAGGAAGACTAGTTCGTCATCGCATGCCATGCCATTCGTCACGGGTAGCGGTGACTGTTGTCCCCGCATGCGGGGCTATTCGTCACAGGTAGCGGGGACGAACTGTATATAAAGAAGAAATGGCTTAGTTTGTACGGTGTATTGCCTTAGTATAGGCGCTGTTTTTGCTTAGCTTGTTTGTGGTAAAGGGATATTTTAGGTTGGCTTTCCGTTTCTGTTGTAGGCGAAATGTATTACCTTCGCACTGGTTTTACAAAGCGGCAAAGGTTTGTTGCGTAACGGAATGACTGGTATGGGTAAAAAGAAGAATAGCAAAGCGAAATTTATATGGATGGTGGCTGTGGCCGGATTGTTTTATCTGGCACAATTCGTCTGGAATGAAATATCGGATGTTACGGATGGCAAGAGGGTTTCTCTGAATAAAGAGGAGGCAACGGTATCTGCTTTGCCCATGGAAGTGGATGATGTGATTGAAATTCCTGCCCGGCTCACGGATCGTCCGGAACTCATTTTGGTGCGCAAGGGTTACACGGTTTCTTACAATAAAAAGACGAAATTGCCGAATTGGGTTGCCTGGAAGCTAACGCCTCGGCGTTTGGTAGACAGGGAGAGCCGGACGAATGATTTCTTGCCCGACCCGGATTTGAGTCCCAACGAGGCGGTTACCACGGATGATTATAAACGTTCAGGCTATGACCGCGGGCACATGTGTCCGGCAGGCGACAATAAATGGACGCGCATGGCTATGGTCGAGAGTTTTTACATGACTAACATTTGTCCGCAGAACAACAACCTGAACAGGGGCGACTGGAAGGAGTTGGAAGAGGCGTGCCGGGAGTGGGCAAAGGAGAGCGGGGCTGTGTACATTGTGTGCGGACCGGTTTTGTATGACCGCCCGCATAAAACCATTGGCAAGCATAAAGTGGTAGTTCCCGAAGCGTTTTTCAAGGTGGTGTTGTCTTTGGGCGACCATCCGAAGGCGATCGGTTTTATTTATAAAAACACATCGGGCAATCATCCGCTCGATGCTTATGTGAACTCGGTTGATGAGGTGGAGCGTATCACCGCCATCGATTTCTTTCCGGCTTTGCCCGATGAGGTGGAGAAGAGCATAGAAGCGCAGAAAGATATCAATGACTGGGTATTTCCCTCGAAGTAATTCGGGCGAGGGGACTTTATAAGGTGTTTTGCTTGAGCTGCTCCACAAAGGCATCAATGCGATGAAGCTCTTCGGGTATCTCAATGCTTTGCGGACAGTGGGGCTTGCATATTTCGCAACCTATGCAGTGGCTGGCCTGTCGCAAGCGGGGCACTGTTCTGTCATAGCCCACCAAAAAGGCCGTTCGCGCCTCACGATAAATAGGATCTTGCTGACTCTTGGGTACGTTGCCTTCGTTCACGCATTTGTTGTAGTGCATGAATATGGTTGGTATGTCTATTCCATACGGGCACGGCATGCAATATTTGCAGTCGGTGCAGGGTATGGTGGGGTATTTCAGCAGGATCTGCGCCGTTTCTTCAAGGAAGTCTTTCTCTTCATCGGTTAGCGGTTCCAGTGGTGAATAGGTGCGAATGTTGTCTTGCAGGTGCTCCATGTAAGTCATGCCGCTCAACACGGACAGAACGTTTTCGGGCGATCCCGAGAAACGAAACGCCCAAGAGGCCACGCTGTCTTCGGGACGCCTTTCTTTGAGGCGGGCCACCAGACTGTCGCTCAGCTTCGTTAGCCGACCGCCCAGCAGCGGTTCCATAACCAAGGCTCTGATTCCTTTTTTAACCAGCTCGCCATACAGATAATCGGCGTTGACGTTGAAACCCGATGCGTGCTTCCAGTCAACATAGTTGAGCTGAATGAGCACAAAATCCCACTTGATGTCCGATGCCAACAGGTAATCATACACTTCCACCTCGCCGTGAAAAGAAAAGCCGAGGTTGCGTATGCGTCCCGCTTTGCGCTCATTGAGCAAAAAATCGAGCAGGCCGTTATCAAAATACCTTTCTTTCAAAGCACTGATTCCTCCGCCGCCAACTGCATGCAGCAGGTAATAGTCAATGTAATCTGTTTGCAAGTCTTTAAACGACTGCTTGTACATGGCGATGGAATTCTCGCGGCTGTAATTCTGAAAGTTCGAGAGTTTGGTCGAGATGAAGTACTTGTTGCGCGGATGTCTTTTCAACGCGATGCCCGTAGCCTTCTCGGACAATCCCTGCACGTAAACGGGCGATGTGTCGAAGAAGTTCACTCCGTGGGCAATGGCATAGTCAACCAATCGGTTCACCTGCTCTTGGTCTATAATTTCTCCTTTACCGTCGGGCGAAGGCATGGTGGGCCAACGCATGCAACCGTAGCCCAAAAGTGATACGCGGTCGCCCGTGCTGGGGTTGATGCGGTAGGTCATTTTATCTGTGGGCACGGGCAGTTGGGCACTGCTCTTGCTGCTTTGTTTCTTGTCTGAATGGCAACCATATAATAAGGTGGTGCCGGCTGCCGCACCTACGCCCATCATTTTCAGAAAATGGCGGCGGTTGATTTTATTTTTATCTTGTTCTTTCATGTTCAGAATCTTTCGAAAGATTATATAACTCGGTGCATTTCGTGTCCTTCCACGTAGATGGCGCTAAACGGGCGGGCGGGGCATAAGTTCTCGCAGGCTCCGCAGCCGATGCAGCGCTCGGTGTTTACCACCGGTATCTCCAATGAATCGGGGGCTTTGCTCGAAGGAACCATCAAGATGGCGCCGGCCGGACAATGACGGGCGCAGTTTCCGCATTTTACTTCGTCGGTTATCACTACACAATTGGCTTTGATCCATACGGCGTGCCCTATCTGCGTTGACGATTTGTCGGCACGGCTGATCAGATCAATGGCGCCTGTGGGACAAACTTCGGAGCATTTGGTGCATTCGGGGCGGCAATAGCCTCTTTCGTACGTCATCTCCGGTTGCATCCAGTTGCTGAGTTTTTGCGAAGGCAGTAATATTTCGTTGGGGCAAACCGTTACACAGAGCTGACAGGCGGTGCAATGTTGTGCCATGTGGTGCAGGCCTCGGGAGCCGGGAGGCACGATGGGAGTGAGGCGGTTGGGCACTTTCTTGTCTTCAATGGCCGCCAGTCCGCCATCTACCTTTTTCTCTTGGGCTTTCAGAAAGGAGGTGGTGGCAATCAACGCCGTGAGCGATAGGAAATCTCTGCGGTTGTTCGGACTACCTTCTGCCCGGGAGGCCGGTGTTTCCGCAGCAACCGACTGGGTTGCTTTAGGGGCATGTGCGTAAGTGATGGCGCCTTTGGTGCAGCTGTTCAGGCAGTCCATGCAGGTTACACAACGACTGTAATCAATGCTGTGCTCTTTGGTGTTGATGCACGAGGCTTTGCAATTGCGTGAACAGAGTCCGCACGAATTGCATTTATCGGTATTAATAATCGGTTTGAGGTAGGAGTATCTCGATAAGAAGCCCAGAAAGGTTCCTACCGGACAAACGGTGTTGCAATAAGTTCTTCCGTTTCGCCAAGCCAACACGCTGACAACGACCAGTGTCACGGCGGCGGTAATGAGGACGGACAGGCTTCTGATCCATATATTTGTGTGGTAGAACGAGTAGCTTTCCATCCGCTCAGCGGCATCGGCCAGCAGGTTGTTTACCCACAAATAAGCAGGATTGAGGAGGTTTGACGCTATTCTTCCGAAGGCGCTGTAGGGATCGAGCAGGGCTACCAGTGAGCCGACTCCGGCTACCAGGGCAACAATAAAAAGAATCAGCACCCCATAACGCAACCGGTTCATGGCCGGTGAATAGGAGAAACGTCTTTTCTTGCGCTTTCCGGCTATCCACGAAACAACATCTTGGAACACACCCAGCGGGCAGATGACGGAACAATATATTCTGCCGGCGAGCAACGTAAGCAGAACGAGGAACAAAACGACACCTACATTCATTGCCAGTATGGCAGGGAGCAGCTGTACTTTAGCAAGCCAGCCCAGCCAGGGGTGCAGCGTGCCTGTAAAATCAAGAAAAAGCAGTGTGATAAGTACAAAACACACCACGGCGGCAATAAGCCTGACAGTTCGTAGCATCATGTTTTTCTTTCTAAAAAATCAATAAGGTTGGTAACTTGTATGGAAAACCGTTATACATGAACAAAAATAAAGCTTTTTGATTGATAAATGCATCATGTAGTCATAAAAGATTTATAATTTTGTGTTTCAGGTTTATTTATCTGCAATTCATATAATATAATAGGTATGCATAATTTCACTCAGTGCATTCATACGAATAAATGCGTTCTCATGGAGGGGGCCTTGGGCGAGAGATTGAAACGGGAGTTTCATCTGTCGTTTCATCCCGATGTGGCTATGGCCGATTTAATCTATTCGGAGGCGGGTAGGGCGGCGTTGAGGTCTTTGTGGAAAGGGTATCTGGATATTGCCCGTAGGCATCAACTGCCGTTTTTGGCAACAACTCCTACCCGAAGAGCCAATTCGGAGCGTGTACTGAAAAGCGATTTGACTCATCAGATCATATCTGATAATGTTCTTTTCTTAAAGGAAATTCAATCACACGCGGGCATGGAGATGTATGTTGGCGGTTTAATGGGGTGCAAAGGCGATGCTTACACGGGTAGCGATGCTTTGAATGAGGAGGATGCATACCGTTTTCATTCCTGGCAGGCGGAGCAATTCAAGGAAGCAGGTGCCGATTTTTTATTTGCGGGCATCATGCCTGTTTTATCCGAAGCGGTAGGGATGGCTCGCGCCATGTGCAGCACGGGAATTCCTTATATAATCAGTTTCACCATCGAACGAAATGGGTTGTTGATTGACGGAACGAGTATTCATCAGGCGATAGAAACGATTGATGCTGCAACGGATGTTCCTCCGGTGTGCTACATGACTAATTGTGTTCACCCCGACATTGTGTATGATGCTTTGCATCGGGCATTCAATGATACGGATCTGGTGAGAAAACGTTTCTTGGGCATACAGGCCAATACGTCGCCGCTTTCTTATGCTGAACTTGATAATGCGGCCGATTTGAAGAGTTCGGATCCGGTGGCGCTTGCGTGTGACATGATGAAGTTACGGCAAGAAAACGGATTTCGCATCTTTGGAGGTTGTTGCGGCACGGACTACAGACACATGGAAGAGGTGGCTCGTTTGCTGACTGCAGGAGCCGGTTTATAGACGGTTAGCCAGCTTGTAACGGACTGTTGCCTACGATTTTTAATGTTTTTAGGGAGAATAAACTTAAATAAATAACGATTTTAAGCAAATAAGCGGATTTAAAACTATATTTGCAGCCATCTATGGTACGAGTGATAAAAGTAGCCTTGTTTATTCTGTCTGTTATAGCTGTGTGCTATGTGGACTGTTCTGTCTTGTTGCAGCCGGAAGCTGTAGCAGGCGGTGCTGCTCATGTAGCCGATCACTCTTCCACTTTTTCCTCAAAGACCTACACGATTGACATGGTGAGGCATTCAAACTTCTCGGATGCTGAACTGGGCAGTGGCTTTTGCGACGGCTATCATGCCGTTGATACCCGCCTGCAACGCGTAAATCTGGTTGAATATCACGGTTCTTTGAGGGGCATTCTTCAATGTATGTCTTTGCATAAATCGTCGGAGTTCATGCACAAATGGCCTGCGCTGCTGCATGCTCCGTATCGAACGGTATCAGGACTCACTAATTATTATGTGTATACATTAAGACGGATCATTATTTAGCTCTATAAATACGTGTTTTTTTGTTGACCTTTCTCTTTTTAATCATTGATTAAATAACGTTTAAACAGTATTTATATGACAGATAATGTTCAGGTTGCAACTATTTTTGCATCCTCTTATGCCGATGTGGCGAAGAAAGCCAGTGCGTCAAAAATTGGAATCTCATTAACGATGTTGGCTTTAGGTGTTTTGAGTTTTGTTTCTATTCTTGGAATGGACGACAGGTCGTCAACTTTAAGCATGATGGCCATGGTGGCGGGTTCTGTTTTGTTTCTTACGGGAGTTTTCCGCTTGTTCTGGAAATCAAAACAGATGGTTTACGTACCTACAGGTAGTGTTGTGAAAGAAAAAAGTGTGTATTTTGATTTGAAGCATCTCGATACATTGAAGGAGGGGCTGGATAAGAAAGACTTCGCTTCTTTGAAGGCTTTAAAAAGTGAAACAAGCGGAAATTTGAGAATGGATGTGCTGGTTTCTGCCGATCATCAGTTTTCAGTTGTGCAATTGTTCCAGTTTGTGCCTTACAACTACACGCCAATTACAGGTTTGTATCATTATAAAGAGCAAGAGGCTTCTGCTTTTGGAACTTTTTTAGTGAGTGCTACTACACATTAAGAAGACTTGATTTCATAATTTAGTTATATTTAGTTGGTTGTCCGGCAAAGCATTTCAGTATGTTTTGCCGGACTTTTTTATGGTGCATCAGCACGCATTTAGTTGAGGTTGAGTATCCAACGGGCTATGGTTGCTCCTTGTGCAGTTTGCAATTGCAGGCTTTCCATCGCTTTCCGAATCAGCTCTGCATCTTTTCCTTTTGCTTTTTCTAGAACGTGTTGGGCGTATTGTTTGGTGTATTCGGGGTGTCCCTGAAAACACAAAATATGATTGCCCACCATGAAGGCCTCGTTTGGACAGAAATCACTCGTTGCAAGCAGTTCGGCTTCGGGTGGCAATTGCATGACCTGATCGTTGTGGTTGTAGTTAAGGTACATCTTTCCGTCAGGGAAGTACTTCAATGCTTCGGGATGTATCACTTGAGACGATCGGATTCCCGTGCCCCATCCTTTATCGGAGGGAGCTACTTCGCCACCCAATGCCTGGGCAATAGCCTGATGTCCGAAACAAAATCCCACGAGCTTGGCTTTGGCCTGATGGGCGCTGCGGATAAAGTCAAGCAAAGCAGTCACCCACGGCAGGTTTTCATAGGCGCCCGCTCGGCTGCCGGTAATGAGATTGATCTCATTACCGTTCAGCTGAGGGAAATTTCCTTTTTGCACATCAAACAATTCGTATTCTATTGTTGCGTCAACCTGATTGAAAAGGTTGTATATCAACGTAGGAAAGGTTGGAAGAAAAGGAGGCAGGATGTCTTCAAACCAATCACAAACTAATATGTTTATTTTCATGCTCTTATTTTTTTAACCATTTATCTAACCATTCGAAGAAGGTGCGTTGCCACAAAATGCCGTTCTGTGGTTTAAGAACCCAGTGGTTCTCATCCGGATAAAGAAGCAATTGGGCGGGAACGCCTCTTAATATGGCTGCGTTAAATGCTGCCATTCCTTGCGAAGCTAGTATGCGATAATCTTTTTCGCCGTGTATGCAGAGGATGGGTGTGTCCCATTTATCGACAAACTGATGGGGAGAATTGGCAAAGGTGCGTTGCGCTGTTGCGTTTTCTCTTTCCCAATAGGCGCCTCCCATGTCCCAGTTGGCAAACCACATCTCTTCGGTTTCGAGGTATTGCATTTCCATATTGAAAATACCGTCGTGTGCAATAAATGCTTTGAAGCGTTTGTTGTGATGACCGGCCAGCCAGTAAACTGAGAAACCGCCGAAGCTGGCACCAACACAGCCCAATCTGTCTTTATCAACAAACGGCTCCTTAGCCATTTCGTCAATAGCGGTGAAGTAGTCGTTCATGCACTGTCCGCCGTAATCGCCACTGATTTGTTCGTTCCATTCTTTACCGAATCCGGGCAGTCCTCTGCGGTTGGGGGCAACAATAATGTAATCGTTGGAAGCCATGATCTGCAAGTTCCATCTATATGACCAGAATTGGCTGACTGCGCTTTGCGGACCTCCCTGGCAATAGAGCAGGGTGGGGTATTTTTTAGTCGGATCGAACTTAGGGGGATAGATAACCCATGTCAACATGCGCTTGCCGTCGGTTGTTGTCATCCAACGTTCTTCTACCTTGCCCATTTCAATCTGGTCGGTTATGTGCTTGTTTTCGAAGGTCAGCTGGGTTGCTTTTCCTTTTAAATCGACAGCATAAATGTCATCGGGCATGCTCATGGAGTGTCTTGTCGCAATAAGTTTCTTTCCGCAAAGTGCGATGGAAGCATAATCGTGCTGACCGCTTGTGAGTGCCTTGATGGAGTTGTCTTTCAGGTTAACTGAGTAAATTTGTGAGGTGGCGTGCCAAACTCCGGTGAAATAAATACTTTTGCTATCGGTGTTCCAGCAGAAACCGTCAACGTTGGATTCAAATGCCTGACTGACAAAGCGTTTTTCTCCGGTTTCCAGGTTCATAACGAATAGACGATTGAGGTCGGCTTCGTATCCGTCGCGTTCCATGCTTAACCAAGCAATGCTCTTTCCGTCGGGCGAATATTGTGGATTGGTGTCATAACCCATCATACCTTCGGTTATGTTAACCGTCTTTTTGGTTTGCAGGTCGTACACGTAGATGTCTGAATTGGTAGAAACGGCATATTCTTTGCCTGTCTTCTTGCGACTGGTGTAAGCGATCTTGTCGGAAGTAGTGTTCCATGCCAGCTGTTCCATGCCGCCAAAGGGTTTCATGGGGCTTTCATAAGGTTCACCTTGCATGATGTCGGTTACATTGCTCAAAGAAGAGCCGTCAAAATCGGCAACGAAAGGATGTGGAGCCGTTGTAACCCATTCGTCCCAGTGCTTATACATGAGGTCGTTCACTAAAACTCCTGAAGCTTTTGGCAGGTCGGGGTATTTATCGGCTGTGCTCGGAACGGTTTTTACCTGAGCAATAAAAAGAACTTTCTTCCCGTCAGGTGAGAATGAGAAGCCTTCTACATCTCCATCGTATTGAGACAATTGCTTCCGGTTAGTCCCGTCGAGGTCCATTTCCCAAAGCTGACTGCTTCCGCTCTCTGAACTGAGAAAAGCAATTTTGCTTCCTCCTTTAATAAAGGTTGCCTCGTTTTCTGAAAAAGGAGTAGCTGTGAGCTGCTGTTGTCCACTACCGTCGGCATTCATGATGAATATCTCACGGTTACTTTTGTTTTGCGGAACGCTATAATAAGCTACCGTATACACTACTTTTTTGTTATCGGGCGATACGGATACACCGCCCATACGGCCCATAGCCCAGAGTGCTTCGGGAGTCATACGCCCGTCGGTGATGCGGACTTCCGACTTTCCAATCAGTTCCTGACTTGCATTCGCCGCATCAGCTGTGCTTGTGGCCAGTGCCATGGCTGCCGACATAATCATTAGGTTTGCAGATTTCATATTAATAATTCGTTTTATAATTGTCATGCCGTAAAGATACGATTATTTTCAAAGCAATAAAAAAACTCCGCCGGGCAATCATTGCGAGGCGGAGTTTATCGTTAGCTGAAAAATATCAAATCAAATTCCAAAGTTTTATTTTTTGTTTTTGGGACGGTCTTTCATCATTTGTTCCTGTTGTTTCTGCATCTGTTCCAAACGAGCTGCAAAACCTGATTTCTTTTTGGGCTTTGCTTTGTTGACTTCCAGTTGAGCCAACAGTTTGTCTTCGTTAGTTACTCTACGCAAAACAATCATGGTTACTACACTGATTAGGGTAGAGATGAAGTAGTAATAGTTCAAACCGGCGGGGTAGTCGTTCAATACGAACAGGAACATAACCGGCATAAGGTACATCATCCACTTCATTGCAGCCATTTGTTGCTGTCCGGTGTCTTGTTGTGACATGGTAAACTTGGTATTCAAGATATTGGTTACCGTCATCAAAATACAGAATAAGCTCAAGTGATTGCCCAAGAACGGAATGTGGAAGGGGAACGTCACAATGGCATCATACGTTGAAAGGTCATCTGCCCAAAGGAAACTTTCCTGACGAAGCTCAATAGCACTCGGTACAAACATGAAGAGTGCCATTAAAATTGGGAATTGAAGCAACATAGGTAAGCATCCGCCCATGGGACTTACGCCGTATTGGCTATAAAGTGACATGACTTCCTGCTGTTTCTTCATGGCGTCTTCCTGCTTGGGGTATTTCTTATTTATTTCTTCTACCTGAGGTCTTAGAACTCGCATCTTGGCAGATGAAATATACGTTTTCCATGTAGCAGGGAATACAACCACTTTTACAATAATTGTCATCAGTAATAACACAATGCCCATGCTTAATCCCCAGCTTGACAACCAGTCGAAGATGTTGATGGTAAACCATTTGTTTATTGATCGTACAATAGGCCATCCCAAGTAAACTAAGTTATCGAGTTCCAGCTTATCATCTCTGTCTTTATCAAAGGCTTTAAGCGTTTTGTAATGGTTAGGACCGTAATAAAAATGAAGAGCAGTAGGAGCAGAGCCGTTCGGGTCAAAGAATGTGCTCATCTCTGAAGCATAGTTTTTGATGTATCCGCTTCCTTGTGTCTCTATTTTTGTCTTTAACACACTTTTCTCAAAATCTTTATCGGCTATCAGCACGGATGAGAAAAACTGATTTTTATAACCGATCCAGTCAAGTCTTTCAGGAACAGACTTTTCTTCGTCTTTAGATGCCGAAAGGTAATCGGAATTATCACCCGAATACTTGAATGTAAGTTCAGATAGACGGTTTTCATACGTAAAGCCTTTCTCTAATTGACGCGCGCGCTGTGCCCACTGAATGTCGACATAGTTTGTATTGGCTAACTTTCCTTGCATGCCTGTTGCCTGAATAGAGAAGTCTACCATATAGCTGTCGTTGTGTAGTTTGTACACAAAGTCTATGTAACTTGTGCTATCAGCAGCCAAACGCATAGTAAGCGTACTATCTGTTTGGTTTACCGCTTGGAAGTAATAGTCTTTTGATTGTATAACCTCTTCCTTATTGTAGAAGTTAAAGTTAAGAGTCGCATCGTTTTCTTTAAAAAGAACCAGCGGTTGTTTGTCTTGTCCTTTGTAATTCTTCAAAAGAACCGAATTAACGTATCCTCCCTTATTAGTCACTGACAGCTTAATCAAATTATTCTCAATAGTCGTAACTTGTTCACTGCCATTGGCTGATTGAAAGAAAACGGAATTGGAATCGGCTGTATTCACCTTCTGGGTTTCATTTGCCAGAGCTGCTGTTTTTTTAGCTTCCAATGCGGCTTCCTGCTGCTTTACTACGGTGATAGAATCATTGTATCGCTGCATGGCAGCTTGTTCTTCATCACTGGGACGACTGAAATAACTGAATCCAATTAGTAATATACCTATTAAAACCAGACCTGTTACGGTGTTTTTGTCCATAAATTTGTTTATATAATAATTGTTAGAAACCTTTTATTTACCAATAGCAGCTTTGATAAAGGAAATAAATAGCGGATGCGGATTAAGCACTGTGCTACTGTATTCCGGATGGAACTGAGTACCAATGTACCATTTCAGTGCTGGAATTTCCACAATCTCAACCAAATCAGATTCCGGATTGACTCCTACACATTTCATGCCGTTGTCTTCAAATTGCTTGCGGTAGTCATTGTTAAATTCATAACGATGGCGATGGCGTTCTTGTATGTGTTCCTGTTTGTAAGCCTGATAGACTTTGGAATTCTTATTAATGATACATTCAAAAGCTCCCAGACGCATTGTTCCTCCCATATTGGTTATGGCTTTCTGTTCTTCCATAATATCAATAATGTTGTGAGGAGTCTTTTCATTGAATTCAACGGAATTGGCATCCGGGTAACCCAATACGTTGCGGGCAAACTCAATGGCAATGCATTGCATGCCTAAACAAATACCGAAAGTGGGAATGTCATGTTCACGAGTGTATTTGGCTGCAACGAATTTTCCTTCAATTCCTCTGGAGCCAAAACCCGGGCATATAACTACGCCATTAACATGGCCCAGCTTTTCATCAACATTAGCCTCGGTGAGTTGTTCGGACTGCACATATTCAATCTTCAATTTATGATCGTTGTAGGTAGCTGCCTGCGAGAGCGATTCCAAAATGGATTTGTAAGCGTCTTGCAATTCAACATACTTACCGACCAAAGCTATTTTCACTTCATCTGTAGCTTGGGATCTTCTCTTCAAGAACTCTTTCCAAGGTTCCAGATTTGGCTTTTCGCCGGTTGGCAGTCCCATTTTCTTAAGAATTGTTTCGTCAAGACCTTGCTCTTGCATCAACAAGGGAACTTCATATATGGTAGAAGCATCAATGGATTGAACAACAGCTTCTTCGGCTACATTACAGAATAATGCTACTTTCTTACGCAAAGACATGCTTAAGTTGTGCTCTGTTCTAAGCACCAAAACATCCGGCTGTACGCCTAATGACTGTAACTCTTTTACGGAATGTTGAGTCGGCTTGGTCTTTAATTCGCCGGCAGCTGCTAAGAAAGGCACGTAGGTAAGGTGTACGCATAAAGCATTCTGACCGAGTTCCCATTTTAACTGACGGATGCTTTCAAGATATGGCAATGATTCAATATCACCCACAGTTCCACCTATTTCAGTAATAACAAAGTCAAACTTGTACTTGTTACCAAGTAATTTTACGTTGCGTTTAATTTCGTCGGTAATATGTGGTATCACTTGAATCGTTTTACCCAGAAAATCACCTCTTCGCTCTTTATCTATGACGCTTTTATAAATGCGGCCAGTAGTAATGTTGTTCGCCTTTGTTGTTTGAATGCCCAAAAAACGTTCGTAGTGTCCCAGGTCGAGGTCGGCCTCGTGACCATCTACCGTAACATAGCATTCTCCGTGCTCGTAAGGGTTCAATGTTCCCGGATCAATATTGATATACGGGTCAAACTTTTGAATGGTTACTTTATAACCTCTTGCTTGAAGCAATTTACCGATGGAAGATGATATAATTCCTTTTCCAAGAGAAGAGGCAACACCACCGGTCACGAAAATGTACTTTGTTTCTCCCACAGTTGTACTGTTTTATATTTTAATTGTTATATACTGTAAGTTGGCTTAAAAATGCAAAATTAGAAAAAAAAGAGGAAGTACATAGGCTTTAGCTAAACAAATTATTGATTTTTGCATTTTACAGATAGAATTGCTCCGGATGTGATTTTTATTTTGTTATTCACCGGATTTTAGTGTATTTTTGCTGTTCAAACATGAATTCGTATGAAGAAACTTTATGCATTTTTGATCTTATTGGTATTATTTCTATCATCGGCAGACGCCCAAGGGGCAGCTAGAAATGGTAGAGCACGTGTAAAGCACAACGCAGACAAAAATCATGTTGATACCGTTCCCAGCTTATTGTATCAACATTATTTTGGGCAACTCGATTCATTGAATAATGATACGGTTCCCATGAGGTATATTGAATCTGATCCGGACTATTTTCAGTTGTTTGTTCCAATAGCTTATTATTATGCTCCCATCAAACAAGCATCTGAGATGAATTGGAGTTTTCAAATGCCCGATTCGGTTCAGCCCATTGGTAGCGGATTGCTATCATACAATGATAGGTTGTTCAATAAAACGGCTCGAACGAATAAACAGGTTAATAAAGTGCTGTTAAACCTGTACGTTAACAGGCCGGATCTTGTAGTAACTACGGAGGATCAGATAAGGAGCCGCCGTTTGTTCCGTGACGATATTCCCGTTAAAATGTCATCTGAAACGCGAGTGATGAAACTTTTCAAACCCGAGGAAGTTAAAGAAGATGTTGGGAAAGCTCAAGTGGTTATTCGCAAACCTAATTGGTGGGTTACAGGTGGTAGCGGTTCGCTTCAAATAACTCAAAACTATATTTCTGATAACTGGTACAAAGGTGGCGAGAGTACTAATTCTGTTTTGGGTAACCTGCAACTCTTCGCTAATTATAATGATAAGGAGAAAGTGCAGTTCGAAAACCTAATGGAAATAAAAATGGGATTTAACACGGTTCCTTCGGATACAGTCAGAGAATATAGAATTAATACGGATGTGCTTCGTTTATATAGTAAATTAGGTATTCAGGCGGCTTCGAAGTGGTATTATACTATTTCTTCCGAGTTTAACACCCAATTTTGGAAGAATTATAAAACAAACACCAATAATGTTGTATCTTCATTCATGTCACCGGCTAATTTTATATTCAGTGTCGGTATGGACTATAAATTGAAAAATAAAAAACTAAATTTGTCTGTCTTAATGTCTCCTGTTTCATATAACCTCCGCTATGTTGGTGATAAGAAAGTTGATGAAACAAAATTTGGTTTGGATGAAGGAAAGTCGACTTTGCATGTTATCGGTTCTAAAGTTGAAACCACCCTGGCCTGGACAATAATTCCTTCCATAACTCTGAATTCGCGCTTATATTATTTTTCTAATTATCAGAAGGTAGAAGCGGAATGGGAGAACACATTTAATTTTGTGTTGAACCGCTATCTTTCTACAAAACTGTTTGTGCATGCTCGTTATGATGATGGTTCTACACGCAGTGAAGGATCTAGTTACTTTCAGTTGAAAGAGCTTTTAAGCTTTGGTATTAATTACACCTGGTAATTAAGTTCAGTCTCAGGCGAAGGCGCCTTCAGAAAACTGTTTCTATATAGTTTCTGAAGGCGTCTTCGCTTTTTGTATATTGTTGCAAATAAAGCTGTTTTTCTTTTCTTTTGTATTTTATTCCGTTAGCTGAATGATAAATTGAAGTTTATACGATTTATATTCTTTTCCAATGATATAGAAGGGTGTAAAAATTGGTTTGTTTGAGCATTCAAAAAAGGCATTTTATACCATATAAAAAACAGTAGAAAGCTTCGTAGTTTATAAATTATGCTTAAATTTGCCGCAATTTGTAATGTTGAGTTTGCAAAAATGGCGGATACTATTAAACATCAAGGTATTGTGGAAAACATAATCGGTTCTCAAATCTTTGTGAGAATTGTCCAAACTACAGGTTGTGCTTCGTGCAGTGCCAGGGGGTATTGTTCTTCTTCAGAAAGCAAAGAGAAGACAATAGAGGTGACTGATTATGATTCGATGAATTATAATGTGGGCGACTTTGTAGAAATTACAGGGCAGACATCAATGGGAATGATGGCTGTGCTGTGGGCTTTCATTTTACCTTTTCTGATTCTTATAATCTCTTTATTTTCAACGATGTCTTTATCAGGTGGCAATGAACTTTTATCATCTGCCGTTTCATTCATACTTCTTGTTCCTTATTACCTAATATTATGGGTAAGCAAGGCTAAAATGAAAAAACATTTTTCATTTACTATAAAACCAATAAAATAACTAATTTATGAATTTGATTCTGATAGCAGTGATTTCTTTGGGGGCTATTGCGCTTATTTCAGCAGCAATATTATTTGTAGCTTCTAAGAAATTTGCCGTGTATGAAGATCCACGTATTGCTAAAGTTGGAGAGGTTTTACCTCAAGCTAATTGTGGAGGTTGTGGTTACCCGGGTTGTAGTGCTTTTGCTGATGCATGTGTAAAAGCTGAGACTTTAGAGGGTAAGTATTGCCCGGTTGGCGGTCAGTCGGTAATGGGACAGGTTGCGTCTATACTCGGTATGGATGCAGAGGCCTCTGATCCAATGGTAGCTGTGGTTAGATGTAACGGAAGCTGCGAACATCGCCCTCGTTTGAATACCTACGATGGTCCGATGAGTTGTGCTATTGCCGCTTCTCTTTATGGAGGGGAGACTGGTTGCAGTTACGGTTGTTTAGGTTGTGGCGATTGTGTGGAAGCTTGCCAGTTTGATGCGATACACATGAACCCTGAAACCGGACTTCCTGAAGTAGATGAGGATAAGTGTACTGCTTGTAATGCGTGCGTTAAAGCTTGTCCTAAATCTATTATTGAGCTTCGTGCAAAAGGCAAAAAATCACGCCGTGTGTATGTATCTTGCGTTAACAAGGATAAGGGTGCTTTAACTCGTAAAGCTTGTGATGTAGGATGTATTGGATGCAGTAAATGCGTAAAAGCTTGTCCTTACGAAGCTATCACAGTGACCAGCAATTTGGCTTACATTGATTACAACAAGTGCAAATCTTGCCGTAAGTGCGTGGAAGTCTGCCCTCAGAGTACAATCATTGAGGTTAACTTTCCTCCTCGTAAGCCTAAACAAGAGGCAGTTGAAACTGCTCCGGTAGCTGAAGCATAATAAACAGAATATAAACTGATAAAATACATAATGTATGTTGAAGACATTTTCAATTGGCGGTGTTCATCCGCAAGAAAATAAACTTTCAGCGCATCAACCCATTGTTGCAGCAGATGTTCCTGCAAAAGCAATTATTTTGCTTGGTCAACACATCGGTGCTCCTGCAAAACCAATTGTCGCAAAAGGAGATATGGTTAAAGTGGGTACAAAAATTGCAGATGCAAACGGATTTGTTTCTGCAGCTATCCATTCTTCTGTTAGTGGAAAGATTGCAAAAATAGATTCGGTTATTGATGCTAGTGGCTATGCAAAACCTGCTATTTTTATAGATGTTGAAGGTGATGAATGGGAAGAATCTATTGATCGTGACACAACACTGATAAAAGAATGCTCACTCTCGTCTGAAGAAATTGTGAAGAAAATTGCAGATGCAGGTATTGTTGGTTTGGGTGGCGCTTGTTTCCCAACTCAGGTAAAACTTTGTCCTCCTCCATCTTTTACTGCTGAATGTCTTATTATTAATGCGGTAGAGTGCGAACCTTATTTGACTGCCGACCATCAACTGATGTTGGAACGTGCAGAAGAAATTATGGTTGGCGTTTCTATCTTAATGAAAGCTATTAAAGTAAATAAAGCATTCATTGGAATTGAGAATAACAAACCTGACGCCATTGAGCTGATGACCAAGGTTGCATCAACCTACGCAGGAATCAGTGTAGTTCCTTTAAAGGTTAAATACCCTCAGGGAGGTGAGAAGCAATTGATTGACGCTATCATAGCACGTCAGGTTCCTAGTGGAGCATTGCCTATTGCAACAGGTGCAGTTGTTCAAAACGTTGGGACTGCTTTCGCTGTGTATGAAGCTGTTCAAAAGAATAAACCATTACTAGAGCGTGTTATTACAGTAACAGGGAAATCTCTTCAGAAGCCCTCAAACTTCATGGCTAGAATTGGTACGCCAATGAGCCAGTTAATTGATGCTTGTGGCGGATTGCCTGAAGATACCGGTAAAATTATCGGTGGAGGTCCTATGATGGGTAAAGCGCTTGTGAACACAGACGTGCCTACAGCCAAAGGAAGCTCAGGTATTCTTATAATGAATAAAAAAGAGGCCAAGCGTGGTGAAGAACGCAATTGTATTCGTTGTTCAAAATGTGTAAGTGTATGTCCGATGGGACTTGAACCTTTTTTGTTAGGAGCTTTAGCTGAGAACAAGGATTTTGAGAGAATGGAAAAGGAAAGAATTATGGATTGTATTGAATGTGGTTCGTGCCAGTTTACCTGTCCGGCTTATCGTCCTTTATTGGATTATTGTCGTTTAGGGAAATCAAAAGTTGGTGCAATGATTCGCGCACGTCAGGCTAAATAATTAAGATTTTATGGATAATAAATTATTAGTATCTCTTTCTCCGCATGTACATAGTGGTGACAGTGTTGAGAAAAACATGTATGGTGTGCTGATTGCCTTGCTGCCTGCATTTGTCGTATCGCTAATCTATTTTGGTTTAGGAGCGTTAATTGTTACGCTGACCTCAGTTGTAGCTTGTTTGTTTTTTGAATGGGCTATAGCTCGTTTCATAATGAAACGTTCAGGTAATTCCATCCTTGATGGTTCTGCTGCAATAACAGGTGTTTTATTGGCATTTAATTTGCCTTCAAATTTACCTGTATGGATTATCGTCATTGGTGCTCTTTTTGCAATTGGAGTTGGAAAAATGTCTTTTGGCGGTTTAGGAAATAATCCGTTTAATCCGGCTTTGGCGGGACGCGTATTCTTATTACTCTCATTTCCTGTGCAAATGACTACCTGGCCTAAAGTTGGTCAACTGTCTTCTTACATCGATGCAGAAACTGCCGCAACTCCGTTATCTATTATGAAAGGTGTAATCAAAGGAGCTCCTGGCTATTCTCTTGATCAACTACCCGATTCCTTTAATTTATTCATTGGTAATAATGGAGGTTGTATAGGAGAAGTAAGTGCAGCAGCCTTATTAATAGGGCTAGTTTATATGTTGATGAAGAAGATCATAACTTGGCACGTGCCGGTATCGATTTTGGTAACTGTATTTGTTTTCTCAGGAGTAATGTATCTTGTTAATCCGCAAATATATGTATCACCGGTAATTCAACTAATATCGGGTGGTTTGTTACTAGGAGCTATTTTTATGGCGACAGACTACGTTACATCACCGATGAGTCACAAAGGAATGTTGATTTATGGTGTTTGTATTGGATTACTCACTGTTATTATCCGCTTGTTTGGTGCATACCCCGAAGGTATGTCTTTTGCAATTCTTATTATGAATGCATTTACACCACTAATTAATACGTATTGTAAACCAAAACGCTTCGGGGAGGTAGCTAAGAAAAAATGAAGAAGTTAGAATCATCATTAAAAAATATGTTGCTGGTGCTAACAGCTGTAACAGGAGTTTCTGTTGCTCTTTTGGCGTACGTGAATGAACTGACCAAAGAACCTATTGCTCAAGCAAATGCAAAGACTCTGAATGAAGCTTTAAAAAGTGTGGTGCCCGCGTTTACAAATAATCCTGTAGCCGAATGTGATACCATATTCAGTGAAAAGGATGGGAAAAAGATCGTTGATTTTATTATTTATCCGGCAAAGAATGGCGAAGAAATAGTAGGTACGGCTGTTGAAGCTAAATCAATGGGATTTGGTGGCGAACTGAAAATTTTGGTAGGATTTGATGCTGACGGTAAAATCTATAATTACTCATTGTTAGCGCATGCTGAAACGCCGGGATTAGGATCAAAGGCTGCTGATTGGTTCAAAGAAGGGAATAAAGGAAGTATTAAAGGGCTTAACCCGGGCGAAAAACAGTTAGCAGTAAGCAAAGACGGTGGACAAGTTGATGCTATCACGGCTTCTACTATTACATCTCGTGCCTTCTTAAATGCGGTCAATGCTGCTTATTCTGCCTACAAAGGTAATACTCAAAATGGTGATACAAATGCCACTACGGGAGCGACACAACATGTTGAATATACTGATTCTGTCAGTGCTAATTAATAAGGGGAAGATTATATGAATAACTTTAAAGTTTTAATGAATGGTATCGTAAAAGAGAACCCAACATTTGTACTCTTACTCGGTATGTGTCCTACATTAGGTACGACTTCTTCTGCTATTAATGGTATGGGAATGGGATTGGCAACAGCATTTGTGCTTATCTGCTCAAATGTCGTTATTTCGAGTATCAAGAATCTCATCCCGGACATGGTTCGTATTCCTGCTTTTGTGGTTGTGATTGCTTCTTTTGTTACGTTATTGCAAATGGTTATGCAAGCTTTTGTTCCGGCTTTATATGCCACTTTAGGTTTGTTTATCCCATTGATTGTTGTGAATTGTATATTGCTTGGCCGTGCTGAAGCTTTTGCAGCAAAAAACAATCCGTTAGCCTCTTTATTTGATGGTTTGGGTATGGGCTTAGGATTTACTATTGCGTTAACTCTTTTGGGAGCTGTTAGGGAGTTTTTAGGAACGGGCAAGATCTTTAATTTAAGTATTCTTCCAGAAGAATATGGCATGTTGGTCTTTGTGTTGGCACCTGGAGCTTTTATTGCCTTAGGGTATTTAATTGCTCTGATTAATAGTTTTAAAAAAGCATAACGTAAAAGAGAACGAATTATGGAATATATATTAATATTTATCTCTGCGGTATTCGTTAATAATATCGTATTGTCACAGTTCTTAGGCATTTGCCCGTTCTTAGGTGTTTCTAAAAAAGTAGAAACAGCCTTGGGTATGTCGGCAGCTGTAGCTTTTGTGCTAACAATTGCCACAATTGTTACCTTCTTGATTCAAAAATACGTGTTAGATGCATTTGGATTAGGTTATTTGCAGACAATTACTTTTATATTAGTCATTGCTGCTTTAGTTCAAATGGTTGAAATCATTTTAAAGAAAGTGTCTCCTGCCTTGTATCAGGCTTTGGGAGTTTTCTTACCCTTGATCACTACCAACTGCTGTATCTTGGGAGTTGCCATTTTAGTAATACAAAAAGATTTCAATCTTCTGACAGGAGTCGTTTATGCATTCTCAACAGCCTTAGGGTTCGGCCTTGCATTAGTTTTGTTTGCTGGCTTAAGAGAGCAAATGAGTTTAATTCGTATTCCTAAAGGAATGGAAGGTACTCCGATTGCTTTGATAACTGCAGGTCTATTGGCTATGGCATTTATGGGATTCTCGGGTGTAGTATAACACATTTGTCTTTATATCATAAATAAAAAAACGCTTGGGCCTTATCTCAAGCGTTTTTTTATTTATAGAATTATTTCTATGTAATAATAACACGGTTTTGAATTATTTCTCTACTTTTGTGAACGAAATCTTATTATGAATTAATTACTCAACAAAATGAAACAGAAAATATTGGTTACAGGTGGTACTGGATATATTGGTTCGCACACAGTAGTAGAATTGCAAAACAGTGGTTATGAAGTTGTTATAATTGATAACCTATCAAATTCTAGTGCCGATGTTGTTGATAATATAGAAAAAGTATCAGGAGTAAGACCTATTTTTGAGGAACTTGATTGCTTAGATTATGAAGGATTGAATACAGTTTTTGCCAAACACAAGGGGATTAAGGCAATTATTCATTTCGCTGCAAGTAAGGCAGTTGGTGAGTCAGTTCAAAAGCCATTATTATACTACCGCAATAATCTACTCTCTTTGATTAATATTTTGGAGTTGATGCCCCAACATGGTGTGGAAGGTATTGTCTTTTCATCTTCATGTACCGTTTATGGGCAACCGGATGAACTTCCCGTAACCGAAAAAGCTCCTATTAAAAAGGCTGAGTCGCCTTACGGTAACACCAAACAAGTTAATGAAGAAATTATTTGTGACACAATAAAATCGGGTAGTCCTATTAGTGCTATTCTATTGCGTTATTTTAATCCGATAGGAGCACATCCAACTGCATTATTGGGTGAACTACCCAATGGCGTGCCTCAAAACTTGATACCTTTTCTTACGCAAACAGCCATTGGAATACGTGAGAAACTAAGTGTATTTGGAAACGATTACAATACGCCCGACGGCTCATGCATCAGAGACTTTATCAATGTAGTTGATTTGGCTAAAGCACATGTTACTGCTATTGAACGCATTCTTGATAAGAAGCAAAAACAAGCAGTTGAAACTTTCAATATAGGCACTGGAAGAGGATTATCTGTGCTTGAACTAATCAACCTATTTGAAAAATCTACGGGAGTTAAATTGAATTATGAGATTGTAGGAAGACGCGCCGGAGATATTGAAAAGGTATGGGCAAATCCTGATTATGCAAATAATGAATTGGGATGGAAAGCTGAAATATCTATTGAAGAGACTTTAAAGTCTGCGTGGGCGTGGCAATTGAAACTAAGAGAAAGAGGTATTCAATAATACCAATGCTAATAAAGGTTAAATAATTATTTTCTTTCATTTTAACATGTTGTATTCGAACAAATGTGAAGATTAAGTGTTTTATAATTGCAAGTCAACCTGAACTAATTATTTGTATGTGAATATTTATGATGGTTACTTATGCCTCCCCGGCATAAACAGGTAAGATTGCATAGTAGTTTTGTCGTGTTTTATTTTGTGTTTGTGTTGTGGCGGTACAGCGATGAGAATCGAGGTGCCGTCTTTTTTTATACCTAGCCTTCAAACATTGGAAGTTTTGTTTTAAAGGAAGTTATTTGATTTAATGATGTTAGTTCTATTTGCCCATGATGTAGAGCGATTATTTTTTGTGTGAGATATAAACCGATCCCGTTACCTTCTACTGATTGTTTGTTACTTCCTCGGTAAAAAGGAAAAAACACCGCGTCTTGTTCTTGTTGGGGAATTTCTAATCCTTTATTTTTAATTGTAACTATACAGTATAACTCATCATAATCGAAATGGATATTACATGTTTGATCAAAAGAGTATTTGCATGCGTTATCCATTAAATTAGTAAATGCCACTTCTAATAAATAGTTGTTTCCAAACGTACTTATGTATTTTTCAGACTGTGGTTCTTTATCAAACAATAAATGTATACTAACTCCGGGAGAGGCTTTTTGTACTTTTGTGCAGACTTCAAGCATTAGCTCGTCAAGTCTGATTTTTTGCATACTAATGGCTGATACATCATAACTAGCTCTTGCTAAATCTAGAAGACTATTAGATAATTTTGTGACCCGATGAGCATCTTTAAGTGTTTTGCTTATGACTTTCTGATAATCTTGTGTACTACATTCTTTTTGCTGACACAATTCAAGTTCAGTTATAATAGCAGCTAGAGGGGTTCTTAATTCGTGCGACAAATTAAATACTAAACGTTTCTGCTCAGTAAATGCATCTTCTATCTGGTCAAGCATTCTGTTAAATGTGATAGCGAGCATAGCCAACTCATCTTTTTGATTTCCCTCATCCAGTCTGAGGCCTAAATCAGCTGGCTTACTCGATTTTACTTTATGAATCATTTTTGCAATGGGCAAAAAAGCTTGGCGGGCAAATAATTTCACTGTTATGATGATAAATATCATTGTAATTAAATAGGCTGTGAGTAATATTAACCTTAAATTAGCTAATCTGGAAAATCCATGCGTATCACAACCTGTAGCAAAGACAATATATTCTCCCTTCAGCCCTTCAATCTTAAAGCCATAGGTTTGTCGCCCTTTCTCGTCAAATAATTTAGAGAAACCGTTTTTTTTGACCTGATTTAGCTGTAAGAAGTGCTTGTTTTGCTCTAGTGCATCTTGTTTATCTTGATATATTAATTTGCCTGATTTATCATATATAGTGACTAATGGTTCATATTCACCGGGAGTGTTTTGATACAAAAGATGTAGTATATCAGGGGAAATAGCCTCGCCGTCAATCAAATCAACCTTGATTGCAGCTCTGATATGCAATCTTTCAAAATAATCATCTTTGCTTTTTTGGCTATAGTAATGGTAGACTACTAATATAAATAGGAGTAGTATTGCTCCAAAAATAATTGAAAATATGAATGATAATTTAGTCTGGATTTTCATGGCTAATTAATATATATCCCATTCCATTTTTTGTTTGAATCAATTTCTTGCTGTAATCCTTATCAATTTTACGTCGTAAATAGCTAATGTATACATCAATAAAATTAGTTCCAGTATCAAATTTGGTATCCCACACTTTCTCTGCAATCTCACTCTTTGATAACACTCTACCTTTATTGTTGAGCATATAGGTAAGCAAGTTAAATTCTTTTGGAGTCAAATCAATTGTATTACCTGCTCGCATTACTTGTTTGGTTTTAAGATTAACCTCTAAATCTTCTACTTTTAAAATATTCTCGTGAGGTGCATATTGGCTTCTTTTGTGAAGTGCTTTTATACGAGCTAACAATTCTTTCATTTCAAAGGGCTTTACCATATAATCATCGGCTCCGGCATCAAATCCTTCAACTTTTTCATTGGTAGTTCCCAATGCGGTTAACATTATTATGGGAATAAAATAATCCTGTTCTTTGATTTTCTTGCATAAATCAATTCCATTGGTTCCAGGCAACATGATATCTGTTATGATCATGTCAGGATGTATTGCTATATATTGCATATATCCGTCAATTCCATCTGTGGCCAGTCTCACACTGTGTCCGTTATCACGTAAACCGATACTGATTAGTTCAGCCATACGTAAGTCATCTTCAATAAGCAGAATATCCATTTTAAAATCTATTATATAGCCGTACAAAAGTATATATATAAAAAGAAATCACGCAAAAATTACTAAGAACTTTTGCGTGAAGGTAAACTCATTAAGGGTCTATTAAGTTTATTTATAGGTATATGCAGTTAGCATCCATACCATTTTTTCTTGTTCTTTTAAATAATCACTCATTAGGGCTACAGTAACTTCATCTTTTACATTGGATGCTAGCGATAAAATCTTTCTTTCTTCCGAAATCAAATGGCTTAATGTTTCTAAAACAACATGTAAAGATGCGTCAGCAGTATATACTCCATCTACTTCTTTCACTTTTGCAATCTTCAGGTAATCACTAAATTTATTGTAGGGCGTACCACCCAACATTAATATTCGCTCAGCTATCTCATCTATTTTTTCGGCTGCATCATTATAAATTTCTTCGAATTTAGAGTGTAGAATAAAAAATGCATGTCCTTTGATATTCCAATGAAACCCTCTTAAATTTGTGTAATAAACCTGAAAATCGGCTAATAACTGCTGCAAGGAAGCAATAACATTGTTCACTTCTTTTTCATTTAATTTGGTATAACTTAAGGTCTTCATAATAAATAATTTTATAAATTACACTTCTTTCTGTTGAATTGAAAACAAAGTTACTCCATTATATGTTTCTTGAAAATTCTATTTTTCTATCTTTGCATAGAATTTATCTATAGATTAAATCTAAATAAGCATGACGATTCAACAACTTGAATACATTTTAGCAGTGGATCAATTTCGCCACTTCGCTAAGGCTGCAGAGTATTGTAATGTAACTCAGCCTACACTCAGTGCGATGATACAAAAGCTAGAGGAAGAGCTTGGTGTTAAGCTATTTGATAGAACTACTCAGCCAGTTTGCCCTACTGCAATAGGGATAAAGGTACTAGAGCAGGCCAGAATGATTTTAGCACAGACTACTCATGTAAAAGAAATAATCAACGAAGAACAGCATTCTTTATCGGGTACTTTTCAGTTAGGTGTATTACCCACTATTGCTCCTTATTTATTGCCTCGTTTTTTCCCTCAATTAATGGAAAGATATCCCGAAATGGATATCCGCGTTACGGAAATGAAAACAACGGATATTCGAAGATCTTTATTAAATGAAGAGCTTGATGCTGCTATTATTGCAAATCACCCTGAAGATACTCTTTTGGTTAGTGAGACTTTATTTTACGAACAATTTTTCGCTTACGTATCTCGTAAAGAGGCATTGTTTAAGCATAGTTTAATTAAAACATCTGATATAACAGGAGAGAGGCTTTGGCTTCTTGATGAGGGACATTGTTTTAGAGATCAACTTATTCGTTTTTGCCAGATGGAGTCTGTTAAATTAAACCAAATGGCATACAAACTAGGCAGTTTGGAAACTTTTATGCGAATGGTTGAAAGCGGCAAAGGAATTACTTTCATTCCGGAATTGGCTATGTTGCAGTTGGGTGAAAAGCAAAAGGAGCTTGTTCGTTCATTTGCAGTACCTCGTCCAACTCGTCAAATTGTTGTAGTGACTAAAAAAGGCTTTATCAGAAATAGTATACTCGATGTTCTTAGAAAAGAAATACTTGCAGCAGTGCCTAAAGAAATGCTAAACTTGCAAGCGTTGCAATATATTGTATAATTAGTAAGAAAGGAGGATGATTGCTTCGTAGCGTACATCCTCCTTGAATTAAGATCTAGGAAAATTATTGAGATTGTATCTTATTTTATAGGAATAGTTTGTTCTGTATATGCTTTTAATGAAGCATTTAACGCAGCTGTGCTAGTATCCATATTTATTTTATATTGCTTTATGCCATTGTATAAAGTATTAACTCGAATATTAAATCCCTTTTTAGTAGTATCAATATTGTCAAGTTTGAAACATACAAATCCATTTCCTAAATATGCCGGAGTATCATCGTATGCATTGTGCCTAAACTCCAGATTAATATAATCGGCATCTTCTTGAGGGGCATCTTGCCTTTCATTCCTAACTAAGTTAAGCATGTGTTTCTTTTGAATGTTTTGAGTACCAAACAATTGAAACTCAATATTAAGATAGCCACCGCCTAACCACATATCAACAATATTAATCCGATCATCACCAATACTATCGGTGGTTTGTTCATCTATTGGTATTACACTCTTGGTTAAGATGTTTTCTATATATTGAACCTTCGCATTATAATCATAGCCTTCTTTTTTTTCTTCAAGAAGATTGAAATAAACAAAAGCTCGTTGTCCATCTTTTACGAGGTAATTATGAATGGAAGTAGTATCTCCTGGTAACATCTTTTTTCCATCATCCAAAGCAAAATAATAATCTTGCCCGGCCTTCACTTTTATTGTTGTTATTGCCAGAGAATTATAATCATTATTATCATCATCGTCCAAGCACGATTGCAATAATAATGAACCACCAATCAATAGAAAACTACATAATATCCATTTTACCTTTTTCATAACTTCTATCAATCTAATTAATACATTATTTTTTTCTTTCGTTTGTAAAATGCTCTATCTTCGCTGTTATTGCATCTGAAAATATTAAATATTGTAAAAAGGAAGAAGATATTCTATTCGCATGCAGTATTTTTAGAGAGTTAGCATTTATTTGGTAAACACGTGTTTCAAGGAATGGAAGAATATGAGCTGGTAGAAAAATGCAGGCAAGGTAATAACTTGGCTCGCAAGGAACTGTATGAGCGTTATGGAGGCAGGTTATTTGCAATCTGTTTGCGTTACGTGAATGACAGAGAAACGGCTCAGGATGTTTTGCATGACGGGTTTATTAAAATATATGGCTCATTTGATAAATTTACTTGGAGGGGAGAGGGTTCTTTAAGAGCTTGGATTGAAAGAATAATGGTTAATACTGCCCTGCAACATTTACGCAAAAATGATGTAATGAGTTTAGCAGTTAATATTGATGATGTAAATGAATCATTTGACGCAGAAGAACCAGATGTTGAAGATGTAGAGCGAATACCTAATACTGTTTTGATGAGATTCATTTCTGAATTACCTGAAGGGTATAGAACTGTATTTAATCTGTATACTTTCGAAGAAAAATCACATAAGGAAATTGCTCAGCTTTTAAGTATCAATGAGAAATCATCAGCGTCTCAATTATTTAGGGCTAAACAATCATTAGCAAAGAAAATTAAATTGTATTTAGAAAACAACGCCGAATAAATTTTGATATGGTAAAAGAAGATAAAGAGTTGTGGATGAAGAAAATGAGAGAGTCTTTAAAAGATTACTCCGAACCGTTGCCTCAAGATGGTTGGCAAAGGCTCGAAAACACATTGCCCTCTTCCAAAACTGCGCCAAAAATATCGATATATGGTTGGATGAGCGTTGCAGCAGTGATAGCCCTATTTATTACTGCTGTCACGTTCCTATTTATAACTAATGATCTGGAGGAGAAGGTTATGCAGCTACCAGCCCCTATTGCAAGAATTGAAAATGAAGACGATAAGACAGAGAGTGAAAGTTTGGCAAATACATCCAGCCAAGTTATAAAAAACCAGAATATAGAAGCTTTCATACGGGCAAATATTGATTCGGACCCGAAGACTTTTCAGCCCGAAGAAGAAGTGACTGAATTTAAAAATAAAAACGAAGTAGCTGCTGATACTAAAGAAGAAAGAATAAATGAAACTGAGGTAGAAGCATCTGCCGGTACTTCTGTAGAAACAAAAAAAGTGGAACGCAAGCCCTCAACGAGGGACAAACTACACATACCTTCTGCCGAAAATAAAAAACATAAGAAATGGGGAATGGGAGTACACATTGGTAATGCCGCTGGGGCATCAGGAAATACGGAGGATGCCTTTATGTATTCTAGTTACGATAGACTTAGTTTATCGGATGTAGCCAATAGTTTTATAACTATACCATCTAATCAAAGTATCTCCTTTAAGGAAGGGGTACCTTATTTAGTAAGCGAAATTAGTGACGTGAATCATCATCAACCTATTTCGTTTGGACTTTCGCTACGTAAAGAACTTACTTCGAACCTATCTTTAGAAACTGGGTTAACCTACACATTGTTATCATCTGATATTAAATTTGTAGGGGGAAGTCAAGAATTAGAGCAGAAAATTCATTATCTGGGCATTCCCCTGAAACTAAACTGGAATTTTGCAAATAGTAAACGCTTCACATTTTATGTAACAGGAGGTGGAATGATTGAGAAAGCTGTATATGGAAAGTTGGGTGATGAGGATATAACAGTTAAGCCACTTCAATTATCTATATCGAGTGCATTGGGAGGACAATTAAATATAAATAAAAATATAGGATTATATCTTGAACCGGGTGTAGCTTACTTCTTTGACGACGGTTCTGAAATTGAAACCATACGAAAAGAGACTCCCTTTAACTTCAATCTGCAAGCGGGAGTCCGCTTTACATATTAATGATTAGTTGATATAAACGCAATTAAAAAAACGTTTAAATAGCCCGGCAGCCTTCTCAATCTGTTCGGGCGTATTTTCTTTTATGTTCTTGAGTTGATACTCTTGACCCATAACTTCGTATTTATGAACACCAAGCGTATGGTAAGGAAGAATTTCAATACGTTGAATCATCTTATAGTTGGTTAATTGCTCACCCAACATAATTATATCTTCTTCGAAGTCACTGTATCCCGGAACCAATACATATCTTAGCCAGAATGGTTTGTTGTGCTCTTCAAGCCATGCTGCGGTCTTTATTGTTTGCGAATTGCTGTGCTTTGTTAGCTCTTGGTGGCGTTGACTGTTAAACTGTTTTATATCCAGCAACACAAGATCCGTTAGTTGCAACAGTTCTTCAACATCCTGATTCCATACGCTTCCGTTACTGTCTAAGCAAATATGTATGCCTTCAGCTTTCAAGCGTTTGAATAGCGGAATTAATTCTTTGGCTTGTAAAGTCGGCTCTCCTCCGGAGAATGTGACACCTCCTTTTTTCCCGAAGAATGCTTTTTGGCTAAGTGCCATTCGTACAATCTCTTCAGGATCTGTGAGTGTTCCACCCTGCAAGGCTATTGTGTCTGGATTGGCACAATATAAACAACGGAAATTACATCCTTGAAGGAAAACGACGAGCCGTAAGCCCGGCCCGTCGTATGTTCCCATTGATTCATATGAATGAACTTTGATCATATTACATTCTATTGTGAAAACTGCGAGAAATAACCTCTAGCTGATGTTCACGGCTTAAGCTTACAAAATGTACAGCATATCCGGATACACGAATGGTTAATTGAGGATATTTTTCAGGATGCTCCATCGCATCTTCAAGCATTTCTCTGTTAAGTACATTCACGTTAAGGTGATGTGCTCCTTTACTGAAATATCCATCCATCATATCTACTAAGTTATCAACGCGGTCTTCTTCTGTTACTCCTAATGATTTAGGCACAATGGAGAAAGTATTACTTACCCCGTCTTGTGCATCTTCATAACTAATTTTAGCAACTGAAGTAAGTGAAGCAATAGCACCCTTGGCATCGCGTCCGTGCATGGGATTAGCACCCGGGGCAAAGGCAACACCTTTTTTACGACCATCTGGAGTAGCGCCTGTTTTTGTTCCGTACATTACGTTAGAAGTAATGGTCAGAATGGACAGGGTAGGGCGTGCATTCTTGTATATTGGAAGTTTGCTTAATTCTTCGCTAAAGTGATGAGTTAGTTCAACTGCCAAGCTATCAACTCGGTCGTCATCGTTGCCATAACAAGGAAAATCACCATCAATATCGAATGCAGTTGTTAATCCGATATCATTTCTTTGTGCTTTTACTTTGGCAAACTTAATGGCAGAAAGTGAATCAGCAGCAATTGACAACCCGGCAGCACCATATGCCAAGTTAATTCTTGGGTTGGTATCAACAAACGCCATTTGAGCCTTTTCGTAATAGTATTTATCATGCATATAATGAATGATATTCATTGCATCATTATAAACACGAGCGATTTCTTTCAATACCTTTTTGTAATTGGCCATTACCTCGTCAAAGTTTAAAACATCACCTGTCAGTACAGGAATATCTTTAACCATTAACGTGCCTGTATTTTCGCAACGTCCTCCATTTATGGCCAATAAGAGAGCTTTTGCAAGATTAGCTCTTGCGCCGAAGAACTGAATTTGACGGCCTATATCCTGGAATGATACGCAACATGCAATTCCGTAGTCATCAGAATGGCGTACACTTCGCATCAAATCATCGTTCTCATATTGAATAGAAGAAGTATCAATAGAAACTTTGGCGCAGAAACTTTTGAATCCTTCAGGAAGTTCGGGTGACCAAAGAACTGTCATGTTTGGTTCGGGTGACGGTCCTAAGTTGTACAATGTTTGAAGGAAGCGGAATGATGTCTTCGTAACTTTATGACGACCATCGTTTAAACGTCCTCCAATAGCTTCTGTTACCCATGTTGGGTCACCAGCAAATATATCATTGTATGATTGCATGCGTAAATGACGAACCATACGAAGTTTGATCACAAACTGGTCAATTAGTTCCTGAGCAAAAGTTTCATCAATTGTTCCATTGCTTAGTTCATAATCAATATAGATATCTAAGAATGAAGAAACATTTCCGAGTGACATGGCTGCACCGTCTTGCTCTTTTACCGCAGCTAAATAAGCCATATACACCCATTGAACTGCTTCTTGAGCCGTGTGAGCCGGACGAGAAAGTTCTAATCCGTAGTATTCGCCCATCACTTTTATATCCTTCAATGCTTTTATCTGATCAGCCACTTCTTCACGTAAACGGATACGTGCTTCGGTCATTGGCCCCGTCAGAGTCTGCAAATCTTGTAATTTAGCTTCAATAAGTCTGTCAATACCATAAAGAGCCAGTCTGCGATAATCTCCAATAACACGACCGCGCGCATAATTGTCGGGCAATCCGGTCAAGAAGCCCAATGATCTGAATGAGCGGATTTCATCAGTATACACATCAAATACTCCGTCATTATGAGTCTTTCTGTAATGAGTAAAAATGTCTTTTACTTTTTCATCAACTTCCAGACCGTTCTCCTTACATGCTCTTGCAACTACATTAATACCGCCAAAGGGTTTAATGGCACGTTTCAATAATTCATCTGTTTGTAAGCCTACGATCAGTTCGTTCTTTTTATCAATATATCCGGCTTTATGAGAAGTAATTGTTGATACTGTTTTGTTATCTAGTGAGCGAAGTCCGTTATTAGCTCTTTCTTCTTCAATTGCCTGAAGGCAAATATCCCAAATTTGTTTAGTTCTTTCTGTTGGTCCTTGTAAGAAGGAAGCATCCCCGTCATACGGTTTGATGTTATTGCTAACAAAATCCTTCACATTGATTTCTTTGCTCCAAAGACCATCTTTGAATTTCTTAACTGATTCCATAATGTTATTAGTTACTGGTTAGTTATCCTTTAGAGCGTGCAAATTTACTATCTTTTTGTGAAATACAGCTATAATAAAGACTGTTTTTATGTTATTCAGCATAAAAATACTAATATATAGTTATTTTACGGGTCGTGGAATGCCCTACAGCTAAAAAAATAATTTGTTTTTTTAGGATATTACTTGGAAGTTTTAAAATAGTATGTATCTTTGCACCGCTTTAAACGAAAAGCGTTATAAACTAGTATTGGGAGAGGTGGCAGAGTGGTCGATTGCGGCGGTCTTGAAAACCGTTGAACTGCGAGGTTCCCGGGGTTCGAATCCCTGTCTCTCCGCTTTATTATAGAAACTCCTTCTTTGAGAAATCGAAGAAGGAGTTTTTTTATCTTATTACTTTAAATAGTAATGATTAACAGGTTTCAAATCATCATTCAGTTCATATACCTGCGGTATCCCTGTTGGTATCTCCAAGCTCACAATGTTTTCATCGCTAATTTGCTCCAGATATTTAATTAAAGCACGCAAACTATTACCATGCGCTACAATTAGCACTGTTTTGTCATCCAAAAGCGCAGGCGCTATGGCATCGTGCCAAAAAGGAAGCACTCTATCTATTGTTAGTTTGAGAGATTCACTTAGCGGAAGTAAACTTTGATCTAATTTAGCATATTTACTTTCATGATTAGCACAACGTTCGTCATCAGGAGAGAGCAGAGGAGGGGTTATATCAAAACTTCGTCTCCAGATATGTACCTGTTCGTCTCCGTACTTTGCAGCTGTTTCTGCCTTGTTCAGACCTTGCAAAGCTCCGTAATGCCTCTCATTTAAACGCCAGTGATGAACTTCAGGAATCCACATCTGGTCGGCTTCTTCTTGTAACAGGTGTTGCGTTTTGATGGCTCGTTTCAACACAGAAGAAAAGGCCAAATCAATCTTAATTCCCGCATTCTTAATTAATCGGCCGGCTTCACGAGCTTCATTTTCTCCTTTTTCACTTAAAGGCACATCTGCCCATCCTGTAAACCGATTCTCTTTGTTCCATTGGCTTTCGCCATGCCTTACTAATATAAGTTTTTTCATTGTTCTACTACTTTATATTTTTGATTATATAATAACGTATCACTTTACGATAATGTTTGCTGTCTCATTTCTCAATTAGGCAGCTATTATTAAATTTTAAGATGTCATTTATGTAGCTATTTGAAGGCTCATTATCTTTAATAAAAAACCTCTTTATGTTTTCAAAAAACGCCTTTATGTTTTTAAAAAAGATAAAGAGATTTTTTATTAAGTCTAAAAGAGATTAAAAACAAAATCCCGACGAATCACTTCGGCAGGACCTGTTAATTTTACTCAAATGTGGCTACGTAATAAAATTATGACTAATTAATTAAATTCTGATACTGCAAAGATAATGGGAATCGGGTGGCTGCGCAATCACCTTTATGTGGTATATTCTTTATGAGAAGTAATTATTAATAGTGAGATAAGAAGCTATAAGCTCACTTTTTCCCATGATTGCGAAGAGAAATTATATTTTTTGATGACGCGTGCCGGAATGCCGGCACATACACAGTACGAAGGAATTGAGTGAGATACCACACTGCCAGCTGCAACAACGCTATGTTTGCCAATTACTACGCCCGGTAATACGATGCTGTTAGCTCCTATCCATACATCATCTTCTATGATGATTGGATTGGTTGATACTCCTTGTTTATCAATACATACGGTAACATCTTGATAATTATGATTCAAACCGCTAACGGTAACATTCTGTGCAGTATGCACATGGTTTCCTATTGTAACCGGACCAATAATGGTATTTCTAAGCCCGATTCTTGAATAATCACCAATAATTAAATCGCCTACAGCATTGTTTATGCATGAAAAATCTTCTATAACCGAGTATTTACCTAAATAGAATTTATTGAAAGGAGGGAGGTCTTTGCGAACACTACTATATATAACAGACCCTTTTCCTCTTTTTAAGTATAAGAAATACACGGCACGCACCCACCATCTGGGGCGAGTTTTTATAGGGTGCATAATTAAGTTATGCAGTTTTGTCTTTAGCAGAGGATGCTCGGCAATACGTTTTTTAAAGGTGCTCAGATTCATGTTTAACTCAATTTATGAGGTAATTTAATAAAGTCAACAATACCTTCCCAAGTAGCCTTTATAAGGTGATACTTGCCGGATAATAGAAATTTTAATGAATCCCTCAATGACACTACTGTGATTAGGTATAACAAAGAAACCCACTTCGATAAACCTTCTTTGTGCCGCCACGCATATAACAAGCGATTTCTTGTCATATAATAGATTTTTAGTGGACTTGCTTCACCTGTACTTTGACTCTCCTTATGATAGATCGTGGCTGAACCGCTATACCATATTTCATAATTATTTTCCAGAGCCTTTGTGCACCAATCAAGTTCTTCATAGTACAAGAAGAAAATTTCCGGCATCAAACCAATCTTCTCAATAACCGTTTTTTTTATGAGAAGTGCGGCACCATGAGCATACCCCGTTTGATACATTGAATCAAATTGTCCATTGTCAACTTCAGCATATCCAATGGCTTTATTTCTTAATGTGATATGGCTTAGTGAGGTAAACCCGGCATACTGAATGAGCTGAGGTTGAGCTGCAAAACGTATCTTAGGTGAAACAATGCCTATTCGATCATTTTCTTTTAATAGCTTAATAAGTACATCGAAGTGGTCATTACACACATAAGTGTCATTATTCAATAGAAAGATATATTCACCATTAGCTTGTTTTATACCTAGATTATTTCCTCCTGAAAAACCTAGGTTAACCGTGCTACAGATTACGCTTACCCAAGGATAATTTGATTTTATGAGTTCGCCTTCTTGTTGCCTCGAGGCATTATCAACTACAATAATTTCATAGCTAACAGAGTAAATATGGCGTTTTATAGAATCAATCAGTTCACAAGTATCTTTGTAGCCATTAAAGTTAATGGTTACAATGGATAAAAGTGGAGGATCAATAACGCTACACATCTTCCTTCTGAATAAATGCAGTAAATGTTTTTAGAATGATTTTCACATCCAGCCAAAAACAAAAGTTTTTTGCATATATAATATCCAGCTGCTTTCTTTCTTCAGCAGACAATTTACCTGATTCGCCTCGTTTTTCAACTTGCCACAGTCCTGTTAGTCCGGACGGTGCCATAAAACGGTCTATGTATTCATCGCTAGTCAGAAGTTCGGCTTCATATAGAGGCAAAGGTCTGTTGCCTACAATTGACATATCTCCTTTCAATATATTAATCAATTGAGGAAGTTCATCAATACTGTATTTTCGAATAAACCGTCCCACTTTTGTGATACGCGGGTCATGCTCCAACTTTACAAAATTATTCTTTTTCTCAATGGTTTTCTGCGCCAAATAGTCTTGTTCTGATATTACAAAATCATCTGAAACTAAAATGATCTCTTCTACAGTATCTTCTTGAGCTTGATCGGGTAGTAATTCAATGGTATCTTGCTCCGATTGATATTGATTTAATTCATTAAGTTCTTTGAGTTTCTTATCGGCATCAGAATACATGGATCTGAATTTTAGGAAATCAAAAACTTGATAATTACTACCTACTCTTTTGGATTTATAGATAATCTTACCTTTGCTTTCAACGGCAATAGCACATGCAGTAACCAATAGTAGGGGAGAGAGAAACATCAGAGCAACTGATGAAAATATAATATCAAAGATTCTCTTCCACAACGGTAAACGGAAGCTGTTTACACTCTGTTTTTTTTCTTTCTTATATCGACCTTTGCTTTCACTACGAAGCAGAATATATTTATATAAATCCGTTATTGACTCCTTTTGAGCTTGTGGTATGATGGTATTGTTTATGCCAGCTTTCAAATATTTCAAGCTTTCTTCTTTAGTGAGCTCAATAGTAACTAATACCATGTAAACAGACGGATATTTTTTTCTCAGATATGCAATATCTAACAAGTCCTTTTGAATGTTTTGCCTTTCAAAAAGTACAGCAATGTCATCTTTGCTTTTAATACTATCAATTAAATTGGAAGCTTTTGCCGAATTAGGTGTAGCACAAAACACACCATCAGATAACTTTGAGAAATGATTGATAGTTTCATTGTTTACACCGACATATACCAAATATTGCATTTGTCTAAATTATTTTCTTGATACGTACTTTCAACTCCATGGGGTTAAATGGTTTGAGGATATAGTCAACAGCGCCTTCCTCAAGTAGTCTAATCCTTTCTGTTGTACTTTCCTCACTAGAAAGCATAATAATGGGTATGGATTTAAAAAGTTCGTTTTTTTTCATGTAACTCAAAAACTCGTCACCTCTCATCTCTGGCATGCGAATATCTGAAATGATTAAATCGGGCATATCACCCTTTTGCAACCATTCAATAGCTTTTATAGGATTTTCAAAATATATCAGTTCGTATTCCGAACTAAGATAAATGGATACCACTTTGGCTATTGAAATCTTGTCGTCAATAAGCACTATTTTTTTCTTCATAAATAAGGAGATTTATGTTTTATGATTAACTTGCATTAATTATTTAGCAAAGATATAGTTTTTTTTATTTTATTAAAACAAAAAACATATTATTGAATATTATAATCATAAATCTATTCAACTACTCCATCATATACAACATATTTTGCGATGAACTTAGTGTTTGCTTTTGCTTATTTCACCCGCAATAGATGTCTTCATTTTATTTCTTATTTCCTTGTTGCTAAGATCATGTCCCAACAAGAACATTAGTTTGGTAACCGCCGATTCGGGTGTACTGTCATGTCCGCTAATTACCCCGGCTTCTAACAAGTGAATACCCGTTTCGTAACGTTCCATTTCAACTGCACCGGAAGTACACTGAGTAATGTTGACAATGATAATGCCTCTTTCCGTAGCCTCCTTTAGTTCACGTATAAACCATTCTTTTTGAGGAGCATTGCCTGAACCAAATGTTTTTAAAACAACAGCCTTTAAGCCAGGTACATGAAGCACGGCTGAAACAATACTTTGTTGTATACCCGGAAACAGAGTCAGAATAACCACATTGGCATCAAACAGATAATGTGGCTTTAAGGGTAGGGCCGCATCTCTCTTTAGGATGAGCGAAGGTTCATACTTAATGTGAATACCCACTCTGGCTAGTGCCGGATAATTAAATGAACGAAAAGCATTGAAGTTCTCGGCATTAATCTTGGTGGTGCGATTCCCTCTCATTAAATGATTTTCAAAGAAAATGCAGACCTCAGGAACGATAGGCATTCCGTCACTGTTTTTGGCAGCAGCAATTTCTATGGCAGTAATCAGATTCTCTTTGCCGTCGGTACGCAACGTTCCTATAGGTAGCTGTGAACCGGTGAGTATAACCGGTTTATTCAGATTCTCGAGCATAAAGCTTAAGGCGGAAGCTGTATAAGCCATGGTATCGGTTCCGTGAAGAATCACAAACCCGTCGAAGTAATCATAGTTATAATTGATGATCTTCACTAACTTGGCCCAATAGGAAGGTTCCATGTCAGAAGAATCGATAGGAGGATCAAACTGATAAGATGATATGCGATAGTTGAATCGTTTCAGTTCGGGAACATGTTTCATTAGATGATCGAAGTTGAAGTTCTCGAGTGCACCGGTCTCCGGGTTTTCAATCATTCCTATTGTACCGCCTGTATATATGAGCAAAACGGATGGATATTCAGTAGTGATATACATAGTTGCTGATATTTATTTTTGCAAAGATACAGCTTTAGAACAAATAAACATGAATTATAGTGTTCTAACCGAACAGTATATCGTATTTAGATATGACTTATTATGTATCTGCATATATTTCTGACAATTTGCCATAATATATGCAGATTTTAATTCAAAAATAAGTTCGTTTTATTCCTTTAAGCCGTTCAACAGACTAGTTATTGCTTGCTGTGGGTCTTTTTCTTCTTCCAACAGTGTAACGAAACGACTTCCTATAATAGCTCCTGAAGCGTGTTCGCATGCAGCTTTAAAGGTTGCTTTATTGCTAATGCCAAATCCAACCATCCTGGGGTTGCGAAGTTTCATTTCTTCAATTCTCTTAAAGTAATTACGCTTCTGAACATCAAAGTCTTGTTGTGCTCCAGTAGTGGAAGCAGATGAAACCATGTAAATAAAGCCATCGGTATGCTCATCAATTTCCCGCACTCTCTCTTCGCTTGTTTCGGGGGTAATAAGCATAATGATGCGCAGGTTGTATCGCTCTGCAATAATACGGTAATGTTCTTGGTAATCTTTAAAAGGAAGATCGGGTATAATCATACCGTCCACCCCACACTCTGTGCACTGTTTGCAAAAGTGCTCAAAACCAAATTGCATGATGGGATTCAAATACCCCATCAAAACAAGTGGAATAGTTACCGTTTTGCGAATGTCTTTTAGCTGTTCAAAAAGAACTTTCAAGGACATGCCGTTTCTTAAGGCCTGTGTTGCAGCATTTTGTATCACAACACCGTCGGCCATAGGGTCACTGAACGGTATACCTATTTCTACCATCTTCACACCATTGTCCTGCAAGGTTTTAATAACCTCAGCGGTACCTTCCAAGGTAGGGTGACCTGCACAAAAGTAAATAGATAACAGGTCTTTCTCTTTGCTACTGAATAAATGATTGATTCTATTCATTGTTTTTTATTTTATGACTGAAAAACGAGTTCAGTCTTGTTGCTGTAATTCTTTTAAGAAAAGTTGTATTCGCCCGATATCTTTCATTCCGGGTGCTGTTTCAAACCTACTGTTTAAATCGTAGCCTGCCAGTTGAGGATGATGGAATTCTTTTAATGCCTTTGCGCTATACAAATTAATGCCACCGCTCAACAGAAAAGGAGTGTTTCCTTTATATTCGTCGAGCAAGCTCCAGTCGAACTGATTGCCCGAGCCTCCGTATTGCTCACACTTGGTGTCAAACACAAAGTAGTCACACAATCCGTGATACTCTTCCACGCCATTCAAATCCTTGGGCTTGTCGACCGAAAAAGCTTTAAAAACCTTCATGCCGCATTGCTGCAATGACTTACAGTAAGCAGGAGATTCATTGCCGTGTAGCTGAATATAATCCAGTGCGTAGCGATCGGCAATAGTGTGTACCATTTCTTTTGTTTCGTTCACAAAAACACCAACTCTTTTGGCCTTAGTAGGTAGATAAGCCGGCATGTCAAACACGTAGCGTGGAGACTTATGATAGAAAATAAACCCCATCAAGTCAACTTCCAAAGATTCAACCTCGGCAATGTTATCGGCTACGCGCATGCCGCATACTTTAATCAGTTTACCGTTTATCATGTTCTACACTATTAATTTGTACTCAGAACTTCAATAAATGATTTCAGAGCCAGCTCGGGATTACCGGTCTTCATAAAGTTCTCACCTATAAGAAAACCTTTAAATCCAGCCTTTTGCAACCTTTTTACCGTTGCCGGATCAGAAATACCGCTTTCGGAAACCAAAACAGCATCCGATGGCAATTGTTCAGCCAGCCTGAAAGAGTTTTCCACATCCGTAAAAAACGTGCCCAGATTCCTGTTATTAATGCCAATGACATCCATGTTTGCATTGATATACTTCAACTCTTCAACACTGTGTATTTCCAGCAAAACCTCCAGTCCTAATTCATGCGCTTTGGCTGCCAAAGCGTGCAATTCCTCTTTCTTCAATGCAGCAGCAATCAACAACACGGCATCGGCACCTATTATTTTAGCTTGGTAAAGTTGGTATTCATCAACTATAAAATCTTTCCGTAAAATGGGAATATCAATTAGCGGACGAGCATCCTTAATGTCTTTCAGATTCCCGCCAAAAAACTTTTCATCCGTCAGTATGGATACAGCGGAAGCACCTGCGTTGGCATATCCGGGCACAATATCTTCAGCCAGAGCCTTGCGATGGATCCACCCTTTGGAAGGCGACCGGCGTTTGAATTCAGCAATGATACCGCTTGAAGAACTCTTTAAAGCTTCTTTGAGCGACCGCTGTTTAACTGTGGTTTCCAAACTGTTTTGAAGCTGTTCCAATGATATGCTTTGTTTCTGCAAATCAACCTCAAATCGCTTATTGGCTATAATTTCAGATAGTATATCTTTCATCTTGTTTAGCTGTTGAGTTCAACGAATTTATTCAGTACCTGTAAAGCCTTGCCGCTTTCCAAAGATTCTTTGGCCATATCAATGCACTCGAAAATTGATTTCTGTGATTCAATAACTTGTATGGCAAATGCCGAGTTGGCAATTACAACATCACGTTGGGCACTTGTTGCCTTGTTCTTTAATACATTATTGAATATCTTAGCAGCTTCTTCAGTAGTATCTCCTCCATACAAATCAGCTTCTTGGTAGCGCGAAAAGCCTAATGATTCCGGCGTATATATCTTCTCATTGCCGGATGTGGCTACTTTAAACTCGGTAGTCAGAGAAATTTCATCGTATCCGTCAAGGCTGTGTACTACGGCAAATTGGGTATCACTTTGCTGATAGGTGTAACTGTATAATCGCAACAAAGGCAAGTTATACACACCCAGTAATTGATATTTCGGAAATACAGGGTTGACCAAAGGACCTAGCATATTAAAGAAAGTGCGCACTCCCAAGGCCTTTCTAACAGGAGCAACCGCTTTCATAGCCGAGTTAAATAAAGGTGCATGCAGGTAAGCCATGTTACATTGTTCCATGCTGCGACGCAGTTTGTCATTGTCATTGGTAAACTTCACACCGTGCTGTTCCATCACGTTACTAGCTCCGCTTACCGAGGTTGCGCCATAGTTTCCGTGCTTCACCACCGGATATCCGGCGCCTGCCAATACAAAACAAGAGGCCGTTGATATGTTGAATGTATTTTTACCATCACCACCGGTGCCCACAATGTCGATGGGTGAAAACTCGTTGAGGTCAACGGGTATGCGCATATCGAGTAGGGCATCACGGAATCCGCAGAGCTCTTCCACCGAAATGTTACGCATCAGAAAAACGGTAATCAGAGAGGCTATTTGCGCATCACTGTATTTACCTTGCGCTATGTTTTGCAAAATATCTCGCGCTTCGCTGCGTCCCAGATATTGGTGTTCAAACAGTTTGTATAATATTTGTTTCATAAGATTATAAATTTAAGAAATTACTGATAATGGTTTTACCTTGTGGGGTTAACACCGACTCCGGATGAAACTGTATGCCGAATACACGGTATTGTTTGTGACGCAAGGCCATGACTTCTCCTTCTTTGCTTTCGGCCGTTATTTCTAAACAATCGGGAAATTCTTGCGGACTAACAACCCAAGAGTGATACCTGCCTACTAATATTTCTCCTTCCAGTCCGCTAAACAATTCATTGCTTTTTATAATGCTGATGGGCGTTTGCACACCGTGATGCACTTCCTTCAGGTTTTCCAGTTTGCCACCAAAGGCTTCGCCTATGGCCTGATGCCCCAGGCAGACTCCTAATATGGGTTTCTTGTCGGCATATTCCTTTATGAGCGGTAGCAGGAGTCCGGCTTCTTCGGGTATTCCGGGACCGGGAGAAAGGATGATTTTATCATACTGTTCCACCTCGCTTAGCACAATTTGGTCATTCCTTACAACCGTTACATCTTCTTCACCAAGCTCTTTTACCAAATGCAATAAATTATACGTAAATGAGTCGTAATTATCTAATATAAGTATTTTCATTGTTTTAAATATTGAATGATAAAACAGTGGGATTAATTTTTTAAAGTAACAGCCAGGTCTATGGCTTTTTTCAATGCACCTAGTTTGTTGTTCACCTCTTGCAGTTCATATTCGTCTTCGCTGCGTGCCACAATACCGCCTCCGGCTTGGAACCACAATTCGTTGTTACGACTTACAAACGTACGGATGGTAATGGCCTGATTCAATTCGCCGTTGAGTCCGATAAACCCTATGCAACCTCCGTATGCACCACGGTTATGCGGTTCAATTTCACTAATCAGCTGCATGGCGCGCACCTTAGGAGCACCGCTCAGCGTACCGGCGGGGAAAGTATCAATAAAAGACTTCATGGTATTGGCTCCCTCGTTCAATTCACCACAAACTCTGGATACCAAGTGTATGACGTGACTGTAGTACTGTGGCTCTTTGTAAAACAGAACGCGTACATCGTGGCAATTGCGACTTAAGTCATTGCGTGCCAGATCAACCAGCATCACATGCTCCGCATTTTCTTTCGGGTCGGCCAGCAAGGCCTCGGTCAGCTCTTTATCTTTCAGCGCATCTCCGGTGCGGCGAGTGGTTCCGGCTATGGGGTCAATGTATGCATTTCCGTTTTCAATCTTGCAATGTGTTTCGGGAGATGAACCAAAGATGCGATAACCTCCGAAATCAAAGTAAAACAAGTAAGGAGAGGGGTTGATACTTCGCAAGGCTCTGTACACTTTAAAATCATCGCCTGCGTAAGGTTGTATAAATCGCCTCGACAAGACGATTTGAAACACATCGCCTCTCAAACAGTGGGCTATTCCTTTGCGGACATTGGCTTTGTGCTGTTCATCGGTAATGGTGCTGGTTACCGGACCGGTTACTGAGAAGTTATAAGAAGCATAATTACGATTCTCTATGGCCGATTCGAGTTGTTCCAGTCCGCTTTCTTCATCCTCACATAACATTTCCACTAAGGTGAGCTCGTTTTTAAAATGATTGAACACCAGAATATACTTATATAAAATATACAATACATCGGGAGCATCATTCAAGTCGTCGTGACTTTCTTTTACCGGAATATTTTCAAAGTACTTTACCGCATTGAATGTTGTGTAGCCATACAATCCGCAAATGTTACTATTCTCACCACTAACCTTAAACTCAGAGATAAAACGATTGAGAGCCGTTTCTACAGTAAAAGTCTTACTCAATGTTTCTTCTACAGTTGTGTTATCCGGATAAGTCATGGTTGCTTTTCCGTTGTTAATGCCCACGCTGGCCATGGGACACAATGCAATGAACGATAAGCTGTTCTCTCCTGCATGATAATCGGAGCTTTCCATCAATGCCGATTGAGGGTACAAATCTCTCACTTTTAAGTAAATGCTTACGGGTGTATGCATATCTCCCAGCACTTTCTTGCTATTGGTTTTATATGAAAATTGTTTCATGATTTCCTGTTTTTAAAGGTAATAGTGTTTATTCATTATTGAGCAGGAGCATTATCGAGATAGGTCTCTATATCTTTATCGCCTCGACCAGATACGGTAAGTACCACTACATCTTCGGGCTTAAAAGACATTTTTTTGAGTGCTCCCAAGGCATGTGCCGATTCCAATGCCGGAATAATTCCTTCAATCCGGGTTAATTCATAAGCTGCTTCAATGGCTTCATCGTCATTAATTGCAATGACAGTTGCTCTCCTTTGTGCGGCTAGATTAGCATGAATAGGGCCAATACCCGGATAATCCAATCCGGCTGAAATAGAATAAGGTTCCTCTATTTGTCCGTCTTCACTTTGAATAACATACGTACGTGCTCCGTGTATGATACCCGTTTTTCCCAATTGAATGGTAGCAGCCGTGAGGCCCGTGTCAACTCCTTTTCCTCCCGCTTCCGCTAATACAATCTTGATGCGTTCGTCATCAATAAAATGATAAATGGTTCCGGCTGCATTGCTTCCGCCTCCTACACAAGCAATCAGGTAATCAGGATAATCGCGTCCTTCTTTTTCGAGCAACTGTTTTTTTATTTCCTCACTGATGATAGATTGCAAACGGGCTACCATGTCCGGATAGGGGTGAGGACCAACCGTAGAACCGATAATATAAAACGTATCGGCCGGATGACAACACCAGTCGCGTATGGCTTCGTTAGTGGCATCTTTCAACGTCATGTTTCCCGACGTAACAGGAACCACTGTAGCTCCCAGCATTTTCATCTTTTCAACATTAATGTGTTGGCGTTCTACATCCGTTTTGCCCATGTAAACAATGCATTCAAGGTCCATTAGGGCACAAACAGTAGCAGTAGCTACTCCATGTTGCCCGGCACCGGTTTCGGCAATAATTCTTTTCTTGCCCATCCGTTTAGCCAACAAAATCTGTCCCACGGTATTGTTTATTTTATGAGCCCCGGTGTGGTTAAGATCCTCGCGTTTCAGGTAAATCTTGCACCCGTATTTTTCCGAAAGGCGGTTTGCCAAATACAGCGGAGAAGGGCGTCCCACATAATCTCTCAACAGTTGTTCAAACTCTTTTTTGAAGTCATCACTCTGCAAAACTTTCAGATAATTGTTCTTCAGGTCTTCCACGCATTTGTGAAGAATTTCCGGAATGTATGCTCCACCAAACTCGCCGTAATACCCATTTTGATCTACTAAAAAACTTTTCATAATGCTTTTATATATATTATAATTTTTGTCTGAAAAAAGAAAGAGCCCTGTCGTAAGTTCGACAGGGCTCTTTAACTGTAATATCTTCTTTAGTATATATACACGAGACTGCTACCTTACGACCTTATGGAGTTGTAAGTAGCGCCACCAACCTGTATTTACTAAAATTATTCTCATTATATTTTGTTCTTATTCGGTTGCAAATGTAATCAGATTGATTTTAATACCAAACAAAATCTTACTTTTTTTTGTGTCGACCTGAAAAAAGTTTGTAGAACATTTCTTCTTCCTTGCTGTTTTATTTCAAAATGAGTATTTTTATAGCATATTAATTTAAAATCAAAAAGTGTAGCTATGTACAATTTTAGTTTTCAGAATCCCGTCAAGTTAATTATGGGCAAGGGTACCATTGCCACTCTATCAAATGAAATACCCAAAGACAAAAGCATCATGATTACCTTTGGCGGAGGTAGTGTAAAAAAGAATGGAGTTTATGATCAGGTAATAAAAGCCTTACAAGGCTATAATACCGTTGAATTTTGGGGAATTGAGCCCAATCCTTCTATTGAAACTCTGCGCAAAGCTATTGCTTTGGGTAAAGAGAAGAAAGTCGATTTTTTGTTGGCAGTAGGTGGTGGATCGGTTATTGACGGAACTAAACTGATTTCTGCCGGTTTGTTGTACGATGGTGATGCCTGGGATATGGTGCTTACCGGTAAGCCTGCTGCAGGAACAGTGCCTTTAGCAACGGTGCTTACACTACCTGCTACGGGTTCTGAGATGAATAACGGTGCTGTCATCTCTAGTTATGAAAAGAAAGAGAAGCATGCATTTTTTGCTAATTATCCGGTGTTCTCTATTCTTGATCCGGAAGTAACCTTTACGTTGCCCGATCATCAGATTGCCTGCGGATTAGCTGATACATTTGTGCATGTAATGGAGCAGTACATGACAACTCCGGGGCAATCTCGCCTGATGGACAGGTGGGCAGAATCTATTTTGCAGACGTTGATTGAAATTGCACCTAAAATTCGTGAAAACAAAACTGATTATCAGTTGATGGCCGATTTTATGCTTTCTGCTACCATGGCCTTGAACGGATTTATTGCCATGGGTGTATCGCAAGACTGGGGCACACACATGATTGGGCATGAACTGACAGCACTTCACGGCTTGTCGCACGGACATACGCTGGCCATTGTTTATCCGGCTACGCTGCGAGTTTTAAAAGAAGATAAAGCCGGTAAGATTCTACAATATGCTGAAAGGGTATGGCAAATTAGCACCGGAAGCAATGAAGAACGTATCAACAAAGCTATTGCCAAAACTGAAGAGTTTTTCCGTTCATTAGGACTCACTACGCGCCTTAATGAAGAACAAATTGGTGAAGCTACCATCAACGAAATTGAGAAACGATTTACCGAACGTAATGTGGCTTACGGCGAAAACGGTAAGGTAACCGCCGCGGTAGCCAGGCAGATACTTGAAAGTTGTCTTTAATTGATAAATCCTTAATAACTAATGAGCATGAAAACAGTGAATAATTCTTTGATGAGAATCATATTTGCCATGATTATAGGCTTGGTATTGGTCGTTTGGCCGGATGCGGCTGCTAATTACATGGCCATAACCATAGGGATTTTATTTATTATTCCCGGAATAATAAGCATTGTGGGTTATTTTGCAAGTAAAAATATGCCTGAGCTTTCTACACGTTTTCCGATTGAGGCCGTAGGAAGCATCCTCTTAGGTTTGTGGTTGGTTATTATGCCCGATTTCTTTGTCAATATACTAATGTTCCTATTGGGATTCATACTGATTATGGCCGGCATACAACAAATTGCTTCACTGTTTTCAGCCAGGAAATGGGTGAGAGTACCGGGACTGTTTTACGTGATTCCGGTACTTATTCTGCTGGCGGGAATAACCGTTTTACTAAATCCTGGCGAAACACTGAAAACAACTTTCGTAATCATTGGAATTACTTGTTTAGTCTATGCCATTGCAGAACTTATTAACTGGTTTAAATTCCTAAGATTGAAGCCTCAAAATAAAATGATTGCCCCGGTTGAAGATGCAGAAATCATTGAAGATGAAGCTTAAAAAACAACTAAAAAACATGCAAAAAATGCGTTTTGTAACTCGTTGATTATCAATTGTTTGCAAGCGCGTTTCTAGAAGAGAAGAGAATAGAAGAGAAAAGAAGAGTAAAGTATAGAAGAAATAAAGAAAAAACTTCTTCTGCCGAAGAAGAAAAAGAAAGCAGTAACAGTTGTTTTTTGGGGTGTCACAGAATGTGATGCTTCTATTTCAATCTCACGTTTTTTTGCTCCCTAAAAGAAAAATAAAAAAAAGTTTGGGTGTGGACATTTGTCCTGCACCTAACTTGTTTTTTATGCTTTTCTTTGCCAAATGATTTTAGGCAAACTTGAAAGCATGCCTGTTCAGGGCCCGTTCATGCATGTAATTGAGTAGAAAATTGCCCCGAGCAATTGGTTCGATTGCAACGACCAATCCACTCAATTGCCCCGAGCAGTTGTCAAATTGCTCCGAGCAATTTTTTATGTGGTTGCAATTGGCTGTCATGCAAATAAAAGAAGCTTGCAATAGGGTAGAGGAGCAAGCTTTTTGATGTGATATTAAATCTGCCTGCGTTATTTGAAATATTGATTTCCTAAAAATGAGAAGAGGACTACCTCACGGCACCCCTCTCCTGCAAACTTAAAACAACCAACAAAAGAAATAGATAATTTTAAAATTATCTAGATTCTTATCTTTATCTGATAAACAAGAGTTCTCTGTACTTAGGCAGTGTCCACATTTGGTTGTCGACAATTAACTCAAGCTTATCAATGTGATATCTGATTTCTTCCAGCATAGGAACAATCTTATCGTGATAAACAACTGCTTTTTCACGTTCGCTCTCAATCTTGTTAGCCACTTTACGAGCTTCAATCATGGCGTCAACATGTTCTTTGATGTATGCTGTACGGTCTGCAATTTCCTCAATCAGCTCAAGGTTTTTAGCAGAAAGCTTCTCAGCTTTTTCACCCGGGAACAGGTTCTTCATTTTGTACACGTTGTCAATCAAATCGCTTTGATATTGCGTTGCCACGGGAATGATGTGGTTCATGGCTAAGTCGCCCAACACACGTGCTTCAATTTGAATTTTCTTAGTATATGTTTCCCATTTAACCTCGTTGCGTGCTTCGAGTTCTTTTTTGGTAAGAACACCGGTAGCCTCAAACATGGCAATGGTTTCGGGTTTCAAGTAATTATCGAAGATAACAGGAACGCTTGTTTCACAGTCCAAACCGCGTTTAGCTGCTTCAACTTTCCATTCGTCGCTGTATCCGTTACCATCAAAATGGATGTTTTTGCACTCTTTGATGTATCCGCGGATGATTTCGAGAATAGCAGAAATCTTCGGTTCACCTTTGTCAATCAAAGTATCAACGTCTTTTTTGAACTTAACCAATTGCTCAGCTAAAGCAGCATTAAGAGCAATCATGGCCGATGCACAGTTAGCTTCAGAACCTACTGCACGGAATTCAAAACGGTTACCTGTGAAAGCAAAAGGAGAAGTACGGTTACGATCAGTGTTGTCAATCAGCAATTCAGGAATTTGTGGAATATCCAATTTCAATCCTTGTTTGCCGCTTAAGCTGATCAAATCATCTTTTGTACTCTCGGCAATGTGCTGCAACACTTGTGTAAGCTGCTTGCCCAAGAAAGAAGAGATGATTGCAGGAGGTGCTTCGTTGGCTCCCAAACGGTGTGCATTGGTAGCACTTGAGATACTTGCTTTAAGCACTCCGTTGTGTTTGTAAACAGCCATCAGGGTGTTAACAACGAATGTAATGAAACGCAAGTTCTCTTCAGGAGTTTTGCCCGGTCCCATCAACAGTACGCCGGTATCTGTTCCCAATGACCAGTTATTGTGTTTACCCGAACCGTTTACGCCTTTGAACGGTTTTTCGTGCAACAGCACGCGGAAACCATGACGACGTGATACTTTGCGCATAACAGACATGATAAGCATGTTGTGATCAACAGCCAAGTTACATTCTTCGTAGATTGGCGCAAGTTCAAATTGGTTTGGAGCAACTTCGTTGTGGCGGGTTTTAACAGGTATTCCAAGTTTTAATGATTCAATTTCAAGGTCTTTCATGAAAGCAGCTACACGAGTAGGAATAGCACCAAAGTAGTGATCTTCCAACTGTTGATTTTTAGCACTGTCGTGACCCATTAAAGTACGTCCGGTAAGCAATAAATCGGGACGTGCAGCGTACAAGCCTTCGTCAACTAAGAAGTATTCTTGTTCCCAGCCTAGATAAGCATATACTTTCTTTACCTCAGGATTGAAGTAGTGGCACACTTCAACAGCAGCTTTATCAACAGCTCTCAATGCTTTCAAAAGAGGAGCTTTATAGTCTAAAGATTCGCCGGTGTATGCTATGAATATGGTTGGGATGCACAAGGTATCGTCAACAATAAATGCAGGTGAGGAGGGATCCCAAGCAGAGTATCCTCTAGCTTCGAAAGTGTTACGGATACCACCGTTAGGGAAACTCGATGCATCAGGTTCTTGTTGAACCAACAATTTGCCCGAGAATTCTTCCATCATTCCACCTTTGCCATCATGTTCAACAAATGCATCATGCTTTTCAGCAGTGCCTTCTGTCAAAGGATGAAACCAGTGTGTGTAATGAGTAGCTCCCATTTCAATGGCCCATTTTTTCATACCGGCAGCTACATCATCGGCAATAGTGCGATCAAGTGCAGTACCGTTGTCAATAGCGTCAACTAGTTTCTGGTAAACTTTGCCAGGAAGGTACTTGTACATTTTGGTGCGGTTAAATACGAATTTTCCAAAATACTCTGAAGGGCGCTCGGCCGGTACAGCTACCTCCACAGCTTTCTTTTTGAAGGCTGTTTCAACGACTCTAAATCTTAATTTTGACATAATTTGAAATTTGATTTGTTGATAAATAATTTTAAGTAACTCTTTCTTCGTTCCCGGAAAGGCGGCCAAGCCCGTCCGGGATAATATATTTTAGTTGTAAGCGGATTCGCCATGTTCGTAAATGTCCAATCCTTCTTCTTCAATACGTGCCGTAACACGAAGACCATGTACTCTGTCGAGAACCTTAAACAAGATGAAACCCATACCTGCTGCCCATACTCCGATAAGAAGTGCGCCGAATAACTGAGCAAGCAAAAGTGAAGTACCACCACCGAAGAATAGTCCGCCTTCAGCAGCAAATAAGCCGGTCATCACTGTACCTAAGAAACCGCATACTCCGTGTACTGATGAAGCACCAACGGGATCGTCTATTTTCAATACTTTCTCAATAAATTCAACTGAGTAAATCATAACCACTCCACAAATGGCACCAATAATTACTGCGCTAAGCGGGGAAACAAGATCACACCCTGCTGTGATACCTACTAGTCCGGCCAAAATGCCATTCAAAGTCAATGACAAAGATGGTTTACTGTATTTTACCCAGCTCAGTAACAATGAAAATACACCACCTGCACAAGCCGCCAAGTTTGTGGTAAGGAACACATGTGATATGGCAACGCGATCAGTCTCAGTTGCTGCTGCCAGCTGTGAGCCGGGGTTGAATCCAAACCATCCGAACCATAAGATAAATACACCCAATGCTGCAATAGTTAGACTGTGTCCAGGAATGGCTTTTGATTTGCCGTCTTTTCCATATTTTCCAAGACGCGGACCGAGAATGGCAGCACCTACTAAAGCAATCCATCCACCTACAGAGTGTACAATAGTAGAACCTGCGAAATCGTGGAATGTAGCTCCGAAAGTAGTCATCATGAAGCTGTCTGCAGCACCGTTCATCAGCCAACCGCCTCCCCAAGTCCAGTGACCGGATACAGGGTAAATTACAGCACTAATAAATATTGTATAAACAATATACATAGAGAATTTTGTACGCTCAGCCATTGCTCCTGAAACGATTGTAGCAGCCGTGGCACAAAATACAGTTTGGAAAATAAGGAATCCTTCTGTGGGTAAACTACCCGAATAGAAAGACAAGTCAAAGAAGTGCGGAGCACCTACAAAACCTCCAACTCCAAACATCAATCCGAAACCAATGGCCCAATAAAGCAAAGAACCTAATAAGAAATCAACAAAGTTCTTCATCAAAATATTGGCTGTATTCTTTGACCGGGTAAAACCTGCTTCCACCAAAGCAAAACCGGGCTGCATAAAGAACACAAGGGCTGCTGCCAATAACATCCATACAGTGTTTAGTCCTAAAACCAAATCGCCTACCGTGTCGGGTGCAGCTTCAGCGGCAGGAGCTACTGCCTCAACCACTGCCGGGGCTACCGCAGTACTATCTACTGCTGTCGTGTCTTGTGCCAAAGCACTTGTTGCGAAGAAGAATGCCATCATCATGGCGCCTGCAATCCATAGCTTCGCAATGCTATGTTTTTTATATGTATCCATAATCGTGAATCTTATTTATATATTATACCTATTGTCAAACCTGATTTTACTTCTCTTGTTCTGCATTATAAAGTGCAATGTCACCTCTCTCACCAGTACGGATACGAATGGAATCTTCAATGGGAATAACAAAGATTCTTCCATCTCCAATTTCACCTGTCTGCGCCGATTTGATAATTGCTTGTACAGTTTTCTCTGCATTTTTGTCGCGTACAACAATAGAAATCAAGGTTCTTTCAATAAAGCTGGTATCATATACCACTCCACGATAGATACGTCCTTGTCTTGCTTTTCCTACCCCTCTTACATCATAATAAGAGAACCATTCAATGTCCGCTTCCAGAAGTGCGTCTTTAACTTCTTCGAACTTGGTTTTACGGATAATTGCTTCAATCTTTTTCATATGCTTTAAAATTAGTGTGTCGCTAATACTCAAAGAGGTATAAAGTGTTGGCAGCCACAGTAAGGTTACCATACAACAAACCGAAAAATCAATAAACTACGGCTACCTCACTTTATACTCTCTGAATTGTTTTTTTATTTTTAGAATGTCATGCCAAAAGTAAGATAAGCTTTATCTGAGCATGGATTCCAAATTGCTTTCGCAAAAACTGGTAGCGTAAATGAATCTGTTACCTTAATCTCTTTAGTTCCTTTGAAAGCTATGTTTGTCACTGCAAATCCGGATGCACCGTAGAATGTGTTTTCCCAAGGAGTAGCACCTATTTCAGCCGAACAATCAACGCCTCCCAATTTAAAGGGAGCACTTGCTTCGAAGTAAGAAGAGTAAGCTCTGTCACCGTTTGCTTTAACTCCATCGGCACCACCAATGTTGGTATTCCATGATAAAGCCAGCGGACCAAAGTCATATCCGATTGTTGCTTCGAACACATGAACTGTGCTGTGAGCGCCATAATCGAAATATTTGCTTTCAGTTCCATAGTAGTTAAACCAATAGTCAGTAAATGCTAAGCTCAACCCTCCGGTGCTATATCCCAGAGTAAGATCAAATTCACGTGTGTCTGTTTTTTCAAGACCAACAGATCCCCATCCGGTAAGAGATAAACCTCCTTTTGAGATAGAAATACTAGGCTGAAGACTAACACCCCCTAAATCTTGTCCTCTCCAGACATATCCACTAACTAAATCAGCACCTAAAGAAACTTCCACTTTATCTTGTGCCTTTACGTCAAAAGGCATCAGATATGTTAGTAACGCAACTGCAATTACTCCCCATTTTGTTAAATTCATTTTGCTCATCGTTTTTACATTTTAAGTTAGAAAAATTGTGGATTTGTCGTCCCAAATATATAGTAGCGCGCAATTACTATCTTTTTAAAGCTGCAATGAAAAAGAAAGGCTTTTTTATTTGATCCAGTTTCTGATTCTTCTCATTGCTTCAATACAGTTTTCTCGTTCTCCAAAAGCAGTTAACCTGATATATCCTTCACCACTTGGTCCGAATCCTACACCCGGTGTTCCTACTACATTGGCCTCATAAAGCATCTGATCAAAGAAACGCCATGAGCTTGTATTATTGGGCGTTTTTACCCATAAATAAGGAGCGTTTTCGCCTCCATAAACTTTTAAGCCTGTAGCTTCGAGCCCCTCTTTCATAATTTTGGCGTTGGTCATGTAATAGTTTATGGTTTCTTTCACTTGTTCTTTTCCTTCTGGGCTATATATGGCTTCAGCTCCGCGTTGGGTTATATATGAAGTTCCATTGAACTTGGTGCACTGCCTGCGATTCCAAAGCTTATTGAGCGATATACGCTCGCCGGATAATGTAGCAGCCGTTACTTCTTTCGGCACAATAGTATAACCACATCTTACTCCTGTAAACCCTGCTGTTTTTGAAAAACTACGAAATTCAATGGCACATTTTCTAGCACCTTTAATTTCATAAATAGAGTGGGGGATTTCTGGGTCTTGAATGTAAGCCTCGTATGCTGCATCAAACAAGATTAGCGTGTCATTTGCCAACGCATAGTTTACCCACTTTTTCAGTTCTTCTTTCGTTAATGTGGTTCCCGTTGGGTTGTTGGGATAACATAAATACAAAATATCAATTCGCTTGTCGGGTATCTGAGGAATGAAGTCATTATCACTTGTACAGGGTATGTAAACCACATTGCTCCATTTTCCATCTTCTTGTAATACACCGGCACGCCCGCTCATTACGTTACTGTCAATGTACACCGGGTAAATAGGATCCGTAACTCCCACACTATTATCATGACGAAGTATATCACCAATATTGCCGGTATCACTCTTTGCTCCATCATTTACGAAAACTTCCGTTGGACTAAGGTGTATTCCTCTCGGAGTGAAATCGTTTTTAATAATAGCGTCTATCAAAAAATCATATCCCTGTTCCGGACCATAACCACGAAAGGTTCCTTTGCTTGTTAACTCCTCAACAGCCTTGTGCATCGCTTCAATGGATGCTTGTGGCAAAGGGCGTGTTACATCTCCAATTCCTAAACGAATAATATCTTGCTTAGGGTGTGTAACTTTGAACGTATTAACTTTCTTTGCTATGTCTGAAAATAAATAACTTCCAGGCAATTTTAAAAAATGTTCGTTTACTAATGCCATACTTGTTTATTGTTTTAAGTTTGTTGTATCTGTCAATGTCTAAATCTTAATCTTCAACTTCAATTTCACCATCAAACACTTTTGTTGCGGGACCAGTCATAAATACATGGTTGCTTTTTTCGTCCCACTCAATGGTCAGCGTTCCTCCGTCCATCACAACATTGCTTGTTCTTCCACTTTTTTTATTTATAAAAGCAGCAACCGCTGTTGCGCATGCTCCGGTTCCGCACGCTTGTGTAATACCCGATCCTCTTTCCCAAACTCGCATCCTAACATCTCCGTTTGTTTGTATCTGTGCAAATTCAACGTTTATGCGATCTTTAAAGTAAGAATGATTCTCTAACACAGGCCCTATTATAGGTAAATCAACTGTTGTTATATCTTCTACGAAAATTACCAAATGAGGATTTCCCATTGATATAGCAGTTGCTTTATATTCTTTTCCGTTTACTTTTATGGGCTGGGCAATCATTTCTTCTTTTATTCCACCCTCTCTATATTCAATCAGCTCCATGGAAGGTTCGCCCATATCTACTGTAACAGCTTCAACTGTATTCTCTTTAATAGAAAGCTTGAGCAACTTTATGCCCGATAATGTTTCCAATGAAATTTCTCTTTTTGCAGTCAGTCCATATTCATATAAATATTTGCCGATACAACGACTGGCATTTCCGCACATCATAGCTTCCGAGCCATCGGCATTAAATATTCGCATACTGAAATCTGCTATCTTTGATTTATCAATCAGGACCAACCCGTCACTTCCAATACCAGTGTGTGGCTTACTCCAAGTGATAGATTTTTCTTCTGGATTTGCAATTGGGTACTTAGTATTATCTACATATATGTAGTCATTACCGGCACCATGCATTTTCGTGAACTTAATTACCTTTACCATTTTGAGGTTCTATTCTCTTAAATTATTTCTTTTTGTTGTTTTATAATGCAAATATATATCTTTTTGATGAAATAATGCTTTAAATGCTTTCATTTATAGAAATAATTTAAAAGACTTATTATTTTAATGTAAATGAGGTGTATTTAGTATCACATTAATATTTATACGATATATATAATTAAAAACTGAAAGTATATGGGCTTAATTGCTCCTAATGATAGTTATAAAATAACATCATTAGGAGGCTAGTAAAGAACAAATAGATAGCAATTATTTGTTTTTTAAAACATTTTGTAGGGTAATAGGCTCATTGGTTGTGATAAAATCTACTTGATTAGTTATACACCATTGAAAATCTTCTGTGTTATTAACCGTCCACACATTTACCTTTAAACCCAATTGATGGCATTCTGTTATGAGTTGAGGATTTTTTTTGAATACACTCAGGTGATAATCAGCCCCAGATGCCCCTATCTCCTTTAACTGTGCAGGCGTTAAGTCGCCCTTCAAGTAATAAACAGGTGTGTTTTGAGGAGCAAGTTTAATAAACTCTTTCACTGCATGTTTTGAGAAACTAATGTACTCCATCCTATCTTCCAATTTCATATCATGCACCATAGCCACTATCCTCTTAACAGCTTCGCTCTCACGTTCAGCACTACTCTGTTCTTTAAGTTCAAGTATTAATTTAGTTTTAAGTTTGCTGGCTTCAGTCAGATAGTCAGACAGGCCAGGCATTGTTTCTCCATTTTTAAGGCGTAATTTTTGTAATTGTTCGTAATTGCTGTCTTCCATTCTTTGCCCCATAAATGATGCATCGTGGTTAACAATGAGTTTATTGTCTTTAGTGAGCCAAACATCAAATTCACTACCATAACAGTTTATTGAATCTGCCTTTACTAAGGCTGCAATACTGTTCTGTGCAGAACCATCTGTTTTCCAGAAGCCTCTGTGGGCAATGACATTTGTTTGTGCGCTAATTTGGCTCACAAAAAGAGCAAACGCTCCTGCAAAAAATAATCTTTTAATATTCATAATATAGGTTTTAATGTACAGAAGCAAAGGTATAAAAAAATGGTAGCATAGAAATCACAGAGGAAAATATCTTGTGATCACTATGCCACCATTGTAAAATGACAAACTAGATGTATTGTTTAATATGATTCGGCATGTACGCCTTTTACAGCTCTTCCCGAAGGATCATTGACATTTTGAAAAGAAGCATCCCAAGCCAATGCTTCGGCTGTAGAACATGCTACGCTAGGCACACTGGGCACTGAACGAGCCGCGCTTTCACTAGGGAAATGTTCTTCAAAAATGCTTCTATAGTAATACTCTTCTTTGCTTAAAGGAGTATTTATGGGGAACCTTTCGTGAGCATGAAGCATTTGTTCGTCTGTTACAGCATTCGTTGTGACTTCTTTGAGAGTATCAATCCAATTGTAGCCAACGCCATCGCTAAATTGTTCTTTTTGACGCCATGTTACACTTTCGGGTAACATATCGGCAAATGCTTCACGAACTATTTTCTTTTCAATAACATTTCCAGGTGCCATTTTAGCTTGAGGATTCAGGCGCATTGCTACATCGAGAAACTCCTTATCAAGGAAAGGAACTCGTCCTTCAACTCCCCATGCTGCCAAACTTTTGTTTGCTCGCAAACAATCATACATGTGTAACTTGCTTAATTTTCGAACGGTTTCATCATGAAAAGCTTTCGCATCAGGAGCTTTATGAAAATATAAGTAACCTCCAAAAATTTCATCGGCACCTTCACCACTCAGTACCATCTTAATGCCCATTGATTTAATGACACGAGCCAATAAATACATCGGGGTAGAAGCACGTACGGTTGTAACATCATAGGTCTCAATGAAATAAATGACATCTCTGATGGCATCTAAACCTTCTTGAACGGTGTAGTTGATTTCATGGTGCACTGTTCCTATATAGTCAGCCACTTCACGTGCTTTTGATAAATCCGGTGCTCCCTTTAGACCTATAGCAAAAGAGTGCAACTGCGGCCACCATGCATCACTTGCGCCATCAGTTTCAATGCGTTTAGATGCGTATTTTTTAGCAACGGCAGAAATAACACTACTGTCAAGTCCTCCACTTAATAGTACTCCATAGGGAACATCACTCATCAATTGTCTTTGTACGGCATCTTCAAGCGCATCGTGTACATCAGAAACTTTGGCATCATTGTTTTTAACGGTCTCATATTCAGTCCACTCACGTTGATACCAGCGCTTCATGACCCCTTCTTTACTCCAATAATAATGTCCTGGTAAAAAAGGTTCATACTCATCGCAAAAGCCTTCAAGTGCTTTTAATTCACTTGCACAATAGATTTTACCATCTGCATCTTTACCTATATAAAGAGGTATCACACCAATAGGATCTCGGGCAATAAGAAATTCATCTTTTTCTTCGTCATACAAAGCAAAAGCGAAAATGCCACTCAAATCTTCTAGAAAATCAATGCCTTTATGTTTATACAAAGCAAGAATAACTTCACAGTCAGACCCTGTTTGGAAGTCATATTTACCGGCATATTCATTACGCAAGTCCCGATGATTATAGATCTCGCCGTTTACAGCAAGTACTTGCTTTTTATCGGCACTATAGAGCGGCTGTCCTCCACTTTGAGGATCAACTATTGACAAACGCTCATGAGCCAATATAGCCTTGGAGCCTACGTAAATTCCACTCCAATCGGGCCCGCGATGACGTATTTTCTGGGCCATTTTAAGAGCCTTTTGTCTTAACTCTTTTCTCTGCTCTTTTATATTGAATATTCCTACGATTCCGCACATAAGTTTTCTTTTTTGGGGGTGTTAATACTTCTTTAAAAGGAGTTTTATGTTTTACTTGCTTAAGTACTGGTCAACTTTGTGAACCATTTCTTTAGCAGCCGACATGGCCCTTACAACAAGACTTGGACCACTGATATAATCTCCGGCAGCAAAAACATTTTGGGCATATTGTGGTACTTCAGGTTTTAAGAATCCCATAGCCAATAAAACTAAATCGGCCTCTATTATCTCTTTTTTACCTGTAGCTTTCATGGTGGAACGACCACCATTTTCAGAAGGGATCCATTCCACTTCTTCAACCTCAACACCTGTTACTTTTCCATTTTTGCCTAAAAACTGATTAGAAGTCAGACTCCATCTTCTCAAACAGCCTTCTTCGTGACTTGAGCTGGTTTTCAAAACATTGGGCCACTGTGGCCAAGGTGTTGCGCTATTATGTCCGGCAGGAGGCTGAGGGAGAATCTCAATTTGAGTAACGCTCAGTGCACCTTGACGGATACTGGTTCCTATGCAATCTGATCCGGTATCACCACCGCCAATAACAAGCACTTTTTTACCTTTGGCATTAATTAATTTATCTTTGGGGAAAGTTTGTCCTTCCAAAATGCGATTTTGCTGGCTTAGTATCTCCATAGCAAAATGTATTCCTTTGAACTCTCTTCCCGGAACAGACAAATCTCTTGGAGTTTCTGCCCCCACACAAATACAATAAGCATCGAAACCGGCAGGAAGGTTTTGAAGATTTACTTCAACACCCATTTCAAACTGAATACCTTCAGCTTTCAAGAAAGCCATACGACGGTCAATTATATTTTTATTCAGCTTAAAGTTAGGAATACCAAAACGCAACAAACCTCCTGGGGCTTCAGCCTTATCGAATAAAGTCACTAAATAACCTTTTTTATTCAATCGGTTGGCAGCTGTCAGTCCGGCAGGGCCTGCACCAATGACGGCTACCTTTTTTCCGTTTCTTTTTGGAGTAATGGCTTTAATATATCCTTCGCGAAAAGCTGCTTCAACAATTGCAGCTTCATTTTCACGAATAGTCACAGGCTCATCAGAAGATAATTTAAGCACACAACTCTTCTCGCAAGGCGCCGGACAAATTCTACCCGTAAACTCGGGAAAATCACATGTGGATGAGAGTATTTCGTATGCTTCTTTCCAGTTTCCCCTGTAAAGAGCATCTTGCCATTCAGGTTGTTTATTGCTTACAGGACAAGCCCAATGACAGAAAGGAATGCCACAGTCCATGCAGCGAGACGCCTGAAGTCGGCGATCATTAGTATTGAGGGTTTGTTCAACTTCCCCAAAGTCGGTAATACGTTCATGTACAGGTCTATAACCTGCCTCTTGTCTATGTATTTTAAGAAATGCTTTCGGATCTCCCATAATGTAACTTTTTAATAATCTTTTGTGGTGATTTGTTTTAATAATCTCTCTGCATATCGGCAATTTTCTGCTGCAATTTCTGCATTTGCTCTTCTTGCAGAACTTTTTTGTATTCAATTGGCACTACCTGAATGAATTGGTCTACATATTTATTCCAGTCATCAAGCATTGTTCTAGCCAACTTAGAACCAGTATAGAGATAATGTTGACGAATTAATTCATGTAATTCTTTCCGGTAACTAGCTTCCTCAATCAACGATAGTTCAACCATCTCCATGTTACAGAAAAAGTCAAAATTGCCATCTTTGTTCCATACATAAGCAACACCACCGCTCATACCTGCAGCAAAATTCTTTCCGGTAGTTCCCAATACTACCACACGACCACCAGTCATGTATTCGCAACAATGGTCACCTGCTCCTTCAACAACGGCTATTGCCCCAGAATTACGTACTGCAAAACGTTCGCCCACCTTGCCATTAATATAAACTTCTCCAGAAGTAGCGCCATACAAAAGAGTGTTACCTGCAATGGTATTCTTTTCGGCATCAAAGTTACTTCGAACAGGTGGTAAAACTGCTATGCGGCCACCACTAAGCCCTTTGCCTAAATAGTCGTTAGCTTCTCCTTCCAATTTGAAATTGACTCCGGGAACAAGGAAAGCTCCGAAACTCTGTCCGGCAGAACCTTTAAACTTAATATTTAAGGTATGTTCCGGTAGTCCTTTTTCACCGTTTTTAGTGGCAATAGTACCAGAGAGCATTGCTCCGACAGCACGATCTGTATTGGCAATTGTATACTCCAAAGATATTTCTTTGTTATCCTCAATGGCCGCTTTAGCTGCTTGAATGATGGCAACATCTTTCACCTGATCTACTCCGTGATCTTGGTTGATAATGTGTCTTAAAGCTGCATCGTTATTTATTCTGAATAAAACTTTTGAGAAGTCAAGCAAAGCATGCTTTTCAGTTTTATTCTCCGATTTTCTGTTAATCAAATCCGTACGTCCTACTATGTCATCGAGCTTAGTGAATCCCATTTCGGCAAGATGTTCTCTAACTTCCTCCGCTAAGAAAGTAAAGAAATTAACTAGGTATTCGCTACGTCCCAAAAATCTTTTTCTTAGTTCTGCATCTTGGGTTGCAACACCAACAGGACAAGTATTCATGTGGCATTTACGCATCATGACGCAACCTAACACAATTAATGCAGAAGTAGCAAAACCAAATTCTTCGGCTCCTAACATAGCCATTATGACAATGTCACGACCAGTTTTTATCTGACCATCAACTTGTAGCTTAACTTGTCCTCTTAAACTGTTCAATACCAAAGTTTGTTGAGTTTCGCTTAAGCCTAATTCCGGTGATATACCTGCATATTTAATGGAAGATGCAGGAGAAGCACCTGTTCCACCTTCTGCTCCTGAAATCACAATGAGATCTGCCTTAGCTTTTGCGACACCAGCTGCAATAGTTCCAACTCCAGTTTCAGCAACCAATTTGACACTTATTTTTGCGTTCGGATTTACATTTTTCAAATCAAAAATAAGCTGTGCTAAATCTTCTATAGAGTATATATCGTGGTGAGGTGGAGGAGATATAAGTGATATACCAGGTATGCTATGGCGTGTCTTAGCAATAACTTGATCAACTTTATATCCTGGTAATTGTCCGCCTTCTCCAGGCTTAGCTCCTTGTGCTATCTTAATTTGGATTTCATCTGCATTAACTAAATATTCTGTGGTCACACCAAATCGTCCGGAAGCAACCTGTTTGATAGCACTGCGAAGACTTGTTCCATCTTCACGAGGAATAAATCTGGCAGCATCTTCACCACCTTCTCCCGTATTGCTACGACCATGTATTTTGTTCATGGCTATAGCCATTGCTTCATGAGCTTCTCTGCTAATAGAGCCGTATGACATAGCACCAGTTACGAACCGTCTCATGATATTCTCGGCGGGCTCAACCTGATCAATACTAATGGGACTACGTTTGTATTCAAAAAAATCTCTCAAGAAAATAGGAGAATCCTTACCATCAACCAAAGAAGAAAACTCTTTGAATTTTTTATAGCTTCCCAATCTTGTTGCAAGTTGCAATGTACTTATTGTTTCAGGATTCCATGCATGCTGCTCCCCATCTTTTCTATATGCATAAATACCCTTATTGATAAGTAATCCGTCAATATTTTCATTAGCAAATCCATCCTGATGAAAAGCAATCGCATCTTTAGCAATTTCTTCCAATCCAATACCGCTAATACTTGAATTAATACCGCCAAAGTATGCATTACTTAATTCTGCACTTAATCCAACCGCTTCAAAAATCTTAGCTCCACGATAGGAACGTATCGTGCTGATGCCCATCTTACTAATAACCTTCAGTAAACCTTTGCATATCGCTTTGATATAATTTTTTTCCGCTGTTGCATAGTCTAGCTGAATTTCTTTCTTTGCTACAAGATTATCCAAAATAGCAAATGCCATATATGGATTTAGTGCGCTAGCACCAAAACCTAGCAGAAGTGCTGCGTGCATTACTTCACGTATCTCTCCCGATTCAACTATCAAGGCGGTCTGTACGCGTTTCCCTACAGAGATAAGATGGTGATGAACCGCACTGACAGCTAATAACGAAGGTATTGCAGCATGTTTTTCATCAACGTCTCTGTCCGACAAAATGATGTAGTTAACTCCTTCAGAGACAGATTTTTCTGCAAGTTTACACAAATCAGTTAACGATTGTTGCAACCCAGTTTTCCCTTTTTCTACTTCAAAAAGTATAGGAAGTTTAACCGTATTAAATCCTTTATATCTGATGTTACACAATAAATCCAACTGCGTATTTGTCAATACCGGATGATTAAGACGCACCATCTTACAGTGACTTTCATTAGGCGTAAGTATATTCATCCCAACAGCTCCAATGTATTCAGTCAGCGACATGACCAGTTCTTCCCTAATCGGATCGATTGGAGGGTTAGTTACCTGCGCAAACTGCTGCCTAAAGTAATTATATAATAGTTGTGGTTTGTCAGATAATACAGCAAGCGGAGTATCGTTACCCATTGAATTTATGGGCTCAGCGCTTGTAGTACTCATTGGAGCTATAATTTTTTCTATATCTTCTTTTGAATACCCAAATGTGTGCAACATTTGGTTGTAATTATCAACTTTGTGTGAAATCTTACGGCCACTTTTAAGTTCATCGAGTTCAATACGGTTGGTAGATAGCCACGCACGATATGGTTTGGCTAAAGCTAAGTCTTGCTTTAAATCACCATCATAGTATACTTTTCCTTTTTCAGTATCAACCATCAATATTTTCCCGGGTTGCAAACGCCCTTTTTCCTTGATGTCGCCCGGCTCAAAATCCATTACTCCAACTTCAGAAGCAACCACCATCATATCATTGTGAGTAATGAGGTATCTGGCAGGTCTAAGACCATTACGATCTAACATACCTCCAGCATACCTCCCGTCGCTGAACAGCAAAGCTGCCGGACCGTCCCAAGGTTCCATCAAGATGGAATGATATTCATAAAAAGCTTTAAGATCTTCACTAATTGGGTTCTTTTCATTAAAGGATTCTGGTACTAACATTGCCATTGCATGTGGTAATGTTAATCCAGACATGACAAGGAATTCCAAAACATTATCCAGAGAAGCACTATCACTCATATTCTTTTGAATAATCGGATGAATGTTTTTGATTTCACCTAAAGCCGGAGAGGATAATACTGTTTCGCGTGCTTCCATCCAAGCCCTATTACCCCTTATAGTATTAATTTCACCATTGTGAGCTAGCAATCTGAATGGCTGTGCCAAGCTCCAAGTAGGGAAGGTATTTGTACTGAACCTAGAATGTACTAATGCTAAACCGCTAGTGAAATAATTATTTGTAAGATCAGGAAAGTAACTTCTCAATTGGAGCGAAGACAACATTCCTTTGTAAATAATATTTTTAGTTGAAAGAGATACAATGTAAAAGTCCTCTTTATTATTACACTCGGAGGCCAATATCCTATTTTCAATCTTCTTGCGGATTACATATAATTGTATATCGGCCGTATCCGAATCACTAAATCCGGTCACAAATATCTGTTTAATCTCTGGCTCGCGGCTTAAAGCATCATGTCCCAAAATTGTTGAATTTGTTGGTACATTTCTTAAATGCATAAGCGTTAATCCTTCTTTCTCTATTTCCTCAATAATAACACTTAAAATATAGGCTTGAGATTGAGAATCTTTTGGTAAAAACAGTAATCCGGTTCCATACTTTCCCTTTTCAGGGACTGGAATTCCTTGAAGCAGTATAAACTCATGAGGAATTTGCAACATAATTCCCGCACCGTCACCTGTCTTATTATCAGCACCTTCCGCGCCTCTATGACGCATGTTCTCTAATACTTTTAGTGCTGACTCCACTAACTCATGTGATTTGTTTCCATGAATATTTACCAGCATACCAACACCACAGGCATCATGCTCATTGGAAGGATCATATAATCCTGTCTGACTAAAATGTTGTTGGAATGAATCGGCTTTTGTTTCGTTGTTAAAAAGTTCTTTTTCTTTCATGCATTATAACTTAATATTGTTTTATACCTACTGATACTGTCAATTTGTTCTGCAAATATAGTGTTTTGATTTCAATATGATTCTTATTATATCATTTTAATGACGCACTATTTTCCAGTTTACATATTGCTAATTTCATTCCATTATTAATAAATCTATTTATCTTTCATTTTAAAACAAATATATTGTTTTTAATTACAAAATATTACTTTTGATACTAAATAAAAAACTTATGCATATATATTCTTCTGATAATCATTTGCCGGAATTTTGGCGTTTATGTCAAATATTTATAGAGACTTGTGATATTTATGTCATTATAATGTGTATCTTTGCATGCGAAACAAATACATGATATAATAATATGTGCGGAATCGTAGGCTATATTGGAAATAAAGATGCCTACCCAATTCTTATAAAAGGATTAAAAAGGCTGGAATATAGAGGTTATGACAGTGCCGGGGTAGCATTGATAAACGAGAATCAAGATTTAAACGTATATAAAACGAAAGGTAAAGTCAGTGATCTCGAAAATTTTGTTGTTCAAAAAGACATTTCTGGTAATATTGGTATTGCCCATACGCGTTGGGCTACTCATGGGGAGCCTTGTTCTGAAAATGCTCATCCTCATTATTCTTCTTCCGAAAACTTAGCACTCATCCATAACGGCATCATTGAAAACTATGCTTCACTAAAAGAAAAACTACAAGAAAAAGGATATTCATTCAAAAGCAGCACGGATACGGAAGTATTAGTCCAACTAATTGAATATATTAAAATATCAAATAATTTAGATTTACTATCTGCAGTTCAACTTGCGCTAGGGGAAGTTATTGGCGCTTATGCTATTGCTGTTTTAGAGAAAAATCATCCTGACGAAATTATTGCAGCCCGTAAAAGTAGCCCTTTGGTTGTAGGAATTGGTCAGGATGAGTTTTTTTTAGCGTCTGATGCAACTCCAATAGTTGAATACACGGACAAAGTAGTTTATTTGGAAGATGAGGAAATAGCTTTAATTAGACGTCATAAGGATTTAAAAATTGTAAATCTGAATAATGTAGAAATGTTACACCAAGTAAAAAGCGTTAAGCTAAACTTGGGGCAATTGGAAAAAGGAGGTTATCCTCATTTTATGCTAAAAGAAATTGTGGAGCAACCCGGTTGTATTCACGATTGCATGAGAGGACGTATTAATATTGAAGGTTCAAATGTTGTTCTATCGGCAGTTATTGATTACAAAGAGAAGTTATTGAATGCGAAACGTTTTATTATAGTTGCTTGCGGTACTTCTTGGCATGCTGGTTTAATAGGCAAGCATTTAATTGAAAGTTTCTGTCGCATCCCTGTTGAGGTAGAATATGCTTCCGAATTTAGATATCGTGATCCGGTTATCAATTCTGATGATGTAATTATAGCCATATCACAATCTGGAGAAACAGCTGATACATTAGCTGCTATAGAACTAGCAAAAAGTAAAGGAGCTTTTATTTATGGAATTTGCAATGCTGTAGGATCTTCTATTCCTCGTGCAACACATACAGGTTCATATATCCATGTAGGACCAGAAATAGGTGTTGCGTCCACAAAAGCATTTACCGGACAAGTTACAGTACTCACTATGTTAGCTTTAACTCTTGCAAAAGAAAAAGGTACGATAACTCAAAATGATTTTTTGAGCATAGTAAAAGAGTTAAATATGATTCCGGAAAAGATGAAAAAGGTACTGGAATTAAATTCTAAGATAGCCGAGCTCTCTAAAATATTTACTTATGCTCATAACTTTATCTATTTAGGTCGTGGCTACAGTTACCCGGTAGCTCTAGAAGGGGCACTGAAGTTAAAAGAGATTTCATACATTCATGCAGAAGGGTATCCCGCTGCCGAAATGAAACATGGTCCGATAGCTTTGATAGATGCTGAAATGCCAGTTGTTGTAATAGCAACACATAATGGACTTTATGAGAAAGTACTGAGTAATATTCAAGAAATAAAAGCAAGAAAAGGAAAAGTAATTGCTTTAGTAACCGAAGGCGATACATACATAAGCAATATAGCAGATTATTGTATTGAATTACCGGAAACTATAGAATGCCTTGATCCGTTGATAACAACAGTACCATTGCAATTATTGGCCTATCATATAGCCGTTTGTAAAGGTATGGATGTTGATCAACCTCGTAATTTAGCTAAATCTGTTACAGTAGAATAATATTGTTTTTTAAATATTAAGATGGAAGAATTGAAACATGAATGTGGCGTAGCCATGATTCGTTTACTCAAACCTTTGGAGTACTATCAGAAAAAGTATGGTACGTGGATGTATGCACTTAATAAGTTATACTTATTAATGGAAAAACAACATAATCGTGGACAAGAAGGGGCCGGCTTAGCTTGTGTTAAACTTCAAGCCAATCCAGGTGAGGAATATATGTTCCGTGAACGTGCCTTAGGTTCCGGAGCCATTACTGAAATTTTTGGTAACATACAAAATTACTTTAAAGAAGCACCATCTGATCGATTATCTGATGTCAATTTCGCCAAGTGTTGCTTACCATTTGCCGGTGAAGTGTACATGGGGCATTTGAGATATAGCACGACTGGAAAATCGGGTATTACTTATGTACACCCTTTCTTAAGAAGGAATAACTGGAGAGCAAAAAATCTGGCATTATGTGGTAATTTTAATATGACCAATGTTGATGAGATTTTTACTAAAATAACAACTATCGGACAGCATCCAAGAAAGTATTCAGATACTTACATTATGCTTGAGCAGGTGGGGCATAGATTAGACAGAGAGGTTGAACGTCTGTATCGTGAATGTGAAGATGAAGGATTGCAGGGTATGGAAATTACCCATCAAATAGAAGAGAAAATCGATTTGTCAAATGTACTTAAAACATCTACAAAAGAGTGGGATGGGGGATATGTGGTATGCGGTATCACAGGAAGTGGAGAAGCATTTGCGGTCAGGGATCCTTGGGGTATACGTCCGGCCTTTTGGTATATGGATGATGAAATCGCAGTATTAGCTTCAGAACGCCCTGTTATTCAAACGGCATTTAATGTTCCTGCTGAATCTATTAAAGAATTAAAGCCTGGTGAAGCTGCAATTTGGAATAAAGCCGGCAAGATGCGCTTAACGCAAATCAACACTCCTAAAAATATTAAACCTTGCTCTTTTGAAAGAATTTATTTTTCTCGTGGTAGTGATATTGATATTTACAAAGAGAGAAAAAGACTGGGTGAAAAATTAGTTGATCCAATTCTTAAAACTATCAATTACGATATAGAACACACTGTGTTCTCATTTATCCCAAATACTGCTGAGGTAGCTTTTTATGGTTTATTGGAAGGTTTTGATAATTATCTCAATGAACAAAAGGTTAAACGTATTGAAGAATTAGGTCATAAACCCAATCATGACGAACTAGAAAAAATTCTTTCTATGAGGATTAGGAGCGAAAAGGTGGCCATTAAAGATATTAAACTTAGAACTTTTATAGCTGAAGGTAATAGTAGAAATGACTTAGCAGCTCACGTATACGACATTACCTATGGAAGCTTAAAACCGTACGAAGATAATTTAGTAGTCATAGACGACAGTATTGTTCGAGGAACTACGCTCAAACAAAGTATTATTGGTATATTAGATCGTTTACATCCCAAAAAAATAATAATAGTATCTTCTTCTCCCCAAGTACGATATCCTGATTATTATGGTATTGATATGGCTAGAATGAATGAATTTATTGCATTTAGAGCTGCAATTGAACTGCTTAAAGAAAGAGAAATGAGAGACGTTATTGAACGAGCATATAACAAAGCTAAAGAACAGGTTAACGTAGAAAAAGAAAAAATGGTTAACTATGTGAAAGATATATATGCTCCATTCACTGACGAAGAGATATCTGAAAAAATGGTAGAATTGCTAACTCCCAAAGGGACTAAGGCCAAAGTTGAGATTGTATACCAACATATTGAAGGACTACATGAAGCTTGTCCGAATCACAAAGGTGATTGGTACTTTACAGGAGATTATCCCACTCCAGGAGGTGTGAAGTTGGTTAACCAAGCCTTTATTGATTATATAGAACAAGTTTATCAATTTTAATGTTTAAACTATAATTTAGTATATAGATAGAGTGACTGCAATGCAACAAAGAAAAGTAACATTAATCCTTGACGACGGGAGCTGTTTTCACGGCAAGTCGTTTGGTTATGAAAAGCCGGTAGCTGGTGAGGTTGTCTTTAACACTGCTATGACAGGTTATCCGGAGAGTTTAACAGATCCTTCTTATGCCGGACAGCTTATGACTCTCACTTATCCGTTAGTGGGTAACTATGGAGTTCCGCCGTTTACTTTTGAATCAAACGGATTAGCCACTTTGATGGAAAGTGAAAGAATTCATGCTGAAGCAATTATTGTTAGTGATTATTCTTATGAATTTAGTCACTGGAACGCTAAAGAAAGTTTAGCAGACTGGCTTAAACGCGAAAAAGTACCAGGTATTACCGGTATTGATACTCGTGAGCTAACTAAAGTATTAAGAGAACATGGCGTTATGATGGGCAAAATCATCTTTGATGACGATGCGGAGAACACAATAGAAGCAACTTATAGTGGTGTTAACTACGTCGACCAAGTTTCATGTAAAGAGATTATCAGATACAATGAAGGAACTGATAAGAAAAAAGTAGTACTTGTAGACTGTGGAGTAAAAACAAATATAATTAGATGTTTACTTAAACGTGATGTTGAAGTTATCAGAGTTCCATGGAACTATGATTTTACAAATCTTCAATATGACGGATTGTTTATCAGTAACGGTCCTGGTGATCCAGATACATGTGATGCTGCTGTTCAAAATATCAGAAAAGCAATGCAAAACCAGAACTTACCTATTTTCGGTATATGCATGGGAAACCAATTGCTATCAAAAGCGGGAGGAGCATCAATTTATAAATTGAAATATGGACATAGAAGTCACAATCAACCTGTGAGAATGGTAGGAACTAATCGTTGTTTCATCACAAGCCAGAATCATGGTTACGCAGTTGATAACAATACCTTAACTACTGATTGGGAACCATTATTTATAAATATGAATGATGGATCAAATGAGGGTATCAAACATAAAAAGAACCCCTGGTTCTCTGCACAGTTCCATCCAGAGGCGGCCAGTGGACCGACTGATACGGAATTTTTATTTGATGAGTTTGTTGCACTTCTAAAATAACAGAATAATGAGAAAAGATATAAAGAAAGTTTTGCTGCTAGGTTCTGGTGCCCTTAAAATTGGAGAAGCCGGTGAGTTTGACTATTCAGGCTCGCAAGCCTTAAAAGCCTTAAAAGAAGAAGGTATTGAGACTATTCTTATTAATCCTAACATAGCAACCGTACAAACGAGTGAAGGCGTGGCTGATCAAATATACTTTTTACCTGTCACTCCTTACTTTGTAGAAAAGGTCATTCAAAAAGAAAAGCCGCAAGGAGTTTTACTTGCTTTTGGTGGACAGACAGCATTAAATTGTGGAGTGGAACTTTATAAATCAGGCGTACTTGAAAAGTATGATTTAGAAGTGCTAGGTACTCCTGTACAAGCAATTATAGATACTGAAGATCGTGAACTCTTTGTTAGAAAGCTCGATGAGATTAATGTTAAGACTATTAAGAGTGAAGCCGTAAATAATATACCCGATGCTCGAAGAGCTGCTAAGGAATTAGGTTATCCGGTTATCATTCGTGCTGCTTATGCTTTAGGAGGATTAGGATCCGGATTCTGTGATAATGAAGAAGAACTCGATAAAATTGCTGAAAAGGCATTTTCATTTTCTCCTCAAGTATTAGTAGAGAAAAGTCTTAAAGGTTGGAAAGAAGTTGAATACGAAGTAGTAAGAGACTGTTATGATAACTGTATTACAGTTTGTAACATGGAGAACTTTGACCCATTGGGTATTCATACAGGAGAATCTATAGTAATCGCTCCATCACAGACATTAACTAATGCCGAATATCACAAATTGCGCGAATTGGCTATTCGTATTATTCGTCACATTGGAATTGTTGGTGAATGTAATGTACAATACGCTTTTGATCCTGAATCGGAAGATTATCGCGTCATTGAAGTAAATGCAAGATTGAGCCGTTCTTCTGCTTTAGCATCTAAAGCAACAGGTTACCCATTAGCTTTTGTCGCTGCCAAATTAGGATTGGGTTACGGTCTTTTTGATCTTAAAAATTCAGTAACTAAAACTACATCAGCTTTCTTTGAACCTGCACTTGATTATGTAGTCTGTAAGATACCTCGCTGGGATTTAGGTAAATTTCATGGTGTTGATAGAGAATTAGGCTCTTCAATGAAATCAGTAGGTGAAGTAATGGCTATTGGTAGAACATTTGAGGAAGCCATTCAAAAAGGTCTTCGAATGATTGGACAAGGTATGCATGGATTCGTTGGTAATAAAGAATTGGTAATTGAAGATATTGACAAATCTTTAAGAGAGCCAACAGACAAACGAATCTTTGTGATATCAGAAGCATTTAGAGCCGGATATACCATTGATCAAATTCGCGAGCTTACCAAAATAGATAAGTGGTTCCTTGATAAATTGATGAATATCTATCAGACTTCGAAAGAATTAAATAAATGGGGGAATAATAACAAACAAATAGCATCTCTTTCATCTGATCTTCTGATGAAAGCCAAGAAACAAGGATTTTCTGATTTCCAAATAGCTCGTGCTATAGGTTTTGACGGTGATATGGAAGAAGGGATACTTTCTGTCAGAAATTATAGAAAAAGCATTGGCATTGTGCCTGTTGTTAAACAAATAGATACGTTAGCAGCTGAATATCCTGCACAGACTAATTATTTATATCTTACGTATAATGGTGTAACTAATGACGTTAAATACTTAGGCGATCACAGGTCAATAGTAGTTTTGGGATCAGGCGCTTATCGTATCGGCTCATCTGTTGAATTTGACTGGTGTGGTGTGCAAGCATTAAATACAATCCGTCAAGAAGGGTTCCGTAGTGTTATGATCAACTACAATCCGGAAACCGTTTCTACGGACTATGATATGTGCGATAGACTTTACTTCGATGAGTTGACTTTTGAAAGAGTAATGGATATTCTTGAATTAGAGAATCCTCATGGAGTCATTGTTTCTACAGGAGGTCAGATACCCAATAATCTAGCCATGCGATTGGACGAACAAAAAATCAACATTCTTGGAACAACAGCCACAAGCATTGATAATGCAGAAGACAGAGAAAAATTCTCTGCTATGCTGGACCGTATAGGGGTTGATCAACCACGTTGGAGGGAATTAACTTCACTTGAAGATATTAATTCATTCGTGGGTGAAGTTGGTTTTCCTGTGCTAGTAAGGCCTTCTTACGTACTATCTGGAGCTGCAATGAATGTTTGTTCAAACGATGAAGAACTCGAACGGTTTTTAAAACTTGCCGCTAATGTAAGTAAAAAGCATCCCGTTGTTGTAAGTCAGTTTATAGAACACGCCAAAGAGGTGGAAATGGATGCTGTAGCCAAAAATGGCGAGATAATAGCTTATGCAATCAGCGAGCATATCGAATTTGCTGGTGTACATAGTGGAGACGCCACTATTCAATTTCCTCCTCAAAAACTATATGTTGAAACAGTAAGACGCATCAAACGTATCAGCCGAGAAATTGCTAAAGAGCTTAATATCTCTGGACCTTTTAATATTCAATTTCTAGCTAAGGAAAATGATATTAAAGTAATTGAATGCAATTTACGTGCATCTAGAAGCTTTCCATTTGTAAGTAAAGTTTTGAAAATTAATTTCATAGAGTTGGCTACCAAAGTTATGTTAGGTCTTCCTGTTGAGAAACCATCAAAAAACTTATTTGAGCTTGATTATGTTGGAATTAAGGCTTCTCAGTTCTCCTTTAATCGCTTGCAAAAAGCTGACCCTGTTTTGGGAGTTGATATGGCTTCGACAGGAGAAGTAGGGTGCATCGGGTCTGACACTTCAAGTGCAGTACTTCAAGCCATGTTATCTGTGGGGCACAGAATACCTAAAAAGAATATTCTGTTATCAACGGGAACCCCGAAACAAAAAGCAGACATGATTGATGCGGCCAGACTTTTGGCTAACAAAGGATATAAAATATATGCGACAGGAGGAACACATAAATACCTTACTGAAAATAATATTGAAAGTACATTAGTCTACTGGCCTAGTGAATCAGGAAAGCCACAAGCTCTTGATATGCTACATAAAAAAGAACTCGACATGGTTGTTAATGTTCCAAAAAATCTAACAGCAGGAGAACTTGATAATGGGTATAAAATAAGGCGAGCTGCGATAGATTTGAATATTCCGCTTATAACCAATGCACGTTTAGCAAGTTCATTTATCAATGCTTTTTGCACAATGAGCATAGATGACATAGCAATTAAGAGTTGGGAAGAATATAAATAATCAATCTATAAGTTTTTTCAATCCCAAAAAAGGAGGAATGCAGATTTATAATAGCATTCCTCCTTTTTAATTGAATAATAGCTTTGTACAAGATTATATAAAGTCCAATTCTAGGCATTTTGTTTTTTTTTATTAAAATAACTCTTTTAGCTAGAATAAGTAACATAGAGTTTTGCTAATTTTAAAGAAACGTTTAAATTTGTAGAAGTGTAGTTTACACAATTCTAATTTGAACAGTTAACAAAGTGCAAAATTACAATACCATGAAAATAACTCCGTCTGAATATAAGATACTTATTGTAGATGATGTAACATCTAATGTTTTGCTATTGAAGGTATTACTGACAAACGAAAAATTCAATGTCATTACTGCCAGCAGCGGCAAACAAGCACTTGAACTTGTTGAAAATGACCGTCCCGATTTAGTCTTGCTAGATGTGATGATGCCAGAAATGAATGGATTTGAGGTTGCACAAATATTAAAGCAAAAAACTGAAACATCAGAGATCCCCATAATATTTTTAACCGCATTAAATGGAACAACAGATGTCGTAAAGGGCTTTCAAGTAGGTGGTAATGATTTTATATCCAAACCTTTTAATAAAGAAGAACTTATAATTCGTATAACACATCAGATATCATTAGTTGCTGCAAAGAGAATTATTTTAGCACAAACAGAAGAACTTCAAAAAACTATTATTGGTCGTGATAAATTATATTCAGTTATTGCACATGATCTTCGTTCGCCCGTCGGTTCTATTAAAATGGTTCTTAATATGCTTATCCTCAATTTACCTAGTTCAAAAATAGGAGAAGAGATGTATGAATTGCTAACAATGGCTAATCAAACAACAGAAGATGTATTTTCTCTCCTTGACAACTTGTTAAAGTGGACTAAAAGCCAAATAGGTAGGATGAAAGTTGTATATCAAGATTTTGATATTGTTGAGGTTGCTCAAGGAGTAATTGAAATTTTTTCCATGGTTGCAGCCGCCAAAAAAATATCAATAAAACTGGAAACACCTGAAAAATTAATTGTCCATGGAGATATTGACATGGTTAAAACAGTTGTTCGTAATTTACTGAGTAATGCAATCAAGTTTAGTAATCAAAAATCAGAGATTCTTGTAGTTGTAACCGATAAAGAAGAGTTCTCTGTGCTCAGTGTGAAGGATTATGGCTGTGGAATTGATTCAGAAGGGCAAAAGAAACTCTTACATACTGATACACACTTCAGTACATTTGGTACAAATAATGAGGAAGGCTCTGGATTAGGTTTACTTCTTTGCAAAGATTTTGCTCAAAAAAACAGTGGAGATTTATGGTTTGAATCAGAAAAAGGAAAAGGTTCTACATTCAGTTTTTCAATACCATTAAAAAAATAAACATAAAATAGCCCGCGACATTTGATCGGGCTATTTTATTACTTCTTGCATAAAGTCTTAAAATCACAATATTCACAAAAATCAATGTCTTTGGTTTGAGTGAAAGGTATTTCCGGATTGAAAATTTCTTTTACAAGTAAGCTTAGTCTATCTCTAAATTTTTCCTCATATATTGAGAAGTCGCTAACAGGAATCTTGGCTTTCCTTGGTTCTCCTATCTCGATAATTGGAGAATATGTTTCAGATGATGCATGATGAATATAAAGTAATGACGGAGCTACTTTCAAAGATTCTTTTTTACATTGTATTGATGCATATAAAAAAGTTTGAAAAATGTGGCTCGGTCTTTTCTTCGAAGGCGTAAATAACGCTTCTAGGTTTGCTGGAGTTTCAGGCGTTCCTCCCGTTTTGTAATCAACAATACGCAACGTATCCTCTTTTCTGTCTATTCGGTCAATTATTCCTCCAAATCTTAAATTCAGCTTTTTACCATTTATTATTATAGGAAAATCTTCTGATATAAATTTTTCCATGGCAATCATTTGAAAGGGAGCGTATTGTATATCATTTCTTAATAGCTGTTTGAGATATGAAACAATCACTTTTGAATTAATAAGTTGTTGTCCATTATATTCTGGTTTCAAATCATCGTTAGATTTAAATAAAATATTATTAAAAGCAAAGTCTACGTAAGATTGTAATTTGACATCTTTCTTTATTAATGATTCAAGGATATCTTTTGTGATCAAATCATCTCGTGAAGTAAGATATTCATAGGTCTTTTGTGCTGATAAATGAAATATACTACCAAATTGTGCTGCGTCAATTTCAGATGAGACTTTATTGGGCCTATTCAAACCAACCACGTATTGATAATAAAACTTCAGTGGGCAATCAAGATATGTGTTTAGAGCTGAGGGAGACAATAATGCACTATTGTTATATGATGTGTCAAACTTATATTCCAGTTCTAATAATAAATCGGGACTTTTATTAACAGTAATACTTTCAATCGTTTGTGGAGATTGCCCCGATTCAATATATTCTTTTTTGATTTCGTTTGGCCATTCCAGTAATAATTGTAACATAAATCTTGACCATTCTCCTTTGTTTAAGCTGTCAGAAGAATTATTATATAATAAAGTAACATTTTCTGCTCTTTGGATCAATCGATAAAAATAGTATGCATAAACTGCATTTTTGTGCTCTATTATTGTCATTCCAAAAGCTTTTCTTAAATTATAAGGAATAAAAGAAGCATCACCTCCAGATTTGGGCAATTGTCCTTCGTTTAATGACATTATAATTAAATTTTTAAAATCTAGATTTCGAGTTTCTAGTACTCCCATTATTTGCATTCCAATGGCAGGCTCTCCATGAAAAGGAATATTTAAGGAAGATAATATTTTGTTAATTAGTTTTCTGAAAGTGTCTACCCGAACCTCCAATTTACCATTTTCTATTAGGTTGCTTATACGATTAATTGAGGTATAACTTTTAAAAAGAGATTCTCTATACAGCTGGTTGAATATATCATCAGTACTTCCCTCTTTTTCTATGTATAAAGAAGCTGCTACAGATATTAATTCTTTTAAATATTGACACAAAGAATATAGATTAGAACAAGGGGTAAATATTAGATCTAAGATCTCATCTTTTCTTAATTCAGAAGGAAGAGGATAAAATTTATTTCTTTCTAATATACTTCTTTCCAAATCTTTTGCATTAGCAGAAAGCATTCTCGTATATGGATGTTTTAAGACAGCAAGCACTGCATCATAAATAAAACATCCTTCTTTATGTTTGTAACCTATTATTTGTAAATCAATAAGAGCATCAATAAAACTATACACAGGTGTTTGTGATAATGGAAATCCCATCGTGATATTTAAATTATTCACATGTTTTGGGATAGAATGTAAAACAGGCAATAATAATGTCTCATTACACAATACAACAGCATTTTCTCTTTCATTATTGGAATAAACCTCACTAATCCATTCGGGCAAAAAACGTGCCTGAGCGTTTTCAGTAGGAGACGAAATGAATTTAATATTTTTAGGCTTACGCAAATTATCAAAATATTGACCTTTCAGTTCAGATTGAAAGCGTTGGATATTCCTATTAATAAACTCACCAGCTTCGTGTTTAAAACCAGTAGTCTGAGTATAATAGACATCAAAATCCCAATAGAACATAGCTTTATTATCTGCTTGAAGAGTCTCAAACAAGGAACTCTCAACTTTATTTAAAACATTAAAGCCAACAAAAACATACTTATCATACTTAAATGATTCGGATTTTATAGTTTGAATGACATCTCTGTATAACAGACCCTCATATGCTATTCCTGCAGTACGTAAGCTATAGGTAAATTGATTATAGACATTTCCAAGCTTATCCCATAGTGAAATAAACTTTTCTTTCAATTGCGTACGACGCTCAATTGAGAAATTCTGAAAAAATGCTTGTATTGCTTCTTCCTGTTCCTTATCAAGATAATCGTACCCTGACATGATATTTTTTAACTCTTGCAAATTAGAAAATAATTTCTCTGTATCAACCATGTTTTTATCTGCATCATCAAAATCACTGATAAGCAATTCACCCCAAAAATAAAATTCATCTAAAGTCTCAGAACTTTTAGTTTCTTCAATAAATACTTTATAAAGTTCACATACTAGAGTTACTGAATCGGCCAATTTTAAAACAGACAGTTGCTGAAATAATTCACTGATACTTAAATAAGCTGGAGACCAAATAGGGTTCTCACTTTGGTCTGCTAAAAACTCATTAAAAAAAAGACTTGCTCTTTTATTTGGGAATACAATCGCAACTTTTGATAAATCGTTTCCAATTTTAGTGTATATATCTTTAGCTACAATATTTAAGAAAGTTTCCATATAAAATCAATTTTAGGCTTCTTTAATTTGTTCTTACTAGCTCAATTCTCTCTTCTTCAACATACCATAGGTAACCAGATATATTTTCATATCCCATTTTACTCAGTAGTTGCATATAATCAACAACTTGTTTGTTGTACTTACTGTTTGGTTTTCCAAACTTAAAATCAACAACTACAACTTCTCCATCTTTCATCATTACACGATCCGGACGACGAATCTGTAAAGCACCATTTTGTTTATATATAATAGCACATTCATTATACAAAATCCATGCTCCCGAATACCAATCTTTGATACGTTCATTTGAGAAAGCTTTCTTTGTCAATTTTCTGATCTCATCTTCAATTTCCTTATTGTCAATTACACCTTCAAATATAAGCTGTTGGATAGCTCCTTCTATATCCTGATCTGTTCGGATCACAGAGAAGAGAGAGTGTAATAATTTCCCTCGGTTGATAAAACGTTTATCAGATTTATCTTCTTCAACTCCCGATATAAAATCTGCCGATTTATTTGATTGTCTAAACTCAATATCTGGTTTAACAGATAACATCTTCACCAATCTTTTACTAGATTTACGTAATAGTTTATTTTTTTTCTCTTTATCCACTATCATTTCTGAAGAAGATAGATTTCCATATTCGAAGCTACACAATGTATCGTCCCAATATTCTCTCATATTATCAATTTGCGGAAGACTAGATGTCAATAAATATGATACGGAATTATTTTTCCCCTTATGCCCCCAAATAATTAGATTCTTCCCTGCTCTTGTAAATGCAACATATAATAGATTAATATTATCTACCCATTGCTGCAAACGTTCATGTAAATAATCATTGTTATAAATTGATTCAGACATCTTTCTGGAATAATTAACAGGAACAATGTCAATTTCATCAAATGGGGAAGTTTTAGGAAAACACCAAACCAATTGTCCGTGCCTTTCGTTCTCTATTGACCAATCGCAATATGGTATTAATACTGTATGAAATTCAAGCCCTTTTGATTTATGAATAGACAAGATTCTGATACCTTCTATTTCCCCTCCCGGAATTGTTTTACTACATAGTTTTTCATCCCAAAAACGAATAAAATTATCAATCTCAGAAGAATTGCTTTTCAAATATTCAATCACGGCATCAAAGAAAGCAAATACGTATGCATCTTGTTTTTCAATTAAATCCATCGAAAAAAGAGAATATAACTCTTCCAGTAATTCATATAAAGGCATAAGCCTCATTCTCTCCGAACAGCTAATAAAATCTTTTGGAAGAAATTCTTCAGTATTTTCTGTAAGTATACGATTTATATCTGTTGTCTGTTTTAAAATATCTCTTTGATATGATAAAGCAAGCAAACTCAGAGCAATTGTGTTATTTTTATCAGATAAAAAACGGAGAGCATTGATTAACATACATAATGCAAAAGATGCATCCAGTCTGAACGCTTCATCAGACACAATCTTGAAGTTCATATTCTCATCAAAATATGTAGCAATAAGAGGAATCGTTTTATTTGTTCTTACTAGAATAGCAATATCATTCATCTTAACTCCACTTGCAAGCAAATGTTTAACTTCTTTACCCAGCTCAAAAAGCATATTATCAGAATAGCTATTCTCATCATCATCTTCTAAGAAGGAAACTTTTACATAACCTTTTTCTTCTTTACCATTTGGCCACTCTTGCTCAACATCAGCATAAGCTTTTACCAATGATTCACAACTCACGCCTAACTCATCCTGATGTTTCTTATCTAAAACTGAAACTATTTGTTGAAAGACTGAATTATTAAAATTTATAACGTTAACTTCACTTCTCCTATTCGTTTTTAGCGTTTCTACTCTAATAGGAAAGTGGGCTATTTTTTCATTCAGGTTATTCAATATACTCCAATCACCACTTCGCCATCTATAAATTGATTGTTTCACGTCACCTACAATTAGACTATCGGCTCCTTGGGATAATCCTTCAAGCAATAATAATTTAAAATTATTCCATTGCATTCGGCTTGTGTCCTGAAATTCATCAATCATAACATTACGAATACTGGTTCCTATTTTTTCAAAGACAAAAGAAGAATCATCTTCCTTTATCAAATTATGAAGTAATGCATTAGTATCCGAAAGTAAAAAACTATTCTTTTCCTTATTTATAGAACGTACTTCTTCATCAATACTGGCTAATAGTTGCAGTTTATTAAGGTGCTGCAAAGATAGGCTACAACTATTTACAATAAGATTGTTTTTAGCACGCAGTTCTTCAGCATCTTGAAGAACTGGGATCAAGCTAGAGGCTGCTAAAGATGTTATATCTGAAAATCTAGATGAACTTTTGGCAGCCCAGTTGTCCTCGCTTTCCAAACATTTCTCAACCGTTACATTTCGTATTTCATTGCTTAAATTTCCATTGTACAACTTCCTAAAATAACTTCCTATACCCTTTGACCCATTTTTTAAATCATTAGAAGTAAGTCCATGCCTCTCTAATTCGCCTTCAAATTGATCGGAAAAGCCTTTCATCTGTTCTAGAGCTTCTTTTTGGAGTTCATTAAGATGTACTTTGTATTTTTTTATGATATTTGGATCTTTGAGTTTTTCTCGCAACTTACCTCCTTTTTCAATATACTCCTCACTAAAAATATTTTTCCCAAAACGTTTGATTTCGTAAGCAACATTCCATTTCTTGTCATCAGCAATGCGTTCATCAATGTAATCAAGTAACCAAGCTAAAATAGGAGAGTTCGGGGTTAATTTTTCTATCATGGAATCAATAGCAACATCCAGAATCTCTTCATTGTTTAATTCGATATTTAAATTAGGACTTAGCTCTAGTTCTCTAGCCAAATTTCTCATTACCGATTGAAAAAAAGAGTCGATAGTTTCAACACGAAAACGCGTGTAATCATGTAACATGTATCTTAAAGCTTGACCCGCAGCAATTCTGATTTCTTTCTCTTCCATTCCGGTTAATTGAGTAATTCTTTTCAGATAAGCATCCGAATCAGCATCTACTATCCAAATACCGTACAGCTGACTTAAAATTCTCTCTTTCATCTCAGCCGTAGCTTTATTAGTGAATGTTACAGCTAAAATTTGTTGGTAAGAACGCGGATTGAGAATAAGCTGTCTTATGTATTCAACAGCCAAAGTGAATGTCTTGCCTGAACCGGCAGACGCCTTATAAACTAAAAGTTCCATATGGTATTTATGATTACTACAGATACAAATGTAGTCTATTATTCACGAATAATGAAACATATAGCTTCATTATTCATGCACAGTAGGTAGTAATCTGAAATGTAGTCTTATTTCCTTTGGGAAGGCTTTCCGTTAAAGCGCTTCTTATTTCTTGAAGAATTATTGTGGCTATTTGATCTTGTTCTTGGCGCATACTCAGGAGATTCGCCTAATTCAACTGGAACTGGAATTTTATAAATTTCTTTTTCAAGAAAGTTTTCAATATTTTTAAAATTGCTTTGTTCTTTCTCGTTTACGAAAGTAATAGCTACGCCATCATTATTAGCGCGCGCAGTTCTACCAATACGATGTACATAGTCCTCACTGTCATTTGGAACATCATAATTGATAACTAGGCGAATATCGTCAATATCAATGCCTCTTGATACAATATCAGTTGCTACAAGAATGTTTATCCTGCCCGATTTGAAATCGCGCATAATCTGTTCTCTCTGAACTTGCTCTAAATCAGAATGCATTTCACCAACATTGAGCTTTTTCATTTTCAAAGCACGTGTAACCTCTTTAACTTTTATCTTAGAAGATACAAATACGATTACTTTTTCGGGAACTTCCTGTTCGAAGAGGTGTTGTACAATACCTAACTTTTGGCGTTCGTAACAAACGTACGCAGCCTGAATAATTTTTTCGGCAGGTTTAGATACCGCTAATTTAATTTCAGAAGGATTACGTAGAATTGTGTTTGCTAACTGTTGTATCTTGGCCGGCATAGTAGCAGAAAACATGATTGTTTGTCTTTCTTTAGGCATATGCTTGACAATCTGCATTATATCGTCAAAAAAACCCATATCAAGCATTCTATCAGCTTCATCAAGTATGAAATAAGAAACATGTGACAAATCTACATATCCTAAATTCAAATGAGAAAGCAGTCGTCCAGGAGTTGCTATGACAACGTCTGCGCCCAAAGATAAACCTTTTTTCTGCTGCTCAAATAAGCTTCCGTCATTTCCGCCGTATACAGCTACACTAGATACGGGCATAAAATAAGAAAAGCCCTCCATTTGTTGGTCTATTTGCTGAGCCAGTTCTCTGGTAGGCGACATAACCACGCAATTTATAACATCCTGTCTGTGTTCGCCTTTACATAGTTTGTTGAGCACTGGCAAAAGAAAAGCAGCCGTTTTACCGGTTCCTGTTTGCGCTACAGCTATTAAATCTTTGCCTTCGAGGATAATTGGAATTGCTTGTTCCTGTATAGGGGTGCACTCGTCAAATCTCATGGCATCAAGTGCCTCTAGAACACTCTCTTCTAATTCAAGTTCAGAAAACTTCATCTTATTATCTATTTATGTACAAAGATAAACTAATTCATTGTGCTCACAAATCTTTTCAGGATAGATGTTACAATATGCCTTGTTCATCTAAATAAGAGTCTTTAAATCCGAGAAAATAAAGAACCCCATCAAGGCCAATCGTATTAATTGACTGTTTGGCATTTGCTACTACTTTTGGTTTCGCATGAAAAGCGATACCTAAACCAGCTACACCAAGCATGGGGAGGTCATTAGCACCATCACCAACAGCTATCGTTTGGGCAATATCCACCTTTTCAACTTGAGCAATCAGTTTCAGCAGTTCAGCCTTTCGTTTACCGTCAACCACATCTCCTAAGTAATTACCGGTTAACTTTCCATCAACAATTTCTAATTCATTAGCATAAACGTAGTCTACGCCATACTTATCTTGCAAATAACGACCAAAATAAGTAAATCCACCTGATAAAATTGCGATTTTATAACCATATCTTTTCAGCACATACATTAATCGGTCGACCCCTTCAGTAATAGGCAAATTTTCTGCTATTTCCTTCATTACTGATTCGTCCAACCCTTTAAGAAGTGCCACACGTTCACGAAAACTTTCGGTGAAATCAATTTCACCTCGCATAGCCCGCTCTGTGATTGCTTTCACCTGATCGCCTACGCCCGCTTTGATAGCTAATTCATCAATAACTTCCGTTTCAATCAATGTAGAGTCCATATCAAAACAGATTAAACGCCGCATTCTACGATACATGTTATCAAGTTGGAAAGAAAAATCCATCTCTAATTCGCTTGCTAACTTCATCAACTGCTCCTGCATTTGTATCCTATCTTTAGGTGTACCGCGTACAGAGAATTCAATACATGCACGGATATTGGCTTTGCATTCGTCAAGCGGAATACGTCCCGTCAGACGTTTAATCGCATCAATATTCATGCCTTGCTCTGCCAATATTTGAGTTACGGCAGATATTTGGCGAGCAGTCAACTTACGTCCTAAAAGCGTTAATATATAACGGTTTTTCCCTTGCATTTTAACCCAATTCTCATATTCACCAACTGAGATAGGATAAAACCGAATGGTGACCCCTAAACTGGAAGCTTTAAACAGCAATTCTTTCATTATAAATCCGGAATACTGTTCTTCCGTCTTACAAAGAATACCTAATGACAGAGTATTGTGTATATCAGCTTGTCCGATATCAAGGATAGCTGCATCATATTTGGCTAATATTTCTGTAACTGAAGCTGTCAAACCGGGCCTATCTTCTCCGGTTATGCGCATTAAGATAAGTTCAGTATTTGATAATTCCATAACTTATATTTTATATAATTGGCAAAAGTAAGGAAAAAACCTACATTCTATGCTAAATAACATCAAATATTACAGCTGGCAAGGAAGAAAAAAGTATTATTATTTGGATGTTAAGATAATAATTACTTACCTTTGCACTGATTTCTATAAATAAAGGCCTTGATTATCAGTACATTTAGTATACTGAATGCCTTTCACAGACAATGTTTCGGGTAGAAATCGCTGTTGGAAGACAGGCCCGGATAGTATTAACTAAAACCTAATTACATGAAATATGTAAAATGGATTTTTGTTGTATTATTAATTAGTTCCTTGACTTCTTTTGTAGCAAAAGACAAATCCACTGAAGGATTGAATGTGGGTGATGTAGCCCCGGATTTTATAATCGAATCTACATTGAGTGGGCACAAATTTAAGCTTGACGATTTAAAAGGCAAGTATGTGCTTATTAGCTTTTGGGCAAGTTATGATGCTCTTTCGCGCATGCATAATGCGCAGTTGAACGAGGTACTCAATCACACTTCCCGAAAGGTTGAAATGGTTTCTGTTTCATTTGATGAATTTTCGTCAGTATGCAAAGAAACCATTCGCAAAGACCGACTAAATGCACGTGTTTGTGCTGTCGAAACAAAAGGGGAAGATTCAGGTTTATTCAAAAAGTATCGTTTAAACCGTGGTTTCGCAAATTACTTATTAGATGATAATGGCACAATTATAGCCAAAAACATCTCTGCAGAAAATTTACTCTCTATTTTAAATTAAGAGTAAGTCACATCTGCTGAATGCTACAAATGTATACAACAACAAAAAGTCCCGTTAACTTCTTTATTGAAGTGTAACGGGACTTTTTTATTATTACTAGTCATCACCATTTACTTAGGAGCCTTCATATATAAATAGACAGCAATAAATGCATATAAAACATTCGGGATCCATACGGCCAGCGCTGGCGGAACATTACCATTAATGGCAAATGTTGATGAGATTGTTTGAAACAATATATATGAGAAGCTAAGTGCCAAACCTATTCCTAAATGAAGTCCCATTCCACCCTTTACTTTTTTGGAGGATAATGACAACCCTATTGCGGTTAGAATAAATGAAGCAAAAGACATAGCAATACGCTTATGATACTCTATCTCAAATTCTTTTATATTAGCAAACCCTCGTTGTTTTTGCCTGTCTATGTACGACCCTAGCTGCGGGCTCGTAAGAACTTCCTGCTGGTTTTTCATAATTAGAAAATCAGTAGGTTGCATGACGATAATAGAATCAAGCGTTTCACCACGAGTTATTTTTTCCTTCATTCCATGAAGCTCACGAATCATATAATCTTTAATAATCCACTTGTTTACTGTGGTTGTATCGTATGATATACTACGGGCGGTAAGATGTGAAACCAACTTTTTATCTACAAATTTATCCAAGGAAAAGCGATAACCGGTTTTATTATAATCCTCATATCTCTCTATATATGCAATAACTCCGCTATCAACTTCTAGCTGTACATTTCTTACTGAAGTAGCCTTTCTTTTTTTATAATACCTATCCTCAAAATTTAAGCGTTTCACACTCCCTTTGGGGATTACATAAGATCCGAGACCAAAAGTAACCAAGGCAATGATACCTGCTGATATCATATAGGGGCGCATTAGTCTTTTGAAACTCATGCCCGTAGAGAACATGGCAATGATCTCCGAATTTTCAGCAAGCTTGGAGGTAAAGAATATAACGGCAATGAATACAAACAAAGGACTGAAAAGATTGGCGAAGTAGGGGATGAAGTTCATGTAGTAATCAAAAATGATTGCTTTCCATGGAGCCTCATTGGTCATAAACTTGTCCATCTTCTCATTAAAGTCAAATACTACCGCAATAGATATAATCAAAGCGATAGCAAATACATAGGTACCCAAGAACTTTTTAATGATGTACCAATCCAGCCTTTTAATAAATTTGTTATTCATGTTCGTATGTTACAATCTTGTTGAAACACGTTTAACCATCATTGGCTTCCAGATCGAAAAATCACCGGCAATTATATGTTTACGTGCTTCGCCTGCCAACCATAAATAGAATGCCAGATTGTGTATAGAAGCTATTTGCATGGCCAAAAGTTCCTGAGCATGAAATAAGTGACGCAGATAAGCTTTGCTGTAAAGGTTATCTACATAAGATGCACCATCGGCTTCAATAGGAGAAAAATCTGTTTCCCACTTTTTGTTCCTCATATTCATTATGCCGTCTTTGGTGAAAATCATGCCATTTCGTCCGTTTCGCGTAGGCATTACACAATCAAACATATCAACTCCTCTTTCTATACCTTCCAAAATATTAACGGGAGTTCCTACTCCCATTAAATAACGTGGTTTATCAGTAGGCAGTATTTCGTTAACCAGTTCAATCATCTCGTACATCTTATCAACCGGTTCACCCACTGCCAATCCGCCAATAGCATTACCATCTGCATTTTTCGATGCGATAAATTCAGCCGACTGCTTTCTCAAATCAGGATAAACACAACCTTGTACAATAGGGAACAAAGATTGACTATATCCGTATTTAGGTTCTGTTTCATTGAAGCGTTTAATACATCTGTTGAGCCAACGATGCGTAAGTCCCATTGACTTTTTAGCGTATTCATAATCAGAATCTCCCGGAGGGCATTCGTCAAAAGCCATCATGATATCTGCCCCGATAATTCGTTCAATATCCATAACCTTTTCTGGAGTGAACACATGCTTACTTCCATCAATGTGAGATCGAAACTCGGCACCTTCTTCTCTAAGCTTACGAATTCCCGCCAAAGAAAACACCTGAAAGCCACCACTATCTGTTAGCATGGGACGATCAAAGCCGTTGAATTTATGTAAACCGCCCGCTTTTTCCAAAACATCCAATCCCGGTCTCAGATATAAGTGATATGTATTACCCAGTATAATCTGCGCTTTAATATCCTCTTTCAGTTCTGTTTGATGTACTCCTTTTACAGAGCCAAGGGTACCAACCGGCATGAAAATAGGAGTTTCAATTTGCCCGTGATCAGTTGTAATCAATCCGGCACGGGCATTGCTTTTTGAATCAGTATATTGTAACTCGAATTTCATTCTTTCGTTGTTGTTTTCTTTATAGTAAAGTCGATAGCATCTGCCACCTTTTCCTCACTCAAAGCCAGCGCAAAAACTTCCTTTATATCATTTACATAATGAAACTCCAGTCCCTTTAAATATATATCCTGAATGTCTTCTATGTTTTTCTTATTCTCTGCACTCATGATGATTTCCTTAATACCAGCACGCTTAGCTGCCAATATTTTCTCTTTAATTCCACCTACAGGAAGCACTTTTCCTCTAAGTGTTATTTCACCGGTCATGGCAATGTTGGCTTTTACCTTGCGTTGCGTTAATGCAGATGCAATAGAAGTAGCCATAGTAATACCGGCAGAAGGTCCATCTTTAGGAATGGCACCTTCAGGTACGTGCACGTGTATATTCCAATTTTCGAAGATCTCATCTTCAATCTGCAACATTGCGGCATGAGCCTTGATGTACTCCAAAGCCAGCATGGCCGACTCTTTCATTACATCACCCAAGTTACCCGTCAACGTCAGTCGGCCACCTTTTCCCTTGCTTAAACTTGTTTCCACAAACAAGATTTCACCGCCAACAGCTGTCCACGCTAATCCGGTAACAACACCGGCATACTCATTGCCCTGATATTTATCACGATTGTATTCAGGTAGTCCCAGAAAGTAATACAAATCCTCAGGTTTGATTTCCTTGCGACTAAAGAATCCATCAGTAGCATATTCGCGTGCCAGCTTTCTGAATATCTTATTTATTTTCTTTTCCAGTTCACGTACACCACTTTCACGCGTATACGACTCCACCATTGCCTCAAGCGTCTTCTTAGCAAATTTGATATCGTGCTTATTGATCCCGTTAGCTTCCATTTCCTTAGGAACCAAGTGCTTCTTTGCAATTTCCACTTTTTCTTCAGTTATATAACCGCTTACCTCAATTAGTTCCATACGATCAAGTAGCGGAGCCGGTATTGAATTCAAGTTATTGGCAGTAGCAATAAACATAACCTTAGAAAGATCATAGTCAATATCCAGGTAGTTATCGTGGAATGTATTATTTTGTTCGGGATCCAAAACTTCAAGTAAAGCAGAAGAAGGATCTCCCTGACGATCCGAACTAAGTTTGTCTATTTCATCAAGAATGAATACCGGATTGGAAGAGCCAGCTTTAGCTAACCCCTTGATGATACGTCCCGGCATAGCGCCAATGTACGTTTTACGGTGTCCACGAATCTCTGCTTCATCATGTACGCCACCCAAAGACATTCTGATGTATTTCCTTTTCAAAGCTGCAGCTATTGATTTACCCAAAGACGTTTTACCAACCCCCGGAGGGCCGTAAAGACAGATAATGGGCGATTTCATATCGTTTTTAAGTTGCAGAACCGCCAGATGCTCTAAGATACGTTCCTTCACTTTCTCTAGTCCGTAGTGATCTTTATTCAATACCTTCTCGGCATTCTTCAAGTTCAGACTATCGGTAGTATACACACCCCACGGAAGTCCCAACATAGTTTGTAAATAACTAAGTTGTACATTGTAATCGGGTGATTGTGAGTGCGTTCTTTCTAGTTTGGCCAGTTCCTTATTGAAAACTTCCTGAACTTCGGCAGACCATTTCATTTTTAAAGATTTCTCACGGAGTTCTTCTATTTCCTGTTCCTGAGCACTGCCGCCCAATTCATCTTGAATGGTTTTAATTTGTTGTTGCAAGAAATACTCACGCTGTTGTTGATCAATATCTTCCTTAGCCCGCATCTGTATGTTTGCCTTGATTTCTGCCATTTGCAGTTCTGTCGATAACATACGCAGTAAAAGCTGTCCACGATCCAAAATAGAAGAACAACTTAAAAGCTCATTTTTTTGCTTAACAGAAAGCGATATATTGTTACTGATAAAATTAATAGAAGCCGTTGCATTCGGAATATTCCGAATGGCAAAAGTTGCTTCATCTTTCAGCTCGGACAATTTAAGCAAGGTAATAGCATATTCTTTACAAGTATCAGCCAAAACCTGAAAGTTCTTATCATCCTTTTCCGGACGATCTTCTCTGGCAAGTTCTACTTCCGCTTTGATGTAAGGAGCATCTTGAACAATTTGTTTTAGTTCGCAACGTACCAAACCTTGAAAAATAACGGTCACGTTATTATCAGGCATTTCCAATATACGAAGTATCTTGGCTATAGTGCCATATTTATGTAAATCATCTTTTTCAGGGAATTCGGTTTCTGCTTGTTTTTGAGAGAACAGAGCTACTTCTTTCTTCTTCTTATAAGCCTCTCTGATTAGTTTCAAGGAAGAGGGTCTACCCACGTGTACCGGCATCAGTACATGTGGAAATAAAGCCAGATTCCGAAGCGGAAGAACAGGCATCGCATCTAAGTCAAATTTCATCTCAGAAACCTTCTCATCATCTTGATAATCTGTCAAGAAAGAAAAGACTTCATCATCCTGCTGGTCAGTTTCTGAACTGTATATAAAATCATTCATTTTTCGTATATTTCTAGTTTTTAATAATGTCCTCTTCATGGAAATAAAGCGGCTGCAAAGTTAATTTATTTTTTAATAATATGAAATAAAGCAGTTATAAAGGAACAAAAACAATGCCAAATATCTGAAAAGGTCTTTATTACTCTTCAAATATTTATTTAATTTTGCAAAACATATAGATTGTTGAAAGCAATGTCCAATTCATATTTTCAGTTTAAGCAATTTACGGTATGGCATGACAAATGTGGCATGAAAGTAGGTACCGATGGAGTTTTATTGGGTGCGTGGACCCGTGTGACACATTCTAAACGCATATTAGATGTGGGTACCGGTACCGGCTTGGTATCTCTGATGCTTGCTCAGCGTTCCGATGCTCTAATTACCGCAATAGATATTGATGCAGATGCTGTTATGCAAGCCAAAGAGAATGTCGAAAAATCTCCTTGGGCACATCGCATTGCTGTAGAGCAACACGACTTCACCAGCTATCAGGCAGGCGCACTATACGATACCATTGTTTGCAATCCTCCCTATTTTATTGATTCACTGAAAAGTCCGGATAAAAAGCGCACCACAGCGCGGCATACGGATGAACTTACTTACGAAGATCTTTTCAAGGGAGTTGCACTATGCATGGAATCAACAGGTGAATTTACAATGATTGCTCCGTTCGACGTGTATGCTGATTTGGTAACACTTGCCGGCAAGCACCATTTATACCCCATACGCTGTTTATTGATATTAACCAAACCGGGCAGTAACCCCAAAAGAGTAGTAGTCACCTTCTCGTTTACACAACAACCTTGCGACAATGAAACCTTGCTTACCGAGATAAGTCGCCACCAATACAGCGAAGAATATATTGCCTTAACCCGCAATTATTACCTGAATATGTGACTGTTTAATCAAGCAAGGTTTCGTATACAAAGCAATTACCGAATACATTGGTATTTACTTGTTGCTCAGCGTTGAACAATCCGTATACCGAAGCTCCCGATCCACTCATTGATGCATAAATTGCTTCGCTTGCGTACAGCTCTTCCTTTATCTGTGCAATCTCGGGGTAAAGTGCAAAAACGCTTGTTTCAAAGTCATTTTTCAGTAGTTCTTTCCATTCCGTAATGGGAGTAGCTACAATCTCTTTTACTGATACCGGCGGTTTGACTGGGATGATTCTGGAAAAAGCATCTTTGGTTGAAACAAATACACGAGGTTTTACTAATATCAGTTTATAACCCTTCAATGACAGACTGACAGGAGAGAACAAATTTCCAGTGCCTTCGGCATAAACCGGTGTATTGCGAATAAAGAAGGGACAGTCGGCTCCCAATTTTCCTGCATATGCCTCCAGCTCTTCAGTCTGTAGGTTTAGGCTAAAAGCCTCATTAAGAAGCTTCAACATAAATGCTGCATCAGACGAGCCTCCGCCTAATCCGGCGCCGGTGGGGATGTTTTTATGCAAATAAATATCAATAGGAGGCAGTTGATAGGCGGCTGATAGTAGTTTGTATGCCTTCACAACTAGGTTTGCTTCCGGGTTACCTTCTATGTCGATGCCCGATGCAGTGAAGCGAAAACTTTTCTCCTGTGCCGGAGCAGGAACAATTTCAAGTGCATCTTGTAGTGGGATGGGGTAGAAAACCGTCTCCAGATTATGATATCCGTCAACCCGCTTTTCTACTATATTCAATCCTATGTTTATCTTCGAATTAGGGAAAGTAATCATGAGTTTTACGTATTAAACAGTGCACAAAGTTATGATTAAATTACATAATAGAAATATTTAATAGGCAGAAGTTTTTATTTTGAATTCAATGACTAACTTTGTAAGCTCTAAAATTAAATAACAACGATATAATTAACGATAAAATGGCTGAAGCAAAGAGAAACACCCGTACTACCAAAACCCGATCACCCCAGCCTGTCAGTGATTATGGCAGACTACAACCTCAGGCACCCGAACTGGAAGAAGCCGTGTTGGGGGCTTTAATGATAGAAAAAGATGCTTATGCCCAGGTTAGTGAAATTTTACGTCCCGAATCGTTTTACGAACACAGACACCAATTAATTTATTCAGCTATTACCGATTTGGCCGTTCAGCAAAAGCCTGTCGATATCCTTACCGTGACTGAGCAACTTCGTAAACGCGGAGATATTGATGAGGTAGGAGGACCGTTTTATATCACCCAACTGAGTAGCAAAGTTGCTTCTTCGGCACACATTGAATACCATGCTCGTATCATTGCGCAAAAATACTTAGCTCGCGAGTTGATTAGTTTCAGTAGCGACATTGAATCGAAAGCATTTGATGAAACACTCGATGTTGATGATTTGATGCAGGAGGCGGAAGGTAAGCTCTTTGAGATTTCTCAACGAAACATGAAGAAAGACTATACGCAGATCAATCCGGTTATTGCCGAAGCGTATGACCTCTTACAGAAAGCAGCGGCCCGTACCGACGGTTTAAGTGGTTTGGAAAGTGGATTCTCTAAACTCGACAAGATGACTTCGGGCTGGCAAAATTCCGACTTGATCATTATCGCTGCCCGTCCCGCCATGGGTAAAACAGCCTTTGTACTTTCCATGGCTCGTAACATTGCCGTTAACTTCCGTCACCCCGTAGCCTTGTTCTCGCTTGAAATGAGTAACGTACAGCTGGTAAACCGTTTGATTGTGAACGTTTGCGAAATTCCGGGTGAGAAAATCAAAAGCGGTCAGCTGGCGCCTTACGAATGGCAGCAACTCGATTATAAGTTGAAGGATTTGATTGATGCCCCTTTGTATGTAGATGATACTCCGTCTCTTTCGGTATTTGAACTGCGTACCAAAGCGCGTCGTTTGGTAAGAGAACACGGAGTGAGAGTCATCATTATTGACTACCTTCAGTTGATGAATGCCAGTGGAATGTCATACGGCAGTCGCCAGGAAGAGGTAAGTACCATTTCACGTTCGCTCAAAGGACTAGCCAAAGAACTGAACATTCCCATCATTGCCTTGTCACAGTTGAACCGTGGTGTTGAAAGCCGTGAAGGTATTGAAGGTAAACGACCTCAATTGAGCGACCTTCGTGAGTCGGGAGCCATTGAGCAGGATGCCGATATGGTATGTTTCATTCACCGCCCCGAGTACTATAAGATATATGAAGATGACCGAGGTAACGACCTCCGTGGTATGGCCGAAATCATCATAGCCAAGCATCGTAACGGCGCTACCGGTGATGTGTTACTACGATTCAAAGGAGAGTTTGCCCGCTTCCAGAATCCGGATGATGATATGATTATTCCGACACCTGACTCGGGAGCCGTATTGGGTTCAAAGATAAATCGCAACCATGCCGGAGCCATACCGCCTCCGCCAACAGAAGGGGTACCGTTTCCGGAAAATCCGTTCGGAAGCAATGGAAACGACGGACCGCTACCTTTTTAACGCTCATACATTACAGAATCTGATAACATGAATAAAATGCAAAAATTACTATCTGTACCGTCTAATTTGGTGGACTATTTTTATGAGTTAGAGCAGGTTAGTACCGACGAATGGTTTTGTTCTTCGGATCCGGTAGGATCCAAGCTCGGATCGGGTGGGGGAACCACTTGGTTGTTGGAATCTTGCTACCGAAACAAAGGCAATAACTTGTCTTTCGATGAATGGTTGAGAACAGATAAACGCATTTTATTGCATGCAGGCGGACAGAGCCGGCGTTTGCCGGGGTATGCTCCTTCGGGGAAAATACTCACGCCCATACCCGTTTTTCGTTGGGAACGCGGACAGAAACTGAATCAGAATCTTTTGTCTTTGCAACTTCCGCTTTACGAACGTATTTTATCTCAAGCACCGCAATCGCTGCACACGCTCATTGCCAGTGGTGATGTGTATATCCGCTCTGACAAGCCGTTACAACCTATTCCCGAAGCCGACGTTGTATGCTACGGGCTTTGGGTAGATCCTTCGCTCGCCACACATCACGGAGTATATGTTTCGGAACGGAATAACCCTGCCGAACTCGATTTCATGATTCAGAAACCAACGCTGGGCAAGCTCGAAGAATTATCTAAAACACACATCTTTCTTATGGATATTGGGGTGTGGCTGCTGAGTGACAAGGCCATCAGGCTATTGATGCAGAAGTCTCGTAAAAAAGACTCTGCCGACCTTACTTATTACGATTTATATTCGGAGTTTGGGTTGGCATTGGGCAATCATCCTTTACTGCCCGACCCGGAACTTAACGAATTGTCAGTCGCCATTCTGCCTTTGCAAGGAGGGGAGTTTTATCACTACGGCACTAGTCGTGAACTCATTTCATCCACACTCTCACTGCAAAATAAAGTATATGATCAACGACGCATCATACATCGTAAGATCAAGCCCAACCCGGCTATGTTTATTCAAAACTCCTGCACGCCAGTAGACCTGACTGCGGGCAATGCCGATTTATGGATTGAAAATAGTTATGTATCTCAAGGGTGGCAACTTTCTAGTCGGCACATCATTACCGGAGTACCGGTTAACCAGTGGACAATAACCTTGCCTGAAGGTGTTTGTGTAGACATTGTTCCGGTTGGCGATAAGGAATGGGCGGTGCGTCCTTACGGCATGAACGATGCCTTCAGGGGAAGTCTGACAGCTACAGATACTCATTTCCTGGAGAAACCTTTCACGCAATGGATGTCTGAAAGAAATCTCACTTTGGAAGATTTTAACGGTACAAACACAAACGATTTGCAAGCGGCCGGAATATTTCCTGTCGTTACTAACGTGGAAGAAATGGGACAGGTGCTCCGCTGGATGGTATCCGAAGCTCGGCTGGAAGCAGGCAAAGAGATTTGGAAACATGCCACGCGACTATCTGCCGATGAAATTGCATCCCAAGCCAACCTCAAACGCCTGTATGCACAACGTGAAGAGTTTACCCGTCAAAACTGGGTAAGTCTGGCACGCAATTATGAGAAAAGTGTGTTCTACCAGCTTGATCTTCAACATGCTGCCGATGAGTTTGTACGCTTAGATCTCGATGCACCCGATGAACTGCCGGAAGAAGCTCAGCTCATGTCGAGAATACATAATCACATGCTTCGCTCACGCATCAACAGCCGGAAAGGAACTGATGGCGAAGCGGAAAAACTCAAGGCATTTGAATTGCTGCGTGATGGTTTATTAGGAGAAATAAGCAATCAGAAAAGCCTTCCGCAACTCAACGTTTACTCGGATCAGATTGTGTGGGGACGTAGTCCGGTACGCATTGACGTAGCCGGCGGGTGGACCGATACACCTCCTTACTCTTTGTATTCGGGAGGAAATGTAGTGAACCTGGCCATTGAGCTAAACGGACAGCCACCGTTACAGGTGTATATTAAACCTTGCAACGAGCACCACATCATATTGCGTTCCATTGATATGGGAGCAATGGAAATCATTAAAACGTATGAGGAATTAAGCCAATATAAGAAAGTCGGTTCCCCCTTCTCCATTCCCAAAGCTGCCTTGGTACTGGCCGGCTTTCATCCCGATTTCTCTGCTGAACATTACGGTACACTGAACGAACAGTTGGAAGCATTTGGAGCCGGACTGGAAATTACTTTGCTGGCTGCCATACCTGCCGGTTCGGGTTTAGGGACGAGTTCCATCTTAGCTTCTACCGTATTGGGGGCTGTAAATGACTTCTGCGGATTAGCTTGGGATAAGAACGAAATTTGTCGCCGCACACTTGTGCTCGAACAGTTACTTACTACAGGTGGTGGTTGGCAAGACCAGTACGGTGGCGTGTTGCACGGCATTAAACTACTGCAAACGGAAGATGGTTTCAATCAATCGCCACAGGTTCGCTGGTTGCCCGACTACCTCTTCAGTGAACCGGGTTTCAAAGAATGTCATTTGCTGTACTATACGGGCATAACCCGCACAGCCAAAGGCATTTTAGGAGAGATCGTGAGTTCCATGTTCCTCAATTCATCGGCACATCTTAGTCTGCTAGCCGAAATGAAAGCACATGCACTCGATATGGCCGAAGCCGTTCAACGAGGTCACTTTAATCGGTACGCCACACTAGTGGGCAAATCGTGGATGCAAAACAAAGCCCTTGACAGCGGAACCAATCCCCCTTCCGTTGAAGCAATTATCGACCGGATTAAAGATTACACACTCGGTTACAAGCTTCCCGGTGCAGGAGGTGGCGGATACCTCTATATGGTAGCCAAAGACGTTGAAGCAGCCGCAAGAATCAAAGAAATATTAACCAACAATCCACCCAATGCCCGTGCCCGTTTTGCACGCATGGATCTTTCCAACAAAGGATTGCAAATATCACGTTCATAAAACAAAACACCATGAAAATAGTAAGAACCAAAGAAGGTATCTCATACTTCTGGCCTTTCGTATTGGTAACCTCGCTTTTCTTTCTGTGGGGATTTGCGCATAGCATACTCGATGTACTGAATAAGCACTTTCAGGAAGTGCTGGTTATTTCGAAAGCCAAATCGGCATTGATTCAGGCAGTGGTTTACGGAGGTTATTTCCTTATGGCACTACCGGCAGGATACATTATTAAACGATACGGCTATCGCAAGGGAGTGGTATTGGGACTGCTGCTTTATGCCATCGGAGCTTTTTTGTTTATCCCCGGCAGCCGACTCATGTCTTTTGAGTTTTTCCTTTTCTCTCTTTTCATTATTGGTTGCGGACTTACTTGTCTGGAAACAGCCGCTAATCCGTACATCACCGTATTGGGCGATTTAAAGTATGGTGCTAGCCGACTAAACCTGGCTCAGTCATTCAACGGCTTGGGTTGGATACTTGGTCCCTTAGCGGGAGGTATGGCTTTGTTCTCTACCAATGCCGACGTGTCTATTCCCTACATCATCATAGGAAGTGTCGTGTTACTAGTCGCTTTCTTTTTTATGCGCATTCGGTTGCCCGAGATAAAAGAAGAAGAACCCTTGGCCGATGCCGCTGTTCTGAATAAAGGTTTGTGGCAGCACGCTCATTTTTCATGGGGCGTAGTAGCTTTGTTTTGCTACGTTGCCGCACAAACAGGCATCAATAGTTTCTTTATCAATTACGTAACCGAGAGCGATTTACAGGTTAACAATGCCACCGCAGCCATGTTACTTTCTTTTGGAGGAATGGGACTTTTCATGCTGGGACGTTTTCTGGGAAGCTGGCTGATGAATCTGGTGCGGGCGGAAAAATTATTGTTTTACTTTGCCGTGGGCGCTTCTGTGTGCATGGTTATTGTGATAGGCAACTGGGGATGGCTGTCGGTTGGCGGACTATTTATCTGCTACCTTTTCGAATCGATCATGTTCCCAACCCTGTTTGCTTTGTCCATTGTGCGGTTAGGACATCACACCAAAAGAGCCTCTTCGTTCCTGATTATGGCTATCGTAGGCGGAGCCGTTGCCCCTGTTCTGATGGGGTTGATTGGAGAAAACAACATGGCAATTGGCTTTATTGTACCACTTATTTGCTTCCTTGTTATTGGCATTTATGCTATGGCTTATAAAAGGATGACACGATTTTCATAAGCATAATAATCTGACAACCAAAAAATCTTATTAACTTTGCGTGTCGTTTTTGAAAATAATAAAATACTAATGATATGAATATCTCTTATAATTGGCTAAAAGAGTATGTCGACTTTAATTTAACTCCCGACGAAGTTGCCGCTGCATTAACCTCAATCGGCCTTGAAACCGGAGGAGTAGAAGAAATGCAAACCATTAAAGGCGGATTGGAAGGCTTGGTTATCGGCGAGGTGCTGACATGTGAAGAGCATCCCAATTCAGACCACCTACACGTAACTACTGTTAACCTGGGTAGCGGTGAACCGTCTCAGATTGTGTGCGGTGCCGCCAATGTGGCTGCCGGACAAAAAGTTGTTGTTGCTACCTTGGGCACCGTTCTTTATAGCGGCGAGGAAAGTTTTACCATCAAGAAATCAAAAATACGCGGCGTTGAATCAAACGGTATGATTTGCGCTGAAGACGAAATAGGTATCGGTACTTCTCATGACGGCATCATTGTATTGCCCGCCGACGCTGTTCCCGGTACACTGGCCAAAGACTATTACAACATCAAAAGCGACTATGTGCTCGAAGTGGATATCACCCCCAACCGAGCCGATGCCTGCTCTCATTACGGTGTGGCAAGAGATTTGTACGCTTACTTGCTTAGCAATGGTTTCGAAGCTACATTGAAACGACCTTCGGTAGATGAGTTCAAGGTGGATAATCACGACCTGGATATAGATGTTCAGGTAGAGAATACAGAAGCTTGTCCGCGTTACGCTGGTGTATCCATCAAAGGAGTTACCGTTAAGGAAAGCCCCGAATGGTTGCAAGACAAACTGCGCATCATCGGTATCCGCCCCATCAACAACGTAGTAGATATTACCAATTATATTGTTCACGCCTTTGGGCAACCGTTGCACTGCTTTGATGCGTCAAAGATTAAAGGAAACCGCGTGGTTGTAAAAACCATGCCGAACGAAACTCCTTTTGTTACCCTTGACGGATTAGAACGCAAACTGGCCGATAAGGATCTGATGATTTGCAACAGCGAAGAGGCGATGTGCATTGCCGGAGTTTTTGGCGGACTGGAATCAGGATCAACGGAAACTACGACCGACATCTTCCTCGAGAGTGCTTATTTCCATCCCACATGGGTGCGTAAAACCGCTCGTCGTCACGGGTTGAATACAGATGCATCGTTCCGCTTTGAAAGAGGTATCGATCCCAATATTACACTTTACTGTCTGAAACTGGCTGCACTTATGGTGAAAGAGTTGGCGGGAGGAACCGTTTCATCTGAAATCAAAGATGTGTGTGCAACACCTGCGGCAGATTTCATGGTGAATCTATCATACGACAAAGTAAACACGCTGATCGGGAAAGTAATTCCGACAGACAAGATAAAGAGCATCGTTCTCAGTCTGGAGATGAAGATTACTTCGGAAACAGAAGAGGGATTGGTACTTGCCGTACCTCCTTACAGGGTAGATGTGCAACGCGATGTTGACGTGATTGAAGACATTCTGCGTATTTACGGATACAACAACGTTGAAATTCCCAGTACGCTGAAGTCGAGCCTCACCACCAAAGGAGAAGCCGACAAGTCGAACAAGTTACAGAATTTGATTGCGGAACAGTTGGTTGGTTGCGGATTCAATGAAATATTGAACAACTCATTGACACGTGCTGCTTATTATAATGAACTCCCTACTTTCCCCGCAGATAATTTGGTGATGCTGCTCAATCCGCTAAGTGCCGATTTGAATGCAATGCGTCAAACACTTTTGTTTGGTGGTTTGGAAAGCATTGCGCACAATGCGAATCGTAAGAATGCCGACCTGAAATTCTTTGAGTTTGGTAATTGTTACTATTTCAATGCCGAGAAAAAGAATGCGGAGAAAGTACTTGCACCTTATTCGGAAGACTATCACCTGGGCATGTGGGTAACCGGTAAAAAAGTATCGGGCTCATGGGCACACGCCGACGAGAACAGTTCCGTTTACGAACTGAAAGCATACGTTGAAAACGTACTCCTTCGTTTGGGATTAAACCCACAGAATTTGGTTATCGGTAACCTTGCCGATGACGTATTTGCTTCTGCACTTTCTGTGAACACACGCGGAGGCAAGCGATTGGCCGCCTTTGGTGTGGTAACCAAAAAACTGTTGAAGGCATTCGACATCGACAATGAAGTGTATTATGCTGACCTTAACTGGAAAGAGTTGATGAAAGCCATCAAATCAGTAAAAGTAAGCTATACCGAATTGTCGAAGTTCCCCGCTGTGAAAAGAGATTTAGCTTTGTTGATTGACCGCTCGGTAACCTTTGCCGAAATAGAAAAGATAGCTTATGATACAGAGAAGAAGTTACTGAAAGAAGTCTCTCTTTTTGATGTGTATGAAGGTAAAAACCTGGATGCCGGAAAGAAATCATACGCAGTCAGCTTCTTGCTTCAAGATGAGAATCAGACGCTGAATGACAAGACCATCGATAAGGTCATGAGCAAACTCATTAAGAATCTGGAAGACAAGCTAGGTGCACGCCTGAGATAAGAATTAATAATAAAATAAATAACAAATGCCTGCCTTCCTCATAGAGACAGGCTTAAAAATTACACCAATGGGAAGAGCATTTGAATACAGAAAAGCCACTAAAATGAAAAGATGGGGCAACATGGCCCGTACATTTACCAGAATAGGAAAACAAATAGCCATTGCGGTGAAAGCCGGTGGTCCGGATATTGAAAACAATCCTCACCTGAGAGCGGTTGTAGCCAATGCCAAACGCGAGAACATGCCTAAAGATAACGTAGAGCGTGCTATCAAAAATGCAATGGGTAAAGACCAGAAGGACTACAAAGAAATGGTGTACGAAGGTTACGGACCCTTTGGTATTGCTGTTTTGGTGGAAACAGCAACCGATAACACGACTCGTACCGTTGCCAACGTTCGCAGTGTTTTCAATAAATTTGGCGGTACTTTAGGTACATCGGGCAGCTTGGACTTCATGTTCAGTCACAAGTCCGTATTTACCATCGCCAAGAAAGAAGGAATGTCTGTAGAAGACCTTATTCTGGAACTGATTGATTTCGGAGTAGATGAAGACGTGGATGATGATGGCGATGAATTGACTATCTACGGTGAATTCCAGTCATTCAATCTGATTCAAAAATACCTGGAAGAAAACCAATACGAAATTAAAAGTTCGGAGTTCACACGCATCCCCACAGATGAAAAAGAACTGAATGCCGAACAACGTGCAACGATTGAAAAAATGGTTGAACGCCTCGAAGATGATGAAGACGTTCAGAACGTATATACCAACTTGAAGCCGGCTGAGGACGAAGAGTAATCAGCATTACATTTACTTTGCCGGTTTTTATAATACCCCAAAGGCTATTGAAATGGCTTTTGGGGTATTTCCGTTTCCGTCGTTTCGCTACATAAAAGTTATGAAAAAAAGTATCACCAAGTATCACCAACCTTGCAATGCACTGAAAGTCAAGTTGTTAAGGTGTGATACTTGCTCAAAAAAAGTATCACCAAGTATCACCAAGTGTCACACCTGTTTTTATAAATCATTAATTACATATTTAGGTAATTATCAATAAGCATTATATAGACAAAATGGCGGTTTTAATCTATTGATTTGCACGTGAACAAAATCGTTGTACACCCGGATGTACAACGACTATACACCCCCATGTACACAACTTGTAGATCCGGGTGTACACGTTCCATACACCCGGGTGTATACAAAGTTTGTAAACCATCAAAAAAAAGAAACATGCAGTATGCATTAAAGTATAGCATTACTTCAACAAAACCCGTTTTTAGCTACTACCGAAACACCACCAAAATGCACCGTTATAATTGAACCATGAACAAGAATAATTGTTTTAAAACATTATCTTTGCACAAACAGATGAAAATATGAAGAACTATTTAAAAGATTTAAAACGGAAAGACCACAAGCGTTATTTGGGTGGTCTTGATATTTTCAGATACATAGGTCCGGGACTACTCGTGACGGTAGGTTTTATCGACCCGGGCAACTGGGCATCAAACTTTGCTGCCGGTTCCGAGTTCGGCTATTCACTGTTATGGGTAGTAACCCTCTCAACCATTATGTTGATTATTTTGCAGCACAACGTAGCCCACTTGGGCATTGTAACCGGCTTATGCTTGTCGGAAGCTGCCACCCAATACACTCCCAAATGGATATCCCGCCCTATATTGGGCACTGCCGTGCTGGCCTCCATCTCCACCTCGCTGGCCGAAATTCTGGGAGGAGCCATTGCTCTGGAAATGCTGTTTGACATCCCCATACTCTGGGGTGCCATACTCACCACACTCTTTGTTCTATTGATGCTTTTCACCAATTCATATAAAAAGATTGAACGTTCCATTATCGCTTTTGTATCTGTTATCGGACTTTCATTCATCTATGAATTATTTCTGGTCGAGATTGACTGGCCTGCTGCTACCGCAGGGTGGGTAACCCCCTCTTTCCCGAAAGGAAGTATGCTTATCATTATGAGCGTATTGGGAGCTGTGGTCATGCCTCATAACTTGTTCCTACATTCGGAGGTCATTCAAAGTCACGAATACAATAAAAAAGACGATAACTCCATTCGTAAAGTGTTGAAATATGAACTGTTTGACACACTCTTCTCCATGATTGTGGGATGGGCCATCAATAGTGCTATGATTCTGCTGGCAGCAGCCACTTTCTTTAAAAGTGGCATACAAGTTGAAGAATTGCAACAGGCAAAGTCTTTACTGGAACCGCTTTTGGGTAATAATGCCGCCATGGTATTTGCTTTGGCATTGCTCATGGCAGGTATCTCCTCGACCATTACCAGCGGTATGGCGGCGGGCTCTATTTTTTCGGGCATATTCGGCGAATCATACCACATCAAAGACAGCCATTCACAGGTAGGTGTATTGCTATCGCTCGGTGTGGCCCTGCTGCTTATCTTTTTCATTGGTGATCCGTTCAAGGGACTTCTTATTTCGCAAATGATTCTGAGCATTCAGTTGCCGTTTACCGTTTTCCTGCAAGTGGGACTCACTTCCTCGCCCCGTGTGATGGGTAAATATGTGAATAGCCGTTGGAGTACTTTTGTGCTTTACAGCATTGCAGTTATCGTATCTATATTAAATATCATGTTACTTTTTTCATAGATTATGAAGATCATTACATACAACGTTAACGGCCTGAGAGCCGCAGCAAGCAAAGGACTGCCAAACTGGCTGGAGCAAGAAAGCCCCGATGTGCTTTGCCTTCAGGAAACCAAGCTGCAACCCGATCAGTATCCTGCTTCTGAATTTGAAGCGCTGGGTTATAAAGCGTATCTTTTTTCGGCAGAAAAGAAAGGATACAGCGGAGTGGCCATTTTAACACGTCGTGAACCCGACCACGTGGAGTATGGCATGGGACTGGAGGAGTACGACCGCGAAGGGCGTTTCATCCGTGCCGACTTTGGCGACTTGTCGGTTGTCAGCGTGTACCACCCTTCGGGTACCAGTGGCGATGAGCGGCAAGATTTTAAGATGATCTGGCTGGAAGCGTTTCAAAAGTACGTTAACCAACTGCGCAAGGAACGTCCCAAGCTCATTCTTTGCGGAGACTACAATATTTGCCACGAGCCCATTGACATTCACGACCCGGTGCGCAATGCAACCAACAGCGGTTTCTTGCCCGAAGAGCGCGAATGGATGACACGTTTTTTAGCCGATGGATACATTGACACCTTCCGACATCTGTACCCCCAGAAACAAGAATATACCTGGTGGAGCTATCGTTTCAACTCACGCTCAAAGAACAAAGGATGGCGTATTGATTACTGTATGGTTACCGCCAATCTGCAACCAGACCTGAAAGAAGCACGCATCTTGGGAGATGCCGTTCACTCGGACCATTGCCCCATGATGCTCGAAATAGTGTAATTTGAAACATGGAAGAAATGCAAAAAAGAATTGAAAGAGCAGTTGAACTGTTTAAAAACGGCTACAACTGCTCTCAGTCTGTCGTGGCGGCTTTTGCCGATATGTACGGATTTACCGAAGAACAGGCCCTGCGTATGTCGGCCTCCTTCGGAGGAGGAATAGGACGCATGCGTGAAACCTGCGGTGCTGCCTGTGGTATGTTTATCTTAGCCGGACTAGAAAAAGGGAGCGTGGTAGCCGGTGATCGTGAAGGAAAAGCAGCCAATTATGCTTTGGTACAAGAGCTGGCCGCCGAATTTCGTAAGAGAAACGGTTCGCTAATCTGTGCCGAATTGCTGGGACTAAAGCCCCAAACTCCGGTTGTATCGACTCCCGAAGAGCGCACACAGCAATACTATGCCAAAAGACCTTGCGTCAAAATGGTTGAAGAAGCAGCCTGCATTTGGGCCGAATACCTTGAAAAAGTAAAATAAAGTCGGCTTTTTGTGTTGTAAAACATATAATTTATATATATTTGCAAACATACGTAGTGAATTGATTGCCAGTTCACTGAAAAGAATGTCTAACCAAAACTCTAGAAGAATGTTAAAAGAAAAAGCAGGCGAAACAGCCGGAAAAATCTGGAATGCGCTAAATGAAAGCGAAGGACTCACAGCCAAACAGCTAAAAAAAGCCACTAAACTAGTGGATAAGGACCTTTATTTGGGTCTTGGATGGTTGTTGAGAGAAGACAAGATTTCGACCTCTGAAGTCGATGGAGAACTGTTTGCAAAACTAAAGTAAGGAGAAACTTTCTGCAAACACATAAAATGCAAAAAAAGTGTGCCGTTACATTACGATATGTGATAGGTACACTTTTTTTTATTCTTCCCTTTATGTATCTTTGCACACTAAATTAAAGTTAAATATCCAACATGAAGAATATTCGAAACTTTTGTATCATTGCTCATATAGACCACGGTAAGTCAACGCTGGCCGACCGCTTGCTGGAATTCACCAAAACCATTCAGGTTACGGGAGGGCAGATGCTCGACGATATGGACCTGGAAAAGGAGAGGGGCATCACCATTAAAAGTCATGCCATTCAGATGGAATATATGTATAATGGCGAAAAATATATTCTCAACTTGATTGATACTCCGGGACACGTAGACTTTTCTTACGAGGTATCCCGTTCCATTGCCGCTTGTGAAGGAGCTTTGCTGATTGTCGACGCTTCGCAGGGAGTTCAGGCGCAAACCATTTCCAACCTTTACATGGCCATTGAGCACGACCTGGAAATCATTCCCATCATCAACAAATGCGATATGGCCAGTGCCATGCCCGAAGAAGTGGAAGATGAAATAGTTGAGTTGCTGGGATGCAAACGCGAAGAGATTATTCGTGCATCGGGTAAAACCGGTATGGGAATAGAAGAAATACTAGCTGCCGTCATTGAACGTATTCCTTGTCCGGTGGGTGATGAAGAGGCACCGCTACAGGCCTTGATTTTCGACTCTGTATTCAACTCGTTTCGCGGCATCATTGCCTACTTCAAAATTACAAACGGTGTAATTCGCACGGGAGATAAAGTGAAGTTTTTCAATACCGGAAAAGAATACATGGCCGATGAAATTGGGGTTCTAAAAATGGATATGGTACCCCGGAAAGAGCTTCGCACAGGCGATGTAGGTTATATTATTTCGGGAATAAAGACTTCAAAAGAAGTAAAAGTAGGTGATACCATTACCCACATTGCACGTCCTTGCAGCAAGGGCATTTCAGGGTTTGAGGAGGTGAAGCCTATGGTCTTTGCCGGTGTTTACCCCATTGAAGCCGAAGATTTTGAAGATTTGCGTGCCTCCTTAGAGAAATTACAGCTCAACGATGCCTCGCTTACCTTCCAGCCGGAGTCTTCTTTGGCTTTGGGTTTTGGTTTCCGTTGCGGATTCCTGGGTTTACTCCACATGGAAATTGTGCAGGAACGTTTGGACCGCGAGTTCGATATGAATGTGATTACCACTGTTCCCAACGTGTCATACAAGGTGTACGACAAACAGGGCAACATGGCCGAAATACACAACCCGGGAGGTATGCCCGACCCAACACTGATTGACCGTATTGAAGAACCTTACATCAAGGCTTCGGTTATTACCACGACGGATTACATCGGGCCGATTATGACCCTTTGTCTTGGAAAGCGCGGAGAGCTGATTAAGCAAGAGTACATATCGGGCAATCGGGTAGAGATTCATTATAACATGCCTTTGGGAGAGATTGTAATTGATTTCTATGATAAGCTGAAGAGTATCTCCAAAGGATATGCTTCTTTTGATTACCATACCGACGGATTCAGACCATCCAAACTGATCAAGATGGACATTCTGCTCAACAGCGAGCCGGTTGATGCTTTGTCAACACTGACCCACGTTGATAATGCCTACGAATTAGGCAAGCGAATGTGTGAAAAGCTCAAAGAACTCATACCGCGCCAGCAGTTTGATATTGCTATTCAGGCAGCTATTGGTTCCAAGATTATTTCCCGGGAAACAATCAAAGCCGTTCGTAAAGATGTTACCGCTAAATGTTATGGAGGTGACATCAGTCGTAAGCGTAAATTGCTTGAGAAACAAAAGAAGGGTAAGAAGCGCATGAAACAGATTGGTAATGTGGAAGTTCCGCAGAAAGCCTTCCTGGCAGTGCTGAAACTCGATTAGTAAAAAACAAAAAGGGGTAACTGCACTTGTTCGCAGAGCTTTGAGCGAAGTTACCCCTTTATAATCTAGATTTATATGGAAAAAGTTCTGAAATCAATTCTTAAAACCATTCGTTTGTGGAGCGCTGCGGTGCCCATGAATATAGTAGCTAGTGCATTTCTCTTTCTGATGGCGTTATTGGCCGCCGTTGCTGCCAATTCTTCTTTCGCTCCTGTTTACAACGATTTCTTGTCGCATCAACTGTATTTTCAGGTTGGTGATTTCAATCTGTTTTCGCACAATGGTCACAGCCTAACGGTGCATCAGTTTATTAACGACGGATTGATGACGGTTTTCTTCCTGACCGTGGGATTGGAAATTAAACGTGAACTACTGGTAGGTGAGCTATCGTCCGTTCGCAAAGCATTGTTACCTTTCATTGCAGCCTGTGGCGGAATGATTGTTCCGGTGGCTATTTACACGTTTATTTGTCCGGCAAATACCGATGCAGGCCACGGGTTAGCTATTCCTATGGCAACAGACATCGCCTTTTCGCTGGGTGTACTTAGTTTGCTGGGAAAGCGAGTGCCACTGAGTTTGAAGATATTCCTCACCGCCTTTGCTGTGGTCGATGATATTGGTGGTATCATGGTGATAGCAGCATTCTACAGCAAACACGTAAGTCTGGGATATTTAGCTTGGGCAGCCGTTTTATTGCTGATGTTGTTCCTCATAGGTAAAAGAGTGTCGACCAACAAGACTTTCTTCATGCTGATTGGAATTGTAATCTGGTATCTCTTTTTGCAATCGGGCATACACAGTACCATTGCAGGCGTATTGCTTGCCTTCGTGATACCCGCTCGTCCGCGTTTGGATGTAGGAAAATACATTGAACGCATCCGGCATACTATTAATATGTTCCCGGTAACGAACGAAGATGAGATTGTACTTACCAACAGGCAAATCGCCATGCTGAAACGGGTAGAGTCTGCTTCCGACCGCGTAATTAGTCCCCTACAATCACTGGAAGACAACCTACACCTGGCAGTAAACTTTGTGATCTTGCCTTTATTTGCTTTTGCCAATGCCGGTGTGGTATTTAGCGGAAGCGGTGAGTTGGTAGGAGATGTAACCTGGGCCATTGCAGCCGGATTGCTTTTGGGTAAATTCTTCGGTATATATCTATTCACATGGCTTGCCGTTAAAACGGGTATTGCCGGCATGCCAAGGGGTATGACCTGGAAAACAACGGCGGGAGTGTCTTTGTTAGGCGGTATCGGTTTTACCGTTTCCCTGTTTATCACGAATCTTTCTTTTGGAGAAGGACAGGCAGTACTACTGAATCAAGCTAAGTTCGGTGTACTTCTGGGTACTTTAGTGGCGGGTATGCTGGGATTTCTCTACCTGCGTTGGGCACTGGCCTATGATGAAAGAAAATTGAAACATTAAACTGCATGTTATCAATAACAAATTGCCCCAAAAGCTCTGGTGAACTTTTGGGGCAATTCAGTTTATGTAGCTAAAGATTTTCCGTTGTCTCGTCATCGTCGTCATCAAAAGCTTCCAGAGGAAGAATTTTACGACTTTCATCTTGAGGTAGTTCCTCCACTTGCCGCAACCTACGTTCAATGGCGCGTGTTCGTTTTCCCATTACCTCTTCCAGTTGGTCTCCTGCATTTTGCAGATTCTTTTGAACCTTTTGCAACATGCCACCAAACTTTCCAAATTCTGTTTTGACAGCACCCAACACGCTCCACACTTCACTGGTACGCTTCTGAATAGCCAACGTACGGAAACCCATCTGCAAACTATTTAGTATGGCTCCCAGGGTAGTAGGACCGGTAACCACAATCTTATATTCCTTCTGCAGAGTCTCTACCAATGCCGTTCGCCGAATCACTTCAGCGTAAATGTTTTCAAAAGGTAAAAACATAATAGCAAAATCAGTTGTGGCAGGCGGATCAACATACTTCTCATGAATATCTTTAGCCATTTTCTTAATGACAGTTTCCAGCTGTTTGCCACAAGCATCCATCGCTGCGGCATCTCCGGCCTCAAAAGCATCATAATAGCGTTCGTAAATATCCTGTGGAAATTTGGCATCGACCGGTAAGTACACCACCTCCTCGTTATCATTCTTTCCGGGAAGTTTGATGGCATACTCTACAAAATCGGTAGAACTCTTTTTGGTTTTCACATTGACGGCGTATTGCTCCGGACTCAACATCTGCTCCAACAAAGCCCCCAATTGTACTTCACCGAAAGTACCGCGCATCTTCACATTGCTCAGTACTTTCTTCAAGCCTCCAACATCTTGCGCCAACGATTGCATTTCGCCCAGCCCTTTCTGCACGTTTTCGAGCTGCGAACGAACGATTTCAAACGACTGACCAATGCGTTCGTTCAATGTTTTTTGTAGCTTTTCCTCTACCATCACGCGCATATCATCGAGTCTCTTTTCCGTGGAAGTCACCAGTTTATCCTGCTGCTTGGTCAGCTCATCGAATTTTTGCGCCTGCAACTCACCGTTAGCACGCATATTCTGATACATGGCATCTTGCAAATGACGAATGTTTTCACTCAACGTTTGCGTTATTTCCATGCGTAACTCACGAATGCTACGGTTTAGCTCTTCACGGTTTTCTTGCATCTGCTGACGCAAAACGGTTTGCAGTTCATCCCACTGTTTGGTTTGTCTGCGTCCGATAAAAAGGAAAAGCAACACCAGCAGCAACACCAAGTTGACCGTTAGCAAAACAATCTCCATAAAGTAGTAAGCGATTAATAAGTAAGCACCTCGTTGCCCGTTTCCGTAATCAGAATCATTTTCTCCCATTGAGCAGACGGCATGCTATCATCTGTGTAAACAGTCCATCCGTCTTCCTCATCAATGAAAACATCGCACTTACCCATATTAATCATCGGTTCAATAGTGAAAGTCATGCCCGGCAAAATCATCATTCCCGTTCCTTTACGTCCAAAATGCTCTACATCAGGCTCTTCGTGAAACTTAATGCCAACGCCATGTCCGCACAACTCACGTACCACACTGTAACCGTTCTTTTCAGCGTGTTGTTGAATGGCCGCACCCACATCACCCAGTCGGGCCCAGGGCTGCGCCGCTTGAATACCAATTTCCAGGCACTCTTTGGTCACATCTACCAATCTTTTGATAGCCGGGTGCACATTGCCAATCATAAACATGCGCGATGCATCCGAGAAATAACCATTATAGATGGTAGAGACATCCACATTGACAATATCGCCGTTCTTCAGAAATTCTTGTTCCGATGGAATGCCGTGACACACTACATCATTAATTGAAGTACAAACACTTTTAGGGAACCCTTCGTAGTTGAGCGGAGCGGGGATGGCACCATGAGCAAGCGTATAGTCATACACCAGCTTATCGATTTCGGCAGTGCTCATTCCCTCACGGATATGTGCCGCTACATGGTCAAGTACTCCTGTATTGATAAGCGCACTTGCCTTTATCCCTTCAATCTGTTCCGGTGTTCTCAGCACTTTTCTAGGGGGGAGTTTAATGCCTTGCTTTCTATATTTTTGGATTCTTTCTTCCATTTCATCCGGATAGTTTTTAGGTGTAAACCGGCCACCATTCATTATTTTTTTCATCTTGTAAGAAGTTTGTCTCACAAAAGTAATGCTTTTATTTTATCCGTTTATCAAAAGAGAATGAATTAAATCATTATTTTCAATAAAAAAGAAAGGACATTTAAGAAAAAAAAGTATTTTTGATGCGGTTTATTTATTACTTGGTCGATACCTGACAGGCAAGTGGAAACATCTGTTGTATTAGCTAACACAGACAATATCTGAGGTACGAACAAAACTAAACTCAAAAGAAGAATGAAAGAATTCAATTTTAAGAAGATTGATGCATTTGCAACAGAAAGCTCAACCGGAAACCCGGCAGGGTATATACGTTTGGCTGAACTGGCAGATATAACAACTGCCGAGATGCAACAAATAGCCAAAGAATTAAAAGGCTTTGTCAATGAAGTAGGATATCTAGCTCAAGTTAATGATTTTGAATTCGATCTACGTTACTATTCGTCCGAAAGAGAAGTCGATTTTTGTGGTCATGCAACCATTGCAATCATGTATGATCTGATCCAAACAAATAAATTCTTGGCCGAAGTTCCTACCCTGAAAATAAACACCAACAGAGGTTCTCTCACCGTCTACAATCAAACGAAATCCGAAGATGCCGTTTTTATCATGTCACCGGTACCGGAACACAAGAAAATCTTGATTGACAGTGCAGAATTGGAAAAACAACTGAAACTTACATTGGGTGAAGTCGACACGCAACGCCCCATATCTGTTATTAATGCGGGGTTAACCACGCTGATTGTGCCCATTGTTTCATTGGAAGCAATTATAAAAATAAAACCCGATATGGAGGAACTAAAACGGTTTTGTGTGAAAAGCCAGATTGATATTATTGAAGTATATACTGCCGAAACACGAAACAAAATAAATGATTACAGGACAAGAGTTTTTGCGCCCACATTCGGCTATCTTGAAGATCCTGCTACTGGTTCCGGTAATTCCGCCTTTGGTTACTATTTAATAGAAAATAATTGGTGGACGGAAGGACTGCTAACGATAGAACAAAATGGATTAATTGGCAATTATAACGTTGTTAAATTGCAAATGCAAAAAGATGAAAGCAATGGGATTAGGGTCTGTTTTGGTGGTAATGCCGTGACCAGAATTGAAGGGAAATACTATATATAAATAAAGGCTGCCCAATAAATCAGACAACCTTTATCACAACGAACAATTTAGCGGAAAGAGTGGGATTCAAACCCACGGTACAGCAAAGCCGTACAACGGATTTCGAGTCCGTCCCGATCGATCACTCTGGCATCTTTCCTTAACTTGGGCGCAAATATACATCTTTTTAGAGTTCGTTATCATCCGTTATTGTGCAAAAAAAGTATAAATAACAAAAGAATCTTTCAAATATAATTTTATCTTTGCACCAAATTTAATTAAGTATCAATTATATAATAAAAACTAAAATGAGAAAATTAAACTATGTAAGCATCTTACTTGCGGTAATCACAGTTCTGGGGTTAACTTCCTGTGAAGAAAATGAAGATTTCCAAAACAGTGAATCAAAATTATGTAATCAACTATGGGTGGAGGGGTATAATATAACCTCCGAGGATCATTGTACGCATCAATTGGAATTTGCCTACAACGGTTCGGGTCGCGAAATCTTTATTTACCAACGCTACTATAACGGTTACTTACAAACACCTTATAAAACGGAAACCTTTAGTTTTACATGGTATTGGCAAAACGATAACAGAGAAGGGTTGGTCTTAAAATACGGATCGAATGATTTTATTTATTTTGATGATGTTTGGGTGAGAAATGATTATCTTTCGGGAGTATTTGATGGAGTGAAATCTACTTTTACTAATTCTGTCATCTTGAACTAAGACATACAATGTATCTATCTATATATAAAAAAGAGTGCTCTTCATTGCGAAGAGTACTCTTTTTTATATATAGATAGATGCGGAAATTCATAACATTCTAAATTTGTGAGTACCTGAGCTAAGATATTTAGTTTAAAGTATATCCATATCCATCTTGTTGTTTACCTACATAAATATTTGAGTATTTCCATTTATTAGTAGCCTTAACCCAATCCGGCACAATACCATGTAACCTGTTACCTGTTATATAAGGTGGTTCTACCTCGAAATCATCTTTCCAAATCTCAAAAGGTAATTCTGTAATATTGTTATTATTACAGACAAATTGCATGAGATGTGTCATTATTTCTATAGGAAAAGCGCCATTTAATTGATTATCAGAAAGCACTATGGTTTCCAAGTTTTTCAGGCCTTTCCATTCTTTGGGTATAGGCCCTGTAAGGTAGTTGTGGCTTAAATCTAATTTTTGGAGATTTTCTAAATTTCCCCAAGTAGTCGGCAAATTGCCAAATATCCCCGTATACCTAATAAGGAGAAGTTTAAGCTTTGAAAGTTTGCCGATACTCTCTGGTAGCTCCCCTGAAACAAAGTTATTTTGAATGATGAGATTTTCTAGTTCCGTAAGATTACCAATCTCTTTGGGTATAAATCCTCCAAGATTCCCATAAGATAAATTCAATGTTCTTAATTTTGTTAACTGTGTAATTTCTATAGGAAAGTTCCCGGCAATAAAATCTTCATATTCCACTTTTATAATTCTATATTCATTTTCTTTTTTATCAAGTTCAAATTGGACATATTTTTTCCAAGTATTTGTATCAGTATCGTCCCACCAAATATAACCCCCATTAATGGCCTTATTGACCTTAACCATAGCTATGCTGTCGTTAACATTTAATCGGGGGAGAGCAGGTAATTGAGGATCATTATTGTTATCCGAACAGCTACTTAGCAATAAAACAAAAGAGAATAATGCTAAGAAAGAATAGACACTTGAAGCCTTTTTAAAGTTTTTCATACGCGTATTTTTATTAATGAATTTAGTCTTTATGCATTGACAAAACATTACTGCGTAAAGAAAGATAAATTAAACGAAATAATCAAATATATACATAAAAAAAGAGTGCTCTTCGTAATGAAAAGCACTCTTTTTTATATGTAATAATCAAGAGAATAGCCGCTTCAGATTATTCTGTATCAATGACATCTTCCTTTGGTTTTGCTATCTTTTGTTTCAACATGATTTTCCTGAATTCCGAAGGATAAGGTGTTTCAAACTCTAACAACTCATCGGTTACAGGATGATAGAATGAGAGTTTGTAGGCATGTAATGCCAAGCGTCCAATCGGATTGTTACCATCACCGTATTTCACATCTCCCAGAACCGGATGTTTGAGATCTTGCATATGTACGCGAATCTGATTTTTGCGTCCCGTTTCCAGTTCAAGTTCCAGCAATGAATAGCCATTTGCTCTTTTGATTACCTTGTAATGCGTAATGGCTTTATCACCTCCGTTATTGGTCATACTTGAGTAAGTGATAAAAACCTTATTGTCTTTCAACCACGAAGTAATGGTACCACCGTCTTTCTCCACCTCACCCGATACAACAGCCACATACCTTCTGTCTTTCACAATTCTCTCCCAATAATCCTGCAAAGTAATTTTGGTCTTCTCATCCTTGGCAAAAACCAATAAGCCCGATGTATCACGGTCTAAGCGATGTACCACATATATTCTATGGTTTTTGCCCGAACGTTGCACATATTCATTCAAGATGCTGTGAGCAGTACGTTCCTTTTGCTTATCAGTTCCTATTGTGAGAAGTCCTTCGCGTTTATCAACCACCAAAAGATATGCATCTTCGTATACCAGTTTCAGGAGACTGCTTCTAAATTCTTTATTGCCTTTATTTTTGCTCACCTGCACTTTCATACCCGGCTTAAGCGGATGATTATATTGCGTGCGGATCACATTGTCGACCATAACCATGCGCTTGCTCAACAGAGATTTCGCTGTAGTTCTGCTTATACCGTCTATCTTATTCATCAAGAAATCCATCAGTTCGCTGGCCTCTTTCACAGAATACGCTGTATATTTTGCCTTAGCTCTTGCTACAGGCTTACTCTTCTTTTCTTTTTTCTTTTTGGTTATCACCATAATTCATCATTTATAAAGACCATTCATACGGTCCGGTTTTTATCGCTTTTCAAGCAATACCACATTCTCAACGTGATGCGTATGCGGGAACATATCTACCGGTTGCACGGCAGTCACTTTATATTTTTCATCCAACAAAGCCAAATCACGCGCTTGCGTTGCCGGATTGCAACTCACATAAACAATACGTTGAGGTTCTGCAAACAAAATAACATCTACTACATCCTGATGCATACCGGCACGGGGAGGATCGGTAATAATCACATCCGGTCTGCCATATTGGTTGATAAAATCTTGCGTCAGCATGTCTTTCATATCACCGGCGAAGAACAACGTATTCTTGATGCCGTTAATATCAGCATTCACCTTAGCATCTTCAATAGCCTCAGGAACATATTCAATACCAATAACCTGTTTGGCCTTGCTTGCAACGAAATTGGCAATAGTACCTGTACCCGTATACAAATCATATACCAGCTCATTGCCCGTTAGTTGTGCGAAGTTTCGAGTTATCTTATACAAATTATAAGCTTGTTCGGAATTGGTTTGATAGAATGACTTCGGACCGATTTTAAATTTCAATCCTTCCATCTCCTCATAAATGTAATCGTTCCCTTTGAAGACAAACACGTCTCTGTCTGTTATCGTATCGTTGCATTTATTATTAATAATATAAAGGAGAGAAGTTATTTCGGGGAAAGAATCTGCCATGTGCTGCAACAGTTTCTTAAAGAGTACCATTTCTTCCTCATGGTGTTCTTCGTCAATGCGGCAGATAAGAATGACCATCAGTTCTCCCGTAGTAGAGGTACGAATAATCATGTTACGAAGCATACCTACCTGATTGCGCAAGTCAAAGAAGCTATAATTATGCTCATAGGCATAGTCGCGTACAGCATTACGTATACGGTTTGAAATATCATCTTGCAACCAGCATTTCTCTATGGCCAGCACTTTATCAAACGCATTAGGAATGTGAAATCCCACCGCATTCATCTGATCATAAGTTACGTTTTGCTTTACTTCCTCATAAGTAAGCCAACGCTTATTAGAGAAAGTGAATTCCAACTTGTTACGGTAAAACGTTGTCTTCTCAGATCCCAGAATAGGAGAAATCTCCGGAAGTTCAATCTTTCCGATGCGGGTCAAGTTGTCCGTTACTTGTTTCTGCTTGTACTTTATTTGCTCTTGATAAGGTAAGATTTGCCATTTGCATCCGCCACACACACCGTAATGTTCACAAAATGCTACCTCACGAACAGGTGAATACTCATGGAATTTCACAGCTTCAGCTTCCGCATATTTGTTTTTCTTTCTCTTGACTTGTAAATCGACCACATCTCCGGGCACAACAAAAGGAACAAACACTACCAAATCATCAATCTTAGCAATTGCTTTTCCTTCAGCCGCCACATCTTTTATAGTCACCTTCTCCAAAAAGGGAAGTTCTTTTTTCTTTCTTGCCACTTTTACACCAGTATAATTAATTATTTTGCAAAAATAAGCATTTTTGGGAGAATTCTCTCTATCTCTATAAATATTAAATATTGCCATCTTGAAATTACATTTAACGTGAATATTTTTCCCTGAAAAGTTTTGCAGTCTCCAAAATATCATTAGTTTTGCGAACAGAAAAAACCTTATATAACTTTAAACACACACTTATGGACAAAAAAAGAGTCTACACCTTCGGGAACGGACAAGCCGAAGGTAGAGCCGACATGAAAAACCTTTTAGGCGGCAAAGGGGCAAACCTGGCAGAAATGAACCTGATTGGCGTTCCGGTACCTCCCGGATTTACAATAACCACTGAAGTTTGTACTGAATACTATGAACTAGGTCATAACAAAGTGGTTGCCCTACTTAAAGAAGAGGTTGAACAAGCCATTGCACATATTGAAACATTGATGAGATCCAAATTCGGTGACGTGGAGAATCCTTTATTGGTTTCCGTACGTTCCGGAGCTCGTGCTTCCATGCCCGGTATGATGGATACGATTCTGAATTTAGGTTTAAACGACGAGGTGGTTGAAGGATTAACCCGTAAAACAGGCAATGCACGTTTTGCATGGGATTCATACCGTCGTTTTGTTCAGATGTATGGCGATGTGGTACTTGGTATGAAACCTTCAAACAAAGAAGAAATTGATCCTTTTGAGGAAATCATTGAGGAAGTGAAACACGCCAAGGGTGTTAAGCTCGACAATGAACTCAAGGTAGAGGATCTGAAAGAACTCGTGGCTAAGTTTAAAGCAGCTGTGAAAGAACGTACCGGTAAGGATTTCCCTACATCTGCTTTCGAACAGTTATGGGGGGCCGTATGTGCCGTATTTAATTCCTGGATGAACGAACGTGCCATCTTGTACCGCAAAATGGAAGGTATACCCGACGAATGGGGAACGGCTGTTACCGTGCAAGCCATGGTATTTGGAAATATGGGCGAAACATCGGCAACAGGAGTGTGTTTTTCACGCGATGCTGGTACCGGTGAAGATCTTTTCAACGGCGAATATCTGATCAATGCACAAGGCGAAGATGTGGTAGCCGGAATACGCACTCCACAACAAATTACACTCATCGGTTCGCAACGTTGGGCTGCTTTGGCAGGCGTTAGTGAGGAAACTCGTTCCAAATGCTACCCGTCAATGGAAGAGGCTATGCCCGAGATTTATGCTGAACTTGATCGTTTGCAAACCAAACTGGAAAATCACTACCGTGACATGCAAGACATGGAATTTACCGTTCAGGAAGGCAAGTTGTGGTTTCTGCAAACGCGTAACGGTAAACGTACCGGTGCTGCTATGGTTAAAATTGCCATGGACTTGTTACATCAGGGAATGATTGACGAGAAAACTGCTATACTTCGCGTAGAACCTAATAAATTAGATGAACTGCTTCATCCTGTATTTGATAAAATAGCTTTAAGTCAGGCCACTGTACTGACTCGTGGACTTCCGGCTTCGCCTGGGGCTGCCACCGGACAAATTGTATTCTTTGCTGATGATGCAGCCGAATGGCATGCCGCCGGTAAAAAGGTGGTGATGGTTCGTCTGGAAACTTCTCCAGAAGACTTGGCCGGAATGCAAGTAGCACAAGGTATTCTCACGGCTCGCGGGGGTATGACTTCGCATGCAGCTGTAGTGGCAAGAGGAATGGGTAAATGCTGTGTATCAGGTGCAGGTGCTCTCAATATTGATTACAAAGCTCGTACGGTAGAGATTGACGGAACCGTGTTAAAAGAAGGTGATTTCATCTCAATTAACGGTAGTACAGGAGAGGTTTACCAAGGCAAAGTAGAAACTCGGGCTGCCGAGTTATCGGGCGACTTCTCTGAATTAATGAAACTTGCCGATAAATATACCAAATTGCAAGTAAGAACTAATGCTGACACACCTCACGATGCTGCTGTTGCCCGTAATTTTGGTGCAGTCGGTATCGGTTTGTGCCGCACAGAACACATGTTCTTTGAAGGTGAAAAGATTAAAGCCATGCGCGAAATGATTCTGGCTGTTGATGCTGAAGGCAGACGCAAAGCTTTAGCCAAAATATTACCTTATCAGCAAGATGATTTCAAAGGAATATTTAAAGCCATGCAAGGTTATCCGGTTACAGTTCGTTTGCTGGATCCTCCTTTGCATGAGTTTGTTCCGCATGATTTGAAAGGTCAGGAAGAAATGGCAGAAGCCATGGGAGTTACGCTTGCGTATATTCAACAGCGTGTGGAAGCTTTGTGCGAACACAACCCTATGTTAGGACACCGCGGATGTCGCTTAGGAAACACGTATCCTGAAATAACTCAAATGCAGACTCGTGCCATTCTGGGAGCTGCACTTGAACTGAAAAAAGAAGGCATAACAACGATACCTGAAATCATGGTTCCGCTTACCGGAATTGTGTACGAATTCAACGAACAAGAAAAGGTGATTCGCAACGAGGCTGAAACTTTATTTGCCGAAAAGGGAACGCGCATTGAGTTTAAAGTAGGTACGATGATTGAAATACCTCGTGCAGCACTTACAGCCAACAAAATTGCCGCATCGGCAGAATTCTTCTCCTTTGGAACCAATGACCTCACACAAATGACATTTGGTTACTCTCGTGATGACATTGCTTCTTTCCTCCCGGTATATCTGGAAAAGAAAATCTTAAAGGTAGACCCATTCCAGGTATTGGATCAGAATGGAGTGGGACAGCTAGTAAGAATGGCAACCGAGAAAGGACGTTCTGTTCGTCCCGATTTGAAATGTGGTATTTGCGGTGAACACGGTGGTGAACCTTCTTCTGTGAAGTTCTGCCATAAAGTGGGACTCAATTATGTAAGCTGCTCTCCTTTCAGGGTGCCCATTGCTCGCTTAGCAGCGGCGCAGGCAGCCATTGAAGAATGATTTATCCTTAAATTTAAGTTTTTTATATCAAAAAATGGGGCTGCTTTTTAGGCAGCCCTGTTTATATTGTGTATAATGATGATTCTGTTTATTCCGCCATTTCTTTTAACTGTCGGAAATGCTCTACAATACCTTTGTAGTTTATTTCAGTACATGCATCAAACTTATTCCAAAGATCACCTAATACAGCCGCACCACCAAATCCGAAATCTTTTATTTCGGGTAATGTTTCAGGAGTTATGCCTCCTAAAGCGATCACTTTCTTATCAATAATCTTTTTGGCAACTGCTTCTCTTATTTCCTCAGGCGTATAAGGAGGCTCGTAAGAAGCTTTCGATATACTGGGGTAAACCGGACTCAGAAAAACATATTCGTATTTATCTTTGTACTGCTCAACCTCTTCCAAGGAATGACAAGAGAAACTCACATGTCCATGGTAATCATGAGGTTCCTCCGGATTACGACGATTCAAGTGAATACCCATCAAATCAAACTCATTTTTCAAATAAAAATGGTCATGCGTTACGATGCGACGATGATACTTCTCGGGTATCAAAGTCAGCAGTCTTTCCGCATAAATAGCTGGCATGTCGGGCTTACGTAAGTGAAGGATATCCAGTCCTTCTTCGAAGAGAGTAGTAATGATTTTATCCTCTTCTACAAAGTAATTCGGAGTCGTTATTACAATCAGTTTCATTCTAAAAATGTGAAAATTGCCACAAAGTTAGCTCATTCATGCCATACGCTCCAAACTTTATAGTGAAAAGATGTTAGTTTGCAAGGTTCTAATATCTATAGTCCAAAGTTTACCCGCCATCACTTCACCCAAACCACAAATAATCTTCACGGCTTCCATAGCCTGCACACAGCCTGTTACACCCGGTGTCATACCTATTACGCCTTTGGGAGGCGGGGGCATTTTGAGCATCAACTCTTCATCGGGAAATAAGTCGCGATATGTTTTATCCGAATTGTGGTTAAAGACAGATACCTGCCCCTCGAAACCACAAATAGCCCCGTACACATAGGGCTTACCCAACTTTACGCATACGTCGTTTATCAAATACCGGGTGGCAAAATTATCGCATCCGTCAACTACCAAATCGTAAGCACCAATCAGCTCTTCAGCATTCTCTTTCGTCAACCTGCCCGGAAAAGCATGAATGGTAATACTCCGATTGAGCGCCTGCAAACGCATGGCAGCACACACTGCCTTCAAATCACCCGTTTCATCCTCCGTATACAATACCTGCCTATGCAGGTTCGACACATCTACCACATCACAATCTACCAGTCCCAGCGTACCTACGCCGGCACCAGCCAAATAAAGGGCGATGGGAGAGCCCAGTCCCCCAACGCCAACAACAAGTACTTTAGCAGCTTGCAGTTTACCTTGCCCTTCCGTACCTATTTCCGGGAGCATCATCTGCCTGTTATATCTTTCCATCATTTTATTCTGTCTAATGCTAAATCCCAGTCTTTATACACCGGTATTCTTCCCAATGCACGCAAGGCAGCATCAACCTCCACTGCTTTACGTTCGTCACTCACATGAAATTGCTCCAATGTTTGCGGATAACTGAAGTAACCACCCGGTTCAGTCTTACTTTCCGCACTCATGGTTGTTACCCCCAACGTAGCCATCTGATCACGAAGTTCGGCACATTCGCGGGTGGAATAGGAGATATCCACATCGTGATCAAAGATACGCATCGCAAAGGTCAGCTGTGCCAGTTCCCGATCACTCATAACAACATTGGGTTGAAATCCTCCGTTTTCAGAAGGCCTCATGCGAGGAAAGTTTACACTGTACTTTGTTTTCCAATAATGCTTTTGTAAGTAACGCAAGTGATAAGCCATCATGGTAACATCTGTGCGCCACTCTTCTAAACCAATCAGTACACCCATACCTATTTTATGTACACCGGCTTGTCCCATACGGTCGAAGCCGTTAACACGCCATTCAAATTTAGACTTCATCCCGCGAGGGTGATAAAGGTTGTAATTAGCCCGGTTATACGTTTCTTGGAAACAGATAACTCCATTCAATCCAGCATGTGTAAGTTGCTCATATTCTACTGTTTTAAGAGGCATAACCTCAATTTGAAGATTAGAAAAATAAGGGCGTGCCAATAACAAAGCCCGCTTGATGTAATCAACCCCTGCCTTAGCCGGATTCTCACCCGTTACCAATAATAAATTTTCAAAAGGAGCCAGCTTTTTAATGGCTTTGTATTCGTTAATCATTTCCTCTTCAGTGAGGATGGTACGCTTCATGGGATTGTTATGATTGAAGCCGCAATAGATACATGAATTGGTACACGAATTGGTAATGTAGAGCGGAATAAACATTGAAATAGTTTTACCAAAACGTTCCAATGTATACTTTCGGCTAAGCTGCGCCATCACCTCCAGATAAGGTATTGCCGCAGGTGAAATAAGTGCTTTGAAATCCTCCACGTCCAGACTTTTTTTTGCTAAGGCCCTACGCACATCGGCATCGGTCTTTTCATAGATATCGCGGGTTGTCTGTTCCCACGATATTTTTTCCAGTTCTTCTGAAAACCACATATTATTTCTTTTAGTGCCCTATAAACTGCAATTACTCAAATCTCTGCTCAAACGCATGGCACAGAAGTTAGGACCGCACATGGTACAGTATTCTCCTTCTTCGTGATGCCCCGCTTTGAAGTACTCCAATGCTCTCTCCGGATCAAGTGACAAGTTAAACTGATCTTTCCAACGGAACTCGTAACGAGCTTTTGACAGCGCATTGTCTCTTACCTGAGCTACAGGATGCCCTTTTGCCAAATCAGCCGCATGAGCTGCCAGCTTATAAGTCACTACCCCGGTACGCACATCTTCTTTATCAGGCAATCCTAAATGTTCCTTAGGCGTGACATAACATAGCATGGCCGTGCCCATCCATCCAATCTGCGCAGCTCCAATGGCCGATGTAATGTGGTCGTAGCCCGGTGCAATATCCGTGACCAAAGGACCTAAGGTATAAAAAGGAGCTTCGTGACAAGCCTTCATCTGACGGTCCATATTTTCACGCAGCTTGTGCATTGGTACATGTCCGGGACCTTCAATAAATGCCTGAACATTCTTATTCCATGCTCGTTGCACCAGTTCGCCTAGAGTATCGAGTTCAGCAAACTGAGCTTCATCATTGGCATCGTGAATGGAGCCGGGACGTAATCCGTCGCCCAACGAAATGGCTACGTCATATTGAGCCAGTAAGTCACAAATATCATCAAAATGTTCGTATAAAAAGCTCTCACGGTTGTGCACCAAACACCATTTTGACATGATACTACCTCCGCGTGACACGATTCCGGTAAGTCGTTTCTCCGCCAAGTGAACATTTTGCAAACGAATACCGGCGTGTATGGTAAAGTAATCGACTCCTTGCTCGCACTGTTCCAACAGTGTGTCCCTGTATATTTCCCATGTAAGATCTTCCACTTTACCATTCACCTTTTCCAGTGCCTGATAAATAGGGACAGTGCCCACCGGTACCGGACAGTTTCGGATAATCCATTCGCGTGTTTCATGAATGTTGGCTCCGGTTGAAAGATCCATTAAGGTATCACCGCCCCATTTACAGCTCCAAATAGCCTTTTCAACTTCCTCCTCCATGCTCGAAGATGTAGCCGAATTACCAATATTGGTATTAATCTTCACTAGAAAATTACGTCCGATAATCATAGGTTCCGCTTCCGGATGATTGATATTGGCAGGAATCACAGCCCGTCCGGCAGCAATCTCATCTCGTACAAACTCGGGAGTAATGTGCGTATCAATACCCAGTTGGTCGCAGTTCATGTTTTCACGGATGGCCACGTATTCCATTTCGGGCGTAATCATTCCGCAACGTGCGTAGTATAGTTGAGTAATTTGCTTACCGGCAGCCGCCACATAAGGTGGAACCGTGTTTTTAAACCGCAGCGTGTCTAAAGAAGAGTCTTTCAGACGCATACGTCCGTACTCGGAAGTGATCTCTTCTAGTTGTACAATATCATCATTACACCGAACAAACCGTTCACGTATGCGGGGCAAGCCTCTTTCCAAATCAATGCAAACATCAGGATCACTGTAAGCGCCACTGGTATCATATATGTAAACGTCCTGATTTTGAACCAGTTCTTTTTTCCCATCTTTAACGGTTACAGTTGGCATTTGTTCCACTTTACGCATACCTACATGTAAATCAGTGTAATGGGTTCCTGTCATATATACTTTTTCCGATGCTGGAAATTCAATTCTATTTTTCATCTTTATTGGTTTATTTCGTTTTTGTCATATTAAACAATACGCTTCATTTAATCCAGAAATGCGGTAAGTGGTGAACTGGCATCTGCCAAGATTCCCGTCATACCCGGACCTGCTTCAAACGCTCTTTGTCCGGCAATAACTGCCTCTTTGAATGCAACAGCCATGTCTACCGGATTGCCTGCTACAGCTATAGCCGTATTAACCAATACAGCCGAAGCACCCATTTCCATGGCTTCGGCAGCATGGCTGGGCACACCGATACCGGCATCTACCACCACAGGAACATTAGCCTGTTCAATGATGATACGAAGGAAGTCACGTGTTTGTAACCCCATATTGGTACCAATGGGAGCGCCCAACGGCATCACAACAGCCGCACCTGCCTCTTCCAGACGTTTGCATAAGACAGGATCGGCCTGACAGTAGGGGAGTACTACGAATCCCAGTTTCACGAGTTCTTCTGTGGCCTTTAATGTTTCAATAGGATCGGGCAGCAAGTAACGAGGATCAGGATGAATTTCCAGCTTTAACCAATTGGTACCAAAGGCTTCACGTGCCATTTGTGCGGCAAAGACAGCCTCTTCGGCATTGCGTGCGCCCGATGTATTGGGTAGCAGTCCGATACCCGGATGCACAATGTGTTTCAGCATGTCATCTTCCTGATTATCCATGTCGATTCGTTTCATTGCCACTGTGACTAGTTGTGTATCCGAAGCCAAAATGGCTTCTTCCATCAGTTCGTTCGAACTAAATTTTCCCGTTCCCAAGAACAGACGGGAGGTAAACTCTCTCCCTGCAATTGTAAGTTTCTTCATTGTATTCATTTCTTTAAACGTATGTTTTTCACTACATGGTAAGTATGCGTTTTATCTCAGCATCCGGATCATGTGCTTGTAGAATGGCACCACTCATAGCAATACCTTCTATGCCGGTTGCCAGTATAGCCGGAATATCTTCCACGGTAATACCGCCAATAGCCACCGCCGGTAAAATAATATCGGCTTCAATCATTTGTTGTTTGATGTTACGGTACCCCTCCAGTCCCAGAACAGGACTCAGGTTCTTTTTGGTCGTAGTAAAACGAAACGGTCCAATGCCCAGGTAATCGGCCCCTGCTTCGTAATGTCGCTTCACATCCTCAAAGGTATTAGCTGTACCACCAATGATAAAGCCTTCACCCAACAGTTTACGAGCTTCCTCAATGGGCATGTCATTCTTACCTAAGTGCACACCGTCGGCCTTCACTTCACGAGCTACCTCAATATAGTCATCAATGATGAGCAATGCATGGTGCTTCTCACAAGCCTTTTTTAGCTCTTCAGCCAATTGCAGTACCGTTTCAACAGCTACATCTTTCATGCGCAGTTGAATCCATTTACAGCCGGCTTCCAAAGCCATAAAAGCCCCTTCACGATACGAAAACTGTTCCGTCTCGTGGGTAATAAATTGTAGACTGGCCATGTGTTATCCTCCGCAAGCTGCCTTGATGATCACTACTTCATCTTTTTCAGTTAATGAAAAGGTTTTCCACTGTGTACGAGGAATTAATTGTTTGTTCACAGCCATCGCCATTCCTGTGGACAAGATGTTGAGCTCACTAATGAGCTGTTCCAATGTAGCTGATTCGGAAATCACTGTTGCTTTGTTGTTGACTATTACCTCCATTATTTTCAGTATTAAATAAATAGATGTAAAAACAAAGCTTAGCGCCTGTTAAAAGAAGAGTTTACATAAGAAAAGAAAATAACAATTCCCTGCGTCAGTATTATCTGCATCAGGTTCGTAGGGTATAATCTCAGCCTTTAGGGCACCCCTTTGTCTTTACAGCGGACAAAGTAAAACAAAATAATTGAGAAACCCTATTGAAAAAGTAATTTTTCGGAGATAAATAAAAAGACTATGCTTTTCTATCTGCTTGTGTTAGGGGATGAGAGAACACAAAACGTGCTCCGTCAGTGTATGCGCGATCAATCCAGATATCGCCTCCCATATAATTAATGGTAAGCTTACAAATCGAGAGTCCCAGTCCCGTGCCCTGAATAAATTCATCAAGCTTTTCGAAACGTTTAAATACATCCTGATGTTTCTCGGCCGGAATGCCACGACCGGTATCTGTGACAGAAACCAGCACACATTTATCTTCAATATCTTTTTCAAAGCCTATGGTAATCTTACCTCCGGGAGGAGTAAATTTCAAGGCATTATTTACCAGGTTAATTACAATTTGCTGTAAGCGCAACGGATCCGTTTCAATGATCAGTGATTCATCAGAAAAACTGGTAGCTATCGCTACTTGTTTTTCTTGCGACAAGCGTTGCGTTTGAACAACCATATCGCTCAGCGTAGCCGCCAAATCACGTGTCTCATAATTGAATTTCAATCGGCCCGATTCCAGTCTGGAGATGTCAAGTACATCACTAATGAGTTGCAACAGTAAATCTGAATTGGTTTGAATGATCTTGGCATATTCCTTTTGTTCCTCCGTGGCACAATCATTTTCAACCAATAAGCTGGTGAACCCCACTATGGCATTAAGAGGCGTACGAATTTCATGACTCATGTTAGACACAAAAGCACTCTTCATGAGGTTAGCTTCTTCGGCCAATTCTTTGGCATGACGTAAGTCGGCTTCTGATTTTTCCAGCTTAGCCTTATCGTGTCTAAGCTCTTCATTCAAAGAAGCCATGTTATTTTTCAGAGCTTTCATTTTAAAGTAATAGTACAAGCTAGTAACCAGACCCAATACCAAGGTAATGAAAACCAAGAATAAAGTTTCTATTTCTTTCTTGTAAACCACAAAGAAAGGAGGAATGTGGTTAATCAGGATTGAATTTTTTGGTAACAGTGAGGAGTTTATTTTGAACTCCTTGATCTTTTGATCATCAAACCTGTATTCATTGCGCAAAGTAATCATTTCGGGAGCCTTGACTTCTTTTTTGTCAAGCACCTCATAGGCCTTAAAGCCAAGTCTTCTGCCAATTCCTTCAATATGAGGCATGTATCCGCCAATAGCCCAATGCCCCATACCAGTGCCTGTCAGCGAAAATACCGGTATATGTGGTTGTACAAATTGAAAAGCAGTTGCAGCATTATTCACGTAAGACATCTTCAAACTGTCTATCCGCCACATGGCAAGCAACAACACACTGTTGTGAGGAACCTCATGCAAGGCCTCTACAGCCTGATCCAAGTTCTTTTTTCTTCCGTCAATGTAAATTGGATGAATCCCCCGAATTTTCTTTAGTTCTTTCCTTATGAACGCATAATGTGCCAGGCCATAGTAAGTATTATCTGTCAATATGGCCAAATGATTGTTTTTAGGATAAAGTGTGCGAATCAGTTCTATGTTTTTAATCACATCATGATTGCTAGCAATAGCCATCTTCACATTTACACTGTGCATTTGCTCGTACATATCCACAGACTCCGGTTCATAATCAGTCAATGAAATAGAATCGTTCGGAATCAAGAAACCATTGCGGGAAGCCATAGCAAACATCACCGGCACCTTGTTATATTCGGGATCGTTCAATTTCAGGAAAGAGTTCCAAGCCTCACCACCCAATAATATAATCATGGCAACATTAGGATGCTTATCAAGTAGCCGTTTCAGTCTATGAGGCCATTCATACGCTTCATCAAGCCCCATGCAGTTCATGTTTTCAATAACTACGGAACAATTTCCGCCCAGATTGCGGTAAGTGTCAATGAATTCGGCTATGTTTTCGGAGGTGTAGCGTGTATCGGAGTGGTATGCGCTGATAAAAAGAATCTCTTTACTATCTTTTATTTGATCTTTTACAACTGTCAAGTCATGCGCCTTGATAGCTATCAAACAGAAAAACAGTAAAAATATTACCAGAAGAAATCGCTGTACTTGATCTTTATAAACAAACTTCATAGACATCAGATATTATACAGGCCGCAAAGGTATAAAAAAACACAGACATTAAAATCAATATCTGTGTTTTATTTGTTTCAACGCCACGCTTTTAGTAAAGCGGTGTGAGTCAAGCCTTAAAAGCGGCTTCCTACAACGTCCCAGTCAACAATACTCCAAAGAGCATTGATGTGGTCGGCACGGCGGTTTTGATAATCCAAGTAATAAGAGTGTTCCCATACGTCAAACCCTAGTAACGGTTTCAGTCCTGCACGCACCGGGTTACTTCCGTTGGCTTCTTTTGTAATTACCAGTTTACCGCTCTTATCAACAGAAAGCCATGCCCATCCTGAGCCAAACAGGCCAACAGAGGCAGCAGTAAACTCTTTCTTGAAATTATCAAAACTGCCGAAATCTTTCACAATAGCCTCGGCTAGTTTGCCTACCGGTTCGCTATGAGCAGGTTTCGGAGCAAATTGAGTGAAGTACAGTTCGTGATTCAAAACTTGTCCGGCATTGTTAAATACAGCGCCATCGGGAGCCGTTTTTACAATTTCTTCTACACTTTTTCCTTCGAATTCCGTACCCGGAACAAGGCTATTTAAGTTATTTACATAAGCCTGCAGGTGTTTACCGTAGTGAAACTCAATTGTCTGCTGGCTGATTACAGGTTCCAATGCATTGGTTGCATAAGGAAGCGTCGGCATATTATAAGTCATAGTCATAAATATTAAAGACATTAATAATGTATTCATAAGCTCAATGTTTAATCGTGATTGAAACTTTGATTATAATAACGCCATATTTATAAAAAGGTTCGCCAGTATTACAACTTTCTTATATCTTTGCGTATCAAAACAGATAGAAACACTTCATCATGCAAGATAATTACTTGGAAGAACTCAATGAAAGCCAACGTGCTGCCGTACTCTACAATGACGGGCCCTCTCTCGTTATTGCAGGTGCCGGTTCAGGCAAGACACGCGTGCTGACATATAAAATAGCCTGGTTGCTGAGCAGCGGTTACCGTGCAAGCAACATATTGGCACTTACCTTTACCAATAAAGCCGCCCGCGAGATGAAAGAACGTATTGCCCGTCAGGTAGGAGCAGAAGCTGCCCGATACCTCTGGATGGGAACCTTTCATTCCGTATTTGCCCGCATTCTACGTGCCGAAGCAGAACATCTGGGGTTTAACTCGCGGTTTACCATTTATGATTCGGCAGATAGTAAAAGTCTCATCCGTTCCATACTCAAAGAAATGGGACTTGATGAAAAGACTTACAAGCCCGGTACCGTACAAGCCCGTATCTCTAATGCTAAGAATCATTTGGTTTCTCCTGCCGGCTATGCTGCCAACAAAGAAGCCTGTGAAGCCGATGCGGCAACTAAAATGCCCGCCATACGTGAGGTGTACCAACGGTACTGGGAACGTTGCCGGCAGGCTGGAGCGATGGATTTCGACGATCTGTTGTTCTATACCTGGATACTGTTTCAGAAGCATCCTGATGTGCTGGCACGCTACCGCGAGCAGTTCCGTTACGTGTTGGTCGACGAGTATCAGGATACCAATTATGCACAACACAGCATTGTGCAACAATTGGCCGGCGAACATCAACACATTTGTGTGGTGGGTGATGATGCCCAAAGTATTTATTCTTTCCGTGGTGCCGACATTGATAACATTCTCTATTTTACCAAGATCTATCCCAATACCCGCGTATTTAAGCTGGAACAAAACTACCGCTCCACACAAACCATAGTGTGTGCGGCCAACAGTCTCATTGAAAAAAACCAGCGGCAAATACGCAAAGAGGTCTTCTCTGAAAAGGAAAGAGGGGAGGCCATCGGTGTATTTCAGGCCTATTCTGACGTTGAAGAGGGCGACATTGTGATTAACAAAATCAAAGATCTTCGCCGCCGTCACGACTATGAATACAGTGATTTTGCCATTTTGTACCGTACCAATGCTCAGAGCCGTATTTTTGAAGAGACCTTGCGGAAAAACGGAATGCCTTATAAAATTTATGGCGGACTTTCATTTTACCAGCGTAAAGAGATCAAAGATGTGGTGGCATACTTCCGTGTAACGGTAAATCCGGCTGATGAAGAGGCTTTCAAACGTATCATTAACTACCCGGCAAGGGGAATCGGTGATACCACTCTGGGTAAAATAATTGAGGCGGCAACAGGAAATAATACCAGCCTGTGGAATGTATTGTGTGATCCGCTGGCGTACCAGCTTTCTATAAATAAAGGTACTCATACCAAGTTGCAGGAGTTTCGTGAACTCATTGAATCGTTCCGTGATCGTCTGGTTACGGACAATGCCTATCAGATAGGTACAGATATCATCCGCCGTTCAGGTATTATGACCGATATACATGCCGATAATTCTCCCGAAAGCTTGAGCCGACAAGAAAACATTGAGGAGTTGGTAAACGGTCTGCAAGATTTTTGTGCCCTGCGTATGGAAGAGGGTAGTACAGACATCAGCTTGTCGGACTATCTGTTGGACATAGCCTTGCTTACCGATCAGGATTCCGACAAAGATAACGAAGGGGCCAAGGTGGTACTCATGACCGTACACTCGGCCAAAGGACTTGAGTTCCGCAACGTTTTTGTAGTAGGTATGGAAGAGAATCTGTTTCCCGGAAGCATGGCGGGAGATTCTCCCCGTGCCATGGAAGAAGAACGCCGTTTGTTTTATGTGGCCATTACTCGTGCCGAGGAACATTGCTACCTGTCATATGCCCGTACTCGTTTCCGTTACGGAAAGATGGAATTTGGCACACCCAGCAGGTTCTTACGTGACATTGATACCTGTTTTCTGGACTTACCGCACGAAGCAGGCATCGGGCACAAAGTGGACGAAGGGGCTGCTCGTTTCCGGAAAGAAGAAGTACGGCAGCAAATACGTCCCCGAGCACAGGTTATTGCACCTACGCTACCCCGCAACCTTAAAAAGGTAGCAAACAGCAGTGCAGAAAACCAGTCGGCTCAAAGCATGCAAACCTCTTTGGGCGAACTGCGAGTGGGACAAAACATACAGCACGAGCGCTTCGGAATGGGGGAAGTTACTAAGTTGGAAGGTAGTGGCGACAATGCCAAAGCAACGATCCGTTTCCGTCATGCAGGCGAAAAACAATTGTTACTACGCTTTGCACGTTTTACCGTGATTGATTAAAAAAATAGAAAAAAAACTGATAAAACCATTGTGCAAAATGCTTTTTTTTTCAATCTTTGACGAACCAATACATTTAGTACGTAAACAGTTGAATGAGTTTAAAACTTTCATGAAACCCGAACTAAAAGATATAGCTTGGCGTGCAGCCATAGCCGTTGACGAATACAACCCCGACCGCATAAGGAAGGATGCTTGTGGCGCGTGGATTGCTTATGATGATTTCAACAATAAGGAAAGCATGTTTGGCTGGGAAATTGATCATGTATATCCAACTTCCCGGCTTAACATTCTGGGTATTCCTCGTGAATTGTGGAATCATCCGCTGAATATACGTGCCATGCATTGGAAAAATAATTTCAGCAAAGCCAATTCGTTTCCACAATATACATCGGCTGTAGTTGACTGCGGCTTCACAAACATGGAACAAAACAGCGTATTCTGGGTATCCGAAGAACTACAAGATGAGTTGAACAGGCTTTTTAAAATAAGATAGTAACCATAAACAAACGATATATGAATATAGCAATAGTAGGAACCGGATACGTGGGACTTGTCTCGGGTGCCTGTTTCGCTGAAATGGGAATCAACGTAACCTGCGTAGATATTGACAGTGCCAAGATTGAAAAATTACATCAGGGCATTATGCCAATTTACGAACCCGGTTTGGAAGATTTGGTTTTGCGTAATGTACGCGAAGGCCGTCTTCAGTTTACCACCGATTTAACTTCTTGTCTCGATGATACGGATGTTGTATTCAGCGCGGTAGGTACTCCGCCCGATGAAGACGGCAGCGCCGACCTGCGTTACGTGCTCGAAGTAGCCCGTACGGTAGGACGCCACATGAACAAATACCTGGTACTTGTTACCAAAAGTACGGTACCCGTGGGTACGGCTCCTAAAGTACGCATGGCCGTACAAGAAGAGCTTGATAAACGCGGAGTGAACATCCCCTTCGATATTGCTTCTAATCCCGAATTTCTGAAAGAAGGAGCTGCCATTAAAGACTTCATGTCACCCGACAGGGTTGTAGTGGGAGTTGAGAGCGAAAAAGCCCGTGAACTCATGGAACGCCTTTACCGCCCCTTTACGCTTAACGGTTACCCCATTCTGGTGATGGATGTGCCTTCTGCCGAGATGACCAAATACGCCGCCAACGCCATGCTGGCTACCCGTATCAGCTTCATGAACGACATTGCCAATCTGTGCGAACGGGTAGGGGCCAATGTTGACAATGTGCGCAAGGGTATGGGTTCTGATCCGCGCATCGGCAAGCATTTTTTGTATGCAGGTTGCGGCTATGGTGGCTCTTGTTTCCCCAAAGATGTAAAAGCACTGGCACATACCGGTATTGAAAACGGTTACCCCATGCGTGTTATCGAAGCGGTTGAGGCCGTTAACGAGGCACAGAAAAATATAGTATTCGAGAAACTGTTGCGAGCTTTTGACGGTGACTTGCGTGGTAAGGTTATTGCCATGTGGGGACTTTCTTTCAAGCCCGAAACTGACGATATGCGCGAGGCTCCCTCTCTGGTTGTCATTGAAAAACTGATTGAGGCAGGTGCCGTTGTTCGTGCTTATGACCCCATTGCCATGGAGGAGACCCACCGTAGGATAGGCGATAAAGTCACTTACTGTAAAGACATGTACGAAGCTGTGATTGATGCCGATGCACTGGCATTGCTCACCGAATGGAAACAGTTCCGCATGCCTAGCTGGTCTATCATTCGCAAGGCCATGAGAAATCACGTAGTGGTTGACGGACGTAATATTTATGATCCCAAAGAGCTTCAGGACAATGGTTTCACCTATAGCCGCATCGGCTTGAAATAATACCGGTTTATGAAAAGAATTCTTATAACAGGGGGAGCCGGATTTATAGGCTCTCATCTTTGTGAACGACTTATCAATGAGGGACATGACGTGATTTGTCTGGACAATTACTTCACAGGCAGTAAAGACAACATCCGCCATCTGCTCGATAACCACAACTTTGAACTGGTGCGCCACGACATTACCTCTCCGTACTTTGCCGAGGTTGACGAGGTGTACAACCTAGCTTGTCCGGCTTCGCCACCTTACTACCAGTACAACCCCATTAAAACCATGAAAACCTCCATATACGGAGCCATGAATACGTTGGGGCTTGCCAAACGTATAAGAGCCAAAATCTTGCAGGCTTCCACCAGTGAAGTCTACGGAGACCCTGAAGTACATCCGCAACCGGAAAGCTACTGGGGACATGTCAACCCAATCGGTATACGTTCTTGTTATGACGAGGGGAAGCGTGCCGCCGAAACATTGTTCATGGATTATTATCGCCAAAACGGAGTACGTATTAAGATTATCCGCATCTTCAATACTTACGGTCCACGCATGAATCCGAATGACGGAAGGGTAGTGTCTAACTTTATTATGCAGGCTCTTCGCAACGAGGATATTACCATTTACGGTACCGGTTTGCAGACACGCAGTTTTCAGTATATTGATGATTTGATTGAGGGCATGACTCGTATGATGGCAACAGGCGACGACTTCATTGGGCCTGTAAACATTGGCAATCCGGGTGAATTCACTATGCTGGAGCTGGCACAGAAGGTTATTGATCTGACCAATTCCCGCTCCTCTATTGTACACATGCCATTGCCGGGTGATGACCCGCAGCAACGGAAACCGGATATTTCGCTGGCCATGGAGAAACTCAATGGCTGGCAACCTCAGATACAGCTGGAAGAAGGCTTGAAGAAAACAATAACTTATTTCGAGAGTCATCTGTAAAAGAATTATTTTTTCGGTATTTCAGTGATACTGCCGGCCATGTTACTATGTAAGTAATTTGCCGGCAGTTTTTTAGCTAATTATCAGGCTGTACGAGGAAAGATGCGATAAAGCAACCACCTCAGAATTTTAAATAAAATATTCATAGTTGTTCGTTTTTAAAAGTTAACCGTTAGGATCATCATCGTCATCGCCGGGAGTACCCGGATTGCCCGGATCCGTAGGCGTACCACCGCCATTATCGCCCCCGCCTTCTTTCTGACCGGCTAGTGCCGCCACAATGTCAATAAACTCCAGCTTATCGCCCGCGCGGGTGGAGGTGAGGTTGGGACGTACACTGCTCGAAGCACGGAAGTTAATTTTAACCGCCTTGATATTCTTCGTAGTACAATCCTTTTCTAACTCAGTACCCTGCGTGCGGGCCGACAAACTGAATACGCCAAAGTCTCTGATGTTAACCGACTGTCCGTTATACAATGCCGAGCGCATGGCTTCAACAAAGTTGCTCAACACGCTTTGAATATCACCCAGCGACAGCGAGCTGGTCTCTTTCATACGGTAAGCAATGGAGTCGAGCGTGGCATTCTGCCCCATCGTCACCAATTGAGGATAATAGAGCAGTTTGGCATCTGCTTTGCGCGTATCCTTTCTACCTATTTTTTTATATGGAATAGCCATAGTTTACTTTCTTTTTATTTGATTACTATTTTTCAAAAAATGAGTGCATGCACTCTCGGCCGGAATAACCGCCGCCACCGTGTTGTACGGCTCTTTATGTTACTGTCAAAGCATAATAAACCTCCCTTCTATAAGCGTATGCAGCAAAGATAACACAGGTCGCATTGTGATGAAATCGTTATACGACTATAGGAGTCAAAACAAGGAAATATAGAGCTTTATTTAGTTGCTAAACACGTAATAAATGATTATATTTACAATGTAATCAAAATAAATATAGAATATGATAAAAGAAGAAAAAAAGGAAGTTACGGAGAAAAAGTTTGAGTATCGTACCTATGTAAAATCAGAGCTGGCCGGTCTTTACTATCCCGCTGCCACCTCTAAAGTCTCTTTGGGTATGTTCAACCGCTGGATACGATTTAATAAGAAGCTACAGCAAGAGCTGACGGATGCCTGCTACAAAAGCTCTCGCCATTCACTTACCCCGCTCGAGGTACGAATCATTGTTAAATACCTGGGAGAGCCTTAATCACAATACACATAATGCCCCATTACATATATTCATATCGAAATAACAATATATGTAAAGGGGCATTACATTATACGTAACAAACAAGCAAACGGTTACAGTCGTTTAAAATTTCGCTCCACCTCATCCATACAAAACTGAATAACGGCATACTCATCAACACCTTGCTCATTGGTTCGTTTGGTGAAATCGCCCTTCTCCAACACTTTAATAAGATTTTGCTGCGAGGCTTTGTTGACCAGAACACGCCCGTGAATGGAAAGATAAACCAGCAAAGAAGCAGCAGGCTTCCACTTGGTATCCAGATCGGTAGCTACGGGTTTGCGGAAGTAAATGTAAAGCAGTTCTTCAATAGGATCCTTCATGCGGTGCTGCTCATTGCGGTCGTTAATTTCACTAATCTCGTGACCTTCGTACCAATACCGGTAACCATTGCGCAACAGGTGCATTGCCTGACTGTATACACCAGTGTAGTTCACTTTGGTTAGGTAATCAATCTTTTCTACCATGGGACAAATAAAGCGGCGCGACCCGCTAAAGTCTTGCAGGAAATGTTTTTCATTGGTACTGCCAATGAAAGAAGCGTGGCGTTTGTAGCTCTCCACATTCGTGTCATAGGCTTTGCGTTCGGTAATCAGTTCCAACGTGATGAGACGTTTCAGAGCCGCTACGTCGCCGTTTCTCATACCTTCGAACTCTTCCATGTTAATGAGTATGTGCGTGGCAAGGAGCAAGGCGTGGTCCTTATTTTCGGGGTTTATCATTCCGTTGCGGTAGTAGTCTCTCAGACAAGGGGGCAACAGGTTGCGAATCCATGTACTTTTGCCTTTTCCCTGACTACTGTTGAGGATGATCACCAGGTGGTTAACCACTTCGTCATACAACGCACAGGCCACCATGCCCACCAGCCAGTGCTTGAAGCTATCTTGCCAAAACGCCTGATCTGTAGTGGTTACCGTGTTGGCCAGTTCGTTGATGTAGTCGGTCTGACCATCCCAGGGTGGGAGGGAACAGAAGTAGTGTTCAAACGGACTGTATGGACGGGCGTAATTGGAGTCAATGATGGCGTAAACCATGTTTTGAGAGCACCTCAGACCCGACAGTTGCGCTTTCATGTACACCGTGTTAAAGTCTTTGCGGCGCATGGGTATGTACATGCGCTTCTCTTGGGGTATGTTGTCGGCACATTCGGCATACTCCAGCTTATCGAGAATGATGTTGCGACGGATGTCGTAATGCTCGTCAATGAACTCAATGACCTGTTCCACAACGGGACGTTTTTCTTCCGTGTTTTGTATGGCCGTCTCGGTTTTATCAGTGTACTGATAAGCGTTGGCTATAGGTAACTCCACATCTAGTCCATCGGACTCAAACTCACGTCGTGCCAAGAGTTTCACCACTTCCTCGGATAATCCGTTGCGGTAACACTTGTTGCCCAAGGTAAACAAAAACGTGTCGCGTTTGCCCTCTTCAAACCGCATGGTTCTGCGAGTGGCGGCTACCGCCTTGGCAAAAGAGGCTTTGTCCCACGTACTTATACCGGTAATATCTACTGCCGGATTTCCCTTCTCCACCTTTTGACGACCGGATTTCTTAGCTATAACCACCGGAGGCAGAATCTCTACATCGGGCACTTTTAGCTTTTGCAACAGTTGCTCGTTAAGGTAAACATTAGGGTCATAGGAGGCGTACACCCCGCGTCCGATGTCCTTTCCGCTGGTATCAACCGGTACACCCAGCAGCTGCTCAAAATGGCGCCGGGCCGCTTCGTAAGCCTGCGCATGATAATGCTCCAACTCTTGCCAGGCAATTTTCCCTTTCGTAAAGGCAGATAGCCTGAGATGCTCCATCAAAGCAGAAGTGAGGTAAACGAAGATTTTAAAGCCATGCCTTTTGGGCGTAAGAAAATTGGCCAGTACAGCAGGATCGGCCTCAATAAGCGGGCGCATGTGAACGACCTGTTCATCAGACAGTCCGTCAACATCAATGGTAAGCACATCATTGTAACGAAGAACACTTTCGGGAAGCCTCTTTTCGCGGTAGTTTGCCGTAACGGTAAAGAATGGCAGTTGCTTCTTGGAGTTTTGAGCTTCTGCCATTCTGCCGTCGGCTACCAAAGCAGCTATTTTTTCAATAGCTTTACTGTGTTTAGCACTCTTGATTTCATTGATGAAATCAGAAAAAGTTAAGTCGCCGGATACTTTTGTGAAACCTTTGTAACGGTTAACAAGTATGTTTTCAATCATAGTTAAAAATTTGTTTTGTCATTGTTGACGGTACAAAGATGCATGAAATAACCGGATATTGAAATTAGTACTTTGTAGTCAATTTGCGCCAAAATCACTAATCATCAGCGTCAACATTCTCTAAAAACTCCGTAACCATCCTGTGAATGGTTGTTTCCAAACTTTTCAATGATATTTTTTTGTCGGGGCATCGCTTGTTTCTGAAGTCATAACAACTATCAAAATGAACTGCAAGCTCCTTTACACTAAGCTGATCTTTTAAGTTATGATCAATGTACAGCAGCTTTACTACCCCTTCTATGAAACGATCCCGGTCTCTGATTTCCAGTACTTTAGTGTTGCCCGATATCAGCTTTTTCAGCTTGCTACGTGTTTCTTCCGTGTCATTTTTAAGAACGATAATGAACTCTTGTGTCTCCAGCATATTCACTGTTTTTAATGAGTCTTTTTTAGCCATAATTACTATTTATATTAAAAGAAAAAGCCGCGAATTTAATATATCTTAAGTATTGAACCGTAATTTATGTTCGAAAAGTGAGTGATTATTTTGTTTGTTGTGTGTGTATATTAATATAGGTTAGGTATACCTACCCTCTATTTAATTACACACACAGCCTTTAAAATATATACTATGATATTAAGAAGAAAAATAAATGGAATAAATGCTGTTTTTATAGAAAAAAAGCTTATTTTTGTTTTCAATAAAAATAAAAGCTAACAGCAAGGCAATTAATTATAAACTATTCAATAAATTATTATGAAAGCATTTTGTTTTTTTAGTTTGTTGGTGAGCACTGTTTTATTAAGCAGCTGCTCTCAATTTATCCCCGTAAGCAAGTTTGCCAAGGGTCAGGAACTTTTAGGCATAAGCAAAGAGTTGTTTTTAGCTCAATATGGTATGCCATACAGTCAGGACGCATATTACACCCCCGACAGTGTAATGGAAGAAAGGTTATTTTACATGGAACGCTTATACAATGGAGATTGGCATGTTGTTACCACCATGTTTACCTTTCGGGACTCTATTCTTGTAAAGCAAGAAATGTATAAAGATCAATCGATTTATGATACCTACAAATCTAATGAGAAAAAAGAATGAATTCAATGCGAACACGTGCAGTAATCTGATAGCTCCTGCATTTTAACTAAGTAACTGATAAAATCAAAAATATGAGCACGAACAAATTTGCAAAACTATTATTATTCATTTGCTGTACATTAACTTTTGCGGCCTGTGATGATGAAGATGGAATCTATTTTACACAAGACGAAGTCATACAAGGAGATATACTCACGGGTAAGCAAATAGGCTTGAAGAATAATACACTAAACATCTACACCACAGAAGGTGGAGGGGTAAATGTACAGGGATCCAAAGGAGCTATCAGTGCCACTTCATCTGACGGCAAAATAGCAACAGCCACCTGCCAGAACGAAGAAACAAAGTCGGTACAGGTGAAAGCTCATGCTGTGGGCAATACCTTTATTACAGTGACAGATGCCAAAGGAAATTCCCAACGTTTCACCGTTGTTGTTAAAGATGTAGAAGAATTATGGAGTCAAAAAAGTGTCAGCACTGTAAAAGGTGCCAAACAATGTGTTGTAACTGGTGCAACACGGGCAGACTCTGCCGCTATTGCAGTCCATGCCATTGCAAACGACAAAGATTACAAATACGTATACAAAACACGTTCATACATTCCGTTTGGTGATGTAATTTTTCGCTTGGATGTATTCGACAAGGATGACAATCGCATTCTTAGCGGACCGGTTCATGAGAAAACAAGCAATGAACAAATAGAAATCTTTTCGGCAGATTACAGCACTGTTATCATGACATATTACAAACGCAACCTAGAGGGAGCCACATATCTTGTGAAAGATCTGACCAAAGAATATCAAGCAACATATCCCACCGTAACAAAGGTTGAATTGTTTATTCAAACACTACTAATTCAATAATAATTTAGTTAACAATACTATGAGTAAACAGAACATTTCAGAAACAATCATTGCATTAGAAAAAGCAGCTATGCAGGCATGGCTTAACGGCAATCCGTCTCCCTTTCTAGCTCTTTATTCGAAAGACTTTACGTACTTTGATCCGTCGTTAGAATGGCGACTGGATGGCTGGAATAAGATAGAGGAGCTTTATGAAAGCATGCGGGGAAAAGCCAAGATTGATCAATTTCAGATGATTAATCCCGTTGTACAATCAACCGACACGATGGCTGTACTGACTTACAATCTGCACATTCGACTAGGGGATATGCTCTGGAAAGAAAATTGTACAGAGGTGTATCGTCTGGAAGACAATGACGAATGGAAAATTATTCATTGCCACATTTCACCCACTAAGCCTTCTTTGGAGTGAGCGTGCAAAGTCACCCCCCTAACATAAAATAAAACATAATTTTGAATGACAACAACTTATCTTGAATCTAAGCCCCGGTACGAAATTCTCGACGGGCTGCGTGGAGTAGCTGCACTTATCGTAGTAGCCTTTCATCTATTTGAAACATATTCTCGGGGACCGGTATACCAAACCTTGAACCACGGTTACTTAGCAGTCGATTTCTTCTTTGTACTCTCGGGCTTTGTAATAGGTTATGCCTATGATGATCGCTGGAATAGCATGTCTCTGAAAGATTTCTTCAAACGCCGGCTGGTACGCCTACACCCCATGGTTATTATGGGTACATTGATTGGTGGAGCTTTTTTCTATTTTTCAGAAAGCCCTGCCTTTTCTCATATCATGCAAACTCCTTTGTGGCAAGTATTATTCGTCATGCTTCTAGGCTGTATGATGATTCCTACACCACCGTCATGGGACATACGCGGATGGGGTGAAACCAATTCCTTAAACGGTCCCGCCTGGTCGCTGATGTGGGAGTACGTAGCCAATATTTTGTACGCCCTCTTTATACGACGCTTTTCAAAAGTAGCTCTTGGCATATTTGTGTTGCTTACAGCTTATCTGACCATAGACATTGCTTTGAATATCGACACGTTTGGCTTACTGACCAACAGATCTTATGCCGCATATACTTTCATTGGCGGGTGGAGCATCACACCCGACCAAATGTACATCGGAGCAACCCGCTTGCTGTATCCTTTCTTTGCCGGATTACTACTGTCACGCATCAACAAACTCATTCAAATTAAAAGAGGTTTTTGGTGGTGCTCACTGTTTATTGCCATAATCCTGATAATGCCCCGCATTGGCGGAGAAACCAATATGTGGATGAACGGAATGTATGAAGCTGTATGCGTACTCATGTTATTCCCGTTAATAGTGGCAACAGGCGCCGGCAGTAGAGTTACAGGCACCCGTTCTGTAGCCGTTTGCAAATTCTTCGGTGAAATATCTTATCCGCTCTACATCACGCATTACCCGCTTATATACATGCAAACAGGATGGGCCCGTAATCATCCCGGTGCACCGTTAGGTGTACATATATTCGTTGGAATTTCAGTCTTTTTCCTATCCATAGCTATTGCCTATGCTTCTTTAAAATTATATGATGAGCCTGTGCGTGAATGGCTTAAAAGAAGATTCTTAATGAGAACAAAGGGGAAATAAGAAAAAAATGTATTGAATTTACATCTAGAATAGTTGCATTTTTTGCTGATTATTGCGTTCTTTGTGATATTCATACTTCTAACTAATTAATGACCAATGAAGATTTTTATTCACGTAGCAAACAAAGATCAGGCTTTGGCGTACATTGCCCAACGATTAGGAGAAAAAGCCGATGATTTAAAAAACACGATCGCTCCGGAAAATCTCGTAAAGAATCTTTCTTTGCCCCTGATTACCGAAAGCGAATACCAACACGAATGCAAAAAGCTGAGTGCCAAAGATGTTGCTGGACTACGCAACCGACAGGCATGCGGACTAAAGTATATCAATGAATCTTATCCGCTACTGGCAGGTGAAGAGTTATTGAACGACAGTTTTACATATTTAAAAGAACGATATGGCTCGTGTGTTGCCGGATCTCCCGTACTGATAAGACGAACCAGTCAGGCAACTCTCTATTACGTATTCGACTTTCATCAGTGGTCGGGTAAAGAGGTTAGCATGCAATTGCCAGTGCCCCCCAAATACAGTTTTATGCCCCCTGTAACAAGAGGCGAAGTAGCTGAAAAGTTATTTATATCCTTACTAAAAGGATTGGCAGAGAAAGCAGGCGGTTCTATCTTTGAATTGGTATTTCCGGAACAACATTTTGAAATTGACTACCAACGCATTGCCGGCATCGTAAAATCTGCCGTCAATCAAAATACCATTGATGAGGAAAATGGCAAAATAAACGGGGTGGTTAATTACATGAAATATACGTATAGTGCAGCGATGAAACAATCAAAGTCGCAGGCCGAATTAATCGCTTTACTGCGTATTCCGGAGGCATCCATGAATACCATTATAGGCACTTTAGCTACGGATCCGTTTAGAAAGCCAGGACTTACCGTCTATATTCAGGCAGTGGCTATGGCAATAGGTGTTTGGAAAGAGATGGCTATGCAAGACAAAGGAGAGGCTAATTACAAAACGTCTCAATACTACCTTACCAGCATAGTCAAAATGAAGAGTGATGCCATTAAGCACATAAACAATACATTCGAGGACATAGCTGTTGATCGTAAAAATTACTTCAAGAAGTCGGACGGGACAGCATGCAGATCTGATGAATACGGATATGGCCCCGAATTTTACAAGTACTACATGTGGCAAGATGATTATACTGGCAAGAACTCATCATTCAACAAAGAAAAAGGATATGATGCCGAAGCTGCCCGAAATAATAATATGCTGAGTGCTCAAAACAGTGCTGTAGATACAGAAAGAACGCAACTGAAAATTGATATCGCATTAAATTACTTAAATGCTATATAATACCCAATTAAAATTATATCTATGAACAAAAATGTAATGATCATTGCTGCGGTGACAGCCTTGTTGTTTTCGTGTACCCCAAACAACAAACAAGATGATGCCTTATCGGCATGGAATGACACTCCTGTGAAACAACAGATTCTGAATTATGTAGCGTTGGCACAAAAAGAAATTCCGGTTGAAGATCGTGTTGCCGTGTTTGATATGGACGGAACCATAGCCTGCGAAACCCCGCTTTGGTTTGAAATGGCTACAGCTGTATATGGCATGCACCAGCAATATGTAAAGCAACCGGAACTACTGAAGCTCAAAGAGTACCAATACGCCAAAAAGTTATGGGAAAATCCGGCCGATACTACCGTTCTTAATCATTGGATGGTAGACGGTGTGAACTACCTGGACTCCATCATATTAAAAGCATTTACACCGGTCGACTTTGAAACGTCTATCGATATGTCCGCTAAGTATCTCATGGAAACAAAAGATAAAAAGTTCAATATGATTCTAGGAGATATGTTTTACGAACCCATGCTTGAACTGATAGAATTACTTCAGAAAAACGAGTTCAATGTTTACATTGTATCCGGATCAATGACGGGAGTTATCTGGAGTATATGTCCGCAAACAATAGGTTTCAACAGAGCACATCTTATTGGTACCCGACAAGCACTTACCCCCATATACCAAGACGGTAAAACCATACTACGCATTGAAAAGACCATTTTTCCTCCCAAAAATGACGGAAATGGTAAGAGCCTGAACATTTATAATGCCATAGGTAAGATTCCTGTTTTTGCTTTTGGAAACACGACAGGAGATTTCGGTATGTTTCATCTGACAGCCACAAGCAAATATCCTCACATGGAATTAATGTTAAACCACGATGACGATCAACGCGAATATGCTTATCCGCCCTATCATGGAACAGCGATTCCGGCTTGGCAAGATTCACTTAAAATCAATAAATGGATACAAGTGGATATGAGCACGCAGTTTAAAACCGTTTGGAAAGAAAAAATATAAAATAAAGAGTAATAAATAGGATATAAGAATAAACATATCAACTTTTGATATGTTTATTCTTATATCTTTATACAAATCCATTATACCATTCTGATTTATAACCTTTTATAAATTTAAATACTTAGAAAATGATTAAAAACGTAACAGGCAAATATCGCCCGGTAACTGTTGTATGGGAAGTTACCATGGGATGTAACATGAATTGCGCGCATTGTGGGTCTTCTTGCAACAAACCATACCCGGATGAACTAACCACGCAAGAAGCCTTAACTACCATTGAAGATATAGCAGCGTTAGGTGTTAAATGGATAACCCTCTCGGGCGGCGAACCTCTTACCAGAAAAGATTTACCGTTACTCATTAGAAAAATCAGAGCAATGGGGATGAGTGCCAACGTGATTACAAACGGTTGGCTGTTGCCCGATATGGCTCAAGAGCTTAGAGATGCAGGAGTATCTGTAGTGGCTATCAGCATTGACGGTACGCGTGAAATACATAATGAAACCCGTAAACAAGGATCTTTTGAGCGTGATTTAGTGGGCATAGCCCATCTCCGTAAGCTAGGAGTAGAAGTTGGCGTTATAACCACTATTACCAAAAAAAATCTGTACGCATTAAGGGAACTGAAAGAAGACTTAATCAAAGCAGGAGTTAACTCCTGGCAAGTACAGATTGGCTTACCCATGGGCAATTTGCTAAAGCATAAAGAAAATATTATTGAGCCGCAGGAAGTTGACAAGATTATTGATTTTTGTTACGAAACGGCACTCGAAGGCAAAATAAAGATGTACCCGGCCGATTGCATTGGCTACTATACGGTCAAAGAGCAGGAAGTAAAAAAACGTGCATATAACGCCGAGGGTATATTGTGGGAAGGATGTAATGCCGGAATAAGAGGATTTGGACTTTTACAAAATGGAGACGTAATAGGCTGCACCTCTGTAAGAAGCCCTGAGTTTATAGAAGGCAATGTTCGGGAAAAATCACTGAATGAAATATGGACTGGCACCAATTCTTTTACCTGGCGTAGAAATATGACGAAAGAAATGCTAAGCGGAGAGTGCCGCACATGTAAGTACGGCAGCAGGTGTCTGGGAGGCTGTGCCAATACGCGTCTTACCATGGAAGGAAGCATATACGGCGAAAACAAGTATTGCTCGTATAATGTGTACCTCAAACAAAGAATGGCCGAAATAGCCCGTGAAACCAATGCAAAGACTCTCTTAATGAAAGCGCAACAGGCTGTTCAATCTAACGAGCCTCAGGAAGCGGCTATCTTGGCACAACGAGCATTGGAACTCGACAGGGTAAACACAGAACTTTATCGCCTCAAAGGGTATGCCGATTACATGTGTGGCAATTACAAAGAAGCACAAAAAAGCAATGAAGAGGCATTAAAACTAAACGAGAACGACGCTTACGCTCTGAAAGGATTGGCTTTATCTGTATACAAGCAAAATAAGCTTCCGTACGAGGAGGTTATGGCATTGATGGAACGTGCCAACCAATTAAGCAACGGAGCCGATATGGACATTATTCATGATATGAATGTATTGAAACAAGAACATCTGGCTTCCAGATAATATAATCTCTATGTTTAACTTTAAATTATTTGTTAATGGAAGAATCAATTTCCGCCTATGAGGGCAAGAGTTTTAATGTGACATTGCAATCGTACCTGGGAAGTACGAACTATGGCTGGTGCTTAATTTCATTGCCGAAAGGAATTATCTTAGCAGGACAGGCCAACGAACCGGCATTTCAAGATGGAACTCGAAATGCATTGGTAAACCAAATCTTTTATTTCATTGCTACAGAAGCTACTCAAGAGAAGACAGAAATTGACTTTGGTTTGTGCTGTCTTACTCAGAATCCTTCAGAATTGAATCCTTTCAAGTATGAAGAAATGGTAACTGTGTTTGTAAACGTAATTCCTGCAAATAAACTTGAAGGAAGTAAGTTTGTTCAATACAGCGGTAATGCGGCAATGTATTCTCCTGGTGGTGGCAGTGACCTGATCACTGCGTTAAAGTATGGCTATCCGTGTAACCTTGAATCAGGAGTCGGACTGAAGTATGGTTACCCCTGTAGCGTAGATGCAGCAGCCTATAAATACGGTTATCCGTGTAGTCAGGATGCAGCTGCATATAAGTATGGCTATCCGTGTGCACAAGAAAATGCTGTAGCTGATAAATATGGTTATCCATGTAGTCAGGATGCTACACTTTTGAAGTACGGTTACCCTTGTGCTCAAAATGATGCGGCACTTTTGAAGTACGGTTATCCTTGCAGCCAAGATACCACTCCGGTAGTAAAATACGGGTATCCAAACTGTTAAGCTATTGACTGGCATCAGTTAGATGTCGTCAAGTGGGCAATAGGTTACGAATCAGCACCCAAACTTATTGCCCTTTTTTGTTTCTTCAATCGACTACTTAACCAAAACATTTGTCTAACTTTGCAGACTAAAATGATTTATAATAGTTTAGTGACTGACAAATGATAGATTTCAACCAATTCCCTTCTCCTTGTTACATCATGGAAGAGGAACTACTAAGACGCAACCTCAACCTGATTAAAAGCGTTAAAGACAAAGCCGGCGTAGAAATTATTCTGGCTTTCAAGTCGTTTGCTATGTGGCGTTCTTTCCCAATCTTTAGGGAATATATAGACCATTCTACAGCCAGTTCGGTTTACGAGGCACGTTTAGCTTTGGAAGAGTTTGGAAGCAAGGCGCATACTTATTCACCGGCATATACTGAAGAAGATTTTCTTGAAATAATGCGCTGCAGTAGCCACATCACCTTCAACTCATTGACTCAATATGAGCGTTTCTACCAGCAGGCTGCCCAAGAGGGTATCTCTTGCGGCATTCGTGTAAACCCCGAATATTCTGAAGTAGAAACAGAATTGTATAACCCTTGTGCTCCCGGTACGCGTTTTGGAATTACATCCGATTTACTTCCTGACGTATTACCCGAAGGTATAGAGGGCTTTCACTGCCATGCACACTGTGAATCTTCTTCGTATGAGTTGGAGCAAACCTTGGTGCATCTGGAAAAGCGTTTCTCTCATTGGTTTAAGTACCTTAAATGGCTTAATCTGGGAGGCGGTCACCTGATGACCCGCAAAGATTATGACGTAGAACATCTCATCGGATTATTAAAGGGATTAAAGGAACGTTATCCGCACTTGCAAATTATCTTGGAGCCCGGATCGGCTTTCACATGGCAAACAGGGGTACTAACAGCCAATGTGATTGATGTGGTAGAGAGCAAAGGTATAAAAACTGCCATATTAAATGTGAGCTTTACCTGTCACATGCCCGACTGCCTAGAGATGCCTTACCAACCCACGGTAAGAGGTGCAGAACTGGGCGAGGAGGGACCTTATGTTTATCGGTTAGGCGGCAATTCTTGCTTAAGTGGTGACTACATGGGGTATTGGAGCTTTGATCATGAATTAAAAATCGGCGAACGCATCGTGTTTGAAGATATGATTCATTATACTACCGTAAAAACAAACATGTTTAACGGAATTCACCATCCGGCCATTGCTTTGTGGACGAAAGAAGGAAAAGCGGAAATCTACAAACAATTTTCTTATGAAGATTATCGAGACCGAATGAGTTGATAATCAATATAATGGCTTATAGCGGGAAAAGGGCAGACTGTTTTTACACGAAAAAAAAACTTCGGATTATTTGGAGGTTTAGAGAAAATATCTACCTTTGCAACCGCAATCGCGAAAGTAGCTCAGTTGGTAGAGCATAACCTTGCCAAGGTTAGGGTCGCGGGTT